>ERZ773005.1-NODE-1-length-470483-cov-31.447648_pt1 | contig 470483 bp, 391 predicted proteins | sample MGYA00580666_ERZ773005 | MGnify/ENA primary metagenome ERZ773005 (study PRJEB29015, sample SAMEA2737999) | human oral metagenome | biome: human oral; feature: human-associated habitat; material: dental | place: China | collected 2061 ...
GATAAACGGAAAGCTCTACAAATTCTATGACGATGTGGATGGAGATGCGTATATCAGAGGCTGGAAGAAATGGGGACACATGAAGTATTCCTATTGTTACGGAGACGGAGTCTTTGCAACAGGCTTACAGAAGATAAACGGTAAGTATTACTATTTTGATGAAGACGGAATCCAGCAGAGAGGCTGGAAGAGGATAAACGGAAAGCTCTACAAATTCTATGACGATGTGGATGGAGATGCGTATATCAGAGGCTGGAAGAAATGGTCTGATGGAACAGAGTCGTATTGTTACGGAGATGGAATCTTTGCAACAGGACGTCAGATCATAGATGGTAAAGAGTATATATTTGATGAAAACGGAATTAAACAGAATTCCGATGATACACATAAGAATTTACACAGGATAGATGGCAGAACTTCCGTGACGTGGAATCAATTGGCGGAGCTTTACAAAAACAAGGCAAAGAGAAATGAATTGCCAAAATACTATCTAAGTACCGATGCACCTACTCTGGAAGCATTTTGTAAGATGTACATACAGGAAGCAAAAGCTGAGAATATCAGAGCTGAAGTAGCCTTCGTACAGGCTATGAAAGAAACGGGTTGGCTCAGATATGGTGGAGATGTGAGAATTGAACAGAACAATTTTGCAGGTATCGGCGCAGTAGGTGGAGGAGCCAAAGGACATACATTTGCAACTGTAAGAGAGGGCATAAGAGGTCAAATTCAACATTTGAAGGCTTATGCGAATAAGGAGCCGATGAACAATAGCATAGTTGATCCCAGGTTCAAATATGTTGAAAGGGGAAGTGCAAAATATATAGAATGGCTCGGGATATATGAAAATCCAAGGAAAAAAGGCTGGGCTGCCTCTAAAAACTACGGCTTTGATATAGTAAAAATGATAAAATCGTATTTTGGTTTAAATATTTGATTTGCTTAAAATTCTTCAATTGGAGAAAAATATTTTGGTTAAAAATTCTCTTGAGTTTGAGGTATTAGAGCCTTGAGCGGAGAGAATTTTTCCATAATTACGTAAAAAGCCATAAAAACTGCTTAAACTATTGATTTTATAAGGAATTTTTAATATAATATAGTGATGTAAACCAGTACGGATTATACTGAAAATAAATATAAGAAATGTTTTAGATATGGCGGTTTTATAAAAAGAAAGGAGAGTATTTGCATATTTATTATGCATACGAGAACGAAATGAGAGACGGTGCTAAAAAAATTATTGCGATATTGCTAATTGTCTTGATAGTATTCGGATGGTACATCATGGTATTCGGCTTGGGGAAAAAAGTGAAACCTATCAAAGATAAGATTCAATTAGGCCTTGATATTAAAGGAGGAGTCTATGTGGTAATGGAAGCCAAGACGAATCTTAAAGGTGAAGAACTCAGAAAGCTCATGAATCAGACAAAAGAAGTAATCAATAAGAGAGTTGACAGCATGGGGATAAGTAATGCTGATGTCAGAGTTGAGGGGACCAAGAGAATAAGAGTGGAATTGCCGGGAGCTAAAAATGCAGATGAAGCTATAAAGCAAATAGGTAAAACAGCTCAATTGAGATTTGTGCTGGCTGATGGGAGCACAGTTTTAGACGGAAGTGCTGTTAAAAATGCCACTACGGGTCAGGCACAAAAAGGCGGATATGCCGTAAATTTGGAATTCAATGTAAAAGGAGCAAAAGCCTTTGAAGAAGGAACAAAAAAAGCGGTTTCAGGTTCAGTTGTAGCTAGAGATGATATTAAAAAAGCAGGAATATCAAACAAGAGCATAATAATTCTCTTAGATAACAGAATCATTTCAAGTCCGGTCGTAAATGAGGTAATAAGTGGAGGCAAGTGTGAAATTACAGGTAATTTCAATAAAAAAAGCGCAACACAGCTGGCGGCATTGATTCGAGGAGGAGCTTTGCCGGCACCGTTGGAAGAAGTGACATCTTCTGTACAAAGTGCAAAGATAGGGTTGAATGCATTTGAGCAAAGCGTCAAAGCGGGGCTTATAGGTATAGTGATAATATTCTTAATAATGTTGTTTGGATATAGGATAATGGGTATCGCTGCAAATATAGCTCTACTCTTGTATGTAATGATAATAATTGCAGTTATGGCGATTATGGGAAGTGTTCTGACATTGCCGGGAATCGCAGGTATCATTTTATCCATAGGTATGGCAGTAGATGCTAATGTGATTATTTTCTCAAGAATAAAAGAAGAAATCGCAAGAGGAAAAACGCCTAGAGTAGCTGTACAAGCTGGATTTAAAAGAGCTAAGAGTACAGTTATAGATTCTCAGGTTACGACTCTAATCGCAGCAATAATATTGTATCAAATCGGTACTAGTGCGGTAAAAGGCTTTGCATGGACGTTGTTAATCGGTATTGTGGCGAGTCTGTTTACAGCAGTTGTAATAACGCAACTATATCTGAGCGTCTTTGCAAATTCAAAGATATTTTCTAAAAAATCTTTCTATGGGGTGAAAGAAAACGGAGAGTCTACATTTAAACTTAAGAAACAGTTTAAATTTGTTAAACATAGAAAAGTATTCTACGTAATTTCTGCAGCTGTGATAATTGTGGGATTAGGATTCGGTTTAATCAAAGGTATGAACTATGGCATAGACTTTACCGGAGGTACTATGATCCAAGTTGATATGGGTAAAAAAGTAGAATCTTCCAAAGTTGAAAAAGTTTTAAAAGAGCATAAGATAAAAGGTGAAGTAATATATAGCGGGAAAAATCAGAAAGAAGTTATTATTAGAACCGTTACAGCTCTAAACAATGAAAAGAGAAACAGTTTGATATCGAGTCTGAAAGAAAAATTCAATCTGAGTGACAACAGCATTTTAGGTCAAGAACTGTTTGGACCTACTGTAGGTAAGGAACTGCAAGGAAATGCAATAAAGGCGGTCTTATTAGCTGCACTCGGTATGTTGATTTACATAAGGTGGAGATTTAAAGAATGGAAATTCGGTTCTTCTGCGTTGATGGGAGTTTTACATGATGTGCTCATTCTACTTTCATTCTATGCTATATTTAGAATTGCTGTCAACAATCCGTTTATAGCCGGTGTATTGACTGTAGTAGGTTACTCGATAAACGATACGATCGTAATATTTGATAGAATCAGAGAAAACAATCATCAGATGCATGGAACTCAAGAGGAGATAATAGACACATCAATTAATCAGACGTTATCGAGGTCTATAATGACAACAGTTACTACCTTGGTGGTCATGATACCTATGTATGTGATGACAACATCAGCTCTCAGAGAGTTTGTTTTACCTCTCATGGTCGGTATAGGTGTGGGATGTTTATCTTCGATATTTATTTGCAGCCAACTTTACTATGAATTCAACAATAGAAGATCCAAATCAAAATATCAGAAATTGACAGAAAAGAAAAAGAAAAGAAATAAATATGTAAAAAAAGAAAAAGATAAAGCACAAGTGTGAGTGTGAAAACCGTATTGAACGTGTTGCTTGTGTGGATGTATTCCACACAAGTGGTGCGTCATATGCGGGTAAAATGTATTTTCAATTGCATTACACGGTGTAATGAATATGTGAAAATGTAAATGCAAATGCATTTACTTGCAAATTTGTAGAAAAAAATAGATGTTTAATTTCAGATGATTTTTGACATAAAAGTCTCATAACATCGATATAAATGGCGATGGTGCGTTTAACTGGAGTGGATTTATTTATGGAAGGCAAATGTGAATTTTTGGATAATATGTTGAAATACAATCCAAAATACGACGTGAAAAATTTGGAGCGAGCGTATGATATAGCTGAAAAAATGCATAGCGGACAAATGAGAAAATCGGGAGAACCATATTTGATTCATCCTATTGCTGTTGTGCATATTTTGGCAGAATTAGGAATGGACGAAGACACTCTGATCGCAGGACTTCTCCACGATGTGGTAGAAGATACTGAATACACAAAAGAAGAACTCATTGCGGAGTTTGGAAAGGAAGTTGCCCTGTTAGTTGACGGAGTGACTAAAATAGGATCGTTGACTTTTGAAAACAAGGAGGCAAGACAGGCGGAAACATTGAGAAAAATGTTTTTAGCAATGTCAAAGGATATCAGAGTTTTGATTATCAAATTAGCAGACAGATTGCACAATTTGAGAACTATAAACTATATGACACCCAGCAAAATTAAGGAAAAGTGCAGGGAAACGTTGGATATATACGCTCCTCTAGCTAGTCGTCTAGGTATATTTTCCATGAAGTTTGAACTGGAAAACATATGTCTGAAATACCTATGGCCTGAAGAATATGATGATTTGGTTAAAAAAGTTGAAATAAAAAAGGCAGAAATGGAAGATGACCTAAAAGGCATCATAGATGAAATAAAAGGGAAAATGGAAGAAGCTCAAATAGAGTCTGAAGTTTACGGCAGAACTAAGCATCTATACAGCATTTTCAGAAAAATGAAATATCAAAATAAACAGATAGATGAGATTTTTGATTTGATGGCTGTCAGAGTTATTGTTGATTCTGTAAAGGATTGTTATTCAGTGCTGGGAATAGTGCATTCAATTTGGACTCCAGTTCCGGGCAGATTCAAAGATTTTATAGCGGCACCTAAGAGCAATATGTATCAGTCTATACATACGACGGTAATCGGAGATAACGGTGCTCCGTTTGAAATTCAAATCAGAACGAAAGAGATGCATCAAATAGCCGAATATGGTATTGCCGCACACTGGAAGTATAAAGAGGGAATAAGCCAGGATGATGAAGAGAAAAAATTAGCATGGTTGAGACAATCTTTGGAATGGCAAAAAGACATGGATAATCCGAAGGAATTTTTAGAAGAACTGAAGATGGATCTGTTTGAAAACCAGGTATTTGTGCTTACACCAAAGGGAACTGTAATGGAACTACCGGCAGGGGCTACGCCTCTTGATTTCGCTTTTAAAGTTCACTCGGAAGTGGGTGCAAAATGCGTGGGAGCAAAAGTTAACGGCAAGATGGTCACTATAGATCATCCGTTGGAGAATGGAAACATAGTCGAAATAATAACTTCCGCAAATTCGTCAGGTCCTTCCATAGACTGGCTGAAAATCGTTAAAAGCCCAACTGCCAGAACAAAGATAAGGCAATGGTTAAAAAAGGAAAATAAGGATGAAGGAATTGATAAGGGCAAGGTTCTTTTAGATAAGTATATAAGGAAAAAGAGCTTGGACCCTAAGGAAGTGATGAAAAATTCCAATATTGCAAAACTGACGAAAGAACTCGGTCTGAGAGACAGCGATGAGCTGTATATGCAGCTTTCAGGAGGTGGGAATATCGTCGCCAACGTGTTTGGAAAGCTTCTTGAAATTCATAAGGAAGAGCTGGAGAAACATAGCAAAAGAGATGAGAAACTGGAAGAGAACGTCATTGCCGAAATAAATGAGAAAAAGGTTCCTAAGAACAGAAGCAACAGGAGCAATAAAAGTAACGGTATCACTGTCAAAGGTGTGGAAGGTCTGGCAATTAAAATTTCCAGATGCTGTAATCCGGTTCCGGGAGATGAAATTATCGGATATATCACCAAGGGTAGAGGGATAACTGTGCATAGAAAGGATTGTCCCAATATGATTAGTATGCCCGATGATGAGAAACAGAGATTTATCGAAGTTCAATGGGAACACAGTGAAAATGAAACATATGAGATAGGCATAACAATATTGTCGGAAGATAGAAAAGGATTGATTTTAGATGTTTCAAAGTTGTTTGAAAATAAGGACACCAATATCACGGGTCTCAATGTGAAAACCGATCACGAAGGAAATGCAAGATTGGATTTGAAATTGGAACTCACCAATGTAGAACACATGAGTAAAATAATAAACTCCATCAAGAGCATACAAGGAGTTTATAAGGTTTATAGAAGCTGAAAAAATGATAAAACAGGAAGGAATAGAAAAGATTTATGTATATAAAAAATTTTCCGTCAGGACCGTTGCAAGCTAATTCATACTTGGTTTGGGATGATACCAAGGAAGGGTTTATGGTTGATTTAGGAGGATTTAACGAAAAAATAGTGACCTGGATCGAGAGAGAAGGGATAAAATTGAAATATATAATTCTAACTCATGGTCATTGTGATCATATCGGTGGGGTGAATTGGATGAAAAGCTTGACGGGAGCCAAGGTGGTAGCGGCGGCTGATGAACTGGAAATGCTTGAGGACAGCAGAATCAATATGTCATCGGCTTTTGGAGATGATATTACCATAACTCCGGATGTACTGGTAGGAGAAGAAGATAACTTAAAAGTAGGTAAGATGACTTTAGAATTTATTTTAACGCCGGGACACAGCAAGGGAGGAATGTGCATAAAGGTTGGGAAAGCACTTTTCAGCGGAGACACTCTTTTCAACTCTTCTGTAGGAAGGACTGACTTTTATGGAGGCTCTATGGAAACGTTGACGAAGAGTATCAGAGAAAAACTCTTTGTACTCGATGATGATGTGAAAGTTTATCCGGGGCATATGGGAACTACCACTATAGGATATGAAAAGGAGCATAATCCTTTTGTATAAATTCTATTTGAAAAATGTGACCAAGGCTCACAGATATGAAGAATTGATAAAACTCTTCCTCTCACCCGACGATTTTTATATAATACTGGACGAAAAAGATGTGAATTCTTCAAGGTGCTTATCCGTACAAGATGAGATTTTTCAGAGGTTAAGTACGGAAAAAATTTTCATCAGAGAGTTTGAATTTGAACTTTCATGTGATGCAGATCAACTATGTAGAGAAATTTTTCTCGCCTTACAGGCAGAAACGGGGATGAGACCTAAATGGGGTACCATGACGGGAATCAGGCCTGTTAAAATGTATAGAGGAGCGGAAGAAAGAGGTTTATGCGGAGGAGAATATCTGCAAGAGGTTTATCTTTTGAGCGATGAAAAAAGAGAACTGGTACGAGAGATTTATGAGAACCAAGAATTTGCATTTAAAAAAAATGATGCCAAGGAAGTGGCGATTTACATAGGAATCCCATTTTGTCCTACGAGATGTCATTATTGCTCTTTCACATCAAATCAAGGCGAGAGCAGAGAGATTGAAAGGTATTTAAATGCACTGATATGCGAAATCAAATTTGTATCTGATCAGTGCAAGGAAAAACAGCTTAAGATAGAGAGTTTGTACATAGGTGGCGGAACACCGACTACTTTAAATGAGATACAGATAGAAAAGTTGTTGAGCACTTTAGACAGTTGCTTTAGTTTAAGATGCATAGATGAAGTGACAGTAGAAGCAGGAAGACCCGATACGATTACAAAGGGAAAATTGAGAATAATCAAAAGATACGGGGTACGGAGGATAAGTATAAATCCGCAGAGCACCAAGGATGAAACGCTGATTAGAATTGGTAGAAGTCACAATAATAAGCAGTTGAGAGAAAGTTTCTTGTGGAGCAAGGAAGTGGGAATAAAAGAGATAAATGCAGATGTAATCGCAGGATTGCCTCAGGAGAGTCTGGATGATTTTGCCAAGACTCTGGATGATGTAATAGAGTATGATCCGACAAATGTGACTGTTCACACGTTGGCATTGAAGCGAACTTCAAGAATTTCTGCGGAAAACAAGAACTATAACTATATTGTAGAAGCCGACATAGATGGAATGTTAAAATTGGCACGCAGCAGACTGAAAGTAGCAGGTTACACGCCATATTATCTTTACAGGCAGAAAAATATGCTTGGATTAGGGGAAAATATAGGCTTTGCTAAAAAAGGAACTGAAGGTTTGTACAACCATAGAATAATGGACGAAAGGCAAACTGTAATCGCTTTAGGAGCAGGTGGAATTTCAAAATTGTATGTAGAGGATGAAAATCGATTGGAAAGAGTTCCCAACGTTTCAAACTACATAGAATATATAAATAGAGTAGATGAGATGAAAGAGAGAAAAATTAAAGGAATTTTCTCTGAGTATAGATGATGATTTAAGGAGAAGAAAATGTTGACAAAGGCACCGAAAGGTACCAGGGATATGCTTCCTAAAGAGGCGTACAAATGGCACTACATAGAAAGGAAATTTGCAGATTTATGCAGCAGATACAACTTTTTAGAAATGAGAACACCGGTGTTTGAACACACTTCTCTTTTCGTTAGAGGGGTGGGTGATACCACTGACATAGTTCAAAAGGAGATGTATACGTGGGAGCAGGGCAAGAGGAGCTTGACCCTTAGACCGGAGGGTACTTCCCCGGTGATGAGAGGAATTATCGAGCATAAACTGTATGCCGAATCACTGCCACAAAAGATATATTACAATGCGTCTTGTTTCAGATACGAAAAACCCCAATCGGGGAGATTGAGACAGTTTCATCAGTTTGGAGCTGAGGTGTTTGGATCGGATTCAATGATTGCAGACAGTGAAATAATAGCATTGGCAAACGACTTGCTGAGAGAACTTCGGATTGAAAACCTGAATTTAGAAATAAATTCAGTAGGATGTTCAGAGTGTAAGCCGAATCATAGGAATGCACTAAAGGAATTTTTGAGAGACAGGTACGATGATTTATGCGATACTTGCAAGGACAGGTATGAACGAAATCCGATGAGAATCATGGATTGTAAAAACCCTACTTGTCAGGAGATAGTGAAGAATGCTCCTGTGATGATAGATTACTTGTGCGAAGATTGCAGTCATGACTTTGATGATTTAAAAGCAAACTTAGATGCGCTGAAGATACAATACGAAATAAATCCTAAAATAGTTAGGGGATTGGATTATTATACAAAGACCGCTTTTGAATTTATTACCACCACGATTGGGGCACAGGGAACAGTTTGTGGGGGCGGCAGATATAATAATTTAAGTGAAGAGCTGGGAGGTCCGCATATACCTGGTGTTGGATTTGGAATGGGCCAAGAGAGATTGCTTCTGTTGATGGAAAATTCAGGTATTCAGATCCCTTTGGAAAGGCAACCTAGAGTTTTGGTTGCCTTTACAGGAAGAGAGGAAAGGCTTTATGCTGTTAAGCTGGTCAAATTTTTAAGGGGACGAGGTATAATAGCAGAAATTGATGGAAATGAGAGAAATTTGAAAGGTCAGTTTAAGCTTGCTGATAGAATAGGTGTAGAATACACTTTGGTTATAGGATCTGATGAACTGGCACAGGGTAAAATAACTGTAAAAAATATGAGAAAATCCGAGCAATATCAGATGGATTTTGACAGAGATAAACTTATAGAGATGTTAGTTAGTGAGGAATAGTATGTCAAGAATATTGAAAAGAAGCCATATGTGTGGAGTTTTAAATGCTTCTGATATAGGTGAAAAGGTCGTTTTAAATGGATGGATTGCAAAAAGCAGAAGATTCAAGGATTTAGTTTTCTGTGATCTCAGGGATAAGACGGGAATAGTTCAGCTGGTTTTTGACAGCAGCAGAGAGGATGAAGAATTATTTGAAAAGGCTGAAAGTCTTCGGAGCGAATATGTAGTAGGTATAAGAGGAAGAGTCAAGGAAAGAGCTGCCATAAACAAGGATATTCCCACAGGAGATGTGGAAGTTTTCGTGGATGAAATGGAAATTTACAGTACGGCAGAGACTCCTCCGATATATATTAAGGATGATGATAACGTTGAAGAAGCGTTGAGACTGAAATACAGATACTTGGATTTGAGAAAGAAGAAAATGCAGGACAATCTGACATTTAGACACAGATTGATAAAACTGACAAGGGACTTTTTTGATGAAAACGGTTTCACGGAAGTAGAAACCCCCATGTTGATTAAACCGACTCCGGAAGGTGCGAGAGACTATCTGGTTCCATCGAGAATTTCAAAAGGAAATTGCTATGCTTTGCCACAGTCACCTCAGATGTTCAAGCAACTTTTAATGGTAGCGGGAACGGATCGATATGTGCAAATAGTAAAATGTTTCAGAGATGAGGACTTGAGAGCGGATCGACAGCCTGAATTCACTCAGATAGATATGGAATTATCTTTTGTAGATCAGGAGGAAGTCATCAAAATAAACGAAATGTATTTAAAGAAAGTTTTCAAGGATATGCTCAATGTGGATCTAAAGTTGCCGTTTCCTCGAATGACATATGAAGAAGCCATGGAAAGATATGGCAGTGATAAACCTGATATAAGGTTCGGGTTTGAACTTAAATCAATTCAAGATAACGTTAAAGACACAGAGTTTAAAGTGTTCAGAGAAGTTATGGAGAACGGAGGAATCATCAGGGGAATATGCGTAGCTGATGGCGGTGCTTTTTATAATAGAAAGAAGATTGATAAGTTGATTGATTTATCCAAGGACTATGGTGCGAAAGGAGTAGTTTGGATTAAAATCCAGGAAGACGGAATAACATCATCGGTGAATAAATTCTTTTCACAAGATAAACTGAGAGAGATAGGTGAAATCTTTGACGCGAAAATAGGAGATCTGATTTTAATATGTGCGGACAGACATAAAGTCGTATATGACACGCTGGGATTTTTGAGAAAGCATACAGCAAGTGAAATGGGACTCCTAAATGATAGAGAGTATAAGCTTTTATGGATTGTGGATTTTCCATTGTTTGAAAGAGACGATGAGACAGGAGAGTTACATTCTATGCATCATCCATTTACTTCACCAAAAGAAGAAGATAGAAACATGTTGTTGACAGAGCCTGAAAAAGTGAGGGCAAACGCATATGATATAGTCTTAAACGGAGTTGAAATAGGTGGAGGATCCATAAGAATCCATGACAAGAGTTTACAGAGAGATATGTTCAAAGCTATAGGCATATCAGATGAAGACATAGAACAGAAATTCGGATTTCTGATAGAGGCTTTTAGATACGGAGTTCCGCCGCATGGGGGATTGGCTTATGGTCTTGACAGGTTGGCGATGATTTTGCTCGGAGCTGATACGATTAAAGAAGTGATAGCTTTTCCTAAAAATCAAAATGCTCAGTGTATGGTTTCAGAAGCCCCGGGATTTGTGGATACTGAGCAGTTACAGGAGTTGGGACTAAAAAAAATAGATAGGTAATATGAGTACGGAAAATGTTGCAGATAAAAAGAAAATAGCCGTCATGGGGGGAAGTTTTGATCCTTGCCACATAGGGCACATAAATTTAGCTGTAGATGCAAAAGAGCAGATGAATCTTGAAAAGGTGATATTTGTACCTACGAAAATTCAACCTTTTAAAATAGGAAATTATGTAGCGCCGGATGAAGACAGAGTAAACATGCTAAATATTGCCATATCAGGCATATCGGGACTTGAGGTTTCAAAGATTGAAATTTGTCGAGATGGAATATCTTATACGTATAAAACTTTGAGAGATTTGAAAAAAATTTTAGGAGACGGATATAAGGTGTATTTTCTTGCCGGAACGGATACGTTTTTACACATAGAGAAGTGGAATAAATCAGAGGAACTTTTGAGAGAAAACTGTTTTTTAGTAGGTTCACGAATAGGATACAGAGAAGAAAAACTGAAGAAAGTCATCGATAGGATTAGAAAAAGATACAGCAGCGAAATACGTATCGTTCACAATAGAAAATTTCATATTTCTTCTACAAAAATTAGGGACAGAGTTTCCAGAAAGTTGGCATTAGCGGATTTGGTTGGAGAAAAAGTGGAAAGGTACATAAATGAGAAAGGCTTGTACAAATGATATTGATCAAATTGAGATTATTGAAAATATTCACTCTTTAGACGATGTTTATAAGTTCATCGAAACCTTTGTATCCGATGATAGAAGAAAGCATATTGAGGGTGTATCTCAAATTGCAGAGAAGCTGGCGAGAAGGTATGGAGCTGATGTAAAAAAAACTAAAATAGCAGCCAAGGCACATGATATGGTCAAAGAAATAGGGACGGAAAATATGAACACTTTGATCAAAAAATTTAAGATAAATGACAGTTATCTGGGTAACGACAATTTATCCCATGGAAAAGTAGCAGCTAAAATACTGGAGAAACAGGTCATGCTCAATAGAGAAATTGTAGATGCTGTGTCGTTTCATACCACAGCCAGAGAAGGAATGTCCTTAATGGAAAAGATAGTTTTTTTAGCTGATGCCATTGAAGAGAATAGGACTTACGACGGCGTAGATGAAATTAGAGATTTGGCTTTCGAAAATATTGATGCAGCATGTTTAAAAGTTCTTGAAAATACGGTACAACATCTTGCCGATAAGGGAATAAAAAAAATAGATCGCGACAGCATTAAGGCAATATGCTGGTTTAAAGAGATTTTGAATAAACGTAGAGGGGATAAAGCATGAATATTAAAGAAACGGTTCTTTTTATTAAGGAAAAAATTGAGGAGAAAAAAGGTGAAGATGTAATTATCTTTGATATAGGTAAAAAGACGTCTATTGCTGATTACATGTTGATAGCTTCAGTATCAAATGAGAGATTGTTAGGAGCTGTAGCAGAATACATTGATGATGAATTAGCCGAATTGGGGATACATCACAAAAATATTGAGGGTAAAAAAGAATCCGGGTGGATCTTAATTGATTATAATGACATTATTGTAAATTTACTTACCGGTGACATGAGAGATAAATACAGTATAGAAAAAATTTGGGTTGATTGTGATAGGCTGATGTGATAGGAGAATAATTGCATGAAAGATATGTATAATTTCAAGGAAATAGAAAAAAAATGGCAAAAAAGATGGGATGAAGAAAACATTTATAAAGTTACAGAAGACAAAAGCAGAGAGAAATATTATGTTTTAGAAATGTTTCCATACCCTTCAGGAAAACTTCATATGGGACATGTGAGAAACTACTCCATCGGTGACGTAGTTGCGAGGTTTAAGACAATGAAGGGATTTAACGTTCTTCATCCGATGGGTTATGATGCTTTTGGTTTACCTGCAGAAAATGCAGCAATAAAGAATAATGTAGAGCCTGCCAAGTGGACATATGAAAATATGGCGGAGATGACTGAGCAACTGAAACAACTTGGATTATCATACGACTGGGATAGAGAAGTGGCTACATGCAAGCCTGATTACTACAAATGGATGCAGTGGATTTTCATACAGTTCTATAAAAAAGGTTTGGCATATAAAAAGGAAAGCCCTGTAAACTGGTGCCCCAGTTGTGCTACGGTACTTGCCAATGAGCAGATTGTAGATGGTGAATGTGAGAGATGTAAAACTGCCGTCACAAAAAAGAGCTTATCTCAGTGGTACTTTAAAATTACAGATTATGCAGACAGACTTTTAGATGGACTTGATGATCTGGAAGGTTGGCCTAATAAAGTTAAGATAATGCAAAAAAACTGGATTGGAAGATCATATGGTGCAGAGGTTGTATTTAAAATTGATGGGTTTGACTGCAATCTTGAAGTATTCACAACCAGACCTGATACGTTGTTTGGTGTAACCTATATGGTGCTTGCTCCGGAACATCCATATGTTTTGGATTTAGTAGGTGGAAGTGATAGGGAAAGAGAAGTAAAAGCATACATAGAAGAAGTTAAAAAGAAGAATGAAATAGAAAGAAGTAGCACAACCGGTGAAAAAACGGGAGTATTTTTGGGAAGATATGCTATCAATCCTGTAAATGAAAAGAAAATCCCTATTTTCATTTCGGATTATGTTCTGATGAATTACGGTACCGGAGCGATTATGGCAGTTCCGGCTCATGATGAGAGAGATTTTGCTTTTGCAAAAAAATTTAATTTAGAGATTTTACCCGTAATTTCACCTGATGGAAAGAAAATTTCAGGGAGCGATTTAAAAGAAGCGATTATTGAAGATGGTATTATGTTGAATTCGGGCAAATATGACGGAAGAAAAAACAGAGAAGTATCAGATGAAATCGTCGCAGAACTTCAGAAGCGTGATATAGGAGAGAAGAAAGTAAATTACAGATTGCGTGATTGGTTGATTTCCAGACAAAGATATTGGGGAACACCGATTCCCATGATATATTGCGATAATTGTGGATGGATTCCGGAAGAAGAATCAAAGTTGCCCGTGTTGTTGCCGACAGATGTCGAGTTTACAGGAAAGGGAGAATCTCCAATCGCAACAAGTAAGACTTTTAAAGATGTTTCATGTCCAAAGTGTGGTAAAAAAGCTGAAAGAGAAGTGGATACTATGGATACTTTTCTCGATTCATCATGGTACTACTTGAGATATTGCGATGCGAGAAATACGGAAAGAATATTTGATAAGGAAAAAGTTGATTATTGGATGAATGTGGACCAATATATAGGGGGAGTAGAACACGCTATTCTTCACCTGATGTATGCCAGATTTTTTCAAATGGCGTTGACGGACCTAGGATATACCAAAAGTCAGGAGCCATTTAAAAACTTGTTAACTCAGGGAATGGTCGTAAAAGATGGAAAGAAGATGAGCAAATCCATAGGTAATATTGTTGCACCAAGCGAAATCATTGAAAGCTATGGAGCAGATACAGCTCGGTTGTTCATATTGTTTGCTGCACCGCCTGAAAGAGAATTAGATTGGTCGGATGAAGGCGTTGAAGGGTCTTATAGATTTATAAATAGAGTATATAAGCTGGTTTATGAGAATATAGCTAGATATCCTGATGTATTGCCCGTTGATTTTACAAATGATAACAAAGCGGATAAAGAGCTTTTATTCGTGTTGAATTCAACTGTAAAGAAGGTGGGAATAGACATAGGAGAAAGATTTAATTTTAATACAGGGATTTCAGCGATAATGGAACTTGTAAATTTTATGTATAAATATAAAGAAGGTAAAGATTTTAATCCCGAATTGTTTAAACAAGCTATACATAAGTTAGTTTTGATATTAGCTCCATTTACACCTCACGTTTGTGAAGAGATGTGGAGTGGACTAGGCAATGAGACTTCAGTACATTTGGAAGCGTGGCCAATTGTAGATGAAAAAGTCCTAGTTAGAGATGTAGTTGAAATAGTAGTTCAAATCAACGGAAAAGTTAAATTTAAAGTTGACGTTGAGAACGGGCTATCAAAGGAAGAGTTGGAGAAAAGTTTATTTGAGAAGGAAGAAGTAAAAAATTTAATACAAGGCAAGGATGTTATTAAAGTTATCGCAGTTCCAAATAAACTTTTAAACATCGTAGTGAAATAAAACTTACGGTTCTTTCTTTGAAGAAATTGGAGAGGACGATTGATGGAAAAAGAAAAAAATTATTTTAAAAAGAAGAAATTTAACGGAAGTGGGGGACACCATAAGTTAAAGGTAATCCCGTTAGGAGGATTAAATGAAATAGGGAAGAACATTACAGCATTTGAATATGGAAATGATATAATCGTAGTCGATTGCGGATTATCTTTTCCGGATGACAGCATGTTTGGAATAGATTTGGTGATACCGGATTTTTCGTATTTGATTCAAAATGCCAAAAAAATTAAAGGTATCGTAATAACACACGGTCATGAGGACCACATAGGAGCCTTGCCATATTTATTAAGACACATAAATGTTCCTGTATACGGCACAAGATTGCCGATAGGCCTGATTAAAAATAAGTTGGACGAACATGGAATAAAAGGAAACCTTAAAAATATAAATGCCGGAGACACCATAAAGTTGGGCGTGTTTAAGGTAGAAACAATAAGGACTACCCACTCTATAGCAGATTCCATTTGTCTGTCGATAGGAACTCCGATAGGAGTAGTTTTTCACACAGGAGATTTTAAGATTGATTACACTCCAATCGATGGAGATCCGATAGACTTGACAAAACTGGCTGAAATTGGGACAAAAGGTGTATTACTCATGATGTCTGATAGTACAAATGCCATAAGACCCGGATTTACGGAGTCGGAAAAGAAAGTAGGAGCCGCACTGGGCGATATATTCCAGACAGCACAGAACAGAATTATAGTATCGACATTTTCTTCAAATGTTCACAGAATTCAGAAAATTGTCGATAATGCCGTAAAATGCGGCAGAAAAATCGCATTTTCAGGAAGAAGTATGGTAAATGTAGTGACTCTTGCAATTGAACTGGGATATCTTAAAATACCTAAGAACACAATGGTAGATATAACGAGGACCAGAGGCATACCTGACAATCAACTGGTGATCATTACTACGGGCAGTCAGGGTGAACCTATGTCAGCATTGACCAGGATGGCAAATTCGGAACATAAATCCATAGATATCAAAAGAGGTGACATGGTGATTTTAAGTTCAACTCCTGTGCCGGGAAATGAAAAAATGGTTGCGACTGTCATAAATAAGCTGATCGAAAAAGGCGCCAATGTAATATATTCGGATATTGCAGATACTCATGTATCAGGACATGCGTGTAGAGAAGAACTGAAGTTGATACACTCATTGATTAAGCCTAAATTTTATATGCCGGTACACGGAGAGTTCATGCACTTGGAAGCAGCTGCAGCTATTGCAGAAGATATGGGTATGAGCAGAGACAGGATATTCATTATGAAAAATGGAGACTGTCTTGAGTTGACAAAAAATTCAGCTAAAATAATTCCTGAAACGGCACAATCAGAACTCGTAATGGTAGACGGCTTAGGTATAGGAGATGTCGGAAACATAGTATTGCGCGATAGAAAAATGTTATCAGAATCGGGACTTTTAATAGTTTTGACAGCGTTAGATAAGAAGTCTAATAAAATAGTTTCCGGTCCGGATATAATTTCCAGAGGATTCGTGTATGTCAGAGATAATGAAAATTTAATCTCGGATACTGCTAACGAAGCCAGAAGAGTAATAGAAAATTACGTTAAGAAAAATAAAAATGATTTTGATATGAATGCGTTGAAGTTATCAATTAGACATGAGATGAAAAAATACATATATCAGAAGACGAAGAGAAATCCTCTCATATTACCGATTTTTATGGGAGTATAAAACTAAGGAGGTTTGTTGATGAACGTTTACGAAGAAGCACATAATTTAAGTAGAGCGATAAAGGAATCAGAAGAATATAAACACTACAAAGCAGCGGCAGATAAGTTGAAAGAAAAGCCTGAGTTGGATAAGATGATAAAGGATTTCATGGAAAAACAGATAAAGATTCAAACTAAGCAGATGTTGGGTGAAGCTGTTGAAGAAAGTCAGCTGAGCGAAATCCAAAGACTATCGGCAATAGTTATGCAAGATCCTTTAGCAGCGGAATACATGCAGTGTCAAATGAGATTTTCAATTATGGCACAGGATGTGTATACGATTCTAGGTGAAACTTTGAATTTGAAATAGTTGCTCAAGTTGAAAAACGCCATGAATTTTGATATAATCAAAGAAATTTAAAAAAATAGAAATGGAGAGATATGATGATAAGTGCAGGAGATTTTAGAAAAGGAGTTACCTTTCAGTTAAACGGAGAACCTCATGTTGTGTTGGATTTTCAACATGTAAAGCCGGGTAAGGGTGCAGCATTTGTTAGAACAAAATACAGAAATATCCTTACGGGAGCAACTAGAGAGGAAGCGTTCAATCCGAGTGATAAATTCCCAAAGGCACATATTGAAACAAAACACATGCAGTACTTATATAACGATGGAGAGCTTTTCTATTTTATGGATAATGAAACTTTTGAACAGATTCCAGTATCAAAAGAGCAGTGTGAAGATGCGATGAAGTTTTTGAGAGAGAACGATGAAGCAACTTTAAAATTCTATCAAGGGGCACCGTTCATAGTAGAGGCACCGAATTTTGTGGATTTAAAAGTTGTTGAAACGGAGCCGGGAGTAAAAGGTGACACAGCGACAAATGTTACAAAAGCAGCTACAGTGGAAACAGGTGCTGTAGTACAGGTTCCTATTTTCATCGATGAGGGTGAAATAATTCAGATCGATACGAGAACCGGAGAATATTTGGGAAGATCTAAGTAGATAATGTAGTAATGATGGGATGCAGTAAAATGCATCCCATTTAGCGGTAATGTCGAATTAAGTCGACGCATTGGAATGAAGAAGGTGTAGATGTAAGAAATGGTTATGAAAAATAGATTTTTTAAGATAGTGGTGTGTCTGATAATCCTGATAGTAGCGTTTATTGGAGTAGATGTTTTCATGTCAAGAGCGGTGGATAGGAACAACGGAAAAGGAATTTTAATCAATATTCCTGCGGGAAGTTCGACTTCTGCAATTGCAAACACTTTATATAAGAAAGGAACTATAAGAAGCAAGTTTTTCTTTAGGTTAAATTCAAAAGTGCTGGGTTATAGCGGGAAATATCATGCAGGAAGTTATTTGGTGAAAAAATCTATGTCGATGAAAGAGCAGATGGATTTAATCAAAAGCGGTAAAATAGCCGGAAAAGTTTTTACTGTTGCAGATGGAAACAATATGTTTAAAACTTTGAATGCTATGGAAAAAGCTAAAGTAATCAATAAAACGGACTTTTACAATGAGATTGAAAATGGAAAGTTTAATTATGAATTTATAAAAGAGCTTCCAAAAGGCAAGAATAGACTGGAAGGTTTTTTATATCCGGACACCTATAATGCACCTGCTGATGCAACACCGCACCAGGTTATCGATATGATGTTAAAGAACTTTGATAGAGTATTTAAAAAGGAATATTATGAAAAGATAAAAGAACGAAAAAAATCTCTTATGGAAATAATTACAATAGCTTCCATAGTTGAAAGAGAAGCTAAGACAAAAGAAGATAAAAAGAAGGTTGCCAGTGTCATTTACAACAGATTGAAAGCGGGAATGCCATTGCAAATGGACTCAATTCTGGCATATATAACAGGAGAAGAAAAAATCAAAGCCTCATTAAAAGATACACAGGTGGATTCCAAGTATAATCCTTATAAAAATAAAGGGTTACCGCCCGGACCCATTTGTTCACCCGGAAAAGACTCCATTGAAGCTGCGATAAATCCGGACGAGACCGAGTACTTATACTTTGTCGCAAGTGATAAACTGGATGGAACCAATGTATTTTCCAAGACATATGAGGAATTTTTGAAGGATAAAGCCAAGTTTGACAAGGCTTATGCAGAATACAGAAAAAAGAATCCCGATAAAAAATAAATTTTCATTTGCACGTAAAATGTTAATCATTTGAAATTGCAATGGATTATTTCAACAGCAGGATATATCTCATATTGCAGAAATGGACGATTCGGTTATGATAGAAAAAAATGCGTACAGTTTGCGAAATATAACTAATGATAAAATTATAAATTTTATCGATAAAAAATTTAAGCCACAAGATGATCAACTTTGGGAGCTGCGATTGGAAGCCGAGAGCAAATATATCCCCATCATACAGAGAGATGTTGAAAATTTTTTGATATCATTGATCAGGATATCGGCACCCAGAAAAATATTGGAATTAGGAACAGCTATTGGCTATAGCAGTATGGTAATGGCGAAGGTGTTAAGAGAAATTCATATGGAAAATGAAATTTTAACACAAGGAAAAAAAGTATCTGAAGGAGAGGGCTTTAAAATTCAAACAATTGAAAGACACCCGCAGATGCTGGAGTTGGCTAATGAAAACATCGAAAAATTAGGATATGAAGAGGAGATTGAAATACTCTGTGGAGATTGCCTGGAAATTATGAAAAAATTGAACGGCTTATCGGAAAGCGGTAACAATGAAAGCGGATATGATTTCATATTCATAGACGCAGGAAAAAGTCATTATCTTAAATTTTGGCAAGAAGCTGTTAAGATTGTGAAAAAGGGTGGAATAATTGTATGCGATAACGTATTCATGCGCGGAATGACAGTGGATTCATCTTATGATATACACAGGAAGCACAAGACGAGCATAAGGAATATGAGAGAATTTTTAGATTACATAATAGAGCTTGAAAATGTCCATACGAGCATTTTGTCCATAGGTGACGGAGTTTCGTTGAGCTACATTATGTAGAGAGCATAAAAATGGAAATAATGAAGAAAAGGTGAAATCTCAGTAAAGACGCAGACAATTTACAGCGAAATTAGAGGAAAATGAAATGAGTGGAGTGAATAAGATAGAACTTTTGGCACCTGCAGGTGATTTAGAAAAATTGAAAACAGCCATAGATTATGGTGCCGATGCAGTGTATTTTGGTGGAGAAATGTTCAGTCTGAGAGCAGGAGCGGGAAATTTCTCCAAGGAAGATATGATTAAAGGTATAGAGTATGCTCACAGCCGCGGTAGAAAATGTCATTTAACCATGAATATATTTCCGCATAACTATGACATAGACGGTATTGAAAAATATCTTCACAGCATAGAGGATGTGGAGATAGATGCGTTTATAGTATCGGATCCTGGAGTGATTATGATGATTCAGGAAATCATACCGAATGCGGAAATTCATCTGAGCACTCAAGCAAATCTCACTAATTATAAAACAGCTGAGTTTTGGGCAAAACACGGTTTAAAGAGAATAGTCATGGCAAGAGAACTTTCCCTTGCAGAAATGAAGATTATGAGAGAAAAAATTCCTGCAGAAATGGAAATGGAAGCGTTCATACAGGGAGCTATGTGCATTTCATATTCGGGAAGATGTCTTTTGAGCAATTTTATGATAAACAGAGATGCGAACAAGGGAGAGTGTGCTCATCCCTGCAGATGGAAATACAAACTTGTAGAAGAAAAAAGACCGGATGAGGAATACCCTATTTATGAGGATGAGAGAGGTACGTACATAATGAACTCAAAGGACTTATCAATGTTGGAGCATATCCCCGATCTAGTTGAAACAGGAATATCTTCCGCGAAAATTGAGGGAAGGATGAAGAGCGCTTTTTACGTAGCGACAGTTGTTGGAGTTTACAGAAGAGCTATTGATGAGTACTATAAGGATCCTCAAAATTATAAATTCAATCCTCAATGGTTGGAGGAGATTAAAAAGGTGAGTCACAGAGATTTTACTACGGGATTCTATTATGATAAAGCAGATGATAAGGCACAAAATTACAGTACTGGTGCATATACAAGAGATTATGATTTCGTGGGAAAAGTTTTGAGCTACGATGAAAATACCGGAATCGCCGTGGTGGAACAGAGGAATAAAATGGTAGTGGGCGATGAAATAGAGATTTTTGGACCATACACTGAGTTTTGGAGTCAGAAGTTGGATTTTCTGCAGGATGAAAATGGAGTAGATATAGAATCCGCTCCACACCCTCAGCAGATTTTAAAAATAAAGATGAAATTTCCGGTTAAAGAGAATTTTATGATAAGGAAGAGAAAGGTAAATTGAAATGGTATCAGATGATTATCTCATAGGAATAGGAGAAGGGTTAATCGGACTTCTGATTATTGTTTTTTGTAATATAGTGATGTTGGCACAGACAGCAGTTGGCGAGATTAACAGAAACGCTCTGAGATCCTTGGAGGATGCAGAAAATAAAAAAGCAAACAGAAAAGCGGATAAAGTACTGAAATTATTGGAAAACTATAAGAGGGTGAGAATTACTTCCATTTTTGTGGTAACTCTCGGCATATTTTGGATTCTCCTGTCCTTGGGCGGGAATCTGATAAGATTTATTTTAAGTAGGAATATTCAGATCAACACATACATTATTACAGGAGTAGTCTCAATTGTGGGAAGCCTTGTAGTTTTGACCTTTGTAATATTTCTCCCCAGAGAATTTGCGAGGCAGAATCAGGAAAAAACGGCTTTAAAATGGGGAGGATTTCTATTTGTAGTATGCAGTATATTTTATCCGTTTGCATTCGTAATCAAAGGTATTGGAAATTTATTTTTGAAAATGTTCAGAAAAAATCCCGCTACCTTTGAGGAGGAGTTCTCTGAAGAAAATATACTCTCGTTGTTGGAAAGAGGTCAGGAAAGCGGAGCACTGAAAGAAGAAGGTAAAAAGATGATAAATTCAATATTCGCTTTTGATGATAAGCTGGCTTATGAAATTATGACTCCCAGAACAGATGTGTTTTCTATTGATATACTTGATGATACAGATGAATACATAGATGAGCTGATGGAAATGAAGTACTCAAGAATTCCTGTGTACGAAGACGACAGCGATAATATAATAGGAATTTTGAATGTAAAGGACTATTTAATTCAAGCGAGAGAAAAGGGCTTTGAATCGGTGGATATAAGAAAAATATTGAGAGATGCTTATTTTATTCCGGAAACTAAGAACATAGATTCGCTATTCTTTGAATTACAAAAAACAAAGCAACACATTGCCATATTGATAGATGAGTACGGTGGTTTTAGCGGAATTGTCACCATGGAAGACATAATTGAGGAAGTCATGGGTGATATAGATGATGAATACGACGAAGATGAATCGGAAATAGAAAAAATAGGTAAAAATGAATATCTGATCGATGGAAACATGAGCATTGATAGAATCAATGAAGAGGTTGAGACAGATTTAGAATCTGAGACCAGTGAAACTATAGGAGGATTTTTAATAGATATTCTAGGAGAAATTCCTGACGACGGTGCAGATAGTAAAATTGAAATACACTACGAAAATTATAAGTTCAATATACTGAAAGTTAAAGACAGACGCATCGAACAGGTGAAGATGACAGTTTTTGAAAAGCAAAAAGATGAAATAGAGGAAAATAGATGAAAATAGCAATTCACACATTAGGTTGCAAAGTAAATCAGTATGAAAGTGAAGCTATCAAAGGCAGATTTTTGGAGGCAGATGGAGAAATTGTAGGAGAAGAAGAATATGCTGATGTTTATATAATAAACACGTGTACAGTAACCAGTCTTGCAGACAGAAAATCAAGACAGTACATTAGGAGGATGAAGAAGAAAAATCCGGACTCTATAGTAGTTGTAACAGGTTGCTATGCTCAAGTGAATGCCAAAGAGGTAGCTGAAATACAAGGTGTAAATCTGATAGTGGGCAATAATAAAAAAAGTGAAATCGTAGAGCTTGTGCGTGAACACATGAAAAATAAAAGCACCTTCGATGAAGATTCAATGAAACTTCCCATAGAATTTTATGTAATGCCAACAGCGGAGATAAGAGATTTTGAAGAATGGGGAAGCACTATATTCATGGAAAATAGAACGAGGGCCTATGTAAAGATTCAAGAAGGATGCAACAGGTATTGTTCTTATTGTATAATTCCCTATGCCAGAGGTGGATTGCGCTCAAGAAGAGAAGAAGATATTTTAAAAGAATGTAAGGAATTACTCGATAGAGGTTTTAGTGAATTGGTGTTGACGGGGATAAATACAGCACTCTATGAAAATTTGGAATCCCTGTTGGATAAGTTGAACAGCATAGAAGGAAATTTCAGAATAAGGCTGAGTTCACTGGAGCCGACAGTTATAAATAAGGATTATATAAAGAGAATTTTCAGATTTGATAAGCTATGTCATCATTTGCACTTATCATTGCAATCAGGATCTGATAGGATATTAAAATCTATGAACAGGAGATATACGGCAGAAGATTATCTGGAAATAGCTGAAGTTTTGAAAGACTTTGATCCGTTGTACGGAATAACTACAGATATTATAATAGGTTTCCCGGGAGAAGATGAGAATGACTTCGATGATACGATGAATATGGTAAAAAATGTTGGATTTTGCAGAGTTCATCCGTTTAAATATTCCCAGAGGAAAGGAACGTTGGCAGCTGATATGTCCGATCAAGTGAGAGGAGATATCAAAAAGCGAAGGATGGATCAGCTTATGGAAGTTAGCAAGAAAGTTGCAAAAAAATTTGCAGAGAAAAACCTCCATATGCGGACTGAAGTTATTTTTGAGGAAATCGTAAAAATTCAGGGAAAAGCTTATCTTGGAGGCTATACGGATAATTACTTGCGCGCATATTGTGAATTAAATGCAGAAATTGATGCAGATAAAGCAGATAAATATGTTGGAAAGATCATAAATGTAGTTAATAAAGATGTGATAAGCGATGGTGTTCTGGTAAATTTAGCCTAGCTTTTATATAAAGTAAATTGAAAAATTGTAAAATATGATATAGAATGATTGTACGTAGACAATGAGTAACGATTCTGAAAATAGAAAGGAGAAGCTTATGGATAATTGTATTTTCTGCAAAATAAATTCAGGAGAAATCCCTGCAAAAAAAGTATATGAGGATGATAAAATTACAGCTTTCCATGACTTGGATCCTCAGGCACCGATTCATATCTTAATGATTCCTAAGAAACATATTGCATCGATGGAAGATATAAGAGAAGAGGATATAGAACTTTTAGGCTATATGATGAATAAGATAAAGGAAATTGCTAAATTAGCGGGTATAGAAAACGGATATAGAACGGTTATAAACTGTGGAGAAAATGCCTTTCAAACGGTATTGCATTTACATGTTCACGTTCTTGGAAATAGAAAACTAAACTGGCCACCGGGCTGATATTTTTCTTGCAATTCAATGAGATTTTTAGTATAATGTCCTTGTTATAGACTGCTTTAAAGAATTTTAAATAAGTCAGGAGGTGAAAAGGATGGCACAAGTTATCGTAAAAGAAAACGAGAGTTTGGAAAGTGCATTAAAGAGATTTAAGAGATCTTGCGCTAGAGATGGCGTTATGAGTGAACTTAGAAAGAGAGAACACTACGAGAAACCGAGTGTAAGAAGGAAGAAAAAATCTGAAGCGGCTAGGAAAAAAGCCAAGAAGTACTAACTTCGGTTTTCGATTCGAGGTGAATTGATTTTGAAAAAAAGATTGATGGATGATTTCAAAGCTGCGATGAAAAGCAGAGATGAGATTAGAAAAAATACTATAAATATGGTTAGAGCAGCTATTAAGCAAGTTGAAGTGGATACTAGAACTGAGCTTACAGACGATGAAATGCTGCCGATCATAGCAAAACAGGTAAAGATGAGAAGAGATGCTCTCGCTGACTTCGAAAAAGGTGGGAGAACTGACTTAATAGAGGTCTATAATAAAGAAATAGAAGTTCTTAGCGAGTACTTGCCCAAAGAACTTTCCGACGATGAAATAAAAACTCTAATAGCTCAAACAGCATCAGAGGAAAAAATTGAGTCGGGAAAGGAAAACATGGGCAGGCTTATGGGAGCAGTTATGAAAAAAGCAAAAGGCAAGGCTGACGGCAATCGCATAAGAAAAGCAGTAATGGAATTTTTAGGATAATTTTAAATATGAGGGATAAGCAATTATTAGGTAATTGCTTATCCGTTTTTTAATAGAGTTTCACAGATTTATTATTTTTAATAATAAATCTGTAGAAACTCTTTATGCAAGGATTCCCCAGCATTTCGCTGGTTGGAATCTACTGCGTAACAGATAGACAATTAAAAAAAATAAATGTAGAAATAGAAAGACGAGAATTTATAAGATAATTGAGTAGAAACTCTTTATGCAAGGATTCCCCAGCGTTTCGCTGGCTGGAATCCACTGCACGGTGAAGAAGAAAGCGGTTGCGTAAAATTTAAGCAAATCAAGAGATTATTAGAAGTAATATTTAACTTGTAATAAGAACGCATGGTATGTGGAAAAGAAAGGAGTATAAATGGATTCTAAAACGGTTAGAATGGGATATATGCCTGTTGGTAGACTGCTTGCTACCATGTCGGGTCCGGCAATATTTTCAATGCTGATAAATGCTCTGTACAATATAATTGACAGTATTTTTGTAGCTCAAATAGGAGAGGATGCGTTGACAGCAGTTACCATAGGAGGACCGATTCAATTTTTTATGGTATCTATGGGTGTTGGTACCGGTGTAGGTATAAATTCACTTATATCCAGAAGACTCGGTGCAAAGAAATTTGAAGATGCCAATAATGCAGCGAACAGCGGATTGAAATTGGCAATTTTCAATTGGTTAATATTTGTGATATTTGGCATATTTTTTGCTAAACCATTTATAGAAATATTTTCCAATGACCCGAGTATCGTAAAGCAAGGTGTATCATATTTATCAATTGTTACGGTGATCAGCTGCTTTTGTATGTTGGAATTGCTGTTGGAAAAAATTTTTCAAGCGACGGGGAATATGGTTTATCCGATGATAACCATGATAACAGGAGCTCTTGTAAATACCATGGTGGATCCCATTTTAATTTTCGGATTGCTCGGAGCACCGAAACTCGGTGTAACAGGTGCTGCTATATCTACAGTTTTTGCTCAATTTGTGAGCATGTCTGTAGGAATTTATTTTATAAAAAGAAAAAACATAGGTTTAAAAGTAAATCTTTTGGATTTAAAAATAGATTTTAAAATAGTAAAAGAAATTTATAAAGTCGGGGCGCCTTCCATAATAATGCAATCTCTGTCATCTGTCATGCTATTTGGCATAAATATTATTTTAGCAGCTTTTTCATCGACTGCAGTGGCTGTTATGGGAATCTATGGAAGATTGCAGATGTTCATATTTATGCCGGTATTCGGAATAAATCAGGGAGCATTACCTATTATGGGTTACAATTTTGGTGCAAAAAGTAAAAAAAGGTTGATGGATACATATAAATTAGCAAATATAGGAGCATTTACCATAATGGGTGTAGGACTTTTAATAATGCAAATATTTCCAGACCTTTTATTGAAAATGTTCAACGCCTCTCCGGAGATGTACGAAATTGGAATTAAAGCACTCAGAAGTATAAGCTGGTGCTTTCTACCGGCAGGCTATGGAATAATAACGGCGGGAATGATGCAAGCGACAGGATACGGATTTTCAAGCATGTGGGGGTCAATAATAAGGCAGTTTGTCGGAATTTTGCCTTTAGCTTATATATTCGGTAAAATAGATGGATTAGACTTAGTTTGGTGGGCATTCCCATCAGCTGAAATTTTAGGGCTATTATACTATATGATGTTTATGTACATTTTAAACAAGAGGGCCTTTAGTAAACTTTAGGAGGTGTAATGTATGAAAAAGAGAATTATTACCATCAGTAGAGAGTATGGAAGTGGAGGCAGTGTAATTGCACAAAATATTGGAAAACAGTTGGATATTCCGGTATACGATGATGAGATAAATACATTGATTGCAGAAGAAAGTGGTTTTAAAGTTGAATTTGTCAGAGAGTGGGTAGAACATATGAAAGCGGGCCAGGATATTAAATTTTTAGATATTGGAGCCTTTTATCCAAGGAATTTAGCTAACGGAGATGTTTCAGTAAATGACGAAATGTTTTATGCACTCAATGGAGTCATAAATAGATTAGCGGAGAATGCTCCGTGTATTATAGTTGGCAGATGTTCAGATTATATTTTGCAAGATAGAGAAGATGTTGTGAATGTTTTCATATATGCGGATTACAGTTGTAGAGAAGAAAGAGCGATTGTAAATTATGGGATTGATCCCGATCACGTTCATAATGAAATTAAAAAGCAAGACAAATTCAGAAGTAGATATTACGGATATTATTGCGATAGGCCATGGGGAGAAAAAGGAAACTATCATGCTATGCTTGACAGTGGAAAGCTGGGTATAGAAAAAACAGCAGAAGTGATAATAAATGCATTTTTATAAAAATGTTGAACTAATGTGCATGAAAATATCCATTTTAAGTCAGAATACAAAAATGGATGAATGAAGATGGATAAAAAAATGACCTTATGGTAAAATAAAATTCGTGATTGCACAGCGATTATTAAGAGCGTATGAGGGTATAAAAAAGGTTGAAAAATATCGACAGTGATAAAATATGAGAATGAAATTGTGATGAGTAAGGTTTAATGAGGGATTAGCATGAGATTGGGAATAGATATAGGATCTACTACTGTTAAAATGGTAGTGATTGATGAAGACAACCAAATTAAATATAAAAAATATGAAAGACACATGTCAAATGTGATGGATAAAGTAAAAGAACTGTTAGGTGAAGTACACAGTTTGTTCAGAGATGAAGAAGTTCAGGCGGTTATAACAGGTTCGGGAGGATTATCTCTCGCTAAAGTCATGAACGTTTACTTTGAACAGGAGGTGATATCCTGCAGTGAAGCTATTGAAACGTTAATTCCACAGACAGATGTCGCAATTGAATTAGGTGGAGAAGATGCGAAGATTACCTTCTTTGGAAACAGCGTAGAGCAACAGATGAACGGAACCTGTGCAGGTGGTACAGGGGCATTTATTGATCAAATGGCTGTTTTGCTGAACACAGATGCGATGGGTTTAAATGAAAAGGCAAAAGAATACAGCATAATATATCCTATAGCAGCAAGATGTGGTGTGTTCGCTAAAACCGATATACAGCCACTGATAAATGAAGGAGCGAAACTTGAAGACTTATCCGCCTCAATATTTCAGGCAGTGGTGAATCAGACTATAAGCGGATTGGCTTGCGGTCGGCAGATTAAAGGGAAAATTGCATTTTTAGGTGGACCTTTGACATTTCTGTCAGAGTTGAGGAAGAGATTTATAGAAACGTTGAATTTACAGCCAGAAGATGTTGTATTTCCATCTGATGGCCAATTTTTTGTAGCTATCGGAGCGGCTATACTGGCAAAAAAACAGAAAGCTGTATCGATGGATGATTTGTATAAATCAGTAAATGCAATAACTTCCGACAGCTTATCCGAAACAACTCACATGGAACCCTTGTTTAAGGATCAAGAAGATTTTGATCGATTTATTCAAAGGCATAATAAGGCAAAAATCAGGAGAAAGAATATAGATGCAGTTACAGGTCCTCTGTATTTGGGCATAGATGCAGGATCCACAACAACGAAGGCCGCTGTGATAGATGATGAAAAAAAATTGGTATATGAGTTTTATAAAGGTAATGAGGGTAATCCGTTGGATGTCGTAAAAAGCATAATAAAGGATGTATACAACAGCATTCCTAAGGGTTCGTACATTGCAAAATCAGGTGTTACAGGCTATGGAGAAGGACTGATTAAGACGGCATTTAAAGTGGATATAGGCGAAATAGAAACCATTGCACATTACAAAGGTGCCGAGGAATTTTTACCGGGAGTGGAGTTCATCCTTGACATAGGCGGTCAAGATATGAAGTGTATGAAAATTAAAGATGGAGCCATATACAATATAATGTTAAATGAGGCTTGTTCTTCAGGATGTGGCTCATTTATTGAAACGTATGCTAAATCTGTAGATATGAACGCTGTGGAGTTCTCAAAGGAAGCGTTGGAATCTTCAAGTCCCGTGGATCTGGGAACCAGATGCACCGTGTTTATGAATTCAAAGGTAAAGCAAGCGCAAAAAGAAGGAGCTTCTATCGGTGATATTTCGGCAGGGTTATCATATTCAGTAATAAAAAATGCTCTGTATAAAGTAATTAAATTGAGAGACCCTGATGAGGCGGGAGATAAAATAGTTGTCCAAGGCGGTACTTTCTTGAATAACGCAGTGTTGAGAAGCATTGAAAAAGTCATGGGTAAGGAAGTTGTAAGACCTGATATTTCAGGTATAATGGGTGCTTTTGGAGTGGCGTTGATAGCTAGAGAAAACGCGGAAGAAGGTGATATCTCTACATTGATGAATCCGGATGAATTGGATACATTTGAAGTGAAGGTCGGGCATGGCAGATGCGGTCTTTGTGAAAATAACTGCGTGTTAACTATAAACAAATTCAAAGACGGTTCGAAATTTATCACAGGCAACAGATGTGAAAAAGGTTCAGGCATACCTATAAAGAATGCGGACATTCCCGATATGTATGAATACAAGTATAAGAGAATTTTCGGGTATGAACCGTTAACTATGGAAGAAGCACCTATGGGAGAAATAGGCATACCGAGAGTATTGAATATGTATGAAAATTATCCGTTTTGGTTTACGTTTTTTACAAATTTGGGATACAGAGTCGTTTTATCAGATAACTCAAGCAAGGAGATGTATGAAAAGGGTATGGATACCATAGCATCAGATACGGTATGCTATCCTGCAAAACTCGTCCATGGACATATCAAGAACCTTGTATCGAAAGGATTGAAGAAAATTTTCTATCCGAATATCAACTATGAGAGAATAGAAGATGAAACAGCTCCAAATCACTACAATTGTCCTGTTGTGGCTACCTATCCAGAGCTTGTAAAGAATAATATGGATGATGTTTTTGCAGAAAATGATGTTGAATTTATCAGCCCGTTCCTTCCTTATGATGATGACAAGAGATTAGCAAAAATTTTGACGAAGCATTTGAGACATAGAAAAATTAGTGCAAAGCAGGTGAAAGAAGCCATTGGCTTAGGTAGAGTTGAACATTTTAGAGTGAAAGAGGAAATAAGGGCAAAAGGTGAAGAATTTATAGCTTATGCCAGAGAAAATAAAAAGAAGGTGGTAGTTTTAAGTGGTAGACCCTATCATCTAGATCCTGAAATAAATCACTCCATGAATAAGGTGATAACTTCATTTGATATGGTTGTGTTAACAGAGGATTCCGTCTCACATTTGGCAGAGCTTGAAAGACCTATCAGAGTGTTGGATCAATGGATGTATCACTCAAGGCTGTACAAGGCGGCGGAATTTGTAGGTAATCAAAATGATATTGAATTGATTCAGTTAAACTCATTTGGATGCGGTTTAGATGCTGTAACGACAGATGAAGTTCAAGAAATAGCATCACGACATAATAAGCTGTATACGGTACTTAAAATCGATGAAGGAAATAATTTAGGTGCTGCAAAAATTAGAATTAGATCTTTGAAGGCAGCTATGTTGGAAAGAGAGAAAAATAATATAGTATTTAAAAAGGCTACGACAAAGTGGGAGAGAGTGGAATTTACGAAGGAAATGAAAAGAGATTACACTATTCTGATTCCGCAGATGGCACCTCTTCATTTTCAATTCTTTGAAACAGCACTATCCACAGAAGGGTATAGAGCTAAAATGCTTCCGGCTGTCAGCGAACATGCCATAGAAGAAGGTCTGAAATATGTGAATAACGATGCATGCTATCCTACTATAGTCGCTCTTGGACAGATAATAGCACAGTTGAAATCCGGTGAAGAAGATCTGGATAAGACAGCTATATTCATGTCTCAAACAGGTGGTGGATGTAGAGCGAGCAATTATATTCCACTTCTGAGAAAAGCTTTGAAAGACCTTAAGATGGAACATATACCGGTAGTTTCTGTAAATCCCGGTGGAATAGAAAAAAATGAAGGATTTAAATTTACAGCGGGGCTTTTGAAGAGGATGGTCTTTGGAGTTTTGTATGGAGATTTGCTGATGCATGTTCTGTTTAGAACAAGACCTTACGAGATGGAAAAGGGTGCTGCAGATACGATGTTTGAAAAGTGGTCGGAAACTGCAAAGGGAAATATCAAAAATGGTAGCATAAGACAGTTCAGAAAAAATATGATTGACATAATAAAAGATTTTGACAAATTACCTATTGATGATGAAAATAGGAAACCGCGAGTGGGTGTTGTCGGTGAAATTTTGGTAAAATATCATCCGACAGCCAATAACGATATCGTTGGAATCATCGAAAGAGAAGGTGGAGAAGCCGTTGTTTTAGATTTAGTTGATTTCTTCTCATATTGCATGTATAGCGAGGAGTTTAATTACAGAGAAATGGGAGGCTCATACAAGTATATGGCGTTGAATAATGCGGGAATAGCTATTTTGGAAATGTTGAAAAAGCCGATAAATAAGGCATTGGCGGAGAGTAAAAGATTTCATCCGCCGGCAAGCATCAAGGAAACTGCCAGAAAGGCCGAAACGATTTTATCGCTGGGGAACCAGTGTGGAGAGGGTTGGTTGTTGACCGGAGAAATGGTAGAGCTTTTGGAAAATGGCGTGGACAACATAGTGTGTTTGCAGCCCTTTGCGTGTTTACCAAATCACGTTACAGGTAAGGGAATGATAAAAGCATTGAAAAAAAATCATCCTATGGCAAATATAGCGGCAATTGACTACGATCCGGGAGCCAGCACTGTAAATCAGTTGAACAGGATAAAGCTCATGATGGCAACTGCCCATAAAAATCTTGAAAAGAAGAGGAAGCAAGAGTATAATAGCTAATGAAAATGAGGTGCGAAAGTTATTAAAGAGGAGGCAATAACGTGGGAAGACATGGAACCATAGCAGGTAGGAAAGAAAAACAGGACGCAAAGAGAGCAGCTACGTTTACGAAGCTGGCAAGGGCAATTACCGTTGCAGCCAAAAATGGCGGAGATCCTGAGTATAACGTTTCTCTAAAGCATGCTATAGATAAAGCGAAAGCCATAAATATGCCGAGTGATAATATTAAAAGAGCAATAAAGAAAGGAACCGGAGAACTGGCAGGTGAGAACTACGAAACGGGCAGCTTTGAAGGATATGGACCGGCAGGAGTAGCAGTTATAGTAGATGTTTTAACTGATAACAAGAACAGAACTACGGCAGCTGTTAAGCATGCATTTGATAAGTTTGGAGGGAATTTAGGTACTCCGGGCTGCGTATCTTATATGTTCTCCAGAAAAGGATTAATAGTTATCGAAAGAACAGAAGAGATAGATGAAGAAAAGCTTATGGAAACTGCTCTGGAAGCAGGGATGGAGGATCTCATAACATATGATGACAGCTATGAGGTGCTGACAGGCACGGAAGAGTTTGAAGAAGTGAAACAAGCTCTTGTATCGGCAGGGTATGAATTCATAGAAGCGGACATCGAATATTTGCCATCTATGGAAGCTGAACCGAAAGATGAGAAAGATATTAAAAACCTGAGAAAGATGATAGATATGCTGGAGGATAATGATGACGTGCAAAAAGTTTATCATAACAGCAGCGTAGAACTTGTATAAAGCTATTGACTTAGGAAACAAAAAGTAATAGTATTATAATATAAAAATAGTAGAGTTTTAATGAATTAAATTAAATTGAACAAAATATAAAAATGCCTGCGGTGTACGTTGTGCGATATAATTCAACCTACAATATCGTCAAGGTTTCTGGAGTTTAAGAGGATATGTCAAGCCTCCTTTGAGAGGAAGACAGAATGCTTGATGGGGAAACCACCTTTCTTGAAGTAAGGGCGTGAATTAAGTTGCATGACGGCATTGTGGGTTTTTTGTGAGGTTACTCTTAATATTAGAGCTATAATCCATCCTTAACTGTTAAACAGTCAAGGATGATATTTCACGCTTTACGATAGAGTATTGATAAAATGCATATTTTCATTGCATTTTATCAATAGTTGGACATATGTGATATTCAGAAATTATTTTATCGTAGATTTCTCTGACTTTTTTTCTTTCGGAATAGGTGAAGTGACCTTTCTTTATTCCACGAATAACCACATTTTTTGCAGTGTGCTCAAGACTGGTGAACTCAAGCATGGAGACCTTGTAGCCGTGTTCTTCCAACTTTAACCCGCGAAGTCCGTTGGTGAGTATTTCCGTAAACTTATCTTTGGAAATTCCATATTTTAAAATCGGATCGAGGATATCATTTTGAATTTGAGAAAACAGTTCATGTTGGCAACAAGGCACGGATAAAATTATTTCGCTGTTCCAAGAGACAGCATTGATCAATGCGTAGTCTGTAGCTGTATCACAGGCATGAAGTGTTACCACCATATTGCAATTCGTATCACGGTAAGAGGCAATATCTCCGACTTCAAATTTCAAATTTTTATAATTCAAAGCCTCTGCGGTATCATTACAAAATTTTATGACATCCGATTTCAGGTCAAGTCCGATTATATCGACAAAAAGCCCCATCTTGATATGAAGCATATAATAAATCGCAAAAGTCAAATAAGCTTTTCCACAACCGAAATCTATTATGCGTATAGGTTTATCTACAAAAGAGTCTAAATCCAATTCTAAAACGGCGTCCTTCACTATTTCTAAAAATCTGTTGATTTGTCTAAACTTACTGTATTGAGCTTTGAATACCTTCCCATTTCTATTCATTACGCCCAGATGAATTAAAAAATCACAGGGAACACCATTTGGGATTATATAATTTTTATTTTTATCATGAGAAGTATCAATCTTTTGTTTGCTCGGAGCTCTTGTGATGAATTTAGGATTTTCAGGATTATTCACCAGAATTTGAATATCGTTTTCCAGAGAAAATACATTTACCTGTTTAAAGTAATCTTCAATTAAAGCTACGATTTCATCTATAATCTCAGAAGGTGGAAAATTTTCATGAAAAACTTGATTATTGGAAAAAGTTTCAATTTGAAAAAAATCGTCTTGAAAGTTTTCATCAGAAAATCCAAAATTTTTATTAGTAATGTATCTCACTGTTGCCTTGGATATTCTCTGTGATTTCTTTCTCGGATTACTCAAGGTTAAAGAAATAAAATTATCATTTAATAAAAGCTCTGTTAGTCTCTTTTTCATAGTTACCTCCAATACAGATAAGTATACAATAAATAGCTTTTTTGCAGTATAACATTATCTATAGAGATTTCCCTAGATGATTTGCTAAATGAAAGCTCTGTAATCTCATTTTATTATAGAGGAGAGCTCTTTCCTTTTCTACAAAAACTCCGTAATTATTTTACACTGACTAAGGTTATAATGTTCCCCGGTCATATAGCTATAATGTTTCTTATAATACCGAAAACTATCAATCCTATGCAATAAAATATCAGTAAAAGATTGTTCCACGTAGGCATTTTTCTTTTCTTAAAATTTAAAAATTCGCAATATACAACTTCAAATATTATGAGTGGAAGAGTAATAAATATAAATGGATTTGCACAGAACGCGTCAAAAAAATTGAAAGCACCTGTATTCACACACATTGAAGTAATTCCACATCCCGGACATTTGTAGCCTGTAATCTGCCTGAATAAACACGGAACGTATATTCCCGTAATTTTAAGCCAAATAAAATATACGACTCCTAAGATAAAAAAAGGGGCAATATGCCCAATAAGATGGAACAAAAACCCCTGTTTTTTGTTTCTGATATTATCTGACTGCATTTTTATTAATTATATCCTGCATTATAGCGTAAGATACAATGCCCAAGCCTAAAAAAGTTAATACTATATAAAGAACTCCCGAATTTCCGTTTGGATTTCCCTTGATTCTATCAATTTTGCCACCGGATTTATACATCCAGTAAAATAAATATATTCCAAAGGTTATAATTGAAAACAACAGTACCTTTCCTCCGGATGTGTCATTTCTTTCACCTGCAAGTTCGTTAATATCGTTGTTTAAAACAACAAGCCAGTAAAGACTATATATTCCGCATGTTATAACTGAAAAGATTATGCATAACGCAACATTGCGCTGAATAACAGGTCTCATATTACCGTTTCCGTGTGATGTATATTCCGGTTCTCCTGTAGTTCCCTGTGCATTGCCTTGTTGAGAATTATTATTTTCTCCCATGCTGTTACAATTGTTATAGTTTTGCTGATTTTCCATTTTTTGTTCTCCTATCTAAAATTCTCTAAATTAATTCTTCCAGCAACGTTCAACGTATAACATAATAACATAAAATATATCAATTTGTCTAGGATTGTCAAACATTTGTGACAATCCTAGATTTCATAGTTATCTCCGATACAGATATGTATACCATAAATAGCTTTTTTGTGGTATAATGACATAGTTAAACTGTGTAGAATACAGAAGTTGTGTAAAATTATAAAAATAGTAAAATACAAGAAAATATTAAGAAGGAAATTTTGAAATATATGAGTAAAGAAAAAATCGTAAATATTGCAGTAATAGCCCATGTCGATGCGGGAAAATCGACACTGGTAGATGCATTTTTAAATCAGAGCGGTGTGTTTAGAGAAAATGAAGAAGTTGCTGAATTTATAATGGACAGCGATGATATAGAAAGAGAAAGAGGAATAACTATATATTCAAAAAACTGTTCAGTTATGTATAAAGATACGAAAATCAATATAGTGGATACTCCAGGTCATGCCGACTTCAGTTCGGAAGTGGAGAGAATTATGAAGACAGTCGATACAGTAATCCTATTGGTAGATAGCAGTGAAGGTCCCATGCCACAGACGAGGTTTGTGTTGAAAAAATCCTTGGAACAAGGTCTAAATCCCATTTTACTCATAAATAAAGTAGATAAAAAGGATAGGAGAATTGATGAAGTAGTAGATGAAGTTTACGAATTGTTCATGGATTTGGAGGCCAATGATGATCAGTTGGATTTCCCGATTCTATACGGAATTGCAAGGCAGGGAATCGTAGTATACGATCCGAAAGATGCCGAGGATATACATATAGAATCAGGAGATGGTAAAATAGCGAAAAATGTTGAAGGAAATCAAAAAAGAAACATTTTACCGCTGTTTGAAACTATAATAAAGCATACGGATCCTTATCCGAATAAGGAAGATATGCCATTACAGCTTCAAATTTCAGCTCTCGGATATGACGATTATATTGGCAGATTGGGAATCGGAAGAATTACTCAAGGGACAATAAGAGAAGGGCAAACGGTAGGAGTTGCAAGAAGCGACGATGATATACGACAAGATAAAATAAATCAGATATTCGTGTATAAGGGATTGAAAAAAACACCTGTAAAAGAAGCTAAATGTGGAGATATTGTCGTAGTATCGGGAATTTCGGACATTTCCATAGGAGAAACCGTTACGGTTATGGATGATTCACAAGTTATGGAAATGATTAATATTGAAGAGCCAACTTTGTCCATGAACTTTATGGTAAACAGTTCTCCATTTGCGGGAAGAGCAGGAAAATATGTCACCACAAGAAATATAAAAGAACGCCTTGAAAAGGAATTGGAAGTCAATGTAGGTTTAAAAGTCGAAGAAACACAATCTACAGATAGTTTTAAAGTATCGGGAAGGGGCGAATTGCATTTATCAATACTTCTGGAGAACATGAGAAGAGAGGGATATGAACTTGCAGTGTCGAAACCGGAAGTAATTATGAAAAATGGAGAAAACGGTAGGCTGTTGGAACCTGTGGAAGAAGTTGTGATATCAGTTCCGGACGAATATTCAGGGAGTGTGATTTCCAAGTTGAATCTGAGAAAAGGACTGATGAATTATATGAACAGTGAAAACGGCTTTACAAAGTTAGAATATCTGGTACCGACCAGAGGATTACTGGGGTATAGATCGGAATTTATCAATGACACTCGTGGTGAAGGATCAATGGTCAGAAGATTCGACAGCTTTGAAGAGTATAAAGGTGAAATACCTCAGAGAAATAATGGTGTGGCAATCGCACAGGAGCAGGGAGTAGCTACGCCATATGCCTTGTCCAACATAAGTGAAAGAGTAAAATTGTTCATTGAACCAGGTACCGAAGTTTACGAAGGAATGGTTATCGGTATGAACTCTAGAGCAGATGATATGGTCGTAAATCCGACAAAGGCAAAAAAAGCGACCAATATGAGGGCTGCAGGTAACGATGATGCTGTGAAGTTGCCACCGTCAAAGAGATTCACATTGGAAGAGGCACTGGAATTTATCAACGACGATGAATTGGTTGAAATAGTTCCGGATGACATAAGGATAAGAAAGAAATATTTAAAAGAACTCGACAGGAGGAGGAATAGAAACAATGGATAAATTCTATGATTTTTGACTAAAATCTTTGCATCCTATCTTGGTGGTTGTCATTGGATTAGTACTGATTAAGGCAGCAGTTATCATCGTCAGATATTATTTGAAGAAAACAAATATAGATAAGGCTCTACATAAATTTATAATCAATTTTATTAAGACCGTGATGTTGATAATTTTGTTCATATTATTTCTGGACAGCATAAGAGTAGATACTAAGAGCATAGTAACGGTTTTAGGAATTTCGGGCGGCGCTATTGCACTGGCGCTGAAAGACAGTTTATCAAATATTGCAGGAGGCATAATAATATTATTTACGAAGCCGTTTCAGGCGGGAGATTTTGTCGACATTGGAGGCACTACCGGAAGGATTAAGCAGATCGATATGTTTATAACCACATTGATAACTACAGATAATAAAATAACGACAATCCCTAACGGAGTAGTATCAAATAGCGTAATAACCAATTATTCCAGAGCGGATATGAGAAGAGTGGATTGCATATTTGATGTACCATCTTCTACAGACATAATAAAAGTTAAAGAACTCATGCATCAGGTTGCAAAAAGAACTCCTATGGTACTTGAAAAACCGGAAACTTTTGTTGCAGTTAAGGGAAACAACAACGGTAAAATTCAAATTGAGTTAAAAGTTTGGAGCAAAACTGAGGATTACGATAAAGTGGTGTATGGATTAGAGGAAAACGTGCTTGTCGCTATGGAAAAAGAAAATTGGGATAGCAAATTATGAAGAGACCACAGGTGAAAATATGGAAGAGAAGGAAAGTGATAAATGAGATTAGTTCACTTAGGCAAGAGTGATAAAATCCTATAAATTTATGCTAACAGAGTTTATAGAAAGGAAATTAAAATGAAGGAAGTTAAAAAATTTAAAAGAATTCTAGTAGCCAATAGGGGTGAAATTGCCATTAGAGTCATTAGAGCGTGTAGAGAACTCGGTATTAGATCTGTTGCAATTTACTCGGAAGAAGATAGAAATACACTGTTCAGAACAAAGGCAGATGAGTCATATCAGATAGGTAAGGGAAAATCGCCTGTAGATGCTTACTTGGCAATTGATGAAATAATTGAACTGGCAAAGGCAAAAGGTGTTGATGCTATACATCCAGGCTACGGATTGCTTTCTGAGAATAGAGAATTTGCAAAAGCATGTGAAGATGCAGGTATTGAATTTATTGGACCTACAAGTGAGATGATGGCAAGATTGGGAGATAAAATTCAATCTAAAATAGTTGCAAAGAGTGTGAATGTGCCAATTATTACGGGCGTTGAGAAGGCCATTACTTCAGAAGAAGAAGCTGTGGAAATCGCTGAAATGTGCGGTTATCCGGTGATGTTGAAAGCTGCTGCAGGCGGTGGCGGAAGAGGAATGAGAATAGTTAGAACTCCGGAAGAATTGGTGCCTGAATTTAGAAGTGCAAAAAGTGAGGCTAAAAAGGCTTTTGGAATTGATGATATGTTCATTGAAAAATATATTGAAAAGCCAAAACACATAGAAGTTCAAATTTTAGGAGATAAATATGGAAATCTGGTTCATTTGTATGAAAGAGATTGTTCGATTCAAAGGAGACATCAGAAAGTAATAGAATTTACTCCGGCCCTCAGTATAACGCAGGAACAAAGGGAAAGAATATGTAACGATGCTCTGAAAATCGCTGGTGCAGTGAGTTACAGAGGTGCGGGTACAGTGGAATTCTTAGTGGATAAAAACGGCAATCACTACTTCATCGAAATGAATCCGAGAATCCAGGTAGAGCATACGGTAACAGAAATGGTGACAGGTATAGATATCGTGCAGTCTCAGATTTTAGTGGCTATGGGTTATACTTTGGACAGCGATAAAATAGGGATAAAAAGTCAAGATGATATCAGAATTAATGGACATGCAATTCAATGCAGAATCACCACAGAAGATCCTGTAAACGGATTTGCTCCTGACACAGGTCTAATTGAAGAATATAAAACTTCCTCAGGTTTCGGAATAAGACTCGACGGTGGAAACGGATTTGCAGGATCCATTATATCCCCATATTATGACAGCTTATTAGTTAAAGTAACGGCATATGCTATGACGTGGGAAGCAGCTGTCAGAAAAGCCGCGAGAGCGTTGAGTGAAACTAAGGTTAAAGGCGTTAAAACAAATATTGCATTTTTGTTAAATGTGCTCAGAAATCAGGAGTTTCAGAGCGGTCTTTGCGATACCAGCTTTATTGCCAATAATCCATCATTGTTTAATATTCAGGTTGGAACTGATAAGCAATTGAAAGTTTTAAACTACCTCGGAGAACAGTTCATCAATGGAAATAAAGGTGTAAAACCCGACTTTGATGTTCCCGTATTCCCTAAAATTAAAAAGGAAGAAATTGTGCAGTTGACAGGAACAAAACAAATTTTAGATGAGAAGGGCCCGGAAGAATTGGCAAAATGGGTACTTGGATCTAAGGAATTGTTATTTACAGATACTACTATGAGAGATGCTCAGCAATCTTTAATGGCTACTAGAGTAAGAACTGTGGATATGGAAAAAATTGCTCCGGCAGTTGCAAAATATGGAAAAGATTTATTTTCTTTAGAAATGTGGGGTGGAGCTACCTTCGATACAGCGTTTAGGTTTTTAAAGGAGAATCCTTGGGAAAGGTTGGAAACTCTTAGAGAAAAGATTCCGAATGTGTTGTTCCAGATGCTCATCAGAGGTGCTAACGGTGTAGGATATAAAAACTATCCGGATAACGTAATAAGAAGATTTGTAAAGGAAAGTGCAAAATCAGGAATAGATGTATTTAGAATATTTGACTCCCTAAATTGGATTCAAGGTATGGAAGTGGCTTTGGACGAAGTGCTGAACCAGGGTAAGCTCGCAGAAGCGTGTATTTGTTATACAGGAGATATTCTGGACGATAGAAGAGTGAAATATAATTTAAAATATTATGTTGATATGGCTAAAGAACTTGAAAAGAGAGGCACTCATATGATCGGTATCAAGGACATGTCGGGTCTATGTAAGCCTATGGCTGCAAAGAAGTTAGTATCAACATTGAAACAAGAGGTAGGAGTGCCTATTCATTTCCACACTCACGACACGTCGGGAAATGGTGTCGCAGCCATGATAATGGCTGCACTAGCAGGTGTGGATATAGTGGATGCGGCTATTTCTTCAATGTCGGGTTTGACTTCTCAGCCGAATTTAAACTCCATTGTAGCGGCAATGGAGAATACGGAAAGAGAATCTAAAGTCAAGACGGAAGAAATTCAGGAAATTGCAAATTACTGGGCGGCGGTGAGACCGGTTTACAAACCGTTTGAATCAGATTTTATGGCATCTACGGCGGAAATTTACCACTATGAAATTCCGGGAGGACAGTATTCAAATTTGAAAGCTCAGGTAGAAAGTTTCGGCCTCGGACATAAACTGAAAGATGTCAAAGAAATGTACAGAGATGTGAATAGGATGTTGGGGGATATTGTAAAAGTAACACCTTCTTCAAAGGCAGTTGGAGATATGGCGATATTCATGGTTCAAAATGGATTGACACCTGAAAATATTTTCGAGAAAGGTGCGGGACTTGATTACCCGGATTCTATAGTATCCTACTTTGAAGGAATGATGGGACAACCTTTGGGAGGATTTCCTATATATCTGCAAAAGATGATTCTAAAAGACAAAGAACCTATCACTTGTCGTCCTGGAGAATTATTGCCACCGGAAGATTTTGAGGCAATAAAAAAACATCTGATAGAGGATTTGGAAATCGAAGGAAATGAGCAAGACTTACTTTCATATGCGCTGTATCCAAAAGTATTTGAGGATTACGTAACTGCCAGCAAAAATGGCGATACGTTCAGATATATGGGATCGGATATATTCTTCCATGGTCTAAGAGAGGGAGAAACTTGTGAAGTCAAAATCGCAGAAGGCAAGATTCTCGTAATAAGCTTGATAAGTGCATCAAATACCGATGAAGAAGGATACAGATACGTCACATTTGAAGTTAACGGAACTAGAAGTGCAGTCAGAATAAAGGATAAAGATGGTGCTATAGCAACAGCAGGAAACGTAATCGCATATGCGGATGAAAACGATCCGGCGGAAATAGGTGCACCTATACCGGGTAACATACTGAAAATACTTGTTAAGGAAGGTGAAGAAGTTAAAGAAAAGCAACCGATAGCAGTTATAGAAGCGATGAAAATGGAGACTAATATACTGGCTTCAATGACAGGAAAAATAGCTAAAATAGCTGTAAAAGAGGGACAGCAAGTAAAATCAGGAGAACTGGTTGCCACCATAGAATAATGGGGGTGAAATATGGCATTTACTCATTTACACGTACATACAGAGTATAGTTTGTTAGATGGAGCGGCTAGAATTAAAGATCTGGTCGCCCAGGCTAAGAAACTGGAAATGGATGCTCTTGCAATTACAGACCACGGCGTCATGTTTGGCGTCGTGGATTTTTGGCGTGAGTGCAAAAAACAAGGAATAAAACCGATTTTAGGATGCGAAGTCTATACCGCACGAAGAAGTCGATTTGATAAAGAAGCAGATAAGGATAAAAAAAGAGGACATTTGATACTTCTGGCAAAGAATAATCAGGGATATAAAAATTTGACTAAAATAGTCAGCCGAGGATTTACGGAAGGATTTTTTTATAAGCCTAGAATAGATAAGGCCATTTTAAGAGAATATTGCGAAGGTATAATTTGTCTATCTGCATGCCTGGCTGGAGATGTCCAACAATATATGTTAAATGGAGACTATGAAGGAGGAAAGAAAGAGGCTCTGGAATTTTTAGAAATATTTGGAAAAGAAAATTATTTTCTTGAAATTCAGGACCAGGGACTGGAAGAAGAATATAGGATATTACCTTTGATGAAGAGGCTGAGCAAAGAAATAGGCGTTCCGTTGGTAGCAACAAACGATGTTCACTACGTGAGAAAAGAAGATGCAGATGCGCATGATGTGCTTTTGTGTATACAGACAGGATCAACGGTAGATCAGCAGGATAGGATGAGATTTCCCAACGATGAATTTTATTTAAAAAGCGAAGCGGAAATGAGAGAGGTTTTCACACATACACCTGATGCTGTTGACAATACTCAAATCGTTGCAGATGCATGTAATGTAGAACTGGAATTTGGTAAACTTCATTTACCTGAATTCATCGCGCCTGACGGAAAAGAAAACTTGGATTACTTAAAAGAGCTATGCTTCAAGGGATTAAATGAGAGATATGGAGTGAATATCTTCAGTTGCAACGATGAAAATGAAATTGGGGACACCGAAGGAATTGACAAAAATTTGATAGAAAGGCTCAATTATGAACTCGATATAATCGAAAAAATGGGATATGTGGAGTATTTTCTAATAGTGTGGGACTTTATTAACTACGCAAAGAAAAAAGGTATAGTAGTGGGACCGGGCAGAGGTTCAGCTGCGGGAAGTATAGTGGCATATACACTGAGAATTACAGATGTGGATCCAATTAAATACAATTTGATTTTTGAACGTTTTTTAAATCCTGAGAGAGTGAGCATGCCTGATATAGATATAGACTTTTGCTATGAAAGGCGTCAGGAAGTAATAGATTATGTAATAGAAAAATACGGCAAGGAAAAGGTGTCGCAGATAATTACATTTGGAACTATGAAAGCTAAGGCTGCTATTAGAGACGTAGGGAGAGTATTGGATTTGAGCTATAGGGAGACTGATGAAATCGCAAAGGCAATTCCTTTCAGTTTGAAAATGACCATAGCAAAAGCTATTGAAATCAACCCTGAACTTGCTAGAATGTATAATGAAAAAGATGAGATAAAAAGAGTGATAGATACGGCAATGGCAATCGAAGGTATGCCTCGTCACGCGTCTACACATGCTGCCGGAGTTGTAATCGCAAAGGATAATATAGATGAGTATGTACCTTTGTATCTCAGTGATAAAGGTATAGCAACCCAGTTTACGATGACCACTATAGAAGAATTGGGACTTTTAAAAATGGACTTTTTAGGTCTCAGAAATCTCACCGTAATAAGAGATGCCTTGGATTTAATAAGAGAGAATCACGGAATTGATATAGATTTTTCCAAGATGGATTTTGACGACAGTGCCGTGTACGACATGATTTCAAAAGGAAATACCCAAGGTGTTTTTCAGCTGGAATCAGGTGGAATGACACAGTTTATGAAAAATCTGAAACCGGATTGTTTCGAGGATATAATAGCAGGGATTTCACTCTATCGACCCGGACCCATGGCATCAATACCCACTTATATAGAAAATAAGAGAAATCCGAAAAAGATTGCATATATACATAAGAGTCTGGAACCTATTTTATCGGTATCGTACGGATGTTTGGTTTATCAGGAACAAGTTATGCAAATAGTTAGGGATTTAGCTGGATATACATATAGCAGAAGCGATATTTTAAGGCGAGCTATGGGCAAGAAAAAAATGGATGTCATGCTGGCGGAAAAAGAAAAATTCATTGAGGGATGCAGGAAAAACGAAATACCGGACAGTGCATCGGAGGCCATATTTAATCAGATGGTCACTTTTGCGGAATATGCATTTAATAAATCTCATGCGGCGGCATATGCAGTTATAGGATATGAAACGGGGTATTTGAAAGCTCATTATCCTGTGGAATTTATGGCAGCACTTTTGACCAGCGTGATACATGATGGAAAGCAGATTGCAAAATATGTGAGAAATTGTGTCGAGATGGGAATTGAAATTCTACCACCGGATGTAAACAGAAGCGGGAAAAAATTTACTGTGGAAAACGGAAAAATTAGATTCGGACTTTTGGGAATAAAAAATGTTGGAGAAAATGTCATAGATGGAATTATAGAGACCAGAAAAAGCAAAGGAACTTCCGAAGATATATTTGAATTTATAAAAAAACAGGATATATCAAAAATAAATAGAAAAGCCATAGAAAGCTTGATAAGAGCAGGAGCCTTTGATTCCATGAATGAGAATCGAGCAGCGCATATTGCAGTTTATGAAAAGCTCATAGACTCTGTACACAAAGAGGCGAAAAACAATGTAGCGGGACAGATTTCTCTGTTTGAAATGGGGGATAATAAAGTCGATGTGGAGGTTTTACCTGATGTGAGTCCGTTTGCAGAAGACGTAACCAATGCGATGGAAAAAGAAATGATGGGAATTTACATTACCGGTCATCCTCTGAAAGATTACGAGAGAAAAATTAAAAGTATCACAAGTGCAAACAGCGATATCATGTTGAAAGCACATGAAGACATTGTAAACGGTCTAAACAGTGAAATAAAAGACGGTCAGAAGGTTATAATAGCGGGTATGGTTTCATCCAAGAAAACGCTCATAACAAAGAAAAATCAGATGATGGCATTTATCAATGTTGAGGATTTATACGGGATAATAGAAGTTATAGTATTTCCGAAAGTATATGATAAATCACAGCATTTGGTAAAGGAAGACAAGGTGGTGGCTATTGGCGGAACTATCAATTTTAAGGATGATGAGCCACCGAAGATAATAGCAGACTATATAGAGGACTTAAAGACTTTCGATATTTCAAAAAATCGCGAAATCGGCTCGCATGACAATGTGAACGATAGACAGGATAATGTGAAGATGCGGAAAAATCATAAATATTGTAACGTAAGTGAAAGTTCGACAGATGACAATTTGAGAGAAGATACTGTGAATCCACTCAAAATTAGAATTGAAGAAAACTCGGAATATTCTCTGGAAGAATTGATGGAGGTGTTGGCTGCAAATGCAGGGAATACATCGGTAATTGTATACTATCAAGGAAGAATATTGAAAGCTAAGGGCTATAGCGTAGAGGTAAATCAAGAACTGATAAATAGATTGGAGACTATGTTCGGCAAACAAAATATCAAATGGTGAAATAGACTATTTCGTATAAGAAAACAGATTGTCGGAAAAGAGGGAAAAATGTAAAAATTGACAGGAGGATGGAGATATGGCGGTATTACTCAGAAATTGCAGAATTGTACCCGAGTTGACGCAGAAAATTGACGGCATTTCTGTCGACGAGAAGGAAGATATAACGGCAGATATAAAAATTGAAAATGGAAAATTTGTTGAAATATTGAAATCAGGTAGCTTTAAAGAAACTGCTAATTGCGATGATATCACAGTCATAGATATAAAGGGAAGTACAGTCCTACCTGGTCTATTTGAACTTCACACCCACTTGACATTAGACAGCACGGACTACAGTGGAAATCTCATGTATGACGTGCCGGAACTGTTGGTAAAGTCATATGAATTTGCCAAAGAATATTTGAAACAGGGATATACCACAGTAAGAGATTGTGGTGGAAGAGGTAATGTGACTAGAGCGATAAATATGGGAATTGCAAACGGCACGCTTATAGGGCCTCGAATAATTTCATGCGGACGGATAATAACCCCTACAGAAACCGGAAATAGCAGTTTCGGAGATATGTATATTGAAGCCGATGGTCCTATGGAGTTTAGGAAGGCGTGCAGAGAACAGTTTAAACTTGGCAATGATTTTATAAAAGTTATGTGCACAGGAGCATTTCTAAATGATGCGGGAGATCCGGGCATGCAGATTATCACTCTGGAAGAACTGAAGGAATGCGTAGTGACGGCATCTATGAAAAAGTCATATGTGGCAGCTCATTGCCACAGCGATGCAGGGATTAGATGTGCCATCAAAGCAGGCGTTAGGACTATTGAGCATGGAGTGTTTATAGAGCCTGATACTGTAGAACTTCTAAAGAATACTAAAAATTGTTTTCTTATACCAACCGGTGCTATAGGAATGGAATGCCTATCTGATGAAAATCAGAATGCCACTGAAGATATTTTGAATAAGAGCAAGCTATATGAAGAAAAGGAAAAAAATGCAATTAATTACGCATATAGATCCGGGTTGAAAATGGGTTTTGGTTCGGATATAGATATGGAAGCGTTCAAGAGAATTCCAGGATATGAATTTGTGGCTAGAAAGAAATTCTATGATTTCGAAAATGTGGATATACTGAAGCAGGCGACTATTAACAGTGCAGAAATTTTAGGAGTTGCAGATGACTATGGAAGTATTGAAACCGGTAAAGTGGCAGATATGATAGTAGTGGACGGAAAGCCTGATAAGGATATATACTGTATGCAAAAACCGCTGAAACTCGTAATGAAAGAAGGAATAATCGTAGATGATTTTTAAAAGTAAAGCAAAAAAATCTGAAATTGAAGCCATTGAGATGGCAGATAGGGCGATAGATGGAATAGCCAAAATAGTTGATCGATATCAGGAACTGGAGATTGCTAACGTCAAAGAACTTGGCAGTGCAGTGGACTTTAATTATCCTAGAGTTTACATATACATGATGTGTAACTACGGTGAAGATATTTTGGCTCTCTACGCCATGGATAGATATCCTTCGCTGTATACATTGTATTGTGATTTCATGAGATGTTATGGAATTTGCAAAGCTCTGCTCAATTCTTATTTTAAAGGAGATGAATCAGAATATGAGAAGCTGATAAAATCTTTATTTACACTCACTTTGGCACAGAGAAAATCGGAATGTGAAAACTATATGGACGATTATGCAGATAGCCATAGAGAGGAAATAGAGTTTTTCAAAATAAGATATGAACAGATGAAAGGAATAATTTCACAATACTTCTCAGATGTGGAACATAATTTTGACGAAATCAATCCGGCGGGGATGTATGAAATAATAGAAGCTCTATCGCATGAATTCAATATGTCTCTGAATGCGGATAAAATGATAATAGATGCCGTTAATAGCAATGAAGAGTTGAGTGAATCGGATAAGAAAAATGCGATAAAAATTTTTATCAGCAGTAAAAGTGCAAAGGAAAATAATATTCAAACGGTAATCACCAGGATAATAGGTGATATTAACGGCCAGAAAGCGTTGATTCTCAACAAAAAAGAAAATACGGCACCTAAAATGATAGTAATTGTTGAAAAAATTCTCAGAGATGTCGTCAGACAGGTTGAAGAGAATTTTGATTTCGGATAAAAGCGACTTCAACAATGAATTACATAAGAGAGATTATATGATAGTTTTCAAAATGCGTTAAATTATATGTTAAAGCAGATTTGAAAGCTATCATTTGTTTTGTTACCTACGTATTTTTCTTAGACAGAATAGAAAAATTAAGATAAAACATATGCAAGTACCGATTTTAAAATGAACGAAAAATCTTATAGTATACTGCGACGCGGCATTTTTAATTTTTATCGTGATGCTTTCCATGTATTATGTCAGTTTTTACGGTTCTGCCAATGAGAATTGAATCATTTCCGTATTTAGCCCTGATTTGATCCACCGCAGAGTCAAGTTGGGCGACTTTTAGATTTTTAGGGGCGATAATATCATCTATGGTCAACTGGCTGTTAGCATTTTCATCAACTAAATTTATTCCTGCAATAGATAGCAATCTAATTGGCTTTGTTACATCCCAATACGCATTTATGATTTCCAATGCAAGCAATTGAATTTTGTACGTTGAATTTGTAGGCACTAAAAATTGTTTTTGTCTGGATATAGTGGTAAATTGAGGTGTTTTAATGTCAATTTTAAGACCGGAAGCTTTGAGGTTACAGGTTCTCAATCTACGAGCGACTTTATCTGATAATATGGCAATTCCGGTTTTTAAATCTCTTTCTCCTTTTAGATTTCTGCTGAAAGTGATTCCGTTGCTTATGGATTTTGCATTCTCTTTTGAATTAAAACCGGTCACCGGAGATATGTCAAATCCGTTGGCATAGTTATATAGAGTAATACCATGTTTGCCGATAAAATTATATAAGATATCAGGTGATGTGTTAGCCAATTGGCCTATGGTTTTACAGCCGATAGAATTGAGTTTCTTGGCAGTTGCCTTCCCGACGAAAAAAAGCTTAGAAACTTTTAAGTTCCACAGGAGAGATTGATAATTTTCCTTGGAAATAAGTGTAATACCATCGGGTTTTTTATAATTGCTTCCCATCTTTGCGAAGATTTTATTAAATGAAATGCCTATGGATATAGTTAAACCCAGTTCAGACTTAACTCTATTGCTGATTTTTTGAGCAATTTCAATGCCTGAACCAAATAAGTGTTGGCTGTGAGTGACGTCCAACCACGATTCATCAATGGAAAAGGGTTGAATCAAGTCGGTGTAATCTAAATAAATTTTATTTATAAAATGGCTATACTTCTTATATTTGTGAAAATTTGGAGGCAGACATATCAATTCTTTACACTTGTTTTTAGCACTGTAGATAGTTTCGGCAGTATTTATACCGATTTTTTTTGCAATCTGATTTTTTGCCAATATGATACCGTGTCTGCTCTCAGGATCGCCGCAGACAGCAACAGGCATATTTTTATATTGAGGAAAATTCAGCAACTCTACGGATGCATAAAAATTGTCCATATCACAGTGGAGAATGCACCTGTTATAATCTATATTTTCTTTTTTTGTTATCTTTTCAGACAGTTCGTGACTATATTTAAAGCCTTCGTGAAACATCTTTATATCCCTCCGAATTTTTTATAACAACATGCGATAAAAGAACATATGTTTATTATAATCAATTTCAGATTGAATTACAATAGCAAAGAGGATTTCAAAATTACTAAATCGTGTGATTATGATTATAAAAATTAAGTAGGAGAAAAATAATGATTCGGATACTCGATAGTTAGAGAAACATATCGTTTTATAAGAAAACAGTCTTAAATGAAATAGCCCCTCGGTCAGATTTTAACTCAAATCGAGGGACTTTGGCTTATTTAGAATTATATATGTGAAGTTATTTCAAATTTTCAGGATTCAACGGTTTCAATTCATCAATTACGAACATGCCGTCTTTTCTAATCAGAACATCGTCGAAATAAATTTCCCCACCACCGTATTCAGGTCGTTGAATCATCACAAGATCCCAGTGAATGGCACTTTTATTACCGTTAGGAGCTTCTTCATAGCAACAACCGGGAGTAAGGTGGAAAGAACCGGTAATCTTTTCATCAAATAAAGTATCTTTCATAGGTTCTAAAATATACGGATTTACACCTAGAGCAAATTCCCCGAAGTATCGGGCGGCATCATCGGTGTCCAAAAGCTGGTTTATCCTGTCCGTATCATTAGCTGTAGCTTTAATGATTTTACCATCTTTGATTTCAAAGACGATGTTTTCAAAAGTGAAACCGCGTTCTTCACTAGGAGTATTATATGAGATGATTCCGTTCATGCTTTCTCTAACCGGAGCGGTATATACTTCACCATCGGGAATATTACAGCCACCTGCACACTTAATAGCAGGAATACCTTTTATGGAGAAGGTCAAATCCGTATTTTTACCGGTAACTCTAACTTTATCGGTTTTATTCATAAGTTCAACTAAGTTGTCCATAGCTTTGTCCATCTTGCTGTAGTCTAATGTGCAAACGTTGAAATAGAAGTCTTCAAAGGCTTCCAAACTGGTATTGGCAAGCTGAGCCATAGAATTGTTCGGATACCTTAAAACTACCCATTTAGTATTGTCCACACGTTCATCCAGCACTTTTCTGGTCAATCTGTCATACATGCTTATCTGTTCAGCCGGCACATCGGAAAGCTCAGAGTTATTACTGGCACCACGGATGGCGATATATGCATCCATGCCCTTCATTTGCTTCAAATCACAGTCACACATAAACTCAATCTGCTCTTCTGTAGCACCTAAGAGTATTTCTCTCAAGATGGAAGAGTCCTTGTTCAATGTATAGGGTAAACCACCTGACTTATAGACATCTTTGATAAGAGCCTTAACCAAAGGAATGGTTTCAATTCCTTCGTAATGTATTAAAACCTTTTCACCGGGTTCGACATGCGTGGAGTAGTTTACCAGTAAATTAGATAATTTTTCAATTCTCAAGTCCATATTATTCACCTCTTTCCAAGATACATTATACTACATTAACCGATTAGTTTAAAGTCACAGTGTTGCATAATTTGCAAAAGAGAGGGTTTAAAGAAAAAATTAAGTTGTGTTAGAGGGGAAAAAAATGTAAAATACTCTATGTGAGGTATTATATGCGTAAAAAATATTATTTTATTTTAAATCCTGCAGCAGGGCAGGGCAAGGCACTGGATTTGAGAGATTCAATAGAGGAAATTGCAAAAAAAGCCAATTTGGATTTTGAAATATATGAAACTAAGGAAGAATTAGACGGTCAGGTAATCACGGGAGATTTTGCAAAGTTAAAAGATGATGATTGTTCTATCAGAATATATGCCTGCGGCGGTGACGGGACGTTAAACGAAATAATAAACGGCGTAATTGGCTTTGACAATGTGGAAATAGGAATTATTCCAACAGGTACGGGAAATGATTTCATCAGAAACTTTGCACGAGAGGAGCTGTTTAACGATATCAAGGCGCAGATAAATGGAGACAGTATTGAGGTAGATACAATCAGATACAGATACTATAAAAACGATTATAGTCAGGAGAGATATTGCATAAATATGTTTAACATAGGATTTGATTCAACAGTGGTGGAAAAAGCAGGTAACTTGAAAAAATTGCCTGGAATTTCGGGAAACTTTGCATATACATTAGGTGTAGCAGGCACGTTGTTGGAAAAAAAAGCGATAGATATAGCTGTCGTTAGAAAGTCCAAAGGAAAGGGAGACTTCAATGAAATAGTCGATGATAGCAATCATGCTAAAAATTATGAAAAACATGTGTTATTTGATGGGAAGGCATTGTTGACAGCTATAGGAAATGGATGCTTTTGCGGAGGCGGTATAAAAGCGTTACCCAAGGCAAGTTGTACCGACGGTCTGATGGATGTAGGGATTGTAAAAAATTGCAAAAGACGTGAAGTTGCACAGCTTTTTGGGAAATATAAAAAGGGTGAGCATTTAAATACGAAACTTGGGAAAAAGCTGGTGACCTATGTGCAGACAGATAATCTCATCATAAAAAGCAACGGTATGGGGGATTTGTTAGTGAGTGTCGACGGAGAATTGGAACGAGCAGATTGGTTGGAAGCGGTGATGGAACCTAAATCCATTAAGTTTATAGTACCGAAGAGAATTGAAAATTAAAAATGCTCTAAATTTTCAATTATACATAAGAGTGAAATCATAATAAAGTTACATAGAGGAGGATGTGCACATGGCTAGATATGTATTCATGGGAATTGGGGTTGTTATGATATTAGTAGGGATATTGTTAGGTGCTGTAAGGCAGTACTGGTTGATTCCAGGCTATAAAAAGCTGACACAGCAACAAAGAGAAGAACGAGCTGACATAATCAAAAACAGTGCGAAGAAAATGGGCTTTTCCCTTGGAGTGATGGGTGTTGTAATGATTGTAGCCGGTTTTTTCGCATAGAACAGTATAAATAATTTGAAAGGTTATATGGCTGCAATCTGTAATTACAGGTGGTAGCCATATTTTTTACTTTTTTAAAATAAGTGTAAAAAAGATATAAAAAGTTATATTTATTAGCTATCGTATGATATAATAGATGAAATTTAATTGATGAGAAGTTAAATGTCATTGGAGAATTGTGGAGAAATTATGGAAAGATTACAACCATCAAAAAAGTGGATAGAGAAGTATGAAAATGTTAAAATGTTGCTCAAGTCGCCTATAAACTACGCAGAATGTTTTGAAAAGACAGAAATACAAGGTGTCAAAGTTTTTGTTTTAGATATGGGAGAAGTGAATTTTCCAAGTGGAGAAATTTTGGTGAGGGACCCCCTGGTATGGCTGGGTAGAAGTGAAAAACCGTATTTACAAACAGTACCTATAGGAACTTACAGAATAGAAACTCTCGTAGCGGAGATGGATAAAAACCATTATCGGTATGCCATGAGCAGAATAAAATTTACCGAGGAAAAGCCGGTAATTTACTACGAAGCGTTAAAAGGTGACGAAAATCTGGATTCTGTCGAAGAAGACAGCATTTTTGGTTTTGCTGTCGACGCAGGGCTCGCAACTGTTGTCGATATTAAAACCAGAGATGCTTACTGTGATTTTGTGGACCATTGGTATGAAGAGAATACGGATTCAAATATATACGATGATTTTTTCGCAGATGCATTTAGGAGAAATGCTGTAGAAAATCCACTGTACCAAAGAGAAGATGGAGACTGGATCAACTTTAGAATTCCCAATACGGAATTATCTGTTCCGATGATACAGTCAGGTTTTGGAGATGGACTTTATCCTGTATATTTCGGGTATGACGAAAATGGTGAACTTTGCGATATTGTTATTGAGTATATTTTTGTGGGATGAGTTTATCTCAATGTAGACTGAGATTGTATAAGAATATGAATTCAACATGGATATTCGCAATATAGAGACGATAGAGATGTCGTCTATTTTTGTGTCAAAAATCAGTATATGAGGGCAGGCGCGATTTAATTGACCATGAGAAATAGTAACAAAAGATAAAAACTTACAAAATACAGGGATTTATTGTATAATATTACAGTAGGAAAAGAGATAAATTTATACTGCAAATAGAGTATATAATGCTGAAAGTATATAAGATATTCATGAGGGGAAATTGAATGTATGATGTTTGCATAGTAGGCGGTGGTGCCTCGGGAATGGCTACAGCGATAACCATTGGAATGAAAACTCAAAATTTAAAAATCGTAGTATTGGAAAAGAAAAGTTGCATATGTAGCAAGGTGAAAGCGGCAGGAAACGGTAGGTGCAATATATCCAATGTGAAGACCACTACATTTGGAGACAGTGTAAAGTTTTTTAGAAAAATTGGTGTTGAAATAAAATCGAATAAAATAGGTTGGGCTTTTCCTTTATCCGAGAGAGGCGAAGATGTAGCATATGCCTTTGAGAGAGCCGCTGATGCATACGGCATAATAATAAAAAAGAATTTTACAGTTACTGAAATTTCAAAAGTGGATGGATATTTTCAGATTATGGGTGAGACGGACAATTCTTTCGGAAAAGTCGAAAAAATAACTGCAAAAAAGGTTGTTATTTCTTCCGGAGGGAAATCATATCCGGAATTTGGAACTACAGGTGACAGCTATAGATTTGTAAGGAAACTGGGACATACTGTAAATAAAATACGGCCCAGTTTAGCTCCTATAGAATGTGAAAGTGACTTCACAGACTGCAGTGGAACAAGGGTTAAAGGCGAAGTGAGCTTACTGCTAAGAGGGTGCGTGCAAAGCGTAGAAGAAGGAGAAATTCAATTTACAGATTATGGTTTAACGGGAATCTGCGTATTCAATTTGAGCAGAGAAATAGTCATAGATGAAATGACCAGGTTTCAAGATTATACTGTGAAACTGAACTTATTAAGTAGATATAAACCACAGGAAATATTTTTAGTTTTAGATATTAGAAGGGGAATAAAAGATTTAGATACGAAAGATTTGATGATGTCAATTGTGAATAGAAACATTGCGGAAAAACTTTTGAGTCCGTGGATTAAGTCGACTGAGAAGGCCTGTCAGTTGACAGATGATCAGTTGAAGCAAATAGTTTACGCTTTTATGAATGTGGACTTTATCGTTTCGAAAGTTCAAGGATGGAGAAAGGCACAGGTAACATCGGGAGGGGTTACCTTTAGCGAATTCAATTATGAGAGCATGGAGTCGTTAAAATGCAAAGGACTTTATTTGACAGGAGAAGTAATAGATCTGGATGGTCCATGTGGGGGATATAACCTTGAAAACGCTTGGAACACAGGTAGAAAGGCAGGTAGTGCCATATGTATAGAATTGAGCAGATAACGTTAACCCCTTTTGAAAGTAAGGAGAAGTTATCTGAAAAAATATGCAGAAAACTAAAAATGGATGATTCTAAGAAAGTACTCATAACGAATCTTAAAATAGTAAAAGAGTCAATAGATGCCAGACGTAAAAATGACATAAAACTGGTGTATACTTTAGATTTTGACTTCCCTGAAAAATTGCATTTACAGCAAGCGAAGTCGGTAGAGTACAAATGGGTAAATAAAAACAGAAAATCCCTTGACAGACCCGTTATTGTCGGATTTGGACCTGCGGGAATATTTGCGGCCCTTATCCTGGCACAATCGGGATACAATCCCATAGTTTTAGAGCGTGGAAAGAAAGTGGATGAAAGAAGCAAAGACGTTGAAAATTTCTGGAGAGAAGGAACTTTGAATCCCGAATCAAATGTACAGTTTGGAGAAGGCGGTGCGGGAACCTTTTCAGATGGAAAACTCACTACAGGAATAAAAGACTTTCGCACGAGGAAAGTTTTGCGTGAACTGAACAAGCACGGTGCCAAGGAAGAAATTTTATATAAGCAAAAACCACATATAGGAACGGATAAGTTAAGAGAAATAATAGAAAACATCAGAGAGGAGATAATCAAATTAGGTGGAGAAGTGAGGTTTTCCACCAGAGCGAAGAATATAATTTTAGATGCTGAAAAAGAGAGAATAGTGGGAATAGAAGCGGTTAGAACCGATGACGAGAGTACTTTAAACGATGGAAATTCAGCAAAAGAAAATTCATATGTGATATACACGGATACAGCAGTATTTGCCACGGGACACAGTGCAAGAGATACGTATCGCATGCTTAATAGAGAGGGAGTGATAATGGAACAAAAGCCTATGTCAATGGGAATTAGAGTAGAGCATCCTCAAAGATTCATAAATGAAGCTCAGTACGGAAATGAAAAGATAGCTGAAATATTGGGTCCGGCAGAATATAAATTAAATTGCAGGACTCAAAATGGCAGGGGGGTATATACGTTTTGTATGTGTCCTGGAGGAGAGGTTATAATGTCCGCTTCTCAGCCGGGCTGTTTGGTCAGCAACGGAATGAGTTATAGTGCAAGAAGCGGAGAATATGCCAATAGCGGGCTTTTAGTAGATGTCAGAACTGAGGATTATCCGAGCAAAGATGTGCTGGCAGGAATTGATTTTCAGGAAAAATATGAAAAAATGGCATATGAAAAAAGCGGTGGATACAGGCTTTTGGAAACAACTTGGAATGGTTTTAAAAATTCTGATTTATGGGAAGTTCTACCTGAATTTATCAGGGAAAGCATACTTGAAGCAATGCCTATTTTGGGAAGAAAGCTCAAGGGTTTCGACAATCCGAAAACTGTATTTAAAGGCATAGAAACGAGAAGTTCTTCTCCGGTTAGAATCGTTAGAAACGGACAGCTTGAGAGCAATATTTCAGGATTGTACATTGCAGGAGAGGGTGCAGGGTATGCGGGAGGCATAATGTCTGCCGGTGTGGATGGTATAAAAGTGGCTGAGAAGATTATTGAAAGTGAAGATTAAATGAATTGGCTATAGATATGCGGGGAGAAAAAATGAGTTATTTGAGAAAAAAACCGGTAATTTTAATGATTTTGGATGGATTCGGATTGGGAGAACACAATGAAACAAATGCCATATACAGGGCAAAGACGCCTTTCTTTGATTCAATTTTTGAAACGTGTCCTATGTCAACCTTAGGAGCAAGTGGCGAAGATGTAGGTTTGCCCGAAGGGCAAATGGGAAATTCGGAAGTAGGACATCTGAACATAGGCTCGGGCAGGATTGTCTATCAGGAACTCAGTAAAATTACGATGGAAATAGAAACCGGCAATTTTTTCAAGAGAGAAGCGTTTATTGATGCTATGGACAAGGCGATACAGAATGATAAGAACCTTCATTTGATAGGATTGTTATCAGATGGAGGTGTGCATAGTCATATAAATCATTTAAAGGCATTGTTAAAGATGGCAAAGAAAAGAGGTTGTAAAAAGGTCTATGTGCACGGCATTTTAGACGGAAGAGACGTTCCACCAAGATGTGCCGAAAAATACGTTTTACAGATTGAAAGCTATATGAAAGAATTGAACGTAGGTAAATTTGCTACCATTTCAGGAAGATTTTATACGATGGACAGGGACAACAGATGGGAGAGAGTTGAGAAATCATATGATGCCATGGTGTGCGCAAAAGGAATAGAGGCGAAAACGGCAGAAGATGCAATAAAGCTTGCATATCAAAGGGGTGAAGATGATGAGTTTGTCGTACCGACGATTATAGAAAAATCTGGAACTATAAGCAGTGGTGATTCCGTAATTATGTACAATTTTAGACCTGACAGAGCGAGAGAAATCACAAGGAGCATGGTTGACGATAATTTCACTGGATTTAATAGAGATAAGCTGATAGATATAACATATGTGTGCATGACTCAGTATGACAAGACAATAGAAAACGTAGAGGTTGCATATCCACCTGAAAATATAAAGAATACATTGGGAGAAATATTGAGTGAAAACAAAATAAAACAGCTGAGAATTGCCGAAACTGAAAAATATGCTCATGTGACGTTTTTCTTTAACGGTGGAATTGAAAAACCGTATGAATTTGAAGAGAGAATTTTGATACCTTCTCCAAAAGTTGCAACTTATGATTTAAAACCTGAAATGAAAGCTATGGAAATAGCTGATAGAATCAATGAAGTCATGGATGAATTTGATGTTGTAATCGTAAATTTTGCTAACGCTGATATGGTAGGACATACGGGCAAAATGGACGCAGCTATCAAAGCAATAGAAACATTGGATGTGGCTGTAGAAAAAATTGTCACGAAATTAAAGGAAGCGGATGGAGAGATGCTTATAACAGCTGACCATGGTAATGCGGATGTAATGATGGATAAGGAAGGAAATGTAGTAACGGCACATTCGCTGAACAGAGTACCGTTGCTGTATGTAGGTGATAGGGATATAAAGTTGAAAAAGCAAGGAGTTTTAGCAGATATTGCACCGTCTGTGTTGGATCTGTTAGGAATAAAAAAACCTGCAGATATGACGGGAGAATCTTTAATAGTTAAAAAATGATCATGAGGAAGTAAAATTATGCCTTGGAGCGAAAACCAACAATTTGCAATAGATACGCTGGATAGAAATATCTTAGTAGCAGCAGGTGCCGGATCGGGTAAAACATCTGTGTTAGTTGAGAGAATTAAAAATATAGTAGTTGACAGCAGTCCGCTTGGAGCAAAGGTGGACGAGGTTTTAGTGTTGACATTTACCAAAGCAGCGGCTGCTGAAATGAAATCAAGATTAATTTCTACTATAAAGCAAATGATTTGTAATAATCAGGGAGATGTTACCTATTTAAAGCAGCAACTTGAAAATATAAATAAGGCTCAAATTTCAACATTTCACTCTTTCGCTCAGAGCATCATAAAGGAAAATTATTTTGATTTGGGTCTTTCTCCTAAAATGAAGGTTATAGATGAAATTCAAAGCGATATTTTAAAATACAAGGCAATTGACACAATTTTTCAAAAGATGTTTGCAGAAGAGGACAGTGTTGACTTTAAAAAGTTTTTAAAATCTTTCAGTTCGGCAAAAAATGAAAAAAACATAAAAGATGAAATTTTACAGCTTTATTCTCAAATAATGGCAATTCCAAATCCTTTCGAGTTTTTGTATGCAAATCTCGAAATTCAGCGACTGATGAAAATGCAAAAGGAATATGGAGAAGAAGGAGTTCTCACGGCATTTGAAAGATATGAAGTTTCAGAATTTAAAAATAAAGTTAAAGCGTATGTAAACCGCATAGTTTTAAAATATTTATCTTGGCTTAAAGAGGAAAAAATCTCATTGCAAAATACCCTTTCAAATGCAGGGTGTTTAAAGATGTCAGAAAAGCAAAAGATAGATATCGAAGTTTTGAAAAAAATGAAAAATTCTATAGAAGATGGAACGGATTGTTTTGAAGAGATTGCCGAGTTGAAATTTTCACAGTTGAGAGCGACCAAGGATGAAAAGGAAGCTTTTAATGAGATTAGGGAATCCTTGGAAAGCGTAAAAGCAAATATTAAAAAATATAAAGACAAACTTAAAATCGTTGAAAATGTGCATTCATACGATGATATTTTTGCAGAGATTTCACATACGTATGAAAACAACTGTATTTTACTGAAAATTTTGAAGGCCTTCCACGAAGAATATAAACTGATTAAGTTTAAAAAAAATGCAATAGATTTTTCCGATATTGAGCATATGGCCATCGACATATTAAAAGATAGACAAATTGCAGACGGATACAAGAAAAAATTCAAATATATTTTCATAGATGAATATCAAGATACAAATAGTGTGCAAGAGCATATCATAAATTCTGTAAAAAGAGAAGACAACCTTTTTATGGTTGGAGATATAAAGCAGAGTATATACAGGTTCAGAATGGCAGATCCCGATATATTTGAGAGTAAATATATGAAATTCGCAGATTGGCAACTTTGCAAAAAAAAAGAATGCTCAGATCGAAATGAAAATATAAATGCCGAGTTTGAGGTTGCACCGGCAACTCAAAGAATAAAAATAGATAATTTTAACAGCGTGAGAGTTGATTTGAACAGTAATTTTCGAAGTAAAAAAGAAATTTTAGATGGAGTTAACTTGGTATTTGAAAATGCTATGGAAAATTATAATGAAAATGCGAGATTGAATCCGGGAATAATCGGAACGATTGCAGAAAAAAATTTAAAAAAAGTCTCGAAAGACGAGTTACTGCAAAGTGGTGTATCCGTATATTTACCATATAAATTTGAAAAATCTAAAGGTAATGAAGAAAACTTGGAGAATCGAATAAGGGATTTTTACAATTATCTAGATGAACTGGATATTGAAAATACAGATGATGAAATAAGTATCAGACGCTTAAAAGATATCCAAATAGAAGGTATGACAATAGTTGATATAATTAAAAATTCTGTCGGCAAAAAATACTTTAATGCAAAAAAAAATAGAGTGGAGAAAATTTCGTATAAAGATATTGTCGTGCTTATGAGAAGCATGACAAAGAGTCAAGAGTTGAAATATATTTTGGAAAAAAACAATATCCCTGTGTACGTGCAGAATGATAAAGGATATTTTGATAATTTAGAATTAAAACTTATGTTGGATCTTCTAAAAACCATCGATAATAAGAATCAAGATTTGTATCTGGTCGGTGCATTGGCTTCACCGGCATTTTCCTTTAGCGAAATTGAGCTCGCTCAGATAAGAGCACTTGATAAAAAACAGAAATTTCATGTTGCATTCGGAGAATATGCACAGTCGGGTGAAGATGAAAAGTTAAAGTTTAAATGCAATAACACTTTGAGAAAGTTAAAAGTTTGGAAAAATCAAAGCAGGAAAATCGATATTGAGGAATTTTTATGGAATTTGATGGTTGAAAGTAACATATATCAAACTGTAGGGACTTGGACGAATGGAAGTCAAAGACAATTGAATTTGCGAACCTTAATTGATAGGGCAGCTTATTTTAAATTGATAGGTGAATCAAATTTCAAATCATTTTTGAGTTATATAGATAATATAAAAGATAAGGGAATCCAAGTTGGAGAGAGCAGCAATACGTCAGAAGGCGATGATATTGTAAGAATGATGACCATACATAAAAGCAAAGGTCTTGAATATCCGATAATCATAATTTCAGGTGTGAGCAGCAGATTTAATCTTAGAAACAGCACTTCAAATTTCATATTTAATAAGGATATAGGAGTGTTGTCAAAAGATGTGGATTTACGTGAAAAAACTAAGAAAAAAACGGTAATTCAGAAAGCGGTATCAGAGCTGGAGCGAGAAAAAAATATTGAAGAGGAAATCAGAGTGCTTTATGTGGCGATGACTAGAGCGAAAGAAAAACTCATTATGGTAGGAACTCGAAATGAGTCTGAAAACGATGGAGTTACAAGAGAATATTCTTCTTATAAAGAAATATTGTTTGAGAGTTTAAAGAAAAATAAAAACGATGAAAGTATTGACTTTGTAGAAGAGTATGATTTTAGAAATTATGGCAAGTATATTCCACAAAACCGATTAAGAGGAAATGAAAGGGAAAACTGGGCGAATTTCAAAGAAGTTAGTATATCTGACAGTGCAGATGAAAATTTATTGAGCAACATAGAAAACATCATGACTTCCGAATATGAATACGAAAAAGATGCGAAGACAAGATCAAAGGTTACAGTCAGTCAATTAAATGAAGAAGAATATTTGAGATATATGAGAGATGAGTGCTGTGGATATGACAATTTTCAAAAAAAATTATCTAAAAACAGATATGATAGAATGGACAGTTCATTTACAGACAACAAAGGGAATTTTGTTTTAAATTCCATAGATAATCAATATAGGTACGATGACGAAGAAGAAAATGAACTGGAAAGGGATAAGCGAATTCTGTCAGCATCTGAAAAGGGAAATATATATCATAGAATTATGGAAGAAGTGGACTTCTGTAAAGTTAGTGAAAAAGGGGTTGCTGAAATTGAAAACACCATGAAGGAACTAGTTGATAGAGGTGTTTACGATGAAGAGAAAATCAGTCATGTAGATAAAAATGAAATTTATAATTTTTTTATGAGCAATATAGGTGTACGTGCAATTTACAGCGAACATAAAAAGGAGCTTGGATTTAAAATGAAGCACGATTTAGATGGTGGAGAAACTATTTTGCAAGGTGTAATTGATTGCATGTTTGAGGAAGACGGTCAAATTGTAATAATTGATTATAAGACGAACTCCAGTAGCGACAACATAAAGGGAAAATATAAAAAACAGTTGGAGCTTTATAAGATAGCTGTCGAGAAAGCCACGGGAAAAACGGTGAAGGAATGCTGGCTGTACATGTTTAAGACTGGTGAAGAAATTAGAGTAATATAGATGAAAATATCAAAGGAATAAAAATTATAAAAGGGATGACTTTGCAATCATCCCTAATTTTTTATTTAATCGCATTTGATTTCAAATTTGATTTACAACAAATGAGAAGTTAATCAATTAAACGATACCCTGTTCAATCATTGCATTGGCAACTTTTAGGAATCCTGCAATGTTAGCACCTGCTACCAAGTTGTAACCAAAGCCATACTTTTCAGAAGCTTCTTTGCAAGACTTATGAATGTTAACCATAATATCTTTTAGTTGAGCGTGAACTTGTTCAGGAGAGAAAACTGTTTTACCGGCATTCTGTCCCATTTCGATACAAGAGCAAGCAACACCACCGGCATTAGCAGCCTTTGAAGGACCAACAACTATACCCTTTTCCTGTAGGTAGGCTATAGCTTCGTTAGTTGAAGACATATTTGAACCTTCACAAACGAACTTAGTTCCGTTAGCAACGATTGTTTTAGCATCTTCGATTCTGATTTCGTTCTGAGTAGCGCATGGAATGTATAAATCAGCTTTAACTTCCCAAGGCTTTTTACCAGGTACAAATTTAGAACCAGGGAATTTGTCAGCGTAAGGCGCACAAATATTCTTTCCGGAAGCTCTTAGTTCAAGTAGATAATCAACTTTTTCACCAGAGATACCAGCTTCGTCAACGATGTATCCGTCAGGACCGGAAATAGTGATTAGCTTAGCTCCTAATTCGTTTAATTTTAGAGCAGTACCCCAAGATACATTACCAAAACCGGAAATAGCAACTGTTTTACCTGCTAGTTTTTCACCACATGCTTCCAGCATTTCGTTAGCATAGTACACTATACCATAGCCGGTAGCTTCAGCTCTTCCAAATAGACCACCCCAAGTTAGACCTTTACCTGTTAATACTCCTTCGTATCTGTTAACGATTTTCTTGTATTGACCGAACATGTATCCGATTTCTCTACCGCCAACACCTAAGTCTCCTGCAGGAACGTCTGTAGAAGGACCAATGTGTCTGTAAAGTTCAGTGATGAAAGCCTGACAGAATCTCATCACTTCTGCATCTGATTTTCCGGTAGGATCAAAGTCAGCACCACCTTTACCGCCGCCTATAGGAAGACCGGTTAAACTGTTCTTGAAAATCTGTTCAAATCCTAGGAACTTGATGATACCTGGATATACGTTAGGCGCAAATCTTAGGCCACCTTTGTAAGGTCCAATAGCACTGTTGAACTGGTATCTGTACCCTTTGTTTACTTGGATTTTACCGTTGTCATCAACCCAAGTTACTTTGAATGTGATACCTCTTTCAGGTTCTACAAGTCTTTCCAAAATAGCATTTGCTTCGTATTCTGGGTGTTTTTCAACAACTGGTGCTAGAGAGTGTAGAACTTCTTCTACAGTCTGGTGAAATTCAACTTCGCCAGGATTGTTTTTCTTACAATCTTCAATTACTCTTTCGATGTACTTGTTTGACATTTTTCGTCTCCTCTTTGTTAATTATTGTAATTTGAAATTATTTATCAATCTGATGATAACATTATTATGCTAAATCGTCAATAATTGTACTAAATGTATACAATTTTTCTTATGTTTTTTGCAAGTTCAGAGCTGTTTATAATGTTTTGTGAAATTATGGAAAAAATGTAAAATTGAGTGGAGTTAATGATAGGAAAATTACCACACAATACGATTAAAATGGTATAATTATATTTATTATAGGAGGAATCGCCATGACTAAAAATGATGTCGTTCTATTGTATAAAAACATAGAAAATAAAATATTAGATAAGAGTTTTTTGGATAAGATCGGTCTAAAGAAAAAAAATGTAAATTATCTTATGAAGAAACATAAAATAAAGGATAAACTCAGAGATTTACCTTTTGTCAATGCTAAGAAGAACAGAGAGAACGTGCATCGTCAGGTAGAACAAACGGGATTGAACTGTGAATCAAATGTGAGTATGGAAAAGACACATATCAGTTGCACTGACGTATTTGAAATTCTTAAAGACTTGTTGGATGAGCTCAATTCGCGACCGGAACCGAGCTGGTTGAATTACATCAACGAGTATTTGATAACGGATATTTATCCTGAAAAAGAAGCTTTTATAAGTAGAACCAGCAAAGAAGAATATAGAGCAGCTGTGCTTTTATACGTGGAAACGCTAAGAGTCTGTCTTGAATTTTCAAACAGAAAAAATCCCGTTTGGGAAGGTAGAGAGTTAAAGTTTATCAGAGGTGCGGATTTGGTAAACAGCTACTACAAAGAAGAATATCAAAAATTGAAGAATATAAGTAAAGCTTTATACGTATACGAGATGATGAAAATCAGCAGAGAAATCAACCCGTTTGATACGTTAGCACATATAAGTGGTGTTCATTATATTGCGGTGCATTGTGGAAAACAATTGAAGCAACTGAAAAAAGATGTGGATTTAGCACTTGTATCAGGCGCGGCGATAACTCATGATATAGGAAAATTTGGATGCAACAAAAAGGAGATTTCAAGAATTCCTTATTTGCATTATTATTATACAGATCAGTTTTGTAAAAGATGGGGACTGAATCAGATAAGTCATATTGCCAGCAACCATAGCACTTGGGATTTGGAATTGGAAAACTTATCAGCGGAATCACTACTCTTAATTTACTCGGATTTCAGAGTGAAAAGTACATGGGAAAACGGAAAAGAAAAGGTACACTTCTATTCGCTGGAAGAATCCTTTGATGTAATATTATCAAAACTTGATAACGTAGATGACAAAAAAGAAAAACGATATAGGAAAGTATATGCTAAGCTGAAAGATTTTGAAAACTATATGATAGAACTCGGTGTTAACGTTGATTTATCAGGTTCTGTCATAGTTCAAAAAAATATAGAAGATGTAAATGTATTACATGGAATGGATGTGGTGAACAGGCTTAAATTCTTGGCTATAGAACATAATATTAAAGTTATGAATCAATTTAATAAAGAGAGCAACTTTGCCGGGATTATAGAAGCGGCAAGAAGTGAAAGGGATTGGAAAAACCTTAGGAGTTATCTGAATATAATCAAGGAATATCATACGTATATGACTAAAAAACAAAAGCAGATGACGTTGAAGTTCACATACGAATTATTACAGAATAGGGAAGGTGATATTCGAAGAGATGCAGCTTATTTGATGGGTGTAGTAGTAACCTCATTTGATGAGGAATACACGAAAGAACTTCCAGATGGAGTCATATTAAAAATCGATGCGATTAATAGATTTACCATTTGGAAAGCATATTTAGAAAAGATAATCAATCCTGATTATACCAGCACAATTCAGCAAAAAAGATGGATTGGATATACGCTCAGAATATTTATAAGAACGGTTTTGCAGAACAGCAATGAAAATGATAGAGAAAAATTCATAAAGATATTTTTAAACTTCTTGAAAAGAGAAGATTATGATAATTTGACGACATTTATTTTAGTAGAAACATTGAACTACATACCGTTGGATTGGGAGAATTTTAAAGATGAGTCATCGAAAAACAATTCCAAAATTGAAACGGTCAGAGAGTTTATCAAGACTGCATCTAAGAGAAATGATTTTGAAATCGATACAGCATTGTTCAAAATTACACAAGGCAGATTTGGAAAACGAGGATATTGCAGAAACAATTCTGAAATGTTCAGAGAGAATCTCAAGTTTGATATGCCTTGGATTCAAAAAAACTACAACATAGACCGTTTAGTTGAGAAAGTTTTGAGTGGGGATACTGATACTTCCGTGTTGCAAGTAGGTACGCATTTTGCGAACTTGTTAAAAGTAGGAGATAAAGTTACCGTAAGACACAGTGCGGGGCGAGGATTGGTAAGGATAATGGAAAAATTATCAGCTGATGAGAGAAATGAGTTGGCAATTGAATTGACGAAAGGTCTTGAAATAGGTGAATATGAATACTCAAAATACATTCCAGAATACTTGGGAAAGATAGCTGTCACATTGCAGAGAGAGGATTTTTATCAACTCTTAACGGAGATAAGAAGATTGATAGAAAGCAGAAATGAGAAAGTTGCATCTGTTTCCTTGAATACAGCAGGATACATATTGAAGGAATATCAGATGCAGATATTGGGAAAATTGGATTCAACTGGATTAAAGGGAATAAATCAAACTAGGAATTCAATCGAAAATACCAGACTGGACGACGAAAGAAAAAAGGAGGAAAAAGAGAGAATCATGTCCATGATTCTACGTGGATTGGGAGATTATAGGAAAATTGTGAGCCAAGAGGCATTCGTAGTGATAGGACAGCAGATTTTCGGAGATAAAACAATTCCAATCGATGTAAAATTTGAATACTTTAAGTATTTTTACAAAAAAATAGTTACTTTAATTGCGAATAAAAATGAAAATACCTTGACGTTCTATAATAATGCAGCAGGATTGAATCATATGTACAGATTTATTTCAGACTACTTGCATCTCAATGAAAAGATGGATTTAAAAGAAATTGATAAAAAAGCATTTTTTCCCGGGACTTTCGATCCGTTTTCACTAGGACATAAGGAGATAGCAAAAAAAATTAGGGATTTGGGATTTGAAGTTTATCTCGCAATAGATGAGTTTTCGTGGTCTAAGAAAACTCAACCGCACAATATCAGAAGAAAAATAGCTATGATGTCGGTGGCAGATGAAGAAAACATATATTTATTTCCGGAGAATATTCCTGTAAATATTGCAAGTTCAAGATCGATAAGGAATTTGAAAAATACTTTAAAATGTGAAAATGTGTATTTGGCAGTAGGAAGCGATGTGGTAAAAAACGCTTCTTCCTACAAGAAAAATCCACAAGAAGATTCTATTCATACTTTAAACCACATAGTATTTGAGCGAACAACCGAAGACAGAGGTAAGAATTCAGGAGGAAAACAATATTTTGACAAAAATATTTCGAGTGAAAATGAAAAAAGAGAAGAAGATTATTTGAAGATACTGAAAGGTATCGTAATAAGACTAAAATTGCCGGAGAAGTTCAGTCACATCAGTTCGACAAAAATAAGAGAAAATATTGATACCAACAGAGATATTGGATTTCTAGTAGATAGAGTGGTTCAAAACTATATATATGATAAGTGTATTTATATGAGAGAGCCACAGTATAAATCGATGGCTGAAATTCGAGATTTGAGGGTAGGAAATTTCAGAAGAAGAAAACCGTCATTTTTGGATAAAATCAAAAATTTTGAGGATAAACTCTCAACTGAAGAAATGTCAAATATACAGATTTATATGTCTGATGAAATGGTAAAAAGCGTAGTCATAAGGAGCGGTAAGGGCAAGGAGAATGCTGTAGCAATTGCCATAGCGAAAGAAGTTACAACATCAAACTTATACGACGAATTGAGAGATTTTGAATTGACTAGAAAGATTCGTACCATGGTCAGAGGAAAAATTCTGATAATAGGACATATATTTGTGAGTGACAAGAAAGATTATGGAGATCTACATGGAATATTGATGACAGAATTGCTTGCAGCTGCAATGAAAGATGAGTTCACATATTGTATATACGCGCCGATTTTAGGAAAAGAAGTTTTACATAAACACGATCATAAGCTGAAGAATGTTCTGGAAAGATATGGCTTCAGCAGTCTAAAATGTAATAATCAGTTTAATCAAAATCAGTTGCGAGAAGGTGAATTGGAAGTCATGGCTGTGGACATGAAAAATCCGGTAGTTTTGATACAAAATATTGAAAATTTTCTGAAATCACCTTTTAACAAAGACAGAGAAGTAATTAAGACGATGGAAAGAACTAGAATCAAACTTCAAGAATCACTTAGAAATATGTATTCGGATAATCTTATTTTAACTGTAAATTCAGGTTTGATGCAAAATAAAATAATAAAACTCGTCAGAAATAAAAACAAAGAATATTCGGAAGAGAAAAATGACGGTAAAAATGGAGTGAATGCACAAAACAGAGCGTTAGGAAGGAACATGGCAGTTCCTTTTGGACAGATTATGAAAAATACCATGATTCCTAACACCGTGACCAAATCGATTCATATGGAAAAGGTATTTGATCCTACAGTTACAACATATCACATGATAGAGAGCAAGCATTATGCTGCTATTTCAAACCAGGTAAAAACTATAGGAGCCTTTGAAAGACCTGTAATTTTGATAGATGATATTATGCATAAGGGTTATAAGATACAAAAGCTGAATCCGATTTTAAAGAGAGAAGAAATAGAGGTAGATTCCATCGTAGCAGGTATAATCTCAGCCAACGGTAGAGATATTGCAAACGCGGGAGGTAGAAACACACAGAGCGCGTATTTTTTACCTAACTTACAAGCATGGTTCAATGAGAGCGGTCAGTATCCGTATATAGGAGAAGATGCTGTAATTGACAGAGGTAATGAAGAAATAAATTACGGTTCCATAAATTTAATACTTCCATATGCAGCTCCGTTATTTTTAAGGGATAAAAGTAAAAAAGAGCTATATCAATTTTCTATGACTTGTCTTCTGAATGCAAAAGATATTTTTACGGTAATAGAGAAGATATATCAGGAAAAATTTGAGAGAAAATTAACTTTGAGCAGATTGTCTGAGGTCTTCACAAAAGTTAGCATTCCTGATGAAATTATGGATAAAAAATGGGATGACAGCAAGTCGCCGTCTGATTATATAAAGGAAGATATTGATAGATTACACAGATTGAAAGGGTTGATTTAGTTTATGGATAGAGTATCTAAATTTTTTGATACAGGTTTCATCGCAGGCGATATTTCAGATTATAATTGCCATGATATTGGATCGAAAAAAAATTCTAAAAATTTAAATACGGATGAATTTTTGGCATATGAAAATGTTTTATGCAAAAAGAAAAAATACATGGTAAACATATTAGCGATAGGTGATGTTGGCAGTACATTGCTATTAGGTTTAAGACTTTTAGGCGGTGATATCATTGAAGCAATAGGGATATTCGATATAAATAGAGAAGTGACACACAGGTTTGAGATGGAAATGAACCAGATATCTTATCCTTTTTTCAGTGGAGATGGCTGTGATGAAATGGAAAGCCTTGAATACATGCCCGCTGTGAAAGTTTTGAAAGAGGAGGAAATTTTTAACTGCGATGTATTTTTATTCTGTCCATCGGTAATGGTACCTGAAGTGGATAAAAAAGCTACTGAAGATGTCAGAATGGTCCAATATGAGGGAAACAAAAAATTGGTGGAAAAATATGTGAAAAAGGCGAAAGAAAATGAATTTAACGGCATATTTGCAGTGATGTCGGATCCTGTCGATCCTTTGTGCCAATGTGCAGTCAATGCCGGGTTGAATAGAGAGAAAGTAAGAGGATTTGGTCTTGGAGTAATGAATGCGAGAGCCTTGTATCACAGCATGAAAAATAAAAAATTTGGAGAATACAAATTTAAAGGAAGGGCTTATGGACCTCATGGAAAGGATTTAGTAATCGCAAACGACATAGATAACTATGATGATGATTTGTCGAAAGAGCTGACGGAATTGGCGGTCAATGCCAATTTAGAAATTAGAAAGATAGGGTTTAAACCTTATATTGCACCTGCAATAAGCAGTGGGGCTATCAATGTGATAGAATTTTTAAAAAATCGTTGGCACTACAGTTCAATTTCATTCGGAGAAGTATTTTTGGGGATAAAAAATAAATTGAAAAATGAAAATGTATACTTCGAAAACCCGAAATTGGACATAAAATTGTTATGTAGGATAGAAAATGCTATCAATAACTTGAAGAATATAAGATAGAGAAGAAAAATGAGAAATTCAGAATAATGGACGGAACTGATAGAAAGTAGCGGTAATATTTTTGTCGTAGAATTAGGATGAGATATGAAAATATACAGAGCCTTAGATGACATGCAGGCAGTTAAAGAGAAGATAATCACATTGAACGTAATAATGCCGGAGCAGTTAAATTCATTGCGAATAAAGGAAGAATTATGGAATTGTAACGGAAACGGTTGTGTAGATGGCAAAAATGCAAAATGTGATATAAATCGGAAAGAACAGAAGAAAGATATTCATAAAAAAACTCAGATAATATCCAAAATCGAGCAAAATAGTAGAATAGAAAAAATATTATGTAAACTTTATAAATGCTTGGAAGAAATGGAATTACAGCCGTTTGAAGCAGTTTTGAAATACAATCTGCTTAGAAATCATCAGGAATTAAAGTTTGCGATGGAAACATTAAAACTGAGAGACAGCATAAATTTATTCATCATTGATGCAGGTGAATATGGAGTGAATTTAGAATATCAGAAGATGTTGTTCTTGCTGAGAGATTATGCAAAATCTGAAAATTATAAAGCGACAATTACAGAAAGAGGTGCAGATAGACGCTGTGGGGATGATTTAAATGAAGGAAATTTCTTTGCTGATTCTATAGGTGGAATCATAGTGGATGGACAATCTGAATTATTTACGAAAAAAATTGGAAGAGAGATGGTTTTTGCCGCAAATATGGCAGGATGCAGCTTTGTTGGTCGTGGTCTCGTGGAAGCAATCGGTGATTTGGGCAATTACGATTTAAAGAGCAGGTTAAGCGGTATTTCACGTGATGAGGCGTATGAAAACAGTGCAATAGAGCTTGTAAACAGACTTGTAGATTATAAATGCGAGCAGATTGTCAGACGAGAAAAGCGCAAATATGGAGAGCTAAATATCTCTTGTGGAAAAAACGGAATTAAAAGGAAAATTTTAGCGATTCACAGCAGCCATTTTAAAAAATCAAACACATTGGGGCTTTGGGAAATCGTCAGGAAGAATATTGCCAATAGAAATATTGAAGTCACTCAGATATCATTGGCGAAGAACAACGTAGACGACTGCAGAGGATGCACACATGATACCTGTTTGCACTTTGGCGAGCAGAGCAGCTGTTATTACGGAGGATATATTGTCGATGAAGTGTTTCCAAGGGTTTTAGAGAGCGATGCAATAGTTATGATTTCACCAAACTATAACGATTCATTGAGCGGAAATTTAGTTGCATTTATAAATAGATTGACATCTCTATACAAAGTCAACGCCATAGAAGAAAAAGCGATATTCGGAATAATAGTGTCAGGGTATAGCGGAAGCGACATTGTTGCAGAACAGATAATCGGAGCGATGTCCATGAACAAAGGCTTTTTTTTACCGAGCAAGTTTGTTATTTACGAAAGAGCAAATAGAGCAAATGAGATTTTAGAATGCGAAAATATAGAGGAAAAAGGTAGGAGATTTGCTGAAAACATATGGTTAAGCCTTGAAAAAAAACTGTAGAAACAGTATAATTCTAATGTATGCAAATTTGCAAAAGCAAAATTTGTGCATAGGGAAGGAGTCATTATGGAAGAAAAAATGGTCTTTGAAGATGCCAAGAAAAAAATTCTGGATCTAGTAGGAGAAAAACATTTTAAAGCAGCCAGAGAAGAACTCCTAAATTTCAATTATGCAGATATAGGTGAAATTCTTGAGGATATTTTAGAAGAAATAGGCATAAATGAAACTATCGTCATCTTTAGACTTTTACCAAAAAACACTGCTGTAGAAGTATTTTCATATCTTCCGGCAGATGATCAGGTCAGAATTATAAATGTGATAACCGATACGGAAATTTCATACATAATAGACGAATTGGATTTCGATGATAAAATAGATGTTTTGGAAGAACTTCCGGCAAATGTAGTCGATAAAATTTTGGAAAAAACACCCAGAAACGAGAGAAAGTTGATAAATACTTTCCTAAATTATCCGGAATCAACTGCGGGAACGCTGATGACACCTACGTACATAAGTCTGAAACAGGAATGGACAGTGAGAAAAGCTCTGGATCATATTAAAAAAGAAGGTATGGATTCAGAGACTATATACACTTGTTACGTTAAATCCGCGGGCAGAAAGTTGGAGGGGATAATTTCACTGAAGAAACTGGTAATATCCGACGATGATGCCATAATAGGTGATTTGATGCTCAGAGAGTTTGTGGAGATAAACGTCTATGAGGATCAGGAATCGGTATCTGAAAAATTTATGAAGTACGGCTTTTTAGCTATGCCGGTAGTGGACAATGAGCAGAGACTGGTGGGAATCATAACAGTTGATGATATATTCGATGTAATTGAAGAAGAAGCTACGGAAGATATGGAAAGAATGGCAGGGGTATTGGACGACTCCGATATAGACTATTTGGATATGTCCGTTTGGCGTCATGTAAAAAATAGATTTCCTTGGTTGTTTTTCTTGATGTTATCATATGTTTTAACCGGAAAGATTCTATCCGCATCGGAAAACACTTTAGCTCAAATCCCGGCTTTGGTAGTATATATGCCTATGCTCATGGGAACAGGAGGGAATTCAGGATCACAATCAGCAACTTTGGTAATAAGAGGAATATCTTTAGGAGACATAGAGTTGAAAGATGGCTTAAAAGTGCTGTGGAAAGAGATAAGGATAAGCTTTTTAATAGGTTTATCCTTGAGTATTTTAAATTTTGTGAGAGTGATGTTTGAACAATCAGGAAATGCAAACCAAGTGACTATAGCTTTCACTGTTTCAGTGGCTATGTTGGCAATAGTGGCTGCCGCAAAATGCATTGGAAGCATGTTGCCGTTATTTGCAAAAAAAATAGGAATCGACCCGGCATTGATGGCGAGTCCCATGATTTCTTCGCTTACTGACATGGTTTCAATAAGCGTATATCTCGTGTTGGCAGGAATATTCCTGGGCGTACATTGAAGTGAAAGAAAAGTATGTAAATATAGCATGATAAACTGTGGAATTTAGTTTAGCATGTTATGTGGATGGTGAGAGTGATGAAAGAGATTATCTTGAAGAAAAGAGAAAGGAACAGCCACAAGGGAACCTATGGTAAAACTCTGATTGTGGCGGGTTCATACGGAATGGCAGGTGCAGCACTGATGTGTGGCAAAGCCGCAGTTAAGTCAGGAGTTGGATTGGTTAGATTTTTAGTCGATGTTGAATTGTTTGATGTATTACAGTCTCAAGTGCCGGAAGCAACTTGTATGGATAAGAAATTGCATTATGATATAGATCTAAATGAGTATAAATCAATTGCTATCGGTCCCGGAATTGGTAAGGGCAAAAGCAATATAGGGATTATCAAAAGAGTTCTCAACGAATATACAGGAACGCTCATCGTAGATGCTGATGCCTTGAACTGCATAATGAAATATGCATTATATGGTAATGTAACCCAGTCAAAGGCAAATGTGATTTTGACACCACATATGGCAGAAGCAGCCAGACTTCTGGAAGTAGATCGGGTTTTGGATGATGAGAGAAAAGAAAAGGCATTGGAGTTAAGTCAGAGTTTTAATTCCACAGTTGTCATGAAGGGCAACAACACAATTGTAGTTTCAAATGAAGAGATATATTTTAATGAAACCGGAAATCCGGGAATGGCAACAGGTGGTGCAGGAGACGTTTTGACAGGAATAATTGCAGCATTGGCGGCACAGGGATATGAACCTTTTGAAGCTAGTAAAATCGGAGTTTACGTTCACGGTTTGGCAGGTGATATATGTGAAGCCGAAATCGGTCAAATTGGAATGACAGCGATAGACATATTAGATAAAGTACCTAAAGCGTTTAAAACAATACAGGAAAAAAATGGGTAGCAGCATATTGCACGTTTTGGGCTAAAATGAAGATATGTAAATTATAATTTACAGTAAAACTGAAAGCGAGAGAGGAAGCGGTAAAATGGAGTTTGAAAAACTGGAACGTTCTGCAAAAAACATAAGAAAAAATTTGTTGAAAGCGATATGTGAGGCAGGATCAGGTCATCCTGGCGGATCCCTTTCGGCAGTTGAGATATTAACTTATCTGTACTTTTGTGAAATGAAAGTCGATGAAAAAAATCCACTATGGGATGGAAGAGATAGGTTCGTATTATCAAAAGGGCATGCAGCACCTGTTTTGTATGCAACCTTGGGAGAAAGAGGATTTTTTGCAATTGACGAAATAATGAGTTTGAGAAAGATAGGAGGAAATTTTCAAGGACATCCATGTAGAGATAAAGTTCCAGGAGTTGAAATGTCAACAGGATCTCTGGGTCAGGGATTTTCAGTTGCGGTAGGAATGGCACTAGCTGATAAATTAGACGGGAAAGACAACAAAACATTTGTTTTGCTGGGAGATGGAGAATTACAAGAAGGAATAGTATGGGAGGCAGCTATGGCAGCCAATCACTACGGGTTGAAAAATTTAACTGTTGTAGTAGATTGGAACGGGTTGCAAATAGACGGAAAAAATGACGATGTTATGACGGTGAAACCTGTAGATGAAAAATTCAAAGCATTTGGATGGGATACAGTTGTCATTGACGGTCACAGCTTTAGAGCAGTACAATCAGGATTTGATTTTGCGCAAAAAAGTGGGAAACCTGTAGCGATAGTTGCAAAGACTCATAAAGGAAATGGCGTGTCCTTCATGAAGGATAATGCCGGATGGCATGGAAAAGCACCCAATAGAGAGGAGCTCCAACAAGCTGTTTTGGAAATTGAAGGAGAATGATGATGAGTAAAAAGATGGCAACGAGAGAAGCATATGGAAAAACACTTGTAAAACTTGGAGCGGAAATGCAAGAACTGGTTGTTATGGATGCTGACTTATCCGGTTCTACAAAAACTGGAGAGTTTAAAAAGATTTATCCCGACAGATTTTTTAATGCGGGTATTGCTGAACAGAATCTCTATGGAATGGCAGCGGGATTATCTCTTTCAGGAAAAACTGTATGCGCATCCACATTTGCGATGTTTGCTACAGGAAGAGCATTTGAAATAATAAGGAATTCCATAGGATATACGAAAGCAAATGTCAAGGTATGTGCAACTCATGCGGGAATAACTGTAGGAGAAGACGGCGCCAGTCATCAGACTTTTGAAGATTTGGCATTGATGCGGACCATTCCGGGAATGGTAGTTGTAAATCCAAGTGATGGCAATAGTGCGAGCATATTGCTTGAGCAAGTGATCAAGATGAAAGGTCCGGCATATGTCAGGCTTGGAAGAGCCAGTGTACCTATGGTCTATGACGAAGATGAACCGTTGAAAATAGGAAAGGCAACACTCTTAAAAGAAGGAAGAGATGTTACAATAATTGCGACAGGGATAATGGTAAATGAAGCACTTATGGCAGAAAAAGAATTAAATGCTGAGGGTATATCGATCAGAATAATAGATATGCATACGATAAAACCATTAGATGAAGAGGCAATAATCAAGGCTAGCAGAGAAACTAAGGGGATTGTTACAGCCGAAGAACACTCAATCATAGGAGGACTGGGAAGTGCAGTTTGTGAAGTCACAGCTGATATGGCACCTTGTAAAGTTGTCAGAGTGGGACAGATGGATACCTACGGCGAATCAGGAACTCCGGAAGAATTGAAGAAAAAATACGGTATGACAAAAGATTATATAATTGATGCAGTGAAAAGGGTATTGAATTAGGAGAGCAATGAATGATACATTTTGAAAATGTAACAAAAAAGTACAGTGCCAACACGGGTATTGACAACGTTTCACTTGATATAGATCGAGGTGAATTCGTGTTTTTAGTCGGACCGAGCGGAGCAGGAAAATCCACGTTTATAAAATTGGTGATGAAGGAAATTGAAGCGGATGTGGGCAGCATTAGAGTCATGGGAAATGAGATTGTTGAGTTGCCTGCACGGAGTTTACCCAAACACAGGAGAAATATCGGGATGATATTTCAAGATTTCAGACTTCTTCCAAATAAAACGGTTTATGAAAATGTGGCATTTGCAATGGAAATAGTGCATAAATCTCAGAGAAAGATAAAAAGACAAGTACCGTTAGCGTTGAAACTGATGGGAATTTCAAGCAAGGCAAATATGTTTCCCGATGAACTTTCGGCAGGCGAACAGCAAAGAGTTGCCATTGCAAGGGCTATCATCAACAAGCCGGCAATGTTGATTGCAGATGAACCGACAGGTAATTTGGATCCGGCAACAGCTTGGGAAATAATGAATCTACTAGATGAGATTAACAAGAGAGGAACCACCATAGTTATGGTAACTCATGCCAAGGATATAGTTGATAAAATGCAGAAGAGAGTAGTGACTATAGAATCCGGTAAAATAGTAGGTGATTGTATTGGAAAATACAGAGTTCCTGATAGTATCGGCATTGGAGGTGAACGACGATGAGCAAGTTTATGTACGCTTTCCGTCAGACCATAAAACAAGTAAAGCGAAACAAAGGAATGGCATTTACATCGGTGTTTGCAATAGCGGCAATGTTGATAATCTTAGGTATTTTCATGATGATTATAGTCAATATAAACACAGCTGCGGAAGTTGTGAAACAAGATTACAACAACATTGAAATATTTTTCAAGGACAGTGTTAAAACAGACGATATATTAAAGCTACAAAAAGAGATTGCGAAATGGAAAGAAGTTGACGAAGTAAAATTTCGCAGCAAGGATGATGCGCTGAAAATCCTGAAGAAAAGATGGGGAGAAAACGGTTATCTGTTAAATGGATTAGCATCGAATCCATTGCCGAATTCTCTGGTCTTAACTGTTGATAAAATAGAGAAATCGGACGCGGTAGCAAAAAAAGCGGAGAAAGTAGCCGGAGTTGAAGATGTGAAATATTATCAGGATACCATAAAAAAATTGGTTAGTGCCACCAGGGGATTTCAAATTGCTACTGTAGTGATAATGGCATTTCTGATTGTAATCGCTACGGTGGTAGTTTCAAACACCATAAAATTGACGGTTTTCAACAGATCTGATGAGATAGTCATAATGAAGTATGTAGGAGCGACGAACTGGTTCATAAGAGCTCCATTCTTGCTGGAAGGTATATTGATTGGCATAGTTTCATCGCTTCTGGCATCAGGAATAGTCATGTTGATTTACAAGAGCATTTCAAAAGCTATAGGTGATAAGGTTCTTGCAATACTATCAACACCGATGGTGCCGGCTGGATTTTTATCGGTTAACATAATCTTGATATTTTTGGCATTAGGTGTTAGTATAGGAGCATGGGGTAGTATTATATCTATGAGAAGATTTTTAGATACCAATTAGGAGAGAATTTATGAATGTGATACCAAATATAGAGGATAATAGCTCAATTGACACGAAAAGATGGGATGAATTTTATTCTAAAACTTCCGATGAAAATAATATGGAAAGATTCTGTAAATCATCAAAGGAGATGAAAAAAATCATAAGATATACTTGTTTGTTCTTTTTCATTTCAATGTTGGTGGGAAGTTTTACATATTTTTCATATGCCGTTACCGGTGAACAGAAAATAAAAGACAATAATAGAAAAATAAATAATGCCCAACACCAGCTGGATAAGAACAAGAAAGATCAAGCCAACGTAACTAAAGAGATGCAGGGTGTAAAAAATAAGATTAATAAGACTGAAAAAGAGATAAAGACCCTCACAAAAGACGTTGTAGATGCTCATGATAAATTGGTAGAGGCCAGCGATAAGCTGCAAGCTGAAAAGGAAAAACTGAACAAAGGAAATGAAAATTTAGGCAAAAGACTCAGAAATATTTATAAGAGCGGAGGAGTCGGTTTCTTGGACGTCATCTTAAGTTCAAGCAGTGCTTCAGATTTATTCTCCAACTTGGAGATGGTTAAGTACATATTTAAAAATGATAACCAAGTGGTTGCACAGCTTACTAAGACATATGAAGCTATAAAAGAAGAGCAGAAAGCAGTTGAACAGCAAGAAGTGGCTTTGAAGAAAAAACAGGATGAACTCGCTGAAAAGGAAAAGTCTTTAGGTAAGGATTATGCGAGACTGGATGATAAAAAAGATGACTTGCAGGCAGACGGTAAAAAATTGCAGAAGCAGATAAGCCAGTGGAAGGCAGACTCAGCAGATATAGAAGCTACAATCAAAAGAAACAGCAATCATCATATAGGAAAGCAGGGTGGTGGTCACAGCGGAGGCTCCAATTCGGGCGGTGCCAGTGCAAAAGGCTTTATCAGACCAGTTAACGGAGTCATAACGTCGGGATTCGGATATAGAACATATCAAATCGGCAACAAGACATATTCAGACTTTCATCTCGGTATAGACATTGCGGCTCCAACAGGCACACCGGTGAAAGCTGCCAAGGCCGGTAGAGTGATTTGGTCGGGTTGGAAAGGCAGTTATGGAAATTTGGTTGTGATAGATCATGGAAACGGTGTTGCAACGGCATACGGACATAACAGTCAATTAAATGTAAGTGTAGGTCAAGAGGTATCTCAGGGGCAGATTATTGCTAAAGTAGGAAGCACGGGTAACTCATCAGGGCCTCACTGTCACTTTGAAGTGAGAATTAACGGTAGAGTGGTAAATCCGTTATCCTATGTTTAGTTAATTTTGGAGACACATAGTCATATTATGGATACAAATAGAATATTGTTGGAGATTTTAAATAGGAGAGGGATTAAGGGAGAAGCTGAGATAAATGAGTTTCTCTCAAGATCACCTAAGACGACATACGATCCATTCCTTCTTTCAGACATGGAAGAGGGGGTGGATTTAATTTTAAATGCTGTAAATAATGAGAAGAAAATATGTATTTATGGTGATTACGATGCAGATGGTATAACATCTATAAGTATTTTAAAAACTATTTTGGATAAATTGACTGATAAAGCAATCTATTTTATACCTGATCGATTTGAAGATGGATATGGTTTAAACAAAAACTGCATACAAAGGCTTAAAAACGAAGGAACAGATTTGATTGTGACGGTGGATTGCGGGATTACGGCAATAGATGAAGTTGAATTTTGCAAAAGCATAGATATGGAAATAATCATTACAGATCACCATAACGTGGAAGGGTGCAAACCAGATTGCTTGGTTATAAATCCCAAAAGAGACGACTGCAAATATCCGTTTAAATATTTAGCCGGTTGTGGAGTTGCTTTCAAGTTGTTTCAAGGAATCCAGAGAAGAGCAAATCTTGATAGGAACATTATAAGAGAGGTGATCGACATAGTTGCAATCGGTACTGTTGGAGACATTATGCCGCTGATTGATGAGAATAGAACTCTCGTTAAGTTCGGTTTGTATGAAATAAATAAAAACCGCAGAGTTGGAATCAAAAAGCTGAGAGAAAAGCTTATGGCAAATAAAGAAATGATAACTTCACAGGATATATCATTTGTTTTTGTTCCACACCTAAATGCGGCAGGAAGAATAGCAAATGCCGGGATGGGAGTGGAATTATTTCTGACAAAGGATGAAAAAAGAGCCGAAAGGATTGCAAACGAGTTGATAGAACTGAATAAAATACGAAAGGAAAAACAAGAAGAACTCTATTCAATCTGCAGGGAAGAATATCATAGAAAATATGAAACTAAGAAATTTCCGATTATTAAACTGAGAGATGCTCATGAGGGGATAACAGGAATAGTGGCAGGAAAGATGAAAGATTATGCGAAAAAGCCAGTTGCAATAGTCACAGAAGAACGACATACAGGATTTATAAAGGGCACAAGCAGAAGTTTGGAAGGCATAGATATATTTAATGTTTTAAATGATATGAAATATTTTTTTGAAAAATTTGGAGGACACAAAAGAGCGTGCGGCTTTTCGATGAAAGCTGAAAACTATGAAGATTTCGTTAGAGAAATTGATAAACAAATGGATCAGTTGTCAACAGATGCATTCTCAGAAAAGTTGGAATATGATTTGAAACTGTCTATTGGAGAAGTAGAACTACAGCTGGTTAAGGATTTAGAAATTTTGGAGCCTCACGGAGAGGGAAATCCCGCACCGATATTTGCATTTGAAAATTGCATTGTAGAAAATATAACATATATAGGTCAAAATGATGAGCATGCAAAAATGAGCGTTATTGACGAAAAAAATGTGGCGGTGAATTTGAAATACAACAATGTAAAAATGCAGAAAAACGTTGTAAATAATCCAATTGATTGCATTATATTCAATGTTTCTGACGATGTTAAAAAGTATATAGAAAGCCATAATAAAATAAGTATAATGGGAAAGTGCACAATAAATAGATGGAAAAATCGAGAAAATATGCAGATTTTAGTAGAGAATGTTGACATTTATTAACAAATATGATAGTATCTCTTCATACCGCTAAAGGATTGAAAGGAGAAGAGATTATGCAATTCTATTCCAGATTGAAAAGAGATGATATTGATGAGTTATTCAAAGCAATTTTAACTTTAAAAACCGAAGAAGATTGCTATAGATTTTTCGAGGATATTTGTACGGTAACAGAATTACACGCTATTGCGCAGAGACTACAAGTGGCATTTCTATTGGATGAAGATAGAACTTATGCCGACATTGAAAAAGAAACGAAGGCTTCAACTGCTACTATCAGCAGAATAAATAAATGTTTGAAATATGGTGCAGATGGATACAGATTAGTGATTGATAGAATGAAGAATGATCAATAAAATTCGCATACTGAAACCAATAAATATAAAAGGTGATGGTCGGTATTTTAGCCGACCATCACCTTTTTATATCACTTTATCAGTGCTTTGGCATTTTCTATTGCTATATCGGTTACGGCGTCTCCACTTAACAGCCTCGCAATTTCAATAATTTTTTCCTTTTCACTCAGATGGATAACATTGGTCGTAGTAGTAAATCCTAGAGTCTTTTTTACGATTTTATAGTTGTGGTTTCCAAGAGCTGCAATTTGAGGTAAATGAGTTATTGCAATTATTTGGTGTTTATTTGAAACTTCCAGCAATTTTTTTCCAACGGTGGTTGCGGCTTGTCCGCTGATCCCGCTATCGATTTCATCGAATATCATAGTACCTATGCCATCGTATTCACCGATTATATTTTTGAAGGCGAGCATGATTCTTGCCATCTCTCCACCGGAGGCAATTTTAGACAAAGGTTTCAACGGTTCACCTGGATTGGTACTTATCATAAACTCAACCTTATCTATTCCGTTGGATGTGTATTTATTCATACTTTGAATTTCAATGGATACCTTAGAATTATTAAAATTTAAATCTTTTAATTCATTTTGTATTTTAGATTCTAAAGTGGCTGCACTCCTTTTTCTTAAATTTGACAGAGCTTCAGTAGCAGCTTTCAGCATTTCACCGGTTCTTTCCTGTTCGATTTTCAAACTGCCTATGTCTGAATCAAACCGGTCTATCTTTTGAATATCAATAGAAAGTTTGTCTGCAAACAGAAGGATATCTTCTATAGTATCACCATATTTTTTCTTGAGAGAGTTGATAGTATCCAAACGGTCATTTATTCCATCGATGTCTTCTTCTGAATAAACTAGACTGTCGACGACTTTTCTCGTTTTTCTCATTGTGTCTTCAAGTCTATAATAAGCATCGGAAAACTCATCTTCCAAATCGGAGGCATCGCGCGAAAGATCTGAAATTTCTCTTAAAGCACTCTGTATTTTATCTATTTGAGATAACATTGAGTTCTCATCATTGTTGCAAAGAGAGTAGGCTTTCTGAAAAGCTGTAAAGATTTTCTCGCGATTCTGTTCCTCGATTAGTTTTTCAACCAAATCTTTATCTTCTCCTGGTTTGAGATGCGCGGATCGAATCTCAGATAATTGATATTCCATAAATTCTTTTTGTGAAAAATATTTCTGAGCTTTCTCTTTATGCTCCGCAACCTTAATCAGTATATTCTTATAAGATTGATATAATTCTGCCACTTTGTTTTTATAGGGCGTTATAGCTGCACTCTCATATTTATCAACGAGTTCTAAATGAAGGCTAGAATTTAGGAGCGATTGATTATCATATTGTCCATGGATATCGGCAATCTTACATGCAAGTTGATGTAACTGATTCAAACTGACAATTTCTCCATTTATTTTGCATAAATTCTTGCCATTGACTGTTATTTCCCGCGTTATGACATATTCTTTGTTAAGGTATTCAGCGACCATTTGAATTACAGCCTTATCCGCACCTGTTCGTATGTATGAAGAATCGGCTCTACTTCCCAGTGCCAGACTCATAGCCTCTACGATGATGGATTTTCCGGAACCGGATTCACCGGTCATCACATTTAATCCTTTATTAAAACTGATTTCAGCATCTTCAACTATTGCAAAATTTTTAATACTTAAAAAACTTATCATATATAACCTCTAAAAATAAATTCAGTTTAAAAGGACGTTGAATTGTTCTAAAACTACGTCCTTATTTGAAGGATCATCAAGTATTATGAGAACGGTGTTATCACCTGCAACGGAGCCTATAGTGTGAGTGATACCGAGAGAATCAATAGCCTCACCGGCGGCAGGACCACAACCGGATAGAGTTTTAACCAATATCAGATTTCCGGACGAAGAAATATTTAAAATTGTTTCTCTGAAAATCTTTGTGAATCGGTCGCTTATGGGACCTGAGCTATGTGCCGTTGGAAGTACGTATTTATATCTTCCTGAGTTGGTCAGCACTTTGACCAATTGCAAATCTTTAATGTCCCTGGAAACCGTAGCTTGAGTTACTTTATACCCTTTGTCGATCAACATATTACACAATTCTGTCTGAGTTTCCACATCATGATTGGAAATAATTTCCAATATGGTATTCTGTCTTGAATATCTCACAATAAACCTCCTAAACGTATTTTCTATTTAGTTAAGTATACCACTATAAACCTGCAACATTCAACAATAATGTAAATATAGAGCAAATATTTATGATAAAAGTATATTCTGAAAAAATGAACAAATTTTCTCATTTTATGGTATAATCTAATGTAGCTATGAAAAGGGAGAAGGATTGGAAAAAGCAATGAGAATTTTGGGAATAGATCCGGGATATGCGATTATGGGTTACGGTGTAGTTGAGCTTATTGGAAATAAATTTAAGGTTATAGAGTACGGCTCGATTATGACAGAAAGCAGAAAAAATATGACAGATAGATTAAAACATCTATATTATGAATTGATGCAGCTGATAAATAGGACAGATCCGGATGTAGCGGCAATAGAAGAACTGTTTTTCAACACAAATACTACTACAGCGATTAAAGTGGGACAGGCTAGGGGAGTATCAATACTGGCTTGTGCCAATTCAGGTATTGAAACAAACGAATATACGCCGCTACAAGTAAAAATGGCACTGACAGGATATGGCAGAGCTGATAAAAAGCAAGTTCAGCATATGACCAAAACCATTTTGAATCTGAAAGAGGTACCGAAACCCGACGATACAGCCGATGCGTTGGCGATTGCAATTTGTCATGGACATAGCAATTTCAGCGGGTATGGCTTTTAACTGTCGTGAATTTCAAATTCTGTTAAGTCATGAATACCAGAAAATGCGATGGATGAATACACGAGAGCAATGATTCACTTTATGGAGACCATCAGTGTATAGGCATCGTTTGATTATACTTGAAAGGTTCGAGAAAAAATGATTAGATTTATCGAAGGTAGCATAGATGTGAAATGCGAAAACGGTATTGTAATAAAAAATAACGGAATGGGATATTTTATACATGTTCCAGAAACCAGTTCGTTCCACAGGAAAGAATATGGCGATATCGTCAAAGTTCTCACAGTTATGATAGTCAGAGAAGATGATATCAGCCTGTTTGGATTTGAATCATCGGAAGAGATTGATTTGTTCAACAGACTTATAACGGTCAACGGTGTAGGAGCAAAAGCTGCCATGTCAATATTTTCAGCCATGTCTTATTTAGATATAAAAAAGGCAATATATATGGAAGATGTTTCCTCTTTGACTCGAGCCAATGGAATAGGGAAAAAGACAGCCCAGAAAATCGTAATTGATTTAAAGGATAAAATTGGAGATGTTTCCACTGATTTGAGTGATGTGATAGACAAACCCAACGGTTTTATTTCCTCTTCATTTAAGAGAAACGTTAGGGATGATGTAGTGAGTGCTTTGGAAGAACTGGGCTACTCTAAAAATGAAGCTATAGTTGCGGTGGATAGAGTAAATGGGGAAGATTTGTCTCTGGAAGAATATATAAAATTGGTGCTTAAACAGGGAATTTAGGAGAAGAAATGTTTGAAGAGAGCAGAATTACTGATATTCATCAGAATTTTGAAGAAGAGAGAGTGGAATTTACTCTTAGACCGCAAACGTTAGATGAATACATAGGTCAAAAAACTGTAACGGATAATTTGAAAGTATTTATTACAGCAACAAAACTCAGGGGAGAACCCCTTGATCATGTGCTGTTTTATGGTCCTCCGGGGCTCGGAAAGACGACTCTGGCGAATATAATCGCTAAAGAACTGGGTGTAGACATCAGGATAACATCAGGTCCTTCCATTGAAAAAGCCGGCGATTTAGCAGCAATATTGACTAATTTAAACGACAACGACGTGTTGTTTATAGATGAAATACATAGGTTGAATAGATCTGTAGAAGAAGTTCTATACTCTGCTATGGAAGATTTTGCGTTGGATATAATTATAGGAAAAGGTCCTGCCGCGCGTTCGATAAGGTTGGATTTATCAAAATTTACCCTCGTCGGTGCGACAACCAGGGCGGGAAGTTTATCGGCACCTTTGAGAGATAGGTTCGGAGTAATTTCAAAGTTTGAAATATACACTGTAGAAGAGCTTAAAACTATTATTATGAGATCGGCGAACATTCTCGGTATAACAATAGATGATGAGTCGTTGGAAGAGATGGCAAAGCGATCTAGAGGTACACCTAGAGTTGCAAATAGAATATTAAAAAGAGTGAGAGACTTTTCACAGGTAGAAGGACAGAATAATATAAATATGAGCATTACTCAAAAGGCTCTGGAAGCTCTTGGTGTAGATAACTTGGGATTGGAGTTTTTAGATAGAGAGATTCTCAAAACCATAATACAAAGGTTTAAAGGAGGTCCTGTAGGAATAGACACTATAGCAGCTTCAATCGGGGAAGAGCGTATAACGATAGAAGATGTGTACGAGCCGTATTTAATTCAAGTTGGACTGCTTCATAGAACACCTAAAGGCAGAGTGGTGTCGGAGATGGCATATAATCATCTTGGAATTGATGTTTAGACAGTGATTAAATTGAAAATGTGTGAAAGGAACGTATGAAAGTTAGCGATTTTGATTACAATTTACCTGAAAGATTTATAGCTCAAACTCCTGCAAGCAAAAGAGACAAATCAAAATTGATGGTTGTGAATAGGCATACAGGAACCATTGAACATAGAATTTTTTCGGATGTTTTGGAATATTTAAATGAAGGTGATTGTTTAGTTTTAAATAATTCCAAAGTTATACCGGCGAGGATTTTCGGTAAAAAAAGAGAAACAGGTGCAAATGCAGAATTTTTACTTATAAAACCCATAGAAAATGATTTGTGGCAGGTTATGGTTAAACCGGGAAGAAAATTAAAAAAAGGCAATATTATAGATTTTGCTGATAATTTTACAGCCGAGATAATCGATTATGGAGAAGACGGCACGAGAATAGTGAAGTTTCAATATGAAGGCGTATTCATGGAGAGGCTGGATGAAATAGGGAGTATGCCGTTACCCCCATATATAGAAAGAAATAGCACAGAATTTGATAAAGACAGATATCAGACTGTATATTCTCTCAATGAAGGTTCTGTGGCAGCTCCGACTGCAGGATTACACTTTACAAGAGAGCTTTTAAAGAAAATAAGAGAAAAAGGTGTCGAAATAGCATATGTTACATTACATGTGGGAATCGGAACATTTCGTCCGGTGAAAGTTGAAGATATCAGATTTCACACGATGCACAAGGAAAATTTGTTTATAACAGAAGACAACGCAAGAAAAATAAATGAAGCAATTTTGAGGGGCAATATGGTAATTGCTGTTGGAACGACATCTACAAGAACCCTCGAAAGTTCAAGCTACTACGATGAAAAGGAAAAGAAGTATTTGGTTAGAAGTGGAAATGCGGAAACGGATATATTCATATATCCAGGTTATGATTTCAAAATTGTAAATTCACAAATTACAAATTTTCATTTGCCAAAATCTACATTGTTGATGTTGATTTCAGCGTTTTACGACAGGGGAAAAGTCATGGAATGTTATGATGTGGCAAAGAGAGAAGGATATAGATTTTTCAGTTACGGAGATAGTATGCTTTTGATATAGGACTTAATTTATTATGATATTTAGTTGATGATTTAAAATATACCAGCCACAGAAAATTGAAAATTAGTTGCGTTTTTAGTATAATGATTAAGATTTTGCATGCGGAAGGAGTTTATTAATGAGTGAAAATAGATCAAGAGGTTCAGTTTTAATTTTAATTACAAGTCCTCTAATACTCTTGGGGGGAATCGTTTTGCGAGTCAAAAGCATAATGGATATCACAGGCGAAAATAGGAGTATAGCCACAATGCATTTGATATTTACCGTAGCAATTTCGCTTTTTGCTCTTCTAGTTTATGTTTCGGTTGCAATATTTGGATTCAAACACAGCAAAAATGTAGATGCGGCGCAAGCACTGATAAATAGGGGAATTTTTGTATTGGTGTTCAACGTAATATTGGCAGCTTATCAGAGTGTATTTTTCGAGAGCGATATATACAAAGATGTGTGGTATCATTTAGTGTATATTATCATTCCTTTGCTGTATATAATTGGCGGAATTTTAAATAAAAGGAGCAGAGATAAGTAACTTAAACGATAAAGGCATATATTTAGAACCTTTCTGCTTTTTTCGTAATTATTGAGAGAGCATTTCTTAGAGAAATTCCATAGTTCTGAATTTTGAATTCATGCTCATCACACACTCTCGAGAAAAGTAGATTTGTTTTTTTGTGGGAAATAAGGCGATATAAATTATAAATGAATTGGAATTTTAAACAGTTACAATGAGGAATGAGAGGAAGTATGTCAGCTTTAAAATTTATATTGGAAAAGAAAGATAAAAGTGATAAGGCGAGGGCAGGAAAAATTATATTACCTCACGGAGAAGTAGAAACACCGGTATTCATGCCCGTGGGAACTGCTGCTACGGTGAAATCGATGAAGCCTGAAGATGTAGAAAGATTGGGCGCCGAAATAATTTTAAGCAATACATATCATCTGTATCTGAGACCGGGAAGTAAAATTATAAGAGATGCGGGAGGATTGCATAAATTCATGAATTGGAATAGACCCATATTAACGGACAGTGGGGGATTTCAGGTTTTCAGCCTCGGTGAGATGCGAAAAATAACAGAGCAAGGCGTTGAGTTTCGTTCATTTATAGATGGATCAAAACATACGCTGACTCCTGAAAAATCCATAGAAGTTCAGTGCGATTTGGGCTCGGATATAATGATGGCATTTGATGAGTGCACACCTTATCCGGCAGATAGGGATTACGTGAAAAATTCTTTAGAGAGAACCACAAGATGGCTAAAACGATGTATAAAAGCACAACAAGATACTGAAAAACAGGCATTGTTTGGAATTATGCAAGGTGGTATGTACAGGGATTTAAGAGAGGAAAGTGCGAGACAGATTGTAGACTTGGATTTGCCGGGATACGCAATAGGTGGATTAAGCGTGGGAGAACCAAAAGAGTTGATGTGCGAAGTATTAGATTATGCCGTCGATTTTTTACCTGAAAACAAGCCGAGATATTTGATGGGAGTAGGAACACCGGATTACATCTTTGAGGGAATTCAACGGGGGATAGATATGTTCGATTGTGTTTTGCCTACCAGGATTGCCAGAAACGGAACTGCGATGACATCAATTGGCAGAGTTAATATAAAAAATGCAAAATATGAAAGAGATTTTGAACCGTTGGATAGAGAGTGTGATTGTTATACGTGCAGAAATTATTCGAAATCATATTTGCGACATTTGTTTAAAGCAAACGAAATACTGTCATCAATATTGCTTTCTACGCACAATTTACACTTTCTTGTTAAAATGACTAAAAATATTAGAAAAGCGATACTCGAAGATAGATTTTTTGAGTACAAAGCTGAATTTTACAGTAAATATGGATATGATGAGTAAAGGTGATAATGCAAATTAAATTTTTGAAAGATTTAAGATTACAAAACTTTATATTATGCAAACCGGATGGGATTTTAGAAATAATATGATGGAAGTTAAAGAAAAAAATGGAATAACGGAAAATTTCGATGATATCGTATGCGTTCACAATGAATTTTGTGGAGGATGTTCTTTTCAGAACATCTCATATGCAGAGCAACTTGAAATTAAAGAAAACGAGATTTTAACCCTTATAGATAAGAAAAAGTTAAGTGTGAATTTAATAGAAAAAATTGAGCCTAGTCCAATTAAATTTCGATATAGAAACAAAATGGAATATACCTTTGGCGATCTTGTGAAAGATGGAGAAATGACATTAGGAATGCACAAAAAAGGGTTTCATATGTCAATCGTGACCGTCGATCAGTGTCAACTGGTTCACGAAGATTACAACAAGGTATTAAAAGCTGTTTTGGAATTTGTCAGAGAGAAAGGTTATAGAAAATATAATAAAAAAACGCATACGGGATTTTTAAGGCATCTGATTGTCAGAACAGGCTACAATACTGGTGAGATGCTGGTAAATTTAGTTGTTTCAAGTCAGGATTCTTTAGATGAAAGTGAATTTAAAGAAATGATAATGTCCCTTGAGTTACTTCACAAAGTTGTAGGCATCATGGTTACCGTTAACGATGATAAAGCTGACGCTGTTCAAAAAAATGGAGTTAAAGTCATTTATGGCAGAGATTATTATATTGAGAAATTATTAGGTTTACAGTTTAAGGTCAGCATATTCTCATTCTTTCAAACCAATATCGCAGCTGTTGAGAGATTATACAGACAAGCAATGGACTTAATCGATGATTTGTCAGGCAAGGTAGTATTCGATCTCTTTTGTGGAACAGGAACCATAAGTCAGAGTATGGCAAAGAGTGCGAAGCAGGTAGTAGGTGTGGAAATTGTAAAAGAGGCGGTTTTGGCTGCAGAAGAAAATGTAAAGCTTAATAACATTGATAATTGCAAATTTATAGAAGGCGACGTGTTTGAGGTTCTTGATATGATAGAAGAAAAACCGGATGTGATCGTTTTAGATCCACCGAGGATGGGAATCGAAGCTAAGGCATTAGATAAAATTTTAAAATATGAAGTAGATGAAATAGTATATATATCTTGCAATCCTAAAACCCTGGTGGAGAATTTGTACTATATGGAGTATTACGGATATACAGTTGAGTATTTAAAGGGCTTTGACAACTTTCCCAATACTAAGCATACCGAATGTATCTGCAAACTGAAGAGGATAAAAAATATTTAGAGAAAATAGGTCTCATTTAAATGCTTTTCGACGTATTTTAATGTAAAACGGATTTTTAGAATAAATGAAAATTAATGAGAGAAAATGACGTATTTTCATTGATAAACAGAGGTAAACGAAATGAAGAAATATTTTAAAATTACAATGTCTATTCTTATGTCGGCTATTTTAGTCATATCTTTGGCAAGTTGTAACAGCTCCGAAAAAGATACAGATGCCAAGATTAAGAATACGGTTGATGCATATTATGAGAATATGAAAAACTCTATTGATGAAGGTGACAGTTATAGCGATATAGCAAGTAGGATAAAGAAATATTTGGATAGAGAAGGATTCAAAACAAGGGTATTTTCGAAGGAAAGCATAGTTGTATACGTGAACAGAAAAGAAAACAGTGCGAATAATGAAAAAAGGATTTTCAATATTTCATTTTCAAAGGAGACGGCAAAGGGAAGCAGTCAGGCTATTGCAACAATACTTGGAGTCTTAAAAAATTCGGAGAAAAATGGCGATATAAAAGTTATGATAACACCGGTGAGAGATGGCTATAAATACGGTCTTGAATCAATTCCGAAAAAAGAATTTGCCGGATATGATTTCATAAACTTAATATCATCTAAAGATACGGGTACTGCAATTTCCTCACCTAAAACCGAAGTTTTCAAGATAAGTAAAAAAGCAGTAAAAAATAAACCCAAGGGAGAAATTGCATATAGAATTGGTATAAAGGGCTTGATGAAAGAGGATAGTGGAAATAGAAGTGAAAAGCATGCTAATCCGATTACGAACTTAGGTGGGATTTTATTGAGAGCAAAAAACGCAGATATCAATATTGAAATAGTCAATTTCAGCAGCACAGGAGATATCAGCAAATACCCATATGAAGGCTTTGTTGAAGTGGTGATAGAAAAGGGAAGCCAGGAAAAATTTGAAGAAAGACTTAAGAATGCAAAAGAAGATTTTCTTAAAAAAAATAAAAAATTGAATCCCGATGTGACATTTGATTACGAGCAGATTGAAATGCCGAAAAAAGTATATTCGTACGGAGCGACAATGGATATATTGAGTTTAATATATACATTGGAAGACGGAATATTTATGACTACAGAAAGGGATTATAAAGGAGATATTGAAGCGTTGGACACAATTGCAAACATCAGAACTGAAAATAACAAACTCGAATTGAGCATTATGGCGAGAGCAGTGAGTGATGAAGCTATGGACAGTATGAGAGAGAATTTTAAAATGACTTCAGGAATCTTAGGATTTTCAATGCAAAGTGAAGAAAGAGCAACTACTTGGAAGAAAAAATCAGAAGAGTACTGGAAGAAAAGCGGAATATATGACGTTTTGGGTAAAAATACAGATCAAAATAAGGAACTGTTCGTAGAGAGCCCGGGCTCCTATGTCGCAGGCAAATTTACTGATTTAAATGTAGCAGAAGTAAGATTTAACTTTGATAAACTGAAAGATGTTGCGAGAGGGTTGAAAAAATTTGTAGAGGAAAATACCAAAACAAAAGATAAATAAACCGCATCGTTTTAATGATCTGTTAATTTGTTCAACTTTTGATGAACGAACAGTTATTTTATTATTTTGCTTGCAAAACCCATAGTGATATGTTAGAATATCTTTTGTTATTATGAGATGAATGCGAGAAAATCTTTATATACTATAGGAAAAGGAGGTGCGGCAAATGTCAAAAAAATGTGAAGTTTGTGGCAAAGGACAGGTATCTGGTAACAGAGTTTCTCACTCTAACAGACATACAAGAAGAAAATGGAATGCCAATATTCAGTCAGTTAGGCTTGAAGAAAATGGTAAAGTCAGAAAGGCTAACGTTTGTACCAGATGTATCAGGTCAAACAAGATTACCCGTGCCAACTAATTTCGTATGGACATGCTGCACTTTTTTAGTGCAGTTTTTTATTGCATAGAAAAGAGGGTATTTTATGAAGACAATAGAAGAAAATAAATTGGGCAATATATCAATCTCTCAAGATATTATCAGAAGTATCATCGTCGATAAAACAATAGCCTCTTTAGGAAAAGAGTATTTGAAAAACGTTTTTCTGACAAATTCTAAAGGTAAAAAAATCAGCAGATTTAATACATCGTCGGGAATAAAATTCCATTTCAATAAGCGAAAGAGCTGTTCCATGGAAGATGTAGAAATCGTCGTTTACATGATTTTAAAATTTGGTACTAGCATAAAGAATACAACAGATACAATAGGTAGAAGTATAAAAAATATAATAGAAACAAGTTTTGATATACCGGTATCCAAAATAAAATTTGTAATAACAGGCATAGAATCCAAGATAATAGTCAGAAAAGAAATAGAGGTAATTCAAATATATGCTATTAAAAAGTAAAACTCTGGATAAGATTAAAGGTATTGGACCTAAAAAACAAATGCTGTTACAAGAAATGGGACTTTACAACACATATGACATGATAAACAATCTGCCTATAAGCTATAAAGATATGAGATACGTTTCTGACATTGCTCAAATTCAAAAAGAAAGGTCGGAAGATATCGAAAACGGTCAGGGCAAGGGCAATAGACTGATATCGGGAAGAGTAGTTTCAAATAACTCTGCAAATTCAGCATTTAGAAAAGGACATCACAAAAAAAATCGAATGATAAAAGTTACCGTTGGAGATCATACGGGCAAAATCCAAATATATTTTTTTAATACTCCGTATGTAGAAAAAATCCTATATAGAGGTAAGGAATGCTATTTTTATGGCAAGATTAAAAAAATGGTAAACGGTTTTTCCGTCATGATTCAACCGGAGATAATAGAAAAAAATAGATTACAAAAAGAAATTGTTCCTGTATACAGACTTCCGAAAGGAATATCCCAAAAAGAAATTATAAACATAATAAAGAATGAATTGAACGAAAAAATTCACGATCCTATACCGGAGAACATCATTGAAAATAGGAATTTGATGACGTATGAAGAATCTCTGCTAAATATTCATTTTCCAAGGTCAGTAGAAAAGTATAAAAGCGCAAAATATCGAATGGTATATCAAAATCTTTTCTTGATGGAACTCGGCATAGAAACTATGAGAAATCAAAATTTTAGAGGGAATATGATAGATGCGCAATATGATGCGATGGAAAAATTACTACCATTTAAGCTGACCGCAGCACAAAAAAATGCAGTCGAAGAAATCAGAAAAGACATGAAATCAGGAATGCAGATGAATAGACTGTTACAAGGAGATGTGGGTTCGGGAAAGACTGCGGTAGCTATATTGGCATTATATGTGACAATTGCATCCGGTTTTCAAGGTGTGATGATGGCACCTACTGAAGTATTGGCAACTCAGCACTACGATAGCTTCCAAGGTCTTTTCAAAAAATGCGGATACAAGACCATTCTGCTGAAGGGAAGTATGAGAAAAAGAGAAAAGGAAGAGGCCCTCAACTCAATAAAAAGTGGAGATGCAAAGTTAATCTTAGGTACGCATGCGCTTATACAAGATTATGTTGAATTTGATAATTTAGGACTCGTAATAACTGATGAACAACACAGATTCGGTGTAAATCAGAGGAGCAAAATCACTGAAAAAGGAAAAACTCCTCATGTACTAGTCATGACTGCAACGCCGATTCCAAGAACTTTGGCAGTGCTGATGTATGGAAATTCAGATATTTCGATATTAGATGCCTTGCCGTCGGGAAGAAAGCCGATAATAACTGAGAACATACTTAAAAAGAATAGAAGGCAGATGTATTTAAATATGATTCATGAGGTGAAATCCGGTAGACAGATTTATGTTGTTGCAAGCAGAATTCATGAAGAAGATAACGATGAAATGGAAGATGTGGAGATGAGCTGTTTCATGCATCAAAATGAAGATATCAACTTAGAAACTATCGATAAACATTTTGATAAACTTAAGTCGGTAGAGGATCTTTACCGAGAGATAAGTCAATTATACAAACCTTGGGGCATTAAAGTGGAAATCTTACACGGACAGATGAAACAAGAAGAAAAAGAGGATATTATGAACAAATTTTACAGTGGTGAGATTCACGTTCTGATATCTACAGTAATCATAGAGGTGGGAATAGACGTTCCCAATGCTACGGTTATGATTATAGAAGATGCCGATAGATTCGGTTTGGCACAGTTGCATCAGCTCAGAGGAAGAATAGGAAGAGGCGAACATCAGTCGTATTGCTTTTTGGTGAGTGACAGAAAAGGAAAAATTGCCAATGAAAGAATTGATTTAATGTGTAAAAGCAACGACGGCTTTTATATAGCGGAAAAAGATCTGGAATTGAGAGGCCCCGGCGAAATATTCGGCTTCAGACAACACGGCAAACTTGACGAAATTTTAAATTTAGCCATCAGATATAAAGAAGTTATGAAACTCGCTAAAGATGATGTACAGAGCATAAGAGGAGAACTTTCAGATGAATTGATATTCATGGTTAAAGAGTTGTATAACGATAGCGAAAAATTGAATTTATAATATTAGCGAAGCTAGAGACGACATATAATATATGACAGGAGATGAAATGAGAATAATTGCGGGAGATTATAAAGGGAGACGGTTAGAAGGACCTCTTGACGATAGAGTAAGACCGACCGGTGATAAGGTAAAAGAGGCTATATTTTCAATTATTATGAATCACTTGGACGGCAGCATATGTTGCGATCTGTTTTCAGGAACCGGCAATCTAGGATTGGAAGCATTATCTAGAGGATGTGATAAGTGCTATTTTATGGATGAATCAAGCAACAGCATAAAAACGACATGGAATAATATCAAAATTTGTAAGGCAGATGAGTACTCAGTTGTTTTGCAGGGGGATTCCATCAAAAATTTGCACAGAATAAGAGATAAAATCGATATATTTTTAATAGATCCGCCTTACGGGTTTGGATTGGAAGAGAAAGCCATTGAAAAAATAGATGAATTGAATCTTTTAAATGAAGGTGGAGTGATAGTTGTAGAACATAAAAAGGGAATTCGTCTTCCTGAAAAAATAGAGAAATTTTCCAGGATAAAAGAGAGAAGATACGGCAGTGTTGAATTATCTATATATATGTGATAAAATTATGATAATTAGCGATTTTGGAGGAAAAATCTATGAAAAAAGCCCTATATGCAGGATCGTTTGATCCTCTTACCAGCGGACATGTTAACATCATAGAGCGTGCCGCCAGCATATGCGACGAATTAGTAGTAGGAGTTATTAGAAATCCGCAGAAAGCCCCATATTTCACAGTTGAAGAAAGGGTAAAGCTGATAGAGGAAAACGTTGCACATTTAGGAAATGTGGCTGTGGACTCGTTTGAAGGCTTACTGGCTGAGTATGTGAACAACGGAAAGTTTGATGTGGTAATCAGAGGAATGAGAGGAACTTCTGATTTTGATTGTGAGATACAGATGGCACAGATGAATGCCAGATTGTATAATGATTGCGTTGAAACGGTATTCTTGATGACTGATCCTCGGTATTCATTTTTAAGCTCCAGTATGGCAAAAGAAGTATATTCTTTGAACGGAAACTTAACAGGATTAGTACCGGAAAATATTTTAAAGGCGATGGAGGAGAAGAAGGATGATGAACGTAGATAGATTGATTAAAGAATTGGAAGATATAGTCAATAATGCGAGCAGTGTGCCGTTAACAAATAAGGTTATGGTAGATGGTGAAGAAGTTATCAGCATTTTGAATGAAATTGAAAAAGTGTTACCGGATGAAATCAAACAAGCCAGATGGATTCAAAACGAAAGAGATAGAATTTTGACAGAGGCGAAAAAAGAATACGAAACTGTCGTGAATGATGCCAAGAGACACGCAGAAGCTTTGGTGGATAAGAATGAGGTTTTATCCAGATCGAGAAAACGCTCTGAGGAGTTGATGAAGGTAACCGATGAAAATATCAGAAAAATGAAAATGGGGACCTATGACTATATTGACAACGTGCTCTACAATTTTCAAGAACAGATGGTTGAACTGAATAAATTATACGAAGAAATGTTTTCGACGTTAAATAACAGCTTTGATAAGGTGGAAAAATTACTTGTTGATAACAGAGAAGAGATAAAGGATATGGCGTATAAAACTCAGATGAATAAAAACTAAAATTTGAGATTTTGGTGGAATTAGATAAATAAAAATGTTGAAAAAGGAATTTAAAAATATTTTGGGGATTGTAGCTGAATACAATCCCTTTCATAATGGTCATAAATATCAAATTGAATACTGCAAGAAAATTGGAAAAGCGGATGTTGTGGTGGCTGTGATGAGCGGTAACTTTTCACAGAGAGGTGAACCTGCAATTTTAGATAAGTGGAACAGAGCAGAAATGGCACTGAAAAATGGAGTGGATTTAGTTATTGAACTGCCATTTTATTACAGTTGCAATGGAAGCAGTATATTTGCAAAGGGTGCTATGAAGACTTTGTCTTTCATAGGATGCGTAAATAACATGTGTTTTGGAATAGAAGGAAAAGCATATGAGAAAATTATAGAGGTATCTAATCTGCTGAAAGAAGAAACCAACGAGTTTTCAACTTTCATAAAGGAAAGCATAAAAAATGGAGAAAGCTATCCAAGGACAGTTGAAAAGGCTGTAATTGCAAGTCTAGGAGATGAATACGCAGGGCTTTTTACACCGAATAATTTGCTGGCGATGGAATATTTAAAATATACTGAATTATTTGAAAAAAGAAATAGTGCGAATACTATAGGAAATATTGAAAAAAATTTTTTAAATATAGTACATATCGATAGAAATAATGTAGATCACAACTCTACAAATATAGATGACGATAAAGAGTTTAATAGTGGTAAAAGCATTAGAAAAATTCTAGAAAGCAAAAGATTTCAAAGAATTGATACTTTTCATAATCGTTCGGAAATTGAAGTGAAACGACTGTGTGACATGTTGAAGGTTCCATTAGAAACCGGGGAAATACTCCTTAGAAACTCAGAAGACTTAAATGGAGACAGACACAAAAATTTATACAGTATTTTACAATATAAATTAATGTGCGAACCCTTGGGTAAAAGTCAGAGCAAATCGGTTTCTGAGGGGATGGAAAATTTATTTAAAAAACATATCAGAAATTCTTCTCCAGAAGAGTTCATAAATCACGTTACCTGTAAACGCTATACTTCTGCAAGAATTAGACGAGCTATGATACATTTTATTTTAGGTATTGAAAATGACTACTCACAAGATGAGTACGTAAGGATTTTAGGTTTTACGGATAACGGAGCTAGACTGTTGAAACAAATCAAAAAAGATAAGAGCAACTCCGCACCTATTGTCACAAATGTTAATAAACACAGAGATGAGCGTGCAAATATCGAAGAAAAAGTTGATTTATATATAGATATTAAGGCGACGGATTTATACAATTTAATTTCAGGTAGAGACCTGTATAAAAACAGCGATTTCGTGAAAAAACCTGTAATTATTACCCATCAGCATTGATTTTATGTAGTTTTTAATATATACTAAACAAGTATGGAATTTAAAATGATGTGACAGTGTGAGCACTTATATGCTTAGGAGGAAAAAATGAAAATTTTAGTAATTAATTGTGGAAGTTCTTCTCTGAAATATCAGGTATTGGATATGAATGGAGAAGTTTTGTTAGCTAAGGGTTTAGTTGAGAGAATTGGATTGGAAGGTTCTGTTATAACCCATGAAAAAATCGGAATGGATAAGGTTGTCACAACGACCCCGATGGAAAATCACAAGAAAGCTATAGCTTTAGTTCTGGAAGCAATTATAAATAAAGAACATGGTGTGGTAAACGATATGAGTGAAATTCAGGCTGTAGGTCATAGAGTCGTTCATGCCGGAGAAAAATATGCAAGCTCTGTGCTCATTACCGAAGATGTTATGGCGGCCCTTGAGGAATGTGTTGCATTAGCACCGTTACACAATCCACCGAATTTGCTTGGCATTGAAGCATGTCGAGAATTGATGCCGACAACTCCAATGGTAGGCGTATTTGATACCGCATTTCATCAGACAATGAAGCCTGCATCTTACATCTATGCTATACCGTATGAATATTATGAGAAATACGGAGTTAGGAGATATGGCTTTCACGGAACTTCTCATAGATACGTTTCTCAAAAATGTGCAGAGATATTGGAAGAAGATGTCAAAAATCTAAAGATAATCACTTGCCACCTGGGTAACGGTGCATCTATTGCTGCGGTTCAAAACGGCATATGCGTGGATACTTCTATGGGATTTACACCGCTAGAAGGACTTGTAATGGGAACCAGATGCGGAGACATCGACCCGGCTATCGTTACTTTCTTACAGGATGCTGAAAACTTAACATCTGATCAGGTAAATGACATCATGAATAAAAAATCTGGGGTATTTGGTATTTCCGGAGTATCTTCAGATTTTAGAGACATTGAAACTGCAGCAGATGAAGGCAATGAAAGGGCAAAGCTCGCCATAGATATTTTCGCACAAAAAGTCAGAAAATACATAGGTGCATACATAGCTGAAATGAATGGTGTAGATGCTATCGTATTTACTGCGGGAGTCGGTGAAAACGGAATAGATATGAGAAAGACAATTTGTGCGGGATTAGATAACTTGGGTATAATGCTGGACGATGAAAAAAATAATGTTAGAGGTAAAGATAGAGTTATTTCGACAGATCATTCAAAAGTGAAAATTGTATTGATTCCGACAGATGAGGAATTGACAATCGCCAGAGATACAAAGGAAATCGTTGGAAATTTGAAATAAATATTGACATATTATCGTTGTTATTATATACTAAAGCAGTTGCGAAGATATGTAGATTTAATATACACAATTTTTAAGGAGGTGTAGAAATGGCAGTACCTAAGAGGAAAACGTCTAAGGCAAAAAGAGATAGCAGAAGAGCTCAGAATATGAAAATGTCTGCTCCCGGACTATCAGAATGCCCACAGTGCCATGAACCGAAACTTCCACATAGAGTTTGTCCAAATTGCAACCACTATGATGGAAAGAACGTAATGGGTGAGTAATTTAAAAGTAAGAATCTCAGGGAAACTTGAGATTTTTTTATTTATATGTAATGAAAATAATATCATGTGTAAAACGGAGTAGAATATGGGAAAAGCAGCATTAGTTACAGGAAGCTCTAGAGGTATTGGAAAAGCTGTAATTTTAGAACTTGCCAACTCTGGATATCGCTGTGTTGTGAATTATAATAAATCGGAAAAAGAAGCCTTTAAAGTTGTGAGAAAAATCAGAAATAGAGGTGGACAAGCAATTGCATGTAAAGCGGATGTAAGGGATTCTCAGGAAGTTAAGAACATGTTCTTGGAGATAAAACGGCAATTTGGAGGAATTGACTTGCTTGTTAACAATGCCGGAATTGCAACCAGCATGTTATTTCAGAATACAGATGAAAAACAATGGTTGAGCATTATCGATACAAATGTGAACGGCATGTATTATTGCACAAAAGAGGCTATTGACTATATGCTTGAAAACAAAAGTGGAAATATAATAAATATCGCATCTATATGGGGAATTATAGGTGGAGCTATGGAAGTGGCTTATTCAACATCGAAGGGTGCGGTTTTGTCATTTACAAAGGCTTTGGCAAAGGAAGTGGGATATTCAGGAATCAGAGTCAACTGTATAGCACCTGGTGGAGTGGAAACTGATATGTTAAAGCCCCTTGGTAAAGAAATTTTAGATGCGGTCATTGATGAAACTCCTGTAGGCAGATTAGGTAGAGTGGAGGATATAGCCAATTTAGTCAATTTTCTGGCTTCCGAAAAATCCGAGTTTATAACTGGACAAATAATAAGTCCAAACGGTGGATTCACAATTATTTAAGTTTATTGAAAAATGACACTTATTTTATTTTAAAGTCATAGAGGTGTAACAAAGACAAGTTATAATTAAGTTGTGTTAAGGTGATGGAAAGAAAGATTCACTATAACATAAACAAGGTCATATCCTTGTAAAGATAACCTCTCTAAATAATAACTGAAAACGAAGAAAGAGACTGCCGCGTCAGGTTTAATAGCCGTTGGAGTAGCAGTCTCTTTCTGTATTCTCTATATTATCATTTTTTTACAGAAGTTTCAGTAATTCTTCTGCAATTTGCACTGTATTAGTCGCTGCACCTTTTCTGATGTTATCAGCTACAATCCAAAGATTTACACCATTGTCAACGGAAAAATCCCTTCTAATTCTACCGACATAGACTTCATCTTTGCCGGTGACATCTCTTGCAAGAGGATAAATATTATGTTTTATGTCATCACATACGACAACTCCTTTTGCATTTTTTAAAACTCCTACCAGCTCATCCAAATTAAACGGCTTTTCAAATTCTAAATTTACTGATTCACTGTGGCTGTCAAACACTGGAACCCTAACCGTAGTAGCAGTTACCCTTATGGAGTTATCATTGAGTATTTTATGAGTTTCATTTATCATCTTCATCTCCTCTTTGGTATATCCGTTTTCTGTGAATACGTCAATTTGAGGGATGCAGTTACCTGCAATAGGATGATGGTATGCGTTCGTCGTATCATTCCCTGCAAGTCCGTTTTTTAAATCTTCAATCCCTTTTACACCTGATCCGGAAACCGCTTGGTATGTGGAATAAACTATTCTCTTGATTTTATATTTATCATGTAGCGGTTTTAGAGGAACCATAGCTTGTATAGTCGAGCAATTGGGATTTGATATAATTCCATTGTTCTTTTTGATATCTTCGGGATTTACTTCAGGAACAACCAAAGGAACTGTTTCGTCCATTCTCCACTGTGAGCTGTTATCCACAACGATGACACCCTTTGACGCAGCTATTGGAGCAAATTTTTCGCTTACCTTGCCGCCTGCTGAAAACAGAGCAATATCGATATCCTTGTCAAAACTGTTCTCCGTCAGTTCTTCTACCTCATATTTTTTCCCCTTGAAATCTATAATTTTGCCGGCAGATTTAGCAGATGCCATCATATAGAGATTTTCAAAAGGAAAATTCCTATCTTCTAAAACTTTTAAAAATGTAGTTCCAACTACACCTGTTACCCCGACAAGGGCTATGTTAGGTTTTCTGTCCATATTATCCTCCAATCACGTTTATACTGTATTATATCATCTACATAAAATATCCACAAGGGAAATAAACGTCTTGATAGTCGGAGCTCTGGACAAATAGGTCAGATTCATTTCTTTACACGAACGCATCCGCACAAATTGTATCGAACAACAATTTATCAAATGCGCTAAATGACATGAAGCAATTTCTAATCTATATTTCAAAGTACAGTGAGATGAAGATTGAAAATATAATAACAAGTCATCTGAAATGTGATATACTTGTATCAATAAAAAAATCAAAATCAGTAATTTGTATTTTATGAGAGGTGTGCATTGGATAAAGTTGATTATGGAAACGATATAAATTGGCTTAGAAAAGGCATTATAAGTCGAAAAAAAGAGGATGAAACAAATGAAATCAATGAGAGGGAAATAAATGTTAATTTGAAAAAATCAGTTGATACATTTTATGTGTATCCCTCTGCATATAAGAGTTTCAATTTAAAATATGAGCCACTTTGTAAAATAGATGATCCGAAAATGCGAAAAATTGCAAATCTCTGTTATATTCATCAAGGAAGTGCGTTTGAAAAACACACAAATGTATTCGCTCCTTATTATCGACAAATGGATCCTAAATATGGACTTAAATTAGTTAAGTGGAAGAAACATCAATTTATTGAAAAATATTGGGCTAAGGATATAGTCGACAGTTTTAAGTATTACGTCGAAAACTTAAATGGTGGCAAACCGTTTATTTTGGCAGGACATTCTCAAGGAAGCAGGATGTTGATGATTCTCTTATCCACTTATTTGAAAGATAATCCTCATATATATAAAAAGATGATAGCTGCATACATTGTAGGAGAAACCGTTGATGAGAATTATTTAAAGATAAATCGACATTTAAAATTTGCAGAAGGAGAAGATGATGTGGGAGTGATAATTTCATGGAATACGGAAATGGCAAATATGCAGGAAGAAAATCCTGTGATCTTTGAAAAAACTTTAGTTATCAATCCGTTAAATTGGAAAAGAGATGAAAGTTATGGTGATAAAAGCATGAACTTAGGTGGAAAGCTTAAATCAGGTGAAATCGTAGAGGGAAAATTTGACGGTAAAATAAATTTATTGAGAAGCTCTTTACAATGTTCCACAGCTAACCAAGAGGAATATGCATCTCAACTGAAAATTTTCCCGTTCGGATGCTATCATGAAATGGATTATAATTTTTATTATAAGAATATAGAACACAACGTGGGAGTAAGGATACAAAGCTATTTTAAAAATATGAGTCAAACATGAAAATTATTCAGGAAAAAGAGGTATTATGAACGAAGCTAAGTTAAAAGGCGGTTATTTAAACATAGGATGTAAAGATATAAGAGAGAAAAAACTTGATTCAGAAACTGAGTTAAATGCCGATGTGCTGAAGCAAAACAACAGGACGAATGAAATATATCATGAGCTTTTGATGGACATTGTAAATCTCAAAATAATGCCCGGGGATAAATTGAGTGAAAATCAGTTGGGCACGAAGTACGGAGTATCCAGAACTATTATAAGAGGTGCTTTACTGAAGCTTTCAGAAATGAATTTTGTTGAAATAAAAGCCAAAAGTGGCTCTTTTGTTACGAAAATGGATATGGAATACATAAAAGCCGCATTGATTGTAAGACTGGCATTAGAAAAAGAATCTTGCATGAAAATGTTAGAGGATGAAGATAAGACCAACAGTTTGCTGGAGAAATTGAAAAAGATTTACAATGAGCAGACCAAGTGCACGGATCATGAGAATTATACAAAGGTGTTTGCAACGTTGGATACTCAATTTCATGATTGCATTCTAAATGGCTTCGGCGAAAGCAAGATGACGGATATTATAAATACTCATCTTCTACATATAGATAGATGGAGAAACTATGCGGTTGAAAGATCCATAGGCATTTACAAAATTTTAAAAGAACATCAGCAAATTATCAGAATGATTGAACTCAGAAATAAGACAGGGCTTTTGGAAATGCTCGATATACACATCAATAAAACCATATTCAACATAGGTAAAAACCAGAAAGAATTTTGGGATTATTTCAAATAGAATCTTGCAATATTTTTAACAATATAATATACTATGATAAAGCGAGTATAAAACTTGTATACAAGAATGGATTTCATAGCGTACAAAAGGAGAAAATTTTGGAATTTTTAGATGAAACCATCGGTATCGGACTAAAGAAAAGAGCTGAAAAAACCCCGAATAATTTAGCGGTAATAACAGATGAACATAGGTACACTTGGCTTGAGATAGATTTAATGTCAGATTATCTGGCAGTACAGATGATGAAAAAAGGAATAAAAAAAGGAGATAAAGTAGGGATAATAGGCGTAAACAGTCCTGATTGGATGTTTTACTTTTTTGCGATTGCTAAAATAGGTGCAGTATCTGTTCTGTTCAATACGAGGTTTAAGGAAAAAGAGATAAGACATTGCATAGATATAACTCATTTAAAGCACATATTTTTTTCTAAAAATTTTGAAAATGTATCATATGAAAATATGTTACAAAACATCATACAGTCGAATTATAGTGAAATCACAGCTTCAAAAATGGATAAATCCTATGGAGAGTGGAGAAAAATTTGCATTGATAATAAACTGAGAAAAGATGTGTTTAACATGGATATCTTTGCGGACAGCAGTTCTGCAGCGACGATAATGTTCACATCCGGAACTACAGGTGCGAGCAAGGGAGTCGAGCTGAGACATTACAGTGTAGTAAACAACTCAAAAGCTATACAAACCACCTTGAACTGGAACAGCAGTGATGTAATGTGCGTTGCAGTGCCGTTATTCCACAGCTTTGGGATAACCGGTTGCGTACTGGCTTCTATGCAGTGTGGTTGTGGAATGTACTTGGCAAAATCGACGAGGACTTTAGATATTTGTGAAGGAATTCAGAAAGAAAAATGCACCGTAATGAATGGTGTTCCTTCCATGTTTTTAGCTATGTATAGAAACGGAAAAAGAAATGCTTTCGACCTTTCATCAATAAAAAGTGGACTGATAGCCGGATCTCATATATTCCCCCAGGATTATTTTGAAATTCTAACTGTTTTCCCAAATATGAAACTGCAACCTTCGTACGGACAGACGGAAACTTCTCCATGCGTTACGCTGTGTCATTTGGATGACACCATAGAGACGAAATCAAAATGTGCAGGAAGACCTATTAATGGAGTAGAAGTGAGAATACAAAAGTTGGATGGAAGTATCTGTGGAATAAATGTCGAAGGCGAAATTCAAGTCAAAGGCTACAATGTGATGATTGGATATGTAGACAATGAGAAAGCTACAAAAAAAGCGTTTACGAAAGACGGTTGGCTTAAAAGCGGAGATTTGGGTTATATAAAGGAAGACGGTAATCTTGTCGTCACAGGAAGAATAAAAAATCTGATTATACGAGGAGGAGAAAACATATCTCCTACGGAAATTGAGAATGCCATAAGGAGAACTGTAGGTGACAGGGAAGTGAAAGTAATGGGCGTTCCGACGAAGGTTTTACAAGAAGAAATTGTCGCGTGTATAGAAGGTGAAGGCGATGAAGAGCTTCAAAATAAGATTGTAAATGCGTTGAAAAATGAAATAAGCGACTATAAGATACCTAAATACATAGCTTTTATGAGTGAATTTCCGAGGAACAGCACGGGAAAAATCAACGAAAGAATCATAAGAGATAAGATGATTTCTGAGTTTACAAACATAAAAAGGAAAAATAGCAAACACAATCTTTTGTAATTTAAAATTAAAAATAGTATAATATACTTATATTAAAAATAAATTTTATCAATTTTTATGAGGATTGATTTTCACCGATTTATATGGATTGCACACCGGTGGTACGATAATGAAAAAATGCTGTATTTTCAATGAACAAAGGATATACAAATGATATGATATAAAATCAGTATGAGGGAAAGTAAAACTTTCTTCAGTATAAATTTATTAAAAAGTTTTGTAAGGTTCAAAAGCGATTGAAATGAGGAGGAATTTTGATGAGTAACAGAACAAAGCCGTTACATGGCGTAAAAGTAGTGGAACTGGCTACATTTATTGCAGCAGCTACAACCGGAAGATTCTTAGCGGACCTGGGTGCAGATGTTATTAAAATCGAATCACCAAAGGGAGACCCTTTGAGATACACCGCACCGACGGAAGGAAGACCTTCGGACAAGTGGTCGTTATTCCACGAAAACACAACATGGGAATTGGAAAATGCAAATAAGAGATGTTTATCATTAAACATGAAAGATCCTGAAGGGAAAGAGGCATTCCTTAAGCTTTTAGAAGAAGCGGACATACTTATTACCAACTGGAGAGTTCAGGCTTTGGAAAGAGCCGGTTTGGATTACGAAACGTTGAAAGCTAAATTTCCTAAGTTGGTTTATGGAATGATCACAGGATATGGTGAATTCGGTCCTGATAAAGATCTTCCTGGATTTGACTTCACTGCATTCTTTGCGAGAGGTGGATATTTGGAGACTTTAAGGCAAAAGGGTACAGTTCCTATGAACGTTTGTCCGGGTTTGGGTGATCACAACGTAGGTATGAACTTGGCTGCAGGAGTTCTCGCTGCGCTGTATCACGCTGAAAAGACAGGGGAAGGCGAGAAAGTAGCCACATCTCTGTTTGAAACAGCTGTACACAATATGGGTATGATGGTTCAAGCTGCTCAGTATCCTGAAATTGGAGTACACTATCCTATGAACATTCGAGAAGCGACAAATCCGCTGAATGCCGCTTGGGAAACATCTGATGGAAGATATCTGCAAACTTGCATGCCTGATTATAACGTTGCATTCAAAAAATTTATCACAGCAGTGGGACACCCTGAATTAGCTGAAGATGAAAGATATTATCCCGTATCAAATCTCCATGCAAATAATTTGGGAACACAACTATATGATCTTTTGATGGCAAGTTTTAGAACCAAGACTGCAAAGGAATGGAACAAAATTATCACAGAGGCTGACATCGCCTTTTCTATCGCTCAATCGTGGGAAGAAATGTTGGAAGATCCACAAGCGTGGGATAACGACTGTTTCTACAAGATGACATATGATAACGGCGCTGAAAGAACTCTGGTTAGATTACCGGTAAAATTCGCTGAAATGGGAACTCCTGAGTACAAGAAAGGACCTTTAATCGGGGAACAATCAGAAGATGTGTTGAAGGAATTAGGTTATTCTGAAGAAAAGATAGCTGAATTTAAAGAAAAAGGAATTATATATATAGGAGATCAATAAAGTTTTGGAAACTAAAAAAAATATGAGTAAAGTTTATACGTTAGGAGTAGATATCGGATCTACATCGTCTAAATGTGTGATAATGTCTGATGGTAAAACTATTGAAAGCTCTGCTATTATTGCAAAAGGAGCGGGTACAGACGGTATAGATATCGTGGTAAAAGAGGCTCTCAAAAAAATGAATTTAAAATTCGAGGATTTTGCCGCTATCGTTTCTACCGGATATGGTAGAAACAGCTATGAGAGAGCTGATAAAACAATGAGTGAACTGAGTTGTCATGCGAAAGGAGGTCACTACATATTTGGAGAAATCAGAACGATTATCGACATAGGGGGACAGGATTCCAAAGTTCTAAAGTTGGATGCAAGCGGGCAGTTGCAAAATTTTGTTATGAATGACAAGTGTGCAGCAGGTACAGGAAGATTTCTGGAAGTTATGTCAAATGTTCTACATGTAAGTTTAGAAGATTTCGGAAAGTATGACGAACAGGCATTGGATAAATTACCGATTTCGTCCACATGTACAGTATTTGCAGAATCGGAAGTGATATCACAACTGGCTCAGGGAAAAGATGTGAAGAGCATCATAAAAGGCATACACCAGTCGATTGCGAGCAGAGTAGCAGGTCAGGCAAAGCGAGTTGGAGTGGTGCCAAAAGTTGCTATGACAGGAGGTGTTTCAAGGAACGCAGGCATCGTAAGGGCGCTTGAAAAGGAACTAGATACGAAAATAGAAGTTTCCAGCCAATCACAGTTGGCAGGAGCCATAGGTGCAGCTATATACGCCTATGAGTATTATTTAAAAAATCAAAAATAGAAGAAAGGAAGATGTAGTATGAGCAATGTAGAAGCTAAACCGGTAAGAGCAAAAGATTTGCTTAACGCCATAGTTGCAAACCACTATAAATCTGCATGGGAAGCAAAAAATGCAGGTGAAAAGGTAGGTTGGTGTGCATCAAATTTCCCGCAGGAAATTTTTGAAACTATGGATATCAAAGTAGTTTACCCTGAAAACCAGGCAGCTGCAATTGCTGCCAAGGGTGGCGGAGAAAGAATGTGCGAAACTGCTGAAAACAGTGGATATTCCAATGATATTTGTGCGTATGCGAGAATAAGCCTTGCGTATATGGATGTTAAGGATGCTCCGGAGTTGAATATGCCTCAGCCTGATTTTGTGCTGTGTTGCAACAACATTTGCAACTGCATGATAAAATGGTATGAAAATATCGCTAAAGAGCTTAATATTCCAATGATCCTTATAGATATTCCTTACAATAACGATTACGATGCGGGAGATGACAGAATCGCATATGTGAAAGGACAGTTTGATTATGCAATTAAACAGTTGGAAGAAATCACAGGGAAAAAATGGGATGACAAGAAATTTGAAGAAGTAATGGAAATATCCCAAAGAACAGGTAGAGCGTGGCTGGAAGCTACCAGCATGTCAAGGTATGAACCTTCTCCTTTTAACGGTTTTGACGTATTTAATCATATGGCTGTTGCCGTGTGTGCGAGAGGTAAGAAGGAATCTGCTGAAGCATTTGAGATGCTCATAGAAGAGTTTAAACAAAATGTAAAAGAAGGGAAATCAACTTTCAGAGGAGAAGAAAAGTTTAGAATCCTATTCGAAGGTATTGCTTGCTGGCCTCATTTAAGACATACCTTTACAGAGCTTAAGGAAGCCGGAGTAAATGTAGTAGGTACGGTTTATGCAGATGCTTTCGGATATATCTATGAAAATACCAGAGAACTGATGCAGGCTTATTGCAGAACTCCTAATGCTATTAGCTTTGAAAGGGCTGTAGATATGAGAATTAAGGCAATTCGAGAAACCAAATGCGACGGTGCTTTAATACATATTAACAGAAGCTGTAAACAATGGTCCGGTATTATGTACGAGATGGAAAGAGAAATTAGAGAAAAAACAGGCATTCCAACAGCTGTGTTTGATGGCGACCAAGCTGATCCTCGTAACTTCTCAGAAGCCCAGTACGATACCAGAGTACAAGGTTTAATCGAAGTTATGTCTGCAAATAAGGAGGGCAAATAAAATGAGCAACATTCTACCTATTTTAAAGAAATTTGACCTAACAAAAGCTGATATAGTGGAAAAATATCAGAAAGATGGAAGAAAGATAATCGGATGTTCGCCATATCATCTGCCGGTTGAACTGGTATATGCATCAGGAATGCGTCCAATGGGTCTTTGGGGTAGCTATGGAGAAATAAGCATGGCAAAAGAGTATTTTCCGGCATTTTATTGCTCTATAGTTCAGAGAATTTTGGAATTGTCTCTAAATGGCACTTTTGACTGTCTATCAGGTATAATGGTTTCAATTCAATGCGACTCGTTAAAGGCACTAGGACAGAATATCAAAAGAACTCTCGGAAAGAATATTCCATATATTCACGTTGCTATGGCACAGCATAGAAAAATTGATGTCGGTGTGGATTTCAACGAAGTTCAGTACAATAAGGTGAAAGCGCAACTTGAGGAAATTTCAGGAAAAGAAATTAAAGATGAAGATATTGAGAAGGCTATTAAACTTTACAATAAATCTAAAATTTTAATGCGAGAATTTGTAAAGTTGGCAGCAAAACATCCAGAAGTTATCACACCTACATGGAGGAGTAAAGTTTTAACTATAGCCAATGCGATGGATAGAGCTGAGTATGTGGAAAATCTTGAGGAATTGAATAATGCCCTCAAAGAAAAAGATGAGGTTCCTTGGAAAGGTTTAAAAATAGTTACAACTGGAATTCTTACAAATTCCTATAGTCTAAATCAAATTTTTGAAGAAAATAAAATGGCTATAGTAGAAGATGAAGTTGCACAGGAATCAAGACAATTCAGAACTCTTGTCGAAGAGAACACGGGGAATCCGATTAGAGCTCTAGCCAAATATTTGGGTGATATAGAGGGAGACTCTATTTTGTTTGATCCTGATAAAAAGAGAACTGATATGCTCATTGAAAAAGTGAAGGAAACCGGAGCAGATGGAATTGTATATGTTCAGGCTAAATTTTGCGATCCGGAGGAATTTGATTATCCGCTTTTCAAAAAAGTTCTCGAAAATGAAGGAATTAAGTTATTGATGATCGAAACAGATCAGCAGATGACAAATTTTGAGCAGGCACGTACATCGTTGCAAACATTTGCAGAGATGCTATAAGTATATTTTAGGAGGACATACATGATTTTTAAAAAAGAACATGAATTGGTGCGTAAGCTGGCTAAGTCTTTCGCAGAAAAAGAAATAGCTCCTATTGCGGAAGAAGTTGATAAAACAGCTGAATTCCCGATGGAACTATATAAAAAAATGGGAGAAGTCGGCTTCTTGGGAGTAAAGACTCCTGTGAAATATGGTGGAAGTGGTGGTGACCACATTTCTTATGTCATCGTAATGGAAGAAATTGCAAAGGCTTCGGGAGTTGCTTCGATTTACATTTCAGGAAACAACTCTTTGTATGCTGCACCGCTGTTAAAATTCGGTTCAGAGGAACAGAAGAAAAAATATTTACCGCTATTGTCCAGCGGAGAGATTGTTTTGGCTTTTGGTCTAACGGAACCGGGGGCGGGATCAGATGCTGCTTCCATTTTAACAACTGCAGTTAAGGATGGTGATGATTACATCTTAAACGGAAGAAAAACATTTATCACTGCAGCACCGTTTTCGGATTATATAATCGTATTCGCTAAAACGAGCCCTAAAGATGGAGTGAAAGGAATAACCGCTTTCATTGTAGATTCCAAACTCAAGGGAGTATCGTTCGGTAAACATGAAGATAAAATGGGCATGATAGGTTGTGCGACATCCGATGTAGTACTGGAAGATGTCAGAGTTTCTTCTGACAACATTTTAGGTCAGGTTGATAAGGGATTTATCAATGCTATGAAAACACTGTCTTTAGGTAGATTGGGTATTTCTGCACAGGCGCTTGGCATAGCAACAGGTGCTATGGAAGAAGCCAAGGAATATGTGAAGACCAGGAAACAGTTTGGAAGAAATCTCGCAGACTTTCAACATACTCAATTTATAATTGCCGAAATGGAAACGAAGTTATGCGCAATGAGACATTTGGTGTACGATGCTGCGTTTAGAATGGATCAGGGAGAAGCCGCTGATAAAGAAGCTTCTATGGCTAAACTCTTCGCCTCAGAAGAAGGAAAGTGGATAGTTGATAAAGCTTTACAGTTACATGGTGGATATGGATATATCAGAGAATATCCAATTGAGAGAATGTATAGGGATATCAGGGTAACTTCTATCTATGAGGGAACCTCTGAAGTACAGAAAATGGTTATCGCAAGGGATGTTCTAAAATAGTATAAATAGTATAGTGTGCTGAAAAGTCGGCATTGAGTTTATATGTTTTATTTCGTTGTCATTTAAGGAGGACTAAAATGATTCGCATTAAAAGTACTATCAAACCCCCTCTGGTAGAAAGGTTTGGAGTCCCGGTTCCGGAAGGTATGGAATTGGAGTTCGTTAATTTTCCTTGCTCAGATGATGAGCTGATTGAAAGTGTTAAAGATGCAGATATTCTCTGGGTAAGTCCCGTAGATGTAATCTCCAAAAAAGTTATAGATAGTATTCCAAATCTAAAACTAATTCAATCTTTAGGTGTAGCTTTTGACAAAATCGATTTAGATGCTGCCAAGGAGAGAGGTGTCTATGTTTGTAACAATAAAGCTGTCAATGCGGCTTCCGTTGCAGAACATTCTGTGGGATTGATGTTATCGGCTTTGAAGAGACTTCCATATGGAGATTCTCGCATTAAAAAAGGGGAATTTGGCGAAGCGATGGACGATTCTCGTAAAGTAGGTCATTTCGAATTGGGAACTAGAACAGTTGGATTGATAGGTCTTGGAGCCATAGGTAAATGTGCTGCTAAATACCTTCATGCATTTGGATCAAATTTGTACTATTATGATGTTATTCAAGCAGATTCTGAATTTGAAAAACAATACGGCCTAAAGTTTGCGACTTTGGATGAATTGTATAAAAATTGTGATATCTTGGCATATTATGTTCCCGTGTTGGATTCAACCAGAGGAATGGTAAACAAAAATACTATAGCCAAGATGAAGAAAGATGTAATTATCATAAATGTATCTAGAGGAGAAATTGTGAACAACGAAGATCTTAGAGATGCATTAAACGACGGAAAAGTAGTTGCGGGTCTGGATGTAATAGCACCTGAACCTCCGGCTGCAGATCATCCGTTGATTACTTTAAATGAGATAGGTAACTCAAGATTGAGCGTTACCCCTCATATCGCCGGTACGACAAACGATGCATTTACAAGAATGTCTCAATGGTCATATGACAACATGGTTAAAGTTGTAGCTGGCGAAACCCCGAATAATGTAGTTAATGGGCTGAAATAATCTTGTTTCAGTTGGTTAAATAAAAAAAAGAGAGGTTTTGACAATGCAAAAGAACAAAACAAAAGACATGTTAGTCGTTGGATTTGCCCTATTTGCAATTTTCTTCGGCGCTGGAAATTTAATTTTTCCATCGTACCTGGGTGCTATGTCAGGTAACGGCTGGGGAATTTCAGCATTAGGATTTCTGATTACGGATCCGGTATTTCCAATCATAGGCGTAGTCGCCACCGCTATGGTGGGGGGCATGGCCGATGACCTGGGCAAAAGAATTTCAAGAAAATTCTCAGTTTTGATAGGAACAGTTTCAATTTTGACAATTGGACCGTTCTTTGCAGTACCTAGAACGGCATCTACAACTCATGAGATTTTCACAGTGCAGGTATTCGGCAACGGTGATAAAGATTCTATTTCACCCTGGATTACTTCAGTGGTATTCTTTGCTGTAACTTTAATCTTAGTAATCAATCCGTCAAAGTTCATCGATATCATCGGAAAATTTTTGACACCTGTTTTAATTCTAATTATCGTTGTGGCAATTGTGATGGCAATATTCAAACCTGCCGGGAATGTAGTTGATACCACTTCTTTATTATCAAAGTTGAACGTCGATAATTTATTTAAAAAGGGATTCTCTGATGGTTACCAGACCATGGATGCTCTAGGTTCAGCCCTTATGAGTGGTATTGTAGTAACCGATCTCATCAACAAGGGCTACAAAGAAGAAAAAGAACGCTTTAAAATGACTTGTGGTGTAGGTATCGTTGCGGCTATTCTATTGGCTATCGTATATGGAGGTTTAACCTACGTAGGTGCCACTGTATCCGACCAGTTCAGCTCACAAGTGCTCGCTGATAACAAAGTTGCGATCCTAGTTGGCATCTTCGGAAAGATGTTCGGATCAGTTGGTAAGTATGCAATAGGTCTCGCAGTTACACTAGCTTGTCTCACTACATCTATTGGTCTTGTCGGGACAGCAGGTAACTTCTTCACAAGAGTGTTTCATAAAGAAGACGATAAGAATTTCTACAGGATTATCGTATGTATTTGTACAGGTATCGCGTTCTTCTTATCATTATTTGGAGTACAAAAGTTGATATTGTTCGCCGCTCCGATTCTGCTGGCTATTTATCCGATTTATATGGTATTATTTATCATAACTCTATTTGATAAATGGGTTAAGTACAACTGGGCATACGGCGGCGCAGTAATCGTTGTAGCTTTGATTTCCATACCTTCAGGTATTACAGCTGCATTTGGACTTCAAAAAATGCCACCTCCAGAATTTTTAGGTAATTACATGGGCTTCCTTAGTAAACTACCTCTAAATGACTACGGATTTAACTGGCTGTTGCCTGCAATCTGCGGATTTGTAATCGCTACAATAATCAGTGCTGTCGGCAAAGTGGGCAAGACCAGAGGAGATGCTTAGACCGGGTATCAGTTTAAAATCTATTTCAGTTGAATTATGAGTCAAAAGCATCGCAATTTATGAAATTATTCCTCAGCCGTCCTCTATATCGATGGCTGGGGTTATAAATGAAAAGAGGGAAAAGATGAATATTAATGAAAAAGTTTATCAGATGGGTGTTGAACCATCAGTAATCAGAGAAATCTTTGCTTTTGGATGTGAAAGAGCTGCTGTCATAGGAGCGGAAAATGTAATGGATTTCAGCATAGGTAATCCTTCAGTTCCGGCACCCAAAGAAGTTCAGGATACTATTATCAGAATAATCAACAATTTACAGCCAAAAGAATATCACAGTTACACTCCGGGTCCAGGAGCACCGGCCACGAGAAAAGCAATTGCCGACAATCTAAATAAGAGGTTCGGTTCAAACTTCGGTCAGGAAGATCTCTATATGACTTGTGGTGCAGCTGCATCCTTGAGCATAGTATTAAAGACTCTTATTGCAAAAGAAACTGATGAAATTGCAGTAGTAATACCGTTCTTCCCGGAATATACCGCATTTATTAAAGCGCAGGGAGGGATTCCTGTACAGATTCAGCCGGCTGAAGATTTAACTTTGGATCTTGAAAAACTTGAGGCGGCAATTACACCTAACACTAAAGCTATCATCATAAATTCTCCTAACAACCCGTCAGGAGTTATTTATCCGGAAGCTAACATTAAGGCTGCTTGTGAAGTACTAAAGGCTAAAGAAGCTGAATACGGTCATCCGATTTACATTATCGCTGATGAGCCCTATAGAGAATTGGTTTACACAGAAGAAAAAGTGGCGTTTATTCCATCAATATACGATAACACTATCATATGCTACTCGTGGTCAAAATCACTTTCTCTACCTGGAGAAAGGATTGGTTACATAGCTGTTCCAAAGTCAGTTGCTGATTACGATTTAATCATTCCTGCGATCAACGGAGCGGGAAGAGTATTAGGTTATGTGTGTGCACCATCTCTATTCCAGCAGGTCGTTAAAGAATGTGTAGATGTGATGCCTGATATTGAACCATATAGAGTAAACAGAGATCTGCTATACAATGCGTTGGTAGAATACGGATACAATGTTGCTAAGCCGTCAGGAGCCTTCTACATGTATATTGAAGCTCCGGACAAGGATGCAGAAGCATTTTGTGAAAAAGCCAAGCAACAGGATGTATTGTTGGTTCCCGGAACAGGATTTGGAACACCATCATATATGAGGCTTTCTTACTGCGTAGAAAAAGCGAAAGTTGAGAAATGTCTTCCTGTATTTAAAAAGTTAATGGAAGAATATAAATAGGAATTTAGTAAAATTAAATTTCTACAAAACAGTATGTGATTTGAGAGCAGGCTAACCACCTGCTCTTTTTGTGCTTAAAATAAAATGATTTCATTGTGACATCTCGTGAATCAATTGGTGATAAAATAATTCACTACTGACAAGACAATTGTCTTGTCAGTAGTTTTGTTTTGTGATATCATAGGAAGGCGATTAAAAATATAAACAGCACGTTCTGTTATAGAAAAAAGAAAAGAGGTAAAAATTTAAAATGAACCTACAGGAATTAATGGAATTAAAGCGTGATAAGGATACAGTAATTCTTGCACATTATTATGTAGACAAAGATGTACAAGCCATTGCTGATTACGTAGGAGATAGCTTCTTCTTAGCGAAAAAAGCGACAACGGTAAAAGAAAATAATATTATAATGGCAGGAGTGTATTTCATGGGGGAAACTATGAAAATTTTAAATCCTGATAAACACGTGTATCTGCCTGATGTTGAGGCGGATTGTCCCATGGCACATATGATTACCATAGAGGAAATCGAAGATATGCGACATAAATACGATGATCTTGCAGTTGTCTGTTATGTCAATTCCACAGCGGAAATTAAAGCACACTCCGATTATTGTTGCACTTCTGCTAATGTACAGAAAGTTATCAGTGCCGTCAAGGAAAAGAATATTTTCTTTGTACCCGATGGCAATTTAGGTGCCAATATTAAACATCTATTTCCTGAAAAAAATATCATTTGTCACACGGGAAATTGTCCCGTGCATCATGCAATAACACCTGAAGATGTGAAAATGCTTAAAAATGCCCATCCGGCTGCACCTGTTTTTGCCCATCCGGAGTGTCCACCGGAAATTATGGAGTACGTCGATGTGCAGGGCAGTACAGGTGGAATATTGAAAGCGGTGGAAAAGACCGATGCAGAGGAATGTATTATATTGACTGAAACCGGCATTTTATGGGAGTTGAAACGTCGTTTTCCTGAAAAGAAGTTTTATTTTCATGAAATAATCTGTGATGGTATGAAACAAGTTCATATGAAAGATATCGTATCTATTCTGCAGGGTGAAAAAGAAGAAATTTTTGTACCGGAAGATGTTAGCATAAAAGCGAAGAGAGCTTTGGATAACATGCTGGCAGCATGTGCGAATTAGGAGGAATAATATGAAAAAACCGATGTTGAGTTCATTGAATATCGATGACGTCCTCAGAGCGGCTCTACGCGAGGACATGAATGGTGAAGATATTTCCACACAAGCGATACTCGATAGAAGTGCCACAGGTCAAGCTGATCTGATTTGCAAGGAAGAAGGCATTTTAGCAGGTGTGTCAGTATTCAAAAGAGTATTTGAATTGCTAGATGACAATGTAACCTTTGATCTCAATGTGGATGATGGCAGTTTTGTAAAGAAAATGCAGAAGCTGGGAACCATAACAGGTCCTATACATATACTTTTGAGCGGTGAACGCGTATCTTTGAATTATCTGCAAAGGATGAGCGGTATAGCAACATACACAAAAAAAATGATAGATAGATTGGGAGATGAGAGTGTTCTTTTGGTGGACACCAGGAAAACAACCCCTCTGATGCGTCCATTTGAAAAATATGCTGTACGCATAGGAGGAGGTGGTAATCATCGATACAATCTGTCAGACGGTGTACTGCTGAAGGATAATCATATCGGAGCAGCCGGTTCCGTGACAGAGGCTGTTAGGCAGGCTCGTTCATATGCCCCATTCGTACGTAAAATTGAAGTTGAGGTAGAGACCATGGAAATGGTTCAAGAAGCTGTAGATGCAAAAGCGGATATCATAATGTTGGACAATATGACAATCGATCAGATCAAAGAAGCCATCGCCTACATTGACGGTCGTGCGATGATAGAACTGTCCGGCAATATAAACATGACAAATATTCATGAATATTGTGGATTAGGTGCGGATATAATTTCAAGTGGAGCACTGACACATTCTGCTACTGTATTGGATTTTTCATTAAAGGGGTTAAAAAGAATTGGATAGCATAAAGAATAATCGACTTGAAAAAATTATAAAAATATTGCAAAATGCAAAATCTCCTGTTTCAGGTACCACGTTAGCAAAAACTTTTGAGGTCTCAAGGCAAGTTATAGTTCAGGACATCAGTCTGCTTCGTGCACAAGATGTTCCAATCGCTTCCACCAATCGAGGATATTATTTTGTCACATCCGATCGACATAAACGTATATTCAAGGTAAATCATAAAGATGAAGATATTGAACGAGAGTTGCACATGATAGTGGATATGGGCGGAACGGTAGAGGATGTTTTTGTGTGTCATCGCGTTTATGGTACCATTCGTGCAGATATGAATATAAAGTCAAGAAAAGATGTGGCTGAGTTTTTGAAGGACATTAAAAACAGCGTAAGTTCGCCGTTAATGCACGTAACTAACGATTACCACTTTCACACAGTATCTGCAGATGATGAAGAAACGTTGGATATAATTGAAAACCTATTGGATAGAGAAGGACTTCTGGTTCATGAATAAAGGAGAAAATATGAAATCGATTGCTGTAATCGGATATGGCTCTCTGGGAAAAATTTTGACCTCAGTTATCATAAAACAGCTTGCACAAGAATATACGTTAGCAGGTATTTACGACTGTGCTATGGAAGCTGCTACAGTGGAAATAGAGGGAAAAACCGTCAAAATGTTTGCAAATTTCAATGAAATTTTGACTTCTGATGCCAAAATTGTCGTAGAGATTGCCGGAGTAAATGCCGTAAATGAAATGATAGTGCCTTTACTGGAGGCAGGAAAAGATGTTGTTATAACTTCGGTAGGTGCATTATCTGATAATGAATTGCTCACAAGCATAACCCAACAAGCTGATATAAACGGGTGTAAAGTACATATTACTTCCGGAGCTGTCGGCGGATTTGATATACTTTCAACTATATCACTGATGGGTAACGCCGTCACATCTATTGAAAGCACCAAGGCTCCTAAGAGTTTAAACGGAGCACCGTATCTTAAAGGAAAAGATCTGCCTATTGACAGATGTAAACTCGTATTTGAAGGTAATGCCAGTGAAGCTATAAGAGGGTTTCCAAAAAATACCAATGTCGCTGTGGCTACAGGTTTAGCAAGCGGATGTGTGAGTCAGGTCGCCGTACGCGTTATCAGCAATCCTTCAGCTATGGGTAATACTCATCGCATAACCATCGAAAATGATAATGCAAAAGCAGTTGTTGAAGTAACGGCAAAAGCCGACTCAAAAAATCCGAAATCCAGTGTCACTGCCGCATGGAGCGTTGTAGCATTATTAAAAAATTTAGCTAATCCTATACAGTTATTCTAATCAAGAAGAGAAAATAAGCCGAAAGACCGTAACAATTGAGTTACGGTTTAATTTTTATACATGATACAATCATCACAATGTTATGAGAACAATTTCTGTATATTTGGTAAAAATAATGCATTTACTAGTGCTTTATGATATAATTTATAAGGTTAAATATAAATCTAGGGAGGAAATAATGGGAAGTATTTCAATTTTTCAAGGCATTATGCTGGGCTTAGTTCAAGGGCTTGGAGAATTTTTACCCATAAGCAGTTCAGGTCATCTCGCTTTGTTGCAATATTTTTTTAATATAACTGGGGATAAGGTTTTATTGTTTGCGGTAATGCTTCACATAGGAACCCTTATATCGGTATTTATCATGTATTGGAAAGACATATGTGCTTTATTCGTGGAATTAATAGCCGTTATAAAGGATGTATGCACCGGCAAAGGATTTAATATAAATAAAAATGAAACCAGAAAGCTGGGTTTTTTAATTATAGTCGCTACGATTCCAACGGGAATAATAGGTATTTTCTTTGAAAAGATGTTCACCAAATTCTACGGCTCATTTGTTGCGATAGGATTGGGACTTATATTGACAGGAACCGTTCTTTTTATAGCCGAAAAAATGGGTGGTGGAAGGACAAAGGCAGGGAAGATGAAATATAGAACTTCCGTGTTTGTCGGCATTATGCAAGGAGTTGCAATTGCTCCCGGAGTGTCCAGATCGGGATCAACTTTGTTCGGTGGTCTTATCGCAGGTTTAAACAGGGAATTTGCCGTAAAATTTGCGTTTTTAATATCGATACCTTCCATTTTAGGATCAGCTGTTTTAGAATTCCCTAAAGCTCTATCACAAGGAATAGATTCTTCCGTATGGCTTCCCATTATTTTAGGTATGATTGTAGCTGCAATTTCGGGTATATTGGCAATAAAATTTATGATTAAACTGGTATCGCAAAAGAGATTATCCGTGTTTTCATTCTACACATTTATACTTGGAAGTGTCACTTTGATATATGGTTTGTTCTTCATGTAAATATGCAATGCAGCTTATTTTATATTGTTTTGAGACTATAGAAAAGGAATGTTGTAATGGCTGGAAAGAAGACTTCAAATAGAACTTCTACGAAAAAAGTTAATACAAAGTCTAAAAATTACGGATTGACACAAAATAGAGGAAAAGGTGGTAAATCCGGTAGAAATGATGCCTATATTGAAAACAGAAAGAAGTTGAAAGAAGAAATTGCTGCTGTTATTCTCATTACAGTGGGGGTATTTTTTCTTATTTCTCTCAGTTGGAATTTTACGGGAAACCTCGGTAAAAACATCGCTTTGCTGTTAAAGGGCTGCTTCAGTATATGTGCTTATGTTTTACCGATTTTATTGATACTGTATGGAATAATGATATTTACAGGACACACTAAGCCTATCGGTATAAAAACGATAATTCTATTGATGATAGTCTTTACGTCCATCAACTTGATCAGTGCGGGACAATTTTTAGATTATGGTGGTGTTAGAGGCTATTTTTCTCAAATTTACGCCAACAGTCAAAGGCTTGAAAGCGGTGGTGTACTGGGGATGTACATGGGTGCCGCTATCATAGGACTGGTTGGAAAAATCGGTCTGTACCTATTTTCGATAGTTATTCTTGTCATATCGATTATGCTGATTATAAACAAACCTTTTTCCAAAGCATATAAAGAAGCTGTAGAGAAGAAAAATGTTATGTCCGAAAAGAGAAGAGAAAAACAGGATGAAAAACTATCAGATGACTATAGAAACGGCTACCGTCAAAAGCATGAAGATCCATTGGATGACTATAGAAATCGCATTGAGGATAAGAAAAAGAAAAAATCTATTATAAATCTTATGAAAAACGACGAAAATTATGGTGTTATGCCAAATGATATGTCAAAGCAACTATCCATGGGCTTCGAAAGCTCAAGAGAAGGGAAGTATGCCGTACATGGGACAGGTGATGAACAGAAAATTGACAAAAACATGTTTTCGTCAACTGGTCAATCTCTGTCGTTAGGATATAATCCATACGACGGAAACAAAAACAATTTTCCAGGAGAATCCGATTCGAAATTCAGTAAAACTGTAAACGATATGGATGTTGAATTTATTTCTTCAGAGAATAATGGACATACGAGTAAAGAATGTGATGATGTAAAAGGTAGTACTACTAGATGTGAAAAGTCGGAGAATAACGATTTAGAGAAATATAAGAAGCCGCCTTTGAGTTTGTTGATTACACCTAATAAAACCAATCGAGCCTCAAGAGGTAGCAATAGTCTTCGAACAAATGCGATGTTGCTTGAAGAAACGTTAAAAAGCTTTAATGTTGATGCAAAAGTGATCAATGTTACAAAAGGTTCTTCAGTGACAAGATATGAGATACAGCCTGCCATAGGCGTAAAGGTTGCGAGCATAGTGAGATTGGCAGATGATATCGCTTTGAATTTGAGAGCCAGAAGCATCAGGATAGAAGCTCCTATCCCGGGAAAAGCTGCTGTAGGTATAGAAATAGAAAACGAAACCAGAGAAATGGTGACCATAAAGGAAATTCTCTCGTCTAATCAATTTAAATCACACGACTCAAATTTGGCTTTTGCAGTAGGTAAAGATATAGGTGGATTGCCTGTAATTGCCGATCTTGCCAAAATGCCGCACATGCTAATTGCAGGGGCAACAGGATCGGGAAAAAGCGTATGCATAAATACGATAATAGCCAGTTTACTGTATAAAGCTACGCCTGATGAAGTGAGATTGATTTTAATAGATCCGAAAATGGTAGAACTAGGCAATTACAACGGAATACCTCATTTGTTAATTCCCGTTGTTACAGATAGCAATAAGGCAGCTGCAGCCTTAAATTGGGCAGTATCCGAGATGACTCAACGATATAAAAAGTTCGCTTCAAAAAATGTAAAAGATTTGAAATCGTACAATCGACTTATGACAAAAAATGGCGATGGTGACATGATAATGCCTAAAATAGTTATAATAATAGATGAATTAGCTGATTTAATGATGGTTGCAAGCAGCCAGGTTGAAGATGCCATTGCCAGATTAGCTCAGCTTGCCAGAGCAGCAGGTATGCATTTGATAGTTGCGACACAAAGACCTTCCGTAGACGTGGTGACAGGTATAATAAAGGCCAATATTCCTTCCAGAATAGCATTTATGGTATCCTCTCAGATTGATTCCAGAACTATTCTCGATATGGCAGGTGCAGAGAAACTGGTAGGTAACGGGGATATGCTGTATAAACCTCAGGATACCGATAAACCTATTAGAGTTCAAGGGCCATACATATCCGATGAAGAAGTTCATAAAATTATCGAATTCGTTAAAAATCAGGGTCTCTCTGAAAATTACGACAATGATGTTGTCACTCAGGTCGACAAATGTAATGTTTTAAAAGGTGACAATCAGGGAGACGAACTTCTGGATGATGCGATCAGAATGGTGTTACAGGCAGGTCAGGCATCTGCCTCAATGTTGCAGCGAAGGTTCAGAATAGGATATAACAGAGCAGCAAGAATGATAGACACTATGGAAGCACTAGGTATCATCGGACAGCAGGAAGGATCAAAACCGAGAAATGTGACAATGAGCTTGGAAGAGTATGAAAGCTCATTATCTAAAAATGATGAAAGCGAGAAAATTTAGAATATATGAATATTTATTTTGAAACTTTGGGTTGCCCTAAAAATTTCAATGATACGGAAGTTGCAGAAGGAATATTGGAGAACTGCGGACATCATATAGTCGACAATCCATATGAAGCGGATGCGATAGTAGTCAACACGTGCGGTTTTATAAACGATGCAAAGATAGAGTCAATAGATAAGATCTTTGAAATGTCATCTCATGATGACAAACTGTTAATAGTCAGTGGCTGCCTGTCGCAGAGGTATGGTGATGAACTGTTTTCGGAAATGCCCGAGGTAGATCTTCTTATAGGAGTAAATCAATATGAAAATCTACCTGAAATATTGCAAGAGTACAAACCCGGAAACAGAGAAAAGAGAATTTCTCTATATGAAAAAGAACTGAAGAGTGATAAAAGAAAGTTGTCGCATGGAACATATTCGGCTACAATAAAAATCTCAGAAGGTTGCAATAACATGTGCACATACTGTGTAATTCCTAGCATCAGAGGTCCGTATCGTTCTCGCAGTATAGGCGATATTGTAACAGAAGCATCTTCTCTCGCAAAGCGTGGAATAAAAGAGTTGATTTTGATAGGACAGGATGTGACAAATTACGGAATCGATATATATGGTAAGTACAATTTGCACGAGCTTTTAGAAGAATTGGTTAAAATAGATGATTTAGTGTGGATAAGGCTTATGTATTGTTACGAAGACAGAATTACCGATGAACTGATCGAAGTTATCAATCGAGAAGAAAAAATATGCAATTATATGGACATTCCTCTTCAACATATATCTGATAATATTCTTGAATCTATGAAAAGACATTCAACAGAAAAAAGCATACGAACTACGCTGAACAAACTTAGAGAAAAAATTCCCGATATGAGAATAAGAACGACTTTCATAGTTGGTTTTCCGGGAGAGACAGAAGAGGACTTTGATAAGTTATATAACTTTGTCAGAGAATACAAATTTGATAGACTGGGCGTGTTCACATATTCTCAGGAGGAAGATACTCCTGCAGCTTTGATGGATAACCAGATTGATGAAAAGGTGAAAGAACATAGGAAAGATGCTATAATGAATCTGCAGATGCAAATTTCGAATAAAAAAAACAGAGCGCTTATTGGGAAAACCCTGGAAGTCATCGTCGAAGAGAAGGACGTGAACGGGGCGTATATAGGCAGAAGTCGCTACGATGCCCCGGAAATTGATAACGGTGTAATAATAGTGACTGAATCTGACCATGAGCCCGGTGATATTATAGAAGTGAAAATATATGATGCTTATGATTACGATATTTTGGGAAGGGAGATCTAAAATGAATTTACCTAATAAAATCACAATAATTAGAGTAATTGCAGTTCCGTTCTTTGTCGTGCTATTTAACTTGAATTATGCATTTCCTGCAGCTATATTATTTTGCATAGCATCAGCTACAGACGCTTTAGACGGATATATAGCCAGAAAACGTGGACTTGTTACTAACTTTGGTAAAATCATGGATCCGCTGGCAGATAAGATAATTGTAATCGCAGCCTTTATTCTACTGGTTCAAAGTGGAAAGATTCCGGGTTGGATGATCATAGTGATTCTTGCACGGGAATTTATAGTTGCAGGGCTTAGAACCGTTGCTGCTGTAGATGGAATAGTGATTGCTGCCGGTATATGGGGAAAGTTGAAAACTGCCACTCAGATGTTGGCGATTCCTTTTCTCATTGTAGATAACTGGCCTTTTGAAATGATAGGGATTCCCGTAGATCAAATTCTCTTATGGCTGTGTGTTGCATTGACTGTAATCAGCGGTATAGAATATATTTACAAGAACAGACGAATCTTTCTAAAAGGTGGGATATAGAAATATGAAAGCAGCAATTTTAACCGTTGGTACGGAGATATTATTTGGTCAAATAGAAAACACCAACGCTTCTTATTTATCACGAGAGCTTAATAACTTGGGAATTGATGTTATGTATCACAATACTGTAGGTGATAATCTTAACAGACTCGCTGACAATCTTTTACATTTGCTCAAAGAATGTGATTTGATAATCACAACAGGCGGTCTGGGACCTACCAGAGATGATATAACCAAAGAAGGAGTTTCCATCGCTATAAATAAACCTATGGTGTTAAATGGTGATGTCAAAATTTGGTTGGAAAATAGATTCAAAAAAACAGGTAGAAATATCACCGAAAATAATTACAGACAATGTTATTTTCCTGAAGGTGCCGACATAATGCTCAATGATAACGGAACCGCTCCGGGTATGATAAACACTATCAATTATAACGATGAGAGCAGATATCTCATAACGTTACCGGGACCACCTAGAGAAATGAAACCCATGTTTCAAATGGATGTGATTCCTTTCATAAAATCGTTGAGTGATGAGCACATAGTTTATGAATTTGTGCGAACTTCCGGAATAGGGGAATCGCTTTTAGAAAGCAAAATTATGGATTTAGTAGATGAGCAAACAGATCCTACAATTGCCACATATGTGACATACGGTGAAGTATACCTGCGAATAACCTCTAAGCGAAGGACGGCAAAAGAGGCCCATGATTCCGTCACAAAGATGATAGAAATGCTAAAAAGCAGAATCGGACAGTATATCTATTATGTAGGAAATAAAAATATTGAAGAAATAGTAATAGAAAAGTTGAAAGAAAAAAATTTGACCGTTTCGTCTTCCGAATCCTGCACAGGAGGTATGTTCGGAGAAACTATTACGAAGTATCCTGGCTCTTCGGAAATATTCCAAACTTCATTGGTAACTTACAGCAATGAATCCAAAGCAAATATTTTAGGAGTATCTAAAAAGACTCTGGACTCATATGGAGCCGTGAGTGAAGAGACTGCAGGAGAGATGGCAATTGGTACAAACACAGTATCAAAAAGTCCAATTTGTGTATCAGTCACGGGAATTGCAGGTCCCGGTGGTGGAAGTTCTGATAAACCTGTCGGTACTGTATGTTTCGGTATTTACCACCGGGGACGACTTAATACTTACAAAAAATTATTCAAGGGGGATAGAAATTCCATTAGAAAACAAAGTGTTTTATGGATGTTTAGGTATATATACGAAGTTTTGGGAGAAAAAGATGAGAAGTAAAAAATCGAGAAATAATTCCACAGAGGATTTTTTAGCTGAATACCGAAATATGGAGAGTAATTCAGCCTATGATAAAAGTTACTACAACGACGATCAACCGCAAATTTACAAAGAAAATCCTTACGAGGAAGAGATATCTTCAAAAACCAAAAAGAAAAATAAAAAACGAAAAAAGAGAAGAAAATGGCCTATAATTCTTCTTCTTTTGATATTGCTAATAGCGGCAGGTATTGCAGGAGCATATCTTTATATAGATGAGCAGCTTTCAAAATTTAACTTTGTCGATACCGGAAATACGAATTTCGGCATTGTGGACTCTGTCGATAAATCTTTGGAAGATTATGAAAACATCGCACTGCTGGGCGTTGATGCAAGAGCAGGTGAAGATCCTAATTTGACTAGAACTGATGCGATTATAGTGGCGACTATCAATAAAAAAACCGGAAAGGTAGCCTTGACATCTATTATGAGAGATTCTTTCTTGCAGATGAAAAATAGATCGGGAAAAGATATTTTAGATAAAGCAACTCACGCCCATGCTTTTGGAGGTCCTGTAAATACTGTAACCATGCTGAACAAAGGTCTCGATTTAAATATAAAAAAATTCATGGTATTAAATTGGAATTCTGTTGCCGACATTGTAGATGCTATGGACGGTGTAGAAGTTGATGTTCAGAAAAACGAAATTCGTGATCTGAACATTTGGGGTCCCGAAACGGCTCAAAATACCAAGAGAAAATGGAAACCGATCACAAAGACGGGTGTACAGCGAATTGATGGTGCACAGGCTGCTACTTACTGTAGAATAAGGAAGACTTCCGGCGGAGATCCCGGAAGAACGGGAAGGATGAGGAAGGTCATCATCGCTTTGATTCAGCAAGCTAAAAAGCATCCGACATATATTTCGAAAATGGCTGATAAAGTATTCCCGGAAATAAAAACCAATATGAAGACGGCGGATTTCTTGAAGCTGGCGCCAAAACTTTTGAGTTTCGATATAGAAAAGTCCGTAGGATATCCATCCAATTACTGGGGAGGCATTCTAAACGGAAAATGGTTAGCTGTACCGACCACGTTGGTACAAAATGCGACTAAGCTACATGAGCAGCTATTTAATCAAAAGAACTATACACCTTCAGAACAATTAAAACAGATAAACAACAAAATCATTAAACAAACTAGAATAACTAAGGGAACCGATGTATCGGAATAGATGTCTGAAATGATAATGATTAAGATATAGTTTACATAATTTTTATTAAATGCAATAGAGATATTGCATTTAATTTTTACCTAAATTCAGTATAATGCCAAAATTCCATACGAAGAACTCAAATCGTAATGTGAAAATCAAAAAATGTAAAACAAAGAGCAAAATTAGCAAACGAATGTTCTTGACAAATAATACTACATGAACTATTATATATTTAGTAAGAACAAAAGTTTATTTTAAGAAAATGGAGAAAAAAATATGGCGAGTAAAAAAGCTTTAACACAAGTCAAAGATATTAGGGAAGGAAAGGATGAGGCATTGAAAGCAGCCTTGGCACAGATACAAAAAGAGTTCGGGCAAGGTTCTATAATGACCTTGGGAGATGATAGGAAGAGAATGAATATAGAAACTATATCGACAGGTTCTATAAGTCTTGATCTAGCAACCGGTATAGGTGGAATTGCAAAAGGAAGAATTGCGGAAATTTACGGTCCGGAATCTTCCGGTAAAACCACTCTAACGTTGCATATAATAGCGGAAGCACAGAAAAATGGTGGTAAGGCAGCGTTTATAGATGCTGAACATGCACTTGATCCCGAATATGCTGAGAATCTGGGAGTTAATATAGATGAGTTAATCGTTTCTCAGCCTGATACGGGTGAACAGGCTCTGGAAATTTGTGAAATGCTCGTCAGATCAGGAGCATTGGACGTCGTTGTTATAGACTCAGTGGCAGCTTTAGTTCCAAAGGCGGAAATTGAGGGTGCTATGGGTGATTCCGTCGTCGGTTTACAGGCGAGATTGATGTCACAAGCTCTGAGAAAATTAGCTGCCATAATTAATAAGTCCAACACTTCCGTAATTTTTATAAATCAGTTGAGAGAAAAAATCGGTATTATGTATGGTTCGCCTGAGGTGACAACAGGTGGTAAAGCACTGAAGTTCTATGCTTCTATGAGATTTGATGTTCGAAGGGTGGAAACGATAAAAAAAGGAGATGAGATGCTTGGAAACAGGGTCAAGGTTAAAATAGTTAAAAATAAGCTTGCACCTCCATTCAAACAAGCCGAATTTGAAATTATGTACGGTGAAGGTATATCTAAAATGGGAGATATAATAGATAGTGCTATAAATGTGAACATAATTGATAAATCAGGTTCATGGTATAGTTTCAAAGGAACAAGGCTTGGTCAGGGAAAGGAAAATGTAAAAGCCTTTTTAAAAGAAAATCCTAAGTTAGCTGATACTATCGAGGGATTATTATTAGATACATTGCATGGAGATGACAACCTTGAAGAAAATGAAAATCAAAAAAATGACAGCCCGGAAAAGAGTGTAGAACAGCTTTTTGAAATAGATGAAGACGGCGTAGTATTGGATTGACAAATCAATAGTTTAAGATTTTAATACCTTCTCAATCAGTTGAAGTTTGAGAGGGTATTTTTTATTCTGTCTAAATTCGCATTATTGTGATTATACACAAAACAAAACAAATGTTTATTTTTATATTGACTCAGAACTTATGTTCTGTTATACTTTTAAATATAAGAGAACATAAGTTTGTTTTAAGGGGTGGAATATGAGAAGTTTAAGTAATATAGTAATACAAAATCGTGAAGATATATACGATTATACTTTGAGCAAGAATTTGATATCTCGTAACAATCACATATCAAAGCATGAATTTGAAAAAAGCCATTCAGAAAAAAATTCGAATTATGCAGTAGTTAAATCAGCTGATAAATTCAATTGTACGAAGAACGTTAACCGTAAAACTGTAAAACGTAAATATTATCCTAAAAATGGTTTCAAGCATAGATTTCTCGCATCTTTGTATATTGTGGTATTTATGATGTTTTCTATTGTCGCTCTAAATGGATATTTGGGAAATTCCAGTTCTGTCGGCGCAACGACAAATGAATACACCACAGTCACTGTCTCTAAAGGCGATACCATTTGGCAAATTGCCAGTGATTATAAATCTGAAGAATCAAATTTAAGACAAGCAATATATGAAATTTGTAAGATTAATAATATAAATGGTGAAGTATTAAAACCAGGTACGAAATTGAAGATTCCTAAGAGCCTTTAGAATGTGATCAAAATTATTAGCTCATTAAATTTTTATAATATATAATAAGAAATACCGGCTTAATTAAAATCCGGTATTTCTTATTATACGGATTAACATTTTACAGATTATGAATATAGTATGGTATAATGAATATATGTGGATATCTTGAAATATTCTCATGCATTTTGAAAAGATAAATGTGCCGATAATTTGCAAAGGAGATGATGTATATGAATGAAGAAATTTTGAACACAATTTATAGTGCCTCTTTAGAGTTTGGAGAGAATTTCCATAAATCTATACTTGAAATCGTTGAAGAACTTTATCCATATATTTCGGATGAAGAAAAAACTTCCACTGCAAACTATATTGAACAAACAAGAGATTCTATAGAAAGATATTTCTGCAATCAATATGATTGTAAAAATGAAAATGTAGACAGCGAGTTGCGGAAACAAGGTGAAAAATGGATTAAAGATAATTATCCTTGGCTAAATAGTGAAAATGTTAATCGTGCTCTCAGTCAAGGAATGTATTATGCTTGGCATGGATAAAGTCGTTATCGGATTTAACTATTCCCAAAATTATGATTTTAGGAATAGTTGCTTATTGCATAAAGCACATTTCATTTAATTCTCCTATACTGCTAAACCGCCGGTAATCTGCTTCTTCCCTGTTTTACTCGGACGTGTATGTAGTATTTGCAATTAAGTTATCTTTGACTGTCTAAAAATCTTTGTAATATTATAACGGCGGCTTGTTTGTCTATAACCGATTTGCGTTTCTTTCTGCTCACATCGGCTGCAATCAATATTTTTTCCGCCTCCACCGTGGATAATCTCTCATCCTGGAAAACAATCCCTATATGATCAAGCTGCATACTTCTCATTTTGTTTTCAAGCATAGTCTTAAATTGATATACTTTTTCAGTCTGTGGTGTCTCTTTACCATCCAATCGTTTGTTTAATCCAATCACAACTGTATCGCAATCATATTCTCTTATATAACTGATAACTTTGTCACAGTCTTTTCTTATCCCTACTCTCAAAATTGTGTCAATGCCTTGAGCTGTAATGCCCAAAAGATCTGATACTGCTATGCCTATTGTCTTATCTCCTACATCTAATCCAATTATTCTCATAGTATTCCTTTTCACTTATTATAAAATAATAAAAATGCTATCAATTTTTAGATCAGATAACTGTGAAAAGTAACTGTGCAAATTGTAGCATTTTTATATTGAGTATTATTTTTTATTCAAGAAAGCTCTAACAAGCTCTTCTGTCAATTCGTCTCTGTCTAATTGACGAATCAGATTTCTGGCATCATGATGACTCGTTATATAAGAAGGATCACCTGATAATATAAAACCTACTATCTGATCAACAGGATTGTATCCTCTTTCTTCCAAAGCATCATAAACTATAGATAAGATTTCAAAAGTTGTTTTGTCTCTTTCACTATTTGCAGTACCAAACATAATCGTGTTCTTATTTTCCATAACAATCCTCCTAGCATAATATATTTTAAAGGCACATTTTTTAATGTGTTATATAAGATTTTGTTCAGCTTTGGACATCCCGACAGTACGATTCCTTCAACATGTACTCTACAATAGTATGTCCTTGGCAACCACTCAATACAATTGCTTATTGATCTTAAATATCTGATATCAATGCCTTATTTTTTAATAAATGCATCCCGCACTTATATTATAGCATATTTGATACTGCTGTAAATATCTCATCAGATTTTTCAATTAACTTTATACCTGCTTGTGCCATTTCAGGTTTGCCTCCGCCTCTGCCATCGGCAATCTTGGCAACTTCTTTAATAATGTTTCCGGCACTGTAACCTTTTGCTACCAAATTTTTAGAAATGGCAATTATTAGAGTGTTTTTATTTTCAAAACTGCTCGTAAATACGAGTATCACATTTTCATGCTTATCTCTTAAATTATCACAAATTTCTTTGACAGAAGAAACATCTGAACCATTAAATCTATGGCAAATCAAATCAACTCCATTGATAGTTTTCTTTTTATCCAAAAGGTCGTCTGCAACTTTCGCTCTGGATTTACTTTCTATTTCTTCTATTTTATTTTGAAGCTCTTTCACTTGAATTAAATTGGCATTGATTTTATTTTCAAGTTCAAAATCAGTAGTCTTCATAATTTTAGCCGCATTTGTAACTATGTCATCTCGGGAATTCAAATATTCCCTAAGAGCTTTACCTGTAATCGCTTCAATCCTTCTTATACCTGCCGAAATACCCTTTTCTGATAATATTTTAAATCCTCCGATTTGACCTGAATTTGATACGTGAATTCCTCCGCACAGTTCTTTGCTATAGTCTCCAATGGAAACCACCCTTACGGTATCTCCATACTTGTCCTCAAATAAGCCTATTGCACCGCTTTTTTCGGCATCTGATAAAGACATTATATCAGATGTCACGGGAAGGAATTCATCAATTTTTTCATTTACCTTTTTTTCTATAATTGCGATTTGCTCCTTTGTTAAACTCTCAAAGTGAGAAAAGTCGAATCTCAGATTTTGACTATCTACATGGGAACCCGCTTGACTTACGTGTTCTCCCAACAATTCTCTCAGCGATTTATGAAGCAAGTGAGTGCAAGAATGATTCCTAGCGCTGTTATTCTTGTGTATGATATCCACTTTTGTTGTTACAATATCCTCAATGGACACTTCTCCATTTTGAATTTTACCTACGTGAACATAGCTATTGTTAACCTTGTATACATCGCTAATTACAATCTCTAGTCCTTTTTTTGATACTATATTACCGATATCGCTGACTTGTCCTCCACCTTTTGCGTAAAACACAGTCCTATCAAGAACTAAATTAATTTGCATTCCTTTGTGAGCAGTCGACAGCTCCCGTATTTTACCATCTTCTACAGAGAAAATCGAAATTACTTTACTTTCACATTCATTTAACTCATATCCTAAAAATTCAGTAGACAAATTATTTAAAAATTCGAGATTGTTCTCTTTCCAACCGAAATCTTTTTTATTGGCATCAGATTTACCTAAAGATTTTTGAATTTTCATGTATCTATCAAATTCATCTTTATTTACATCAAAGCTCTGTTCAAGCAATATCTCTTTGGTTATTTCAAATGGAAAACCATAGGTATCGTGCAATTTAAATGCCTTCTCACCATCCAATAACCTTTCGTTTCTCATCTTCATATCGTTTATATACTCATCTATAATAGTTAATCCCTGATTTAAGGTTTTAATAAATTTTTCTTCTTCCTGAGATATAATCTTTTTGATGAATATTTCCTGCTCGCCTAATTCAGGATATGCTTTTTCTGAGCTTTCAACTACCTTATCTACCAATTTTGATAAGAACTCGCCGGAGATTCCCAGCTTTCTGCCGTGTCTATAAGCTCTTCTTATAAGCCTACGTAAGACGTATCCCCTTCCCTCATTAGAAGGCATAATTCCATCGCTTATCATAAAAGTAGCCGCCCTTATGTGATCCGTTATAATGCGAATAGAAACGTCGTTTGGATCTACACCGTTTTTATATTCCATGCATGCAATTTTGCAAATCTCATTTAAAACGAGTCTAATGGTATCAATATCAAAAATGCTGTCCGTTTCCTGCATAATACATGATATTCTCTCAAGCCCCATTCCCGTATCAATATTCGGATGGGCCAAATTCTCATATGTTCCATCTTCTTTTTTATTAAACTGTGTAAAAACGTGATTCCAAAATTCAATATACCTGTCACAATCGCATCCTGGCTTGCAGTCAGGATCATCGCATCCGTATTTTTCACCGCGATCAAAGTAAATTTCAGAACAAGGACCACAGGGTCCTGTGCCTATCTCCCAAAAGTTATCGTCTTTTCCCAACTTTACAATTTTATTTTCAGGAAAACCAATGCTATTCTTCCAGATGTGATATGCTTCTTCATCTTCTTCATATACAGTAACCCAGAGTTTTTCCTCCGGCAAGTGTAAAACTTTCGTCAAAAATTCCCATCCCCATGTTATAGATTCTTTTTTAAAATAGTCACCAAAAGAAAATGAGCCTAACATTTCAAAAAAAGTACCATGTCTTGAAGTGATTCCAACGTTATCTATATCATCTGTTCTAATGCATTTTTGACATGTCACCATTCTGGGTGCAGGAGGTTTTTCAATTCCTGCAAAGTATGCCTTGAGCGGTGCCATACCTGAATTTATTATAAGCAAACTCTTATCGCTCTTTGGGATAAGAGAAAACGATTGTCTTCTAAAATGCTCTTTGCTCTCATAAAAATTTAAAAATAAATCTCTAATTTCATTTAAACCTAATTTTTTCATATATTTCGCACTTCTCCTGTTTAACATATCTTTTACTCGACTATTTATTATATCATATTTAAATTTATAAAACGTCATTTTACACATGATATACTTAAAATTCAGAATATTTTTCATCCAAACACATTTGAATCATTCGATAAATCCACCACCTATGACTTCGTCATCGCAATATAGAACTGCTGACTGTCCGGGAGCCGGAGCTCTCTGTTTTTGGTTAAATTCAATGATGATATGGTCGTCTGTAAATTCTCGTATTCGGCAAAATGCTGAAGCAGCTTTATACCTTATCTTACATCTGAGAACCTCTTTTGAAAACACTTCAGGGAATGTTTTGCTGTTTGAACTCTGAAAATAGCAATTTGAAATTTTGATCGTGTCGGTAAATAAATCAGTATTTTCACCGATTACGATTTCATTGGCTCCGCTGTTTATCCCAGTGACAAATGCCGGTTTGCCGATGGTAATCCCTAGACCTCTTCGCTGTCCAACTGTGTAATGTACAATACCTTTATGAGTTCCCAGCACTCTCCCTGTAGAATCTACAAAATTGCCTTCCTTAGAATCTACGCCTCTCTCCTTTAAATAATCCGTATACGACTTTTCATCAGTAATAAAACATATCTCCTGACTATCTTTTGCATCAGCGTTAGACAAATTGTGATTTCTAACGAAATTTCTTATTACATCTTTGTTCTCAACTTCTCCGAGTGGTAAAATCAGCCGCATTATATAACATTCAGGAAGCCTGTACAGCATATATGATTGATCTTTTTTTTCATTTTCACCCATGCAGATTACATGACAATTTTGTTTTTGACTGTACATAGCTTTCGCATAGTGTCCTGTTGCTATGTAATGAGCATTTTCACTGTTTGCGACATCTATCAAAGTTTTAAATTTGATATTGGGATTACATATTATGCACGGATTCGGAGTTCTTCCCTTTGTATATTCCAGCAAAAAATTATTTATTACACATTCTTCAAAATCATCACTTACATCTACGGTATGCAATTTTATTCCCAGTTCATCAGCGATATCTTGTGCTTTTTTTCTAGATTTTTCTTCTATGCGCTTATCTTGCTTGTGAACGTTAAAATACAGTCCGATGACTTCTAAACCTTTTGATTTTAACAGTAAAGCGGCAGCTGTACTATCTACGCCACCGCTTAAACCTAAAACAACTTTTTTGTAATCTAAGTTATTTTTTGAATTCATTATTCGTCTCCAATATCGTGATGATCATCTTCTTCCGCATTCGGATCAAACCCTTCCAAACCTGCATAGGTTTTATTATGCTTTTGTGCATAATCATATATAGCCGCTTTGATGGCGTGATCTGCCAAAACAGAACAGTGAATTTTTACCGGTGGAAGTCCACCAAGCTCATTTATAATCTGCTTATTGGAAATTTCCAGTGCATCATCGATCGTTTTTCCTATGATCATATCTGTTGCCACAGAAGACGATGCAATGGCAGAGCCACATCCGAAAGTTTTAAATTTAGCATCAGTTATCACATCATTTTCAACTTTGATGGTAATTTGCATCATATCTCCGCAAACCGGACTTCCATAGGTACCTATTCCATCCGGATTTTCAATTTCCCCCACATTCTGCGGATCTGTAAAGTGCTTCATTACTATATCATTATACATTGCCATAATTATTTCCATCCTTTCTCACTGGTAATCGGAGAAAATCTCCTTAATTTTTCTACAATTTCTACGAGTTTTTCTACAACATAGTCAATATCTTCTTTCGTAGTAAAGTCGCCAACTGTTAATCTCAATGTTCCATGAATTATCTCCGCAGGTATCCCCATTGCAGTTAACACATGGGAAGGTGTCAGCGATTTCGAAGAACATGCAGATCCTGTAGACACTGCAATCCCAGCCATATCGAGTAAAATCAACATCGACTCCCCTTCGATATATTCAAAAGTAATATTCGCATTCCCCGGATGTCTGCTTTTTACAGAACCATTTACAATAGTATGAGGAATTTTGCTTGTAATCTCACTTATTAAATAATCTCTCAACTTGGAAATCTTTTCTATGTGCTCATCTAAAGATTCCATAGCAAGTTCTGCTGCTTTGCCGAATCCAACAATTCCGGCGAGATTTTCAGTTCCTGCTCTTCTTTTCATTTCTTGAGCCCCGCCATGAACGAAATTGCTAATCTTAGTTCCTTTCTTTATATATAAAGCTCCTATGCCCTTTGGACCATAAATTTTGTGACCGGACATAGACATTAAATCTATTCCTAAATCTTTAACGTCTATCGGCACATTGCCCACAGCTTGAACTGCGTCTACATGGAATGTAACGCCGTGTTTTTTTACAATTTCAGCTATTTTTTTTATCGGCTGAATAGTACCCACTTCATTGTTCGCAAACATTACAGAAATTAAAACGGTTTTATCCGTAATAGAATTCTCAAGTTGCTCCAAATTTACGAAGCCCTCATGATCAACATCCAAATAAGTCACCTCGACGCCTCGTTTAGCGAGATACTCTGCAGTATGTAAAATTGCATGATGCTCAATTTTTGTTGTAATCATATGATTTCCCTTAGTTTTTAAAGCATCTATCACACCTTCCAAAGCCCAGTTATCAGATTCCGAACCGCCTGCAGTAAAAAATATCTCGTTTACATTTGCATTTATAAGTTTTGCAACCCTTTCCCTTGCTCGATCCACCGCAAATTTTGACTCTTGTGCGATCGAATAAAGACTGGAAGGATTTCCAAAGTGTTCTGAGAAATATGGCAGCATCTCATCCAAAACTTCTTTCTTTACGGGAGTTGTTGCCGAATAATCTAGATATACATTCTTCATAATCATCTACCTCTTTTCTTCACAAGATACTTATACCTTGAAATACTCTTTTAAAACAATAATTGAATTAAACTTTAATTTATTCATCTATTTGTTGTTTTTATTAGCAAGTTCATCTATTTCCTCTTGCGAAAGATCTTCAACGAATTTTATTTTAGAGAGATGTCCCTTCACATTATTACGAATGCTCTTCAGGTATTCCCTTCTCAACATTTCTCTTTCCGCAACCTCATCTTCCGTGAGACCTTCAGCTTTGTTTTTAGCTGCTAATTGATTTATTCTCTCTACAGTTTCTTTGCTTACCATAGAACCTCCTCAACTCAACTATACATTTAACTATATAATTATACCGTGAAAAAGCATAAATTTCAAGGAGTATAAAATTTGAATGAACAATAAAATGTTTACGTACTTTAGATACCACGAAACACATATATTTAAAACCAAATTTATTTATGTACATATACACTAACTTAAATTATATGTCTTTATATATCTTTCAAATCTGAAAACGCGATTGAAAATAGTAATTTTCAGTCTATCGATTGACTATTAGGCGAAGTAAAATCTCATAAAATTAATGCAACCACATATTTTACAATATGCAGTTGCACTAAAATGTTATAAATATATATTTTAAGAAGAGTTGACATAAATTGGTAATTAGCACAATTATTACCTTTTCGCTCTATTAGATTTTTTATCTCGCATCTCTAAAACAGCGAACCTAAAAATCTTATTCATAATATCAACGCTGAGAATGCAATCTCTACACAAGACTTTATCTTCAAATCTCAACTCATATCCGATTATATCGTAAGATAATTTTTTATTTTTTCATAAGTCTTTTCACCTATTCCATCAACTTTTTTCAAGTCTTCAATTTTTTTAAATGGACCGTTTTTTTCTCTGTAGTTCAATATTTTTTCGGACATAGATGGTCCTATACCCTTCACCGTTCTCAGCTCGTCATCTGTAGCGCTATTTATGTTTACTTTTTTCCCGCTCTTTCCTGTTACGCTACCACTTTTATTCTCATAATTTGTTTCACCCTTTTTAGGAATGTAAATTTTTTGTCCATCTCTTAAAACTTCAGCTCTATTAATTTTCGTAGTATCAGCATTCTTACTCAATCCGCCGGCCGCTTTAATTGCATCATCCAATCGTGATTTTCCGGGTAACTCTACCATTGTAGGTTTTTCAACCGCTCCGTCAATATCAACAATGATAGACTCGTCTTTCGTTTCATCGGGTAAATCGTCTTTAGTGTTCTCATTTGCCTTCTCACCCTGTTTCTCAGATATGGCCTTTGTAATCGCACTTTCTTTTTTATTATGTACAATGATAAAACTTGTCAACACTATGCAAAATAACAGCGTTATGACAATTATTTTTTTCTTGTGCTCTCCCAAATTATAACGAAATATGAAATCTTTAATTTTATCTGATATCCTTTTAAAACAATAATTAAATTTCTTTTTCATAATCTTCTTCTCCTCTGTGGATAATATACTATTCCAAATCATCTACCGAGTCAATAAGAAATTCACAACGCATTTTTTTATTAAAAAACGCATAATCTCAACGCTGTATCTCATTTGCAATGAATATGATTTTTTATTTTTTTCTATTTTATTAAAAAAATTCACATAAAACTATTTACAAAATAAATTTAATGTAAACATAACATCAAATTTATTCTTCACTGCAATCAAAGCAGGCCAATTAAATACATTTATATCAGTAATTGCAAAAAAATAAACCTGTTTCAAAATTTATGAAATCTCTAATTTAAAAGGTGTAATGTGATTTCAAATTCAATCTAAAACAGGGTGAACTTTAATATTAAATTTTAATTTAATCTGTGTTGATTTCATCAGACTCACCTACTTTGACCGTGCATGGGTCTTTATGAGTGCATCGACAGTTATACCCATTACTTTCTCTAATTTTTTAACGTAATTTTCCATTTCAAGTTTAACGATATCCATATGAGGCAGAAACTCCTTTCTTCCCATTTTTGCAGCCTTAGTTTTAATATATTCCATTCTCTTGGCTATACCTACAAATTCATCTTCCAGTGTAGTTCTATCTGCAATACACAATATGTCAATTTCAGAAATTTTAGATATATCGTTAAATTTGCTGTAGGTCGTGTGCTGTCTTACAATCGTAGCAACATCATCATAACCTAATTCCTGCAAATAGTCTGCTCCAACTTCCTCGTGATTTTCATGTACCCTTGCAATGTCGTGAAGCATGGCACTGTAAAACAACAATTCAATGTTAATTTTTGAATCTATTTTATTACTTTCGTTTAAACGGTTTCCTATTGCTGTAGCTACTTCACATACAGCCTTGCAGTGCTCTATAACGTGAGAAGGTGTACCGAATTTACATAAAATTCTTTCACATTCTTCTTTCATAGCTGAAATATTGTTGTTTTTATTCATGACTAAAACTCATCTATATACTCAAATTCGAAATCTCGGATACATACAGTATCGCCTTCTTTCAGTCCCATACTCTTCAATTTATCAATGGCTCCACTTTTTTCTATGTATTTATATAAATATCTCACTGAACCAATATCGTTAAAATTAGTCGAATTAAAGATTTTAGTCAATTGTTTACCCTCAATTACATATTTGTGATTATCTCTTCTAACTTCGACTTTTCTGTAATTATCATCGGTATCTTCTCTTTCGAAATCAAATGTTTCCATAATTTCTTCCATGGAAGTATTTTCAACTTCTGCAAGAATCTTAGCCGCATATGCCATAAGCTCGGGAACTCCAAGATTTATAGGTGCTGAAATGGGAAAAACTGCATAGCCCTGATTTTCAGCATATTCTTTAAATAACTCATATCCACTATTGTTATCTTCTATCAAATCAATTTTATTTGCAGCCACGATTTGTGGCTTATTCGCCAATACGTTGGAATAGGCTCTCAACTCCTTGTTAATAGTTTCAAAATCCTCTATAGGATCTCTTCCCTCACTTCCTGATATATCCACAACATGGATTATAATCTTAGTTCTTTCTATGTGCTTTAAAAATTTAAATCCCATGCCGGCTCCCTGATGAGCACCTTCGATTATACCTGCAATATCTGCAAGCACAAAACTTGTATTGGAAACTTCCACTACTCCTAGATTAGGTTCAATAGTAGTGAAGTGATAATTTGCAATTTTAGGTTTTGCTTTTGACGAGGTGCTTAAAAGAGAAGATTTACCAACATTTGGAAATCCAACTAAACCTACATCTGCGATTAACTTTAATTCAAGAATTACATTTCTCTCTTTGGCAACGCCTCCGGCTTCAGCAAAATTCGGAGCCTGTCTGATGGAGCTTTTGAAATGCACATTTCCCTTACCACCTTTACCGCCTTTTGCCGCAACAAAGCTATCTCCATGATTTATCAAATCTTTCATCAAAGCTCCACTTTCTTCGTCTATTATCATGGTTCCCGGTGGCACCTTTATTATGAGATCTGCCCCTTTTTTACCGAATCGCTTCTTTTTCATACCATTTTGTCCGTTTTCGGCTTGATATTTTCTTTTATACCTAAAATCCATTAAGGTTCTGAGACTGTTATCCGCTTTGAAAACTACATCTCCACCCTTGCCTCCATCACCGCCATCAGGTCCTCCTTCCGGAACGTACGGTTCTCTTCTGAAGGTGACAGCTCCATCTCCACCCTTGCCTGAACGAATATTTATTTTTGCTCTATCTACAAACATAATATTTCTCCTAAAATACAACAAAGCCCCTTTGACAGGGGCTGGTAAATCTATGCTTCTTTTGGATATACACTCACTTGCTTCTTATTTTTTCCGGCTCTTTCAAACTTAACGGCTCCGTCTATTTTAGCGAATAGAGTGTCATCACCGCCTTTGCCTACGTTGTTACCAGGATGAATTTTAGTTCCTCTCTGTCTAACAATGATGCTGCCAGCACTAACATACTGTCCATCTCCTGTTTTAACTCCAAGACGTTTACTTTGACTGTCTCTACCGTTCTTAGAGCTACCTACTCCTTTTTTACTTGCCATCTGGATTACACCTCCTTATATAATAGGTAATTACTTCAAATTCTCATTAATTGTGTCTAAAATGACCTGTTTTGTCGCTTTTACATCTACTTCAACATTATGTTCTTTTGCAAATGCAATCAGTTCATCTTTCTTCATCGAAAGAGAAGGACTTTTCACTGCTTCACTTTTTTCTACAGATTTTTTTTCAGTTCTCACTTCTGCTTTTGTAGAACTGCCATCTTTGCCAATCCCCGTAATTTGAATCGTCGTAAACGGCTGTCTATGTCCTTGTTTTTTTCTGTAATCCTTTTTAGCCTTATATTTGAAAATGATTACCTTTTTACCTTTTCCATTTTCGACTACTTGACCGTATACTTTAGCGTCTACATAGGGCGTTCCAACAGATAAGTCAGTACCTTCACCGCAAACTAATACTCTGTCAAATTCAACTTTTGCACCGACCTCTAAATTCAATTTTTCTGCAACGATTACATCGCCTTCCTGTACTCTGTACTGTTTTCCACCAGTCTCAATTATTGCGTACATTTTTTCCTCCTCGTACCAATCTCGCCATCAAGGTAATTTTCACCTGATTGAAAATTTTCAAACCTTTCCTGTGCGGCTTACAGTGTTAGATTCTAACATAAAACTATTATAAAGTCAATAATTCTGCTGAAACGGTTTTAATTCTTCCGGAATAATCAAGTTTCTTTGACTTCAACATTAAATTCAGTAAATGTTACGTACAAAAACACTATGTGCAAATTCCATATTTATATTACATGTCATGAACTTACAACATATGCATCACAATGTAAAAGCACAGTTGCTAGAGATGTAGCGACTGTGCTTCATTACTAAGTATTAATGTATGTCAAAATTAAAAATCAGTTCATACAATTTCTTATTTCATCGGTCTCCACTTGGATTCTGATATTGTCAAGAGCGGTAGAAACAAGATTATCAACAGCTGTTTCAGTGAAAAACGCAAAGTGACCTGTTAAAACTACGTTTTCCATGTTCATAAGTTTTTCAACTTCCGTATCTTTAATGTTGTTTACATCTATTTTCTGATTTACATAAATAGTTTCGCATTCTAATACATCTATTCCTGCACCGGACAACTTACCTGATTCTAGTGCATCAATTACATCCTCGATATTAACTAAAGCACCTCTACCTGTGTTAATTAAAATTGCTCCTTTTTTCATCATATCGATTTTTTCCTTATCGATCAGATGATAAGTTTCATCATTGAGCGGTAAATGCAAAGATACTACGTCAGATTCCTTTAGAAGCTCCTCAACTGTGTCTTTATATTCCAAAACACCTTCTGCATCAGGATTTCTAAATTTATCATAACCGATAATTTTAGCTCCTAATCCTTTGAATAGTTGAGCTGTAGTCAGACCGATTTTACCAGTACCAATAATACCTACTGTACAACTTCTGATTTCTCTTGAAATAAGTTCTTTGTTCCAACTGAAATCACCTTTTGACATGGCATTTCTGATTCTGTTTACATTTCTTAAAAGCTGCATTGTATGTGATACTGCAAGCTCAGCAATTGCATTTGGTGAATATCTAGGAACGTTTGTAATCGCAATTTCTCTTTCTCTAGCCATATCCAATCCAAACATATCAACTCCCGCTGTTCTCGAAGCAATCTGTTTAATGCCGAACTCTTTTAGCTTGTCAAAGACCGCTTCATCCTTTACAGGAATTACCTGCTGTGTAGTAACTCCATCAAACCCTTTAGCTCTCTCTATGGTTTCCGGAGTGATTAAATCTTTGTCTAACACAACTTCTATATCATTATCTTTTGCCCATTTTACAAATGCCTTTTCTTCATACGGCTGAACATTAAACGCAAGAATTCTCATATTTCCCTCCTTAGATACATCGCACTCATCTTCTTAAAGTGCAATACTATAAACCCCACTGCCTTCAAAATGAGAAGGCAGTAAAGTTTAACACTGTAAATATTTTACAAAATCGACTATTTTGTCACTGCGTCAATTTCACTGATAATCTCAGGAATTACCTTGTACAAATCTCCAACGATACCATAGTCTGCCACGCTGAATATAGGCGCATCAGGATCTTTGTTGATGGCAACGATAATGCTTGATTCCTTCATACCTGCCAGATGTTGAATAGCTCCAGAGATACCACAAGCGATGTACAGATTAGGCTTAACAGTTGTGCCTGTCTGACCAACTTGATGACTCTTATCAATCCATCCTGCATCTACAGCAGCTCTTGATGAGCCTACAACACCACCTAATTTATCTGCCAATTCTTCAATCAGCTTGAAGCCATCTGCATTCTGCAATCCTAAACCACCTGAAACTATTATGTTTGCATCTGTCAAGGAAACCTTTTCAACGGCATGTTTAACTATTTCGATGATCTTTGTTCTGATATCTGATTCTTTGATATCGTATTTCAAAGGCACTATATTACCTTTATTGTCATCGTTTCTAACCGCCTTATCCATAACCCCCGGTCTTACTGTAGACATCTGAGGTCTGGCATCCGGACATATGATTGTAGCCATGATGTTTCCACCAAAGGCAGGTCTTGTCTGTTTAATCTTTCCATCTTCCGGATCAATTTCAAGCTTTGTACAGTCTGCAGTTAGACCTGTATTAAGTCTTGAAGCAATCCTTGGAGCTAAGTCTCTGCCGATGTTCGTCGCACCGATTAAAACGATTTCAGGTTTGATTTCGTTAACGGCATCAACTATTACCTTTGTGTATCCGTCCGTTGTGAAATTTTCCAACAATGGGTCATCAGCAACATAAACTGTCTCTGCGCCATATGCAATCAATTCTTCAGCTAAACCGTTTACATCCTTACCAAGTAAGATTGCATTTAGCTTAATTCCTTTGGTGTCAGCAAGTTTTCTACCTTCACCTAGTAGTTCTATAACAACCGGAGTAATTTTACCTTGTCTCTGCTCAGCAAATACCCAAATGTCTTTGTACTGATTTATATCTTGTCTTTCCATAATATATTTCTCCCTCAAGTTCCTAAATTATATGTGCATCTTTAAATTCACCGACTAACTTACTAGCAACTTCTTTTTCAGAGCCTTCCAAGATTATTCCGCCACCCTTTACTTCCGGTGTGAAAGATCTAAATACTCTTGTCGGAGAAGCTTTCAAACCAACCTGTGTAGTGTCGATGTCAACATCGTTAATTGTAAGAATTTTAACTTCTTTTTTGTAAACTTCAAAAATCTTATCAATATACATATGTCTAGGTTCATTTAATTCTTTAACAGCAGTTAATAAGATTGGCAATTCAGCCTCTATGATTTCATAACCGTCCTCTAATTGTCTCTGAACCTTAACCTTATTACCTTCCAATTCCATACCTTCAACATAAGTGACTTGAGGAATATCCAACTTTTCAGAAATTTGAGGTCCAACTTGAGCAGTATCTCCGTCTATAGCCTGTCTGCCAGCGAGAATTATATCGTATTTTCCGATTTTTCTGATTGCTGCAGCTAGTGCATTTGATGTTGCCCATGTGTCAGAACCGCCGAATGCTCTGTCAGTTAACAATACCGCTTCATCAGCACCCATTGCCAAACATTCTCTAAGCATCACATCTGCCTGCGGAGGACCCATTGATAAAACTGTAACTGTAACGTCATCATATTTATCCTTTAGTTGCAATGCCTGTTCTAGAGCATTAGCATCATCAGGATTCAATATACTCGGAACACCCTCTCTTATAAGAGTGTTTGTTTCTTTGTCGATTCTAACTTCTGTAGTATCTGGTACTTGTTTTACGCATACTATAATTTTCAACTTTCACACCACCTTCTATTTTAAAATATTTCCTGCAATTACTATCTGTTGTACTTGAGAAGTACCTTCGTATATAGGAAGAATTCTCGCATCACGGAAGATTCTCTCTATTCTATAATCTTTAACAAAGCCATAACCACCATGAAGTTGCAATGATTTATAAGCTACTTCATTTGCAACTTCTGCAGCATAGTATTTTGCCATAGATGATGTTAAGCTAGGATCTTGTCCATTATCCTTTTGCTGAGCTGCTTGATATACTAACAGTCTTGCAGCTTCGACTTTTGTAGCCATGTCAGCAATTGTGAACTGAGTGTTTTGGAACTTAGACAGAGTCTTTCCGAACTGAACTCTTTCCTGAGTATATTTAATAGCTTCATCGAGCGCACTCTGTGCAACACCAACAGCCTGAGCTGCTACGCCGATTCTCCCACTTGATAGAGTGTTCATCATTACTTTAAATCCTTTTCCAAGCCCACCTAATAGATTTTCCTTTGGAACTTTAACGTTTTCAAAGATAAGATCAGATGTTCTGGTACCTCTAATTCCCATCTTATCTTCATGGGCACCATGAGAAAATCCTTCCCACTTTGACTCAACGATAAATGTAGAGATTCCTTTTGTGCCTTTACCTTTTTCAGTAACCGCTGTAACTATTGCAAAGTCACATGTAGGTCCATTCGTAATCCAACATTTTCTACCGTTTAAAATATAGTGATCTCCGTCTAGAACTGCTGTTGTCTGAGTTGCTCCGGCATCGGAACCTGCACCAGGTTCAGTTAGACCGAACGCTCCGACAAACTTACCTTCAGCCAGAGGTCTTAGGTACTTTTCTTTCTGCTCAGAAGTACCGAAGTTTATCAACGGTAATGCTACCAATGTCGCTCCGGCAGTTAGGATAGTACCACAAGACATATCCGCTCTTGAAAGTTCTTCCATGATGATTACATACGAAACGTAATCTACACCTGCTCCGCCGTATTCCTTTGGAACTATTGGACAAGAGAACTTGTATCTGGCTAATTTATCCACAAACTCCTGTGGCATTTCCAGACCCTCTCTGTCCATTTTTTCAGCTAAATCAGTTTCGTACAGTTCACGTTGACAGAAATCTGTAATAGATTTTCTCACTAATTCGTGCTCTTTGTTAAATATCATTTTTACCTCCACTTATAATGATTTATGCGATAATGTCTGCAAACGTTTGAATCTTAGTTCTAATTTGCTCGACATTAACTGACTGTTGTTCAACTTCAATGTAAAGTTCTGGTATTCCTGCTTGTTCCAAATCTTTTTTAACTACAGGATAGTCGTATTCTTCCGGATCGCAAAATTTCATCAATGCATAAATTACACCGTCTATGCCCAGTCTCTGAGCATCTTCCGCTATCATTTTTCCTCTGTACTTTTGAGGATCGTATGCTAGGGAACATCCTTCGATCAAAGACCACTGTTTTGCAAGTCTTTGTAAAGCATTATCTCCATCCGGAACAAGTGTTCTAAACTGCCTTGTTTCATGAGCGAGATTATCATAAGCGACTGCCATATCATTTTCGGATAGAACGTCTAGAATTTCTTTTTCATCAAGGATAATACCTGTCAAAAGTATTTTCTTACCTTTAAATTTTTCTTTAGGCATCGTTTTTAGAATTTCGTTAAATTCCTTTACCAAAGCTGTATGTTCCTCTTTTTTCATAAAGTGACTGCTCTTCATCACAGTACTTCTTATGTAAGGTGTTATAGTATTTAGATAATCTGGAACCAACTCTATAAACTCTTGTAACGCTTTTCTGTGCTCATTGTAAATTTCAATGCTTTCATTTATCTTTTCTTCTGTGATTTCATGGCCGCAAATGCCTTCAAGTTTTGCTTTCACGCCTTCAAATTCAGTAACCAAGTAGTCAATACCTGATTGAAGCTTTCTATTTTGTGGATATACCAAAGGTATCATCGGGATATCTTTGATACCGGATTTCCAGTTTTGACTTATACATATCAGAGTGTCGCACATACAAGGAATAATCGCTGCGGATAACCCCTTATAAGATCCTCTCATGGCATTCTCCATTATTGATTGCATAATAGAACATGCAAATGCAGGAAAATACTGTTTCGCTTCATTGAGTTCAATGTTTCCACCCCAAATTCCCATAGGTACCATGCCTGCTGCATGCACCAATTCCTCTGGTGTGTAAACTGGTAAACAACCTACAACTTTATCCCCTTGTGCAATATACTCCTGCATAAGTCTTTTAGGGTTATTAGAAGCATCTTCTAATTTTAAAATAATATCCTGCAATTTCATTATTTTTCTCCCCCTTTATTTTTTCTGTCTTCCATAACTTCCACTAGACCTTCTAATCTCGTCTCAAATTGCTCTTCTGCAAAGTTCCTTGGATCGGCTTGATCGCCATCAAATCCGGCATAAGGTAGGCCTGTTTCTTCGTATACTCTTCTCTGCATTTCATACTGAATGAAACTCATAAGTTTACAGCTTCTGTTCATGTGATAAAATGCACCTGCACAATCGCCTTCTTTAAGAGCATTTACGCGGTATTCAACCATTTTTTCAATATTTACATTATTAAACATTGAACTGTAGGCCCTAGCCATTCCATCGAGATCGTTTGCTTCATACACAAGTGCCCATGCATGTGGATATACACTACCTGTCATATTTACGCCTTTTTTAGCTAAAGATTTCATCTTATAACCTATATACGGCCAACAAGGTATTCCTTCCATCATTATTCTGTACTTTTCTTCGCCTCTAAAGCTTGATTCGCCTTTTCTGGCGTTTTCTTCCAAATATTCTATGAGCAACTTAAATGCTTCAGTAGTCTCTTTTTTCCCTCTTGCACAAACTATTACAGCCATGTAAGTAAACAGATCAAATCCGTTCATAGGTGATGGAAAATTACCTGAAGGTAAGCTCATAGAGTATTTCCAAAGTTTACCGTTTTCAGAAGATATTTTCATAACTTCTTCCAGTCTCTTCGGATCAAATTTCTTGCCGGAAATTATTTCAAGCTGTCTGATAGCTTCTTCAAACTGATCTCTTAAATATTTAATTCTAGTGTCTGAAACTTCATAATCATAGTTATAAGTAGTATCTATCATTATCAGAGGGATATTCCTTTCTCTGGCAATGTTTTCATACCACTTGATTACTTCGTTACAAATATTGTTACAGCAACATAAAAAATCGGGTTCAGGGATTGGTAATGTGTCTGAGCCACCTTTTACCAAAACTCCGAAGTTTGTTCTCGCGTAGGCGCAAAGATCAATTGAGTAACCTTCACCTTCAGCAAGTTCAATTAACTCTTTGGATTCCCTTTTCGCAGCAACGCCGGCTGCATGGTTTTCAGGATATAACAAATTCAAATCGAAAATTTCAACTAACTCTTGTGGGAATACCGAAGTGGACCAACCAACCGGCCTACCCGCTTTCTTCGCATCCCAAGCGTTTTTATATTGTTCGGCAAGAAGGTCGTTTATAACTTCTCGCGCATCTTTTTTTACTTCACCCATGACTCTTTCCTCCAAAATTATTTGATTATTCCGTCTGCGATTAATCTTTCAATTTCTGCATCGCTCACACCAACTTCACCAAATACTTCTTTAGTGTGTTCGCCTAATTTAGGTGCTTTTTCATAAGCTCCTCTAGGATTTTCTGTAAACATTACAGGAGTATTGAAGATTATTCCTTCATGTCCGTTTTCATATGTATGTCTAATCAAATAATCGTTAGCCCAACATTGCTCATCTTTCAATACGTCTTCAGGTGTAGCTAATTTCTCATAAGGAATACCTGCCTTTTGTAATCTTTCGCACCATTCATCGCTAGTTTTTGTAGCGAATATTTCTTCAAGCATGATTACGAATGTTTCACCTGTTTTAACTGCACTTCTGAGAGTGCTGTACTCTCCACCAATCAGATCAGGTCTTTCGATAACCAGATTACAGAAATTCGGGAACCATTTATCATATTGGAAAAATGCTATCTGAATCCACTTATCATCGGAACATTTGAACGTAGTGTTTATCGGATTTGGCGGTTGACGACGCGTAATCGGAAGCTTGTATCCGTAGTGTGCAGCCGACACTAAAATACCCATTCCAAACACTGCGGTATGGAACAGTGACACAGTCACTCTTTCTCCTTTTCCGGTTTCCTTTTTCTTATACAAAGCCGATACTATGCCTGCCGCCAAACTCATTCCTGCATAGTGATCACCAAGACCCGCTACAGGGTTTGCCGGAGAAGTACCTTTTTCCATCAGCCCCATCGCTACGCCTCCTCTTGCAAAATATGCAGTATAGTCGAATGCGGGATTATCCTTTGCCGGACCCTTATCTCCATATCCAAGAAGATGACCATAGACTATATGAGGTGCTCTCTTCTTTACTTCTTCATAGTTCAGTCCACTCTTATCTAAAGCTTTTTGTCTAGTATTTGTGAGGAATACGTCAGCAGTTTCAAGAAGTTTATAGATTAGTTCAACACCTTCTTTTTTCGTAGTATCCACCACAATACCTTTCTTACCTGAGTTTTCAATTTCAAACATCGCATTCTCTTCGACGTCTGTAGGGAAACACCATTGCACTCCCACGACCCTCATTGAATCTCCAAAATCAGGTTCAATTTTGATTACCTCAGCACCCCAATCAGCTAGTAATCTTCCGCAGATAGGTGCTGCAACAAAGTTGGCGTACTCAATTACTCGTACGCCCGCTAAAGGTAAATTTTTCTTTGACATACATATACCTCCTAATATACATGCAAACTTTAAAAATATTATTCTCTTTACATTAATTATAGCACTTGATAAATTTTAATCAATACTTTTTTTGATAATATTTTATCGCATTAAATCCTGAATATATATTTTTGTTGTAAAATATAATCAAATTAAAATTTTCTATTATAATTTTCAATTTAAATTCGGTTAGATCGTTATGAATTTGTTTCAAATAATAATTAATGATATTTTTTTCTCTTTGAATATTGAAAAATATAAATTCAGCTATTGTGATAAAGTGTAATTATACGGCTTTTTAACATTTTTAAACTTATTTGTAAATCTATGTAAAATGTCATTTTTCGAAAATAAAAAAAGATTTAAAATTTAAGTGAAAATTTTTAGTGAAGAATACTAACTTTTGAAAATGTATAGTAGTGTAGACACGTGGAGATAAACAAAAGTGCTCCACTTTCTATCTTACACCATCCATCTGATTTGTACTTTCTGCTATTTATTATTACTTTTGCCAAACTTTTTACTTTGTATTTCACCTTCCCAATCTATTCTAAATATTTATCATACATATTATCTAAAAATCCGTTTACTTTGTTTCTATAAATTATACCTAAAACAAAACAAATTGAGGCAGCTACACCTATGATTATCGCACTGGTATAACTATGTGTGTAAAGCTGTCTTCCGATTATAATACTCCCCATCATCCCCGGCGTCCTGCCTAATATTGAAACCAGGAGGAACGGCTTGAACTTCATATTGGATAGTCCCGCTGCATAGTTGCACAAATCCTTTGGCACTCCCGGTATCAGATATATCAAAAAAATTATTATCATCGCCTTTTTGCTATTTAGCATTTTAATCAAATTTTCAATTTGCTCTTCCTTGAAAAACAAGTACATAGCATCTCTACCTAATTTTTTTGCTATGTAATACGTGATAACAGATCCCAATATGGCTCCTATGACCGATATACCATATGCCACTACCACACCATAAAAATATCCTGCTCCGATTTGTATCCATTGTCCTGGAATTATTGATATTACTATTTGTATACATTGTGCCAATAGACAAAAGAAAACCATGCCTATTTCGTGTGCTTCAAAATAGCCTTTTATGTTATCAAAATTCGATAATTCTTTTATAAGCTCTCTTTGAAACAAATATATATATAACGGAATACCTATAAGTATAATTCCTAAAATGACCAATTTAACAATTGCAACAATTTTTCTTTTTTTTTCTTTGTTCATGCACGCACCTCTATTTTAAATCTAAAAGCCCCTTTTTATATAAATTGTCCAGGGATTTTATTATGCCGAATTTTGAATGTTCATAACTTAGCCCACCCTGAAAATAAGCTATATATGGTTCTCTGATAGGTGCATCGGCACTCAGCTCTATGGAAGAACCTTGAATGAAAGCTCCTGCTGCCATTATCACAGGTGTATCATATCCGGGCATATCCCAAGGTTCCGGCTTCACAAAAGAATCTATCGGCGCTGCTTCCTGGACGCCCTGACAGAATCCTATAACTTTTTCCTCTGAGAAAAATTTAATTCCTTGTATTATGTCGCTCCGCGCATCTCCTGTTTTGGGACATGTGTCGTAGCCCAATTGCGAATATACTTCTCCACATAGTATTGCTCCTTTTATTGCACCTTTTACAACGTTTGGAGCCATAAAAATCCCCTGCAGTATATTTCGCGTCTGCCCAAATGTCAAACCGCATTCTCCTCCTATTCCCGGGCAAGTTAATCTGTACATGATTTTATCTATAAGTTGAGACTTGCCCACGATGTACCCACCTGATAACGCAAGTCCTCCGCCCGGATTTTTTATAAGAGATCCCGCCATTACATCCGCACCTATTTCAGTCGGCTCTAAAATATCCAAAAATTCTCCATAACAGTTATCTACCATGAATACAATCTTATCATCTATAGCTTTCACTTCTTGCACAGCATTCTCTATATCATCTATTTCAATGGCTTTTCTCCAGCTATATCCCGTTGCCCTTTGTAAAGTTACCATTTTAGTTTTATCGGATATTGCCTTTTTTATGCCTGTAAAATCGAGTTTATTATTTTTTAAAGGAACTTCCTTATACGTTATTCCGAATTCGCTAAGCGAACCCATTTCATTTCCTCTGATGCCGATTACTTCTTCCAAAGTATCGTACGGTTTACCTGATATGTATATGATTTCATCTCCAGGTCTCAAAATTCCTGATAAAATCAAGCTCAGAGCATGTGTACCATTTATTATCTGAGTTCTGACAATAGCTTTTTCTGCCTTGAACACCTCTGCAAATACTTTCTCTGTAACTTCCCTTCCAATGTCGTCATATCCATAGCCTGTGTTCCAGTTGAAATGCCTATCTGAAACACCATTTTTTTGAAAAGCATCAAGAACTTTATACTGGTTGTACGCACAAATGTCTTCATATTTTCCAAAAATATGCTCAATTTTTTTTTCTGACTTTGAAACGAGCTCTAAAATTCTCTTATCTATTCCGAAGTTGCACTGTAAATATTCATCTGTGAATTTCATCGTTTTACATCCAATCTATTTTAATTTTTATCCTGAGAAATATCTGTATCCTCTCTACCTTCTAAACGTTCCTTCTCCCACTCCATATCGCGAATCAAATCTCTTTTTACATTCATTTTATGGGCAGCATATAGCTGTGTAGTCGTCACTTGCTCATGATCCAACAGAGCTTGCACATCAAATATGGAATTTCCTCTCGAAATAAGGCTGGTTGCCGTTGTGGCCCTAAGTTTATGAGGACTGTATCCGGAGTTTCTGGATGTTTTCATACCTATGGAAGTATATTTTTTAACAAGCTGCCTTATTTGTCTATCTGTGAGTCTTCTACCTTGCAACGAGAGAAACAAGGCATCATCATCCGATTTATTATCTACATCGCTTTCATCGTTTCCAGCTCTTTCATTCTCTATATAATCCGTCAGAACCGCTGCAACCGAATCGTTCAACGGCATAGTGGATTCTTTACCTCTTTTTCTGTAAATTGTAAATTCCCCTCTGTTAAAATTAAATGATGATATGTTCAGCTGCTGCAATTCTGACAAACGCAAACCGTAAGTCAAAAACACTATCAAAATTGCCTTGTCTCGTTTTTTGGTCTTTTTCCAGTATTGTTTTTCTTTATCGGTCAATCCCACACCCGTAGTCACTGCATCGAGCATTATCATCACTTCATCATCTTGCAAAGTTTTAATTTCCCTTTCATGAGCCTTCGGTACTCTTATAGGATCAAAACCGTCCGTAATGTTCTTATCTATCAATTCATCCCTGTAGAGGTGTTTAAACATAACTGAAATGGATGATTTTTTTCTCGCCAACGTCTTGTTACTATTTTCATAGATATAAACTGCTTTTGAAGTTTCTTTTTCGTATTGCCTGGCATAATCCAAAAAGATATTTACATCGACGGCCTTAATATTGTTAAACTCTTCCAATGATATATCTCTGTTTTTTTTAGCCGAAGAAAGTCCTGTATTTTCTATGATGTATTTACAGAAAAAAGAAATATCGTGTAGATAGGCAAGTCTCGTCATCGGTAGAACATTTCCACGCAAATACTGAAAGAATCCACCCAAAAAGGTTGGTAGAGTTTCTTCAATACTTTTTGATTTCCGATCTATTTCATATTCCTTTGACACTATATTGTCGGGTTTATCGCTTTTATTATGTATTTTTACAATTTTTCTCTTAGCCATCTAATCACATCCTCTTCATTCTCGTAGGATAAATTAAACCATCTAAAATCCAATCCATCTTTTTCATACTTTCTAAACCAGGTCAACTGTCTTTTGGCATATCTTCTGCTCGATTGTTTAATTTTGTCTATAGCATCATCTAAACTTATATTGCCTTCCAAATATTCGATTAATTCCTTATAGCCTATAGCTTTCATTGAGATCATTTCTTTCTTTAATCCGTTTTTCAACAAGCATTCAACTTCTTTCAGCAAACCACATTTCATCATTTGTTCTACTCTCAAATTTATCCTGTCATAGAGCTCATCTCTATCCCTTATTAGAGCTACTACTATCGGTTCATATTCCTTTCTCAGCGTTTTACTCTGATTGAAGTCACGCAATTTACCACCGGAGCTCTTAATTCTCTCTATTGCTCTGATAACTCTCTGAACGTTGTTTTTGTGGATTTTTTCTTCGGCATCTTCATCCAATCTCAACAACTCTTCATATAGGCCTTCTATTCCCTTTTCTTTTAAAATCGCTTTGCATTCATTTCGTATTTCATCGTTTTTTTCGCTATTTGAAAAATCCATGTCATAAATTATAGAATTTATGTAAAGTCCTGTTCCACCTGCAATTATTGGAATTTTACCCTCGTTTATCATATCATCAATATATCTTTTAGACAATTTAGCATATTTTGCAACGGAGAAATTTTCCTTCGGATCTATTTCATCTACTAAATAATGCTTAACACCGTCTTGTTCCTCCTCTGTAGGTTTTGCTGAACCTATGGACATCTCCCTGTATATCTGCATTGAATCACATGATACAATCTCCGTCCGAAAATATTTAGCTATATTTACTGCACAACGGGTTTTTCCAACAGCGGTAGGTCCTGCTATTATTATCAATTTATCTTTCATATATCTAAACCTTAACTTGTTCGTCTATCCTTTGATTTGTATGGAATTCACATTCAACCTACAATAAAACATATTCGATTTTCTAATATGTCATAATAACTGATTTGCAAAATTAAATATTAAGCAAACAGTTTCTTCTCTTCCCTTTGAAAATTTAATTCAACACATTTCACATCATATATGTTATGTTCTTTTAAACCTCTTTTCCATATCGCTTTTGGTCATCTTTATAAATGTCGGTCTGCCATGGGGACACGAAAAGGGATTTTCGCATTTAGACATATCTATTAAAAGTTGTGATATCTCCTCCGTCTTAAGAATGTCGTTTGCTTTTATAGCAGCTTTGCACGCCTTAGTCGCAATTTTATCTATTGTATCCTTTTTAGAAAAATCTCCATACTCGTTTATGCTGTCCATGAAATCAGATAAAAATCTATCTGCCTCATCTATTTTCAAAAACATTGGAATTTCTGTTACTCTATAGGTATTCACTCCAAATTCTTCCACTGTAAATCCCAATTTATCTAAAATTTCCATCCATATAGACTCCAGCTCCTTGTGTCTATAGTCCCCATTTATTAGTATTGGAAACAGTATTACCTGTTTATTCTTTTGTGAAGAGTTGTAATTATTTAAAAATTTTTCAAAATAGACTCTTTCATGGGCCGCATGCTGATCAATAAAATATATACTATTCTCATCTTTTAACTGTATGTATGTTCCAAAAAATTGACCTATTATTTCCATATTTGAAAAATCAAATCTATTTTTCTTTTTAAATCCGTCTAAAATTTCGGTTTGAATCGAAATATCTTTTTCTTTTTGAATTCTTGATTTTTCCTCCTGCCTATACCCTTTCAAAATTTCTTCTACTTGAATAAATTCCTTTTCTGATAAATCTACCTCTTTCAGACTTTCTCTAACTGAAGAATGTTGCTCCTCTTTCTTTGAATTATTGTAATCTAAATCCGTTTTTTTATCAGTGTTTTCCTGCAAAGTATTCACTGTATCAAATGTGTTTGCAGCATCTTCCACTGAGTTTTGATCACTTGCAAGTATTTGAAATCTATTTTCAGCTGCTTTATTTCCCTGTTTATTTCCAATACCATATCCAACTTGCAGTCCCCCCTGCCCGCTGCTACTGTGCGCCACAGTTAACGCTTCCTTTGAATTCAGTGCTGAAATTAACCCTTTCGCAACAGTTTCAACTACTCTTTCTTCATCAAAAAATCTGATTTGAGTTTTATTGGGATGTATATTTACATCTACTCTCTCCAAATCTACATCTATGAAAAGATAGCAGATTGGAAATCTCCCCTCAAAGAGCCTATCTCCATATGCTATGTTAATTCCTTTCTCTATAATCTTGCTGTCAACAACTCTACCGTTTACAAAAAATATTTGATCTTTTCTCGTCGCCTTGCTATAGCTGGGCTTTGATGTGTACCCATTTACCGTTATACTGTCCTGTTCATAGTTAAATCCTATTAAATTCTCGATTTCTTTATTACTTGTAACCGTTGCAATTACCTGCATTCTATTGCCTTTGCCGTTAGTTGAAAACAGAATTTTATCGTTGTTTATAAGCATGAATTTGATGTTAGGATAAGCCAGTGTCATATTTGTAATGAATTCAATTATCTTGCTGCTTTCCGCTTTATCGGATTTTAAAAATTTTAGTCTCGCAGGAGTGTTGTAAAATAAGTCTCTGACTATTACTGTAGTTCCATTCGGTGCTCCTATCGGACTGTTTTCAACTGTTTCACCACCATAAATAAGTATTTTTCTCCCCACACTACCATCTTTGGTCTTGGTTATCATCTCCACTCTTGAAACCGCTGCTATGCTTGCAAGAGCTTCACCTCTAAATCCTAAAGTCCCTATCCTGTTCAAATCCTCTTCATCAAAAATTTTAGATGTGGCATGACGAACAAAGGCAATATCCACCTCATTTTCATCAATACCACATCCGTTATCTGTGATTCGAATATATGATTTACCACCGTTCTTTATTTCCACAGTTATTTTGCTACTGCCTGCATCTATGGAATTTTCAACCAATTCCTTTATTATTGACAGCGGTCTTTCCACCACTTCTCCGGCAGCAATTTTATCTGCAATCTTTTTTTCCAGTACTCTAATCATATCTGTCCTCTTGTTCAAAAATTAAATCTAATCTGCTCCTCATGCATATTCAAATGTTTTCTCTGATTTTTTTCCAATTCTTTTAATTTCTCCTCCGCTCTATCCAATAAATCTTTTGGAACTCCAGCTATTTTGGCAACATGAATACCATAGCTTCTCGAAGCACTTCCTTCAACTATTTTGTGCAAAAATATAACTTTTCCATTTTCATCAACAACGTCGACATTTAAATTTTTAAATCCTGATAGCTCTCCTTCCAGTTGCGTGAGTTCATGGTAATGCGTCGCAAATAAAGTCCTGGTTTTACAGTCTGATTTACAAAGATGTTCTGCCACTGACCAAGCTATTGAAAGCCCGTCATATGTACTGGTCCCTCTGCCTATTTCATCTAAAATAATCAAGCTATCTTGCGTTTTGTTATTTATTATATATGCCAGTTCGTTCATTTCCACGTAAAAAGTGCTCTGTCCTCCGCCCAGATTATCACTTGCTCCTATTCTGGTAAATATCCTGTCCACAACACCTATAACCGCCTTATCACAAGGTACAAAACACCCTGATTGTGCCATCAATACTATAATTGCATTCTGTCTCATATATGTGGATTTCCCCGCCATATTAGGCCCTGTTATTAAAAGCATCGATGATTCATTTCTGTTCATGTACAAATCATTTTGCACAAATACTCCGTCGTTCATTATTTTCTCAACTACCGGATGTCTCCCTTTTTCAAGTAAAATTTCATCTCCTGTAGTCATGGTCGGTTTAACATATCCGTTAATTTCACTTACATGAGCAAAAGAAGTCAAAACATCCAGTGTGGCAATTGCTGAGGAAGTTTTTAAAATTCTGTATATTTGCTCTTTAATCAGATCTCGAATTTCAACGAATACTTCGTATTCCTTCTGATTTATTTTGCTTTCTGCATTCAGAACAATCGTTTCAGTTTCTTTTAGTTTCGGCGTAATATATCTTTCTGAATTTGCTAAAGTCTGCTTTCTTATATATTCTTCCGGGACTTTATCGAAATGTGATTTTGTTACGTCTATGTAATATCCGAATACTCTGTTGTATCCCACTTTTAAATTTGGGATTCCCGTTCTCTTTCTTTCAACTGCTTCAAGACTTGAAATCCATTCCTTAGCTTCTCTTATCGATGCTTTCATTTCATCCAGCTGTGGGCTGTATCCCCGTTTTATAATCCCGCCTTCTCTCAGCGAAAACGGTGGTTCCTCAACAATCGCATCATCTATCATCTTTGTAACATCTTGCAAAATATCTAAATTTTCATGGAGTTCTTCTATTATTTTACATCCGCTATCCTCTATATCATATTTAATATCCGGAAGTATTTCCAATGAATTTTTCAAAGCTATTACATCTTTTCCGTTTGCACTGCCATATGCAATTTTACCTGTGAGTCTCTCAAAATCATATATTGCCTTTAAATCTTCTTTTATATGATTTCTAACCAGCGGTTGCTCCACTAAAAATTCGACGCCTTTAAGCCTTTTGTTTATTTCATCGATTTTATTTAACGGTTCTCGTAACCATTTTTTTATTTTCCTACCTCCCATTGCAGTATGTGTCTTATCCAGTACCCATAATAGTGAGCCGTAACTTTTTTTCTCCATCAAAGTTTCTGTAATCTCCAGATTTCTTATTGTCGCCTTATCCAATACCATCGTTTCTCCAATACTATATCTCTTTAGAAAAGAAATATTGGATAAATCATCTTTTTTATTCTCTCTCAAATACGATATCTGAGCTCCTAGTGCAAATACGAGAGATTTTTCATCTTTTTCTATTGAAACACCTTTCAAAGTCTGCACTTTGAATTGACTTTTAATCAACTCCCTCATAGAATCATAACCATAAAATTCTTCATCCAAAATATTTATATACACATCGATGTTGTTCCTTATATTGGATATATTTAGAAATGTCTCAGCGTTTTTATTAACTATCAATTCTTTCGGCGCAATTCTAACCAATTCGTTTATCAATGTGGTTTCTGAGTGGTGATTTTTAAACTCTGTAGCCTCCAATTCTCCTGTTGAAATATCGCAATATGAGAGACTAACTCGTTCTTTTCCAACATATACAGATGCTAAAAAGTTATTTTCCGCATCTTTCAGTCCGTTTCCACTAATCAATGTTCCGGGTGTAACTATTTGAACAATCTCACGACGCACAATTCCTTTCACGCTATTTGGATCCTCAACTTGTTCACAAATGGCCACCTTATAGCCCTTTTCCACTAATTTCGATATATAATCCTCTGCTGAATGAAAAGGTACTCCACACATGGGCGCTTTTTCTTCCAATCCACAATTTCTACCTGTTAAAGTCAGTCCTAATTCTTTAGTCACAGTTATAGCATCATCGAAAAACATTTCATAAAAATCACCCAGTCTAAAGAACAAAATAGAATCTTTGACTGTTTCCTTGATTTCCGTATATTGTTTCATCATCGGTGATAATGCCATAATCTTTACTCCTTGTGCTACTTCTTATTATATGCTTCCAATCCTAGCCTGATCAGTTCAACTCCTCTTCTCATATCTTGTTTGTTTAACACATATGCTATTCTCAATTCATCCCTTCCCAGACCTTCCGTCGCATAGAACCCCTCTGCAGGAGCAAACATTACCGTTTCTCCATTATCATCAAAATCTTCAAGCAGAAACATCAAGAAATCTTCCACGTTATCAACTGGCAATTTTGCCGTTATATAGAAGGATCCACCCGGTTTTTGACAAATCACTCCGGGGATTTTTTGCAATTCTTCAAATACTACATCTCTTCTGGCACAATATTCCGCCTTTACTTTATCATAGTATGAACTCGGCAACTTATATAAAGCTGCTGCACCTATTTGATCTACAGTGGATGTACATAACCTACCTTGGGCAATTTTCATAACAGCCTCCATGAACTCTTTATTTTTAGAAACTATACATCCTATTCTAGCTCCACAAGCTGAAAATCTCTTGGAAACAGAGTCTATTATAATCACTCTGTCAGCAATTCCCGGTTCCATTCCAAATGATGTAACATCCCTTCCATCATATGCGAATTCCCTATAAACTTCATCCGCTATAATATACAGATCATGTTTTTTCGCAATTTCGCCAATTAGTTTAATTTCATCCAGGGTCAATACCGTACCTGTAGGGTTTCCAGGTGAAATACAACAGATTGCCTTAGTTTTAGACGTAATGGCTCTTTCAATTTGTTCTCTTTGCGCATAGTGATATCCGTCTTCAGCTTTTGTGGTAATAGGTACCACCTTACCTCCTGCCGATGTTGCAAAAGTATGATAATTCGTATAGAAAGGTTCCGGAATCAAAACTTCATCGCCATCGTTTATAATGGCTAAAAATGCCATTGTAAGAGCCTCAGAACCTCCCGTTGTCACTATTATTTCATCTCTTATATATTCCATGTTGTATTTTTTGAAATATTCAATTATTGCATCCTGTAATACGGGAAGTCCCCCCGACTCTGCATACGCAATGACTTTTTGATCAAAATTTCTGATAGCCTCCATGAATACCGAAGGCGTTTCAACGTCAGGCTGACCGATATTTAAATGGTAAATTTTCTTTCCTGCATCCTTTGCTTTTTGGGCTATGGGATTGAACTTTCTAATGGGAGAAAACTGCATTTCTTCTACTCTTTTTGATAATTTCATTTCATACCTCTTCTTTCATATTTCAACGCTTAAAACACTTGCATCCGTTATACAGCTCTTCATGAGCTTTTTCAACTACATCCTTTACCATGCTTTTATTAAAAATTTTCTCATTCTTTCCGAGTAGCAAAAGATACTCTATATTTCCTTTTGTTCCTGTAACCGGAGAATATGTTAAACCTGCTGGATATAACATATTTTCCATCGCATATTCCATAACTTTCTCTATTACTTCCTCGTGGATTTTCTTATCTCTAACTATACCCTTCTTCCCAATTTGCTGTCTACCCGCTTCAAATTGTGGTTTTACGAGACATACAATCAATCCTTTTTCGGATAAAATTTTCCCTGCTACGGGCAGAATCAGCCTTAAAGATATAAATGATACATCGATGCTGATAAAGTCTATCGGTTCCAAAATCAAGCTCGTATCCAGATATCTTATATTGGTCCTTTCTAAATTTATCACTCGATTGTCCGTTCTCAGTGAATAATCTAATTGTCCATAGCCTACATCGATAGCATACACCTTATTTGCACCATTTCTAAGCATGCAATCAGTAAATCCTCCTGTCGATGCCCCCATATCTGTACAAATTCTATTTTTCAGTGAAATTTTCCATAAATTTATCGCTTTCTCCAGCTTGAGACCACCTCTGCTAACATATGGACAAAGGTCTTCTTTAATATAAATCTCACTTTTACAATTGACCAATGTACCGGCTTTGTCCACTTTAAGATTGTCTACATATACGATTCCTGCCATAATGGAAGTTTTCGCCTTTTCTCGTGATGGGAAGTATCCCTTTTCCACCAATAGAACATCCAGTCGTGTTTTCTCATTAGTTTTTTTCAATGAACTTAACTATCCTTTCCACAATCCCATTTTCTCCCATTCCATATCTAGCCATGACTTTGTCAGTATCTCCATGTTCTATAAACGCCTTTGGCCATCCTATGTTTAAAATTTTATTATCAACATCATTATTTATGATATGAGAAGCTATACTTTCGCCATAACCCCCCTCCACAACACCATCTTCCATGGTAACTATGTATCGATGATTTCGCGAAATTGCATCTAAAGTTTCGGAATCTATAGGACTCAGACACCTTACTCCTACTATTGTAGTTCTGATGTTTTCTCCCTTGAGAACATCTTTTAATTCCAATGCTCTTTCTGCCATATTTCCCAAAGCGAAAATCGCCACGGATTTTTTTTCATATTCAAAGTCGTTTTTTGAATGTTTTTTCACGCTTACGCCTTCATTTGAATCGTACTCCAAATTCATTCCGTCAAATAAAATTCTATCTTTACCGTCCATCACGACTTCCCTGTCATCCATATTATCGTCAACTCCTCTCGGATATCTAATCGCTACAGGTCTATTCAATTTGATGGCATACTCCAAGATTCCTCTTAAATCCCCACCCGAAATCGGTGAAAACGAAACTAAATTGGGAATATTTTTCAAATAAGATATATCAAACATACCATGATGAGTCTCACCATCAGCTCCTACATTTCCAGCCCTATCTATTGCAAAAATGACATGCGAGTTCTGCAAACATACATCGTTTATTATATTGTCATAAGCCCTTTGCAAGAATGTTGAATATATGGCAACTACTGGTATCAACCCGGCTTTGCCCATAGCTCCAGCGAATGTGACCGCATGAGATTCGGCTATGCCTACGTCGAAAGTCCTGTTTGGAAAAGTTCTTTCAAACGTCGTAAGACCTGTTCCCTCTATCATAGCTGCCGATACTGCCACTATATTTTCATCTTTTTTCGCTAGATCAGTCAACTTGTTCCCGAAAATCGATGAATATGATTTTCCGGCTCCAATATTTTTTGCCACTTTTCCGCTAGTTTTATCAAACGGTCCAACACCATGGAAGTTGGATGAATTTCTTTCCGCCATGGGATATCCCTTACCCTTTTTTGTAACCACGTGGAGAAAAACCGAATCATTTGCAGCCTTTGCAAGCTTCAAATTATACATCAGTTCTTCCAAATTATGTCCGTCAATGGGTCCCATATAGGTGAATCCCAACTGTTCGAACATCACACCTTTTACAATAGAGTATTTCATTTTATCTCTAATTCTCGTAGCTCCATGATAAGCTCTATTGCCTACTCCAGGTAAATTTTTAAGAACCTTTCCAAAATGTTTTTTAAATCCCAAATATCTCTTTGAAACTCTCACTTTGCTTAAATGCCGTGAAAGACCACCTGTATTTTTACTGATAGACATGCCGTTATCGTTTAAAATCACTATTACTTTTGACTTGCTTGCTCCCAAATTGTTCAAACCTTCATATGCAAGCCCTCCTGTCAATGCTCCGTCACCTATAACGGCAATTATTTCTCCATCTTCCCCTTTCATATCTCTGGCAGTCGCAAATCCCGTTGCGATAGAAATGGAACAACTGCTATGACCTGTATCAAATACATCAAATTCACTTTCACTGGTCTTTGGGAATCCGCTTATTCCGTCAATTTTCCTCAAATTATCAAATTTATCAGCTCTCCCTGTTAGAATCTTGTGAACATAACACTGATGTCCTACATCCCATATTATTTTATCTTTGGGAGTGTCAAAAAATTTATGCAGTGCAACGGTAAGTTCAACAACACCTAAATTGGAAGCCAGGTGTCCTCCTGTCTTAGAAATGCTGTCCACTAAAAATTCTCTAATCTGTATTGATAACAAGTCCATTTCCCTGAGAGACATATCTTTTAAATCTCTTGGGAAATCATAGTTTAAAAAATCCTTTTTCATAATTATTCCAACTTTATCTTCAATAATAATAATATATTATAATCAAACTTCTTTCCACATGAAATCATATTCCGCTATTGTGAAATATAGATGAATGAACTCGGTCAACTTTTTCTCAAAGCTAATTTTTCAGCCAAATACATAAAAAATTTTCCTCTGTCGCCGTATTTTTTCATGAATTCAATTGCTTTGTTCGTAATCTTGGCAAGTTTTTCCTCTGAATATCTCAATCCATGCACTGTTACATAGGTAGATTTATCCTGTCTTTTGTCACTTCCTATATTCTTGCCCAGCTGTTTTTCATCTCCAATAACGTCCAATATATCATCTCTAATTTGAAATGCGAGTCCTATGTTTTCGGCATATCGAGTCAAGTCATCAATCGACTTTTCATCGGCTCCACCTATGTATCCTCCTGCCTGAATTGCACCGACTATCATTGCTCCTGTTTTTCTCTCATTTATGTAATCCAACATTTCATTTGAAACGCTTTTCCCTTCAGATTGTACATCCGATACTTGCCCAGCTACCATGCCTTTGCAACCGGTAGCTGTAGCAATGGAATTCATTGCATTCAGCATTCTTTTGGTCATCTCTCTGTCTTCATTTTCCCGTAATGTCGCTCTAATCATTATCTCAAATGCGGAATTCAACAAACCGTCACCTGCCAAAATTGCCATATCTTCACCAAACACAACATGGTTTGTGGGTTTTCCTCTCCTGAGAGTATCATCGTCCATTGCCGGCAAATCATCGTGAATCAGAGAATAGGTATGGATGTATTCAATTGCCAAGGCAAAAGGCAAGCACTTTTCCAACCCCACCTGATTGTTTTCATCTGCAAATTGGCAGGCTGCAAGTACTATTACAGGTCTAATCCTCTTTCCGCCCGCTTTTAAACTGTATGCCATGCTCTTCTCTAAAATTTCACTCTTCTCATTTATATCCGGCATGAAAGAAAGTATTTTTTCATCTATTATTTTTTTATAGTCATCATAAATTTTATCGTACATAATTTCCCCGCTTTTATTTTTTCGTAAATTTTTAATATTCAAAAAATAAGATTAATTTTCATCTCGCTTGTACATTTCAATTTTCTGACTCGCTTCATTTAATATTTCTTCACACTCTTTTAGCTTTTTCTCTGCTTTTCTATGAAGATCAATAGCATCATCAATATTTGATGAATTTTCTTCCAACTCTTTTATTATTTTTTCCAATTCTTTTACTTCACTTTCAAAGCTACGTTTTTCCGCCATTTGCCTCTCCTCCTATACATTGACATATTCTCAGGTCAAGTATACCGTATATCTCTCAATCGTTTATCGAAAACCATATAGTTTTCTTCTGATTTCATTCATTTTATCACGTCACTTAATCTTAATCTGTTTAATTTCAACCAGTAGCTCTCCGTCTTTCATCAAAACCGAAATCAAATCATCCTTTTTCACATTCTCTATGGAGGTAATGAGATTTCTCTTCTCATCCAAAATTGCTCCATAACCTCGCTTTAATGCATTCTCAGGACTTAAACCTCCGACTTTCTCTCGCAAAACACATAATCTATATCTTCCTCTATCCATGTAGTTTTCAAAATAATCATCAGCTCTCTTTCTAAATTGATTCAATATAGCTAGCAGATTCCCCTTCGATGGAACCGCAACAACTGCAGCCGCTGTCGGCGTTGCAGCTCTATAATCGGCAACCATATCTGCAATGGTAACATCTATCTCATGTCCCACTGCTGAAATAATTGGAATTTTGGAATTGAATATGCTTCTTGCAACGTTTTCATCATTAAAAGCCCATAGATCTTCTGCTGATCCACCTCCTCTGCCAACGATGATCAAATCAATCTCATCGGATAGATTTTCATTTATAAAATCAATTGCAAAAACAATATCTTCCGGTGCTTTTTTCCCTTGAACTAAAACCGGAAAAATCAGAATATCCACCGCCTTATTTCTCTCGCTTAAAGTTCTCAAGATATCTTCTATCGCTGCACCTGTCGGCGATGTCACAACTGCAATCTTATTCGGAAACTCGGGTAAATCTCTTTTGTAAATGGAATCGAACAGCCCTTCCTCCATAAGCTTTTTTTTAGTCAGTTCAAACTGCCGATTCACATCTCCCAAACCTTCAATTTCGACAGATTTTACGTTAATTGAGTAGTAGCCACCTCTTTTAAATACCGAAATATTGCCCTCTACAATTACACTTTTACCCTCTTCCAAAGACAATTTCATATCTTCTTTTGAAAATTTTGAGAAAAAACATTTTATGGTGCTATCTTCATCCTTCAATGAAAAATATGAATGCCCGGTAGAATGTTCTGTTAAATTGGCTATTTCTCCAATTACCCTCACATTTGAAAGAATCCCGTCTCTACTCAAAACATCTCCTATATAATCATTTAACAACCCCACTCTTATGGGTTTAATTTCCATAATTCTCCTCCTAATAAGGCTACACCTATCCCATTATCTCTGCCATTTTTCCCAAAAAATACATTGCTGCATTTCTGTAAAATACGATTTCTTATAAAACAGCTCTCTGATACTCCGCCAATCAAAATAATGTTCATGTTTTTATAGCTATTTTGAATGACGTTTATGAATTTCTCCAAAGTATCGCTAATTTCATCCAATACAGTATACGCAATATAATTATAGATTTCCTTTTTCGATAATTCGCCTTCTCTGTTCACCGCAAATTCTTTTTCCAATTTATCAAGTTCTGACAGCAATCTTTGTATGCTCGTTTCAAAGCCGGATATGTTTACAAAACTACTGTTTTTGTAAATTTTTTTATGTGTTTCTATTGGTTTTAATAGCTTATTCACCTTTTCACTAAATGATGCCTTTCCGGGTTTACATTCGTATGCCAATGCTGATTTATCAATATATCTACCTGCCGGAAATTCGCATCCCATTGCAACTCCGATTCTGTCTAACAATTGTCCAAAAGATATATCTTTGCTGCCCCCGATGATTTTACATATGTATGGCACTTTATTTTTTTGAAAATTGTGATTTCTCATGACTTCCAAAACTTCACTCGTTCCGCCGGAGAGATGAAAAGCAATGAAATGATCATCTTTAAAATCCAATTGCTCCCTTTCAGATGATAATAAATCAAACTCCGCAGACTTAATATGTCCTTCTTGATGTGAAAATTCATATACCGGTATACCCAAAGCATTTCCAATATTTTTTGCAAAATGCATGCCTGCTGTAAATACGGGCATATATGAGTTTTCCACTCTTCTCGGCGTTGTAGATACACCTATCGCTTTTATTTTTTCCAAATCTGTTTTTTTGACAATTTCTGACCATATGTGAGTCAAATTCTGCGAATGTCTAAAGAAAGCCTCGCTCTGCCTGATACCTCTACATCCTTTTTTGACTTCTAGCAACTGTCTAAAATCACAAATAACTCCTTGATTGTAATTTACCACTGCAATTGATGTCGTGTAATTGCTGGTATCGATTCCCAAAAAAATATTCATCGTCCTTCTCTTGATATATTCCCTAAAATTCCATTTACAAAATTTTTACATTCCGCTGAACCGAATTTTTTTGCCATTTCTACGGCCTCGTTTATCGCAACTGCAACCGGTACATCATCGACATAAAACATCTCATATACAGCAACTCTCAAAATTGCCAAACTCACTTTCTCCATCCGATCCACTTTATAAGTCAGAGCAAATTTGTCGATTTTTTCATCTATTCTATCCATATTATCCAAAAGATTCATATAGTTTTCTACCAAATACTTTTCATTTTTCTTTGATAGATTCTTTTCATCTATCAGCTTATTTACCAATTCAAAAGTTTTATCTTTTTGCATATCCATTTGGAAAATGCACTGCATCAGCAATTCTCTCAACCGTGTCCTATTCATTTTAAAATTCTACTTTCACTATAGTTACATTAACAGCTTTTACTTTTTTATCAGTTATTTCTTCAACTTCTTTTTTTACCGCTTCTTGTATGTTCCATGCCACCACAGGAATCTTTGCCCCATATCTGATAACCGCATTTATGTGAAAGATAATCCCCTCACTATCCCTATCGACTTTTATTCCCTTTGATAATTTTTCTTTTCCAAATTGTTCCGATGCAGCATTATTATTTTTAATACCGATAATTCTCACCACATCTTTTACTCTCAAAATTGCATTTATCGCACATACGACGAGCGGATAATCTGAAATTTTATCCTCTGAAACATCCTTAATATAAGTAAATTCCATATTCTCCATTTTTTATACCTCTGTAATATTATAACAGAAAAATGATTTTTAAACACATAGTAAAGAATTATTTTTACCATAAAATAATACCTCTGAGCGTATATCTAGTGAATACTTCTCAAAGGTATTACATAACGTGTATCTAATATTTATTTCTAGTGAGTCTAATTTTCATCACCTCCGATTTTTTTATGTTCTCCATCATTTCTTTGTTATACGTTATTGTTTTTTGATCCTTTATTTATTACATTATTTCGTTTTTTTTGACTATCACTCGGTTTACTTGCCTTCTCATTATCTTTTATTTTCTCATTAGGTCCATCCCTTTCATTATCTCTTCTTTTTCTATTGTTATCTTCATCGTTATCTCGTCCATTATCAGGTGGTTTACTATTATGATTTTTGTCTTCATTTCTCATTCCATGATGTTTTTGAATGTTTTTCCCTGTGGCCTGCCCCGTCCCATCCATTCCAGGTCCATGATTGATCGCTCTACCCACAGCAAAGCCACTGCCACCTGCCACTGCAAATATCAAAACTCCTGCGACAGCGGTTTTAAGCCCTCTCTTGCTAACCGATACTGTTTCCCCTTTTATAGCATTTTCATAGTCAGCATAATTGGGATTTATATGTCTGTTATCTGCATAGTTGTAGTTTTCATTCTCCATTTTATGAGTCTCGCATTTCTCTTTCATATTTGGATTATTAAATTCATTGTTTTCCTTGTTGCTCATAAAATCTCCCTTCATTAATTTATAAATTTATTTAACTCTACACTTCATATATATTAAAAGTTATTTTAGCTAGCTTCTTAACTTGTCACCTATTCTACTACAGCAAAATGAATATATGATGAACTTAATATTTATATTTGGTAATTTTAATGTCACTTGGCGTTATATCTATTTTTTCCATTTTTCATATGTATAAAATTTCTGTTTTCCTTCTGCTCTCTCTTTTTTTCTAAATCTATATGTATTTTTTGAGAACACCGGACCAATATGTCAGTAGAAAAGCGCTCGCAAAAATAGTATAATATAACAAATATTTAGAGAGAGAAATCCACTTTAGAGAGGACGATTAAAAAATGGCATCAAGCAAAGCATATTTAGAATTTATATTGGGGCAGTTATCTCAATTGGAAGGTGTAAGATATAGAGCAATGATGGGAGAATACATTATATACTATAGAGAAAAAATTGTCGGTGGCATATATGATGACAGACTGTTGGTAAAACCGACTCAATCAGCTATAAATTATCTTTCTGACGCGCAACTGCAGTTGCCATATGAAGGTGGTAAAGACATGCTTTTGGTTGACGATGTCGATGATAAAGAATATCTAAGCGGATTGTTTGATGTCCTATACGAAGAGTTACCGGAACCAAAACCCAAGAAGAAAAAATGATTTACAAAATGTATCAGGTAAAACAGTATTGCATGAAGTGTATTTGACTTTATTGAGGAGAACAGGCTATGACAAAAGAAGAGCGAGCAAAAAAATGGTTTTGTAATGTACCCAACGCTGATTCCGTCAGCATTAAAACAAAAATTGATATATGCAACAAAGTAGCCAAGAAAATGGCAATAGCGTTTTTTATATTATTTGCCGTGGAGTGCATTTTATTATTTATATTAAGCGGTGGAAAAATTTTCGATCTGACAGCAGGTTTCCTCAATAATATTTCAAAAGCGAGTTCTACGAGAAATCATTATAGAGGAGTGGCAATTACAGGTGGGCTTGTATCCCTTTCCATCGTGGCATTACCTTTAATTCTGGCTTTTTCGTATAAGAATAAATGTCTCAAATCTGAGATTGGTAAAGTTGCAGGTATGACGAAAAATAATGATACACACAAAAAGTCTTTGACAGATTTTAATAAAGAGACTAATGAAGATTTTCTCCATTTTTATAATATAAATTTCAAACTGGCTATTATTCAAGTTTTAATGTATGAATTGGAGTTATTACAGCCATATTTTGATATTTATGACTTTGCCAATCGACATAAAGAGGAAGCAATTGATACAGATAGTTATACTATCATCGAACCTGCAATCAATTTTTTTAAAGAACTGCCAATTCCTAAGAAGTTTGCACCTCATGTAGAAATGATATATATGGATGGGGGTAACGATGTATATATGAACATAATTCCTCAATGGGACGGTGAAGACAACTGCTTTGATCTAAATGAAATAACCTTATCAGAACTGCAACAATTCCCAAATTTCAGGAAAGCAACCATTTTGAGCAGCAATTTTGATAAAGTGAAAGAAGTTTTTCACGTTGCCAATATTGAAGTAGAATTGCTTTGAAAAAGTAATATGTAACCTCCAACTTGTCTGATGGAATATTGTTAAACATATAAAATATTTTTTATATACATGGAGGCTGAAAAAATGAATAAAAAAATTATATTGTGGATAATAGTCGCTGTATCAATTGCGTTAGGAGTTTATGGTTATTTTGTGTTACCGGATACAGTAACTGTCCAGATAAATATTTCAGGTAACCCATCAAATACTTCTCCTAAACTTTGGGCGGTCATATGTCCTGCATTTCTGTCTATCGGCGGTGGCTTGGCGTACTATTTTTCGAAAGATGCGTGGAAAAAATATTTGATACTTTCAATTATTGGAATATCTATATCCGTTATAACATTAGCATTCAATACGTAACTTATAGCAAAAGAAATCAAAAAATAAAAACAGCAAATCAAAATGACATACCTCCATTTACCGAACGGTCTGTATACCAAAATAAATTCGCTGTTTTTTGTTGTCACAAATTTAAGAATAGCAAAGAAGAAACATACATAAGTACAAAGATGATCTTGGCGAAACGGTTAATAATCTACACATATATATTTCGAAAAATTTTTCATTTCAACAGCTATATAATTCCTTATTCCATTAAACGCAAAATACAGCCATAACGGCTGCATCTTGCTCATGCGTTTGCATTAAATCATTCGTGAAGCATAATGATTTTCAGTTTGGCATTTATATATTAGTCTTGTTTCCATAATAAGCATCCAGATATATTTGTTTCATTTCCGAAATTAAAGGATATCTCGGATTTGCACCTGTGCATTGGTCATCGAAAGCCTGTTCTGACATTTCATCTATGGTTTTCAAAAATTCTTTCTCATCTATTCCATATTCTTTTATAGATTTTGGAACACCACATGTGTCCTTCAATCTTTCTATTTCAGCTATGAATAATTCCAACGTTTCTTCATCTGTTTTTCCGCAAATGCCTATAGCCTTTGCACAATCACAGTACCTTTCTAACGTGTGTGGATATTTATATTGCGGAAAAGTACCCATTTTCTTTGGAACGGGATTTGCGTTAAATCTCATCACATTGGTCAACAACAGAGCGTTGGCAAGGCCATGAGGAATGTGGTGAAATGCCCCTAATTTATGTGCTAAGGAATGATTGATTCCTAAAAATGCATTAGCGAAGGCCATGCCTGCAATGCAAGATGCGTCTGCCATTTTCTGTCTTGCTTCTACATCTTTTCCACCATTTTCATATGCTCTAGGTAAATATTCAAACACGTTTTTAATCGCCTTTAATGAAAGTCCCTCTGTATAATCGCTGGCCAGCATTGACACATATGCTTCCAATGCATGCGTAAAAACATCTAATCCTGAAGAACTGGTCAATCCTTTCGGTTGATTCATCATATTATCCACATCTACTATAGCCATGTCAGGAAGCAGTTCATAATCTGCTAAAGGCCACTTAACACCTGTTGAGCGATCAGTTATAATTGCAAATGGTGTAACTTCCGAACCTGTACCTGACGACGTTGGAACTGCAATAAAGTAAGCTTTTTTACCCATTTTGGGAAATCTATAAACTCTTTTTCTGATATCCATGAAATCCATCGCCATATCCATGAAATCTGCTTCCGGATTCTCATATAAAACCCACATTATTTTCGCAGCATCCATGGCTGAACCGCCGCCTAAAGCTATAATTACATCCGGTTCAAACGCTTCCATAGCTTTTGCACCTTTCTGAGCTGACTCAAGACTTGGATCCGGTTCTACATCTGAGAAACAGGTGTAGGTAATTCCCAGTTGATCCAACTTATCTGTGATCGGCTTCGTATATCCGTTTTTGTAAAGAAAACTGTCTGTTACAACGAAAGCTCTCTTTTTATTCAGCTCTGTACCTAGCTCATCCAACGCAACCGGCAGACAACCTTTTTTAAAATAGACCTTATCTGGACTTCTAAACCAAAGCATATTTTCTCTCCTCTCTGCCACAGTCTTGATGTTTATCAGGTGTTTTACACCTATATTTTCGGAAACCGAATTTCCTCCCCAAGATCCACAACCTAAAGTTAGAGACGGTTCTAGTTTAAAGTTGTATAAATCCCCGATTCCTCCATGTGAAGAAGGGGTGTTTACGAGTATTCTACAAGTCTTCATAGCTTTTTCAAACATGCCTAATTTTTCTTTTTCACTTTCATCTATATATATGGAAGATGTGTGTCCGTAACCGCCATCTGCCACCAATTGCTCAGCTTTTGATATTGCTTCTTCAAAGGTCTTTGCTCTGTACATGGCTAAAACCGGTGATAGTTTTTCATGAGCAAATTCCTCTGAAATATCAACTGATTCCACTTCTCCTATTAAAATTTTTGTTGATTCTGGAACTGCTACATCTGCCATCTTTGCGATTTTATACGCAGTCTGACCTACGATATTTGGATTTAGTGCACCATCGATAATTATAGTTTTTCTAACCTTATCTATTTCGTTTTTCTTTAAGAAGTAACATCCTCTTATCTCAAATTCCTTTTTAACATCTTTATAAATGCTTTCCATAACCGTAACTGATTGTTCCGATGCACAAATCATCCCGTTATCGAAAGTTTTCGAATGGATAATGGAATTTACAGCATTTTTAATATCTGCTGTTTCATCTATAATTACAGGCGTATTTCCTGCACCAACGCCCAATGCCGGCTTTCCTGAAGAATAAGCAGCTTTAACCATTCCGCCACCACCTGTTGCCAGGATTATATCTGCCGCTTTCATAACCTCATTGGTCAATTCTATTGAAGGTTCATCTATCCATCCAATAATACCTTCCGGCGCTCCTGCCTTTACAGCTGCATCCAAAACCAGTTTTGCTGCGGCAATAGTGCTTTTTTTCGCTCTAGGATGTGGACTTATTATTATCCCATTCCTGGTTTTTAAGGATATCAATGTTTTAAATATAGCCGTAGATGTTGGATTAGTTGTAGGGATAACTGCTGCTATTACTCCTATTGGATCTGCGATCTTTGTTATTCCATAAATCGGATCTTGTTCTAATACTCCGCAAGTTTTAGTATTTTTATATGCGTTATATATATATTCAGAAGCGTAATGATTTTTTATAACCTTATCTTCTAAAACTCCCATACCCGTTTCCTCAACTGCAGCTTTTGCCAGAGGAATACGAGCTTTGTTTGCAGCCATCGCCGCTTCAAAAAAAATCTTATCTACTTGTTCCTGAGAATAGCTTGAAAAACTTTCCTGCGCTTTTTTAAGTTGATCCATTCTTGTTCTCAATGATTCAATACTGTCAACGGTTCTCTTTGTTTTTTCTTCCTTCACTTTTGAATTCTCTCTCATGATAAACCTCCAACAAGCTTTAAGTTTATTGATATTTTTTTAACTACAGCGTTAGCTTACACCTTTTAGTTTCTATTGTCAATAGTTTTTCGAAATATTTTTAACAATATTTTAATTGTCAATTATCATATATTTACTAAAATCTTTCAAGGTTTATCATTTTCTATCTCTATTTCATTGATTTTAATATATTTTTTTAACTTTATCCTCATATAATTGTGAATAAAATATTCATTATTGATTTAATAAAAACGGCAAAAAAATTAACTTCCAAAGTCAGATAAAAATCCAACAAATGGAAGTCAATATTTTATGGTGGAGAATACGGGATTCGAACCCGTGACCTTTTGACTGCCAGTCAAACGTGCTCCCTCTGCACCAATTCCCCAAAATTTAATAGACATAGAATCTACTGTATGATTTTATCATTATTTTTAGAAAAAATAAATACTAAATTTGTTTTTTTACGCTTATTGGCTGAATTTTGTATTTTGATTTTACTATAGTTCGTGGGTATCACCAGATTTCTGCTATAAAAAATGGTAAGATGATTTTCCATCATCTTACCACCATCAGCTCACATCAGCTATTTAAATAATTCTTTGACTGACTCCAAAAAACCCTTCTTCTTGTTGTAGCAATCTATTCCTATTTCCTCTGACATTTTACGTATGAATTTTTTCTGTTTACCTGTCAACTTAGTCGGTACTTCGAGATTTACCTTGACGTATAAATCTCCTTTTCTTCCATTTCTCACACTTGGCATTCCTTTTCCCTTGAGTCTGAATACCGTTCCTGACTGAGTCCCGGCCGGAACTTTATATTTCAATTTTTCATCTAATGCCGGTACTATAATTTCATCTCCAAGTGCTGCTTGTTCAAATGTGATTGGAATTTCTATTTGTAAATCCTGACCTGCCCTCTTATACATTTTATGTGGTCTCACACCTATGACTATGAATAGATCTCCGGGTTCACCACCTCTTTTGCCTGCTTCTCCCTGTCCTCTTAGAGTTATTACGGAATCATTGTCAACTCCGGCGGGAATATTTACAGAAAGAGTTACTGTCTTTCTTTCTGTGCCCTTTCCATGACATACGTGGCAAGGATCATCGATAATTTTACCGCTACCTCTACACTGATCGCAGGTTGTCTGACTCTGCATAACGCCAAGGGGAGTCCTATGTTGTACATTTACTACACCGCTTCCACCACACTTTGGACAAGTTCTGACGTTAGCGTCATTTTCCGCACCGCTTCCGTGACAATGACTACAATCCACATCCTTGGTTACCCTAATATCTTTTTTAGTACCAAAAGCCGCTTCTTCAAAATCTATTGCTATGTGCTGGTGAATATCAGAGCCTCTGACCGGTCCGTTTCTTCTCCTTGAAGATGACGAAAACCCACCACCGAAGAAATCGCCAAAAGCTCCGAAAATATCCTCAAATCCACCAAATCCGCCAAAACCCTCCGTTCCTCCGAATCCACTGTTAGGATCAACACCTGCATGACCGAATTGATCATACTTTTGTTTTTTCTCAGGATCGCTCAATATACCATACGCTTCATTGATTTCCTTGAACTTTTCCTCTGCTTCTTTATCCCCTGAATTTCTATCCGGATGATATTTCATAGCCAACTTTCTAAAAGCTCTTTTAATCTCATCATCTGAAGCTCCCTTGGATAAACCAAGAACTTCGTAATAATCTCTCTTATCAGCCATTACTTACTTTCCTTATCATCTACCACTTCATAGTCCGCATCAACTACATTGTCTTTGCCTTGAGAAGTTCCTGCTTGTCCATCAGTGGGATTATTTGCAACATTCTCTCCTGTCTGAGCCTGTTGTGCAGCCTCATATAACTTAGTTGACATTGTATGGAATTTTTCAGTCAGCTTTTCAACAGCAGACTTGATATCTTCCACAGTACCGTTCTCCAGTTTCTTTGAAAGTTCCTCTTTCGCCTCCGTAATATCCTTTACTTCAGCCTCACTCAACTTACCATCTAATTCTTTTAAGTTTTTGTCAGTTTCATATATTAGGGTTTCAGCCTGGTTTCTAATTTCAATCTCTTCTTTTCTCTTTTTATCCTCTTCCGCAAACTGTTCCGCTTCTTTAACCTTTGCATTTATTTCATCTTCTGAAAGGTTAGTTGAAGAAGTGATGGTTATGCTCTGTTCTTTTCCTGTACCTAAATCCTTTGCACTTACATTCACAATACCGTTTGCATCAATGTCAAAAGTAACTTCAATCTGCGGTACCCCTCTTGGAGCAGCCGGGATTCCTGTCAGCTGAAATCTACCTAAAGTGATATTACCGGCAGCCATTTCTCTTTCTCCCTGCATTACGTGAATATCTACTGCCGACTGATTATCTGCAGCTGTTGAAAATACCTGACTCTTTTTTGTAGGAATAGTCGTATTTCTTTCGATCAGTTTAGTTGCCACTCCGCCTAAAGTTTCAATGGAAAGTGATAGAGGTGTTACATCAAGCAGCAATACATCATTAACTTCACCTGTTAGAACTCCAGCCTGAATTGATGCTCCTATTGCCACGCATTCATCAGGGTTAATTCCTTTAAATGGATCTTTTCCCGTAATCTTCTTCACTGCATCTTGAACAGCCGGAATTCTTGTCGAACCTCCCACTAAAATTACCTTCTCGATATCAGAATTGCTTACACCGGCATCTGACATAGCCTTTTTCATCGGTTCAATTGTTCCTTCTACCAGTTTCGCGGTCAACTGATCGAATTTTGCTCTTGTCAAATCCATATTCAAATGTAGAGGTCCGTTTTCATTTACAGTGATAAACGGTAAGTTAATGTTTGTACTCTGTGCACTAGAAAGCTCCTTTTTCGCTTTTTCGGCAGCCTCTTTTAACCTCTGCATTGCCATAGTATCTTTTTTCAAATCAATACCGTTCTCTCGTGCAAAAGTTTCTGTCATAAAATTCAATATCGCATTATCGAAATCATCTCCACCTAATTTATTATTTCCCGAAGTTGCGAGCACCTCGAAAACGCCATCGCCAAGTTCCAGAATTGATACGTCAAATGTACCGCCGCCCAAGTCGTAAACCAAAATTTTATGGTGTCCTGACTCTTTGTCCAGCCCATAGGACAAAGCTGCAGCAGTAGGTTCATTTATAATTCTCTTAACATCTAAACCTGCTATCTTTCCCGCATCCTTTGTCGCCTGTTTCTGACTATCTGTAAAATAAGCCGGCACTGTAATTACCGCTTCTGTAACTTTTTCTCCCAGATAGGCCTCTGCATCCGCTTTCAATTTTCCGAGAATCATTGCGGAAATATCTTGCGGAGTATAATCCTTTCCATCAATTGATACGTTGTAATCCTCTCCCATATGTCTCTTAATTGAAGCTATAGTTCTTTCAGGATTTGTAACTGCCTGTCTTTTAGCAGTTTCTCCCACTAGCCTTTCCCCATTTTTTGCAAATCCCACTACTGAAGGTGTTGTTCTGTTTCCCTCTGCATTGGTGATTACCATCGGTTCTCCACCTTCCAGTACTGCAACACATGAATTTGTTGTTCCCAAATCAATTCCTATAATTTTTGCCATTTTTCCAATCTCCTTTATATTTAAATTATTTTCTTTTTTATTTTTGTTAACTTGCCACGCATGGTCTTGCTATGACAAGGAATCAACCGTCAATGAAACTATATTTTTAGTGTTCTACGCATCTATATCGATCATTTTGCGACTTTCACCATCGCAGGTCTTATGACTTTTCCATTCAGAGAATATCCTTTTTGAAGAACTCCTGAAACCTTTCCGCTTTCCACGAAATCTGTATCTTCCATCAAGACTGCATTGTGGATGTTCGGATCAAATTCAATATCTTCAGCTTCTATTTCCATAAGTCCATTGTCTAAGAGAACATCTTTAAGCTGCTTCAAAATCATTTCCATTCCTTCTTTAAAGCTTTCATTTTCATGATCTGCTTCCAGACCTCTTTCAAAATTGTCCAAAACATCTAACAGTTTTAGTATAATCTTTTCATTGGCAAATGCGAAAGTCTCACTTCTCTGTTTTTCCACTCTTTTCTTGTAATTTTGAAAATCCGCCATAAGTCTCATATATTTCGTATTCTCATCTTCACCGCCATTTTCCATGTCTGTATCGGCACTCTTTTGATCACTGTCTAGACTGCTTCCATCGCTATCGCCTTTTTCAAAATTTTCTTGTTTTTCTTCATTTAATTTTTCTTTTTCATCCATTGCAATGGATTCTCTACAGGTTTCATCTATTACATCCTTGGAAGTTTCTTTAGTATTCTCATTTAAATTATCATTCTTCGTCTTTTTCATCTCGATTGTTACCCTCCGTCAACTTATATAGGTTACTTATATTATTTGTTAAATACTCAATAACAGAAGTTATCTCATCGTATTTCATCCTCGTCGGTCCAATAACACCTAATTTGCCCACATACTTTCCATCGACATGATATGTCGCCGTAATCAAACTGTAATCCTTCAGCTCATCGTAATTATTTTCCGTTCCAATGGTTATAATTGTTCCGTTTTCTCTATCAGCAATAGTTTTTAGCAACTTATCTTTCTTCTGAACCACTTCCATAAATGATTTAGCTTTACTGATATCGCTGTATTCAGGAATAGAAAATATATTTGTTAAACCATCCATATAGATGTTGACATTTAACATATCTTTCAAAGTTTTCAAAAAGTTCGGCATGATGTTCTCTGCCAACTTTGACATAACCTCTACATCGCTTTCAAATGAACTGATTATATCCATTTTCAAGGCTTGATCAACAGTCTTTCCTCTGTAATTGTAAGTTAAGGATTTTGACAGTAAATCCAACATTTCATCAGAATATCCAACATCGACTGACAGCGTTGTATTAGAAACTTTGCCCGACTCCGACACTATCATTATGACCACTCTCTCATCATCCACCGGAAGAAGATTTACCGTTTTCAGCACATCTTCCTGTGTGTCCGGAGTTATTGCAAATGCGGTTAAATTCGTTATATTTGATAGTATTTTTGCCGCTTGCTGAATGGTTTTTTCCAATGCTTGAAAATTCTTAACCAGTCCCTCGGCGATGATTTCCTTCTGCTCTTCAGGTATTTCAGATTTTTTCATTATATCATCGACGTATAATCGGTACGCCTTTTCAGATGGTACTCTCCCTGCAGATGTATGCGGATGAGTCAAAAACCCCATCTCCTCCAAATCAGCCATTTCGTTCCTAATTGTTGCAGGACTGATTCCGAGATTATATTTTTTTGACAATGCTCTTGAACCGACAGGCTCTGCTGTCGATATAAAATCACCAATAATAGCCTGTAATATTCTCAATTTTCTTTCACTTAATTCCATAAGCAACTCTCCTCGTGTTAGCACTCATTGTAATCGAGTGCTAATTACTATTTTATTATACACGTTTTATTTAAAGAGTCAACACCTTTCGAAATAAAATTATATGAATGTTTTGTCACAAATGAGTTTCATTGCATTCAACCAAGATGAATATGGTCCCGTTCATCCCAAAATATCTGTATACATAAAAGAGCGACTGTGACTTTGCGGACATTCTCATTTTATCCTGCACTCTATCACATATCGCTCTTCTCTTTTATCTACTATCGACTATCGACAAATTTTTGTATACCTTATCAGTATTTTTCACCCGTTTACCTGTTTCGATACATCATATTTCTCGCTTGCATATTATATATCAAATTTTCATTCTTTTTATTTTTCTATATGAAACTGCAGCTAGAATTAATATGCATCCCCATATTTCCGGCATGAATCTACCGTCATCAGTCCTAGGAGTCACATTATTCTTTACTATTTTTTCATCTATCATGGTAATTATCTGATTGCCATCTTTTGACACTGTAAACTCAATATCTTTAGCTATTTCATATCCTTTCGGAGCTTTAATTTCTTTTATCCTGTAGTTTTTTCCTATTTCAAGACCCTTAAAGGTTTTACCTTTTCCATCGCTTATCCATTCCTCTATTTTATTCCCTCTGGAATCCAGCAATTGAAGTTTTGCACCTTTCAGGTTAATTTTTTCTCCAGTTTTTTTATCTGTTGAGACTTTAAATACTTTTACTGTAGTTGGCTGTTCTTTGCTCACGACATCATAATTAAAGTTCTTTTTGTTTCCTTCTTTCACTTCTGCCTCTATTTCATGTACTTCTTTATCTAGTACATATCCCTTAGAACTTTCTATTTCTTCCAGCTTGTACAATCCGGGTTTTCCATTTTCATATTTAGCTATTCCATCTCTATCAGTCACTAAATCTGCTATCTTTTCCCATGAATTACTTGTTTTATTTCGGTAAGATAGTTTATATTTAGCTCCCTTGATAGTGCCGTATCCCTGAGGTTTAGATTGACCTGTTTCCTTATCTATCTTTCTAAGAGTTATAGATATTGTCTGTGCTTTTTCTATATCTGTTACATCTTTTAGAGTTGTCACTCCTTCGTTTGTATTTCCAGGTTTTACCTGCTGAACAGATATCAATCCTTCAGTTCTTACAAAACCCTTTGGAGCCTTTGTTTCCTCGATGGTATATGTTCCTAGCAAGCCTACCGCTCTGCCATTTTCATCCTTAAATAACTTATCTCCACCTATCTTATATTTTTCATCCAATAAAAAGCCTATTTTACCATTAGGCATTTTTTTAGTTTTGAATATCCATGTTCTAAATGGCGTTTTTCCTCCAGTTTCCGATTCCTTATTAAAGTATTGTTTATAATATTTAATTGTATATTCTGCCCCTTCTAAAGATAAACTTTTATCTGCTCCTGACGCGGCTCTTTTTTCAACTGAAAGCCTCAACGGGTCAAATAACGGTTCATCAGCGACCTTTAATACTGCTGTATCATCGGCATTAACTGTTATCCGATATGTCTTTTTATCCAACTTATAACCCTTTGGAGCAGCTATTTCCTTTATATAATATGTTCCTTTTTTTAAAGTTATTTCATTTGAATCGCCACTTTCATTAGTTTCGAGCGTACCAACTCTATCTTTTAAGCTGGAATCTTTATATACGCCGTATTGTGCTCCGGCAATAGAGTAGTTTTCCGGACATAGATCTGTTAATTTTTTGTTGCTCTTTGTTATTTTCTTCAGCTTTAATTTCCCATTTTTATCAACTTTGTACGTAAAGCCTCCCACTCGTTGCAGTTTCCAAGGAGGTTTCCCATTAAGATGATCTCTGTCTGCCGGGTGAATATCTGATTTATCCATTGTTATTTTATCCGAGTTAACCACTATGTCGTACGAACCGGAACCGTTTAAAGTACCTGTAAAAGTGTACGCTCCATCTGCCGGGGTAGGTGCCCCCAGATCTATACAATATCCATGGTAAGTTTTTCCGTCCGGCATCTTCACTGCAAATTCCGTTTTATTTGGTGCAAATGCGTGTTTTATCATTTTAATTTCACATTTACCCGTTATGGTTTTATCCTGTGCATGGACTATACCTACGGTAAATGGTAAAAATGTACTAAACATTAAAAGCATTGCCATCACGTAGGAAAATATTTTCCTCAACTTACTTTTTCTCTTTCTTTCAATCATATTTTTATCCTTTCTCAAAATATTTTTCTATACAATTACCATTTTTTATTATGACATCACATACGCACACATCACTCTATAGTATGTAACTCTACACGCATATTTCATTCATTTTTAAATGCGATAATTTTACTTTACGGAATATATCAACTCAATGCAAAGATATTTTACTGCGTTTTTCTTTATCCCAATGTCTTCTCAACTTCTGCGCAATCGCACTCCGAGAACAACAAATTTTTTCGGCCACCTCTCTTTGTGTATGTCCCTTTATGTAAATCTCTCTGAGAATCAGTCTCATTGTCTTATCATCTATTGAATCCAAATAACTTTCTATCTCTTCAACAGCTATCAACAATGTCTTGCCTTTCTCTCTCAGTTCTAAAACTAACATATCTAATTTTTCTTGTGTAAAGCCGTCCGTTAAACACGTATAATCTCTTTTTGGTATCATTGCAACCGATTCTTTTTCTTCAGCTCTATTTGATAAAATATCATCTCTCTTATTTTTTAATCTGCCGATGCTTCTCTGTAAAGATTCAATTTCAGAGTTGATAATGCCGTATCTGCGTAAATCATTTTTATCCATATCACTATCCTCAAACACTCATTCCTTTCTCAAAAAATCACAAAATGCTTTTATAGATTCATTTGACCATATTTTATATCACTAATATGAATCGTCGCAATATGGAATGCATATAAAGAGTAAAATTCGTAATCTGAAGATCAACAACAGTAATACGATGAATATTTTACATAAAATCGAATTGTCACATTGATGAACCCTTATCTCTCTCAAAATATTGTTGATTTAAATTAAAATATTTCTCGAAACAAAATTCAGGCTGATATCTTATCAATAAATGCTCATTCTCATTTCCTTTTCAATCGAATACGTTCGCTTATTTTTCCGTACTCGCTTCCGCATTCTCTGAGAAATAATTTCGTATTTTCTTCAAATGTACTGAAGAAGTCATCAAATTGTAGAATATCTGTCTTGCTGCTTAAATTCAACCTGTCACCAAAACACGAAACGCCCTCGACTCCTTCATCAGTTTTTATGCTGAATCCTCGGACTTCTAAAAATTTTCCCGAACGATATTGAACTTCTTTGATATCATCCAATGAAATTACCTTCTTCACATCATCGCTTTCTATTATCACTTCCTCATCGTTTAATTCGAAAGTGAACAGCTTAATTTTATGTCTATTTATATATTGAAATATCGACATCATAAAAACCGCTGTTAAGTATAAAATTGCTGCAAATAACACCTTTTCTAAATGGAACATTAAATGTGGTCTATATCGCAGGAACAGAAAGAGCATAGCAAATGCAAAAATACAATATGTAATTATCCACGGTAAAAATATTTTGTTACGAACAACTTTTAATTCAATTCCTTTTACATGAAATTTCACCTGTTTCTCTCTTTCCTCAATAAATGTATGTAACAATCAGTAAGCAAATATATTTTCTTATTAATTATAAAATTATATTTTTATGTATAAATTTTCATTATTTCTGTAAATCATTTTCTAATTCTAACTTAATTAGATTAGACCACATTACCGAATAAAAGTCAATTTAGAAATCAAATCTTGATTATTTATAAATTTTTCTTGACAATTATATTTTATTTATTGTATAGTATTTGCTATAAACTATTGTATGTGAAAGTAAAGGATTAAGAGTTATGTTTAGTACGTTTTTAAATTCAAACTTATCTTTAAATCTAAACAAAAAATCTTCTGCAGCAGAAAAAACTGTTGCTCCTTTGAAATGCAAAAAATCAAAAAAACAGATAAAATGCATTTATCATCCTTTTACAGTCAATGGTATTTTTTTTAGCGAGTTGTAAACATTTTAGTCGTTTCACCACTTTCTGTAGAAGGAAAGTGGTTTTTTTATGTTTATGACGTTTTTATTTGAAAGGAGATTTTATTTTATGGAAGCTATTAATGTAGGGATATTATCCATTCTACCACCGGTCATTGCGATTGCATTGGCGCTCATTACAAAAGAAGTTATTTCTTCACTTTTAATAGGAATTTTCGTTGGAACTTTCACCTATTCTTTCAGCAGCGGCAAAGGCTTCATGGGAGGACTTGATACAACATTAAACTTGATGGGACAAAAAATTGGCGACAACGCTACAATGATATTATTCCTATCTCTTCTCGGTGTTTTGGTTGTATTGGTTACTGCTGCAGGCGGGTCACAGGCTTATGGAAACTGGGCTGCTACCAAGATAAAGAACAAGAGAATGGCACAGCTTGCGACATCTCTTTTAGGATTCATCATATTTGTTGATGACTATTTCAACTGTTTGACAGTCGGTACCGTAATGCGTCCCGTTACTGATAAATACAGAATTTCAAGGGCAAAGCTAGCATACTTGATAGATTCCACCGCTGCCCCTATATGCATCATAGCACCTATTTCTTCATGGGCTGCCGCTGTGGGTTCCACTCTTGCAGCTGCAAAAATTTTCAAAAGTGACTTACTGGCATTTTGTGCAACAATACCCTTCAACCTCTATGCAATATTAACTATATTGATGGTTATCATTTTAGCATGTACCAACATCAGTTACGGTCCTATGAGAAAAATTGAAAAGTATGCAGAATTGAATAATGAATTGGGGGCCTTGACCATAAATGAAGAAACTGATGAAACCGAAGGCAAGGTTAAAGACCTTTTAATTCCCATCATCGCTTTAATAGTATTCTCAATTCTTGCAATGCTTTACACTGGAGGGCTCTTCTCCGGTAAGGCTGGTGGAATAATTTCAGCATTCGGTAACAGTGAGGCACCAAAGTCATTGGCATTAGGAGGATTTGGTGCAATCGTAGTAACTTTTATTTTATATATGCCAAGAAAAATTCTTTCATTCAAAGATTTTATGGGAAGTTTTACAGAAGGTATCAAAATGATGGTTCCTGCAATTACAATTTTGGTTCTCGCCTGGACTATATCCGGCGTTTGTCGTGATCTGCTATCAACCGGTCAGTATATAGGCAATTTGGTGCAGCACAGCCATTTCCCTGTAATATTCTTACCTTTAATAGTATTTATTGTCGCTTCATTTTTATCATTTTCAATGGGAACAGCATGGGGAACTTTCGGTATTTTAATTCCTATTGTAATAATAATTTGCGAACCTATAATCGCAACTAACCCTTCAATTATGATAGTTACCCTTGCAGCTACGCTAGGTGGATCGGTATTTGGGGACCATTGTTCACCGATATCCGATACTACGATATTATCTTCTACCGGTGCAGACTGCAACCATATACAGCACGTTTCAACTCAGATTCCATATGCTTTAACTGTTGCGGCAGCGTCGGGTATAGGGTATTTTGTAAGCGCTTTAACCAAGTTCAACGTGTTCACTACTATCGGAAGTGGCGTATTATCACTGATTGTAATGATATACATATTTGATAAAATCTCTAAACGTAAAAATGCTTAATGCGATATTAAGCAAAGATAACGGCTAATCGGAGTCGTGCGAACGATTCTCTAAAAAGCGGTAACGTCTTGAAATATAACGCTACCGTTTTTATATTGCTTGAAAGAAACCTCGCGTTAAGCGCGAGGTTAGTTATTTATCTTTTTACCTATTTTTTAATTTATCCAGCTTTTCGTTCTATCAACAGCCTTTTTCCAATTTCTTACAAGTTCTTCTCTCTTTTCAACACTGATACCAGGCTGAAAAACTCGTTCAATGGAAACATTTTCAACGATGTCCGTAGTATCCTTCCAGTATCCTATTGCCAATCCCGCAAGATATGCTGCTCCTAGAGATGTGGTTTCAACTGAAAATCCTCTGATAACCCTGCTATTCATAATATCCGCTTGAAACTGCATCACAAAATTGTTTTTCGCAGCACCTCCATCCACCTTCAACTCACTGATACCCTTTTTAATGTCATCTGACATCGCATCAGCTAAATCTTTTGTCTGGTAAGCCATAGATTCCAAGGCAGCTCTCACAATATGATTTTTATTCGTAGCTCTGGTAAGACCTTGAATGCTTCCTCTGGCATACTGATCCCAGTATGGTGCTCCCAAACCTACAAAAGCGAGAACGAAAAATACCCCTCCTGTATCACCTACGGAATTTGCCATTGTCTCCGTTTCCTCTGCAGAATTTACTAATCCCATCTCATCTCGCAGCCATTGCACTGCTGCACCTGCAACAAACACAGAGCCTTCCAAAGCATAAAAAATCTTATCTTCGATGCCCCACGCTATGGTCGTTATCAGTCCGTTTTCGCTAATAACTGGAATATTTCCAGTATTCATCAACATAAATCCGCCTGTACCATAAGTCATTTTGCAATCGCCTTCTCCAAAACACGTCAAACCGAACAAAGACGCTTGTTGATCGCCCGCTGCACCGGCTATTGGAATTTCCCCGCTGAATAAATCCTTTTTCGTATATCCATATATCTCTGAGGAAGATTTTACCGATGGTAACATATTTAGCGGTACATCCAAAAGTTCTAAAATTTCATCATCCCACTTTAAAGTTTTAATATTGAACATCATAGTTCTGGAAGCGTTGCTGTAATCCGTTATATGAACCTTCCCACCTGTCATCTTCCAAATGAGCCAAGTTTCTATAGTTCCAAAGAGTAAATTCCCCGCTTCCGCTTCAGATCTCGCATCCGGCACGTTATCCAAAATCCACTTCAACTTGCTTCCCGAAAAATACGCATCAATAAACAATCCCGTCTTTTCCTTGATCATATCGTAATACTCTTTTTTCGCTTTTAATTGATCACAATACTGCGCTGTCCTTCTGCACTGCCACACTATAGCATTATATATCGGTTTCCCTGTAGTTTTGTTCCAAACCACTGTGGTTTCCCTCTGATTGGTTATCCCTATTGCCGCAATATTTTCATATGTGCAATTCACTTTATACATTGCCTCCTGAGCCAATCCTACCTGTATGGACCAAATTTCCATAGGGTCATGCTCTACCCATCCGTTTTCAGGATAAATTTGTGTGATTTCCTTTTGTGCAACGCTTATAGCTCTACCCTGCCTGTTGTAAAGTATACATCTTGAACTAGTGGTTCCCTGGTCAAATGCCATAATATATTTTTTCATTTAAATCATCCTTTCAATTTGTACATAAGCCTCAATACTTCTGACAAATATCTCTGCTTTTGTATCTATCATCGTTGGCGATCTCTAAATCAAACAAATTCACACATTATATCATTGGACTTCAAAAATCCGTTTTCTGTTAAAAATAGCCTTTTTTCACTGCAATCTAAAATACAATTTCCTTTTTCTGCTTCCTTCTTTATGTAGTCGAGCTTATCTGGGTAAACTTCTCTGAAGGACTTCCCGAAAATTTTCTTAAATTCCCTTAAATTCACTCCCTCTTTCATTCTCAGGGCAGTAAAAATGAAAATCCCCATCTCTTCCTCTTCAGAATTTTCTTTTACTCCATCGAGCCACATATCAAAATCTTCCAAATCTAAATTGGAGTATTTACCATAATCGGAATACACCTTGGGATTTTCCCAACGCTTATTTAAAATATAACTGGATGCTCCTATTCCAATACCTAGATACTCCTCATATTTCCAGTATTTAATATTATGTCCTGATTCCTTACCTATCTTTGAAAAATTTGAAATTTCGTAATGGTCATAACCGGCATCAGTGAGTTCATTCACTGCTAAATCGTAAAATTTTTGCAATTTTTCATCGTCTGCCGTGGATAAACTCCCCATTTTAAATTCTCTGTAAAATTTGGTTCCGTCCTCTATTTGCAGGCTATACGCTGATATGTGATCAACTCCCAATGAAATTGCCTTTATCAATGTTCTGTGCCAAGATTCAAGTTTTTGATCCGGTAAATCGAAAATTAAATCCACACTCAAATTTTCTATTCCTAATTTTCGGCACAGATTTATCTTATCAATTGCCATCTCTTCGTTGTGCAACCGTCCTAACATTCTCAATTCATCATCATCAAAAGATTGAACTCCTATGCTAATTCTATTTATTCCCGCATTTTTATACGATATAATTTTTTTCTCAGTCAGAGAATTAGGATTGGCTTCTATGGTTATTTCCACATCTTCATGCACATCGTAATGCAGTTTTATTTTTTTTAACAATTTTTCAATATATTCTTCATCTACTGCGGAAGGTGTTCCTCCACCTATAAAAATTGTATCCACGACGTATTTGTCTCTTAAATACTCCCCCCTGTTGTCAATTTCTTTAAGTAGATTATCGAAATAATCTTTTACTGATGCAGTTTCTCCGACAATGTCATCATTTTCCCCCAGCCTGAAATAATTATCGTTATTTTCCTTCATGACAAAAGAAAGAAAGCCACAATAATTGCACTTTCTCTCACAAAACGGTATGTGTATGTACAACCCTAAAGTTTTTTTCATTTTCGCTATCCTGCATTTCATCCAGAAATTAAACCACGCCTATCATATCTTCGTTGCATTTTGCTGTATTCCATGAGAAAAATCCATCTTTACCATTGATCTGTAAATTAAATTTTCAAATTTTTAAGATTATAATCGCACCACCTATAGCTATTCCATATATAGAAAAAAAGTACAAAAATAATTTCCTAAATTCATGTCTTAAAAATATATTCGCAATTTCGTAATTGAAAGTTGAAAACGTCGTAAATCCACCCAATCCTCCGGAACCTAAAAATATCAACAGAGTATTATCCATATTTACTTTTATAAAAATTGCCATAATCCATGTTCCTAATATATTTATGGTCCATGTCCAGTAAGGAAGATACGCGTCCTTGTAATTTTTTTTACAGTGGTTAGTTATAAGCAATCTGATTAGAGCTCCATATCCACCTCCAATTCCCACCATAATCAGTTTAGAGATCATTTTCATCACCTCCAAACTTCTCATAAAAATAATCTGTCACATATATTCCTAAAACTGCACCTGTAAATCCCGAAACCGAACCACACACCCAGTATGCGACAGCTTTTACTACCTCATATGCCAGGGCAAATTTTATAACTTCCACTGAAAAAGTGGCAAACGAGGTAAAAGCACCTATAAACCCCATCGACAACCCAACTACTATTCTATGGTTATGATGCCACATCTTTCCTAAAAAATTATATACTGTTGCCAGCAAAAAACATCCTATTGAGTTTATTACAAATGTCCCAAAAGGGAAGCCCTCCACTTCATTTAAAAGAGTGCTGAGAAAATACCTCGTCATAGCTCCTAAAGCTCCGCATATGGCAACATATGTGTAAATCAACGCATACTCATTTTTCAAATCCATGCTGCTCTCAAACATACTCCTTGCTGTCGGTGGCTTCCCAGATTTTTTGATACCTTGTCCTTCTATTTTTTCTTCATCTGATTTATAACGATTTGAGCTATCTATAACTGTATCGATTACATCGTCAAACTTCTTATGCAACTCGCTCTCTTCGTCATATCTGTTCAAATATATATCCTTATTTTTATCATTTGTATCACGTTTGATATTTACTGTTGTGCGTTTTTCATCTTCCTCTCTCATTTTTTCTTTTTCAAATTCCTTTTCAGTATTGCCTATACCTTTTTCAGTATCGTTAACACATCCAGAAAATTTAGTTTTCTTAAACCTTTTGTTTTCCTCTTCTCTCATCTTTCTTTCTAATTTCATTTATGCACAATCTATTTTTCACATTCTTCTTTTATAAAATCGTAAATTCATCACTTATTTTCATCGTACTTTAAAACCGCTGTAAATGCCTCTTGCGGTACTTCCACTCTACCGAATTGTCTCATTCTCTTCTTTCCTTCCTTTTGTTTTTCCAGCAACTTCTTTTTACGTGAAATATCTCCCCCATAGCACTTTGCTATAACATCTTTTCTGTATGCTCTAACTGTGGCTCTGGCAATTACCTTCTGTCCTATTGAAGCCTGAATCGGCACCTCAAACTGATGCATAGGAATTACCTCTTTTAATTTTTCACACACAAATTTCCCTCTTTGATATGCCTTTGACTCATGTACGATCATAGAAAATGCATCTACCAACTCTTTATTGAGTAAAATATCCATCTTGACTAACTTAGATGGTTCGTATCTCACAAATTCATAGTCCAAAGAACCGTAGCCTCTGGTTTTAGACTTAAGGGCATCAAAAAAATCATATATGACTTCATTTAAAGGCATTTCGTAGTGTAGCTGCACCCTATCTTCTGTTATGTACTCCATATGCAACAGTTTACCTCTTCTATCCTGGCATATTTCCATAATATTCCCTACATATTCTTTAGGTATCATTATATCTGCTTTTACTATGGGCTCTTCCAGATGTTTTATCGCTGTTAAATCCGGCAAATTACTCGGATTTTGAACCATCGTTTCACTTCCATCCACTCCTATCACTTTGTAAATTACGCTTGGTGAAGTTGTGATTACCGCTAGATTGAACTCTCTTTCAAGCCTCTCCACTATGATTTCCATATGCAATAATCCCAAAAAACCGCATCTAAATCCAAATCCCAGCGCCTTTGAGGTTTCCGGTTCAAAGTTAAACGCTGCATCGTTAACTTGAAGTTTTTCCAATGCATCTTTTACATTTTCATATTTTTCTCCCTCTGCCGGATATATTCCGCAATATACCATAGACTGTGCCTTTTTATAGCCCGGTAACGGTTCATCTGCAGGATCTTCATCCAACGTTATCGTATCTCCAACTCTTGCATCTCTAACTTGTTTTATACTCGCTAAAATATATCCTACCTCTCCTGCTTTCAATTCTTTTTTCATAACCGGTCTCGGAGACAGGATTCCAACTTCTGTAACTTCATACTTGGTCTTTGAATTCATCAATCTGATTATTTCTCCCGGCTTTATTCTACCGTCAAAAACTCTTGCATATATTATTACTCCTTTATAGTTGTCGTAGTATGAATCAAATATTAGTGCTTTTAACTTTCCGTTGACGTCTCCCTTCGGTGCCGGTACATTTTTCACTATGCTTTCCAATAAATCTTCAATTCCCACTCCCTCTTTAGCCGAAACCAGAGGTGCATCCATCGCTTCAATTCCTATAACATCTTCTATTTCTTCTTTTACTTCATCACACCTTGCGCTTGGTAAATCAATTTTATTCAAGCAAGGAAGAATTTCCAAATCCTCGTCAAGTGCCAAATAAACGTTTGCAAGGGTTTGCGCCTCTACACCCTGTGTGGCATCAACTACCAAAACAGCTCCTTCACATGCTGCCAGAGATCTGGACACCTCATAAGTAAAATCCACATGTCCCGGCGTGTCTATCAAGTTAAATATGTACTCATTTCCATCTTTTGCATTATAAATCAACCTGCTGGTTTGCAATTTTATCGTTATTCCCCTCTCTCGCTCCAACTCCATATTGTCTAAAAATTGATCCTTCATTTCGCGTTTTGAAACGCTGCCGGTTTTTTCCAATATTCTATCTGCAAGTGTTGATTTTCCATGATCTATATGTGCTATAATACTAAAATTTCTTATTTTATCTTGGTATGAATTCATTCTTTCCTCTTTCATAAATGTATTTTAAATCAAATTGCTTTTTCATATCACATTTTATTCCGCGATGTTCTCATTTTTACCGTGCTGAATCTCTGTTAAACATCATAATTTTATCAAAAAAATATCTTATCATATTCTACATTAAAATTTCGTAAAATTCAACAAAACACCTAAAATACTTGATTTATAGTAAAGTTTAATATATACTGTTATGTGCGAATTTGTGTTATTAAAATGAAAGTGGGGTAAAAAATGGCAAATATTAAATCCGCAAAAAAAAGAATTAGTGTAATCGACAGAAAAACAGCTAGAAACAAGCGTGTGAAAAATCATGTAAAAGAAGCTGTAAAGGCTTTTGAAATCGCATTAGCCGAAGGTGATGTTAAAGGTGCTGAGGAAAAGCTTTCCATAGCAGAAAAGAAACTTATGCAGGCTGCTGCAAAGGGAACATTTCACAAGAAGACTGCCTCAAGAAAAGTTTCAAGATTGCAACTAAAACTTAATAAAGCAAAATAAATCTCATCCGTCCCCACCAGTGTATAAGTTAAATACACATGAGATTAAACCGGTTCTTGTCTCAGGCCGGTTTTTTATTTAAAGAAAACCCCGAGTTTAACCCAGGGATAATTCTTTATTAAAATGAACTTTTCTTTCTCTTCGTAACATAGCTCAAATGTCTAACTTCTCTTCTTCGTCCAATTTTTTTTCCACTGCCCTCTGTCTTTTTTGTACTAAATTTCCAATGATAACATCGGCTGCCAATAATAAGATAAGATATAAAATGATAAATAGGAGTATATTGTTTAATTTAAAATCTCCGGTCAACAGTACGAAAAACACAGCACTTACTCCACAGGTTACAACAGTTTTAAAGACAGTTTTTTTCCTTTGCGTATCTTTAAAATTATAAATCCCACATCTGTAGTTTAAAACAGTATTGTATAAACCACATCCAACAAGCATAAACAATTCTACACAATATTGCTCCAAATTCGCCCTCATAAAAAACATCTGAACAATGATTGACACATTTAAAATCAGAATAACCAGTTCAAATCCTGTGCTTTGTGCTTTTCTCTTTTCGAATATCAAGCGTTCATCTTTTACGTAATCGTTTCTCATGGCTATACCTCCCAAAATAACTCATCTAAAGTCTTGTTTAAGGTTTTACAAATTGCTAAACACAAATTTAATGTAGGATTGTAGTTACCGGATTCTATTAAACTAATCGTCTGCCTTGTGACTCCTATTGCATTTGCAAGATCTGCCTGTTTCATATTGCATTCAATCCTAGCGATTTTCATCTTTATATTCTTCACTGTAATCCCCCTCTCACTTATAAATATATATTATATTTTACTTTTTGTCAATTATATATTGCATCAAAATGGCGAACCGATGATACATTTTTACTTTTATGTCACTTTTCTCTTATAAAAATTTAAAACTACTTAATTAAAATGCATTAAAATAGCGAATAAACCAAACATCTATTCGCTATAAATCACTATATATTCTCCTGTCTCTTAATTTTTCTGATAGTGGTTCTGATAAAATCTTCTGTCCTTATCTGAACTTTTTTAATCCTTTTGCAATAGCTCAACCGTATGGCTGACGCTGGGCTTTGATATGCACATATGTCTAGCTAAATCTATGGAACTCTCCACATCTTTATCTTTTTGAATGACATGAATTGCTTTTAAATAATCTTCTCCAGACATGTGAAGTTTCATTTCGGTTTCTCGCTTTCAGACAATCGACCAGCTCTCAGCCTGCTTGCGGATTTTGACAAAACGCTGATAAAGTCCATCCTGCCCGATTAGCCGTTGGTGCGTGCCTTTCTGTACGACACGACCACCGTCAATCACGAGAATTTGATCAGCATTCTCAATCGTTGCCAACCGATGAGCTATTATAATCACGGTCTTTCCAACCGTCATCTCTGTCAATGCTTCCTGTATCAGATGTTCATTTTCAGGATCAAGGCTAGCCGTGGCTTCATCAAGTATGACGATAGGAGCATTTTTTAAAATGGCGCGAGCGATGGAAATGCGCTGTTTTTCTCCGCCGGAAAGTGTGGAACCTCCCTCACCGATTACGGTATCATACCCTTCTGGAAGAGCCATGATAAAGTCGTGACAACACGCCTGCTTTGCAGCACGGATCATCTCTTTCTCAGATGCCTGCTCTGTTCCAAAGCAGATATTTGCCTTGATGGTGTCGTGAAACAGGTAAACGTTCTGGAACACCATGGAAATATTCGATAACAGACTGTCGCAGGTAAATTCCTTGAGATTATGTCCACCGAGAGTAATCCGTCCTTCGCTCACATCATAGAAGCGCGCCATAAGCCTGCAAAGCGTTGTCTTTCCGCTACCGGACGGTCCTACAATTGCTGTTGTCGTTCCTTCTCTTACTTGGAAGCTCATATCTTCAATAACATTCCTTTTTTCATTCCCCTTGTCGTAAGAAAATTTCACTTGCTCAAAATGAATATCATATCCCGAAAGTGAAATATCCTTTCCATCATCATCAATATAGTTGTCGGGAGACAGTGCCTCTATCTGATCCATGGCATTATTGATAACGGAAAGGATATGTGCGCTGTCTGCAATCGGCTCAAGCGAATTAAAGAGCATCAATGATAGCAGAGAGAATACCAAAACCATTGGCAGGGAAAGATTACCGGATAGTCCGGCTCCCATAACAGAAATAATCATAACGATACTAGCGGCCTTTAACGCAAGCAGGTGTAGACAGTTAAATGGGATAAAGCCCCTTTCGATTCTCAGAGCAATCTTTCTCGTTTCCAGGCAAGCCTTTCGAAATGCGGAAAAAGATGCTCCCTCCATACCAAACGATTTCACAACGTGCAATCCACGGGTATATTCGACGACCGCTCTTGTCAGCTTTTTGTTTACACCGATCTGAACAAGTGTATTTCTTGTGCTGTACTTTGAAATGAGAGATAAACAGAGAAAGGACAGCAGGACGCCTACCAGACAAAGCAATGCGCCAAAGGGATGTATGATCAGAACCAGGATGAAAATGCAAAAAAAACTCAAATATCCTCCGACAAAGGTATCTATCATCCGCATTCCCATATTTTCCAAAGTATAAAGTCCTGTGGTAATTGAATTGAGTACAGTGCCTGTATCGTTCTCTTGAAAATACCCCAGAGAAACCCTCTTCAATGCTGTCCCTATCGCCAATCGATCCCGTGCAACCAGCTCATAGCTGATGGTTTCCTGAAATCTCGCTTTCACATAGTCGAGCAGAAATCGCAGTAGAATCGCGATAAAAATCACACCCAGACTCTGCAACCAAAGGTTGATTGGAACACGGCAATCTTCGTCTCGCCACTGCACAACCTTTCCAATGATATAACCCGCATATACAACGGGACCGGCGAGAGACAATCCAGAAAGAAATGAGAAAAAAAAGCTTATGTAAAGACGTTTTCTGAAATCTCCACACCAACGAATGATTCGCCTTATCGTTCTAAACATTGACCTTACCATCCTTTCCTTGTAGTCTCCAATCCTTTGATTCAATGTGAGCACTCCACATTTTCTTGTAGAGCGGTGTATGTTTCAAAAGTTTCTCATGGGTACCTATAGCCTCCACCATACCGTCATTTAAAACAACGATTTTATCCGCATCTTTCACCGTAGACAGCCGGTGCGCAATGACAAGAAGGGTTTTTCCTTTGGTAAGCTCCGAAATTGACTGTTGAATTAAGTGCTCATTTTCCGGATCGGTAAAAGCGGTGGCTTCATCCAAAATAACAATCGGTGCGTTTTTCAGCATAATACGCGCAATGGCGATGCGTTGCTTTTCTCCGCCAGAAAGTTTTTTCCCCGCTTCACCCGCAGATGTATCGTATCCGTCCGGCAACTTTGAAATAAACTCATCGCAGCGAGCTTTCTTTGCGGCGGCTATTACCTCTTCATCTGTTGCGTAAGGGTTGCCAATGCGGATGTTTTCTTTAACGGAAGTCTGAAACAGAAAATTATCCTGCATAACAAAGCTCACCAATTCTGATAACTGATCAATGGGAATGTTTCGTATGTCCACTCCCCCGATCTCGATGCTTCCGTCACAAACATCCCAAAATCGTGCAATCAACTTCGCTAAGGTAGATTTTCCCCCTCCGCTGGGACCGACCAGGGCGGTATAGCTCCCCTGAGTCAGTGTTAGGTCAATCCCATGAATGATCTCTCCGCTCTTTACTGAGTAAGAAAAGTGGACATTTTTTAGGCGCACATCCCTGCCCCTGAGTGTTGATTTAGATCTCGACTCGGATAATCTTGTCATGTTTAAGAAAGCTTCTGTCTGATCTACGGTATATTTCATCTGACGTATACTATTAGCGAATATTTCCAGTTTTGCAAAGCTCACAATCATAGACATGGCCAGCATAACAGCAAGCGTCATCTCAGATACGGAAAGTCTACCGCAGGAAACCAGAAAGAGACTGACGGGAACAACACCCAAGAGTGTGGCTGGCATGAAGGCAAACGCGAGTTTCATTGTCACCCAGGTGTTCCTCATCCAGTCAATTACAAATCCTTTGTATTCAAGGACCTCGTCAGCGTATTTTTTATAACTGCTACCGGCTTTTCCAAAGGCTCTAATCACCTCAATCCCCTCAATGTATTCAACGATTACACTGTTCAAACGCGCATTGGATTCCATATACTTTTTCATGCTCTTTCCACTGATTGCAAAGGTAATCAGCATGAATATAAAACCGAGCGGCAAAGATAGCAGAGAACCTAGCGCAACTCTGAAATCAAGGAAGAACAACGCAATCAGACTGATGACTGGAAGTACAAGATGTCCGCTGCCCTCCGGAATCATGTGAGCCAGAGGCGGCTCAATCTCCTCAATTCTGTCTACAATCACATTTTTAATCTCCCCGATGGAGTGCTCCTGCACATCTCCAAGAGAAGCCTTCAAAAATGCGTCTGCAATTTTAAGTCTCAAGCCCTCTAAAACATAGTATGCAACATGATGTGAAAGCCCAGTTGAAAATCCAAAACAAACTACTTTGACCACGTAGGATATAGCACCAATCACTCCCCAAAAAATAATGACTGAGTTTTCAAGCGACCCAGCCAGGTATGCGTCAATCATTCGATAAACACAGTAAAAAGGGATTAGTCCGCTCACAATGCTGACAATCGAGAGGATAACTGAAAGCCACATCCTGCGCTCGCTTCCATCTGCATAAGACAGCAGTACTCTAAACCAGTTTTTTCTTTTTTTCTTCCTCACTCTGTATCCCTCCTCGCACAGACCGGACCTTGCCCATCTAATTGAATCACACTGTGACAGACCATATTCAGGAATTCATAATCGTGTGTAATCACCAAAACGATATATCCCTCACAAGACAGCTTCTGAATGATCTCACCTGTCTGCATCATGTGCGTATAATCCAGTCCGCTTGTCGGCTCGTCGAATATCATCACCTTTTTTCCCGACAGCACCGCCTGGCATACGGCAAGCCGCTGACGCTGACCTCCCGACAGGACGGCAGGATGCACCCCTTTATAAGGAAACAGATCAAATTTACACAGAAGCTGATCAATCATTTCTTTCGACGCATCTGGTGCCACCAGCCTACATTCGTTCACAACACTGTCTGCAAATAACTGATGGTTTACATCCTGCATAACCATGGCACAGAGCTTCTGTCTTTGTCTTCGCGTCAGATTTTTTCCCTTATAGCTGACTGTACCGGATTGCTCCTTCAACAACCCACAGATCATTTTGCACAGCGTTGTTTTTCCTGCTCCGTTCTTTCCCACAATTCCGATTACATCTCCTGCAGAAGCCCCTAAGCAGATTTCCTGTTTCGTGTAACGATTGTAAATCCGCTCGATGTAAAGTTCCCCCTTGATGGTTGTGCATTCAGGAATCGTGATTCGCGTTTCTTTTAGGGTGCGAAGTCCCATCGAAATCCGTTCTCTTTCGGAGAGTGCGCGGAACTGTGCTGCCTTGAATTCCCGCACAATCCGGCCACTCCTGAGATATACGACTCTGTCTGCAATAGATTGAAGATAATTCAGCCGATGCTCCGCAATAATCACGGTCTTCCCCTGCGACTTAATATAATGAAGCAGTCCCTTCAATCGCTCAACGGATGTGTTATCCAGATTGGATGATGGTTCGTCGAGTACATAAATTTCCGGCTCCACAGCATATGCCGAAGCAAATGCGATAATCTGCTTTTCTCCACCCGAGAGTTTGAAAATGTTCCGGCCAAGCAGATTTTCAATTTCAAGATCATTCGCTGTTGTCACAATCCTCTTCCGGATTTTATCTGGCTGAACTCCACGGTTTTCCAGTCCGAACGCAATTTCAGCGGAAGAATCCGTATAAAAAAATTGTGATTTAGGGTTTTGGAATACATTACCGATTTTTTCTGCCAGTTTATACATACGCGTCTCAGCTACCGGAACTCCTTGAATACATACACCTCCGTCAAGCTGCCCACATGAATAGAAATGAGGAATCAGCCCATTGATAAGTTGCGTTAAAGTCGTCTTACCGCTGCCACTTTCTCCGGCAAGGAGGACGCATTCACCAGTAGGTATCTTCAAGTTGATTTCTGTCAGAATCGCATATTCATCTATTCTATAATTCACATCAATAAGCTCAATCATTTTACCCTTTCACAAATATCAAGATAAGTACTACTCCTGTGGCGGTCATCAGCATACAGGAAATATCTGTCACACTGAAACCGATTTTCACTGCACTGGTCTTTTTCTTCGGACTGTCAACCCCCCTGACTACTGCTGCCACAGAGAGTTCTTCTGCGGTTTTTGTCGCAGAAAGCATGATTGGCACCAGATAACACTCGATTTTTCTCCCCGCCGTAATCCTCTGGAGCTTCATTGCATTTATAATGTGATGAAGCTCTTCTGAAATAGCTGGAAAGTAACGAACCGTGACAGCCATGGCAGTAATGAGATTTTGAGGCAGCCGCAGTTTGCGCATGGCGGCAACAAACTCAGGTACACTGCACTTCTTTACCAGCAATGCCCCCGTCAAAAGACAGGGAAGCATACGTCTTGTCATATTCACAAATACGGAAAACACAGTAGTAAAAGCTATGGGTAATACAGAAAGAACAAAGGTTTGCAGACAATATAACAGCAACAGGAATACTACTCCGCCTGTCGCAATTTTCGGACAGCCATACATGATCAGCACTGCAATAATTACTCCAGCCAGAGCATTTCCCTGCATGTTGGTTCTTTCCAGGAATATTCCGATGTTGGCAAGAAGGAGAATGAAAAGACCGGCACGAGGATCAATCTTCCGATAGTGCATTTAAACGATACCAGCTTTCTCAAAATGTTTTTTGAATATCCCTTTGGCAATCAGCGCACCCAGTAATCCGCCGACGATTGGTGAAACTAACAAAAGAATCAACATGGATGTAGTGATATAGGAAGAAATTGCCACAACATATTTCCGGCTCATGGTTTCGCTAATCTGTGCCAAGAAGCTCTCACGATACACAAATAAGGCAAGCGGCGATCCTACCATACCGTAGCTGAACAGGATGAAAGCGACCACAAGATTCCTGAATTTAAGAGCATACTTCGTTATATACCTGTATGTTTCTGAAAGAACACAGGCAATCAGCATCGTGATCAGAATGAGCACTGTAAATTGCCCTGTAATAAAGTACAAAAAAGCAGTGATGAAGCCCATAATTAAGACAGCTCCAGGCTTAGGAACTTTTACTGCCATCAACAAAAATGGAATGCTGGTGAGGATTGCTGCGGTTCCGGCGAGCAAAATCCAGAACAGTGGAATGAACCCCGTAATCATTGCGGCAAAATTCATCACAAAGTAGATTGCAGAATAGATACCGATTGCGATTACATCTTTTCCTGTCAGTTTTCGGTTTTGACTTATCATTTCTTTAGCCTCCTATATATTTATCAAATTATCTGCCAGCTTTGTTCGATGCTTGCGGTAGTCCAAAGGCGTAGTACCGATGATTTGCCGAAATGCGGCAGCGAATTTTCCTGTTGTCTCATATCCGACAAAATGCGCAATCTCAGATACGCTCATGTCCAGATTTTTTATCAGCAGAGAAGCCGCAGTATTCATACGGTACCGCTTTAAGTACGAATAGATGGAATCCCCATACATCTCCTTAAAACTGTTTTTGAGTTCTGTCTGTGAGATGTCATATTCTTCAGATAATTCCCTAATCGTAAAGTGCACGGATAGATTTTCTGTAATCTGTGCATGAATCTCCCGAAGCTTATCGGCAGAGCTGCGAAAAAAGCGAATCTCTTTCCGGTTTCCTTCCCGTATTTCCACAGCATTAAGATACAGTAACAGTTCAAGAATTTTAAGCCGGTAGTAATCCGGACCGAGATTTGCAGGCGGATGATAGAGACATGCCATAATCCCTTCCACCGCCGTGTCATTTTTTAGAATATAAGGCTCACCTTCTTTGCAGAACTTGTCCCTCAATCGATGAATATCAACAGAGAACTCCGGAACAAACGCAGCAATTCCCTGCGGCGCAAGATCGATATAAATACTGATTCCGTGAAAATGATTAAGCGGCATGACCACATGTCCGCTATGATGCCTACGATCATCAATCCGAAGCTGCTTTTCCTGAAGGACACTGTAAACGCCTTTCGAAGTCTCCAACTCAATCCGTCCCTCCTTGCAATGGTCAAAACAGACAACATCTGCATCTTCCTCCAAAAGAAAGCCTGAATTACATTGCTGCATGTGCATATCAGAAATATTGATATAGACTCCTGCAAAGGGTGTATACATCGTCATGAGACCCTCTCCGGTATCGTCTTTAACTTCGAGAATGGCGTGACTCTCATCTCGTGCCAGAACCTTTACGTTATCGCCCAATTCCATGGTTAAGCTCATTTCAGCACCTCCAGTAATAAGTTAGTAAGGTCTAATCTCTATGTATACTACTTCTTTTAGAATAAAAAGTCAAAGTCCATTTAGACATTTTAGTTCTATTTGGTTGTGCTATCAAAACAGGGGTTCCCATAGATAATAGCTTCTATATTTCTCCTGAGTATGATATCATCCCCGTACAAATGTGCTATGTACGAATCTGTTGCAAAAGTTCTAAAATAAAAAGTGATGTTACAGAGTAGAATTACCCATCCTGTAACATCGCTATAAATCACTATATATTTTCCTGTCTCTTAATTTTTCTGGTAGTGGTTCTGACAAAATCTTCTGTCCTTATCTGAACTTTTTTAATCCTTTTGTAAATTGCCAGCTTCTCATTGACTTCATCAATCCATTCTTTGAATAAATTATATGTTTCTTCTTGAGATATTTCACCCTTTTCTTCCGCTAAAGCTTCTCTGTCAGGCTGTATCTGTACAGCTACATAGTACTCTTCGCCCTTCTCCTCCTTCAATCCGTATACCATTGAATCTGCTACGAACTTATTTTCTTTTATCAATGCTTCTATTTCTTCCGGATATATGTTTTTACCGGTTTTGGTTACAATAACATTTTTTTGTCTACCTGTTATATACAGCCAACCTTCTTTGTCCAAAAAGCCCAAATCTCCACTATAAAACCATCCGTCTTTGATTACTTTGGCAGTCTCTTCAGGCATATTGTAATATCCGAGCATCACATTGGGCCCCTTTATCAAGATCTCTCCTATTCCATCTTCATCCGGATTGTGGATTTTAATTTCTACGCCGGGAATAGCCGGTCCACAGGACCCTGCCTTGTTATACAGTCTCTCAAAATCCGGAACACCTGCCACCAATGGAGAAGTCTCCGTCAAACCATATCCCTGTGTTACGCTGAAGCCGAGATCTATAAATCCTCTGAGAACTGTCGGGTTTATTGCTGCTGCACCGCTTATAACTCTGCTGAAATTCCCTCCGAAATTTTTCCTGACAGACTTAAAAATATTCTTTCTTTGGTCGATTCTGAATGCCATCAAAGTCTTATTAATTTTTACTGCTCTCTGCAGCATTTTGTCTTTTCCACTTTTTTCAGCCGCCTTCCAAATCTTGTTGTACAAAGACTCTATTATCAAAGGAACACCTACGATGAAGCTTGCTTTTGCTTCCTGCATATTCTTGAGAACATATTTAAGTCCTTCATAAAATGCTACAGTACCTCCCTGAAAAAGAGTGACTAAGTTTCCTATTACAGATTCAAAGGTATGATGAATCGGCAGAACGGAAAGTGTAACTTCCCCTGGGTTTATCATGTATATTTGACTGGTAGCTCTAACCACATGACACACGTTTGTATTGGACAGCATAACTCCTTTCGGTGTTCCTGTTGTGCCTGATGTGAATAACAACAATGCCATCTCATCCAAATCTATTTTCTTTTCTAAATATGCTTTATCCTCATTTTCCAACAGATCTCTCCCCTGCTTCACCAGATTTAAAATGTGATTCTCTCTGTTGAAATCCTCCTCAACTTCATATGCATTCATGGAAATCATGTGTTTCACGTTTATATCCACCAAATTTTTAGCATAATTTTCAGTATAAAAAACACAACTGCACTGAGCTGTATCGATTAAATTTTCTATTTCACCCTTTTTTAACTCTCTATCCAACGGCACTGCAACTCCAACACCTCCGACAACAGCTAAATATGCAACGATCCACTGGTAACAATTATTACCTAAAATGGCGATTTTTTCCCCTTGTAACCCCATTTCTAACAATTTTGTACCTAATGCATCGACGTCTTTTTTTAACTGCATATAAGTCACGGGGACATATTCTCCGCCTCTTTTGTTTTTGACTAGGTATGCTGGCGAATCTGAAAAAATTTCCGCACTTTGTGTCAGTAGTTCCTTTATGCTGCTCAAATTTCTAACTTCATGTAATCTACTTTCGATACTCATATATTTCTCCTATCGTCGAGTTTGTAATATATGTTACATTTGTGTATAATAGTCGTAATCATATATCTATACCCTTTATATGATACCATAAAAAAATTTTTTTTAGAATAGAAAGGAGCAATTATTTTGAGTACTCATATTGCAGCACAAAGAGGAGAAATAGCCAGTCGTGTTCTCATGCCCGGGGATCCGCTGAGAGCTAAATATATAGCTGAAAAATTCTTAGATTCGCCAAAACAATACAGCCAGGTTAGAAACATGCTGGGATTTACCGGCACATATAAAGGTGTTCCCGTTTCTATTCAGGGTTCAGGAATGGGCATGCCGTCTATGGGAATTTATTCTTGGGAGCTTTTCAAGGAGTATGACGTCGAACAGGTGATTCGTATCGGAACTGCAGGTGCTTTTCAGAATGATATTTCCCTTGGCGATATAATTTTGAGCATTGCCGCTTCTACAGATTCAAATTTTCATAGAGCTTTTGATCTTCCACCTTCGTACGCACCAAGTGCGAGTTGGGAATTATTGAAAAAAGCAGCGACTGTTGGCGATGAACTAAAACTGAACTATAGAGCAGGCAACACTCTATCGGTTGATGCATTTTACGATACAACCGATGGATGGTTTAACAAATGGCTTAATATGAACGTTTTAGCTGTTGAAATGGAAGCGGCTGCACTGTATCTGAACGCAGCTTTTCACAAGAGAGATGCCCTCGCTATGATGACCATATCTGATCACATATTGACCGGTGAAGAATTTACAGTGGAACAACGTATGTACGCAAACGACAATATGTTTAAATACGCTTTAGAAATCATCACGAGATAAATCTACACTCAAATAGAGTAAAACAGCAAGATTCACCTTATGTAAATCTTGCTGTTTATATTTTTCACCTTTAAATTTAAGGTATTTATAATTACCTAAATCGCATAAAAAGTTATATGTCGATAATCTCCAAATCTCTCTGAGCCTTTAAAATAGAAATCACTTCTTTCATATTGTGAGATGTCTCATCTCGATCCACGAAAATTTTTTGTATTTGATTTTCATTCAAAAACTCTTCTATGGTGTTTTTGAGATTGTTTGAACGAATTACCCTTTCTTCCATTCCAAGCTTCGACGCCGCACTGTGTAAATAGCTTAAATCCTCTTTTTCTTCACTTTTTTTCATAAAATACATATCATACGATGTTATGTGAACGATGTATCCATTTTCAACATTATCATTTTCGTCACTTATTTGACATGTATTCTCCTTCAAAATGCTCTTTGAAAAATCACCCGTCATAAATTTTTTTACAGATTTTTTGTTATCTATAAATACACATACCCTTTTCATAAAACTTCACCTATTTACATAGTCTATATATCGCCTCAGCATACATTTTGGTAGACTTTATCATGCTTTCAATACATATGAATTCATTTGGCTGATGTTCAACTGATGCTTCTCCCGGAAACACAGGTCCGAAAGCCACGCAATTTGGTATAGTTCTCGCATATGTTGCTCCCCCTATCACCAGTGGCTCCGTTTCGTTATCTCCCGTAAATTCTCTGTAAACTTCCATAAGAACCTTTACGAGTTCATGATCTTTTGCAACATAAAGTGGTGCCAAGTGATCGATTTTTACAACTTCGTACCCTGTTACCGTTTTTTCCATTCCGGCATAAATATCATCTTCTGTCATAGTTGCAGGATATCTTATGTTTATTGTCAACTTTATATTATCCTCATCTATGGATAACATACCTACATTAAAATTAAGCTTGCCGGATGGCGCATCTTCAAAGTCTATTCCAAAATTTTCTCCGTGAAAATTAAACCCTATTTTTTCGTTGTAAAATTTTATGAAATGATTGATTCTATCATTTGAAAACTCCACATCTTTAACTAATTCACAGAAAACTGTTATTGCATTTACACCTTTTTCCGGCATGGCACCATGAGCTGAAACTCCTGCTACTTTTATCACACATCCTGTCTTAGTTTTTTCACATTGCACCGTATGTCCGGTCCTTTCAACATAAGAATTTACGATATTGGTCAAATCTGCGTTTTCTATGGAAGCTAAAACCCTGTCAGCCACCATGTTGGGAGCATTTCCTCCTTTCAGACTGACAAGTTCTACTCTATGTTCATTTAAATTTTCCGCCTTTTCTATTTTCTTTATCAAATCGAATACTATAAGACCTTTTTCACAATGTATAACCGGGAAATCAGCATCAGGTGCAAATCCCATACACGGCGTTTTTTCTTTTTTCAGATAATATTTAATTCCATCCCAATTAGTTTCTTCATCTAGTCCTATTATCAATCTGATATTCTTTTTAGGCTTAAATCCTGCCCGCTTCAGTGCTTTCATGGCATAGTAAGCTGCCACGGTAGGACCCTTGTCATCTATAGCACCTCTTCCATACAGCTTGCCGTCCTTGACAGTTGCCGTAAACGGATCTTGATCCCAACCACTTCCTGCCGGTACTACATCGACATGACAGAGCAGTGCAAAAATATCTTCGCTCTCTCCTTTGAATTCAATGTGTCCTCCATAGTTGTCCACATTGCATATGTCAAAACCGTCTCTTTTTCCGATTTCTAAAAACGATTCAAAAACCTTCTGAACTTCGCTTCCAAAAGGACAACTTCCTATCGGCTCATCACCTACACTTGGAATTTTAATCAGGTCAGATAAGTCGTTTAACATTTCTTCTTTTAAATCATCAATTATATGATTTACATTGTTGAAATTTTCCATAATTACCTCATTATCCGTCATCTAAAATCAATTTTCTATTTCGAAAATGCAACCTGTAAGATTAATAATATCATACTCAACACTGTAAGTATTCCCATTAAAGGTAGTACAAACTTAATCCATTTATTATACGTTACATCAACTAAATCCAATGTTGCAAGAATCAATCCTGTCGGTGTTATGAATGAAATCATACCTAAACCGAAAATATAAGCTGAAATTATTATCTCTCTAGGCATGCCTACTGCATCAGCCAGCGGTGCTATGATTGGAATCGACAATGTGGCAAGCCCCGAAGATGAGTTTATAAAGAAACCGAGCACTACGAAGATTAACATCATTATCACGATAAATAGGAACGGATTCATTCCTGACACTATTCCCGACAATTTGTAAAGAATAGTATCTGAAACCTTTCCTGTTTCCAAAATGATATTTACAGCCCTGGCAATACCTATTACGAGACCTACACCGATGAGTCCGCCTGCACCTTCAATGAATTTGGAAACAAATTCCTTTTCCGATACTCTCAAAACAATTCCTATTATTACGGAAGTGACCAAGAATAATACTGTCATTTCTTCAAACCACCATCCCTTAATAGCTACACCGTATACCATGACAACAAATGCCGCTAAAAACAATATCAGAGCTATCTTAAATCTAAGAGTCATAACAAGGTCTTCTGCATGTTTATCAAACTTCTTTTCTATGCGCTCTTTATCTTCATAAATGAGTGATTTTGTAGGATCTTTTCTAATTCTGCCAGCATATCTTAAGATGTAAATTATAGTTACGGCTGTTCCTATGATAAGTCCTGCTAATCTGAAACCCATTCCCGCTGTAAAATTAATACCTGCAGCATTTGCAGCTGTCACCACTGAAAATGGGTTTACTGTTGACATCATGGTTCCTATGGAAGATCCCATATATATCGCCGCAATACACACCAATACGTCGTATTTAGCTGCGATGAACACCGGTATCAGTATCGGATACAGTGCTATGGTTTCTTCTGCAAGGCCAAAGGTCGTCCCTCCTAAAGATATCAAAATAGTTACCACGATTATGAGAATATACTCCTTGCCCTTAGTCGCCCTCGACAAAGCACTTATACCTGCACCAAAAGCACCTGAATGGTCTAATATGTTAATCAATCCACCCAATACCAGAACGAACAAAATTATGTCTATACATTCGTATACTCCCTTAACAGAACCTGAGAGAAAGGCTTTCACTCCTTGTGGATTTTTCTCTAATTTTTGATAAGTTCCAGGAATACCTATGGGTTTTTTGATTTCTTTTTTCGTAAACTTCTCAATTGGAGTATCCACTCCCAATTTTTTCAATGTGTCCTGTGTTGCAGGTAAAATTTCTGTTGTTCCATCCGGTTTCGTCAACGTAAATTCATTTGCCCCTGTATCGCCGGCATCATATTGTAACTTTGAATATGAGCCTGCCGGAATTAGGAAGGTCAAAATACACGCCAAAGCTAGAACTATAAACAGCACGGTAAATGCCGTCGGAAATGAAATTTTCTTTTTCTTTGCTTCCATTTTTATCTCCTCTCAAAATAACTTAAAGTTTATAATTTTAATATTTTCTCGCAATATAACCTTTCTCAACATCGGGCATATTTTAAAGAAAAAATAAAATATTTGAAACAACTGATGAAACCAGACCGATTGCCACTAAAAAAAACTCGACTCTCTTCATATTTGTTTTAACAGCATTCACCAACAACCGAACATTATCTTCTCTTAATACGTAATCTATTAAATAATTCGTCCATTTTTTGGAATTTCCGTAAATTTCATCTAAAATTCTCTCTATTTTTTCCCTAACAAATCTATCATATAAAATTCTTGAAATTTCTGTCTCCGGCTTCTCAAATATATCCTCGCTATCTTTTGATAAAATTTCAAGATTTTCCATCTTTAAGTTCTGTCTTCCTTCATATTTAGATTCGAGCAATTGTAAATAGTATTTTACAAATTTCGTGAAATAATCTTTAATTTTTAATTTTAATATCTCATCTAATTTATCATCTATCTTAGTGCTTAAATCACATTTAAATTGCGATTCTAAGTAATATCCAATGCTCTTTTCCACGCCTGTTTCAAACTCATTCAGCAATCCCTCATTGACAACGATGGACATCAAAAGTTTCCGTTTAACTTTATCTCTGATGCCATCTCTTACCTTGATTGCTAAAATTTTTTCAATTTGTGCATTTTTGATTTCCAAATATATCTTTTCTGAAAGATTTTTTCTTATTTTAACTATCATATCACTGATACTCACATCGCAAAAGCATAACCTTTCATCAGATAGAACTTCATATACGGTTTTTTCTTCTTTCCTTACTCTACATAAAAATTCTCGGATACTCTCTTCAAAATATTTCTCTATTTCCTTTGAAATCCGTTTCTTTATTGAATTTTCATTTTTATTTAAAACATCCACAATTTGTTTAGATGCAATATTTTTAATTTTTTCTGCAAGTTTTAATACAAATTTTTTCGAAAAAACTTCTGCAGATTTAATCTCAAATTGACGAAATTCGCGTGTTACACCGGCGTTATTGAAAATCTCGTACGAACTTCCTGAATCATCTTGAATCTCTGCCGAGTTCAAAATATTTTTATATATGTTTTTTTTTAATATTTTCCCGGCACATATTCCCATAACACAGCCACACAATGTCGCTATACACACGATAATGATACTGTTCAAAATACTCTACCTCTCACTAAATTTTAAAAGCGACTCGATGGACTATCAAGTCGCTTTCCATGAATCTCTCATTTGGACATTGATCTTTTTTAATATGCAAATTTTTCAATTGCTTTTTTTGGTTTTGTCATTGTTTTTATCCTTTGGATAAAAGAAGTTATATCCATAGAATTTAACCTGTTTCGGATCCTCGTTATACTTATATGATAACATCTCTGAAACGGTTACCAACTGATATCCCTGTGCTTTTAACCAAGGGATTATCTCTTTCGTCGCTTCTGCAGTGGAGTCGTATAGTGAATGCATCAGAATTACTTTACCATCCAAATTTCCACTGTTTTTAATTATTTTAATGACATTATCTTTATTTCTGTGTTTCCAATCTAATGTATCAACAGACCATAAAATTGCCGATTTGTTGAATATTTTTGTCGTTTTTTCATTGCCATTTCCATACGGCGGCCTGTACAATGTAGGCACATATCCGATTCTGCTCTTTATCGCCTTATCTGTTAAATCGCTTTGTTCTTTAACTTTTTCATCTGTTAATGTAAACAAGTTAGGATGTGAATAGCTGTGAGAGCCAATTTCCGATCCCATCCTATCCATTCGCTTCAGCAATTTATCAGAGTCGCTAACGTTTTCTATATTCTTTCCCAATTCAAAAAATGTCGCAACTGCTTTATTTTGCTCTAAAATATCCAATATTTTAGCAGTTGTACCCTCTGCCGGGCCATCATCATAAGTCAACGCTACCATAGGCTTGGAAGGATCTATTTTTCTACTGTTTATATTTTTTCTGAAAAGCCCTTTTATATCTGACTCCGAAATTGTTACTTTTATAATCTGGCTGTCGTCTGTCACAGTGTTGCCGGCAAAGTATAATACAACCTTATCTCCATCAAATGCAAAGTTCTCAAATTTGCTACTCTTTACATCGATGTATTTCTTGTAATTCTTACTTAACTTATCTTTGTAATTTTTCTTTAAGTACTCGTCTAAATATCTGTATAACTTTTCCTGATATCCCGGTTCAAACACCATTATCGGATATATTCTTGATCCTGTCTCCTTGTCGAAGTTAAGAACAGACACCTTGGAAGATACTTGCTCCAGTTTCCCATTGGTTTTCTCTTCTCTGACTACTGTTTTCAACACTACACTGGCAATATTTTGCTTCCCTTTGTATGAATCATATGTCATCAACATCGCAAATTTTTCATCTTTGCTCCCTTGCTCGTGTTCTCCTAAAAAGCTCTGTTTTTCACGTTCCGCCAGTATTTTTATCTGCTTATCTATAGAATTTATCTTCACCTTTGGATAGTTCAATCCCACCGATGAAGGCTTTCCATATTTTATTTCCTGCTGTGCTTTTCCTATAGAGTTTGAATCTTGAGCACTGCTAAAATATCTTTTCGCATATTTCGTAAATGAATTTTCGTCATCGTAGCTGTTGCTATCAAAAAACTTAAACAGGAACACTCCTCCAACGACTAATATAACTATTAAAATCACGAGGAAAATGTATCTTCCCATTCCACGCCTTCTCACTATACCGTTCGTGTATCTACCACTTCTGAAAGTATGCTTTGCATATCTTGCCATACATCTCTCCTTTGAATACTACTCTATCTTTTCAAAACATTCACCAAATAATGAAATACGCACTCTCTATTTTCGTATGTATATACATTATTTATGTTTCTATCACTTACACATCATAAATGTCATAATTTATACTCATTTTACCATTTTCTATTATCATAATAAAGTTTTTTCTGATATTTTTTAAACCGAATTGTCGTTTTTCTGCTTTTCAAGTTCCATAACAATGGCATTCTCTATTCTTTTTTTGTGTATCTCACAAGACATCTCATAGACCTTTTCAATATCACCGTTTTTATGATATGCATTGGCACTGCATCCTCCGCTGCAATATAATTTTGCAAAACAATCCTGACACTCGTCATGAGAGTACACATTGCAATTTTTAAATTTATCAATCACATCTTTTTTAACAATGCCTGTCTCCAGAGTTCCTAGCAAAAATTCTTTATCTCCGACAAACTGATGACATGGGAAAAGCTCTCCATCAGGAGTAATTGCCAGGTACTCGGTACCTACACCACAACCTGACAGTCTCTTGGCAATACACGGTCCCCCTGTAAAATCAACGGTATAATGATAAAAATAAAATTCTTGATCACTGCCATATCTTTTAACCATCTCTTCCGATAACTCATCGTAATTCTCAAAAATTATATCCAAATCTCCTCGATCTATGGCATAATTTTCTCCATCTTCTGCAACCACAGGCTCCATCGACAGCTCTCTGAATCCCAACTCCGCCATATGCAGTATATCCTGTGTAAAATCCAAATTATTTTTCGTATATGTACCTCTTATGTAATAATCTTTATTTCCTCTTTTGTCAACCAGCTTTTTAAATTTATCAACTACAATGTCATATGTTCCAAGTCCGTTTTTCATTTTTCTCATTCGATCATTTATCTCTTTTCTTCCATCCAAACTCAAAACTACATTGCTCATTTCCCTATTTGCAAATTCAATGACATCATCATCGATCAACAACCCGTTTGTTGTCAATGTAAACCTGAAATTTTTATCTTTTTTATCCTCGATGCTCCGTGCATATTCTACAGTCTTTTTACATACTTCCCAATTTAACAGCGGTTCTCCACCGAAAAAATCCACCTCTAAATTTCTTCTTCCGGTACTGTTTTCAACTAAAAAATCGATGGCATTTTTCGCAGTTTCAAACGACATCAATCCTCTTGTACCACAGTATTCTCCCTCTCCTGCAAAACAGTATTGACAGTTCATATTACAGTCGTGAGCCACATGTAAACAAATTGCCTTCAATACTAAAAGTCTGCTTTTCATATTCTCCGCAATCGTTTTAAATTCATCATCACTGAACAGTTTACCGCTTCTTCTCAATTCTTGTACATCTTCTACTGTCTCAACAACGTCATTTATCGAAACGTTTTCATGCTTATCTCTTATATTTTCAAATATAATTTCACTGAGTTTCTCGACATTAATCTCGCTTTGCAGCCTATGCTCCAACATAGAGATTCTTCCCTTATCGCTATCTCTCGTACATTCATCTCCATTTAAAATTTTATCATAGTGACCTATTATATCATATGCCAAATCATCTACGATGTGAATACTTCCGCTGTTTCCATCTATTACAACATTATAATCTTTTTTCTTATATCGATGTATCATCTCATATTTCCTTTAAATCTCTATCCACATTTAAATCTTTAAAAATTGCACTCATATATTTCCACGATATCTGTGCCTTCATAAGATGTCCCTTACAAATAGAAAAGCTGACTCGTTGGAGACAGCTCTTTTAGTACTATTTAACCTTGCTTTGCTCACATTTTTGGTTTATCACGCTACAAGATGTCTTACTGGCTGATTGACAAGAAGTTTGACACTCTCCACAACCGCCGGTTGCTATTGAAGCTTTCAGATTTTTAGTCCCTAAAGTCTTGATTCTCTTCATAGTATTACCTTCTCCTCCTTCTTTTCTCTCAAGTAATTCTAACAAAATCCATTATAAAATGTCAAATGAAAAAATAAAATTCCACTGTGAAATTCTCCTTGCAATAACTTTATTATAGTATTAAAATATTTACCATATCAATTTGTGTTTCACACATAGTTTTCATTAAAAATTTAGCGGAGGTCAGATGTTTTATAACAAGAGTATTGAAGAAACTCTCAGGGAATTATCTTCCAGAGAATCCGGGCTTTCTTCATCCGAATCAATTAAGAGCAGGAAAATTAACGGTTCCAACACACTTCCTGAAGGAAAAAAGAAAAGTATCTTTTCTGTAATGGCAGATCAGTTCAAAGATGTTCTTGTAGCTATTTTAATAGTTGCGGCTATAATTTCTCTTACAACCGGAAACATTGAAAGCACAATCGTAATAATTTCAGTAATAATTCTCAATGCAATTTTAGGTACTGTGCAATATGTAAAGGCTGAAAAATCTCTGGCCAGCCTGAAAAATCTCTCTGCACCCTTTGCAAAAGTGCTTAGAGATGAAAAGACTGTAGAAATACCTGCCTCCGATATCGTAGTTGGAGACTTAATTAAAATAGAGGCCGGCGATATCGTTCCATGCGATGGACGAATCATATCCTCTTTCTCTTTGAAAGTCAACGAAAGTGCTTTGACCGGTGAATCGGAACCCGTTGAAAAAAATAGCGATACTATCCAATTGGAAAATTCACCTTTAGGAGATCAACACAATATGGTATTTTCATCATCATTGGTTACTTATGGTCGCGGAATATTTGTTGCAACCAGCGTAGGTGAAAAAACTGAACTCGGTAAAATAGCCAATTTGATTTCCAATGCTCAGGAGAGGAAAACGCCTTTACAACAAAGCATGGATTCCTTTAGCAAAAAACTATCTCTGTCGATTATTCTAATTTGCATCGTAGTTTTTTCTATGAGCCTTTTACGTGGAGAAAGTCTGATAAACGCTCTTTTATTTGCTGTTGCCCTTGCAGTAGCTGCCATACCTGAGGCACTGTCATCTATCATTACGATTTCTCTTGCCATAGGAACTTCTCGCATGGCTAAGGAAAATGCAATAGTAAAAAAGTTAAAATCCGTCGAAGGTCTCGGAAGCGTTTCAATAATTTGCTCTGATAAAACCGGCACTCTTACTCAAAATAAAATGGTAGTAGAGGACACTTTCTGTTTTCTTATAAACAAACCCAGATTATTACTCTGCTCTATTCTATGCAATGATTCCTTGATGACTGATGGGAAAATTATCGGTGACCCTACCGAAACGGCTTTAGTTGATTACTACACCAAGTTAAATGACGATTACCTCAGTGTAATTAAGCGTTACCGACGACTCTCTGAGCTACCTTTTGACTCTGACAGAAAGCTCATGAGCACGCTACACGACATCGATGGTAACATGTTGATGTTTACGAAAGGTGCTCCTGATATTATACTTTCAAAATGCAAATACTACTTAGACGTCAACGGTAATAAAAAAACGATCAGTAAAAGTTTTTTGGATTATGTCATTGAGGCGAATGATAAATACTCAAAGAACGGTCTTAGAGTTTTGGCATTTACACAAAAGGATTTTATCGAGAAAGACATTTTGAGTTTTGAAGATGAAAGCGATTTAACCTTAATCGGTCTTGAGATAGAAATGGATCCTCCTAGGGAAGAATCTGCTAAAGCCGTTGAAGACTGTATTAAAGCCGGTATAAAGACCATTATGATTACAGGTGATCACAAAACTACGGCTTCTGCCATTGCTAAAAAATTGGGAATTTTAAATTCCGGAGATAAAGCAATCACAGGTCTTGAATTAGATGCTATGAACGATGACGAGCTAATGGCTGAAATAGAACACATCTCTGTTTACGCAAGAGTTTCTCCAAACAACAAAATACGAATAGTAGATGCATGGCAAAAACTGGGACATATAGTCGCTATGACCGGAGATGGTGTTAATGATGCTCCTGCACTGAAACAAGCTGACATCGGAATTGCTATGGGGATTACCGGAACCGAAGTTTCAAAAGATGCTTCCGACATGGTTTTGACAGATGATAACTTCGCAACTATTGTGAATTCCGTCGTCAACGGCAGAAACATCTATGAAAACATTAAAAATGCTATTAAATTTTTACTGTCAGGCAACGCAGCCGGTATTCTCGCAGTGTTATATGCATCTATCACAGGTCTGCCTGCTCCTTTTGCTGCAGTTCATCTATTATTTATAAATTTAATTACCGACAGCTTACCTGCTCTTGCGATAAGCATGGAACCAAATAATTTAGCACTTCTAAATAGGCGACCGAGAAGACGTTCAGATCCGATGATGGACAAAAAATTCATGTTTGACGTAGGTATACAGGGTCTTTTGATATCCATGTCAACCATGTCAGCTTTTTATATAGGTTATCGATCAGATGTGGCACTTGGAACGACTATGGCATTTTCAACTTTATGTCTTGCAAGACTCTGGCATGGTTTTAACTCTCGTGGTGGTCAATCTGTATTCAAACTGGGAATATTTACAAATTTATACACTATCGGGGCATTTATTTTGGGCTTTCTGTTATTGGCATTGCTTCTGTTCGTTCCCGAACTTCAAAATGCGTTTTCGATATCAAAGGTAGATAGAAATTCTTTTCTTTGTATAATTTTATTGTCTTTCTTACCCACTCTAATCATTCAGATAAAAAAAGTACTCATAGATGATCCTAATGCAAGGTATTGAATTTACAATTGAACGAAAACTGCCCATATATCAACGTTAACAAACGTAGCTCTATGGGCAGTTTTACAGTATGTATCACTTTGCTGTTTTGATTTATATCTCATGCATCACACGTCATGACCCGCAGACTTAATATCCAATACGGGAGTTCCGTCGAACATATCAACTCCTGTAAAATGAATTTTTCTTCCCTCAACTTTTTTAATCGTTATAGTTGTCACGCCTATAGGATTTGGTCTAAACGGCGCATGAGTAGAAAATAAACCTGTCATAGGACCGTTTCCATGGAAAGGAACTGTCAACTTATATCCCTCGCTTCTGTCAAACCAGAATAAAACCATGAACTTTTCTCCCACTTTCATATCTGCCATTCCTTCTTTATATTCTTCTAAAAGCTCTAAAACCGCCTCTTTCTCAGGATAAACCTTTCCGTTTTTAGGTGTATCTCTCACATCACGAAACGGAGAATGAATATAACCTATAGGATTGCAAACTAACTGTTTCATATATAAATTTCCTCCTCGATATAATGCTTAAAACTATGAAAATTTATCTTATCCGCATACTTCTATGGATACCCATTTTCATTCAATCAAAACTTCGACTCTCTATCTGATATTTCTTTTGTTCAGAATATTTAAAACAACGCCTTTATGGCTTCCACATTATCTTTTATAGAAAATGCTTGAGGTTTAAAAATTATATCAGCATACTTCCTATATAAATTTATTCTTTCTCGATATATGTCTTCTATGGTTTCTCCCTCTTTCATGGAGATTCCTCTCCTTTTCAAATCTCCGAGCCTCCTTTTGATAATCTTCAAATCTACGTCTAAAAAGACTACTGTTCCTATATTTTTAAAGTGCTTCATTGCCTTTTCACTGTATATTGCACTTCCCCCCGTAGCGATTACGGCAAGTTCAGGATCTATATCGCAGTTGATTTCTCCCTCAATCCTATTGAATTCATCTTTGCCTACGCTGTCGATCACTTCCCATAGACGTCTTCCGAGTTTCTCTTGAATTACGATATCCGAATCTATAAAATTGTAACCTAAACTTTTTGCTAAAACAACGCCTATAGTGCTCTTCCCTGATCCCGGCATTCCTATTAAAATTATATTACGATTTTTCAAATTCATTCACCTCTCTTCTTTTGGACATCTAAATTATACCTGCATTTTCGTCTGTATCCATGCTACCTCTAATCATTAGCTTTCATAGCTGAAACCATATCTATTTTATTTATTTTTCTCGCCATAACCAAATTGGTTAGAATGACAAAAGATACCGTAATTAGTATGGCGTAAACATATGTCGTGTTTGAAAAATTCCTTACAAACATAACTCCACCATTTTCTATTTTTTTGATTACGAATTTGTGCAACCAAAATCCTAACGGAATACCGAATATTATACCAATCGCAGAAATTATATTTATTTCTCTAAATATGTATCCTCTAATCTCTTGTCTGTAGAATCCCAACACTTTTACAGTAGATAATTCTTTTTGACGTTCCAAAACATTTATATTTGACATGCAATACAAAATGATAAATGTTAGAAGACCTGCGCATATGCTCAAAACAGCGATTATTCCGTTTATGTTATTAACCGATTTCGAGAATGATTCCTTTACGTCATCCAAGGAGCTTACGTAACTGACTCCATCTATCTTCTTTATATCTTCAACGATATTTTGTGTTGCCTGTCTCCTTTCATTTATTGAAAGCCCATCGTATACTCTTTCTTTTATCTTTATGAAAGCACTATTATTTGCAAGGGTTTTACCTGAAATTTTTCTGTAGTATTTCTTTGTCATAAATCCTTGATGCCCTGTATAATATTCAAATATACCGGAAACTTTAAATTGCTTCTCCTTATTTCCTATATTTAATTTTATGAAATCTCCCTTTTTAACATTAAATATTTCTGCGATTTTCTTTGATAAAAAAATCCCTTCATCATCCAGTTGCATTCTCTTTTTCGTTTCAGCATCTTTGAATACTATGTATTTTTCAATGTCTTTTGTCGAATCCACAACATTTAGTGTCAACACATCATCTCCTGAATCCACATCGTTTTTCGTCTTTGTCGTAACATTAGCCTTTTTCATATGAAGCGGCAAATCTTCATATTGATCATGATTCTGTTTTTTCCACGTGCCGTCTGCTGTAACTGCCGTAACATCATATCTGCTTATTTGCTTGTATTGTATATCCAAAATATTTTTTATTGAGTCCCTTAGCCCAAATGCCGCTATGAGCAATGCCATACATCCGGCGACTCCAAAAACGGTCATGATAAATCGCTTTTTATATCTGAATATATTTCTAAAAGTTACTTTCCTACTGAATTTAAGTCTCTTCCAAACAAATCCAATTCTTTCCAGTAAAATTCTTTTACCTGCTTCCGGAGTTTTTTGCAATAACAACCTCGCAGGTATCTCATGCAATGTCTTTCTTACCACAACTGTCACTGTTATAAAAATTACAATTATTGCAACTACTGACACAATTATAGCTATATCCCAGAAGAAAACGGTCTTCTCACTTATTAGGTTATATGTTGATGCGTATGCCTTTGTAATGAACTTGGGAAATAACGAAAATCCAACGGGAATCCCTGCTATTATACCTATTATCCCTGCAAAGAGTCCATATGTAAGATAAAATGTAAAAATACTTCCTTTGGAATATCCTAAACATCTCAAAATTCCCATTTCTTTTCTGTGATCATCTATCATCCTGGTCATCGTAGTTGTAACTACTAAAAACGCCACGAGAAAAAAGAACACAGGGAACACCTTTGCTATCGATTCTATTTTCTTTATATCCGTTTTGAAGTTGCTGATTCCTATGCCGTCTTCCAACGATGACACATTCCATGATATTTTATTACTATTAAAAGAATTTCCTAAATTATTTTCAACTTTCCTGAAGCTCGCTTCACCTATTTTCTCTATTCGCCCCTTTATTCTATCCACTTTATCGCTATATTTCTCTGAGAAAATTGACATTCTCGATTTTTCAATTTGCACATGCAAAATATTGTATCGACCAAACCCATTAGATTTTTTTATAATTTTCTCTCTCACAGACAGACTTTCTAGCAAATGTTTTCTTTGATTCTCTGCCAAATGGACACCTAAATACGCTTTTCCTATCCCTAGCTGAGTGACTTCTCCATGAGCAGAAGTAAAGTTGGGAGAAATCACTTTTCCGACAATCTTATATATTTTCTCATTCCTACCCTTTACTTTTATTTCTTCTCCTATCTTTAATTTTGAACCATATGGTGAAGCTATTTCAACTACACATTCTCCATCGGATTTTGCCATCCTACCTTCTATAAGCTCAGTTTTATTGTATCCGTCTGCATCGTAAAAAAATATCCTGGCTTCCGCTTTATTCTTTTCCCTGTCTTCAACCCAAAGATCTATTTCTCTTCCGTATCTAACTCCTTTGACACCTGAAATTTTCTTTATTTTCTCTATGTCTTCGTTTTTATATCCCAGCGGAGAACTCACCTTTATATCCCATGTATCTGCATTTTTCAAATAGTCGTTCATACTTTTCTTTATATTGGGATTAGATGCGAGAAAACCCGATAAAAATGCCACACCGAAGAATATAATCACAATTACCGCAATAAATTGTGAGAGACTGTTTTTAATATTTTTGAACCATAATTTTACTATTTTCTTCATAATTTACCATTCCAAATCTCTTATATTCTTTACGTTGTAGTTTTTCTCACACGAAGTTATACTGCCGTTTTTCATATTTATGATTCTATCTGCCATAGATACTATACTCAAATTATGAGTTATTAAAACCAGAGTTTTCTTTTCAGTTTTACATATTCTGTGCAAAAGTTCTAAAATATTTTTACCCGTGTTGTAGTCCAATGCTCCTGTCGGTTCATCACATAACAGCAATTTCGGATTTTTTGCGACTGCCCTCGCTATCGCCACTCTCTGTTGCTCTCCTCCGCTGAGTTGAGAAGGGAAATTATTCTTTCTTTTTTCGAGACCCACCAATTCCAATACATAGTCTGCATCAAAAGGTTCTCTGCAAATTTCCGAAGCCAGTTCCACATTTTCCTTGGCTGATAATCCTTGAACCAAATTATAGAATTGAAACACAAACCCCACATGGTGCCTCCTGTAGTCGGTCATCTGTTTTTGTGCGCATTTCGTTATATCATTTCCATCTATGATAACCTTTCCTTCATCTACTGTATCAATTCCGCCCATAACGTTCAACAGTGTGGTTTTCCCTGCACCGCTTTGACCTGCCACAATACAAAATTCCCCATCTTCCACTTCAAAGGACATATCGTTTAACGCAGATACTTTCTGATGTCCCAGCTTATATGATTTACATACCTTTTCAAACTTAATGTAACTCATAACTTCCTCCATATCCACAATTATACTATACTCATTTAGTCAAATAAATTTATTTTTAAAATTTATTCCATCTAAATTTATAAACTTTGTGAACTTATTGCTTTTTCCTTGCCTTAAAAATTATAATTATTCATAATGTAGTGTATATGATATTTTTGAAATGTATAAGGATTTTAAATAGGACATGAATTTTATATTTAAAGTGAAAAAAAGTAAATATATATTGATGAAAACTCTAATTATACTTGTAGTTTCATTTCTTTTTTCCATCGTATTTGCACAGCGAGGTTTTGCTACATCCACTTTTTCGGACTTAAAAATAACATCCGGATCTGCTGTGGTAATAGATGCTGAAACTGGCGCCGTTTTATATGCTCACAACAAAGATAAAAGAATATATCCTGCCAGCACAACCAAGGTGTTGTCTTCGTTAGTAGCATTGGAAAAGGGCAATAATACTAAAGATATAACTGTTTCAGAAAATGCTCTGGAAGGTCAAAAGGATCGTGGAACACACATAGGATTAAAATCCGGCGAAAAATTGACTTTAAAAGATGCTCTGTACGGAATGATCCTTGAATCAGCAAATGATGCCGCCATTGCCGTTGCCGAAAATATAGGTGGTTCCTTAGAAGGATTTTCAAATTTAATGAATCAAAAAGCCAGAGAACTCGGAATGAAAAACTCAAATTTTACCAATCCTCATGGTTGGTATGATGAAAAGCATTACACAACAGCCTATGATATGGCTCTCGCCACAAAAGCTGCATATGAAAACGAAGAATTGAGAAAAATCTTGATGGCAACCAAGCACACTGTATCTAAAACCAATTTGAATGAGGGTCATGATATTTATCCTACCCATAAAATGTTTCCATACAAAAGTCATTACTATGAATATTTTCTCGGTGGAAAACCCGGATATCTGGAAGAATCTCGCGGTAATTTAGTTTCCATTGCAAAGAAAGACAATGTGACTTTAATAGCCTATGTCGCAACAAATTCCGTCGGTGGCACATATGATGATACAAAGAAGCTGTTTGATTTTGCATTTGCCAATTACAAGAAAACTGATGTGACAAAGGACGGCAAAAACAACACTTTTAACAAGCTGCTGTCAAAATCCAATTATAAAGTCAGAACTGTCAGTGAAAACACTGAAAAAGTTTCAGCACTTCTACCTAATGATTTTGATAAGTCGAAATTACAATTTGATATTGAAGCCAACAACAATAAATATCCTATTAAAAAGGGAGATACTGTCGCTTTTGCCCTTGTAAAATACGATGGAAATATAGTTGCCAAAACCCCTGTTAAGGCTGCTAAGTCCCTTTCGAAATTCAATTACTTTTCCCACGTACTGATTAGAATTTCAAAAATTGTTCTTCCTATACTTTTGTTGTTATTTGTAATCATAATTATATTTCTCAGATTTATCAATAGAAAACGCACAATGCGAAGAAAATCTATGAAGCAAATTCACAGATATAGATTTTAATATTATATGAAAGTTGTGATTTTTCAATAAAATAAGAGCATAGTTCATTTGATTGATCATACGTTGAAGTTGATATGTCGTCATCTATGCTCTTTTTTACTATTTATTTTTAAACGCCATTCTCATTTAATTTTGCATAAAGTTCTCTCTATTTCTCATTAAAACTCTAATGTCCACCTACAATATATCGATTACCTCTCCTGCTAATGCCTTATTCATACTTCTCACAGCACAGAATTTCCCACACATGCTGCATGTATCACCATGATCTTCTTCCGGCAATCTGCTGTCCCTAATAGCCTTTGCAGTTTCAGGATCCAGTGCCTCTTTGTACTGCGCATCCCAGTCTAAAATTCTTCTGGCATCTGCCATTCTATCATCTTGCTGCCTTGCTCCCGGAATCTTCTTTGCAATATCAGCTGCGTGCGCCGCAATTTTACTTGCTATTATACCTTGATGAACATCGTCTACATTGGGTAATGCCAGATGTTCTGCAGGTGTAACATAACACAGAAATGCCGCCCCCGACCATGCAGCTACAGCTCCACCTATCGCGGCCGTAATATGGTCATATCCCGGTGCAATATCAGTTACTAAGGGACCCAATACGTAGAAAGGTGCCCCTTTGCATATGGTTTCCTGAATTTTCATATTTGCGGCGATTTGATCCAGCGGAACATGTCCCGGTCCTTCCACCATAACCTGCACATCTCTTGCCCAAGCTCTTTCAGTCAATTCGCCTAATCTGATTAACTCTTCTATTTGAACTCCGTCAGTCGCATCCGCAAGGCAACCTGGTCTACAAGCATCTCCTAGACTTATAGTCACGTCGTATTCTCTGCAAATTTCTAAAATTTCGTCGTAATATTCGAAAAAAGGATTTTCTTCTCCTGTCATACTCATCCAAGCAAATACGAGACTGCCTCCTCTGCTTACGATATTCATTTTTCTGGTTCCATTTTTTATCTGCTCAACAGTTTTTCTCGTAATTCCGCAGTGCAATGTAACAAAGTCGACGCCATCTTGTGCATGAAGCCTTATCACGTCTATGAAGTCCTTTGCAGTCAACGTATTCAAGTCTCTTTGATAATGTATAACCGAATCGTAGATAGGTACTGTTCCGATCATCGCAGGACATTCATCGCATAGCTTCTTTCTAAACGGTTGAGTATTTCCATGACTTGATAAATCCATTATTGCTTCTGCACCCAATTCTACAGCTCGCATTACTTTTTTCATTTCCAAATCGTAGTCCTTGCAATCTCTACTTACACCTAAATTGACGTTTATCTTGGTTTTTAGCATGCTTCCTACGCCGTTAGGATCAAGAGCTTTATGGTTTACATTAGCTGGTATAACCATTTTACCATCTGCCATCAACGGCATCAGCTCCTCCATACTGCGATTTTCTTTCTGTGCAACTCTTCTCATCTCTTCGGTAACTATACCCTTCCTTGCCGCTTCCATCTGTGTGAAATAATTTTTACTCATGGTATTCCTCTACTTTCCTCAATTTTATCGCAAAACTATTTATATTATACATTTGATGATTATTATCCTTTTTCTAATTCAATAATGAATCAGATAGATAACTAATTACTCCGGTTTTTTCCAATATCTTAACCAATATGATTCCCAAAATACATCCTCCTGTAGTGCTTACCAGAAACGGTATGACAAATGTAAATATTGCAACCTGTTTCCCCATCAATAACGCTGCAACCGGATAAGCTGCAATGCCACCTATAACTCCTGTTCCTACAATTTCTCCTGCTGACGTCATCCATATATTCCTTGTATATTTATACACGATTCCACATAATAACGCTCCTATCATGCTTCCTGGAAATGCCAATAACGTTCCCATTCCTAATAAATTGCGTATGACTGATGTTACAAATGCAGCGCTCACTCCGTATCCGGGTCCTAAAATTACAGCTATTATAACATTCATCATGTGTTGTACTGGAAAACATCTGGAAGTCCCGACAGGAATTGATAGTGGTGACAAAGCCACTGTAATTCCAATTAGCATTGCTGTTACAACCATTTTCTTCTGGTTCAACTTCCGGTTTTCCCTTAAATTCTTTCCGTCCATTTTATCCTCTCTTTAATATAAAATAGCGATCAGTACCTGTTCTGATACTAATCGCCTCACACTCACATTTAACATTCCTACGTTGGCATTATCCAAATCAGGTTTAAGGGTCTTAGCGATTTTCAACGCTAACTCTCAGCCTTACAGCTCCCCTTGTTACATTAAAGTAACAATATTCCATTTTAACTACGAATTCATTATAACAAACTTTCCACGCTACCTCAATATTTATTTTATCTGCAAATTTTCTCAATCATACCCGTCTTTCGAATGCACTTCCCTATTTTATAAACCGTATTTTCTATTGAAGCTGTTCATTGTCTATAAAATACACTTCATACCAAATTAAGAACGCCAAAATCGTATATATCTTCCTACCATTGTTTTTTTCACCGTCAAAGTGTTCGTCTAGAAGTTTATTCAACATATATACATCAAAAAATTCCTTCGTAAAAGGTTTATTAAATATATTTCTCACCTTTTCACAGTATTTCTTTTCTCTGATCCAGTGAATGAAAGGAACCATAAATCCTTTTTTCTTCCTCTTTGCCCACTCTTCCGGAAGCATTTTGAGTGCGGATTTTCTGAGGATGTATTTGCCCACACCTCTGTTCACCTTATATTTACTTGGAATTCTTCTCGCAAGTTCCCAAACTTTTTTATCCAAAAATGGAACTCTAAGTTCCAGAGAATGTGCCATAGTCATCTTATCCGCTTTCAGCAAAATATCATATGGTTGCCACAGGTGAAAGTCAAGATACTGTTTTTTTGTAAGCTCATCATACTCTTGTGCCTTATCATAATAAGGTCCTACAATCTCCGGAATGGATATCGATTTTCTATAATCCTCTGTAATATAGTTGTCGACATCATCTTCATCAAAGATTTTAGCTTGACCGATAAAAGAGTCTTCCACAGTACCACCGTTTCTTATGAAGAATTGCTTACCTTTTATGTTAGGCATTTTCTCAGCTATCTTTTTCATCTTCCCTCTAAAATTGGGAGATAATTTCCTATATTTTTTAGTGAAATCCGAGTCCACATAAAGATCATATCCTGCAAACATTTCATCAGCGCCTTCTCCCGATAAAACTACCGTAACTTCTTTTGCTGCCAAAGCCGATAAAAAGAACAAGGCTACTGCTGACAGATTCGCATGAGGCTCATCGGAATAGTACTGTACTTTAGGTAAAACTTCCATATATTCATCCGGTCCTATCATCTTACATTTATTTTCAATTCCCAGTATCTCACTCAGCGCTTTTGCATCTGTAACTTCGTTGAATCCCACTTGTTCAAATCCAACCGAAAATGTTTTATTGGGTCTCAATATATTAGTTATGTAACTCGAATCAACTCCACCTGATAAAAATCCACCCACTTTCACATCGCTGATTTTATGAGATGCAACTGATTCTTTCATCGTACCCTCCAGGGTGTTTAGCCAATACTCTTCCGTGGAGTTCTCATCTTGTTTAAAGGAGAACTCGTAATACTGATTTATTTCAATTTCTCCATTCTTATAAACTAAGGTGTGTCCCGGATCCAACTTGAATACTCCCTTGAAAAACGTTTCGTTCAAGACGGAATACTGAAAAGTCAGATAAGGCTTCAAGGCTTCTTTGTTAAGTTCTTTTACAAATTTCTCATTATCCAAAAAAGCTTTTATTTCTGACGCAAACATAAAAGTATCGCCAAATCTTCCATAGTAGACCGGTTTTATTCCAAAATGATCTCTGGCTATAAACAGCTTTTTTTCTCTCTTATCCCAAACTGCAAAACCGAACATTCCTCTCAAATGATCAACGACTTTTTCACCATATTCCAAATAGGCATGAAGCAGCACTTCCGTGTCTGAGTGAGTTAAAAAAGTATGACCTTTTTCCTCCAGCTTTTCTTTCAGTCCTAAAAAATTGTATATCTCACCGTTAAAAATCAAAACTACGTTTCCATCAGGACTATACATTGGTTGGTTGCCTGCTTCAATATCGATAATGCTCAATCGTCTGAATCCTAAAGCTACACTATCGTCTACATACTGACCACTGCTGTTAGGACCACGATGAATTATTCTATCCATCATAGCTTTAATATTTTTATTTTTATTTTCTATTGTTTCCTCATTGACAAATCCAACTATTCCACACATCTGTCATCATGCTCCTCTCAACTTCTCAAATCCACATATATTCAAATTTTATCATTTTCATTTCCTTAAATTATATATTATTCAAAATATCCTTTCAAGAAATAAATATAAAATGACATATTTGAAATTTTATATTTTACAATTAAAAACGGCACATAGCCAATCCTCAACCATATGCCAATTTTATTTTTTCAGTTTCTGCCACGTTACATATCAAGGTCTCTTTATGAACACCGAACTTATCGTTGCAACTGCAACGACACCTATCATGATAAAGAAAGTGCTCAAATATGAACCGCTGGCATCATACAACGCTCCGGCAATAGTCCCTCCAAATGAAGCCAATAACAAATTCATATTAATTATCGGATAGTTCACAGGGTAGTTTTTACTACCGTAAAACGCACCGATAAATGCAGAATTCATCGGCGTAATTCCACCATATGCCAATCCTCCTATAACAAATGCAATGATGACGATTACGATGGATTTAGCCAGTAGTGCTGCAATCAGCATGCAAACTGCGATTAAAAATGTAAAATCAACTATAAACATAGTGTTTCTTCTGCCAATTCTATCAAATAAAAATCCGCAAATAACCCTTCCTACTCCATTGAATATTGAAATCAATCCGACAATGGTTGCAACGCTTCCCGGCAATACTCCATTGTCGATTTCAACTACAATTCCACTTGCCTGTGAAATGAGAGCTAAACCGGCTGCACTTAGACAGATCGACCACAGAAAATACAACCAAAATGCCGGTCTTCTCAACATCAGTCCAGGACCTGCCTCTATTCCTTCTTCATTTATGGCTTTTGAAGTTTTTACTTGTGCGAGCGATTTCGGTACAAATTCAACCGGCGGAGCCTTTACTACAAGTCCTCCCACAACAAGTACTATAAACAGCAAAACTCCGAATACAAAGAATGAATTTCTCCATACTTCCATCCCTACCCCTGCGGGAGTAACCGCCTGATAAACTTTGCCTATGATGAAACTTCCTATACCGAATCCCATTAAAAGTATGCCCGAAATCAGCCCCGGCTTATCTGAATACCATCTGGTTACACAACTCATAATTCCGTTATATACGAAGCCGGATGCAAATCCGCATAAAACTCCATATCCAACATACAGCATGGTAAGATTATTGGTCTTGGATGCCAAGAAGAATCCTGCCAGAAACAATATTCCACTTATCCAAAGGTTGGTCCTGATGCTGATCTTTTTTGATAATATGCCGCCTATTAACCCTCCTAGACAGAAAAATGACATACATATGGTAAATGTCAATGAAATCTGTGCCTTATTCCATTCTGTAAAGTAAGCTATAAGCGGCGATGCAATTACGCTCCACGCATAGACAAGACCTGCAAACAACAGTATTACAGTACCTGTCACCGCATAAATCCATCTTTTATTTTCCATAAATTAACCTCAATTCATTATTTTAATCTATTTACAATTATATGTATCTTAGAAGTCGCATGTTTATACATCACAACATACAAGTTCGTGAATATGATTGCAAAAATTCAATATCATAGACAGTTCTATTTTTTTTGCCTCAGTGCAGTCTGAGGTCTGAATAAGATAAACATAATCGCACTAACTCCCATCAATATAGGATAGTAGAGATAAGGAATAATATTTATAGGTGTTATTTTAAATCCGCCCTCTACGACCAAAGCCGCCGCCGTCAACAGCTGTGCACCATATGGTATCAACCCTTGTCCAACTGATGCAAATATGTCCAAGATGGACGCTACTCTCTTCGGTTCAACTTCAAAACTGTCTCCTATCTCTTTGGCTATAGGACCGGATAACACTATTGCTACCGTATTATTCGCAGTACATAAATCCACTAAAAATGCCAATATCGCTATGCCGAACTCAGCGCCTCTCTTGCCTTTTGTCGCTGTCTTTATACCGTTAACTATAAACTCAATTCCACCGTTCTCCTTTACCAACGCGACAATACATGCGACAATAATAGATATTATGGAAATTTCAAACAGTCCGCTCATACCTTTTCCAATAGCACTTATTCCCTTGAAAAATGTAAAACTTTTTGTAGCCATCCCGACAATCATAGACAACCCTATGCCGGAGAACAAAACTGCAAAAACATTAAATCCTATTAACGCACCTATTAAAACTACTAAATAAGGAATTACTTTCAATAGCGAATATTCATAGCTGCCGCTTTGTGCCACAGTCAGCGTCGTGCTTTTAAAGTAAAATAATCCTATAGCAACAATAGCTGCCGGCAGAACTATGAAGAAATTTTCCTTGAATTTATCCTTCATTTCCGCTCCTTGTGTTCTAACCGATGCAATGGTAGTATCTGAAATCATCGATAAATTGTCTCCAAACATCGCTCCTGATACTACAGCACCTATGCAAATTGCAACCGGAAAATTAGTTTCCTTGGCTATTCCCACAGCTATTGGTGCTAAAGCTGTTATTGTTCCCATTGATGTTCCCATCGATATGGATATAAAACATCCTATTAAAAACAGACCTACTATCATGTATTTCGCAGGAAGTATTGACAATCCAAAATTGACCGTACTCTCTACACCACCTGCCGCACTTACAATTCCTGAAAATGCTCCGGCAACTAAAAATATCAAAATCATAGTGATGATATTGACATCGCCTGCACCTTTAGCTATTATCTCCAATTTTCTATTGAAAGAAAGTTTTCTATTTTGCAATAGTGCAACGAATAATGCCACCAAAAACGCTACTAATGCAGGCATCGCATAAAAATCACCCGCTACAATTCCACCACCTGCAAAAAGTATGATGAACACAAAAATAGGTAGTAATGAATACAATTTGCTTTTCATATGATTTCTCCATTTAATTCACTATAATCTTATATAACTATAACTTCGTAATTATATCATTTCTGTCACTTAATATCAAATTTTTAATCTCATTCATTTCAAGATTTTTGTGTGTGAATATTGCAAATTGTATTTAGCACAAAGTTTATTTATTTTTATTGTTTATTTTGGCATTTTATCGATTTAATTTATTAAAATGAGTTACTTTTTTTATAAATTTATGGTACAATCTTTTTTGATGAATGTTAACACTGACTATACAACAGTTGTTTAACCTATAACTTAACAGAACGAGAGGAGAAAACTCAATGGAACAAACCGAAAATGTTCGTGAACCTCGTGCTCCGCATTTATGGGAGGCGATATTCTCTTTCCTTGCACTTATTGCAGTAATGTCGGCAGGCATCATCATATTTAAGGTTGATCCTCACATTCCAATGTTCATAGGTGTGATCATTGCAGCGTTGATGGCCCTGAAGATAGGCTACAGATGGTCTGCAATAGAAGAGATGATGGTTACAGGTATATCAAGGGCTATGCAAGCTATTTTGATCCTCGCAATCGTCGGTATGATGATAGGAATTTGGCTATTATCCGGAACCATTCCCACTATGATATATTATGGCTTAAAACTTCTATCCCCTTCTATTTTCTTAATCGCTGCAGTGCTCATCTGTTCCGTCACTTCTCTGGCCACAGGTACGTCTTGGGGAACTATGGGAACTATGGGTCTTGCCTTAATAGGTATAGGTCAGGGTATAGGAATGCCTATCGGTCCTACAGCAGGTGCAATCCTTGCCGGTGCATACTTTGGAGATAAGCTGTCACCTCTATCCGATACCACTAATTTAGCACCTGCTATGGCGGGTACAGATGTGTTTACTCATGTGAAATACATGCTCAAATCCACTATAACAGCTTATGTGATCGCTTTGATATTCTTTGGAATTTACGGTTTCAAATTCTCAAGTAACGGCAACATGGACACCAGTCAAATTACGAGTTTAATGGATGGACTGAAATCCACGTTTAACATAAACCCTATACTTTTATTACCTCCCATTGTTGTAATTTTAGCTATAGCATTGAAAATTCCCGCACTTCCCGGGATTGCACTCGGTGCTATTGTCGGTGCTGTATTGGCCCCTATTTTTCAAAGCAATATGCAAATTTTCTACAATGGTGATAACGGTCCTGTATTTCAACATGCGGGTGCGAATTTCGGAGATATATTGTACGCTGCTAAAAACGGTTTTATTGCTAAATCAGGTGTAACTGCATTAGATAGTCTTTTGACTACCGGCGGACTCATGAACATGGCAAGTTCAATTTTGATGACCATTATCGCTATGATGTTCGGCGGAATAATGGAATTTACTCATCAGCTGGAAGTGATTGTAGGCAAATTGACCAAAATTATTAAAAGCGGTCCCGCACTTATTATTGCAACGGAACTCACTTGTGTTGCTTCCAACATAACCATGCCTGAACAATATATCTCTATTTTAATTCCGGGTAGGATGTATGCTGAAGCCTACAGGAAAGCTGGAATTCATCCGATGTCATTATCAAATGCATTGGAATCAGCAGGAACGGTAACTTCACCTCTTATCCCTTGGAATACATGTGCAATGTTCATAGCGTCCACATTAAAAATTGAAACCTATCAATATTTTAAATGGGCTGTATTTAACTACACCATGCCTATAGTTACGATAATATTTGCATTTCTTGGAATTACCGTTACGAAGATGACTTCTGAACAACGTAGCAAAGCAGACGAAGGTGAACTTGTATGACATATTATAGAAAATAACACTTTTTGCCATTATTTATCCAAAGCAGACGAAGGTGAACTTGTATGACATATTATAGAATCAGTTGAATATCCATGCTGAACAATGAAAAACCACGTGCATCATCCACGTGGTTTTTCTGTATATTTCAATCTATTCGCTTATTCGCCAATCTATTTTCTCATCTAAATATTCGTTTGCTCTGGAAAAAAATCTCCCACCAAAAAAGCCTTTATGTGCTGACAAAGGACTTGGATGCACACCTGAAATCACACTATGATTTTTATTTGTTATGAGTTTTTCTTTGCTCTTGGCATTTGAGCCCCATAATATGAATACTATCGCTGACTCTCTCTCATTTAACTTCTTTATTACGTTATCTGTAAAAACCTCCCAACCTCTTCCCTTATGGCTGTTTGCTTGTCCTGCTCTAACTGTCAATGCGGTATTTAATAACAATATGCCTCTCTCTGCCCATTCTTCCAGACATCCATGACTCGGTATATCAAATCCTATGTCATCTCTCAATTCTCTGTAAATATTTTGCAACGATGGAGGTATCGCCATCCCTTTTTTTACGGAGAAAGCATATCCATGTGCCTGCCCTTCTCCATGATATGGGTCTTGTCCTAAAATGACAATTTTCACATCCTCGTAAGAAGTCTTTTTAAATGCATTAAATATATCATACATATTCGGGTATACAACCCTAGTTGAGTACTCCTTTTTCAAAAAGTCTCTCAGTTCCAAATAATAATCTTTTTGAAATTCATCTTTTAAAATTTCATCCCACGTATTACCTATATTGACCATATTTAAATTAAACGCAAAAGCTCTGTTTAAACTGAATAATACTCGTGTATCTTACTTTAAAGTCATGTTTATCGGCTTAATGCACTTACCTCCTTTACTGTGATATAATACCATAAGGGAGCATTATTTTCAAATGAAGCCGATGCATGCCGTTTTTGTTAATTGCAACATATACAGTTTATAAGGAAGTGTCGAATATGAAAAGGAAAATATACTTTGCCGGTGGTTGCTTTTGGGGTATGGAACTGCTATTCTCAAAAGTTGACGCTGTTACCGATGTAACTTGCGGTTATGCCAACGGTTTAGATGAACAATATGCTAATTACAATGATGTTTGTAGCGGAAAAAGTCAATTTAGAGAATCGATAGAAGTGGTGTACGACGAAGATTCAATAACGCTTGAAAATCTTCTCTTCATTTTTTTCGTTGCGATTAATCCTACTGAATTTCACAGACAGGGTCCCGATATAGGCAGTCAATATCAAACCGGTGTATACTATTCAGATCCGTCCGCATACAGCATCATCTCTAAAATTTTTGATGTTGAAAAGAAACATTATCCGAATTTCTTTGTTGAATTGAAACCTCTGAAAAATTTTTTTCCGGCAGAAGAATATCATCAAAAATATCTTATTAAAAATCCCAATGGATACTGTCACATAGGAAAGCCACTAATTTACAATTTGCACAAATTCAAGATAATTCCGGAACAATATACAGAAAGTGCGAAGATTATTTTCTCGAATTATATCGAAAACAACACAAGATAAAGCTGACACTTGGCTCAAATAACATATACATTCTTTACACTATTACTGCCAACCATTGCCATCAAACCGTTAAAATAGTAAAAAGTCTGAAAGAGGAATTTAAATGAAAAAACATGCCATAATACCGATATTTATACCTCATTTGGGTTGTGAAAACGACTGTGTTTTCTGTAATCAAAAAATTATAACGGCTAAATCAGATCCTGTATCGCCAAATGATGCTGAGCAGACTATACTGGAATACCTATCTACATTGCGAGTCTATGATGATATTAAAAAATGCGATAATCCCCCCACTGTCGAAATTGCCTTCTATGGGGGAAGTTTTACCGGCCTTGATATTGAAACTCAAAACAAATATTTAGATTTGGCGCTAAAATATAAGCGTCTCGGTAAAATTGATAAAATACATATGTCCACGAGACCGGATTACATAAACTCTGCTATTTTAGATAACCTCAAAGCACATCAAGTAGATATCATTGAATTGGGTGTTCAGTCTTTTGATGAAGCTGTCTTGAAAGCTTCAAAAAGAGGTCATAAAATTTCTGACATATACTATGCTTGCAACTTAATTAAGACCTACGGTTTTTCCCTCGGAATTCAATTGATGATCGGACTTCCCAATGACTCTAAGGAGAAATCCATTGAGAGTGCAAGACTTGCCGCACAAATACAGCCTGATATAGCGAGGCTTTATCCGACCTTGGTCCTTCCTGATACGGAACTTTTTGAAATGATGAAATTGGGAAAATACTCTCCCCTTTCTCAAAAAGATGCTATTGAAATTTGTAAAGAAATGTATAAGATCTTAACCGAAAAAAATATAAATATCATCAGAGTCGGTCTTAAAAGTTCTGATTTGATAAACTTTGATAATCCCCTGTTATCAAACTATCATCCGGCATTCCGGCAGCTTGTTGAAGGAGAAATCGCGAGGGAATCCATCGACTGTCAGTTAGATTTATTAAATTCGGTTGACATTACCGCCTATACTCTTTCAGCTAATCCCAAGTCTTTTTCAAACCTAATCGGGCACAAGGCTAAAAATAGATATTATTTTGAAAAAAAACTATCAAATATCAAACTGAACTTTAGATCAGATTCGTCAATTCCCATCGGAAAATATAAAATAAACGCCGATATATTTTAGTTATACTCGTTTTCTTACATGCTGCCGATACAACTTTTAAATCCTATATCTAAATTTTATAACATATTATTTATATTTTCTATCATGTTTTGAGTTTTTTTCTGTTTTTGCCTTCTTTTTTAGGTTTTTTAATAGTTTTTTTCTATATGTAGTGATATTCCATTTTTTTTAACATTGAAATATCATTATTTCTTATGATAAACTATATACAAAAATAGAGAAAATAAAATTTGGAGGTTTGTATGAGAGCAGTAATTACAGTAATTGGTAAAGATCAGGTCGGTATACTGGCGGGAACAAGTGCAGAAGTTTCAAAAGCTCGTGGAAATATCGTAGAAGTCACCCAATCGGTTCTGCAGGATTTCTTCGCTATGATCATGTTAATAGACATAACTGAAATGAATATTTCCATCGATCAACTGAGAGAAAACTTGAAGAAAAATGTTAAGGGTATGGATATTCATGTCATGCATGAAGATATATTCAACACGATGCACAAAATATAAATTCCGGTAAGTTTAGGAGGATTAAAATAATATGATAAATATGACCGACATCTTGGAAACCATAAAAATGATTCAAGAAGATAATTTAGACATTCGAACTATAACAATGGGTATATCTCTACTTGATTGTGCAGATTCAAGTATTGATGCTTCATGTCAAAAAATATATGATAAGATTTACAGACTTGCAAAGGATCTTGTAAAAGTCGGAGAAAGCATTGAAAAGAAATACAGTGTTCCTATTGTAAATAAGAGAATTTCAGTTACTCCCATCTCCATGCTGGTCGCTTCCAGTGGTGGAGATCCCGTAAAGTACGCCAAAACTCTTGATAAAGTTGCGAGAGACATCGGTGTTAACTTCATAGGAGGATATTCAGCTCTCGTACAGAAAGGATTCAGCGCCGGTGATTTGGAATTGATAAAATCCATTCCACGAGCATTATCCGAAACAGATTTCGTTTGCTCTTCAGTTAACATAGGCAGTACAAAAGCCGGCATAAATATGGATGCTGTTAAAATTATGGGAGATATAGTTTACGACACTGCTGAGATCACAAAGAGCAAGCAATGTATAGGATCTGCTAAATTAGTTGTATTCTGTAATGCACCGGAAGACAATCCGTTTATGGCTGGTGCTTTTCACGGTCCAGGTGAACCCGACTGCATAATTAACATAGGGGTATCAGGTCCGGGAGTTGTCAGATCCGCTCTTTCAAAATTAGATAACACAGATGATTTACAAAAAGTTTCGGATACTATTAAAAAGACTGCGTTTAAGATTACAAGAGTAGGTCAACTGGTCGGTGAAGAAGCTTCAAAGGCTCTCGGTGTTCCTTTCGGAATCATAGATTTATCTTTAGCACCTACACCTGCCATCGGGGATTCCGTAGCCCATATTCTGGAAGAAATCGGTCTTGAGCAAGTTGGTGCATGTGGTACCACTGCCGCTCTTGCCATGCTAAACGATGCTGTAAAAAAAGGCGGTGTCATGGCATCATCCAATGTTGGTGGATTATCAGGCGCCTTTATTCCCGTTTCGGAAGATGCAGGTATGATCGCAGGCGCACGCTCAGGTTCACTATCTATTGAAAAACTTGAAGCGATGACTGCCGTATGTTCTGTAGGTTTAGATATGATTATCATTCCCGGTGATACTCCTAGAGAAGTCATCTCTGCCATGATCGCTGACGAAGCTGCTATAGGCATGATAAATTCAAAGACTACTGCTGTGAGAGTTATTCCGGCAATTGGATTAAAAGAAGGAGACGAGCTCAATTTTGGAGGTCTTCTAGGGTACGGTCCCGTTATGAAAGTGAACACGATGTCTCCTCTAAAAATGATCTCCCGTGGTGGCAGAATTCCCGCTCCTATTCAGAGCTTGAAAAACTGAGAACGGTACATATGTATATACGAATCCCCCATCATCGAATTTTCCTATGATGGGGGATATCTTTAAACAATATTATTCCGATATGTTTTTCTTTTTCGCTGTTCGAATTTTATATTTAAAATCATAACCTTTCAAAACCGCCTCCGCAATATTGTTACAACTATCTCCCGTTCTTTCTAAATTGTGAATGACATCAATGTACAAGACTGTAGCAACAGGTGAGCATAATCCGGTTTCCAAACGCTTCATGTGCTTTTTCCTCAGAATCAACTCTTTTTCATCTATTTGCTTTTCTTTTTCAAATACTTTTTGTGCCAGCTCTTTATTCCCTGTATTGAGACAATTTAAGGTTTCAGATAACATATTGTCTGCAAAGTCAAAATACTCTTCCACCTCTTCCAACGCCTCCCCTGAAAGAACGTACTTATTTTTAACTTTCTCTCTGGCAAACTCAGCTAAATTCTTGCCGTAATCTCCTATATGCTCTACATCACTTGCAACATGATAAAGTGTCGAAACTGTCTGTTTTTGATCCTCCGTTATGCTTTCGCTCGAAAGTATTTTGGAGAGGTATCTCACTATTTTTTCTCTTAACTCATTGACAACTTTATCTTCCTCTATTATTTCGTCAACCTTTTCCAAATTCCCCTTTACAAAAGCATCTTTTGCTTTTCGTATCATATTTTTTGCAATTCCTCCTACTTCAACGAGCTCTTTCACCGCTAAATGCATTGCAAATACAGGCTTATCTATCACTTTATCATCTATGAATTTCGTTTCTCCGCTTATCTTTTCCTTATCTTCTCCCGGAATCAGTTTTATAACAACCTTCACAAGAACGAAAATCAGCGGTATAAATATAATCGTATTTGTGAGATTGAACAACAAGTGAGAATTGGCTATCTGTCGTGAAATAACGCTTATTTCAGCTCCTTTCGGCGATATCCACCTTATCAATTCAACGATTTGCGGTATGAACCATATAAAAATTAAAGTTCCGAATATATTGAAAATAGTATGTGCTAACGCTGTTCTCTTAGCATTTACCGATGCGCCTATTGAAGCTAATAAAGCCGTTATCGTCGTTCCTATATTATCTCCAAACATAATCGGAATCGCACCTTTCAAACCGATTAAACTGGTTACTCCATCCGCCATGGGAGTAGATGCCAAATTTTGTAAAACTGCAATTGTAGCGGAACTCGACTGCACTACTACAGTCATAACCATTCCCAATACTACTCCTAAAACGGGAATGTCTGAAACCTTCACCATTAAGTCCGCAAATGCCTGCGCATGTGCTAATGGCTTCATCACTGCTGACATGGTATTTATTCCTACAAATAAAATTCCAAAACCAAATGCTATTTGACCAATATCTCTTATTTTTTCTTTCTTTTTCAAAAAAAACATGAATACAAAACCCATGAACACGAATATCCATGCATAGCTTCCTATATCAAAAGCTATGAGTTGAGCCGTTATTGTTGTACCAATATTTGCCCCCAAAATTACACTTATAGCCTGTGGCAACTTCATGAGTCCAGCACTTACAAATCCTATTACCATCACTGTTGTAGCACTGCTCGACTGCAGTACCGCTGTAACCAATGCGCCTGCTATAACGCCCATTACGGGATTCTTTGTAAGCATTGCAAGAATTTTTCTCATTTTGTCTCCCGCTGCTTTTTGAAGACCTTCGGACATTAAATTCATACCGAAAATAAATACTGCCAACCCGCCTAATAGTGTTGAAATTATTATAAAAACGCTATTTTCCATACTACCCTCTCTCAAACTTAATAACTTGCACAAAGTTATGATTATATATATAGTTAACATTTTAAATATATGATACACCATAAAACATTCAGTTATGTTAAGTTTATGTTAAGATTTGTACGGAAATTTCAATTTTCTAAAATCATATTTGAAATTTTATCGATTCCTTCACCAAAGTTCCCGCTTAAGTATATGTTCATAATTCCATTCTCCCATTGAAAACTGTTTTTATCCTCTTCAATCAAGATATCTATATCATCGTACTTCTTATCTTCATATTCATCCGCAAAGAATTCTTTAAATTTAGGTCCGCCGGTGTACACATTGTTAAGAACACTGATTACCTTCTTAAAGTTATTTTTACAATTTTCTAAATTCGTATTTTCATCCATATGCTTCTCACCTTCTGAAAATTCATCAAATTCTTCATTCAGTTGATGTATTCCCATATATTCCATGTATTCTCTTCTCAAGTTACTTCCTATTTCTCTTGAAGTTACTATGACTTTATCACTGGATTTTACGACGATTTTACATGCTTCATCCATATTATTTCCTACATCGAATACTATTATGTCAAATAACTCACATCTCAGCAAATATTCTATAAATTCCGATAATTGCTTTTCTTCTAACTCTAAAATTTTATTTTTTAACGTTGTCGTTTTAAAAATCAGCACTCCTCCGCCAGTAATCATCATTGAGTTTTGGATTGATGTAGAAAATTCCGGATTACCGTAAAACATATTATATAACAATTCTCGTAAATTGCACTGCCTTGTAGATTTGATGAACAATAATTCCTGGTGAATTTTTCCCATGCTGATATACAAACATTTTCTCTTATTTTGTACAGCTAAATTTTGACATATTCCCATAGAAATTACTGAGGAACCTGTTCCACCGCTTTCCGATACAACAGATACGATTTTTGTTTTCGTACTATTCGAAATTCTCTTGATGAGTTTTTTACCTGTCTCATTTTCGTAGTTAACAATCACTTTGTTCATTAAATTTTGCAAAGTGTTGTATTTGTAAATAAATTCTCCACCCTCTTTATATATATCATAGCACAATATTATGACACTCTGATTTTTTCCCAAATTCCATGCAGATTTCAACTTCTTTACCATATTGGAATTTTTCCACTTATCATTTGCGTCACAGCTGTCGTCTTCAATATTTATCGCATAATCCCACCTGTTTTCAAGCCATTTTTCATCTATCATAATTAAGGCATAATTGAACAGCTCTTGTGTATTTATATCTTTCAGTTTTTTAAGCCTCTCCATTCCTGGTATAGACAATGTCGTATTCAGCGATAGTATATCATTTTCTTTTCTTATACATTCACTTACCGTTTTTTCATATTCCCTGTCATCGGTTATTATAATCCCTTTTACTCTATCCATACTTTCCTCCAATTTTTTTAAATTGTATATTAAAATCGATATTCTCTCAACAAAAAATGGCATACCTCTCTGGATATACCATCATATTACATTTTCTGTTTATCACATTGCGTTTTTTCATCTCGGTTGCTTTTTTACGCCTTAAAGATTTTAACCGTTTCTTAAAGATCCACCATCCCTTTCAAAATATGTCTTTAGACAACCATTACTGGGTCACATTTTCTGCTCCTCTTTTCTTTTTTACTTCCAAATTTGCGACTTTTAGATACAAACTGTAGTATCCGTCTTTGCTCTTCTCCAGAATGGGTTTTCCTGTAACCTTTACCCAATCGTTTTCCTTCGGCTCACTTTTCAATCCTCTCAGCAAAAATCCTCCCCAGCCGTCGTTTCCACAACATCCCGGTCCTTTTCTGTATACAACTGGCACTTTGTCTCCTGTTCCGTTATCTTTAAAGTGAGAGAACATTCCTTCTACAATTATCGTCTTATCTTTGTAATCTTCAAAGTTAGAGTAAATATCGTTGATCTGTGCTAAGAATACCTTTTCTCTAATGTTGATAACATCGTCTTTTGTGGAGCTTAAGTCCTTTTTATCAACCTGCTGGTGCGATCCGCCATTTTGAGTTTGATCAGAACCGGTACTGTTTGAATTGTCACCGCTCGATATATCACTTGACGGAGTCACTCCATATCCATCTTTTTTATTCTTTCCACATCCAGATAAAATCATCGTTGCGGCAATTATAAAACAGAGTAAAATTATTTTGAACATATCAATTTTTTCTTTTTTTCTCACACTCTCAACTCTATTATTTACCAATTATCCGTCCCCCCTTAGTCATGCCTATTATTGTATATATAAAAAATACAATTAAATTACATACTACGATGCTTGCTCCTGTCGGTGTCGCAAACACATAGGATATTATAATTCCTATCCACAAGCATATCAGTGCTATAAATACTGAACTTATTATCACCGTTTTGAAACTTTTAAATATTCTCATAGATGACAGCGCTGGTATTACTATTAAACTTGAAACCAGCATTGCACCCATCATTCTCATTCCCAACACTATTATGATTGCTGTTAAAATAGCTATTACCGTATTGTATCTCTGTCCTTTATTTCCTGTTGCATTGGTGAAGCTCTCGTCTAACGTCACGGAAAAAATTCTGTTATACATGAATATATATGTCGCTATCACAAAAATTGACAGCATTATGGTAAGCTGCAAATCGCTGTTGGTCATTCCCAATATGCTTCCGAATAAATAGTTGCACACATCCGTGTTCATTCCTGTAGTCATGGATATTATCATAACTCCGCCTGCCAACGAGCCCGTAGAAATCATCGCAATTGCCGCATCACCTTTCAGTTTGCTATTTTCGCTCATTCTCAAAAGGAAGAATGCAGCTATGACTACTACCGGTATTGATACTTTCAGCGGTGCTACGTTCATTGAAGCTGCAATAGCCAAGGCTCCAAATCCTACGTGAGATAGCCCGTCACCTATCATTGAATATCTCTTCAGTACTAAACTCACACCGAGCAGTGCTGAACATACAGCTACTAATGAACCAACTATTATCGCCCTTACCATAAACGGATATGATACGATTTCCTTAACCAACTCTATCATCTTTGTAGCCTCCCATAAATTTCAATCCTAATTCGCTTTTCAGATATTCGTCCCTGCTCATGACTGTTCCTATTCCATCGTGAATGTGCAATATCTTGTTGGCATAAAAGGCTGCTTCCTTCACATCGTGAGAAACGATGATTACTCCTATCCCCATATCTTTATTTATACTGTTGATTATTTTATATAATTCCTTTGTGACAATCGGATCCAAACCTGCCTCCGGTTCATCCAGAACTATCAACTCTTTTGTAGCACACAAAGCTCTAGCAAGCAAAACTCTCTGTTTCTGCCCACCTGACAGCTCTGAAAAAGACTTTCTTTTCATATGATCTACACCCAATATTCTCATATTTTCAGCAGCTATTTCCTTATCCCTCTTTGAAAAAAAAGGTTTTAAGCCGAGACTATTCAATCTGCCAGATAAAACGACCTCATGAACTGTAGCAGGAAAATCTTTCTGTATTGCAGAGTGTTGAGACAAATATCCCACTTTATTTCTGCTGAGCCCATTTTCCATTATTATCTTACCTTCGCTGGCTTTTTTTAATCCGAGTATGCCTTTGACAAAAGTAGTTTTTCCGGAGCCGTTTTCTCCCACGACGCACATATATTCGCCTTTACCTAGCGAGCAATTTATTTTTCTAACGATTTCTTTGCCGTCATATGCAAAAGAAACCGACTTGAATTCCAATAAATTCATATATCTCTCTTCTCCTCCACAAAAAGTATTATAAAGAAATAATCACATCCTATTATACTACATCACACAAATTACTACATTACTAAATTGACACTTATCTAATTTTTTTGATTTTATATCACATATATTCTTTGAGGGTATCATAATCTGCACTTGCTCATTTTGAAGTTTTATAACACAAATGTTACCGTACGCATAGCTTTACTTCATATTAAAAAACTAGACCGCACTGCATGTTTTGTAAACTCCAAAAGTCGTCTTTTTGAGTCACGATACACGCAATGCGGTCATCTTTCTAATTTAGTTCAGTGCCTGCTTCAAGTTTTTGATGTTGTCCTTCATCAGATCAACGTATGTTTTCTTTGCCTTCAATTCATCTTCTGTCAAATTGTGCAAGGAGTGAAGCATCAACTGTTTCGCTCCGGTCGCTTCAACTATTGACTTTGCCACCTTACCATTAGACATTTCTATTGTAAATACAACAGGAAGTTTTTCTTTCTTAACTTTGTTAATCAAGAACTTAACTGTCTGTGCACTTGCTTCAGCATCTTTTGAACATCCTGAAAATGCGGCATAGTATTTCAATCCGTATTCTTTTGCCAAATATCTGAAAGGAAATCTGTCACCGAACAATATTGTCTTTCTTTTTCCGTTCTTAACCACTTCTCTTATTTCTTTATCCAAATCATCAAGTTGACCTTTCAGTTCCTTGTAGTTTTTTTCAAACTTATCTTTGCTGTCTTTATCAACTTTAGCCATTTCTTCATAGATTGTCTTTGCTATTTTATCTGCATTCTTTGGAGAAGTCCAAACGTGTTCGTCGATTTCATGTTCACTTTCTTCATGCTTATCCTTTTTATGGCTGTCACCCTTGTGTTCATCTTTATCATGATCGCCTTTTTTATGTTTGTCTTTATCGTGATCGTGGTCCTCTTCCTGCATTCCTTCCACATGCTCTTCCTCTACTGTTTTAACCATATCAACGAGTTTTAAAACTTTAGGTTTTTTATCTCCCATAGAAGCTAGAATTTTTTTAACCCAATCATCGTTTTCACCACCTGTATAGATAAAAATGTCACTTTCCTGAATTTTTTTAATATCTTGAGGTGTAGGTTCATACGTGTGACTTTCCGCACCCGGTTTTAAAAGCAGTGATACGTCAGCCTTGTCTCCGCCGATTTTCTTTGCGAAGTCGTATGGTGGAAATATCGTCGTTACGATCTTCATCTTTTTTCCGTTATCTGCACTTTTGTTGCTACCACATCCAACGAACGTAGTCATTACGAGCAGAGCAACCATCGCCATAGCTAATATTTTTTTCATTATATCTCTCCTTTATAACTTTTTAATATATAACCAACTTACTTTATCTCATATGCTGTTCCTAAATATCCATTCTAGACTTCATCAAAACCGGAGTTCTTTTCAATAGATCAAATGAAATCCCCAGCGTCAATAACACTGCGAAAAAGGATAATATCTGTCTTATGCCATCGCTGTCATTATTTAATTTCAATGAATTCCATATATTTTCGGCAACGATGGTAATTGTACATTTTAAACAGTTATCCTTATGACAGTGTTTCATGTGTAAAATATCCTTTTGCCAAACTATGATAGTTAAAGATATTAAAAGCAATATTGATGCAGTGGCACACATCTTTTTTACATGCAACCAATTGCCTCCTGTTATTCTCTCATATGTCATAATAAACTTCCCTTTCAGCTACTTTTTCATTTTTTCGTTGCAACTGCAACAAATTCCATAAAAAGTGGTTTCAAAAGAATCGACCTGAAATCCATGACATACTTTTATATGTTCCTGAAATGCAGTAATCTCATCACAATCTATATGGATTGTCTTACCACAACTATTGCAATGGCAGTGGTATGAACTCTCCTCTTCAACGTATTCAAAATACGCACCACTGTCGTTATTGAGCCTGTATTTTTTTACCAAGCCTTCTCTTATCAGCGCATTCAAATGCCTGTAGATAGTTGTCAATCCTACATCAATATTTTCTCTTTGAAAGTACTCCTGAATATCCTTTACTGTCTTGTGAATATTTTTAGATGATTTCAGATATCTCAAAATTTCCTGTCTTTGTCTCGTTTTATATTTCCCTCTAGTCATTTCTTATCCCACTATTCTACATTTGATAAATCGTTCAAACGAAATTGAAAACCTTTTTCATATTATATCATTTTTTCTTTTTTTTGTAAATGAACAACTCATAAATTCTAAAATATTCTGATAATAATAAAATGCTGGCATGGAAATGTTAAGTCAAATCGCTTACATTCCGAAGCCAGCATCTATCAAATCAACTATTTGCCATTTGCATTTAGATGTATGAAATATTATTTATTCTTACGTTTGAATGTAGTTTATCATTCCGCCTTGCTATTCTCTGATTCCTTTAATACCGCCTGTGCAGCTGCAAGTCTCGCAATAGGAACCCTAAAAGGGGAACAAGATACATACTGAAGTCCCAATTCATGACAGAATTCTACGGATTTTGGATCTCCTCCATGTTCTCCGCAAATTCCAAGTTTAATATTAGGTCTTTCTTCTTTTCCCAATCTTATGGCTCGTCTCATGAGTTCTCCCACGCCTTCTCTATCGATGGTCTGGAACGGATCGTCAATAAATATCCCTTTTTCAAGATATTCATTTATGATTTTTCCGGTATCATCTCTACTGAATCCAAATGTCATCTGAGTCAAATCGTTTGTCCCAAAAGAGAAAAACTCTGCATGTTTCGCTATCTGATCTGCCAAGATCGCCGCTCTTGGAATTTCTATCATGGTACCTATCTGATAGGTCATTTCAACACCTTCAGAATTTAAAATGCTCTCAATTTTATCTACGACAGTCTTTTTAACATTTTCTATTTCCTTTTCAATCCCGACAAGAGGTATCATAATTTCAGGTTCTATTTTGCATTCCATCTCTCTTTCGACTTCAATTGCAGCTCTAATTATAGCTTCTGCTTGCATTGATGCAATTTCCGGATAAGTTACCGCAAGCCTGCAACCCCTGTGTCCTAACATTGGATTGAATTCGTGCAATTCTACAACTCTATCCTTTAATTTTTCAAAAGTAATTCCCATTTCTTCAGCGAGCTTACCAATTTCTTCATCTCCATGTGGTAAAAATTCGTGAAGCGGCGGATCCAGCAATCGGATTGTAACAGGCCTATCCTCCATCACCTTATAGATACCCTTAAAATCCTCTTTCTGATAAGGTAACAATCTGCTCAAAGCTAATTTTCTTTCTTCTGTATCTGCAGCCAAAATCATTTTTCGAACATCCGCAATTCTCGTCTCCTCAAAAAACATGTGTTCAGTCCTACAAAGACCTATTCCCTCTGCTCCTAATTCAATTGCCTTTTCAGCATCTACAGGATTATCAGCATTTGCACGCACTTTCATCTTTCTGATTTCATCTGCCCACTTCATTATAGTCTCAAAGCTTCCGCTGAGTTCAGGTTCCACAGTTTCCAATTCACCGATATAAACCATTCCTGTATTGCCGTCGAGAGAAATAAACTCTCCTTCGCCGATTGAAATACTCCTGGTTTTCATTTCCTTCTTTTCTTCATCTACTACTATCTCATTGCATCCTGAAACGCAACACTTTCCCATTCCTCTGGCGACTACAGCTGCATGTGAAGTCATACCACCACGAGAAGTGAGTATTCCCTGAGCAGCAATCATCCCTGCCAAATCTTCCGGTGAAGTTTCTTGTCTAACCAATATGACTTTTTCCCCTCTTTCAGCTGCAATTTCCGCATCTTTAGCAGTAAAGTATATATGTCCTGAAGCAGCACCCGGAGATGCAGGCAATCCCTTCGCAATCACTTCAGCTTTTTTCAACGCTTCGTTGTCAAATTTGTGATGCAACAGCTGATCTATCTGTGATGGCTCCAGTCTTGTAATCGCAGTTGCCTTGTCTATCAGATTCTCCGCTTCCATTTCAACTGCAACTTTAACCGCAGCTTCCGCAGTTCTCTTTCCATTTCTGGTCTGCAACATGTACAGTTTGTTATTTTCAACGGTAAACTCCATGTCCTGCATATCTTTGTAGTGAGATTCCAAGAGCCTCGCAATTCTCTCAAAAGAGTCATATACTTCCGGAAAAGCATCTTTCATAGATGAAATATGTTGTGGTGTTCTTATGCCCGCAACTACATCTTCTCCCTGTGCATTTACCAGAAACTCACCGAATAAAACGTTTTCTCCCGTAGCGGGATTTCTCGTAAATGCAACTCCCGTTCCTGAAGTTTCTCCCATGTTTCCAAACACCATAGATTGAATATTTACGGCAGTTCCGATATTATCCGGAATATCGTTCAGCTTTCTATATAGAACTGCTCTTTCATTGTTCCAAGACTTGAATACCGCTTTAATTGTTTCAATAAGCTGATTTTTAGGGTCTTGTGGAAAATCACTTCCTACCTCGCTTTTATATACTGCCTTGAAAGAAGTTATGATTTCTTTCAAATCATCAACGTTCAGCTCAATATCGCTTTCATATCCTTTTTCTTCCTTCTTCGCATCAAAGATCTCATCCATCTTTTTCTTTTCGATGCTCATTACAACATCGGAAAACATCTGAATAAATCTTCGATAACTGTCATATGCAAATCTGGGATTTTCGGTAAGTTTTGCCATCGCTTCTACTGTATTATCGTTTAATCCTAAATTCAACACTGTATCCATCATTCCCGGCATAGAAAATGCAGCTCCGCTTCTAACAGATACCAATAACGGTTTTTCAAGACTTCCCAGCTCTTTTCCGGTTACTTCTTCCAGTTCTCTCAACTTTGCAAATATTTCTTCAATTATACTTTCATCGATTTCTCTACCGTCCTCGTAATATTTATTACAAGCCTCTGTCGTCACTGTAAATCCGAAAGGCACAGGTAATCCAATCTTCGTCATTTCTGCAAGATTCGCACCCTTTCCGCCTAAAAGGGCCTTCATTTCTTTTGAACCTTCATTGAATGAATAAGCATACTTTTTCATTGTAAAATTTCTCCTTAAAATACAAGTCTTTTTTCTATATAATCTTTAACCTGAGCAACGGGAATTCTCACTTGCTCCATAGTATCTCTATCTCTTACTGTAACACAACCATCCGTTTGCGTGTCAAAATCCACACATATGCAAAATGGTGTACCGATTTCATCTTCTCTTCGATATCTCTTTCCTATAGAACCGGCTGTGTCATAGTCTACCATAAAGTATTTAGACAGTTCTTCGTGTATAGGCTCCGCCACCTCTCCAAGTTTTTTGGCGAGGGGCAATACAGCCGCCTTAAAAGGTGCTAAAGCCGGATGGAATTTCATCACAACTCTGCTGTCTGTCTTTCCATCTTCCTTCTGTATGCTTTCTTCGCTGTATGCATCACACAAGAATGCCAAAGCTACTCTTCCTACACCTAAAGACGGTTCAATGCAATAAGGAATATATTTTTCTCCCGTTTCGCTATCCACGTAGTTTAGATCCTGTTTTGAATGTTTTGCATGACTTTTCAAATCAAAATCAGTCCTGTCGGCAATTCCCCAGAGCTCACCCCATCCAAATGGAAACTTGTATTCAATATCCGTTGTAGCATTGGAATAATGGGATAATTCCTCTCTATCGTGATCTCTAAGCCTAAAGTTTTCTTCTTTCATAGATAAATCTCTCAAGAACGTTTTACACTGTTCTTTCCAGTACTCATGCCACTTCAAATCCTCCCCCGGTTTGCAAAAGAATTCTATTTCCATCTGTTCGAACTCTCTGGTTCTAAAAATGAAATTCCCCGGCGTTATTTCATTTCTGAAAGCCTTGCCTATTTGAGCTATTCCAAATGGCAGTTTTTTACGAGAAGTTCTCTGAACATTTTTAAAGTTTACAAATATCCCCTGTGCCGTTTCCGGTCTCATGTAAATAATGGCCTTGGAATCTTCAGTTACGCCCTGATATGTCTGAAACATCAGATTGAACTGTCTTATCTTCGTAAAATCCTCTTTTCCACACTCAGGACACTTCACATGATTTTCCACCACATAATCTTCCAATTTTTCATTGCTCCATCCGTCTACAATTACATCCGGTTTTCCTTTGTTTTCTAAATCCTCTTCAATCAGTTTATCTGCTCTAAACCTTGATTTACAGCTTTTACAATCGATCAAAGGATCAGAGAAACCTCCTACATGTCCCGATGCGACCCATACCTGAGGATTCATCAATATCCCTGCATCCAATCCTACATTGTACTTGGACTCCTGAACAAATCTCTTCCACCAAGCCTTTTTAATGTTGTTTAAAAGCTCTACACCCAGCGGACCGTAATCCCACGAGTTTGAAAGTCCCCCGTAAATTTCCGATCCGGGATACACAAACCCTCTGCTCTTTGCTAAACCAACTACTTTCTCCATGGTTATCTGTGACATTATTTTTTTCCTGCTCTTTCCTTTATCTACAATTTATAATAACGAAAATCACTCTTCATCTTCTTCAAAATTTTTAACATCAAAGTCCTCTGCAAATTCAGTCACATCATCTGAATCATTTTTGGAAAACTTATTCTTCAATGCCTCAGTTGCCTTTCCAAGAGTTTCTTCGGTTTTACCTTTAACCTTCTCATAAGCATCGCTGTGAATGACTTTCTCATACATTTCTGTCCCTTTTTCAGTCGCCTTTTCAACAGCATCGTTTGTCCTATCACTTATGTCAATTACAGTACCGTCATCTCTGATAACTTCAATTACATATTTAAATCCGAACGCTGCAATACCACCTATCAGCATGCCCCACGGAGCAACTACCGCTCCTGCGATTCCGGCATTTACCGGGATGTTCAAAACGGTCTCCCCATCTGGATTTTTCACTTGAATTCTCGCAACGTTACCTCTTTTTACAAGTTCTTTGATTTTATCAATCAATGCAGTACTCTGATCTCCCAAACTGTTTCTTTGGCTTTCATCAATGCTCTCTTCTATACTGATAATCGCATCTACTACACTGCCGTTGGCTGTCTCCAGAGCTTCCTTAGCTTCCTTATAACTCACTCCCGTCCTATCCTTTACCAATTCAATTTTTTCTAAAGTAATTTCCATGATCCGTCCTCCACTTTCTTCTTAGTAATATCTATCTTTACGCTTTCATTGCTTTTCATATACGATTTTGTAACAGAGGGTGAAAGATTACAATTGCTGCTGTCACTGTTCACAATTTCACAATTGCAATTTTTCATCTCTACTCTCGATTTGACTCAACTCTTGGATAAAAATCCCTGGCTCTTCAAATCCCTTATGTCCAGATGATATTCCATAAATTCATCGATAATCTTTCTCAAAACTTCTGTTCTATTTTCGTCCAGTCCGATTTTTTCAAAATTATGCAACGGCATTTTTATGAAGTATCGCATTACATCCATTATACCTAAGCCATCATGATAAATCAATGCATCTTTGCGGCTGTTAGAATTTCTCTCGCAATTTTCACATATGCAACCACCCTGCCTAATATCTATATATGACAGCATTTCTTTTGTGCCGCATATTACACATGAATCCAAGTTCGGCATATATCCCAACTCTTTCAGGACCTTCATCTGATATGCTATAACTAAAGTTAAATATTTACTTTTTCTTTTCTCCATGGCATCAAACACGTTTATCAGGTAATTAAATATCTTCTGTTGCGGTTCTTGTTGGGACAAAATCTTTTCTGTAAATTCCAACAAATAAGATACATTCATATATTTGTCCACATCTTCTCCAAAGCTGTAATAGCTTTTTATAGTCTCTGCTCTTATGACATTATATGAATCTCTGTTGGAATATATGTCATATCTCCCATGAGTGAACGGTCTAATTCCCAAATTTGACTTTCTCTTTCCACCTTCTCCGAGATTAGTCCCTGCACTTATCTTTCCGAATTTTTTCGTAAATAAAACCAAAATTTTTCTGTTATTTACCGTATTTACTTGTTTTAAAACTAATCCTTCCGTTTCTACACGCATAAACTACCTGTCTTTATATCCGAAATTTGAGAGTGCAAAATCGCTATTTCTCCAGTTCTCTTTGACCTTTACCCAAAGTTGCAGAAATACCTTGTTTCCCAGCAACGCCTCTATTTCTTCTCTCGCGCTTTTTCCGATGCCTTTCAATTTTCTCCCGCCTTGTCCTATGATAATTCCCTTATGCGATTTTTTTTCACAATAAACAACTGCACTGATTCTCGTAACTCTTTCCTCTTCTTGAAAGGATTCAATTTCTATGGCAACTCCATGGGGGACCTCATCTTCCAGGAACATCAATACCTTTTCCCTCAATATCTCACTGACTATAAATCTCTCAGGATGATCCGTAATCATGTCTGACGGGAAGTACTGAGGTCCTTCAGGCATGAATTTCTCTATACTCTCCAACAAAATATCTATGTTCTTTTGCTCTAACGCTGAAACCGGAAAAATTTCATCAAAAATGCCCGTTTGCTCATATTCATTATAAATTTTTTCATAGTCTTCAGGATTTATTTTATCCATTTTATTTATCACTAAAAATTTTGGAGTATTGATATTTTTCAGCATTTCAACTATGTATTTATCCCCTGGTCCCTGTGACAGACTATCATCGACTAAAAATAGCACCAAATCCACTTCTTTGAAAGTATTTAATGCGCTGTCAGTCATGAAATTTCCCAATTTCGTCTTCGGCTTGTGGATTCCCGGCGTATCTATAAATACCATCTGGCAATCACCTGTCGTGTAAATGCCCCTGATGGTATTTCTCGTAGTTTGCGGTTTTGATGTTGCAATTGCAATTTTCTCTCCTAATATACCGTTTAATAAAGTTGATTTTCCAACATTAGGTCTGCCTATTATACTTATAAATCCGCTTTTCATAACTTCTCCTCAATCAGCTCAATCCTTTAATTTGAACCCATTTTTCAATAACTCGCTTATTTTTAAAACTTTCATCTCTCCATCTGAATCCATTGATATCACATCTAAATTCTCTGAAAATTCAAAAATGACCTGCCTGCAAATTCCACAAGGCCAAACCTCTCCGTCTGAACTTGCAACAGCAATGGCGACAAACTTTCGACTTCCATCGGTAACAGCAGTCGAAATCGCAACTCTCTCCGCACATATCGTAGCACCGTATGACGAATTTTCAACATTTACTCCATTGAAGACATTTCCATCTTCATCTAAAAGTGCTGCACTCACTCTAAATCCACTGTATTTTGCGTAGGCATTGTCCATATTTTTTAGTGCAATTTTATACAGCTCTTCATATAACTCGTTTTTATCTGATTCAACATTCAGCCTTACGCTTGATTTTGTCTGTGACAAGTTTTTTCCCAAGTTTTCTTTACGCATTACAATTTCCTACTTACATCTATGACGTTCATTATGCTCTCTTCTTTTTTTCGCATATGTATCTTCTCTTCTTCTTCCATGTGATCATGACCTAACAGATGACACACACTGTGAGTAAACAGATACAAAAATTCTCTCTCAAGACTATGTCCGAACTCTTCTGCCTGCTTTTTTATCACATCGTAGCAGATTATTACATCTCCAATAAATATCGGTACCTTAAAAGCGCATGATGCCTCATTGACATTTTCATTACTCCATCCGTTTTGCATAGTTTTTTTAATCTCAGTTCTGACTTCATCTATGTCTTCATACTGCGGAAAGGATAAAACGTCTGTAACCTTATCTACATTTCTAAATTCTTCATTTATTCTCCGAATACAATCTTCCGTAACCATGGAGAAACTCAATTCTAATTCAATGTGCTTCGATTGAATTATCTCTACAGCAACACCTTCCTGTATCAATGCCTCTTCCACTATGGCATCCATCTTATTCTTTATCTCTCCGTCAATATCAAAGTTCTGAAATGCTTTTTTGTCCTGAGCAACCTCAATGTTGGTAATTATTCTTATCAATCCCTTTCCCCTTGTCTTTTGTAATAATTATCATATGCTCCAATAATTTTTTTGACCAGTTGATGTCTGACTACATCCACATCCTTAAAGTGACAAAACGATATTTCTTTGATGTTCTTCAATACTTTCATCGCTTCCACAAGTCCGGATTTCTTACCTCTTGGCAAATCTATTTGAGTGATATCGCCTGTAATTATCATCTTTGAATAAAATCCCATTCTCGTTAAAAACATTTTCATCTGCTCTTTTGTCGTATTCTGCGCTTCGTCTAAAATGATACATGCCTTGTCCAGCGTCCTTCCTCTCATATATGCCAGAGGCACTACTTCAATTATTTCCTTTTCTCTCAATTTTGAAGAAGTTTCTCTGCCAAATATATCGTAAAGGGCATCATACAACGGTCTCAGGTAAGGATCCACTTTATCTTGCAAGTCTCCAGGTAAGAATCCCAAATTTTCTCCTGCCTCAACAGCAGGTCTTGCCAATATTATCTTTTCAACTTTTTTCTGTTTATACATATTTGCTGCCATGGCTACTGCCAAATACGTTTTTCCTGTCCCTGCAGGTCCGATTCCGAAGACCACATCATTTTTTTCTATCTCCTCAACATACTTCTTCTGCCCTACAGTTTTAGGTACCAGCGGTTTTCCTACGTGAGTATAACATATTACATTTTGATCCAGCTTTTCCATAACATATGATTTATCATCCTCTGCTAGAGATATTATATATTCAATTTTTTGCCTATCGATTTTTTGATTGTTTTCAACTAACTGTAAAAGCTCTTCTACAATTTTCCTTCCTCTCGACGCCTTACCGCCTATGATATTTATGTATCCGTCTCTCACAAAAATCTGTACATCAAGGCTTTTCTCTATGGTTTTTACATTGTTATCGCCTACTCCGAAAACATCTATTATTTCAACATCTGGCGCTAATTTAATCTTAGCTAAATCCCCTTGTAATACTTCCTTCAACTCTACTCCTTTTTGCTATCAAATTTAATTATTTTATCTTTTGCTTATATAATTAGTATTATATTCTTTTTATCTGATTTTTTCAATAACTCTGAGCTGTTAATGAAATTTTCGCATTTAGGATTGTCAAACATTTGTGACAAAACCATCCTGTCTAAATCTAAGCTACTCTCTTAAAATAATTTTCTACTATTTCATTTGGTATTTTAAAACCTAATACTCTTCTTGCTATATTATTTGTTCTTGTACTGTATCTTTTAAATGCTTTGTACATTTCTGTTTCACTCTTAAATCTCCTTCTGCTATAAAACAGTTCATTATCTATTTTATGACTTCTTTCCACTACTTCGCTTTGCCATGGAGAATATGGTCCTGTTCTAATATATTCCATTCCTAAGCTCTCTATAACTCTTTCAAATAATGACTTCTTTTGCTCTCTATCATTACAAAATTCTCTTCCGTTATCTGTCTGTATTGTTTTTATCTTAAATCCGAAGTTATCCTCTAGTCTTTTCAGCATCTTTGATGTTTCATATGTGTTGTTTCCTTTTACCAGCTTTTTTATTTCATTAACTTATAAAAACATACTAATCAATACAATTTTGGCATCTTCAATCATAACCATCCATAAAATGAGATGACTCCAAAAAGTTGAATTTTTTTGAGATTACCTCACAAACGCGAGGTTTTCCCTATATACAAAAAACAGCACTGTGAAGTGCTGTTTCAAATTTTTGGGTAAGTCTATAAGCCGGGTTCTGTATTAGACAATCATCTATCTGGGCATGCTGTCGCCAACATGCTCTAGCAACCTACCACTTAAGCGACGACGGGCAGCCGTCTTTTAATGCTTCTCTTGGTCTTGCTCCGGATGGGGTTTACACGGCCATTGCGTCTCCGCAATGCCGGTGAGCTCTTACCTCGCCATTTCAACCTTACCACGACATTACTCGTTTCGGCGGTATGTTTCTGTTGCACTTTCCCTATAGTTACCTACGCCAGACGTTATCTGGCATCCTCGCCCTGCGGAGCCCGGACTTTCCTCATTAAAAATGCGATTGTCTGGCTTACCCAAAATTAACTTACTATAAATTAAATGGATTTGTATTTGAATCCGCTATGAAAGTTTCGACTTTTCTTTCATCTACATCGTTGGAATCTTGAATTTTATCAATATTATCATCCATGATTTCATCAAACTGTTTCTTGATGTTCTCAGAGAATATTTTTTCCGTTCCGTAATGACCCGCGTCTACTAAAGCCAAATTCATGGCCTTGGCATCCTGTGCTATATTCAGCTTGACATCTCCGGTTACAACTATATCACATCCTAGTTTCTTCGCAGCGTAAATCAAATCTCCACCGGCACCGGTACACAGCGCCACTTTGTTCATTATTAAATTATCCGTTTCTACAACTCTAACGTACCCTTTCGGCAACTCTAAACATTCCTCAATATGTGAAATCACTTCATGCAGACCCATTTCCCAAGGTAAATATCCCGTTACTCCAACCTCTCCTTCAACATCCTCAATATTATCCAAAAGAAGAAGCTTTGCCATGTAATAGTTATTCCCTAACGGTGCTTTGTCGAAAGTTGTATGTGCTGCATATACGCTAATTCCGGATTTAATCAGCTTTATTATCCTATTTCCGGTTATGTCATCCATTCGTATATACGCCGGTTTCACAAAAATCAACGGATGGTGAGTAATTATTAAATCCGCTTCTTTTTCTATAGCTTCATCTATTATTTCTTCGTTTATTTCCATGGTAAACATGATCTTTTTAATGTCATTATTTCCTACGTCTATCTGAAGACCGTTGTTATCCCAAGGTTCTGCCAGTTCGGGTGGAGCAATCCTTTCCAGTATTTTAATGATTTCATGCAGTTCCATATGCTATTCCTCCAACAAAATCTCTATTTATGCTATACTGTCTCCCATGCATCTATTCATTTAAACTATAAAAGACTTTCCAGATATACTATGTTATCCTCTATTGCCTTAACATCCTCAGCCGGAATATTTTTGCTGTTTTCCATGGATTTCAGAATTCTGTTTTCTCTATCTATTTTGTAAGAAATGAATTCATTAACCAGTGGATTTTTCAAGTTTGCCACCCAATAAGGCATTTCCCATTTAATGGATTCCGGTTCCAAATTTAGTTTAATGGATTCTCTCGGTTCTCCGGGGACTGCGGTAATAATCTCACATATGAATCTTCCTTCTCTAACGAGTTGCTCGTTAACTATGTCAAAACCTTTTCTAACCAGCCACGCTCTGAGTCTACCCTGAGCAGTCCTAGGCTGCAAAATCAACTTTTTACAAGACTTTGCTTTGCCTAAATCTCTGCCCAGTATATCACAGATCAGATTGCCTCCCATACCTGCTATGACGATAACATCCACTTCTCCCTTTTTTATAACTCTAAGACCGTTACCGTTTCTAAAATCAAACTTCACTTCAGGCATTAATTCCCTACAGTTACGCCTCGCTTTATTTAGAGAACCTTTGCTTATATCCGCCATAATAACCTTGGGAGAAATTTCTTCTTTAGTTAGATACATTGGCAGATATCCATGATCGGTACCTATATCAGCTACGCTTTCCCCTTTTTCAATTTCATTTGCAATGGCTGCCAATCTCTCTGTCAACATGAACTTCTGCTCCTTTTATTCTAAATAATCCTTTAGTTTCTTGCTTCTGCTCGGATGTCTTAACTTTCTGAGCGCTTTAGCTTCAATCTGCCTGATTCTCTCTCTGGTCACATCAAATTCTTTTCCTACTTCTTCCAATGTTCTCGCTCTTCCATCTTCCAATCCGAATCTCAACTTCAACACCTTTTGTTCCCTATCTGTCAAAGTTCCCAGAACTTCCATAAGTTGCTCCTTTAGCATAGAAAAAGTTGCCGCATCGGATGGAGATGCAATCTTATCATCTTCTATAAAATCTCCCAAATGGCTATCTTCTTCCTCTCCTATTGGTGTTTCCAAAGATACGGGTTCTTGAGCAATCTTCAAGATTTCTCTCACTTTTTCAACGGTCAGATCCATTTCTTTAGCTATCTCCTCCGGTTTCACGTCTCTGCCGTATTCTTGCAAAAGTTGCCTTTGTATTCTCATCAACTTGTTGATTGTTTCAACCATATGAACCGGAATTCTTATAGTTCTGGCTTGATCAGCTATGGATCTTGTAATAGCTTGCCTGATCCACCATGTTGCATATGTGGAAAACTTATATCCTTTCCTCCAGTCGAATTTGTCTACAGCCTTTATAAGTCCAATATTTCCCTCTTGAATGAGATCCAGAAACAACATTCCCCTTCCAACATATCTCTTTGCTATGCTTACAACCAATCTCAAATTTGCTTCACAAAGTTTTTTCTTTGCATACTCATCACCCTGTTCCATTCTTTTTGCAAGTTCGATTTCCTCTTCAGCCGAAAGCAACGGAACCTTCCCTATCTCTTTCAAATACATTCTGACCGGATCATCCACTGCGATGTTTTGTACAATTGCCGTATCCATCTCTAACTCACCTTTCGACAACTGCACATCCTCTTCGAACATATCTATGTTTTCAGTTTCAATATTTTCGATGTTTTCAATATTTTCGTCATTCTTATCATCTTCAATTTTAAATTCATCATTTTCATAGGACTCAATTACATATCCATCCCCAACTAGCAAGTCATAAAGTTCATCCATTTCATCTTTATTAAGCTCGTTAATAAATCCTTCTCTTTCGATATCTTCCATGGATACTTTATTATCTTGAGACATTTTTTTCAACTCATCCGCAACTTCTTTAACAACAGTTCTTTCCACGTTGCTCGTCTCGTTTATCATTTGCTATTCCTCCTACTTTTTTCCAGTATTTTTCTATGTTCCAGTGCTAGTTTACCTATCTCCTCCTGCACTTTTTCTCCATCTTCTTCCTGTTCAAGTACGGCAATCGTTTTCTTTATTTCGTCCATTCTGTGGTTCAGTATTATTTTTTCCAAATTGTCCAAGCTTCCGCGGAACTCTCCCTCCAGATTGCCCTTCAATTCCTTATTTAATATTCGCTGTACTTTCCTTGCATCAGAATCATGGAGTTTTTCCATAACTTCTACCGGAACTACCTTCTCTTTTGATTCATATTCTCTTAAAACGGTTTCAAATATCCTACCTGCCAGTATGCTTTTAAACTGAATTTCTCTATTTATAAATTCTGTTTTCAATCGTTCCACGAACTCGTCATCCTCAAACAACACCCTTAGAAGACTCTCCTCCACTCTCAACATGTCTCCTGACACCTCAGCAGTTTCATTCTTTTCTCTTATTCTTCTCTCGGTGGTCACCCTTTGAAGATTATCGTCGCTGTCTCTACTGATTTCCATCAATAAGACTTCCTTGTTCATTGCTAAATCATTGGCAAGGCTTTCTATATATATATCCTTTTCCGCCGGGCTTAAACTGTTTAAAAATTCTCCAACCTTACGGATAAAAGCTATTTTCTCCTCTATTTTATCAATATTGAACTTTTTTCTGATACTATCCACTACATATTCGACATATGTTTTTCCCTTATCAATCAATGCCACAAATTGACTTTTTCCATGTCCCTTTATAAATTCGTCCGGATCTTTTCCATCAGTTACATTGACGACTCTGACATTGATTCCATCTCTGTACAGTATGTTTCCACCTCTTATCGCAGCATTCACTCCCGCAGAATCCGAGTCGTAGCACAATGCAACATTTTTAGTATATCGTTTAACAAGTTTGCTCTGATTTTCTGTGAGTGCGGTTCCCAGCGAAGCAACTGCATTTTTTACTCCATGCTGATATAAAGATACAACATCCATATAACCTTCCACCATGATTACCATGTTTTCTTTCATTATGAATTCTTTTGCAACATTTAAACCATATAGATTATTTTTTTTTGAAAACACATAATTTTCCGGCGAATTGAGATATTTGGGCATGTCATCTCCTATCGCTCTTCCACCAAACCCTATAATGTCACCTCTTACATTGAATATCGGAAATATCAATCGATTTCTGAACTTGTCGAAATATTTACCTTTAGATTGCGAAATCAATCCCAACTCCATCATATGTTTTTCTTCATATCCTTTATTTTTTAAATGCTTATACAGGCTATTCCACGTCGCATCCGCATATCCGATACCAAACTTCAATATCGTTTCAGGAAGCAGGTTTCTCTTCTTCACATACGACAATCCCTGACTTTTATTTTCAGCCTTTTTAGATATCAGATTTTTATAAAAGAAAATCGCAGCTTCTTTGTTTATCTCATAATATTTATTGCTGTTTTCGGATTTTCTGTTAAATTTTTCATACTTAATTCCATATCTGTCAGCTAATTTTTCCAGCGCTTCTACAAACTCTATGTTGTTATATTTTTTCACAAATTCAATTACGTCACCTGTTGCGTGACATCCAAAGCATGTAAAAATCTGTTTGGTTTCAGAAACGACAAAAGAAGGGGTTTTCTCATTGTGAAACGGACAAAGGCCATGGTAATTTGCACCTTTTTTAGTTAAGGATACCACATCTCCAATCACATCCACTATGTTTGCAACGCTTTTTATCTCATCGACGATTTGGTTACCAGTAACTTTTTTCATGTCCCCTCCTTTCGTTTTCACATGTACGACTTTCTCACAAAAAAGTCAACTTTTGAATAATACAATACAGATATCGAACTTAATCCGTAAAATCCTACCGAATCACTCAAATCTACATTATACCATACGTATCTCACTATAACAATTTAAAATCCGGTGAAACAAATCTTTTGTTGATAATTTCCTCATATACACTCATCGCATACCTATCTGTCATACCTGCAATATAATCTTTCGCTAAAACCTTTGTGTCATTCTCATCACCATCTTTTAAAGTTAGAAGATATTCGGGAAGCAATTCTTCATTTTTTCCAAAAAATTCATACATCGCATTTATCATTGTTTCAAGTTTTTCAATCTGCTCTTCACTTCTTACTTTCGGATTCATATACACCTTTTGAAACATGAAACTCCTCAGCTTATCCATAGCTTTTTTTGCTTCTGTACTCTGAAAAATTTCATTTTCATTCAAGCTGTTTCTTATCATATCAATAGCCAAAAAATTGATTCGTTCGCTGTGTGTATGACCTAAAGCATCCAAACATTCTCTGGGTAGCTCATCTTTCATCAACACTCCGCTTCTGATAGCATCGTCTATATCGTGGTTTATATAAGCGATCCTGTCGCTGATTTTGACAACCTGCCCTTCAAGGGTTTTAGGTTTTTCAGATCCTGTATGATTTAAAATACCGTCTCTCACCTCTTTAGTCAAATTCAGTCCTCGTTTATCTCTGCCATTTTCCAGCAACTCCACCACTCTCAGACTCTGTTCGTTGTGTCTAAACCCTTTTTTATGAATTTTATTTAATGCCTTCTCTCCACTGTGTCCAAACGGGGTATGTCCAAGATCGTGCCCCAGAGCAATCGCTTCTGTCAAATCCTCATTCAATCCAAGACCTCGAGAAATAGTTCTCGCAATTTGAGATACTTCTATGGTATGGGTCAATCGCGTTCTGTAATGATCTCCTTCCGGAGCGAGAAAAACCTGAGTTTTATGCATCAGTCTCCTAAATGCCTTGCTATGAATTATTCTGTCCCTATCTCGCTGAAATTCGGTTCTGATGTAATCTTTCTCTTCAAAGCGATCTCTCCCCTCTGAATTAGCAGATTTAAATGCGAATTTACTGAGAATTTCAAATTCTCGCTCTTCAATCTTTTCCCTATTTATAAGTGAATTTTTAAAATTGCTATTTACCTGTGTGACCAAATCCACCACTTCCCCTGTCTGTGTCTTCCAATCTCTCTACGATTTCCCACTGAACTATGTCATGTTTTGTTACTACCAACTGTGCAATTCTCTCTCCGTGTTTTATGACAAACGGTTCGTTTCCCAAGTTCACCAGCGGCACCTTCAATTCACCTCTGTAATCGCTATCTACAGTTCCAATGGCATTTATTAAAGTTATTCCATATTTTATAGACAGTCCTGATCTCGCCCTCACTTGTGCTTCATAACCTATCGGAAGCTCAATGAACAATCCCGTAGGTATTAACTGTCTTTCCATAGGGTTTAATGTTACTGAAGTCTTTAAATCGGCTTTTAAATCCATACCTGCCGATCCCGCCGTTTCATATTTGGGAACATCACCTGTCTTTGTAACTATTTTAACTTTTACTTTGTTGTTCTCCGTCATTTCATTCTCCTAATCATTTTTATAAAATTACCATGTATACCTATTGCATGTAATTCTTGTTGTTAAAGCAAACTCTTCATTTTTTCAGCATCCTCGCCATGTTAAACTTTCTGTTGGTAACAGCAACACCGCTGTAATTTTCAATATCTCCTAAATATGTTACCACTTTGTTCACGTCATTCAATGTTACCTTATCTATGTTTTCCAATATCTCAGACTCCGTTTTCACTTTTCCTGTCAACGTAAGTGCTCTACCCACTGCAAACATCTTTGATGATACATTTTCAAGCCCGAATATAATATTGGATTTCATCTGCTCTTTTGCCTTTGACAACTCATCTTCAGTTATGCTTCCACTTGATAAAATATTCAACTGATTTTTGATTTCTCCTAGAGCATGTGCTATATTTTCATGTGCTACACCTGCATATATCAAGAAATTTCCGTTGAAAATCGAAGAGCTGTTGGCACAATACACAGAGTATGCCAACCCCTTTCTTTCTCTCAAATTTTGAAATAATCTGGAACTCATTGAACCTCCAAGTATATTTGAAAGAATTGATACTTTATAGTAATCTTCATGTTCCAAATTTACACTGGGACAACCTAAAAAAATGTGTGTCTGCTCTATTTCTTTTACCTTAACTTTATAATTTGCCCTGTACGGCTGAGCATCGAATTTTCTCTCTGGCTTTTTCTCTCGAAATCTTCCGAGTTTTCCTTCAAGATAATTGCACACCGATCCTTCATCGAAATTACCTGCCACAGCAATTACGATATTGTCCCTTGTATACTGTTTTTCAATATATTCTACGATTGTATTCCTGGATATTCCCCTGAGCGAAGTCGGTGTTCCTATTATAGTTTTCTCATAAGGATTTCCCCTATTTACTATGCTGGCTATTAAATCGTGGGCATAGTCATCTGGCGTATCCTCTATCATTTTTATTTCTTCGCAAATCACCTTTCTCTCTCTCGTCATTTCTCTGCTGTCAAATTTGCTGTTAACCATCATATCTACCAGAATTTCCATGGCTCTATCCAAATTCGCACTCAGAGTTTTTATATAGTAGCAAGTCGCTTCTTTGCCGGTGAAAGCATTTATTTGTCCACCTATTTTATCTACGTCTTCCGCTATTTCTTTCGCACTCCTATTCTCTGTCCCTTTAAACATCATATGTTCTATGAAATGCGATATTCCCCAATTTTTTTTATCTTCGTCAAATGATCCTGCTTTTATCCAAAAGCCTATTGCTGCAGATTGTACAAATTCAGTTTTGTCCATAACTACCCTGACTCCACAGTCTAACTTTTTAATTTTAATCATCGTACCTCCCGTTGTTCTAATTGTATTTTAACATTACTATGCGATGTATTTCAAATTCAACATTCAGGTGAATTCTAGATTCTCACTATATGCGATATCATCTGTATTCATATCCGTCATACAACCCGTTTTCCATATATTCCTGGGCATCTTTCATATAATTTTTGACCGTTCCCTGCATATTTAGCAAAAATGCATCAAAAGGCTGCTCTATTCTCCTTTCGTTATCCCAATATTTCTCCGTCATAACTTGAACAATCTCTTCATGGGATTTTCCATCCAATGCCATTTTCATTATGATTTCTCTTTCGATCAATGCTTCTTTTTTAAGCAAAGCGAATAATCTCTTGTTGTAGTTTTTCGGCACCAATCCATAATGTGCTATAACCACCCTATCTGCATTGTATTCCACACACTTGTTTATGGATTTTATACCTTCATCAAAGCTGTGTAAAATCGACGGCTGACATTTGCCTTTTCTGTCCAGAACTCCTACGCTCTCACTGGCTACCAAAACTTTTTCTCCATTTCGTTCCACCCCATAACTCGTGGAACATCTGGTATGCCCTTTCGTTACGATAACTCTCATTTTTACATCTCCGAGCGAAATCTCATCTCCGTCAGAGATTACATGGTCTATGGTAAAATCATTTCTCTCGAATTTATCCATGGATTTAAGCTTACTTTCCATCGGTATGTCCTTGTCCTTTTTTAAAACAACATAACTCAGGTCTTCTATCTTTCCTCTGACTTTATCCGTTTCTATCACTTCCTTACAGTGCTGTGTTCCATATGATTCAACATCTTTCCATTCCTGTCTCAGTGCGGACAACCCTCCGATATGATCGTAGTGAGAATGAGTCAAAAATATATAATCCAATTTTCGACCCGACAGCCTTTTCTTCAATTTCTCAATCAGCATTTCTCCCTGGTATGGCATTCCGCAATCAATTAGAGCAGTTTTTTCACTGCCCAAAACCAATATCGCTTCTCCTCCATATCCGGGTTTTGCATCTTTCATCCAGCTTGAATATCTGTTTTTCTTCATTTCCTGCAGCGTAAACTTATTTACCAGAACCAATCTTACAAAGTTGATTACAAGCATTACCAAAATCAGCATACCTACATATCCCAACAATGGAAATACATACTTTACTATAAATCTGAATCCGACCAGCCCTAATAAAAATCCCAATACGGCAAATATTCCTATTCTCACATTTTTTCTCTCATCATCCTTTAATTTAGTTGAAAACCCATAGAACATCCCCGTAGTGGATGAATATATGGAAAAGAACATCACCGCTATATATGAATAGTTTGCAATTTTTCCAATTTTTTCCGATATCGCCAGCATCGGCATATCAAAAGAGTTGGCAACATCCGAATTTTTGCTCATTGCAATAAAAGAGACATAGACCAATATCACGATTACTATACTGGCAAGTGCAGCACTGAAAATTGCACTTTCACTGGATCTCGCTCGATATGCACCGCTTCCTACAATGGGAATTATTGCTAATATATTATATCCCATATATATTATTGCCGCTTTTATCCACGTATCAGCTAATGGGCTCGGGTCACCCAGATTTTTATCCGGAATATTCATTATTAAACTGTATAAACCCGATTTTTGTGAGCCGATAACATTTTCTCCTCTGAAGATTTCTATCAAACCTACTATGATCATTACCATTATCAGAACTGGAACAGCTTTGCTGAGAACGTTCTTAACTCTGTCAAATCCACCGATTAAAGTCAGCGTTACTGAGATTACCAATATAATCCCTCCAAAAATTGATGGAACCCCAAACTCCTGCTTAGCCATGGATCCTGCTGCTGCCGACATGCTTACTATTGCCAAAAATAAAATTCCTGCCATGAAATATCCAACAAATTTAATAGTTTTAGTCGTTCCGACATTACTTGATCTTTTACTCAATAAAAATTCCGGTGTTATTATTCTGCCCATATCGTTAGTTCTCAAATGCCTGCCTATTAACGTCGTCATCACCGAAACCATGAAAAATGCCAATGCAAAAATTATAATTCCAACACGTCCTGATTTCCCAAACGCACCAAAAAACTGCCAGATTTCCCTTCCCGATGCAAACCCGGCACCTATAATTGTTCCAATGTATGTAAAGGCTAACGTAAATATTCCAAATTTTTTTGGAATCATTTCAGATTCATTCATCAAAATCTATTCCTATGTTCTCTAATACTATCTTTCTTCTCTAATATTCTCTAAAATTTCTATTGTATTTGAACGCCGCATACAATTTATATCACGGCTTACAGACAAATCGCAATCAATGTGCAATTCCAATCTTACACAACTTTTATACCCTATTTAAATGCTGAATCAACACATTATGTTTGACCGATTTCACTTTTCCTGCATTCAATCATATGACGTAATCTTTCATTTTTTCGTCACCTGCATTTCTTCTAGTTTTCATCATTCTATACTCGCCGACGGTAAATATGGCAAGACCTATCCACACCACTACAAAAGCTATGAACTGCATCTCGTCAAAAGGCTCTCCGTAAAAAAGCACGCCGAGTAAAAGGGCTAGTGATGGAGAAATATATGATGTTATACCCAAGGTTATCATCGAGAGTTTATTTGCCGCAATTGCGAACAATCCTAAGGGCAACGCCGTTGCCAATCCTGAGAACATCAACAGCATGTATTGATACCATTTTCCTGCACTTATCGCTCCTGTCCCTGATGTTTCCAAGTAAATTATAATTGTCAGAGCAATCGGAGCTAAAAATATCGTTTCATAAAATAAAGATAATTCCGGTTCAATATCCAATTTTTTCTTCGCTGCTGCGTATATCGCAAACGTTATTCCTATCGCAATAGCTATTCCGGGTACCTGCATATAATGAACAATCAAAATGACCATTCCCACCGCTGCAAATCCCACTGCGGTTAAATTGAACATGGTAATCTTTTCTCTAAAAAATAACATTCCTATCAGACACACAAAAATCGGCTCTATATAATACCCTATGCTCGTTTGTACTATTTGATTTGTATTTACTGCCCATATGTAAATGCTCCAATTTAGCGTTATCAACACACCGATTAGCAGCATTCTCAATAAAAATTTCTTATCTCTGTTTTTAAAAGGGAACATGACTTTTTTAAATCCATGTCTTTTGCATGCGATGCAATATGTTACTACAGGTACCAGCAAAATTCTATACAATATAATCACATGTGATGGAATTGGGCTCATGCTTTTCCAATATATCGGTAATATTCCCCACAATGTAGAACTCATAAGGGCTGCAATTATACCGATTTGATAATTTTTATCATGTTTGCAATGTTTAGATTTTAATTTTTCCATAAATTTATAATTTTCATTTTTACACAAATATTATCTCAGAATTTAACATGTATTTATTTTGAGCTATTTTTCCAATTCAAAACTTTTAAATTTCACTTTTGCTTTGGTATTTTCAAATATGGTGTCTATCATATTTAAAAAATTTTCGGATAAATCACTGGCATAAAAGACGCTTTCCACCTGTGAACTTTCAGCTAATCCGTCTTTCTCTTTCAGGATTTTTTTTATTGGATGTATCACTTCTTTGGAAGGATTTATAATCTTCAGGTTAGGATATTTTCTTCTTATAGTTTTCATAAGTAGCGGATAATGAGTGCATCCTAAAACCATGGTATCTATTCTGTTTTCCAAGATAAAATCATCCAAATAATATTCAATAGTCAAATCCATAATATCGTTGTTAATAATACCTTCCTCAATTAACGGCACAAATGCAGGGCATGCTTTTTCAAATACCTTGAAATTATCACCCAGCTTCTCTATGGATTTTAGGTATGCATGGCTCTCTACTGTGACCTTCGTCCCTATGATGCCTATTTTATTCATTTCACCACAAGATTTAACAACTTTTTCAGCTGCCGAATCTATTATACCCACAATAGGGATTTGCGGATGTCTCTTCTGCAGATCCTTCAAACATATCGCACTTACCGTGTTACATGCTATCACTATCATCTTCACATCGCTTGCAATCAGAAAATCCGATATTTCTCTTGCAAAATTCATAATAGTAGAATCCGCCTTTGAACCGTAAGGTGTTCTGGCAGTATCTCCGAAATAAATAATTCTTTCTCCCGGTAACTCCTCTTTTAAATATGGTATGCTAGTCAATCCTCCTAAACCGGAGTCGAAAAAACCTATTGGCCTATTGTCCATATTTGCCATTTCCTTTCATTTTTGTGGTATACTATTTTTACTATTCTACACTATGTGAGTATTAAAGTAAATAAAGCCACAATAAAATTTCAGCATCAAAAAATCCTCTTAAACTGGATGTTTTCACGATTTTTTCAATTATACCTACAATCATTTTATCCTTTTTGGAATGTGTATTGTAGCTTTCATAGAAAATATTTTGCAAATCGGTGCTATTCTCAATTGCCTCTAAAACTAACAACTTTTTATCTATGAAAATATTATAAAAAATATATTTATGACAAAGGAGTTATTATGAAAAATATAAAGAAATCCGTTTTAAACTTAAAGCTCAATGATGAAACTTCATCCTCAGGTGCAGTTTCGATAAAAACAAGAGATGATATCGATGACAAATTCAAATGGAATATAGAGGATATGTATCCAAATCATGATTTATGGCAAAGAGATGTAGATACTTCCCTTGCGATGTCATCAGAATTTATAAAATTAAAGGGTAAGATAATAGATTCTGCACAATCACTATTTGATGCTTTCACTGCCAGAGATGCCATTTGGCAAAAAATAGAAAAAGCTTTCGTGTATAGCCGAATGCGTCGCGATGAAGATAATAGAAATGAGCTCTATCAGGGTATGTGCGACAAAGCTCAGAGTGCAATTTCTAAAATCAGTGCCAACATGTCTTTTTTCACACCTGAATTATTGGAATCTTCAAAAGACGTTATCGATGAATTCATAGATCAACTTCCTCAACTTTCTCAATACAAATTTCTGATAGATGATATGTTTAGAGAAAAAGAACATTCTCTATCTCAGAAAGAAGAGAATATTTTAGCTCAAATGGGCGAATTGATGTCTGCTACCAATAATATCTTCACTATGCTGAACAACGCTGATCTAACTTTCGGTCAAATAACAGATAAAAATGGTGAGCACATTGAAATAACTCATGGTAACTACATAAGTTACATGGAAAACCAAGATAAAAATGTTAGAAAACAAGCGTATGAAGCTATGTATACCTCATACAAAAACCTGATTAACACCATTTCAACTACATATAATTTCAATACGAAAACCGATGCGGTATATGCCAAAATCAGGAAATATCCATCTTCACGTGCAGCTGCTTTATCTTCCGATAATGTCGATGAAGTTGTATATGATAATTTAATCTCTGTTGTAGAGAAAAATCTTCCGACTATGCATAAATACATGGCAATTAGAAAGAAAATGCTCGGTCTGGAAACTTTAAATATGACAGATGTCTATGTTCCGTTGGTGAAGATTCCCCAAAATCCTACATCAATACCCGGTGAAAAATTAGATTTTAAGCAGGCTGTGGATATTATGTGCGAAGCTCTCGCTCCTCTCGGTGAAAAATATGTCAGCGACGTTAAAGCCGGTGTTTCAGCAGGTTGGATAGACGTTTATGAAAATCAAGGTAAAACCAGCGGTGCATACAGCTTTGGTTCTTACGATTCCATGCCGTACATCCTTTTAAATTTTGCCAGCAGTCTGAAGGATGTGTTTACCTTGGTTCACGAAATGGGTCATTCCATGCACAGCTTCTACACGCGTACAACACAGCCCTATACCTATGGTGATCATAGCATCTTCACAGCAGAGGTCGCTTCTACCGTAAACGAAAATCTCCTGGTTAAATATCTTCTCTCAAAAGAAGAAAATATGGAAATGCGCAAATATCTGATAAATTATCATATTGAAGAGTTTAGAACCACTGTATTCCGACAGACTATGTTTGCCGAATTTGAAAAGTGGTCTCATGAACAAATCGAAAAAGGTGAACCTCTAACGGCTCAATCTATGTGTGCATACTACTTGAAGTTGAATCAAAAATACTTCGGTAACGAAGTCGAGATGGATGATCTCATCCAGTATGAATGGGCTAGAATACCTCATTTCTACAATGCATTTTACGTTTACAAATATGCTACCGGTTATTCGGCAGCTGCAGCAATTTCAGATATAATCCTGAATGAGGGACCTGATGACTACTTGAAGTTTTTAACTACGGGAAGCTCGAATCATCCTATTCCTCTTTTAAAGATTGCCGGCGTTGATATGTCCGGTAAAGAGCCTATAGAAAGAGCTATGAAAGTCTTCAGAAACCTGGTAGAACAGTTGGATGAACTTTCATAAATATACGATTTGCAATATGTGACATACTCTGCCGTCGACGTTTATTATCGCTTAATGTTTTACAATTTAGGAGACCTGTTATGAAAAACAATATCATATCAATATATTCTAACGATACTCCTATGTCGTCCGCCATTGCGGAAAGTCTCATAAACAAATTTAGAGACGAAGAATATTACTTGAAAGAAGAATTTGATGAAGATTCTGAGCTTTTGATTTGCATAGGTGGAGACGGAGTCATATTAAATGCTCTGCATACATATGATTTCCCGCAATTGCCCATCATAGGTATAAATACCGGTCATTTAGGTTTTTTTCAGGAAGTTGACGCTCATCTGTTAGATGATTTTGTGTATAACTATTTAAATGGCAAATACAGATTGCAACCGCTGTCAATTATTGAAGCCACCGTAAACATCTCCGACGGAACTCAGCATCACCTGAGAGCTTTGAACGAAATAGTAATTCGAGGTTTCAATCACTCTGCGGCACATCTCGGAATCTCCATCGATGGAAGTTTTATTGAGCAGTTTACAGGTGACGGCATTCTCATCGGAACATCTTCAGGTTCAACTGCATACAACTATTCTCTCGGAGGTTCAATTGTCGATCCAAGGCTTAACTTACTTCAGGTGACTCCTATCGCTCCTATGAACACGACTGCTTACCGTTCGTTTACTTCCAGCATCTTACTTCCGTACGACTTGGATTTGGAAATTGTTCCGCACAAGCTTAGAAGTAAGAGAATAACCATAACTAACGATGGAATTTTCAATGTCTACAGTGGAGTGTCCGGTATAAAAGCATCTGTCGTAAAAAACGCAGTAAATCTGCTTCGACTTGATACTTACGATTTTTGGAACAAGGTAAAAACTAAATTATTATGATTAAGGATTGATTTGATGTATAAAAATTTTCAATATACTGTCTCTATGGAAGATTTCAACATGTCCCTGACACTGAAAGATTATTTGAGACAGAAATTTAATTTTTCCTCAAGATTGATGACTAAAATTAAGAAAAATAAAGGACTTTTTCTCAACGGTGAATCTGCTCCCGGTTGGATTGTACCCAAAGAAAACGATGTTATAACCGTAAATCTTCCCAAGGAGACGAGTAATTTTCATCCGGAGAATATCCCTATCAGAGTGGTATATGAAGATGAAGATATGATGGTTATAAACAAGCAGCCATTTGTTGTCGTTCACCCGACCTCCAGCCATTTGAACGGAACTATTGCTAACGGTGTTTCTAACTACATGATTGAGAACAGCTCTGAGTTTAAAATACGATTTATCAATAGACTCGACAGAGATACCTCAGGACTTCTCATAATAGGAAAAAACTCAAATGCACAAAATAAAATTTCAATACAGATGGCTGAAAACAACGTTTTAAAGGAATATGTGGCAATTGTCTCCGGAATAGTTGAAAACTCAAAAGGCACTATTGATCTTCCCATAGGTCGACCTTCTCCCACAGATATAAAACGTGCAGTTATGAAAAATGGCTCAAAATCCATCACCCATTATAAAGTCATCTCTACATTTAAAAACAAAATTTCAGGTAAGGGCTACACGATTTTATCTTTGAAACTTGAAACAGGAAGAACACACCAAATAAGAGTTCATCTCTCACATATGGGCTTTCCAATCGTTGCAGACACCTTATACGGTTCGGAAGATACGGAGCTCGGTATGAAGAGACAAGCATTGCATTCTCATAAGCTAACCTTGTTTCACCCTGTAACAGGCGAAAGATTGGCACTGGTTGCTTCTATCCCTGAAGATATGTCATACGCCATAGAAAAATTAAAGGAACTCTGATCAGCTTTTGGTCCATATGAACATTAAGTTGCAGCGGATTGAATAAAAATATACACTTGAATATATTTTTTATGGGATATATAATAAATCTGTAGTGAAGGCTACGATAAAATACAAACGAATTACACTTCAAAATATATAATGTTCAGTGCGAAAACAACGGAAAGGAGTACTATGGATTTTAAACAATTAGAAGCGTTTGTAAATGTCGTCAAACACAAGAGCTTTTCTAAAGCTGCAGAAGCGACATTCCTAACTCAACCCACAATAAGTGTACACATTAAAAACTTAGAAAATGAACTTGGTGTAATTTTAATCGACAGACAAGATCGAAAGTTAACCGCAACTCCTCATGGAAAAACGCTGTATAAATATGCAACAGAAATTCTTTCTACACGAAATCATATAAACAACGTATTTTCCAATTCAAATTTGGATTTAAAGGGAATCTTGGAAATACAAACATCAAGTACCCCCGGTCAGGATTTTATTCCTTGGGTGCTGAAAAGCTTTAGAGATGTTCATAGGAATGTTCATTTTACCGTAGAACAATCAGACAGCTACAAGGTTACCGACAATTTATTAAACGGTATCGGCGAAATCGGATTTGTCGGAAGCATTATGAGTGATGAGTTAATATATGAGCCGGTGTTTGAAGATGAACCCAGACTCATAGTTTCCAAAACAAGACCTGCCGGACAAATTGAAGGTGATACGATTTCAATATCCGAATTTATTGACGAACCGTTTATATGGCGCGAGCAAGGTCCTTCTTGGCGTGAGCGAAGTGCTTCCAAAGAGTCCTTTGAACTCTTTCTTAAAACTCATGGCTACAAAACCAACAGCTTGAACATAATCGCCAGAGTAAACAGCATAGGGGTTATTAGAAAAGCCGTTGCTGCCGGTCTCGGTGCCTCCGTCGTATCAAGCTCAGCCATCGGTGAAATGGATTATTCAATGGGACTTAAAAGCTATAAAATAAAGGAGTATGAACGTCCTAGAACATTCTATATGGCTTACAGAAAAAAAGCCTATCTGTCACCTATTGCAGAAGCATTTAAAGAATTCATACTGAACGGTGAGTTTAAACGGCTTAGATAACAATTTACCATAACAATCTATCGCCTTCACAGAAAATAAAATGCGAAATACAAAATCAAATCCCTTACCTCAACCGAAATTTTTCAGCTCTGGTAAGGGATTTTACTTCTCTTATCATCTAAATATAAATCTTACAAAATTATATAGAGAGTTTTTCCATACTTTGTTCTCATGACCTCCGGGCAAATGGTAAAATATATGCTTTACACCTTCTCTATTCATATATTGTGATAATTCATCAACGGATTTTCCCACTCTGTCGTCTTCAGTTCCAACGGATAAAATTACTTGTTTCATCTCATCGCCTCTATCCAATTTAAATGTCTTCAGCAACGGCTTTAACCATGTCTGCCTTCCGTAATTTGCCACTTTAACCGGAGCAAAGGCTCCTACATATCCAAATATTTTCGGATATGAATAAGCCGTATATAACGCGTTCCTTCCTCCCAACGAATGTCCTGCAATCGCCATATTTTCCCTTCCGCTTTTCACTTTATACCGTCTTTTCAGCTCTGGTAATATACTATCAACAATCTCATCTCTGGTTTTATCAAAATATTCCAAAGTTCCTACAAATTTCAATCCATCCAAATCTTCCATATTATTTAAATTGCTGTCCGGACAGATTATTATCATCTCGGGGACACCTTCAAAGTGAGTTAAATTCTGTATTATAACATCTGCATCTTTATTTCCCCACGTATTTTTAGTACCGTTTAAGCCATGAAGCAAAAACAAAACCGGATATTCCTTGTTTCTATCGTAATTTGCCGGTAAAAATACCTTTGCTGTCCTGTCTTTATTCAATATTTTTGAATAATATTTCATATTTTCTTTCGAAGGATATTTATAACCCTTTTGTTTATTTAAAAAATAATAATCCTTTGACATATCAAAGACTCTGATCCCGTTTTTTTGAGTCTTGTACCCTGCAATTTCCCTTTCAACTTTTCTCTTTGTTGAGTTTTGAACTGTTTTATTGTCGGAGCAAGATGACACCATTCCACAGATGATTATCATCATGCTCAGAATGACAATAAATCCGATAAAAACAAATGATTTATCCCTATTTTCTTCCTGTCTATCATTCATAACTTATGTGTTTTCCCTATCTCATTTTTACTCTGTTATATGAATACCATCCTTAAAAAATTGTACATAGAACCTTGCCACACTTCTGAACTATGCCCACCTGTCAGAAGATAGTATGTATGTTTCACTTTGTCCATATTTAATCTTTTGTGAATAAACTCCGTCTTATCTCCGGTATCATCATCCTCTCTTCCTCCTGAAACACTTAACAATAAAAAATCTCGTGACTTTTTCGCCTGCTTGAAATCGCTCAAAAGAACTGGTAGCTTGTTTCCATGCTCTCTATCTTTTACCACTTCCTCTGGGCTAAATGCTCCGATATATCCAAAAGATTCATAATTTTTAAATCCTATGTACAGAGCATTTCTACCTCCCAACGAAAGTCCACAAATAGCCGCATTCTCTCTTCCACCTTTAATTTTGTAATTTTTTTTTACATAAGGCAGTAAACTTCCCATCAAATCCTTTTCAGTTTTGTCATAATCCAATGTCGCGTCATATAGATTCTTGTCAAATACACTATTTTTTTGATTCAAGTTGCTATCCGGCAAAACAACTATAATGTCTTTCAATTTTTCATATCTTTGCATATTGGAAAGCATAACATGCAGATTGCTATTGATCCAAGTCTTGTGACTTCCCTGATATCCGTGCATAGCGACCATCAGTGGATATTCTCTTTTCGGATCGTATCCCTTGGGCAAAATCACAGTCGCTTTTCGTTTCGTTCCGGTTACTTTCGAGAAATACTCAATTTCCTTTGGTTCTATGTATGTTACACCTCTCAGTCTCTCCAAAAAATAATGCCTTTTACTCATATCCAATATCTTCACATCTGAGTTGATATCATCTTTTTTGTATCCTTCAATTTCTTTTTTTATAACCTCAGCCAGAGCCTTTTCATCTCTGTACTGTGAATAATCTTTATCGCATTTGTCTTGGGAACGAATTGTCATATTGTAGGCAACGACTGCTGTAAATACCAGCACGATAGCTATTGTTGCGCTTATTATGATCATGCTCTTTTTTACGCACTGATTTTTTAAAATATTATCTCGCCTCATATGAATAACCTTGAGTCTCAATTTCTATATGTTTAATTTTCCTTTATAATCCCTTTTCTATATGCTTCAATCAGCCTTTCCAAATCTTCAATCTGACTAATTAGCTCTTGTGCCTGATCTGTATCTCCGACTGTTATTCTCTTCTCCAAAGTTTTTACTGAAGAAATTCTAGGTGCCGCAAACTCCTGACTTCCATCTTCTCTCAGCGGACTGTACGGTTTATGCTCAGCCAACGCCATGATATATGAATTAAAAATAAACGTATAGCCTGCAATTCCCGTAGTTTTTTGATATGCCTTCGAGATTCCACCGTCTATTACAAACAGTTTTCCTCCACCCTTTATCGGGCTTTCACCATCTTTTATCTTGACAGGGACATGACCGTTTAATATATGTCCTACATTTTTGTCGATGCCGAACTCCTGTAGAATTTTTTCACAAAATTCTCTGTTATTCCGCTGCGAATAATATCCTACGGTAGTCTTTTCCTTATGTGTAGCCTTATCGGCTATGAAAAGCCGTTCAAATGTAGTCATTTGGTCTTTTCCAAACAATGGTGATTTTGATCCGAGCCATAAATACCACATAATATCTCCTTCAGTTCCGTTCTTTTCATTTCTATCGGAACTGAAGTACGCTTTTCTCACTTCACGATCCAGAACATCAAATAGCTCCTTACCCTTATACGGCTGATCTAAATAATCCACATATTCAAATTCACCGTCCTCATCTACGGGAATGCATCCATGAAACATCAATATATTATTCAATACTTTGTATAATGCACCATGACTGAACAGATATTTAATGTGAGTCTGTAGTTTATCGCTTCTCAAAATTGACGCTTGTAAATTTTCCATAACCCTGCGTTCTTCGTCTGTTAGCCTGTACGGATCCTTAGGATCGATTGTAGGTAAATTTGCGTCTTTTAGAGGGTATTCCTTTCCTCTGATCATCACTGTGCCTTTTTTGAAGTCAATCTTATCCAACAGCAATCTGTTCTCCAAATTGTATTTAGGATTTGCTTTTATTCTTTGTCCTTCTATTTTAAACTGCATAATTGAAATCGCTTTGTGCATTTTGGCTGCAGTTTCCTCTGTTACAGGGTCAAAGATATTTTCTTCTAAAATTTTCGGCATAAACGATTCACAACGATCATCAGCATACACCTTATTAGCTAGAGAAGTGAGAGGTCTCAAGTTTATTCCATAGCCTATTTCAAGCATATCGAAGTTGTTATAGCTTATGTTCATCCTCAAAATATTCGCAGTACATGCCCAACTGCCTGCTGCTGCTCCCATCCAGACAATGTCGTGATTCCCCCATTGAAAATCTACATCTCTCAGTTGCATCAAATAATCCATTATATAGTCCGGATGAGAACCCCTATCATATATATCTCCAATTATATGCAACCTATCCACACAAAGTCTGGTTATGGCTTCTGTCAATTGTTTTATATAATCATCTGCCATGCCCGTTTCAATTATGCTGTCTACTATGGTCTTATAATAGTTTCCCTTATTGCTTTCATCTCCTGCATGCAACAGCTCATCCAAGCTGTATGCCCAATTTTTGGGAAGCCTCGTTCTCACTTTGGATCTGGTATACTTTGTCGATACTGCTTTGCACACATATACCAACCTTATGATGTTCTCTTTACACCACTTTACATAATCAATATTTGGGTTAAATTTTATTCTCTTAATTTCTGCTTCCGCGTTGTATATAAGTGAAGCCAACCTATATCTCTCTTCCTTGCTCAATTCTCCTTTAAAAATTTCGTTTATTTTCATTTTGATCACACCTGATCCGCTCTGTATCATGTGTTTAAACGCTTCAAACTCACCGTGCAAGTCACTTAGATAATACTCGGTTCCCTTTGGCAATGCCAGTATCGCATTTAAGTTTATTATCTCCGCCGAAGCACTCTGTCTGTTAGAATATTTCTGACTCAATAATTCCAAATATTTAACATTTTCCATTTTTCCCCCACATTACAAGAGAGAGGCAAAAAATACCTCTCTTTTAAACTCAGTCAATTCTTTTAATTTTAGCTCCCAGCTTTTCAAATTTTTCAACGAATTTTTCATACCCTCTTTCAATGTGATAAATATCGTTGACGACGGTTTGTCCTTCGGCAACTAATCCTGCGATCACCAGAGCCGCTCCTGCCCTTAAATCCGTAGCCGATACCTCTGAACCGTGAAGTTTCTTATTTCCCTCAATGACAGCACATTTTCCCTCTGTTTTAATTCTCGCTCCCATGCTGTTGAGCTCAAGCACATGCATGTATCTGTTTTCGAAAACTGTCTCCATAACGACACTTCTCCCTTGAACTGTTGTGAGAAACGCCATGAACGGAGACTGAATATCCGTTGGAAATCCCGGATAAGGTAGAGTTTTTAAATCTGTACTTATCAAAGGATTTACATCTGCTCTAACTAATAGCCCTTCCTCATCGTTGTAATAGATCTCTACACCACACTCTCTCAACTTCGCAATTATAGGTTTTATATGCTGTGGAAGCACATTTCTTATTAAGATGCTACCTCTTGTAATAGCAGTTGCAACCATAAAAGTTCCCGCCTCTATTCGGTCAGGAATTACACTGTGAGATGTTCCGTGAAGAGTTTCAACACCTTCTATCTTTATGGTGTCTGTTCCCGCACCTCTTATATGTCCTCCCATCTTGTTTATAAAATTGGCTAAATCGACAATCTCAGGTTCCTGTGCCGCATTTTCTATTATGGTGGTTCCCTCTGCTAATGCAGCTGCCATCATTATATTTTCTGTTGCACCGACACTTGGGAAATCTAAATACACATTTGCGCCTCTAAGACCATCTGCTGTTGCTATAACCATTCCGTTCGGCTGAATTTCCACTTTTGCACCCAGAGCTTTAAATCCTTTAAAATGCAACTCCACCGGACGTTCTCCAATAGCACATCCTCCGGGTAAATTCACTATCGCTTTTCCTGTCCTTGCCAGCAACGGTCCCATGACTAAAATAGATGCTCTCATCATCTTCATCAATTCCTCCGATGCGTGGCTAGTCAATATCCTTTCAGCTTTTACCTTCACAAAGTTTTCTTCGATGTGTTTATCCACTTCAGCACCTAAAGATGCCAATAAACTACATAGAACTTGTACATCTTTCAGATCCGGGACTTCATCAATTTCACAGTTTTCTTTAGATAAAAGTGTCGCCGCTAAAATCGGAAGGACTGCATTTTTTGCACCGCTAATAACGACCTCTCCTCTAAGCGGTCCACTTTTTTCAACTAGAAACTTCGCCATCTTTTCCTCCATAAATCTATATTTCTTTCATTTCATCTATGCATTTTCTGCACACGCTTTTGCCGTGAACCTCCATAACATCCGTTTTACTATCGCAAAATAGACATGCTTTTTCAAATTTTTTCAAAATTATGGCATCGTCCTCAACATAGATTTCAATTTCTTGTCTATCTTCCATTTCCAACGTTCTTCTAAGCTCTATAGGAATCACAACTCTTCCAAGTTCGTCCAGTCTTCTAACTATTCCTGTCGCTTTCATATATTTCAACCCCTTCTTCCACATCTTATTCTTTCACATTTAAATGAACAAAACAACCTTTTTAATTCACAATACACATTTCAATCTTCTTGTTTACTATATTCTCACTTTTTTCTACCTATAATCTTTATGATGGAATTTATTGCAGCTGCAATATTGCTAAGCTGTGCCAACACTCCACTTCCCACATTGCTTTTACTAGCCTTGCTTATTGATTCTGTAATGCCGTCTACAACACCGTCTATTTCCGCAGTCCTCTTCTCTGCTATTTCCGTCATAGTCTTTACATCTTTTAATATTTCATTGCTCGTCTTTAGCGTTCTTATCAAATTCTTAAAAAATATGGCAATATAAATTATCAATATAACCAGTGCAATTAATACCAATCCTACAGCGATGTCTCTCAATGATAACGTTACGTACATACGATAACCTCCTTTATGCTCATCTGGCATATTTTACTCTTCCAACAATGCCTTGACTTCTTCTGGCAAATCGTCTTCCTTACTCTTACAACAGCATTTTCGCTTTCCCATCCTCTTAACTTCTTCCTTTGAATAGGTTTTCACCTCTACAATATTTCTCTTATCCTTTGTTTCTATCTTTGCTCTAATGATATTTTCCAGTACATTAACATCTAAAACCACTGCCATTCCATCTTTTGTTTTTATGGTTTCACCAACTGTCGGCATCTCCTTTGCGGCTTCCAAATAATTATCATTTTCATAGTTTAGGCAGCACATCAATCTACCACATATTCCTGAAATTTTTGCAGGATTCAAAGATAGATTTTGCGTTTTTGCCATTTTTATTGAAACCGGTTGGAATTCATTTAGCCATTTGCTGCAACATAAGCTCCTCCCGCAACTACCTATGCCACCTATCATCTTAGCTTCATCTCTGACACCTATCTGTCTAAGCTCAATTCTTATTCTGAATATCGCAGCCAAATCTTTTACCAGCTCTCTGAAATCTACCCTTCCATCCGATGTAAAATAAAAGATTATCTTTGAATTGTCCAAAGTGTATTCCACATCGACCAATTTCATATCCAAATCGTGTGATTTTATTTTTTCTTTACACAATCTCATGGCTTCCGCCTTTTCCGATTTGCTCCTATTCTGATTTGCCAAGTCCCGTTCATTTGCCATTCTTAAAATCGGTTTCACCTCCATGTCGTGCTTTTTAGAAAGCTCTTTATCTTTAAAAATCACGGTCCCTAATTCCATCCCTCTAGCCGTTTCCACGACCACTTTATCTCCGATTTCAACGTCTATCCCGTTTGGATCGAAGTAATAGGTTTTATTGGCGTGTTTAAACCTCACACCGACTACCTTTTTCATAATCTATCCTCCGATGGCTACAGCTAATTTTTTTATGGCATATCCCGGATTGGCATTTTCATCCAATTCTCTTCTGGTTTCTTCAATATGCTCTATAGCCAATATTATATATTCTCTTGTAAATTTCTCATACTCTGCCTTATCTTTCAAAAGCATCTCTCTGTAAAGTTTCTCCATGTTATCTAAAATCAGATATCCTCTACTTCTGTCTTTTACAAAGCTTTCTATAAGATTTTTCTGTCTATAAAAATATTCCCTGTCCGCCATTAGCATAATCAGTTCCGCGGCTTCTTTTCTACCCCTTGCATCATGTGTCAAATCGTACCTGCTATCGTCTACAAACACTTTTATACACCTTGATAACACTGTCCTCGGCATTTTATACATATTTTCAGACAGCATCATTATTATACTATTTCTTGACGGCTCTTCCAACGTTTTTAGCATTTTATTAAATCCCGCTTCACTTATGGTATTCGCACAATTAATTATGGCTATATTAAAGTCACCGTACGGCACTTTCTTCAACCTTTTCTGTAACGATAATATCTGCTCTATCTTTATGCTTCTCGTCTTGCTGGATTTGATATCGGGTTCAATTAAAATTATATCTGCATAACTGTCCGCATTGATTTGTCGGCAAATAGCACAATTGTTACAAAACCCATCTTCACTTTCGTGGCAACACAGTTCCTTAGCTACATCCTTTGCAAATCTGAGTTTATCCACACTCAACGGGGCTTCAATTATAAAGGAGGAATGAAGGGTATTGTCTTTCATAGCTTTTTTAAAACCGTAATTCACAGCATATTCCTTTCACTGAACATTCATTAAATGCCTATTTATCTAACCCAGTTCATCCAAGTATCTTTCAATTTCTCTACTTACCTCTTCAACGGTTCGATTCCCTTCAATTTTTTTTATTCTATCAGGGAATTTCCGTGCGAGTTCCCTGTATCCTCTAACCACTTTATCGTGAAAATTTATACTCTGTGCTTCAATCCTATCTGAATCGCAGCCATTTTTCATCATTCTGTTTCGGCTTATTTCAACGGGGATATCCAAAAGTATAGTCAAATCGGGGATTATACCTTGAATGGCATGTCTGTTCACTTCCATCACGACATCTCCAAGTTGTCTACCATATCCTTGATATGCTATGCTTGAATCTAAAAATCTGTCACATATTACAACCTGGCCCTTTTCCAAGGAAGGTCTTATTATCTCTTCAACTAATTGTGCTCTAGCAGCTGCATAGAGCATCATTTCTGTGATATATGACATATTATCATACTTCTTATCCAATAGTATATCCCTTATTTTTTCTCCTATCGCAGTGCTGCCGGGTTCTCTTATAAAAATTGGTTGTCTTCCCTCTTTTTTGAAGTATTTGTTTATGAAATCTATCTGCGTTGATTTACCTGCGCCATCTGTTCCTTCTACTGTTATCAACAGCCCTTTTTTCATGATTATCTTTCCTCTGTTCTCTGCTTTTATCTACTCGTATATCATTGTATTCTCTGATAAGTTTTTTATATAAGAACCGAAACATCTCCCATATTGGTATACACAGGAGAACTACTAATATAATTCTTAATATAAACATTATACTCATTTGGTCTCTCCTTTATGCTCTACCCATTATATCACATTAAGCGGAAATATTGGAATAATTTTCAATGTTTTTATAGCCAGTGTAAAATCGTGTTTAACATGATTTTTTCCAATAAAAAAAGGCTTAAAAGCCCTTCTTTATATCTTTTATATATTTTATTTCAAGTTTGCTGCAGCCTTCTGCATATCAGCTAGCACTGCATTATTTATATCAACTACACTCATCGTGTCAATCTTCCACTCTTTATTTGTTTTAGTCATCTTAATTTCTATTTCTCTGGAGAAGCTCTTTCCACCGTCAGTAGCATTGGATATCATATCCTTGAAAACATCAACTAAAATCTGTTTTTGAATTTCCTGAGCACTCTTGCCTTCCTTTGCAAGTGATTCTGCCTTTGACTTAGCGTTTTCTGCGGCTTTCTTTACTCCATTTCCAAAATCGTAAGTCTTTATGGTAACCTTAACAGTCGCTCTATCTCCATCCTTTTTAACGTCTCCGATTTTGAACTCAAACTCCGACATTTTATCTGCAAATTCTCCCAAAACCTTAATGGCATCAGAGTTTCCTTTATAAGCACTTGCAACTGCTCCCAACCCCGGAATCTTGTCTAAAGATGAGTCCTTTCCTTCCTTTAATTCTTTTGCGATAGATTTCAAACTTGACTGCAGTTCTTTTAGAGTTTTGTCGGCAGCCTTATCCGGGCTCGCAGTTCCACAGCCTACTAGAGATACCCCCACCACCAACGCCATAGCTATACCTGCAATTTGTTTAATAATCTTTTTCATATAAACCTCCTAGCACATAAATTCTAATTTTCAGCTCCTTGTATTTTATTACAAAATTGCCACCGTTGTCAATACCCTAACTTTATGTTATAATGTGCTCACGTAGAGTAAATATTGTGCGTTAAGTGCATTGGGATGGGATGTTGCCCAATGACGAAAGAAAATGAATGTCAAGTAATTTTATGACACTTTCGGTTTCCTGCGATACAATATTGCGTCCACTACTACACTTATATTATGAGAAGATATCACTCCTCTCTTATTATGGTGTAGGTTGTTGCTATACTATAAGAAAGGAGTTATTTTTATGCAAAAAACAAGGTCTAACAACGTTCAGAAAATTATTATTCTGGGTCTTTTGATAGCACTTGATGTTGTCCTGACTAGATTCTTATCCATTCAATTACCATTTTCAAGAATAGGATTCGGATTTTTGCCAATCGCTGTTGTAGGTATGCTGTTTGGACCATTCTATGGCGTATTAGCCGGTATTGCCGGTGATCTCATAGGAATATCATTATTTCCAACAGCGCCATATTTCATAGGATTCACAATTTCCGCTGCTATCAGAGGACTTATATATGGCATATTCTTGCGGAACAGACCTCTGAAATTTATGCAAATTGCCATCGCATCCATTCTAGTGTCCACAGTTATCACAATATGTCTTGACACTACGTGGCTGCACATAATTTTAGGCAAAGGATATTTGGCACTGCTTCCTATACGGCTAGCCCAAGGAGCAACTATGTTAATCATTCAAGTTGCTCTTATCTCGTTTGTATACGAAAGTATCATAAAAAGAGGAAAATTGGAAACTCGCATAGGAGCTTGACTCAAATTGTACAAAAAAGGTAGCTGATGTATCATTTTCTCTGCATCGCTACCTTATTATTGTACCTTTAACCTTATATCTTTACCTGTCGATAGTTTCATACATTCTAGTCGCATCTTCTTTCCTTTGAGATTCTAACAGTTCTAAAACTTTAATTTTCAAATTGCTCTGTCCAAACTGAATTTCAATAATATCACCCTCTGCAACCTCGCTGCCCGCTTTTGCAATTTTACCGTTAATCTTTATTCTCTCCTGCAAGCAGGCATCTTTCGCCACGGTTCTTCTTTTTATTATTCTCGAAATTTTTAAATATTTATCTATTCTCATATTTATCTTATCCTAAATCTCTTCGCATATTTTGTTATAACTTCAATATGTCATATGATAACTCATTTTATTATGTACACTCAAAATCGTTCATTTCCAATAAAAAAGCAACCCTCTCAATCGAAAGAGTTGCTTTAAAATTTTATTTATTTACAGCATCTTTTAGAGCTTTACCTGCCTTGAATGCTGGAGCTTTTGAAGCTGCAATCTGAATTGTTTCACCAGGCTTTCTAGGATTTCTTCCAGTTCTAGCCTTTCTCTGACGAACTTCGAAAGTACCAAATCCTATTAACTGAACTCTCTCGCCCTTAACTAGAGTTTCTTCTATTGAACTCATAGTTGCATTTACTGCTTTTTCAGCATCTTTCTTAGTGAATCCTGTTTTTTCTGCTACCAAAGCAATTAATTCTGCCTTATTCATAAATTTGTCCTCCTTGATAATATATATTTGTACAGATACTCGATATTACACATTCTATGAGTTTCTGCTAACAACTACTTTTGCTTTTTCCCAAAGATTGTCCATTTCTTTCAGCGACATTTCCGTTAAACTTCTCCCTTGTTTTTCCGCCATATTTTCAACTTGTTCAAATCTTTTCATGAATTTGTCCGTAGATCTGTTCAGGGCTTTTTCGGGATCAACCTCCAAGAACCTGGAAACATTCACAACGGTGAATAACAAATCTCCAATCTCCTCTTCTATATGATCTTGATCGTTTTCCAAATACGCTTCTTTAACCTCGTTAAACTCTTCCTTTACCTTTTGAAAAGCTCCATCTATCTCATTCCAATCAAAACCGATACGACTTGCCTTACTTTGTATCTTACTACTTCTCATCAACGCAGGAAAAATTTTAGGTACATCTTTCATCTCATCTGAACAAGAATTGTATGAATGTTCTTTGCGCTTAATATTATCCCAATTTTCAAGGGTTTTGTCAACTGTTTTTGTATCTTCTTTAAAAAATAAATGTTTGTGACGCCTTATCATCTTTTGACTTTCTTCTAAGATCATATCATCAATGGTAAAATCATCTGTCTCTTCCGCTAATATGCTGTGAAAGACGAGTTGTAACAAAACGTCGCCTAATTCCTCTTTCAGATTGATTTTATCAGATTTTTCAATAGCATCGCACACCTCATAAGCCTCTTCTATCATATGTTTTTCTAAACTTTCATGATTTTGCACTCTATCCCACGGACAATTCTTTCTCAAAAATCTCAATAACCTATACAAATACACGATTTCTCTTTTCAGTCTTTTCTCGACTTCCACATTTGCGTATTTTAGAATTTCTTCATCTGCCAAATTTTGCAATTCTTTATCCATTTTGTTTCTCTTACATCCTCTTCCCGTTTTTGTTCACATCTGTATCAGTTCCCAAGTTAAAACTGAATTATATGTTTTCGGTTTACATATATTTTTATCGTTTTTCCGAAATGTGTATTCACGTGATTTTTTTTGCAATTTTTGCTAGTTTCTCTCCTTTTGGAATCATGCTCAACTCTTCTGCTGAAATTGCTTTTGTCTTTAAAATCATCAACCCATAGACTACTATTCCAATTCCTATACTTATCAGGGTCGCTATGCTGTTTTTGTGTAAAAGCATCATCACCGCTTTATATGATGCAAAAACTAACACTCCCATGGTAAGTGCCGATACCATTGGTCTTACGAATACCAGCCCATACTTTATTTTAACTTTTGTATATCGTACCACTGCTCGTAAATTCAAAACTACACTTACTGCATATGCCACTACCGTCCCGATTGCAGCTCCGTTTACATTTATACTTCTGAACGACACCAATATCCATGTCAATATTATTTTGAATATCATTCCGATAAACATGTTCTTTACCGGAATCATCTGTCTACCTATACCTTGCAAAATACCTACTAGTGTCAATGCTATTGACAAAAATATTATTCCAAATGCCATTATGGCTAAAACCGATGCTGCGCTTGCCGCGCTTATAGCCTGCTTTGGATAAAGCAAAAGCAATGTAGGCTTTGCTAAAACGATCAGTCCTATAGCGCAAGGATATCCGATTATGACAGCCATCCTTATACCCATAGATGTATTTTTATCGATTTCACCTTTGAGTTTACGCTTATGAGCTGCCGCTATGATAGGAACTATGGATACTGCTACCGCTTGAGTCACAATTTGTGGGAAGTTTATTAAAGAACCCACAAAACCGCTCAATTGACCATACAGGCTTTTTGCAATTTCCTGAGAAAATCCGGCGGCAGATGTAAGCCTATTCATTACAATTGCAGAATCTACCAAATTCATAACCGGTAAAATTGCCGCTCCGATAGTTATAGGAACTGCAATTTGTAAAATTCTCTTGACTATTCTCTTTGAGTCGGCAGATCCTAAACTTTCTGTTCTATCGACTCTTTTATTTATATTCTTCCTGGACAAATAATATATCAGCCCTATTATTAACAATCCTCCAAATGCTCCTGCCGTAGCACCGAAATTTGCTCCTGCTGCACCTCTGGCATACCTATCATATGTTGAATTTCCAATTGTTTTGAAAAACATAACATATGCCAATCCTAAACCTATTACCACTCTGAAAAGCTGTTCTGTCACCTGGGATACAGCTGTAGGTTTCATATTTTGCATTCCTTGAAAATATCCCCTAAACGCTGCCATTGTTGGAACTAAAATTAACGCAGGTGCTATCATCTGCATGCCCAATGCGGCATCTTTATTGTTCATGAGAGATGCTATCTGTGGAGCAAATACGAACAAAATCGCTGAGAATAAACACCCTATTCCTATCATCATGCCAATGGAAATTTTAAACACCTTATGTGCCTGGTAGTAGTTTCCTATGGATATGCTCTCCGACACCATTTTGGAAATTGCAACGGGCAGTCCCGATGTTGCCACTATTACTAAAAATGCATATATGTAATATGCCGGTCCATAATTTGCCATTCCTGTATCTCCAATCCAATTGACCAGAGGTAATCTGAAAACAGCTCCTAAAAGTTTTACAAAAATCCCTGCAATGCCCAGTATGGTAGCTCCTTTTAACAGTGATTGCTTATTCATATCTTCGCTAATATCTCCTTTGTAATCTCTTCCGCTTTGAAGGTAATTTTTTCAATATCGATAGTTTTATATTCTCCTTTTTCATATAAAATATTACCGTCTACAATAGTCATCTCAACATCGCTGCCTACAGCGGAATATACCAAATTGTTTTGAACACTGTGAACCGGTTTCATATATGGTTTATCTATATCCATAACAACTAAATCCGCACAGTACCCCTCTTTTATCAGTCCCGTCGACATTCTACCCTGTGCGATAGCACCATTTATTGTAGCAGCCTTCAAAGTATCAATCGGTGTAACTTTTTCCGGTGTATTATACATCATTTTTGAAGATATGGCAAAGATTTTCATCTCTTCCACAAAATTTAAATTATTATTACTCGCCACTCCGTCAGTTCCAATTGCAACATTTATACCCCTGTCCAACAGCTTCCCCAAATTGCACACACCGCTGGCAAGCTTTAAATTGCTTATGGGATTTGACGCCACAGTTACATTTTTTTCTTTCAATATATCGTAATCTCCATTTTGAAGCCATACACAATGAGCTGCAGTAGTTGGCACATCAAATACTCCGTGGAAATCCAAATATTCCACTGGTGTCATACCATGTCTTTGTATGCACTCTTTAACTTCTTTTTCGGTTTCCGATACGTGAACCTGCACTCTACCGTTTATCGTTTTTGTATATTCCGCCAACTGTCTCACCGCTATCGGAGTAGTCGTGTATTCAGAGTGCAAACTCATATCAACTTTTAGTCTCCCGTCTGCTGTGTCGTGGTATTTTTCATAGGCATCTATCATCTCCTTTGCCCTAAAAGAAGACATAAAATCGCTGTTGTCAAAATGTGATACCGATCTGCTGATATTTGCTTTTGCTCCACTTTCAGTAACAGCCTGTGCTATCTCATCCATGAAATAGTACATATCTGATGTGGATGTTATTCCAAATTTTATAGCCTCTGCCAATGATAGTAAAGTACCATAGTATATAGCTTCTCCATTTAAATGTTCTTCAAATGGAAAGATCTTTTTAAATAGCCAATCTTGCAAGTTCATACTTTCACCATACCCTCTCAGGAGGGACATAGGCAAATGACAATGGCTGTTTACAAACCCAGGAATTATCAGTTTCCCTCTACCTTCAATTTCCCTATCAAACTTTTCGTTCGGTTTTTTCTCACCTACATATGAGATTTTTCCACTTTCTGTAGCAAGGTATCCACCTTCCATTATTTCAAAATTTTCATCTAAAATATTTATATTCTTAAATATCATTTTCATCTTCGTTTAACCTATTCATATCTCTCAGCAACATCAACAAATCATCCAAAATAGAATGTTCGCTCCTATACATTTTTATCGGCCTAATACCTTTCTTTGAATACCTTATTAAAATTTCATTCCCATTTTCGGAAATTTTTTTAATTTCCAGACTTCTACATAAATGTCTGATTTGAGCTACTTTAATTAAGTTTACCACTTCTTTTGGAATATTTCCAAACCTATCCTCAAATTCAGATATAATTTCTTTCTCTTCATCTTTGTTTCTCACCTGTGAGATAGACTTATAAGCATCGAATTTCACCGACTCATCCCTAATGTACGAGTTTGGGATATATGAAGGAACTCTTATATCTATTATAATTTCTTCCAAATCTTCTTTAATTGTCGTTCCTTTGATTGCAGCCACTGCTTCCGCTACCATTTTTGTATACAGTTCATATCCGACATTTAGGATGTGACCATGTTGCTCCGAGCCCAAAATGTTTCCAGCTCCACGCAATTCCAAATCCCTCATGGCAATTTTAAAGCCGGCTCCGAATTCTGTGAATTCCTTTATAGCCTTGAGCCTTTTTTCAGCGACTTCCGACATTATTTTTTCCCTTTTATGCATCAAGTATGCATATGCAACTTTATTTGATCTCCCTACTCTGCCTCTTATCTGATAAAGCTGCGATACTCCATATTTATCCGCATCTATTATTATTTCCGTATTGGCATTTGGCACATCAATACCGGACTCCACAATAGTCGTTGCAATTAAAACCTGTATTTTTCCATCTACAAAGTCCATCATGATATTCTCTAATGCTCTCTCGCTCATCTGACCGTGTGCAACTGCAACGCGAACATCAGGAATCAGTTTTTTTATTCTCTCTTCCAGGCTTCTTATTCCCCTCACTCTGTTGAATATTACAAATACCTGACCTTTTCTGGCCATTTCTCTTTCAACAGCTTCTCTTATGACTTTATCATCTTCCTCAACTACATACGTCTGTATTGGCACCCTGTCTTGTGGTGGCTCTTCAATTACACTCATTTTTCTTATACCTATGATGGACATGTGCAGAGTTCTTGGAATAGGCGTTGCTGATAATGTCACTACATCTACATTTTCCTTCAGCCTCTTGATGTTTTCCTTGTGTACCACTCCAAACCTTTGTTCCTCATCGATTACTAAAAGCCCCAAGTCTCTATATCCCATATCCTTTGAAAACAGTCGGTGTGTTCCTATTACTATATCGATTTTCCCTTCTTTCATCTCCTTGATAATCTTCTCTTGTTCCTTAGGGGTTCTAAATCTCGAAAGCATTTCCACAGTCACAGGAAATGCTTCAAATCGTTTTTTCAACGTATTATAGTGCTGGTTTGCAAGCAGAGTTGTAGGTACTAACATCGCTACTTGCTTACCATCCATAACGCATTTAAACATAGCTCTTGCCGCGACTTCTGTTTTTCCATATCCCACGTCTCCACATAGGAGTCTATCCATGGGTTCATCTTTTTCCATATCCTCTTTGATTTCCCGTATGCATCTCAACTGATCTTCAGTTTCTTCATATGGAAAGCTGTCTTCAAAATCTTTTTGCCATTTGGTATCCTTACTGAATCCGAATCCTTTTTCGGCTTTTCGCACAGCAGATATTTCCACTATTTCCCTTGCCATTTCCAAAACGGCTTTTCTTGCTCTATCCTTTGTATTTCTCCAGTCACTTCCTGATAACTTATATACTTTAGGTTCAATTCCATCTCTACCTACATATTTTTGTACCAGTTCCATATGCTCTACCGGTACGTACAATGCATCCTCTCCTGCGTATTTTATGTGAATAAAATCTCGCTTAATTCCAAGAGTCTCCATTTGAACAATTCCCAGATATTTTCCTACACCGTGATTTTCATGCACTACATAATCTCCGTTTTTAATATCCGAGAAATTTCTGATAGCCTGTGTATTTCTAAATCTCTTGCCAATTTTTTTCGGTGTTTTAGCGATTCCGAAAATTTCAAATTCCGTTATGAAAACTTCCTTCGCATCTATAAAATCAGCTCCTTTAGATAAAGTTCCCTCGCTGAACACAACATTTTCAGTCAGCTGTGCTTTCTTTAAAACTTCTTTTACAGTCTCAATCCTATCTTCATTTGAACAAATTATCTCTATTTTTTTATATTCAGCTCTTATATATTTTCTCACTTCCTTGGACAACAACTTAAAGTCACCGCGAAAATTCAATACATCAGTCACTCTTTCTTCTATTTTCTCATCTATTTCACCTATGAATAAACTGTTGTCACCACCGCTGTCACAATGATTAAAGGGAGAAAAAATCGTACAATTAAGTTTCTGAATTCGATTTTTAAACTGCCGGAAATCACATACATTTTCAAAGTCTTTTTTTACTACTTTTCCATCTTTCAAAAGTTTTTTAAAGTTTTCTGAGTAATCTCTCCAATTAAATTCAAATACATCCTTAATTCTATCTAAATCTTCAATATAAAAATTTACTGCGTTGTCTTCAACGCATACATAATCTAATATATTTTCAGTGCGTTCGTAGAAGTATCCTATATAGAATTCCAATTGACTTAAGTTTTCTCTGTCATTTCCATATTTTTTTAACTCTTCTCGCCGCTTCGGCAAATTTCTGTAATTCTCGTCCACTATTTTTATAAATCTGTTCAACTCGTCTTTTCCATACACTATTGGAGCCACACAATATACCGAAATTTCTCTCCTTCGCTCGATTGATACCTGAGTATCCACATCAAAAGTTCTAACCGACTCTATGACAGTATCAAATAACTCCACTCTATACGGATTTTCCTCATGGGTTGGAAAAATATCCAAAATACTCCCTCTTATCGAATATTGTCCCTTTGCAAAAATCATAGGTACTCTCTCGTAGCCCATATTTAAAAATCTTTTCTTCACGGCATCAACGTCTATTTCTTCACCGACTTTAAAAATTATTTTATTTTTTACAATCGCTTTTCTAGGGGGCAAACATTCTATAGCCGATATTCCGTCAGTTATCAAAATCCAATTATCTTCTTCTAAAATGCTTTTGACAACACCCATTTTCTCATGCGCTTTTTCTCTATTTCTTGCTTCATAAAATATCAGTTTATCTTCATCATCAAAATAACAATATATATTTTTATCTACGAAAAAAGAGAGATCAGAAGCTAACCTCTGAACTCTATTACCGTTGGCAACTACGATGATATCCTTGCCATTTTTATTTACCTTCTCTCTGAGGTAAATTGGTAATCTACTCTCATAAATTCCCGTTATGCTGATTTTTGACATTTTCCCTCTCGTATTAAACTCACACTATTTTTTCATATTATATCTGTTCATTGCCAAATCTATACCATCTTCAACAATTGAAATCACTCCATCCACACATCTCAATACAGCTTTCTCCATAGGTTCTTTTTCCCCCTTTGTGAATCCGCCTATCACAAAATCTGTTAGCGGTATTACGTCGCTCTTCCCAATACCTATTCTCACTCTGGGGAAGCTATCTTTTCCCAGCAGTCTTATTACCGACCGCATGCCGTTATGTGTCCCTGCACTTCCTTTTTTTCTGATGCGAACAGTTCCCATTTCGATATCGATATCATCATATATCACTACGAGATTTTCCATATTTATCTTATAATAATCTACAATTTCTCTTACCGACTCTCCACTCAGATTCATGTATGTCTGCGGTTTTACCAGAATTATTTTTTCTCTATCTATAAAACCCTCTCCTATGAGTGCCTTATGTTTAATTTTATTTACTTTTATACATAATCTTTCAGCCAGTTGATCTATTGCTATAAATCCTACATTATGTCGCGTATTTTCATACCTCTTTCCCGGATTTCCCAATCCAACTATAATATGCATTAAATTTCTCCTATTTAAAAAGTTCGCTTATCGGAGTATTCTCGTGAATTCTTTTAATGGTTTCTGCAAAAATCGGTGCTACCGACAATGTTTTAAACTTCTCTGAAACCTTTTTGGTCACGGGAATCGTATTTAAAAGAACAACCTCACAAAACGGTGCTTCGTTCAGTCTGTCAACTGCCGGACCTGACAAAACCGCATGGGTTGCACATGCTCTGACAGAATTAGCTCCCAGCTCCATCAATGCCTTTCCTGCATTGCAAATGGTTCCTGCCGTATCTATCATATCATCTACAACTATACAATTTTTGCCTTTGATATCTCCGATTATGTTCATAACTTCACTTTTGTTAGGCTCAGGTCTCCTCTTATCTATGATGGCAATAGGAGCATTTAGCGGCTCTGCCATTTTTCTCGCCCTAGTCACTGAGCCGTGATCCGGAGATACTATGATAAGATTATCAATATTCTCCTTTTTATAGTAATCAACCAATATAGGCATCCCTAAGAGATGGTCTACCGGAATATCAAAGTATCCTTGAATCTGTGCTGCATGCAAATCCATTGTCACCACTCTGTCAGCTCCCGCCGCTACTATTAAATTAGCAACCAATTTAGCCGTGATGGGATCTCTTGCCTTTGCTTTTCTATCCTGTCTCGCATATCCGTAATAAGGCAACACAACATTTATTCTCCCTGCTGATGCTCTCTTCATCGCATCAATCAGTATCAATGTTTCCATCAAGTTTTCATTTACCGGCGCACATGTAGATTGGATTATAAAACAATCACATCCTCTCACAGTTTCACCTATAGTAACCGATATCTCGCCATCACTAAAGTGATTTACTTCAGCTTTTCCCATAGGAATTCGCATTATTTTCGATATTTCCTCGGCTAAAGCCCTGTGTGAATTTCCCGTAAACAGCTTACATTCTGAATACACAATGTTTTTCATTTTCAAATCCTCCCATAAAGTACAAATCTCTATTAATTCGCTACTGATTTTACTTTTTTACATTACTACGATTTTTCAACTTCCAATTGCGTTTCACAACGCCTTTTGATCTAGCTACAAATAACGTTTCCGGATCTACCTTTTTAGTAACCGTACTTCCTGCAGCAACATAACTGTTCGCACCTACTTTTACCGGTGCGACTAAATTACAGTTACAGCCTATGAAAGCGTTGTCTTCCACTACCACTTTCTGTTTTTTGACACCATCGTAGTTTACAAAAACAACTCCACATCCGAGATTTACATTTTTTCCTACTTCAGCGTCACCTATATAGGTCAAATGAGATGCCTTACTTCCATCCTCTACTATGGAATTCTTCACTTCTACAAAATCTCCAATTTTACAATTTTTCCCAATATCACTACCGGGTCTCAAGTATGCAAATGGGCCAATTTTCGTATCCTCATCGACTTTGCTCTGCAATATCACAGAGCTGTCTATTATCACCCCGGATGCAATTTTCGAATTTTCTATTCTGCTATTACCCTTGATAATGCAATTATCACCTATCTTCGTATCTCCTGAAATAACTACGTTAGGAAAAACTACAGTTCCTCTTCCGATTTCCACATTTTCATCTATAAAAACGCTATCTATATCCAGAAAATCTACCCCTTTTTCCAAAAAGTCCACATTTCTTTCCCTGTAAATCTCTCTGCGTTTAAAATACTCATCGTATCTTTTTCCCATCGAGCACTCCTTCCATACTTACATATTTACCGTTTTTCCAAAACCATCTCTCCAATTTTATATACATCACCGGCTCCCATCGTTATCACCATATCTCCTTCATGGGTATTTTCAAACAGAAAATTCGCTACCTCTTCAAATGTCTCAAAGTAATACACATCTTTCTCCGGATGCTCTCTCTTGATTTCATCCGCCAACAGCTTAGAGCTAACCTTATTTATATTTTTTTCCCTAGCCGCATAAATTTCAACCATTATAACCTTATCCGCATCTTTAAAAGCAGACGCAAACTCATCAAATAAAGCTATCGTTCTCGTGTACGTATGAGGCTGAAACACACACCATAAACTCTTACTTGGAATGTTTTTTGCCGCCCTTAGAGCTGCTTTTATCTCCGTCGGATGATGAGCATAATCATCGACAATTTTGACGCCTTTATCAGTCGTTCCCACTATATCAAATCTTCTTTGTGTCCCCTGAAAGTTTGATAGAGTTGACTTGGCAATTTTCAAATCTATGCCCAATGTATCAGCACATGCCAATGCCGCAAGAGAATTTAAAACATTGTATTCTCCCGGGATATTCATCGATACGGTTCCAAGGCTTTCTCCTCTTCTATACAGTTCATATTTTGATATACCGTTACCATCAAATGCTATGTTTACAGCATAGTAATCACAATCCTCGTTTAAACCGAATGTGATTACGTTCTCCATCCCCTCTACTGCCTTATTTACAAAAGGATTTGCACTGTAAGCTATAACCCGTCCGTCCGGCGGAACTCTACCCACGAATTTTTGAAAGCTCTCCAAAATATGATCGATATCTCTAAAATAATCTAAATGATCCGAATCTATGTTTAAAACGATTTCTATTTTTGGTTCAAGGTATAGGAAACTATCCATGTATTCACACGCCTCCGTCACAAAATAATCTCCTTTTCCTATTCGCACGTTACCATCGAGTTCTTCTAAATTTCCACCTATTAACAGTGTGGGGTCGTAATCGGCATCTCTTAGCATTAAAGAAAGCATTGATGTAGTCGTGGTTTTACCATGGGTTCCTGATACCGCTATACTGTTTTTTTTCTGTCGCATCAACAGTCCAAGAGCTTCAGCTCGGCTGATTAAAGGAATTCCCAGTTCTTTTGCTCTGATTAGCTCAGGATTTTCATCGCTTATCGCTGCTGTATATATTACTAAATCAACATCGTTTACATTATTTCGATCATGTCCTATATGGACGTTAATACCCCTGTTTTTTAGCCGTTCCACGATTTCATTTCTATTCATATCAGAACCCGTTATATTGTGTCCCTGACTTCTTAATATTTCTGCAATAGCGGACATTCCTATTCCGCCTATACCGATAAAATGAATATTTTTCTTCTCATCTATATTAAAATTTCTATTTGTTTCTATATTGATTTTATCCACCATTTTCAGCCTCCAAATTTCTCATGTTACATTATATCATAATTTCTTCAATATTTTGTCAGCTCTTAGGATTTTTTCCTTAAATTTTCTTACGATATTTCTACTATAATTCCAATCGATATATGAATAAAACATATGCTTTTCACAGTTCTAACAATCCTTTATATTCTGATATTATCAAGGAGTTTAGCATATTGTAATACAAAAAATAATTCATAAAAAAAAATATCGTTGCAATTATAATCGATTATGGATATAATTATGATTATTATAATATTACTACACTATACTAAACTACATGGAAAGGTTAATAAAATGAATATTTCAGACGTACGAGTACGTAAGATTAGCGATGACGGAAAGATGAAGGCCATTGTTTCAATTACTATTGATGATGAATTTGTCGTGCATGACATTAAGATTATAGATGGTCAAAACGGATTGTTTATAGCTATGCCAAGTCGAAAAATAGGAGAAGGAGATTTCAGGGATATAGCTCATCCTCTGGCTTCTGAAACAAGGAATAAGATTAGAGATGCCATATTTGCTGAATATGAAAAAGTTCTAAACGAAAAAAATGAAACCGAACTGTCAGATAATATATAAGTTACACAACTGATACATATCTGTGATGCAACTTATAGTCATAGGCTTCAAATATTGAAAAACGAGTGTGTGAGAAAATTCGCGCGCTCGTTTTTTACTATTGTTCCATATGTATGCTGAAATTGCATAGGTTATCATATATTATATCTATTCATGTCAATAATAGTACACTATTTAAAAATATTGCACTATTTAAAACTGTGGCGAACAGTTTCCGGTTATATTATGCATTAAACGAAATATTTTATCATACATGAATATCATCATCAGCTATTATAACGATGATGTCTCAATAATATTTCTGTATTCTCATATATTCAATAATTCTCTAAAGAAAATATTCATTATTTTATCACCAAAAACCGGTATGATATCGGAATTGAATAACTCCTATATCATACCGGTTTGAAATGGAGGCGACACCCAGATTTGAACTGGGGAATAAAGGTTTTGCAGACCTCTGCCTTACCACTTGGCTATGTCGCCATATTGGCTAGGGTAGCAGGATTCGAACCTGCGCATGACGGAATCAGAATCCGTTGCCTTACCGCTTGGCTATACCCCAACGCATATGGGGTGGATGGTGGGATTCGAACCCACGCATGACGGAGCCACAACCCGTTGTCTTAACCACTTGACTACACCCACCATGGTTTTAAAAAAAATTGGCGATCCGAATCGGGCTCGAACCGACGACCTCCAGCGTGACAGGCTGGCATTCTAACCAACTGAACTACCGGACCGCATTTATTTGGTGGGCGTAATAGGGCTCGAACCTATGACCCCCTGCTTGTAAGGCAGATGCTCTCCCAGCTGAGCTATACGCCCAAATAAATGGTAGCGGCGAGAGGAGTCGAACCTCCGACCTTTCGGGTATGAACCGAACGCTCTAGCCAACTAAGCTACACCGCCATCCCTCACAATATTCAAAATTGAATACTGCAAGAGTTATTTTAGCATTATGAATGTTTAAAGTCAAGTTATTTTCAACTTTACATTAAAAAAAATCTAAAACTGCTCCTTGCCTTTTTCTTTCTCATATTTTGCTACCATATTCCTCAATATTTTAATGGCAAATTCGGTATTTACATGCTGAAATCTTAACTTATCATCAAAGAAAGGGGCCGCATCTTTGCAAATCTTATCGTATACTTCCTGTTCAAGGGGTATATTCATACATCTTTCATCTGAAAGAAGCATATCGAACACGACTTGTCCCTTTTCACCAACATTGACATACATACCGTAGATATCTTCTAATTCAATTTCACTTCCATCGCAGACTATCTGACTTTTATATACTTCCTTGGCAATCTCAAGCACCCTGTCATCCAGATTTTCATTTCTCGCTATAATTTTCTCCTTAAGCTCGTTATAATCATCAGTTACTCTGAGCTGATAATCACTTGTAACGTCATATTCTCCCAGCAGTTCACCGTTCAGTGCCTTACATGAATTCTTAAATTCTTTTTCGTCTACAGGCAAGTACCAGATTATTATTTTCATCTTATTATCTATGCAAATGACCGGATATACCGTAGTGTTTTCATGATTACAAACCTTGCATTTGCTCGTTATTATCTCATCTCTTAAAATTTTTTCTCTCAGAGCAGGATTTTCTGTTATATCCAATTCGTCCCACACTTTCACGGTATATTCCGATTTACAATTTTCACATGTCACATATTCCATTTCAAATTCACTCATATTTTCACCTATCTTTACGAGAAATTTTACATTTTCATCTCATGTACTTTAACTCTCATTTTCACTGATATTATAACATAACCCACTCAAGTTTTACCACTGAGATTCCTTTACAAATTCTCATATCTGTTTTATGTGCAGTTGTGAACTCGCATATCTTTGGTGTATAATCTCTTATATGGCAGTCACTGCAACAAGCATGTTTGTATACGAACGGAGGAGTAGTATGAAATTCATATCCTGGAATGTAAATGGAATGAGAGCAGTTTTAAAAAAAGGTTTCACAGATTTTCTGTACAACGAAAGTCCTGATTTTTTGTGCGTACAAGAAACTAAGATGCAGGAAGGACAAGCTTGCATAGACACGCCCGGATATTATCAATATTGGGACAGCGCGGAGAAAAAAGGATATTCGGGAACTCTTCTATTGAGTAAAATAGAGCCCCTTTCAGTATCATTCGGATTAGGTATAGAGAAACACGATCATGAGGGAAGAGCTGTTACTGCGGAATATGAAGATTTTTATTTAGTCAATTTCTATGTTCCCAATGCACAGGAAAAATTAAAAAGAATAGATTATCGAATGGAATGGGAAGATGATGCCAGAGAATACTTAAAGGCCCTTGAAAAAAATAAACCTGTTATCCTATGTGGTGATTTAAATGTGGCTGCAACGGAAATAGATTTGAAAAATCCCTCATCAAATAAAAATAATGCGGGGTTTTCTCAACAGGAAAGAGATAAATTCGCACAGCTTTTAGACTCAGGTTTTATTGATACTTTCAGATATTTTTATCCCGATTTAGAAGGTGCATACTCTTGGTGGAGCTACAGATTTAATGCGAGAGCCAACAATGCCGGCTGGCGTATTGACTATTTTCTAGTTTCAAAATGCCTGGAAAGCAGATTGCAATCTGCGGAAATTTTGTCCGACATTTTAGGAAGCGATCACTGCCCTGTTAAATTAGAAATAAAATGACCTCTATTGTACGCAATTTTCAATCCTACTCTCCGCCACAATTAGAGTTTATGTAATAATTCTGTAAATTACATATTGTAATAGATTTATAGTTTTCATAATAAACAATTTTGCAAACTTATTTAGTTGTATTTTTGCTTTTTATGAACTTTACTTGTAAAGTCACCATTCCGATATATTTTTCTGCATTGCTCACGTGTGAACAATATTCTTTTGTACAGCTTTATTTTATTACACATTAAACAGAAAATTCATAATATCTCCGTCCTGAACAACGTATTCTTTTCCCTCGGATTTGACTAATCCTCTTTCTTTTGCCATCTGCATGCTACCTTCACATTCCATCAACTTATCGAAGGAAATGGTTTCGGCTCTGATGAATCCTCTCTCAAAATCGCTGTGAATTTTTCCTGCAGCCTGTGGAGCCTTAGTTCCTCGCTTAATTGTCCAAGCTCTACATTCCTGAACACCTGCAGTCAAATATGAAATTAAATTGAGAAGTTTGTAAGATTCCTTCACCAACTTATCAAGACCGCTTTCGTCTATTCCCAACTCTTCCAAAAACATTGACTTTTCCTCGTCGTCAAGTTGAGAAATTTCCTCTTCTATCTTAGCACATATGACTGTTGTCCCTGCCCCTTCCGTTTCAGCAAACTCTCTCACAGCCTTAACATACTGATTTTCTCCATCGCCTGCGATATCTTTCTCTGAAACGTTGGCAACGTAAATCACAGGTTTGAATGAAATCAATCCCAGAGATTTTACAAACCCTTCATCAGCTTCACCTAATTCCATTGCTCTTACGGATTTTCCACTTTCTAAAAATTCATACACTCTCTTTAGGAGTTCAAGTTCTTTTGCCAAGCTCTTATCTCCTTTTAGATTTTTTGTCGTTCTCTGAATTCTTCTTTCCAGCATCTCCATATCCGAAAATATCAGCTCCATGTTTATAATTTCAATATCGGCAACAGGATCTACCTTTCCGTCAACGTGTACTACGTTTTCATCCTCAAAGCATCTTACCACGTGTATAATCGCCTCTACTTCTCTTATATGACCCAAAAACTTGTTTCCCAGACCTTCTCCTTTTGATGCCCCTTTAACAAGTCCTGCAATATCGTAAAACTCAATAGCAGTTTGAACTACTTTTTTAGTTTTGTAAATTTTAGAAAGAATGTCTAATCTTTCATCCGGTACTGCTACTACCCCCACATTGGGTTCTATGGTACAAAACGGATAGTTAGCCGACTCTGCTCCGGCTTTAGTTATAGCGTTGAACAAAGTGCTCTTTCCTACGTTTGGCAAGCCTACTATACCTAATTTCATTTCTATCTCCTATTTAATCATCAAAAATTTTATCATCTTAAAATTATATCTTCCAAATCGTTTATTGACTTAATTATTTTACTATCTCAGCTTGTTATTTTCAATGCCATTATTTAAAATCCTTCCTGTATTTCTCTTTCTTCGCTAAAATGACATAGCCTATTATAGAACATATTGCGATAAGCAAACTTATAACTTGTCCTTGTCTGAACATACCTATCATCAAACTATCCGTTCTCAGCCCTTCGACGAAAAATCTTTCCAAGCTGTACAGCATTCCGTATAACATCAAAATTTGACCTTTAAATTTTCTTCTCCTGCTTATCCAAATTAAAAATACAAACAGTAAAATGCACCATATTGACTCATATAAAAAAGTGGGATGAACCTTTTCCCCGTTTACGGTAATCGCCCAAGGCAAATCTGTCGGACCACCGTGTGCTTCACCATTAAAAAAATTCCCCCATCTACCTATAGCCTGAGCTAAAGCCACAGATGGAATCACCAAATCCAGCAAATCGAAGAAATTTATTTTCTTCAATCGGCACATTATATATGCTGTTCCTATTCCAAAAATCAATCCACCGTGGATTGCCAATCCGCCGTTTCTGACATTTATTATTTCACTCAAATTATCCTTATAGTAATCCCACTGAAATATGACATAGTACAACCTGGCACCTATTATTCCGATAGGTATTGAAATCAGAATAATATCTATTATCTTATCCTTCTTTACACTGAATCTCTCAGCTCTACAGTACGAAATAGCTCCTGCAATTAACATCCCCGTTGCAATTAAAATGCCATACCATCGAATTTCTATTCCCATTATAGTTACAGCTATTGGATTTGGCATAATTCCCCCTTTTACATCTTACTTATTTCATCCTTATCGGATTTTATACGATATATCTATACATTTAAATTGGTGAGAATTTCTCCTCACCAACTACATCTGCTATTCATAATATCACGAACAACTTCTCTCATCTCACACCGCTCGGTTACTTTTCCCGACTTTTGCTGTCGTCCTTTATCTCAACTGCAACGACAACATATCTTCCCTCTTCGCTGTGATAAGAACATGTGGATAGAGTAATTATGTTGTCCCCCCACTTTGGAGTGATTCCCGTATCCTTCTTAGTCATTGATTTCACGCCCTTGATATATGCATTAAAATCACCTTTGTTTTGTATATTTACGTAATCATAAACATTGAAACCTTTCTTCAAAGCATCTGTCTTGCCATAGGCAAACACTCTATAAGTTTTTTTCCCGCCGTTCACATAATCGACTTCTATAGTATCATGTGCCTTTGCGTATTCCGGATCGTCGTAGTTCAACAAATTGTTGAACATGGTTCCGTCTTTCATATGATGACCGTAGAAAATCATATGCTTGGATTTTTTTAAATTGGTATGACCATCTAAAAACGGGGTTCCTGCCATACTATGCTTCTTCTCGAAATTTCTACGCAAATAATATTCAGGGCTCTTAGGCGTGAACATCACAGGATAGCTGATTTTCGTGTCCAAAACCTTCAACCAAGCGAAAGTGTCCCCATTTTTCTCTTTTAGCTGTTTCAGGTTATACTCTTCCTCCAGTTTCTTAAAATCTTTTTGTACAACATGGCCGTCATAATAGTATTTTGCGATTTTAAAACCGGATACTAAGAATACTGCTATGCATATGACCAATATTATTTTTCTGATAACTTCTTTCATTTCACACCATATTCCCTATAATAATCTTCCAAAGTCGATAATACTTCATCATTTAATATTTCCTTGTAAGTTTCGACACTTCTGATATATTTAATTACTTCATCCATATTCACTATGGCTTCGGCAGGAAATTCATAATTCATTGATACTTCATCAATTGCGGTAAAAGAACCGCCTTTTCCTTTTTCCTGTCTGTTCAGTGATACCATCAAACCTATAATCTCAACATCTCCCTGACTTTTCAAAATAGGATAAGTCTCATCTATTGACTTTCCCGAAGTCGTGACATCTTCTATCATGACGATTCTATCTCCATCTTGAATTTTGGCACCCAGAAGTATCCCCGCATCTCCGTGATCCTTTATTTCCTTTCTGTTGGCACAGTATCTCACTTCTTTGCCATATAATCTATAAATAGCCATAGCCGTCGCAACCGATAGCGGAATACCCTTATATGCCGGTCCAAATAATATATCAAAATCCAGCCCGAATTTTTCTTTAATAGCTATAGCATAAAATTCTCCCAGCTTTTCAAGTTGTTTACCCGTAACATAATCTCCTGCATTCATGAAAAACGGTGATTTTCTTCCACTTTTCAATGTAAACTTACCGAATTTCAACACTTTGCTTTCCAACATAAAATCTATAAAATCTCTTTTATACTGTTGCATATTACCCCCTACAGCACCTATTTACACATTTTAAAAATTTCCATTACATCTTCTTTCGTCAATGAAACATATCCTCTATCTAATTTTCCTATTCTCACAGCCTTCTCCGCCATGATTTCAAATTTACTGTCATCTATACCATGTGCTGATAGCTCCAGTTTCAGTCCCAATGATCTGAAGAAATCTTCCATTCTGTCCAGACCTTTATTTGCCATGATGAATTTATCATTCACAGATTTAACTCCCCAAATTTTCTCTGCAAATCTTGCGATTCTATCCACTGTTTCATCCGATAGTATGTATCTGAGCCACCTTGGAAGAATTATCGCCAAGCCCAAGCCATGGGTTATATCATAGTATGCACTCAACTCATGTTCAATCGCATGAACTGACCATCTATCATTTTTACCCGCACGTAAAAGTCCATTTATAGCCCAAGAACTCGCCCACATTATCTGAGCTCTACCCTCATAATCTTCGGGATTTTCCATAACTATCGGTGTGTATTCCACAACAGTTCTTATTATCGCCTCACAAAATTCATCTTGAAGCAGAGCATCGACCTTATCGAAATAACTCTCACATGTATGTGTTATTATATCAACCGAGCCACACGCTGTGTGGAATTTGGGCACTGAAAAAGTATTTTCCGGATTCAACACAGATATTTTCGGCATGACCTTGGGACTCCCAAAGCCAAGTTTCTCATTGGTTGAAAGATTGGTTATCACACCTCCACCATTCATCTCGCTTCCTGTAGCCGCTATAGTCAATACAGTCGCTATCGGCAACGCCTTATCTATAGACTTTCTATACTTTATCATATCCCAAAGATCGCCCTCAAAATATCTCCCAGCGGCTATAGCCTTGGAACAGTCAATTGTACTGCCCCCTCCAACAGCCAATATCATGTCGATATCATGTTCTTTGCAAAGTTCTACACCCCTTATAACGCTTTCGATTCTGGGGTTAGGTTCTATTCCCGACAATTCATATACTTCAAAGTCGCTCAAAATATTTCTCAATTTATCATAAAGCCCGCTCTTTTTGATACTGCCACCACCGTATGTCATCAATATTCTATTTCCGAAAGGCTTTAATTTCTCTTTCAAAGCGTCTTCCTGATTGCGACCGAACAAAATATCTGTGGTGAGATGAAATTCAAAATTATTCATCATATTTTCCTTTCTATTCACTTAAATATAATAATTCTTCACTGCTACACAAATCGCATAAGTGATAAAAATCGTATGAGATTTCCCCTTTTTTCGAAGTCAATTATATCATATATGAAAATTTCTAACAAGATTTTCACATGCTATTACACACTGGGCAAAATGCTTTCATTTATGGAAATAACCGATTATTACTATATGGTGAAAACGATACATCTGAATACATTTTAACTTATGTATAGAAGTACAATATCGCTACCATAGCGCTCCTATAAAAAAACAGCAAATCCCCATTGCGATATGCATCTATGATTTCATATACATATCACCGATTTACTGTCTCTAAATTCTTTTCACACTCGCAGGCATACCTCGTACTAAATGCATTAAGAGATGCCTCTCAAAAACTTATTTAATAATTTTACATACGGTATCTGGACCACATGATGCTGCATTTCCTTCATCTGTATCGATGTGAGCTTCTCTCTCGTGTCCCTTGCCTGCTCTAACCAAAACATTGTGAAAGACTAAAGGTCTTTCTCCTCCAATTTCTATGCTCACTATGTCTTTATCCTTGACACCTGCTTCCTCTGCCTGTGCGGCAGATAGGTGTATGTGTCTCCATGCTGCAATTACACCTTTTTCGAGTTCTACTTCCCCTACAGGTCCTATCAGCTTACATGCTGCCGAACCTTCCAACTTACCTGATTCTCTAATTGGTGCTTTAATTCCAATTGTTCTCGCGTCTGTTAAAGAAAGTTCCACTTGAGTTTCAGGTCTTTCAGGTCCGAGAACTCTAACGCCTTTCAAAGTTCCTTTAGGCCCCACAATATCTACTCTTTCATCACATGCAAACTGACCCGGTTGTACCAGATCTTTAATAGGTGTCAACTTATGTCCCTCACCGAACAACACATCCAAATCTTTTCTGCTGAGATGAACGTGTTTATTTGAAATGCCAATACCTACTTCGTAACTCATAATTTCCTCCTGTTATATCATCTATAGCAATATCTTTTTTTACATATATGCAATAAGTTCCATAGCTTATTTACCCCTATCCGATAAATAAAATCAGTCGAGACAACTTATATACGGAAGATTTCTAAATTTCTGATCAAAATCGAGACCGTATCCCACTATAAACCTGTTTCCAACGGTAAACCCTACGTAATCACCTTGAATGTCGATTTTTCTGCCCTCAGGTTTATCAAGTAACGAACAAACCTTGACATCCTTCGCCCCTCGATTCTTTAAATATCCTTTCAGATAGTTCAGAGTAGTACCGGAATCTATTATATCCTCTACTATTATTATATTTTTGTCCGATACATCCTCATTCATGTCCTTCAAAATTTTTACTGCTCCCGAAGTCTTTTTTGAGGATCCGTAGCTTGAACATGCCATAAAATCAATTTTTAACTCCGGCAAATCGATATTCTTCATCAAGTCGCCTATCCATGGTACACATCCTCTCAAAATTCCAACCAGAATAACCTCTTCATCTCTATAATCTTTCGTTATCTGTTTTCCAAGTTCTTCTGCTCTTTTAAGTATCTCTTCATGAGTTACCAGAATTTCTCTCTTCACTTTCTTCTCCCTCTCCATATTCGTGAACTTCATCTTCAGACTTAACTTCGTAACTTACACCCTCTATAATATTGCCCCTTTTGTACTTTACCCTTTCGCCTCGGGAATCTTCGTCCCTATACTTTCTCATCGTATCTTTTAAGATATACATTATTAGCAACCATAAGATTATATCATCTATAAGTCCAAATGGCAATAAAATGTCCGGCACAATTTCAAACGGCAAAATCAAATAAACTATTCCTACGACTATTAATGCTTTTTTCCAAAATGACACATTTCCATCAGCCATCATTCTCTTGATCAGTCTAAAATTTTTGATGATCTCAATCAATACCGTAAATACTCTCATAGAACTCCATACGTTTTTATCTAAATCTCATCTCGAACACGATAGAATTTATCTCTTCGTTTCACTCTCCATCATCGCACAGCAAATCATAAATTACAGTGAGCAATTCCTCATATCCTGTCTTTTTTAGAGAAGATACAGGTATTATCACATCCTCTTTTCTCATGTCCAGAGTTTTTCTAATATTGCTCAAATGTTTGTCTATATGATTTCTGGATATCTTATCTGATTTTGTGGCAACGACTATACCATCTAAGTTAAAGTGCTTTAAGTACTCATACATTTGAATATCCTGTTTTGTTGGCAAATGCCTTATATCTATCAGCTGAATCACCCTCATAAGGTTTGGTCTATTCTGTAGATAATCATCTATCATTTTTCCCCAAGTTTGACTTATCTTCTTAGATATTTTCGCATAGCCGTAACCCGGCAGATCTACTATTCTAAAACTGCCATTTATCTCATAAAAATTTATAGTTCGAGTTTTTCCTGGACTCGATGATACCTTTGCCAATTTTTTTCTCTTGGTCAAAAGGTTCAGCAGTGAGGATTTTCCTACATTCGACCTTCCTGCAAAAGCAATCTCCCACATATTTTCAGGCGGATATTGATCGGAACTTCCTGTAACAGCAACGATATCCGCTTTTTTAATCTCCAACATATTCTTTTCCCAAGTTACTTTACGAGCACTTCGCTAAGTGCGTCATCGACATCTTTTAGCAATATGAATTCCAGTTGACTTCTTACGGTTTCAGGAATATCATCTATATCCCTTTCATTTTCAGCAGGAAGCAGTACTTTTTTTACTCCTGCTCTATGTGCTGCTAAAACCTTTTCCTTAATTCCGCCAACCGGCAAAACCCGACCTCTCAGTGTAACTTCACCGGTCATCGAAACATCAGTTCTGACAGGAATTCCGGTCAAAGACGATATCATCGCAACTGCCATCGTAACACCTGCGGAAGGACCGTCTTTTGGCACTGCTCCCTCGGGAACGTGAATATGTATATCTTTATTCTTGTAAAATTCTTTATCTATACCGTGTTTTTCAGCTACTGATCTCACATAGCTAATTCCTGTTTTAGCAGATTCTTGCATAACGCTTCCCAATTGACCTGTCAATTGAATTTTTCCTGTTCCCGGCACTGCTGATGTCTCTATGAATAGAGTATCACCACCCACTGCGGTCCATGCCATTCCAGTTGCAACTCCAACTTCGCATTTATCGTCAATTTTATCATACCTGAATTTCTTTTTACCTAGCAAATCCGTGAGATTTTTGCTTGTCACCTGAAATTTCTCAACTTCCTTTCCTGCTACTTTCCTGGCTACTTTTCTTATGAGGCTCGCAATTTCTCTTTCAAGATTACGTACACCTGCTTCTCTCGTATAAAAGCTTATGACATCCCTAATCGCATCATCTTTTATCTTAAATTGAGATTTGGTCAATCCGTGTTCCTGAACTTTCTTAGGCACCAAGTATTTCTTCGCAATCTGCACTTTTTCATCTTCCGTATATCCTGAAACGCTTATTATTTCCATTCTGTCTCGCAGAGGTCCCGGAATGGTATCAAGGCTGTTTGCCGTCGTAACAAACATGACTTTTGATAAATCAAACGGAGCCTCTATATAGTGATCTACAAAATCTTTATTCTGCTCGGGATCCAATACCTCCAACAGTGCAGAAGCCGGATCTCCCCTGAAATCTGCACCTATCTTATCGATTTCATCAAATAAGAACACCGGATTTTTTACCCCTACTTCTTTTATGCTGTTGATTATCCTGCCCGGCATGGCACCTATATAAGTTCTCCTATGCCCACGAATTTCCGCTTCATCTCTAACTCCACCCAATGACATTCTTACGAATTTTCTGCCTGTAGCCTTCGCCATGGATTTTGCTATGGAAGTCTTTCCTGTTCCCGGTGGACCGACTAAACATAGAATTGGTCCCTTCAGAGACTTCGTAAGATTTACAACCGAAAGATACTCAAGAACTCTTTCCTTGACTTTTTCAAGTCCGTAATGATCACGCTCAAGAATCTTCTCCGATTTTTTGATATTCGATATCTCTTTTGTCATCGCCTTCCAAGGAAGTGACAACACAGTGTCTATGTATGTTTTTATTACTGAACCTTCTGCCGATTCAGGCTGCATTGAAGAATATCTGTCGATTTCTTTGTTAAGCTTTTCGACTAAAATTTCCGATAACTCTAATTCCTTTATTTTTCTCTTCCATGTGTCGATTTCGCTTTCGCTGTTTTTACCGTGTCCCAATTCCTCTTTTATAGCTTTAAGTTTTTCTCTCAACACGTATTCTCTGTGATTTTCAGACATCTGCCTGTTAACCATCTCCGAAATTTTCTCTTCAATTTCCATAACTTCAATTTCGTGATTTAATTTTCCCACAACGAAGCTCAATCTTTCAATAGGTTCCAGAACTCTCAAAATTTCATATCTGGATTCCTTATCTAAAATCATGTACGAAGCTATTGCATTTGAAAGGCTCTTTGCTCTTTTATTCTTTGATACCGCACCTATTACCTCATTGGGTATAGTATCCACTTTCTTGACATATGCTTTAAAAATATTGATAGCATTTCTGCATGCTGCACTTTCCAGTGTGGATTCCGGAACATCAATTTCAATGTCCTCGTCTACATCGCACTCCATAAATTCCACCTGATCGTCTTTCAGGCATTCTCTGTTCATTCTTCCAAGTGTTACGCCTTCTACAAATACCCTCACCATATCTCCGGGAAGTTTGATCATCTGCTTTATCTTTGCAACGGTACCGAAGTCATAAATTTCATCATAAGTTGGAAATTCAATTTCATCATTCTTTTGGGCAGATAGAAATATCTTCTGATCTCTCAGCATAGCTGCCTCCAAGGCATTTTTAGATTTTTTTCTGCTCACCTCAAAGCTCGATGAGCAGTAAGGAAATACTATTACTCCTCTCAAAGGGATTACCGGATATCTCATGTAATCGCCCCCTTTCTGTACTAAATAATTCAAAATGATAGTTTCATTTTATCTCTGTTAAATCCTTCCGATAGAACTTTTCCACTAATTTCAATGTGTAACCGTCTTTTGGCTTCTTTGCCGTCATCGAAAAGTTTTTATTTTAAAATGTCCAAAATGGAGACCTCTTGAGCCTCCATCGTTCTTCCATATAATATTCTACACCATTTCTTCGGTGATAACACATTTTTTGATGTTATCATCTGAAGGAATTTCATACATCAAATCTCTCATTATCGCTTCCATAATCCCTCTGAGTCCTCTTGCACCAGTCTTTCTCTTTATGGCATTCTGTGCGATTTTTCTGATAGCACTTTCTTCTATTTCGAGTTCAACTCCATCCATTGCAAAAAGCTCTTTGTATTGTTTGATGAGTGCGTTTTTAGGTTTTGTTATTATCTCTATTAGCGCATCTTCATCTAATTTGTTAAGGGCCACTATGGAAGGCAATCTACCTATGAATTCCGGGATTAATCCATATCGAAGCAAATCCTCCGGCTCCAGTGCTGAAAGAATTTCTTCATCTTTCAACTTTTCATTCTCCGGCATGTTTTCAATTTTGAATCCTATTGATTTTTCTCCTACTCTTCTCTGTATAATCTTATCCAACCCATCAAAAGCGCCTCCACATATGAACAGCACATTGGTAGTATCAAAAGCTATAAATTCCTGGCTCGGATGTTTTCTCCCCCCTTGAGGCGGTACGTTTGCAACAGTTCCTTCCAAAATCTTCAACAGTGCCTGCTGCACACCTTCACCACTCACATCCCTTGTAATAGAAGGATTATCGGATTTTCTTGCAATTTTATCTATTTCATCAATGTATATAATTCCCCTTTGCGCTTCTTCAACGTTAAAATTTGCCGCTTGTATAAGTCTTAGAAGAATGTTTTCAACATCTTCTCCAACATATCCGGCCTCTGTTAAAGCAGTGGCATCTGCAATGGCAAACGGAACGTTCAGCGTTTTAGCCATAATTTGTGCAAGCAACGTTTTTCCCGATCCTGTAGGACCTATTAAAAGAACATTGCTCTTTTGCAGTTCCACTTCACTATCTGTCGTACCCAAATTTTGAATCCTTTTGTAGTGGTTATAAACTGCCACCGCCAAAGATTTTTTCGCTTCATCCTGACCTATTACGTATTCAGATAATGCTGCAACTATTTCTTTCGGTTTTAAAAGTTTTGGTTTTTCAATGCTTTCTCCCTGCATTGACATTTCCTCATTTAAAATATCTACACCGAGCTCGATACATTCATTACATATGAATGCGTCCACCCCTGCTATCAGCCTTTTGACTTCCTGCTGAGTTTTTCCGCAAAATGAACATTTAATCTCGTTCGGATCGCTATACTTTGTCATATTCTAGGTTCTCCTGCTATGTTATTCAATTACCATGTCAACGATACCGTATTCTGCAGCTTCCTGAGCAGTCATAAAATTATCTCTATCGGTATCTTTCTCAATTATTGAGATGGGTTGACCTGTATTTTCTGCTAAAATTTTATTTAATTTACTGCGAATTTTCAATATGTTTTCAGCATGAATCTTAATATCTTCTGCCTGACCTGAAACTCCTCCCAACGGTTGGTGTATCATAATTTCACTATTTGGCAGAGCAAATCTCTTTCCCTTTTCACCTGCCGATAACAGAAATGCCCCCATGCTGGCAGCCTGTCCCACGCAAATTGTAGAAACCGGTGCATTTATATGTCTCATCGTATCGAAAATAGCCAATCCTGCTGTGACAGATCCTCCCGGACTATTTATATAAATTGAAATGTCCTTGTCCTTATCCTCGGAATTTAAAAATAACAATTGAGCGATCACTACATCTGCCATATGACTGTCTATCTCACCGCTTATAAATAATATCCTATCTTTTAGAAGTCTGGAATATATATCGTAAGTTCTTTCGCCCTGACCGGTTTGTTCTATTACATAAGGTATTAGTGCCATATTTCCTCCTTAAAGTTTCGAGTTTTTCATTCATCATGTTGCCGCACGATTTCATTTGCTTTTTATAAAACTCAAGGCATTCCATCACGGCTCTTTTCAGAACGAACCTTCAGAATGCCATATAGTGCTTTTTTATAAAATTTAATTCATCTTTTTCAACGGTAGATAATCTTTGATAAAATCCGGTAACATCTCGTTAAGTAAAGGGATGGAATGCAGTACCATCTTGTACTGACATATGTTTCCCCTTAAAAATCTATCTATTTGATAACTGCATTATCAAATACCAAATCAATGGCCTTTTTCATTTTTACATCTTTTGCCAAAAATTCTCTATTTTCTTCTCCTAACAACTCTCTGGCTTTTTCAACTTCCAATCCATATTGTTTAGCTAAAGCGGATATTTCATTTTCAATATCTTCATCTGTCGCCTCGATTTTTTCAATTTCCGTAATCGCTCTCACGACCATTTTCATTTCAACTCTCTTCTTGGCATCCTCTGTCATCTCTCCTTTGAGTTGATTTATATCTCTTCCTAACATTGAAAGATACATATCAAAATTTAAACCGCTTTGTGATAGCTGCATTTCCATCTCTCTAATCATGTTGTCTATTTCATCGTCAACCATAACCTTTGGTGGCTCAATTTTATTGATTTCAACAACTTTTTCCAAAGCCTTGTCCTTCATCTGAGCCTTTGTCGTTGCAATCTTTGACTCCTGCATTTTTTCGATTAAATCTTTTTTATACTCTTCCAATGTATCAAATTCACTGATATCCTGTGCAAATTCATCATCCAGTTCAGGTAGCTGTTCCTCTTTTACTTCATGCACTATACATTTGAAAACGGCTTCTTTGCCTGCCAAATTAGGTTCATGATATTCCTTCGGAAAAGTCACTTTTACTTCTACTTCATCCTCTTTTTTCGCGCCGATTAGCTGTTCTTCAAATCCGGGGATAAATGCTCCTGAACCTATAATCAAATCCTGACTTTCAGCCGTTCCTCCTGGAAATTGTTCATCACCTACAAATCCTTTATAATCCAATACAATGTGATCTCCATCTTTGACCTCTCTGTCTACGGTTACAATTCTGGCATTCTTCTTCTGAATTCCCTTTATAGCTTCTGAAATTTCTTCATCGGTGACTTCGTCGCTAATCTTTTCAATTTCAACACCTTTGTATTCTTTGATTTCAACTTCAGGATAAACGGCTACAGTTATCGTAATCTCAAAATCCTCGTTTTTTCCCAATTTTCCGAACTCTATTCTAGGACTTTCAATGGGTTCTATATCAAGCTCTTTTAATGCTTTAGGATATTCAACCGTCAATAAATCGTTAATAGCATCGTCTACAAATATATGTTCACCATATTTTTTTTCAATTATGCTCCTCGGTGCCTTACCTTTTCTAAATCCATCAATTTGAAACTGATCTTTGCTTCTCTGATAAACCTTAATTTTTGCTTCTTCTAATTCCGCTCCTGTAAACACTATTTTAAATTTAGCATCTCCCTGCTCCTTTGAAATAAATGTTGCTTTCATCTTCGTATCCTCCTATGACTCAAATTTTTAATCTGTTTTTCAATTTATATAGTATCATAATAGTTCTCATAAGAACTTTCTATGAGAAAATATCTTCACCTTTATTACTGGATAAAAGGCTCTTCAAGAGTTTTCACCATACATCGCTTTTTGTGATTTCCTTTTCTTTAAAATGAATCCTCAATTATCTTTTCGAAATTTCAATCTGTCGCTTCATTATCACTCATTACATATCCCCGTTTTAAGCTTTCCGCTTTAAAACCGCTTGCATGTTCTTCAGCCGAAATCGTAAATTTTGCAACATTAACATTTTATCATCATTATCGGCTTTTTTCAAGCATTTTCAATGTTTAAATGAGCATGTGTCGTACAGGTTAATCATATGTTGTTTACCGTGATATTTCACATTTTTCGAAGTCTTTTTCCATGGAATTGATAATAGCATGTTTTGATCCTTCCATTGAAAAGTTTTCTGCGTCTGTCCGCCTTTCTTCCTGCAATTTCATATTCTGCATTTTCATCTGCCGTTATCAGAAACAGTGACCAGTCGGTATTCTCTGTGATAAATTTATTTATGTCCTTGTAAATTCCAATAATATCTCTGTCTTTTCCAATTCGCTTTCCATAAGGTGGATTTGTTACAATTACGCCGTTATCGCCCAGCCTTTTAAAGTCTTTCACAGCCAGCTGCTTAAATCTTATTATGTGAGCTACTCCTGCTTCTATGGCATTTTCTATAGCTGCCTCAATTGCTTTTCCCGAAATATCAAATCCGTAAATTTCCAACCTTTTCTCGCTATTTATCTTCTCATATGCAAGCCTTTTCTCTTCTTTCCAAAGTCTTTCATCTATAATATGCCATTCTTGAGAGACAAATTTTCTGTTCAATCCGGGTGCTATGTTAAGACCGATCATCGCAGCCTCTATAGGTATTGTCCCACTTCCGCAAAACGGATCTACCAAAATCCTATCTTCTCTCCAAAAGCTCAAAAGCACCAACGCTGCGGCCATAGTTTCTTTTATCGGTGCTTCAACAGATGCAATTCTATAGCCTCTCTTATGTAAACCCTGCCCTGTTGTATCCACTGTTATAGTAGCTATATCTTTTAGTATAGATACTTTCACAGTATATTTAGCTCCCGTTTCTTCAAACCTGTCCACTTCATACGTATCCTTCAACCTTTCGACTATTGCTTTTTTTACCACGCTTTGACAAGCAGGTACGCTTGACAGCTTTGATCTTACGGACACCCCTGTCACTGTAAACTCTCCATCTAATGGAATCAATTCTTCCCACGGGTATCCCTTTACCCTTTGGAACAACTCCTCAAACTCCAACGCTTTAAATTCATCCGTTTTCAGAAGTATCCTATCCGGGGTTCTGAGCCAAAGGTTGCTGCGAACTATACCTCTTTCATCGGCTATATAAGTTATTTTTCCATCTTCTACTTTTTCAATTTCATATCCCAAATCTGCTATCTCTCTTTTAGCCACCGCCTCCAATCCGAAAGTTGTAGTAGCTATCAGTCTAATCCTCATGTCATCTCCTGCATTTCAAACTGTAATGTGAACACAAAAAACAGGCTATCTCTCTCTTGAGATAGCCAAAACTCTATTTAAATTTTCTTCGTCTATTTATTGTGCTCTTCTGCAATACATCCATATTTTCCAATGCTCTACCTGTTCCAACCGCCACACAAATCATCGGGTTTTCAGCAATTCTGACATTGATTCCGGTTCTGTGTTTAATCCTTTCATCAATGCCGTACAGCAACGCTCCACCTCCTGTAACTATTATCCCGCTACTGCTTATGTCTGCTGCAAGCTCTGGAGGCGTTTTTTCCAAAACGGAGTGAATTGCTTCGCAAATAGCGTGAAGCGGCTCCTCAAGTGCTTCCATAATTTCTTTTGAAGTAACTATGATATCTCTGGGAAGCCCTGTAACCAAATCTCTTCCGCTGCAATTTGCAGATAGTTCTTCTTCCCTAGGCCACGCGGTACCTATTTCCTTTTTCAAAGTTTCAGCCATCCTCTCACCTATATAGAGTTTATGTTTTTTTCTCATATATTTGATGATTGCCTCATCCATTCTATCTCCTGCAATTTTAAGAGAGGTGCTGGCAACGATCCCGCCCAGAGAGATTACTGCCACATCGGAAGTTCCTCCTCCTATATCCACGACGAATATCCCTTCCGGTCTTGAAATATCCAAATCGGCCCCTATAGCCGCAGCTAATGGTTCTTCCATCAAAAAAACGTCCTTACCTCCTGCCTGAGCGGCTGCTTCTCTAACAGCTCTCTTCTCAACTTCAGTCACTCCACTCGGTACGCAAACCATTATTCTCGGTTTGAAAAATCTACCACTTCCAACCGTTTTTTTAATGAAATACTTCAACATTCTTTCCGTCACATCATAATCTGAAATTACTCCGTCTCTGAGAGGTCTAAGTGCAATAATGCTAGCCGGTGTCCTTCCCAGCATATCCTTCGCTTCCTGACCTACAGCCAGAATCTCATCAGTCTCCTCATCAACTGCCACAACAGATGGTTCTTCTAAAACTATTCCCTTTCCTTTTATGTAAACTAAGACATTTGCTGTCCCCAAGTCAATGCCTACTTCTTCAGTAAATCCCATGGATTATTCTCCTTTTCTATGTTTTTATTTTAATCTCATCTATAAATAACACTTCTGTATTTACAGCATATCATATATGCATATCCCCATAACTCCATTATCGGACGACGCAGATTTCATAACTTTTAAATCCATATCATTATAATCTAAGATTATGAAAAAATCAAGGCTTCCAACCCGGTGTTTCACAAATATCTTCATTGCTAATTCCCTTGTTTTTATAATCTATAAAAATTCATAAAATTGTTTTTTTGTATCTGATTTAGCGTATTTTAAGCTTCATTCTCCAAATACACCGGATGACAGGTATCTCTCTCCCGTATCAGGTAAAATCACTACTATATTTTTCTTCTTATTCTCAGGTCTACTTGCAAGTTCTCTTCCTGCTGCCAACGCTGCCCCTGAAGATATTCCACACAACAATCCTTCTTTTACAGCCAATTGTCTGGTAGTCTCCCACGCATCCTCATCCGATACCGATATAACTTCGTCATAAAGTGTGGTATTCAATATGCTAGGTATAAATCCGGCACCTATGCCCTGAATCTTATGCGGAGCCGCTGATTCTATACCCTCAGTTAAAACAGGCGATGCTTTCGGCTCAACAGCAATAACTTTTATACTCGGGTTCTTGGATTTCAAATATTCTCCAGTCCCTGTTAAAGTTCCTCCTGTTCCTATTCCTGCTACGAGAAAATCCACATTTCCATCTGTATCTTCCCATATTTCAGGTCCTGTAGTTTCAATATGTGCTTTTACATTGTCTCTGTTATCGAATTGCCCTGCAATCCAGGAATTCTCTACTTTGTACGATAACTCCTCAGCCTTTTCAATCGAAGCTTTCATGCCTCCTGCTGCCGGAGTTAACACCACTTCTGCTCCATACGCTTTTATCAAATTCTGCCTTTCAACTGTCATAGCCTCGGACATTACTATTATGGCTTTATAGCCTTTAGAGGCTGCAATTGCCGCAATTCCTATTCCGGTATTTCCCGACGTAGGTTCGATAATTGTACTTCCATCCTTTAAAACACCCTTTTTCTCGGCTTCCTCTATCATGTATTTTGCAGCTCTATCCTTTATGCTTCCCGCAGGATTATTTCTCTCCAACTTGACGATCAAATTCCCTTCTAAATCTTTTCCATAATTTTCAAGAGCAATTAAAGGAGTTTTGCCGATCAACTCTGTTATATTTTTATATATTCTCATATTTAGCCCTCTCTCTTCATTTTCTCGACTAATAGCGATGACACAATTCTGACTGATTTTAATTTTTCGAAAGCATATACAGTTTTTACTATGCGTTTTTCCTACTCTACAATGATAGTTTCAATTATCTGATCTTTCTTCGGTTTATCCATGTTGTCAGTTTCGACTGAAACGATTTTATCAGCAGTCTCCATGCCTTCCGAAACTTTTCCAAACGCTGCATACTGCCCATCTAAATGGGGTGCATCTTCCACCATTATAAAAAACTGAGAACCGCCTGAATTCGGATCCATAGCCCTCGCCATGGAAAGTATACCTCTTTTGTGCAAAATGTTATTTTCGTGACCGTTCATGGCGAATTCACCTTTTATATTGTATCCCGGTCCACCCATACCATTTCCATTCGGACAGCCTCCCTGTATCATAAATCCCGGAATAACCCTATGAAAAATCAATCCGTCATAAAATCCCGAATCAGCCAATTTTTTAAAATTTTCCACTGTTACAGGTGCAACATCCTCATAGAGTTCTCCTCTCATTAAATCCCCATTCTTCATCTTAATTGTAAATTTCTTCATGCTTCTCCTCCTAATTCAGAACTACTTATTGTTATACACAAGCAATCGCTCCTATAATCATCATTAAAAATGTTATAATTACCGGATTTACCTTAAATTTAATCGATAACAGCATCGTAATAAAAAATATCGCTATCGGTACTATTTCCAGACTGACTTCTCTCGATACAAAAACGGCTCCGACGGCAATCAATCCAACTGTGGCCGGTCTTACTCCCTTCAAGAACATATCTATCCATCTGCTTTTCTTTATTTTGCCCGACATTGAAAATACCAACAGCACTATTCCTGCTGACGGAATACTCGCTCCCAATGTTGCCAATAAAGCTCCCATAAACCCTGCATATTCCATTCCGATGTACGTAGCCGCATTTATCACCATCGCTCCCGGTGTTGCCTGACTTATAGCTACCAGATTGGTAAATTCCGCCATGTTCACTAAATTATAACTGGCAACACTTTGGTATATAGCCGGTAGCATTGCTAATCCACCGCCAAAGCTAAAGGCTCCTATCTTAAAAAATAAAGAGAACATCAGCCAATATTTACTCATCATCTGAATCATCCCCTTTTGCTTTCACATCTGAATTGCAATGTGTTTTTTCCTTGCTTTTCTTTCTTCCCTGAGGTAACTCTAAACTCTTATCTCCGAACTTGCTTATTATTTTCTTTTCGACGAGCAAACTATATATAACTCCTATCGCTCCTGCTGTAAGTACAGTTATGATAGCATTAGCTTTAAACACTGCAACTACAATAAATGCAGCAATTGCCACCGTCCACTGAAACACATTTTTAAGATTTTTTTGTGCCAAGAAATATGCTGTACATACGATTAGACCCGCAACTGCACCTTTTACGCCTTTAAATGCTCCTTGCACGTACTTGTTATCACCTATACCCGTCAACGTCTTTGCAAGAGCTAAAATAATTAAAAACGACGGCAACACCACTCCAACAGATGCTATTACACCACCTGCAACTCCTCTTTTCTTGTATCCGACAAATGTGGCAACATTTAATGCAATCATTCCAGGAACCGCCTGACTCAATGCTATACAATCCAGCATTTCTTCGTCTGTAATCCATTTTTTTTCATCTACTGCTACTCTCGAAATCACGGGAATCATAACCAGTCCTCCACCGATAGTGAAAAGTCCCACTTTGCAAAATTCCCAAAATATCGACCATAGTCCTACTTTTTCCGTTTTGTTCAATTTGTACGCATTTTTCATTTCAGTATCATTTCTCCGACAGATTCAATCTGCCGCAATATATCATTCATCTTATACATACTACACATTTGATATGTGCAAATGATTTTTGTATTTTATCATCTCTCTTTTAAAACTGTTTTCTTGGCTTTTTCTATCGCTTCTTCCATATGCAGTTCAACTTTTTCCACATCTCTTCTAAGTTTGTATTCTACGAGTTTATTAGTCGCACCCTTTCCCACTGTAATTCTAATAGGAACTCCTAGCAAATCAGCGTCTTTAAATTTAACTCCCACTCTTTCATCTCTGTCATCCAGTAAAACTTCTATTCCTGCCTCTACAAGCTCATCGTACATTTTTTCTGCCAACTCCATCTGCACGTCATCTTTGACTTTGACCACCGTTATCATAACTTCATACGGAGCAACTGGCATAGGCCAAATAATTCCATTTTCATCGTGATTTTGTTCAATAATCGCTGCAAGAGTTCTAGATACTCCAATTCCATAAGAGCCCATAACTATTGGCTTATCCTTTTGATTTTCATCTTTATATACTGCTCCCATGCTATCTGAATATTTTGTACCTAACTTGAATACCTGACCGACCTCTATTCCTCTGGCATGTTTAACAGGTGCACCGCATTTCGGACAAGGATCATTTGCTTTGAGAGTTTTAATATCTGCTATGATATCTCCTTTATAATCTCTTCCGTAATTTACATTTTTTATGTGATAATTCTTTTCATTTGCACCGGCACACAAATTTTTCAATTTAGTCAATTCACTATCTATCACCACTGTACAATTTACAAGACCTATGGGCCCTGTAAATCCACCTACCGCTCCTGTTGCATCGGCTATTTCGGCTTCATCAGCGAATTCAATCTGATGCTCGTGAATTCCCAACGCATTTATGAGTTTCACTTCGTTAAGCTCTCTATCTCCCCTAATAAATGCTATTGCGTAACCGCTTTTTTCACCTTGATCATTATGTGTGACAAATAACAGCGCTTTTATAGTTTTCTTTTCATCTATGTCTAAGTATTGTGCAACTTCTGCAATGGTTTTAGTGTTTGGCGTATAAATTTTTTCCAACGGTATTTCTTTTACATCCTCTTCTGAGCACTCGTCTGCAACCTCCGCTTTTTCAGTCGTCGCTGCCATTTTGCATGCATTGCAATATGTTATTTCACTTTCTCCAACTTCGGAAATAGCGGTGAACTCATGGCTGTTACTTCCTCCGATGGCACCGGTATCCGCTTCTACAGCTCTGAAAGTAAGCCCGCATCTGGTAAAAATCCTTTCGTAAGTCTCATACATCTTCTTGTAACTTTCATCCAGTCCTTCTTCATCTTTATCAAAAGAGTATGCATCTTTCATTATAAACTCTCTCGATCTCATCAAGCCGAATCTAGGTCTTGCCTCATCCCTATATTTAGTCTGAATTTGATATAAGTTTACCGGCAGTTGCCTATGCGAAGATATTTCATTTCTGACGATATCGGTGAAAATCTCCTCATGAGTCGGTCCTAGGCAAAATTCTCTTTCGTGTCTGTCTTTTACTCTCCACATCTCAGGACCGTATGCAAACCACCTCTTCGACTCTTGCCACAATTCAGCGGGTTGTATTGCCGACATCAAAACCTCTTGGCTACCGGACTTATCCATTTCTTCACGAATTATATTTTCTATTTTTCTGATGCTTCTCCAACCCAAAGGCATGTATCCATATATCCCGGAAGCTAATTTTCTGATCATACCTCCCCTAAGCAACAGGATATGACTGGCAAGCTCCGCCTCGTTAGGAACTTCTCTAAGGGTTTTTAGATGCATTTTAGATAATCTCATTGTATAATCTCTCTTTCTACTCTCATGAATTGACTGTTTATCGTATTTTTTCGTTTCTTCTAAGCAATCTCAATTCTTTTAAATTGTGCGACACATTATCTGTCAAAATCATATGCTTAACAAACAGACAGCCTCTGCTGCTATTCCTTCTTTTCTGCCTGTAAATCCAAGTTTTTCTGTCGTAGTTCCTTTGATGTTTATTCTTGCAATATCTATCTGAAGGATCTCGCTCAAGTTCTTTTTCATCTCCGCCACGTACGGCAATACTTTAGGCTTCTCACATATTATTATGCTGTCTATGTTCATTATTCTATATCCGTTTTCTTTCACCATATTTGCGACTTTTGACAGCAGCTTCAAGCTGCTTATTCCAAAATATCTATCATCTGTATCAGGGAAATGCATGCCTATGTCTCCAAGTCCCATCGCTCCTAATATACCATCAATGACCGCATGAATCAGCACATCTGCATCGCTGTGCCCCATCAATCCCATCTCATTGTGAATTTTTACGCCACCCAATATGCATGGCCTGTTCTCTACCAATCTGTGGACATCATACCCCTTCCCGACTCTGTATTCCACCGGTAAATCCTCCTTTGTGGTTATTTTTCTATTGCTGTAACTACCACAGGTAATTTCAGGTACAATCCCAATTCTCTCTGCGAGAGAAACGTCATCAGTTCCTGAAAATCCATTTTTTTCGGCTTCGATATGTGCCTGCTTCACAACATCTATCTGAAAGCTCTGTGGCGTTTGAACGATGAACAGCTCATCTCTTTTCAAGGTCTCATGTTCATTTCTGATAGTATCTTTAGATGGTATACACGATACAGCGCACCCTTTCCTGAGTGCAGCTTCAATATTTGCATTGATTGTTTCAACAGACGTAAACGGCCTTGCTACATCGTGTATGGTGACAATCTCGGAATTCGTATTCTCATCCACGTACTTCACTCCGTTAAATGAAGATTTTTGCCTGCTTTCTCCGCCAACTATAACAGCCTTAACTTTGTTGTACAATTCATTATGCAACTTTTTATTCTCAATTAACTCTTTGCACTTCTGCAGTGTATCAGCCTCTGAAACTACATATATTTCATCAATATATGCAGATCTTGCCAAATTCTCAACAGTGTGACATATCATAGGAACGCCATAAATTTTTACAAACTGTTTAGGATAGTCATATCCCAGACGAGTCCCTTTTCCTCCCGATAAAATTATACAGCTAACCTTTTTATTTTCTATCATGATGCTTCTCCAACAACTCGCAGCCTTCTTTCAAATTCAGCTAATTAATATTTTAGTGAAAATAAAACTGATGTTCCCAGTTATCTGCCCCAACAAAATCCATTGGGATCCGGTATCTATCAGTTTTATCTCAATTAAACATATTGATATACCAGTAAATTTCACTCAACGCTCTTTGCTAATTCACACTATTTTCAATTGAATTTCATTTGATGATATATCAGCACCCTTTGTCCATCTCTCTTGACACAATATCTCTCGCTTCCTGCTCTGAAATATTTTTTACTAGAACCAGCTCACTAATAAGCAATTCTTGTGCATCCAACATCATTTTCTTATCTCCGCTGGACAGGTGCTTCAGTTGTTCAATGCTATGTAAATTCCGTATTACTTCCGCAATTTTTAAAATATCTCCACTCTTTAGTTTTGACAGGTTTTCCTTATATCTCTTGTTCCAATTGTTTGTTATCTTATCCGGTCCCGTCCTGAGGATCTCCAAAATTTCATCAACCTTGTTTTCGTCAATTATGTAGCGAATACCGCATTCTTGACACTTGTCTATTTCGATAAGTAATTTGACTTTTTTGCATGAAGATGTCAGGACGTAGTATTTCTTTTTAATTCCCAATATTTCTTTGACTTCTATCCCCTCAATAATTGCAGCTCCATGCATAGGATATACTATCTTATCCCCCACGGTATACATAACGATATCCTTTCTCCACACAGTATATCTGGTGTGGATGTTTCAGTATTTTACTTATCTCATTTAACTATACCAAATTTTTCCCTTTTTGCAAAGATTAACAGACTAAAAAACGTTTCAAAACGCTTTATCATTTCAGAATTATAAAATCAGATTCTATCAAATATTTCAGCAGAATACATTGCAACTCAGTTTATATAAACTATTTCTAATTTGTTCTCTTGCTTCCCCCTGTAGCGTAATCGATTTTAACACCCGGCTGACAATTATACACAAATACATTAAAAGAAATAGCCTTTCCACCATCTTCAATCGATTCTCCCTCCATCTGCACACCTCTTGCAATTAAATCTTTGCCTTTAAAAATGGGCTTAACTCTATACATGACATGATTTCCTGTCCTCTTTATATATTTGGTAACTTTGTCTTCAAAAGGCAACATACCTTCTATGTTCAAATATCTGGTTCCTGTAATCAGGTTTTTAGGATTTGCATTTTCTCCTGCCAATTGAAATCCTATCAAATGGCACCTGTTGTATAAAAATCTGTCTTTTATCAATTCTCTGTATTGCGTCGACTTCCATCCGCTGGGTCTCACGTGACTTATGCTTTCTCTTTTTTCACTTGGCATCAACTCTTTTCCGATTTTAGCATATGCCGTACCACATCTACCTAGTTTATCCAAATCGCTATATCGTTCAAACGCCTTTCTTCTTTTATCCTTTTCATTGAATTTCGGTTTATTATCATTTATTTCGACATATGGCTTGCCACTAAATTCCGGCACCTCATCTATCGTCGGTACGCTTTGGCTACTCCATAACAAATACTTACCGATTAATGCCGTCAGAAGTATTGCTGCTGTCAAACATAAAGATATAACCCTGCTATTTAATCTCCTTGTTCTCGTCATATTTAAACTCAAAATGCCTTTCATTTAGATATATTTTCTCGCTAAATTATATCTCTTTACTTACAGCCTTTCAAGTTATTAAAATTCATGTTGTAAATATTCATCCATTTTATGATTCATCCTAAAATTTTCATATATTTCAACAATTTCAATATAATATGCTCGCCTATACCTCCATCTGTCTAAGAAATAATATTCACATTTAATATTTTTTATGCATTTTATGGTATTCTCCTATAAATTATAGTTTGCATAATTAAAATTCATATAAACTTCATGTCGATTTGCCTTCCTAGGTGTTCTGCGTAAAATTAATTATTTTCAATATTTATTCACACAGCAAAAACAGCGAGACAGATTGATGCTATCCCGCTGTTTTTCAATCCAGCTTCTATATCATTATACCAAATTCAAAATTATTTTAATAGTTATCCGCCCTCAATTCAAAGTAAGCTTTAGGATGTGCACATGTCGGACAAACTTCCGGTGCTTTTTTTCCGAAATGGATATGTCCACAATTTCTGCATTCCCAAGCGAATTCTCCATCTTTTTCAAATACCCTTTCATCTTTGACATTGTTTGATAAAGCTCTATATCTCGCTTCGTGTTCCTTTTCTATTGCTCCCACGAGTCTGAACTTAGCCGCAAGCTGTGTAAAACCTTCTTCTTCAGCCTCTTTTGCAAATGTTTCATACATATCTGTCCATTCGTAATTTTCGCCTTCAGCAGCTGCATTTAAATTTTCATAAGTCTCACCGATTCCACCAAGTTCTTTAAACCATAATTTCGCATGTTCTTTTTCATTATTTGCTGTTTCTGTGAAGATGGCTGCAATCTGCTCAAATCCTTCTTTTTTTGCCTTACTTGCGAAAAATGTATACTTATTTCTCGCCATACTTTCTCCTGCAAATGCTGTTTCCAAATTTTTTTCTGTCTTAGTTCCTGCATACTTGTTACTCATAATTCTACCTCCCAATTTCATCGTTGTTTTCCGTATCGTGTTTTTATATCTCCCACTCTACAATCACAAACCATATATCCGTTTTCAACTCTTACTTGTTGATCACTTTCTTCATGCGATGATATCTTAATTTTTCATAAGCACACGCAAACTGAATTTACATATCACCTTTCACATTCTTTGTGCCGCCTTTCACCGCATCTGCGTTATTATTACCCATAACGCAATCATTATATCATCAAATTCCATTTTTTTAATCAATTTTTCGTCTAAATTTCAATCAGGTTAGCTATTCGTAACTCATTATTTTTTATGAAATTGTATGATATTCAAATTCACCTGTTCGATTATTATATTCACCTAACATTTTTTATTTTAGTACATTTTCAAATATTTTAATCAAACCTGTTCTAACAAAAGGTTGGACACTCACTATAAGTTTCAGAATTCCATATTTTATCAAAGGTTTCTCATCATCAATACACTATGATTCATCTCAGTTTAAACTTTGATAAACCTTTCTCACAAAATAGCTCAACTTTCATGAGTTACATAAAATATCTGTTTTTCTAAATTGAAGTAAATAACTATCAATTCATCTGTAAAGTCCGTATTGAAACTTAAATCAACAATGAAAATTTGTTGCTGTGATTCGCTGTCAATCAAACCGCCAAGCCTTTTTATTTTTAATAAATCCACCATTTCCACAAACGAAAGATCTGAAGGATTATCAACCTGGAATAACTCCACTGTTACATCAGAATCTATTTCATCTCTATGAAACTCCATAAAATATGAAACCACGTCATAATATTCATTTTTTTTATCATCCAATATTTTTTTCAAAAAGTTCTTGGCTGTTTTTTCTAACATCTCTACTTCATCCAACATTTCTGCCACAATATTCATAGCTTCGTTGTTAGAAGTCAATTCTTCTTCCACATCAAAATAAAAGTGAGAATTCATTTCCTCCGGTGATAAAAAAATTTCTTGTCCTTTTTCATACTTGATATTCGGATATTTTTTACTTTTCAAATTCATCCTAAGTTCCTCCTTTATTCCAGTTATCTATTTTGTAAAACTCTCTCTGATACATCCTATACACAATCAACGATAGCATTTATACTGAATACCTTAATAACTATCTCTTTGAAACAATCTTATCACTTAACCTGCAATATCATTTAAACTCTATTTCTGGTCAACGCACACACGAATTTTTTATGGTATTTTATTCTTTAAATGTTGTAAATATCGATTATTCATCGATATTATAGCGTAATAAATATCTACACGTCAATAAATCCATCTGGCCGATAATGATCATTTAGCACTCAATATATGCTTTATGCATATATTTTTTTATAATATAATTTATGGATGTAAAAAACATGTGCAAATTAGTTATATCTTTTTTCATACACATTGAATTATAATTGAATCGTAGGAGGTGACTTATGTTTAAGATAAATAATTCAGAAATTGGAAAATACCTATCCCGTTTAATCAAGGATCAATATTCAAGTGATAGACGATTTTGTATCGAATATCTAAAATTGCGTGACGGTCGTAACGATGTCGAAAACTCTGACGATATACAAAAAATGCAAAATCGCATCTGCCAAATTAACAAAGGAAACAAGAGAATTCAGATAGATGATCTTCCCATCTTTTCAGAGCTCTTGGGAGTGTCAATCGAGAATATTCTCAGCGCCGGAACGAGTACAGTTCCCGCAACAAATAGAAAATCCAACTATTTGATTGCTCATTCAAAAGATCCTGAAGAATGGAAAAGTTACATTGCAAGAGATGATAAACTTATTCTAAATCCCGACGAGTATAATAAAACTGCCATTGACTATGCTCTTGAGTGTGAAAATTACGATTTTCTTAGATATCTCATTAGTGAGAAATATATATGGTTTGTTGGAAATGATGAAAAAGAGTATTGTGGTGTATGGGATTATAAAAATCAATACTTTAGCAGCTTCGGTGCCGGTACCAAGATTGAACGAAGAAAAATAGGGAACCACGATGCATTGGGTTCACACATGAAAGAACAAGCTGACCTACGATTTAAGATGATATCTCTCGCCATAAAGCACAAGGACATTAAAATGCTCGATCGACTTCATGCAAGAGAATTCCCGATGCTTTATACGATTACCCCTTTCTCCCCTAGCATTCTAAAAAACACAAAGCTGCCTGACTCAGATAACTTAAATCATATGATTAGGAATATTGCTGCCGGTGAAAATGAAATTCTCTCATATTTCCTTGAAGAATTTCAAATAATGCCAGCACACCGCTATTTTGTATTTCCTTATGCAGGTCAAGTACTTGATGCGTTAATAAGGCAAAAGAGAAATTCTGAATGTAAGAGGTTTTTGAAACAGGCAATACATCACAACAAACAAATTCAAAATAAACTCGAAAAACTCGTTGATACAGCCAAAACAAACATTAAACATGCATATGATGATGTATGTAGTGATGAAATCGCAGAAAAAGAAATTTGGAATCAATACTATTTCTACCGAGATACCGGTTTCTTCTCCTATCATACGCCTCCAGTTATAAAAAATAATGTAAAGAGTTTCATTGCAAATGTAATACATATAACTGAAACTTCAAACGATTCCGAAGTTAAATATCTAATAGATGAACTTAACGAAACCTACGATATATTCGTCCGTTACTATGAAAAAAAGAAGGCATAAATACAAACTATATCTTTAACGGCAACGGAATACACACATCCGATTTTCGACTAATATTCTATTACTGCCATTTGGGAACATGCGTCTATAAATTTATGATAATATGACTGCAGATATGAACATTAGAGTGCTCCTTGTATCTTTTGACTGGTAAACGATGAGAGCCTGCAATAATTTTTAAAGCCATAGCTACCACATCAACTCTTTTTACTGTTGATGTGGTTCCTTTTTTACGAAAATATTTTCTCTTATTTTATCGGGAATTTCTGTACTTTTACAAATATTATCCTAAGCTTTTAAAGTTCCTCAATATCCCACGCTTCGCATGGCCATATAAACAACAAATATAAGTTGGCATCATTCTATTTATCAGACACCTTTTCTGCTATACATTTCAATACCTGTACACTTCTTTGTACTTTCATATTTGCATTGATATCGACTGTCTAAATTTGCCTTTCCCACACAATTGAAACAAGAAGATAATCCTACAATATTTTATTGTTTTATTTATGTTTTTTTCCTTTTTGACTTGAATTTATTTCCATTCTTAAATAAAATAATAATGTTATAATATTTAGTAAAATAAATTGAACATTTTTTATATAAATTGAACATTTTTCATATGTATTGTGCTAATATAGTGATTAGCAAATTAAATGTTTTATTGCCGTTTATCCTTACCGGAACACTGCATGTGAAAAATTTTTAAACTAATTGATGTAATCGATATTTGTAACCTATTTTTAAGATATTTATAAAATTTGGAGGAATTGTCTAAAATGATTGGATTTTACAATTACACTGTTATACTTACTTACATGAGTCTCATAAGCTCAAGTTTGGGTATGATATTTGCTGTAAACTATCGCTTCAAACTGGCATTGTTGTGTCTCGCACTATCCGGTCTTTTCGATATGTTTGACGGCAAAGTTGCACGAATGAAAAAAAATAGAACAGATGATGAAAAAAGCTTTGGCATTCAACTTGACTCCTTGTGTGATGCAATATGTTTTGGTGCATTCCCCATTTTATTATCTTATTTGATGGGGCTTCAAGGTCCTTTTGGAATTGCCATACTTCTATTTTACATCACTGCCGGTGTAATAAGACTCGGTTACTTTAATGTTATGGAAATAAAGAGACAGGAAGAAACCTCTGAAAACAGAAAATATTACAGCGGTCTACCTATAACCTCTATTTCTGTCATTTTACCTCTTGTGTCAATGTTAACCGGACTGGTTGATTACAATTACTTCCCTGCGGTGTTACATTTCACAATGTTGGCTACCGGCATTTTGTTCATCGTGAACTTTAAGATGCCTAAGCCTAAAAATACTACTCTGGGTATTTTGATTGCCATTGTTGCAATATCACTACTCAAAATATTCCATGTATTTTAATCTCTCGTTTATTCCAAATATACACTTAATTTTGAAATGAATTCAGGTGTCAACCTTCTGAATTTTTAGGAGTTTTAATGAAATATGCAAATAGAAACGGGAAGCGGTGGAATAGTGATAGCAAACAGGATCGCTTTCTAAAGAGAGTTTACAATTCCGTCTTTGGACGTTGCTTTATCAAATCATTGACTCTACCTGTTTTTTCGAAAATAGGTGGACTTTTTATGTCATCACCTTTTTCAAAACCTATGATTAAAGGGTTTGTTAGAAAAAATAACATCGATTTGCACAAATGTGAGAAAGTCAATTTTAAAAGCTATAATGATTTTTTTACCAGAAAGTTAACGGATGATAATATCAATATAGATATGGTATCCAAACATCTAATAAGTCCTTGTGACAGCAAGCTTTTCGTATCGAAAATCAGCGAAGATGAACTTTTTTATATAAAGAACACCAATTATACCGTAGGTTCTCTTTTACAAGACAACATCCTTGCCGGTGAATACATAGGTGGCACCGCTTTAATTTTCAGGCTTACAGTTGATGACTATCACAGATATTCATATTTTGATAATGGAGAACAGGTATATAATAAATTTATAAAAGGTAAGCTGCACACCGTAAACCCCATAGCTAATGATTTTGCTCCTGTCTACAAGGAGAATTGCAGGGAATTTTCCATAATCAAAACGGAAAACTTCGGCAAGGCAATTTTCATGGAAGTTGGTGCGCTGATGGTTGGTAAAATATCCAATCATAAAAAAACCGGTCATGTGAAACGTGGCGAAGAAAAAGGAATGTTTGAATTCGGTGGCTCAACTATAATTCTGCTTTTAAAAGAAAATTCCGTTTCTATAGATGAAGATATTTTAGCCAATTCAGCTGACGGCTACGAGACGATAGTAAAATTAGGAGAAAAAATAGGCATCTCTTCCTTATGAGTTCCTCTCCTTTTTTAGAGTCTGTTCTGTGATTTGCAGTTGATACTGCACGCTTTTTTATAAAATCTCTTCCATGGATAACAGTTTGACAGTAAAAAAAAAGACTAACGAAACTGCACCGACCTCCAATCGTTAATTTTTTCGTCTAACTTTTTGAGATCGGTACAAACTTTCCAATAGTCTTTTCTCTCCACCTTATCATTAAATTTTTAATTGCATCTACCTGAATATAATACCTGTTCCTGTTACTGAAACCAATATCATACCGTTGTTTGTACCCATGGCCTGAAAATCAAAATCAACGCCAATTACACCGTTACATCCAATTTCCTTGGCTCTTCTCATCATCTCATCCAGGGCGCTGTTTCTAGCAGCCACTAATTCTTCTTCATAGCCTTGGCTCCTTCCTCCAAAAAAATTTCTGAAACCTGCACCAAGGTCTTTAACGAAATTTATTCCTGCCACTACTTCTCCAAAAACCACTCCTCTATATTCGACTATTTCTCTATCCTGTAGCCCCTGTGTCGTCGTTACCAGCATAAAATCCTCCTCAACATATATAATATTCCAATCAATTGAATCCTATACTAGCATCATCTGATATGCTTGTCAATTTTCTTAGTAAATATTGCAGAAATGTAACATTTAACTATGTCTCCCGGTAGAGTTATTAGAAACCCGCTTACGACTAAAGTTTTCAATGCAACGGCCTTGGACAAGTACACATTAATTATTAAAACAAGATACGGCAATCCAATTGCATATATTACTATCATATTCAATAGACTCCCGATGATCATACTCTTCAAATCTCTCCTGTTTTCCGTGTAATATCCAGCTACAAAAGCTCCGACTGCCATACCGATTATATATCCGAAGCTCGGTTGAAAGACGTACCCTATACCTCCGCCTGCAGTAAATATGGGAACTCCTAATAGTCCCACGATTGCGTATACGATAACCGCCAATGCTCCGTACTTTTTACCGAGTATCAGTCCCGCCAGATTTGTAAATATGAATTGCAGTGAAAAGGGTATAAACCAAATTGGAAATTTAATAAAAGCACCTACTGCTATCAAAACTACAAAAACGCCCACCATGGCCATATTCTTTATATCTAATCTGTTCTTCTTATCAGTTTTTTCTTGCCACATATTTCAGACCTCTCCTCCATTTGATATCATATCTAAAATATCCTAAAATGTATTTTTCCGATGCAAATGATTATAACAAAAATACCCACCTGTGTCAACCTATTTTTATTATAAGTTGACACATGTAGGTATTTTCTATAACTTTCATATTTCAGCGATTTTTTACAGCTCCTCACTACACAAGACAGCGTTTCTAGAATAATGTCATTTGATTGCTTTCAGGAAGTCCGTTTAACAGCCCGTTTTCTCTGAAAACTTCAATTGCTGACTTGTTCACCTTTCCTCTCAATTGAACCTCTTCTATAGTTTGAAACGGCATTCTATTATACTCTTCCACTACTATATTCGCGCAGTTTTCCCCCACTCCGTTCAATGCTCTTATGGGAACGACAACCCTCTTATCATCCGTAGAAAATCTCAAAGCGTGACTGTCTGCAAATGATGGATTCTTAAATTCATAACCTCTTGCCAGCATTTCATAACAAATTTCTAAAACGGAAATTTCTCCTTCTTCCTTTGTGGTCGCATTTTTACCTTTTGCCGCCAGCTCGTCAATTCGCGACAAAATACCGCTTATTCCCTCCTTCACAACATTCCAATTGAAATCATCTATTTTGGTAGTTAAATGAGCTGCGTAAAATGCCCAAGGATAATACACTTTAAACCAAGCGATTCTATATGCCATCGTGACGTATGCAACCGCATGAGCTCTGGGGAACATGTATTTAATCTTTCTGCAAGAATCCACATACCATTGGGGAGTATCATGCTTCATCATCAATTCAGCTTCTTCATCGGTTACGCCTTTTCCCTTTCTGACTTTCTCCATGATCGTAAACGCTTCGATGGCCGGCACGCCTTTTAAAATTAAATAGTTCATTATATCATCTCTGGTCGATATAGCATTTTGCATCGTAGCAGTTCCATCTTTTATGTAATCTCTCGCATTGCCTAACCAAACATCCGTGCCGTGAGAAAATCCTGAAATTCTGACTAAATCAGCAAATTTTTCCGGTTTCGTATCATCTAACATTGAACGAACAAATTTAGTTCCAAATTCGGGTATTCCAAAACTTCCATGAACAAATCTATAATCGTCAATTTGTATGTCCAAAGCATCAGTTCCTAAAAAGATACTGTTGACTTTATCGTCTTTTAATGGAACTTCCCTTATAGGATCTATTCCCGTCATATCCTGCAAATGTCTTAAAATAGATGGTGCATCATGTCCTAGTATATCCAATTTCAATAGATTTTCATCTATTGCGTGATAGTCGAAATGCGTTGTAATGAAACCTGATGACATATCATTTGCCGGTCTTTGCACCGGACAAAATTCATATATTTCATGTCCTTTTGGCAAAATTATAATTCCTCCGGGATGCTGTCCTGTAGTCCTCTTCACACCTTCACATCCTTTTGCCAACCTCTCTATTTCATACCTATTGATGTCTATATCCCGTTCTTCGCTATAGTTTTTCACAAATCCAAAAGCTGTCTTAGTTGCGATAGTTCCAATTGTTCCTGCTTTAAATACATTTTTCTCTCCGAAGATTTCATCCACATATTTATGTGCTTTGCTCTGATATTCTCCGGCAAAATTCAAATCAATATCCGGTTCCTTTATCTTTCCCGGAATCCCCAGAAACGTTTCAAAAGGAATGGTGAATCCTTCTTGTCTGAACTTTGTTCCACACTTTTCACAGTGTTTTTCAGGCATATCTACTCCACAGTCATACAAGTTTTCATCACCCCACCGAATATTTTTGCAATTTGGACATATGTAATGCGGCGGAAGAGGATTTACTTCCGTTATACCTGCCATCGTCGCTGCAAACGAAGATCCAACTGAACCTCTTGAACCCACTAAATATCCGTCTTCCATGGATTTCTTTACCAGCATTTGTGCAGATACGTACATCACTGCATAACCTTCATCGATAATTGCCGTCAGCTCGTCTTTGAGCCTTTTTTCAATTTTTTCAGGAAGTGGATTTCCATATATCTCATAAGCCTTGTTGTAACATTCTTCCCTTAGGATATTTTCAGAATTTTCGATATGCGGTGGAAATTTTCCCTTCGGTACCGGACTCAACACTTCTATCATATCGGCAATTTTATTGGGATTTTCGACGATTATCTCCTCTGCCAACTCTCTTGGCAGGTAGTCAAATTCCTCGAACATTTCTTCGGTAGTCCTAAAGTACAAGCCTCCTGCACCTAAATCTTTGTATCCCTGACTTGCCATAATCACTTTTCTATACACTGCATCTTCAGCATTTATGTAATGTGAGTCACAAGTTGCTACCACAGGTTTTCCATATTTTTTCCCAAGTTCAATGATCTGCATATTTAAATCGATCAGACCTTCTCTGTTTTCCACTAGATTTTTATCCACTAAAAACTGGTTGTTTATCAACGGTTGAATTTCTAAATAATCGTAAAATTCGACCAACTCCTTCAGCTCTTCTTCCGGCAACTTATTCAATACTCCTCTGAAGATTTCACCTGCTTCACAAGCGGATCCAAGTATCAATCCTTTCCTATTTGCTTTCAAAATAGATTTTGGAATCCTCGGTTTCTTATAAAAATAATCTATATGAGAAATGGAAACCAGTTTATATAAATTTTTTAGACCTTCCTTATTTTTTGCTAAGATTATAATATGATTAGTTTTTTTATTTCTATTTTTGTAATCTATGCTCCCATCTTCCAATATCAAATCTTTATCGTCTAAAAGATACCCTTCCATGCCGTATATTATCTTTATTTCGTCTCCGGCTGCTCTCGCAGCATCGGGAAACGCCTGAACGACGCCGTGATCGGTAATTGCCACAGCTTTATGCCCCCACGATTTAGCTTGATTTATAAATGATTTGACATCAGCCAAACCATCCAAAGAACTCATTTTAGTATGCGCATGAAGCTCTACTCTCTTTTTTTCAGCATTGTCCATCCTATATATATGCTCACCTGGTGCTATATTTTGTATTCGTAAAACGGGAGAATTTGAAAAGCTGTCAAATTCTCCTCTACCTTTGATTTTCACAAATTTCCCATATGACAATATTGGTTTCAGCTCATCCCATTGTTCCTTTTTCAAAAATGTCTTTGCACAAATCGAAGTAGTTCCATCAGAAAGCAGTGCTGTTATTATCATTTTGTCATTGCCAATATCTTTTGCCGTGATGCCGAATATCTCTCCCGTTATCGTACAATCTCCACTCGTTTCAGAAAATTCCACCATAGGTAATATATCTTCCTGAATGTCATCTCTTAAAATTGTTTTATTTCTTCCATATCTGTTTGACTTACTGTATTCCTTATTTCTTTTCTGATGATTTGAAGCATGGTTAGCCTTTATATTGACTTCCCTTTGTGGAGTCCTCACGAATGATTCATCCTCTGTATTTTTAATTTTATCAACGGCCCTGCTCGAGTTCTCCTCATGACAGACAAATTTAAAATTGCATTTCACACCAAAAACGGCTAAAAATTTATTTGATAATTTTTTAGATAGCTCTCTTTCCAGTCTTTCGGCATTTCTATCTCCTATAACGTGAATTACTACTTCATCATTCTCAAAAGTTATCTCACTTGCGCTTAAGATTTTGGACATGAACACCTCCTCTTTTCTAAAGAAGGAATGTATGTTCAGTAAAAATTTCTTTGCCAGCTCAAATGTATCGTCAATCATTTTTTCGTACACTAAGTCTATCTCAACCTGACTTACTCCCGGAATGCTTCCATTCAGATTATCTATCGCACGCTTCACCTCTTCATCACTTATGATGAAATTGCTTTTCACTGTGAGATTTAAAATCCCCGTCATTTTCGACAGGGATGCATTTTCCAAATTATATGTGTACTTCTCTTTTACCAAACAATTATCAAATATATTCTTCATAATGCTCTACCATATCTAATATCGTACTTTTAATTTGCCTTTCATCCACCGTTTTTACAATTTTGCCATTTATAAAAATTGCTCCCTTTCCTTTTCCGCATGCAACTCCCAAATCAGCATCTTTTGCTTCGCCCGGACCATTTACTTCACAACCCATCACTGCCACTTTTAGAGGTCTCATGCCCTTTTGGCTTCTCTTCTCGGCAATTTCCTTCATAGCCTTCTCGATTTCTTCGGCAATTTTACTCAAATCCACACCGGTTCTGCCACATGTTGGACAACTTATCATCTCAATAGGTGAAAGGTGTAGTCCTGCTGCTTCCAGAATACTTTTTGCGACTTTTATTTCGTTGAGAGGATCGCCTGTCAATGATACCCTTATCGTATCTCCGATTCCTAAAAGCAGAAGTGCTCCAATTCCCACTGCACTTTTAATCTTTCCGTTTTCAACAGTTCCCGCTTCTGTAACTCCCACGTGTAGCGGAAACTGACTCCCTGCACTCATCATTCTATACGATTCAAAATTCAACTTCGGATTTGATGCTTTCAAAGACACGACAATATCATCAAAGTTAAACTCTTGCAACAGATCTATGTTCTTTTGTGCACTTTCAACCATTCCTCTCGCTGTTACTCCACCATATTTTCGCAGTATATCCCTTTCCAACGATCCTGAATTCACTCCTATTCGTATGGGGATTTTTCTTTCCTTCGCTACATCCACTACCTTTTTAATATTTTCTTTTCCCCCTATATTGCCGGGGTTCAATCTTATTTTATCCGCACCGTTTTCCATGGCTATTATCGCCAATCTGTAATCAAAATGAATATCTGCAACCAGTGGAAGTGAAGATTTCTCCTTTATCTGCCCGAAAGCGCTCGCTGCTTCTATATCCGGAACTGCCAATCTCATGATTTGACATCCTGCATCTCTCATTTCATCAATTTGTCTCAGTACTTCTTGCACATTCTTCGTGTCAATATTGCTCATAGATTGAATGCTGACCGGTGCATCTCCTCCTATTGCAACATCACCGACAAAAACCTGCCTTGTCATATTCTCTCACCCTATTTAAAAATCGGAACGATAAATCTCACTATGTCATTCCATGTCACGTATATAGTCAATAACAGCAACAAACCTAACCCTACCGCGTGGATAACTCCTTCCACCTTGCTGCTTATGGCTTTGCCCGTAAGCCTTCTGATTATCACCATCAACAGTCTTCCTCCATCTAAAGCCGGTAACGGTAACATATTTATGATAGCTAAATTTAAACTTATCAGCGATGTTAAATAGAGGACCGTCGCAAATCCTCTCGATATACCTTTATTGATTAGATATACTATACCTACCGGTCCTGACAACTCCTTTGCAGAAACCTTTCCCGTAATTAGCGAATATAGTCCCGAATACATTGACTTTGCCATATTCCACGTCGCTGAAGGACCGTTTGCGATTGCTTTTACTATATTTTTTTCGCTTACAGGCACTATCCCGATGATTTTATTTCTATCATTTTCCTTTAATGTCGTTTTTATGTTGAGTTCTGTATCTTTTCTCTGAACTTTTATATTCAACTCTCGAGTGTTCACAGCATTTTTGACAGCTTGCACATCATCCCAAGAATTGATTTTTTTGTCGTTTATAGAAATGATTTTATCACCTTTCTGTATTCCCGCTGTATACGCCGGAGAATTCTCTTCCACCTGAGATATTGTAGTCGTCGGTACACCGTTCATATAATTTACAGCTATCATCAGAATTATTGCAATTATCAAATTCATCGCGGCTCCTGCCACGATTATTATAGCTTTTTTCCACACCGATTTTCTATTGAAGGCTCTTTCGTCTTGGCTGTCCTCATCTTCACCTTCCATAGCACAAAAACCACCCAGTGGAAATGCTCTAACTGAATAGAGAGTTTCTCCTTTTTGCTTTTTTAATACTTTAGGTCCCATTCCTATGGCGAATTCATTTACCTTTACCCCACAAGCCTTTGCTGCCATAAAATGTCCCAACTCATGGAAGAATATTAAAACGCATATTATTAACAGTGCATATATTATAGTCATATTTTCTCCTTCATCTTTAGATTCTACCTGCTGTCAATCTTTTCCATCATCGCATCTCACATTATGAAACAACGGTTTTATCTTAAATAAGTATACCTGAAATGCTATCTGTAAACAATTGACTAAACTGTCACATAGTTTGTTGTATTTATTTTTATTCAAGTCGTTTTATACACCAACATACTCATAGACCTTTTGACGCGTTTTTTCATCTAATTCCAATATTTCATCCAACGACAACTCTTCTTTATAATCGTGAGTATATAATGCCTTTTCAACGTATTTTGATATGTCTAAGAAGGATATGGTTCCCTTTAGAAACTCATCTACCAAAACTTCATTGGCGCTATTTAGAACAACCGGAAAACTGCCGCCTTTCTTCATCGCCTCAAATGCCAATCTCACACATGGAAATCTGCTCATATCCACACTTTCAAATGTCATTGAACCAATTTCCCAAAGCCTGCTCATCTGAGTGTTTTTCAGCTTTTTTCTCTTCGGATAAGTCAGTGCATATGCTATTGGCAACTTCATGTCAGGCTTCCCCATCTGTCCGATTATAGCCCCGTCCTCATACTCTACAGCACTGTGCAATATGCTCTGTGGGTGCACTACCACCTCTATCTGATCATCATTGAGATCGAACAACCATTTTGCCTCAATAACTTCAAGCCCCTTATTCATAAGAGTAGCACTGTCGACGGTTATCTTTTTTCCCATAATCCAATTGGGATGATTTAAAGCATCTTTTGCAGTAACTCTTTTTAGCTGCTCAATTGTGAAATTCCTAAAAGGTCCCCCTGAAGCCGTCAAGATGACCTTTTTCACACTCTTCCTGTCATTACCCTGCAAAGACTGGAAAATAGCACTGTGTTCACTGTCTACCGGATATATCTTCACACCTTTTTTCCTGGCTTTATCCATGACCAGGCTGCCTCCTACCACCAAGGTTTCCTTATTTGCCAACGCTATATCCATTCCGTTTTCTATGGCTTTTAAAGTCGGCACAAGTCCTTTAATTCCCACCAGTGCATTTATCACAGTATCACATTGGCAATTATCAAGCAACTCTTCTATACCGTTTTCTCCAAAATACACATTCTGCTTGTCGTATTTTGCCGACAAACTTTTTGCATCTTCTTTACTTTTTATGTACACATATCTCGGATTGAATTCGAGAATTTGTTCTTCCAAAAGTTGGATGTTATGTCCTGCTGCTAATCCGCAAACCTCAAAGTCATTCTTATTTTCTCTCATAACTGCCAAGCTTTGTGTTCCGATTGAGCCTGTGCTCCCCAAAATACAAATTTTTTTCATGCCGAGTCACCCCCAGGCTTTTCCTTAATTTCATACGATAACTGTTATTTCTGCTTTTAGCGACTCTATCGCAAATTCTCATTTAGCTGTCCTATAACATTTCCTGACCTAAGAGTCGTAACTTAGTAGTTATATTGGAAGATTCGCAGCCGGAATGACTAAACTGACATAATAGTACACTACCGGTGCAGTAAATAACACGCTATCAAATCTATCCAGAATGCCTCCGTGTCCCGGAATTAACTTACCGTAATCTTTTATGCCCATTTTCCTCTTAAACACAGAAGCTGTTAAATCTCCGAATTGGGATACTACGCTTCCTAAAAGTCCTATTACGCATCCGTGCATAATGTAATTCTGTGCGAATATCATGGTAAAAATTCCACTTAAAATCACACTGCCCACGATGCCTCCGACAGAACCTTCTATGCTCTTTTTAGGACTGATTTTAGGACATAACTTGTGTTTCCCCAGTGCCATTCCGACAAAATATGCAAAAATATCCGTCCCGAAAGCGGATATTATCGCCAGCCATATAAATATTCTCAAATATCCCAATTGATCAAATAAAACTATGTGGTACGAAAAAAAGACTATATAAATAATGCCTGTTGCTGTAGCCATTCCATCCTCTAGTTTCCTATTGTCTATATCAAATAGATATAACAGACACGCCAATATGCTCAGAAATAGCCATAAAAAATGTGCTTCAGGACTTGGATAGAAGATATTGATACAATAGAGCATCGCTGCTGAACACATTCCTATGGCAAAAGATGGTTTTATATCCATCTTTTCAAATCCTGAATAAAATTCTTTAATTCCTATAACTGCAACTAAAAAACCCGCTATCTTCACTGCCCATCCGCCAAAATACAATACAGCGAGCAGAGGCAACATGACAACACCTGAAATAATTCTCGTTTTCATATTCTATCTTCCTCCAAAGCGTCTACTTCTACGTTGATATTCCATAATGGTCTTCTTAAATATATCCGGTGTGAAATCCGGCCATAGAACATCTACAAATATCATTTCGCTATATGCCAATTGCCATAGTAAAAAATTTGATATTCTAATCTCACCGCTAGTTCTGATGATTAAATCAGGATCTTTGACTCCCAATTCACCTGTATATAAATGTTTTTCAAACTTCTCTGCGTCTATGTCGTCAATTTGAAGAACTCCTGATTTCACTTCCTGGCACACGGATTTTACACTTCGTAAAATTTCATCTCTGCCACCGTAATTTAAAGCTATATTGAATATCAAACCATCGTTTTTTTCCGTTCTTTTAATCGCTTGCTCTATCTTCTCATTTACCTTCTGAGCCAGTCTTTCCCTATCACCTAAAATATTGATTTTTACATTATTTTTAGCAATTTTATCCAATTCACTATCTACGTATTTTATGAGCAACTTAAAAATACCATTTATCTCTTCATCTGATCTGTTCCAGTTTTCAGTTGAAAAAGCATAAACGGTTAAAAATTTAACTCCCAACTGGCTTGCTGTCGAAACTATTTCTCTCATGGCTTTCATTCCGGCATTATGCCCCATCACTCTGGGCAGTCTTCTCTTTTCTGCCCATCTTCCGTTTCCATCCATAATTATAGCTACGGAAGATGGGATATTATTCATATCCAGCATACTAAATTTCCATTATTTCCCTATCTTTTGCTGCAACGATTCTGTCTATTTCGGAAACTCCCTGATCAGTCATCTTCTGCACTCTGTCAAGAGCACTTTTCAATTCATCCTCTGTCATTTCTCCCGACTTTTCCGATTTCTTCAGGTCATCGTTTGCTGTTCTCCTAAGGTTTCTCAATGCAACTTTCGCATCTTCACCATGAGATTTCACTGTTTTAGTTAACTCTTTTCTTCTTTCCTCCGTAACCTGTGGCATGGTCAGTCTTATAACCTTCCCGTCATTGCTCGGTGTTATTCCTATATTAGCTTCATTTATACCATGTTCGATTTCTTTTAAAATGCTTGCATCAAACGGAGCTATAGCTATCGTTCTGGGATCAGGTGTTGAAATATTCGCCAGCTGTTTCAACGGCGTAGGTACATCGTAATACTTTACCATCACCTTATCAACCAGAGCCACATTAGCTCTACCTGCCCTTACAGTCAATAAATCTTCCTTCAGTTTATCCGTCGTTTTGTCTATCTTTTCCTTCAAAATAGAAATTATCTGTTCACTCATTTTTTCCTCCAAATTCATTCCTTAACGCTATACGTCTGATAATTTGCAATTTATTTCTATTAATTGCGAATAACAGTTCCGATGCTTCCTCCACACACAGCTTTCATTATATTGCCATCTTCCGATATTCCAAATACGTGAATATCGATGTTGTTATCCCTGCAAAGAGAAGCTGCAGTCGAATCCATTACCTTTAAATCCTTCTCCAGAACTTCAAAATGTGTTAATCTGTCAAATTTTTTCGCATTTGGATCTATAACCGGATCCGCCGAATATACGGCATCTATGTTCTTTGCCAAAAGAATTACGTCTGCATCGATTTCAGCTGCTCTCAATGCCGCCGCTGTATCTGTTGAAAAAAATGGATTTCCGGTCCCTGCACCGAATATTACAACTTTACCTCCCTCCAAATGAGATACTGCCTTTCGCCTGATATACGGTTCTGCCACTTCTTTTATTTCTATTGCCGTTTGAACTCTCGTAGGTACTCCAAGTGCCTCTATTCCTTCCTGCAATGCCATGGAATTCATAACCGTTGCCAACATTCCGATATAATCCGCTGTTGCTTTGTCCATGTCCTTACTGGTTCTACCTCTCCAGAAGTTTCCACCACCTACTACAATGGCAATCTGTACTCCTAATTCGTAAATGTCTTTAACCTGTTTTGATACTTTTTTAACCGTATCGGCATCAATGCCGAAACTGTTGTTTCCTGCAAGAGCTTCTCCGCTTATCTTCAAGATAATTCTTTTGTATTTGGGTTCCATACTATGATTCTCCTACTACTTACATTATTTCCTTCTAGCACATAATTATATCATAAATCCATCTCACATAGAACATAAAAAAGTATAAACACATCTATATCCTCCGCAACTTATCATTTTATCAAACTCTCCACTCTGAATATCGGACTGCCTTGAGAATATTGACTGATTTTTTGGCTGTGCCCGCAATCGATCACCGTATATCATTCCTTTCTCTATTTTTTCGGATCTCGCTATAATTCAATATCAAGACTGATCAAAACAGAAACTTATTGCATCCCTTACCGATTTGCATCCTCGTATTTCCATCTCTTTTCTAACGCTCTCATTTATTTTTTTCTCATTGCTATATGGAACAACAGCTTTTCTATACCCCATCCTGTAACTTTCTTTTAAAATTTTTTCCAAGTTCTGTACGTTTCTAATCTCTCCCGTCAGTCCGATTTCACCTATTACGATGGTATCTCTCGGCGGTCTCATTCCTCTATAAGATGAATATATGGCAAGGGCAACTGTAAGATCGATATATGTGCCCTCCGGCTTCAAACCGCCCACAATATTTACATATACGTCTTGATTTGACAGAGATAACCCAATTTTTCTCTCCAATATTGCCAATACCATGTTTAACCTGGAAGGGTCCACTCCAATGCTCGTTCTTCTCGCAAACCCCACCGTTGTCTGTGCCGTCAAAGCTTGAATTTCAAGAAGCAATGGTCGAGTTCCCTCATAAACTGCACCTACCACTGAACCTTCCTTCGCTTCATCTATCTCATCGATGAATAATTGTGAGAGATTATCAATCTCTATCAACCCGTTTTCAACCATTTCAAACGCACCGATTTCACTAGTAGTGCCAAATCTGTTTTTAAAAGCTCTCAAAATTCTCAATTCATGATTTCGTTCCCCTGTGAAATGCAAAACACAATCAACTAAGTGTTCCACTATTTTCGGTCCCGCCAGTTCACCGCTCTTGGTGACATGTGCAACTATGAAAATAGGAATACCCAACGTTTTTCCTATTTTCATAAGCTCATTTCCACATTCTCTAACCTGAGATACACTTCCCGGTGCTGCATCTAATTGTGATGAATATACAGTTTGTATGGAGTCTACTACCAAAAAATCTATTTTTTCATCCTTTACACATCTAAAAATAGCCTCCATATTAGTTTCCGATAATACCATTAAGTTTTCATTTATTTTATCGCAAATCCTATCCGCCCTCATCTTTATCTGAATCTCGGATTCCTCTCCCGAAACATAGAGAACATTTTTGCCATCTCCTGCAATATTATTGGCAGCCTGCATTATAATGGTAGATTTTCCAATCCCAGGTTCTCCGGATATCAACACTAAAGACCCTTTAACTATACCTCCTCCAAGAACTCTGTTCAGCTCTCCGATTTTTGTATCAGTTCTTCCGGTTCCATCGCTTGTGGCAATCTTACTCAATTGATTCGCCTTTGCCTTTTCTGTTCCTACTGCAGTGCCTCTCCTCCTGTTGTCATCTTCTTTCATCGGAATTATCTTTTCCTCTACGAAGCTGTTCCATGCACCACATATACATTTTCCCATCCATTTAGGACTTTCATTGCCACATTTCTGACATACAAACACGGTTTTAATTTTTTTAGCCATCTTACTCACCTTTTTATGAACATTTGTTTATATTTTATTCTTCTTTTCTCATGTTGTCAATGTTTCTCTGCCGAAAGTTATAATTCATAACTTTTCACTCCAATCTATTTTATTTACAAAAATATTTATTTCGCAAACTATATCTAGGAGGATTGCTGAAATTGACATACGTTCCCATAACAACCTTTCTCAATTTTTGTTATTGTGTTTTTTATCAGTAAATTACATTTCAAATAACAAATAGGCAAAATATAGATATTCTGCCTATTTTACAAAATTTTAAAATTGTATAATAAATTATTTGCTTTCTCCATTCTGATATTGAGAAATAATCCTTTCTGCAATTGACTGTGGCATATTTTCATATCTGGCAAACTCCATCTCAAAATTTCCTCTTGCCTGTGTCATCGAACGAAGAACCATAGAATAATCGAAAAGTTCCGCTTGTGGTGCCTCCGCTATAATTTTTTGACTTCCATCTTCCTGTGGCTCCATACCTAGAATCTTTCCTCTGCGCTTATTCATATCGCCCATTACATCTCCCATGTAATTTTCAGGAACAGTTATTTCCAACTTCATAATCGGTTCCAAAAGACATGGATTCGCTTCCATAACGCCTTTTTTAAAAGCTATAGATGCCGCAATTTTAAATGCCATTTCACTGGAATCCACATCGTGATATGAACCGTCGTATAATTCCGCCTTTATATTCACAACTTTACATCCCGCTAGCGGTCCTTTATTCATGGACTCTATCAAACCCTTTTCCACCGCCGGAACGTAATTTTTAGGAATGGAACCTCCAAACAAGCTTTCCGTAAACTCAAATTCTTCTGTGGAAGGGGAAAATTTAATATGTACATCTCCATATTGTCCTGCTCCACCGGATTGCTTCTTGTGTTTGCCCTGTACATCAGAAGTTCCTCTAATAGTCTCCCTGTATGCGATTTTTTGCGGCACAACTTTGACTTCAACACCGAACCTGTCCTTTAGTTTCGCCATTATAACCCCTAATTGAATTTCTCCCTGACCTCCGATCAAAGTCTGTCCTGTTTCTGAATTTCGTTCAATTACAAATGACGGATCCTCTTCTCTTAATTTCGATAATCCCGAAAACACCTTGTCTTCATCTTTCTTATCTTCAACTTCAATTGCATAATACAAGGCAGGTTTCGGATAGTCCAACGGCAAATACCTTATTACATCGCTCTTATCACATAGCGTATCTCCCGATAACGTATGTTGTAACTTCGCCACTGCAACGATATCACCTGCTTCTGCGTAATTCAACTCTTCCTGCTGGTTTCCTCTGAGAAAGAACAATTTCCCTATTTTTTCAACTTTGCCGGTTCTTTCATTTAATACTTCAGTGCCTGCATTTAATTTTCCTGCTACTACTTTCATTATGGAAATTTTACCTACAAACGGGTCAATTATAGTTTTAAATACAAATGCGGAAAATGGACCGTCTACTACAGAAATCTTTTCAACCGGCTCATTTTTATCGTTAAATCCTCCATAAGGTCCATGTTGTAGCGGTGTCGGAACATATGTTACCAACAGATCCAACAGTCCCTGTGATCCTTTTTGAAGTTCAAATGCTGCCGACAATACGGGAACCATCGCTCCGTCGGCAATTCCCTGTACAAGGCCTTTTTTTATTTCTTCCTCCGTAAAGTTATCTCCATTGAAATATTTTTCCATCAGAGCTTCGTCTGTCATCGCTATGGCTTCTTTCAATTCCTCATCTATTTCAGTTGTTATCGGCCAGCTGAACGGTATTAAATGTTCTCCGAACTTCGACTTCAATTCATTAAACGTCTTGTAATAATCGAACTCATCTTTATCTCTTTTATTTATCACTATAAATCTGGGCTTTTTATACCTTTCACATGCCTTCCATGCTTGTTCCGTACCTACCTGAACTCCTGCACCGGCATCAACCAAAATAATCGCCGCTTCCGCTGCTCTCAATGCTGCATTAACTTCCCCAACGAAATCAAAATACCCCGGAGTATCGATGAAGTTTATCTTATTTTCCTTCCAAATCACAGGTACGACAGAGGTGTTAATGGAATATCCTTTTTCTTTTTCCATTTTGTCATAATCGGATACTGTGTTTCCGTTTTCCACTTTTCCCATTTTTTCTATGGCTCCCGTCTCTTTTAAAACAGATTCTAAAAAAGTGGTTTTTCCACATCCTCCATGTCCGACAAGTGCAACATTCCTGATGGTTTCACTGGTGTAGCCTTTCATATGCCCAACCTCCTTAATAAATAAAATCAAACGGTAATATTAAATTTATCAAATTCAATTTGTTCCTTATAAGCAAAAAGAGACACAGCCTACAATCTCTTATAGCCATATCTCTTACATTCTTTATTAAATTTAGCTTTCGCCATCCTCATCGTTAATTTTTGCAAAGAATACCAATCCCACTATCGAAAGAACTAAAATAATCGAAAGTATTCTACCCATTTTTTTCATAATTTTCCCTCCGCAATTCGTGCTATATTACATTGTCTCTATTATATTCTAATATTTGAACGCCCTATTAGTCAATAGCTTTATGTATAAATTTCATAATCCTTTTAATCGCAGTAAAAAGCATCTCAGCGTAAACCCATGATTTTCTCCATGTAAAAGGCGAGAACTGAGTCTCGCCTAATTTATAAATACTATATTTTGTGATTGCATTAGCAGTCTGTTTTCCATAATCCGTGTAGATTACAATATTCATAAACTGCCACTGGTTTTTTACCGTTTAAATTAAATGTTGCTGTCGGCTTTTCTCCCGGATTGAGATTTACCTTTTGCCCGCCATCTTCAGTTTCCACAAAAATCCACTGAATATAGTGTTCATCCAACATAGGATGCTCTACACTCCCAACTTCCGCAGTTAGAATATCACCGTTGATTTCAACTACCGGCACATGCTTCTCATTTGCAGCATCTGTTGTATTAGGAATCAACTCCTTCATATTCTCACCACAACAACTGATTGGTACTCCTGCATCATGAATCATACCTACTAAATTACCACAATGTCCGCATCTTAAAAACTTTTTCATCATTTACCTCCTAAACTATATCTCCAAGTTTTATATTTCCGAATTTTATACGTATATTATACTACGTTACACCTGTCTTTAAACACACTTATGAAACTTTTTACAATTTCATACATTTATCATTCAAATATTTCAGATGCTATATTTTTCTTATTTATGAACATCTGTTTACATTGTCATCATTTTATGATATCATTATCTAAATAAAACAGGGGGGATTATACAATGAAAAAAACTGAACAACGACAGAAAAAAATACTCGAATTCATGAAGTGCGAAATTGCTACAAACGGCTATCCACCAACTGTCCGAGAGATATGCAAGGCTCTTGATATAAAATCGACATCGACAGTTCACAAGGACTTATCAATTCTTGCCGAACAAGGGTTCATAAAAAAAGATCCTTCAAAAACGAGGGCTCTCGTTGTCGTTGACGATAATAACTCGCTTGAGAACAAAACAAAAGAATTTATCTACGCTCCTCCGCATAATACTTCTGCCTCTTCCCATGAGTTTAAATCTGAAATTGCAGAAATCCCACTAGTTGGGAACATTTCCGCCGGAACACCGATTTTAGCTGAAGAAAATCTCGAGGATTTCTTTCCTATTCCGGCAAGGTATCTGGGAAATGGTGAAAATTTTATGTTGAAGGTAAAAGGTGACAGCATGATAGAAGTCGGAATTCTCGATGGTGATTTCATATTGGTTGAACAATCATCAGACGCAAAAAACGGTGATATCGTAGTTGCTATGATCGAATCATTTGAAACTGAAGCCACCGTAAAAACTTTCTACAGAGAAAACGGTAGAATAAGACTGCAGCCCGAAAATTCATCTATGAAAGCCATGTATTTTGACAATGTAAAAGTAATCGGCCACGTGAAAGGTGTTTTTAGATATTTCCACTAAAGTTGTACTTGCTAAAATGGAGTGCATGATGATTCTGCTAATCTTCCAAAAGTGAATTCTATGGAAGAATGTCGAGAATTTTTTTCGATTTCATACACTCTATTTTCATTTTTCAAAATCTTTTCCATCTGTCAAAATCATTGAAACGATTAGAACAGATGAAATATCTTTTGCATGAATATCGACATTAAAGCGATTGCTGTACAGCAACAAAATCCCATTAAAATCGGTTTTCCGCCGGATTTTATCAACTTTACAATATGAGTATTCATACCTATCGCCACCATTGCCATTATTATGAAAAACTTGCTTATCATTCTAATCCATCTGATAATCTCAGCATTTATAGGTATCAGTGTCGTAACTACTGCAGCCAGTAAGAAAAACAGAATAAACGTCGGAAATATTTTAACTATGTTAAATCTTCTTCTATTTGTGTTCTTATTCTCACTGCTCTCTTCTGATGAAATGCTTTTTTGGACTTTCTGATGGAAAAAAGCCAACACCATAGTTATCGGTATTATTGCCAAGGTTCTAGTGAGTTTAACTATAGTTGCCAATTCCAAAGTATTGCTGCCGTGAATACCGTCCCATGCGCTTGCAGCCGCAGTAACTGAAGAGGTATCATTTACGGCAGTTCCCGCAAAGATTCCAAATCCATAATCGGTCATATTCAACATTTCTCCTAAAGACGGAAATATCAAAGCTGCAATTACATTGAATAAGAATACAACCGAAATCGATTGTGCAATTTCTTCATTGGTTGCATCAATCGCCTGTGAACTGGCTGCAATGGCAGAGCCCCCACAAATTGACGAACCCACACCTATTAAAACTGATGTGTTTTTATCCATCTTTAAGATTTTATACATCAAATACGATATTATTAGCGAAATACTTATAGTCGATAGTATTATCGGTAAAGATTCTTTTCCAGAGTTCAAAATATCTTTAAAATTCATACCAAAACCCAGTAGAATTACAGCATATTGAAGCACCTTTTTAGATGTGAACTTTATTCCCATATCCAGTTTTCCCTTAGTTTTGATTATTAAAGTCAATATCATTCCAAACAAAATTCCAAACACAGGTCCGCCTATGACAGGAAAGTATTTACCTAAAATCCACGCCGGAATTGATACTGCTCCACAATACGCAATACCAAAAGCTCTATCTTTCATACATTTTACCTCTCCAATATATCTCTGTTTGCACATACAACTCTACACTGCAATCAGTTTATAATCACAAAATCTATCTGCTCACTTCACATCTCAGATATAATAATTTCTCCAAACTGTTCAATTGTCGAATACTTTTGTCATATTTTTCGACGGCATACATTCAACCTGTATATTTTATCTTTTTCTATCTAAAAATTCAACTTAATATAAATATTTTTTACAGAGAAAAAGCCTCGACTTCAAATTACAAAATCAAGGCTTCAATAATTCATTATAAATTTTTATGTTATCAAATCGCATCCGTTCGGTTTGATCTCCCATCTTCACTTATCTCTACGACAACCGGTCATTCCATATGCTCTCGTTCCTTATATCCATGAGCTTCTTCAAGCATCATATCCTTTACTTTCATGAGTCTGACTTGAGAGCTTCTCTCGTTTTCATCGAGTTTCATAGATATGTATTTAATGTTTTTTTGAGCCTCCGGAATTATAACGTGTTCCAAAGCATTTACTCTTCTCCTGGTTTTCTCTATTTCCGTAGACATCAGCTGACATGCCTTTTCAACTTCCGCCAATCTGATCATGTCATCCAAAATATTCTCGAGGGACCAGACGGCATCGTCCAGGTCACCTGATGTAAATGCATATCCGTATGAGTATATATCATTAACATTTTTTGTTCGCGTTTTCACCTCATATTTAGGTATATTTACACTCATTATATTTTCTAAAGTTATATCCAAGCTCACTTCCTGCTTAGGCATCATCAAAGCCAATTTCATTTCGGGAATATTCATCGCCGCTCTGGCGATGACAAAATTCTTATTGGCATGTGAAATTCCCTTTTCCACTTTCAATCTGAGTTCCATGTTCTCTTTGGCAAGTTCCAAAAACTGCCGCATGAGTTCATCTCTCTTATCTTTTAAAAGTTTATGACCTCTCACTGCGGTTATCAGCGTTTTCTTCAGCTTGGTCAACTCCATTCGTGTAGGTATTATAGTCTTAGATGCCATAATATCACCTACTTTCCATAATACTTATCTAAGAATTTATCATCTATACGCTTCAATTCGCTTCTAGGTAAGATAGATAGTAACTTCCAACCGATTTCGAGAGTTTCTTCAATTGATCTGTCGTTATCATATCCTTGAGAAACGTATTCCTGCTCAAATGCCTCAGCAAATTTGGCATAAATCAAATCTATTTCGGTCAGAGCTGCTTCTCCTAAGATGACCATCAGCTCTTTTGCATCCTTACCCCTTGCATAAGCCGCAAACAACTGGTTCATAGTGTTGCTGTGATCATCTCTGGTCTTTCCTTCTCCAATACCTTTATCCTTTAGACGGGATAGGGATGGCAGCACATCAATTGGCGGCTTTATACCCTTTCTGTAAAGCTCTCTGCTCAAAATTATCTGACCTTCCGTAATATATCCTGTCAAGTCCGGAATCGGATGCGTCTTATCATCTTCAGGCATAGTCAAAATCGGAATCATAGTAATGCTTCCTGCTTTTCCAATTTGTCTACCTGCTCTCTCATACAGAGTCGCTAAATCGGTGTACATATATCCCGGATATCCTCTTCTGCCCGGAACTTCCTTTCTCGCAGCTGACACTTCTCTAAGTGCATCCGCATAGTTTGTTATATCCGTTAAAATCACAAGTACGTGCATATCCTTTTCAAATGCCAGGTACTCTGCACATGTCAAAGCCATTCTCGGTGTGGCAATACGTTCAATTGCAGGGTCATTAGCGAGATTTGTAAACAATACAGTTCTATCCAATGCTCCCGTTTCTCTAAAGCTCTCCACGAAGAAGTTAGCTTCCTCAAATGTAATGCCTATCGCTGCAAAAACGACTGCAAAATTCTCATCCGTTCCTCTAACCTTTGCCTGCCTTGCAATCTGCGCTGCAAGATTTGCATGTGGCAAACCTGATGCTGAAAAAATAGGTAATTTCTGTCCCCTAACCAGTGTATTCAATCCATCTATTGCAGATACTCCCGTTTGAATAAACTCTTCAGGATATAACCTTGCAGCCGGATTCATCGCAACACCGTTTATATTCAGCCTCTTCTCAGGAAGAATTTCCGGACCGTCATCAATGGGTGTACCGAGTCCGTTGAATACTCTGCCAAGCATGTCTTCGCTGACCCCCAGCTCCATACTCCTCCCCAAGAATCTGACTTTACTATTAGATAGGTTAATTCCCGTCGATGCATCAAAAAGCTGTACCAGTGCATTGCTTCCGTTAATCTCCAAAACTTTGCACCTTCTAACTTCTCCGTCAACAAGTTCTATTTCGCCCAACTCGTCATACGTTACTTCGCTAACACCTTCCACCAACATCAGAGGACCGGCGACTTCCTTTATCGTTCTATACTCTTTTGGCATTTAGAAGCCCCCCTTTCTCACAACTTCGTCAATCTCGTCCACAAGTTGCTCATTGACAAACTTAAACTGCTCATCCAAGTCATTTTCATGAATATATTTAAATCTTCCTATCGCTTCTCTCACCGGAAGTTTAACTAAGTTGTTAATACTTGCACCTTTGTTCAAAGCCCCCTTGGACAGATCAAAATAATCCAGAACTAAACTCATCATCATGTATTGTTTTTTCAACGAAGTATACGTGTCTATCTCATGAAACGAATTCTGATGTAGAAAATCCTCTCTTATAGACCTCGCTGCTTCCATTTTCAATCTGTCAATTGGGGATAGAGCATCCATCCCTACCATCTTTACAATTTCTTCCAGTTCAGCTTCCTCAGTTAGCAGTTTCATCATCTCCTGCCTTTTTTTCATCCAATCCTGTGCAATTTCTCCATTAAACCACTTTTCCATATCCTGTAAGTACAGCGAGTAGCTCGTCAACCAGTTAATAGCCGGGAAGTGCCTTTTATATGCTAAATTTGCATCCAATCCCCAAAACACTTTTACTATACGCAAGGTTGCCTGGGATACCGGCTCTGAAATATCTCCTCCCGGAGGAGATACCGCTCCTATTACTGATAAAGCTCCTTCTCTTCCCTCGCTTCCTATAGAAATCACATGACCTGCTCTCTCGTAGAACTGTGCAAGCCGAGATCCCAGATATGCCGGGTAGCCTTCTTCACCCGGCATCTCTTCAAGTCTGCCGGACATTTCTCTAAGCGCCTCTGCCCATCTAGACGTTGAGTCCGCCATCAATGCCACGGAATATCCCATGTCTCTAAAGTATTCGGCTATGGTTATGCCTGTATAGATAGATGCTTCTCTAGCTGCTACAGGCATATCCGATGTATTGGCGATCAAAACCGTTCTTTCCATTAGAGACTTTCCTGTCTTGGGGTCCTTTAATTCCGGAAACTCATTCAATACGTCTGTCATTTCGTTTCCTCGTTCGCCACAACCGATGTACACTACTATATCAGCTTCAGCCCACTTTGCCAATTGATGCTGAATGACAGTCTTTCCTGAGCCGAAAGGTCCCGGCACGGATGCAACCCCTCCTTTGGCAATGGGAAAGAAAGTATCTACGACTCTCTGTCCTGTTACAAGAGGTCTGGTCGGCGGCAGTTTCCTATCATAAGGTCTTCCCTTACGAACCGGCCAATATTGCACCATGGTAAGCTCTCTGTCTCCAATTTCCGTTTCCAATACTGCCACAACATCTCTTATTGTGAATTCTCCACTTTTTATTTCTTTTATCACGCCCTCAACATGTGGTGGAACCATTATCTTCTGCTCTACGACTTCAGTTTCCTGAACGGTTCCAAGAACATCGCCACCCCGCACCTGATCGCCAACTTTTGCAACCGGAACGAAATTCCAAAGTTTCTCTTCATTTAGCGCCGGGACTTCAACACCTCTTGTCAAGCTGTTTCCACCTGATGCTTTCATAATTTCATCCAACGGTCTTTGTATCCCGTCATATATACTCGAAATCAGCCCCGGTCCCAGCTCCACTGAAAGAGGTCTGTCAGTTGATTCAACCGGCTCTCCCGGTCCCAATCCACCTGTTTCTTCATATACCTGTATAGATGCTTCGTCTCCGTGCATCTCAATTATTTCTCCTATCAGTCTTTGACTGCTAACACGAACCACGTCGTACATGTTGGCATCTCTCATTCCCTCTGCAATTACCAGAGGTCCTGCGACTTTTTTTATCTTTCCTTTGCTCATTTTTGATAAACACCTGCTTTCTAATCGTTTCCAAAGAGAATATCAGACCCGACTGCCTGTTCCACAAAATTCTTAACTGCTTGAACACCATCTCCGGTATTTCCATACGTCCCCGGTATGAGAACGATAGCCGGTGAAATTTGGCTCTTGTAAAGTTCTATTTCGTCCTTTATCGCTTCCGCCAAAACTTCTGTTATATAAATGACTCCATAGTTTTCATCTACCAACTTTTTAAGCGTGTTTCTGGCAGCTTCAGGCAAAGTGACAGGATGAATCTCCAGTCCGAGAGTTGCAAATCCATATACGCTCTCGTAGTCTCCTACTACTGCAATTTTATACATATGTCTTTCTCACCCTCTCTCTTATTTCTTCTACCGGCAATTTACTTCTCTTTCCCATCAATATATTCCTAACGGATCTTATTTCTATTTCTCTGGCATATATATACGCGAAAATAGGACCGATTGAAAAAGAATTTCTCAGCTGCGGCTTAATTAAATCGATAATTCTGTCGTTACACCATCGCTCAAAAGCTGATAAGGATTTTTTCAAAGCCTCGGCTCCATCTGCATAATCTGTAGATTCAATATATTCTATGATGGCTTCCTCTCCTGTCAAAGCCGCCTTTATCAAAAGTTCCACGTTTATGGTCTCGCATTTCGCCATCGCCATTCGCATGAAATCCCCATTTTTTTTAGTTCTTTCAGCTCTGACTGCAATTTTTATGTCGGTAACCGCAACGGTCTCTTCTGCGTAATCCTTTATGACCTGGTGTTGCCCTCGATTTCCGGCTTCCATTATGGATTCCAGACAGGCTCTGTCCATCATCACATCCAGCATCTGCCCATCGCCGGTTTTAACAGCTACATCATAGGCTTCCTTCGATTTGTAGGCTAAAAAAGACGGTAATTTATACCAATTTTCTTTTCTGACTATATCCAAAAGTTCCTCATCAGTATAAAAAGAGTTGTCAATATAGACATCCTGTGCATCTCTGCCGGATACCACTCTTTTAATTGCTCCTTTTATGTTGTGATGCAAGTCCTGATAGGATAACACATCCAACGTCGACATATCCTTTACCAGTTCTCTGACTATTTTCCAAGTTTTATTGAGTTCATAAGCCAAAATAGTTTCGCCATCTTTTGCCTCTTCTCCATCTCCCCAGCCTCTTGATAACAGCCACTCAACGGCTTCATCCTCATCCGGACACGACAACAATTGATTCAAATCGTCCTGATTCAGTAAATTGTTTTCAAGAGCTCTGATGCGTGCAACTGCGTATGTATAGTCTTGTTTCGACATCTTCTTCTCCTTTCGCAGCCATCTAAGAAAAGAGTATATTACGGATTAGATCCTGCAATTCATCTTTCTTAGAATCCATTAAAGCCTTAAATGTACAATTTTCTTCTATACCGCCATATGTCAGTATAAAACCTCTATCAATTTCCTTCGGCTCTCCCGCAAGGGTCAAGTTTCCACCTTTTGCCTTAGCTATTTCCGATATTTTCGCCGCTGTTTCATCATCAATCAGATTTAAGTCATTTCTATTAAAGTAGATTTTTCCTTCTTTTGGAAGTGCGAATTTCTCAACCATATCGAAAATCAGCTTCAGATATTTTTCCTTTTCCATATCCAAAAGTTCTCTATAAGACTCATCTACAATTTTTCCGATTATCTCCTGTTTCGCTTCCAACTTCGCTCGCCTATTTTTCTGATCTGTAGTCAACTGTGATAAATCTTCAATTCTCTTTATCGCAGCCTGTATCTCCTGCTGATTTTTCTTCCCTATCTCTGCGATTCTCTCCCTTGTTCGACCCTGGATTTTCTCTATCTCAATATGAGTTTGTTCTTGTATCTTCGACTGTTCGTTACGAGCCTCCTCGAGAATTTGATAAACGATTTTTTCTATTCCTCTCATATCAAGTCTCCTCTGCTCCTCATTCTGTTATTATCCATAATTCTATTAAACTACCGCATTAACTGCCAAGAACGAAATCAGAAGAGCCAATATAGCATAAGTTTCTACCATGGCCGGAAAAAGCATGGCTTTTGCAAACTGCTCTGGTTTTCTCGCAACGATGCCAATTGCAGCTGCAGAAGTTTTTCCCTGATATATTCCGGAAATTAGCCCTACCAGACCTATTGGCAAACAAGCTGCCAATACTAACAGTCCTGTTGCAGGTGTTACATTTGCTGCACTTCCACCCAGCAATCCTATCTTGACTAAAGTGACAAAACCTATCATAAGTCCATACAGACCCTGTGTGCCAGGCAAAAGTTGCATGATAAGCACTTTCGCAAACTTACCCGGATCTTCTGTCACTACTCCGGATGCAGCCTGTCCCGCAATCCCTACTCCGATTGCTGAACCTGCTCCTGCCAATAACACTGCCAAAGCTGCACCTAAAAGTGCATATACGATTCCTATTCCCATTTTAACTCTCCTCTTCTATATCTACATACTTCGTTTCGGATCTGAAAGGGTGAAATTCTCTTCCTCCACCTTCATAAAACTTTCCGAAAAATTCAACATACTGTAAACGATTTGTGTGTACATATGCTCCTAATATATTGATGGACATATTGAATATATGACCAAAAATAAACACTATGATAAATAATATTATACCTACAATACTGTTTCCACCCATACTGCCTATTTGATTTATAACCGATGCTATAACTCCGGTCGCAAGACCGAGTGCCAACAGTCTTGAATATGATAGTAAGTCGCTTAACCAACCAGTAAGATTATACAAGTCGTAAGCACCCAATGCCAATCTCAATCCGACTTTCTTGCTGTTGCGCCCTGCCATTACTAAGATTCCCAAAGCACCTCCTATTGCCAATATCTTGGAGATAACAGTCAACACGGGACCGAAATTTATTCTCAACTGAGATAGTGAATAGAACAGCTCCGTCGGTAACAACAACATTATCAAACCTACCAGCAGTGAAAACCACAGCACTACATCGCAAAAGAAATTCAAATATTCCCGATCCCTTATGCACATATATCCCTTTACTGCCAGTCCCACAAAAAGATGAATTATCCCAAATAACATACAGTATAGCAGCAATTTCATCGGATCGCTCAGAGGGGCAAACCACAAGGGCTTGACCGTTACTGCATGCCCGAAGAAGGTTTTTGATACAGTTTCGACTGCATCGCCGAAGTATCCTCCGAACAATATTCCCCACATCAATGTGGAGATGCCGCAATACATAAACAATTTTATGGATTTTCTCATGGAAAGTTCCATCTTCTTATATTTTTTCAGAAGCACTGCACATGCTATGAACATTATCAGTCCGTACGCTGCATCTGAAAGCATCAGTCCAAATAGAAATACATAAAACCACGATACTATTTTCGACGGATCTATTTCTCTTTTATTAGGTAATCCGTAGGATTCCACAATGCCTTCCACCGACTGACCGATTCCGCTGTTTTGCATCAGAACAGGTGAATCTTCATCTTCTTTTACGTTCTCAAGTTCGCAATAGAGATTGAATTTTTTATTCAATTTTTCCACCAAACTTCCGGCGACTTTCTTCGGCACATATCCGCTTATGAAAAACGTACTCGCACTATCATTACTTTTCCCCATGCCTTCTTGCTTACTGGCCTCTATTCTGTAATAGTCCGACAGAATCTTCAAATCCTCCCTTTTTTCTGCAAGAGTATTAAATTCCGCTTTAAGCATCTCTATTTCTCTTTGCAATTTTTCGTTATCATCTTTCAATTTGTCCAGTTCTTCTCTCGGAACACCTTTAAATGCATTTGATATCCTTGCAAAGCCCAACGTGTGTAGTCCATTTTCCACGGCATTTTCATATTCCTTTAAGCATACTGCTACTATGCACGTTTGAAATTTGTCTTTATGCACTATACTGATTTCGACTTCCGATAAATCTACCAGATGAAGCCCTATACCGTCGTAAATTTCTTCCTGCGAATCCACTTTTACGATGGTTCCTATTAGAAATGAAGTCCTCTCCGTATGAGTGAACTCCATGGGTATATCCAAATCCAACCACGGTTCTAAAGATTGCATGCTAACCTGATTTCTGTCAATTTCAACTCTGTCTTCAATGATTTTTTTCATGTTGTCCATGGCTCTTTTAGCCATATCTGTCAACTCATCTTCTCTTTTAACTATAGACATCATACTGACTCTCTTTATGTCTTTTTTCCCTTCCAGTGAAGCCAGCATTCCCTTTTTTTCAGGCGCATACATTTCAATCGCTTCGATGGCATTCTCTATGTTATGAGCTTTTTTTTCAAAAGTTATTCGCTGATCATTTGTAGGAAAGTCCGATAAGTTTTTATTTTGAAATGCACTTTCATCTAATTCCATTGCTTTAAATTCGTTTATGGTTTCGATTATGCTTTCTCTATCTCTTTTCATACCACAGATATTTAAGCGTTTCATTGCCATTACCGACATATATTTCCTCCTTTCTACCGTAATCTACTTATAGATAGTATCGCTAAATTTCATCATATCTTTTGCAAATTCAGCCACTCAGTAAAAATTTTTCTTCACCTCTTCTATTGCTTCGTATTTTTTCTTCAAAGCGCTTTTCTTTATCTCTTCCACATCGTTTTGTATCGCTGTCTCCACAGCAGCTTCTCTTTCTTTTATTTCCAATTTCTTACGATAAACGTTGTCTTCCAATTGGCTTCTGCCGGTATTTATCGCGTCTAAAATTTCTTTTTCCGCATCTTTTTCAGCAAGTTCAACAGCATCAACGCTATTCTGTTTTGCTCTCGCAATGATTTCCGCTGCGTTTTCTTCTGCTTCGCTCACTGCTGAAATCATTTCATTTATCATAAACTCACCATCCTTTTACTGACTGTAAAACCACTTATACAGCTATAATATTAACACAAATCACTTTGTATTTCACTATTTGCTGTGTTATTTCTTACCCCAAAAACAATAAAACCAACATTAAATTCTAAAATTACAAAAAAAATCTGATATTTCATTCAACATTGTGTCGCATAATAAAAAATGAGATGGGTCCATACAAATTACTGCATGGCTCTATCTCATTGTATACACCTATTTATTGTTTATATGTAAAGGTTATGCATGAAAGCGTCACTGCTATCCGGAATATTACTATTGTCCATAAACCGTATCTCCTGTCCATAAACCATATCTCCCACATTTATCATGAAAACGCTATTTCATCTGAGATGGTTTATTATGACGAGCAATTCGATAACGGATATATGTACAAGGGTTATGTTGTGTGGCTTATACCTTCCCTTTCTCAGCAATCGCTCAAGAGACAGGAGGGTTGCAAATAAAATGATGACTTCCACTATTTGAATGATGTTATCGTACTGTGTTTTCCCATGTATTAAGCGAATCATCGCTGCTATAATAAATATTGCACCGATTATTATGGTGAATACTTCCTGCACAACTCGGTCCCTTGCAAATCTATCTTTTAACCGTTCCATTCTGGCCTCCTCTTTAGTCATTGATAACTTTGCCCACAGTATACTATGGCAGTATTTAGTTGTCAATAAAACAAGCTACCACGAATCCATCTTGATGTGAATAATCGATGAAGCTATAAAACCCCTGAAACTTTCCAGTCTAGGGGCATCTTTAAATATTTAACTTATATTAATTTTAGCAATTGTATAAATGCAACTACTCCGACGAGCTCCATCAAATGAATTACAGCTACGTGACAATATTTCTGCTTTCTCTTCTTGTACAGATAGGTCAAATATGTAGCTGATATTGCAAAAATTCCAAGATCTATCGTGTTGGCTATTTCTATGTATTTACTCCAATTGCCAGTCCAGCAGATATATAACGGCACCATCTGAAAAATAGCTCCTATACCTATCAACACCTTCTGCCAAACAGGCAATACTCCTTCTTCCTTTTCAAAATCAGTCATAATCATCCTCCCTTTAATAGAGTCCTACTCCTACGACGGTGTACGTTGAATAACAAGATTTCCATCTAAACTTTATAGATACTATATCCCATAGTTGTTTTTTTTCAATTATAAATTCTATTTTTGTAATTTTATTGTATTAAATATGAATTTTTGCTCACATTACATATATACTATCAAAATTTCATATCTATTACACATTACGGCCTAAACAACACGAACAGTAATTTTGCCAACATATGAAAAGAAAGATAGCTTTTACGCTATCTCTCTTTAAACCCGCCGATTTATCATTTCCATTGTGCTGTAAGTCTATGCTGAACATTACAGCTTTTCCACTGCTATTCCTGTACTGTGTCCGTTGATATCGATCTTTTTTTCAACTTCAGTAAATATGATATCATCGGCTAAAGTTTCCTGTCTTATGTATTCCATATGTTTTTTTACAGCTCCGGCAAGTTCAACATCGCATTCCAACTTTATGTTGATTCTATCCATCATCTCAAAATCATTTTGCTTTCTGAGCTGTTGAACCTTGGATACAACTTCTCTTGCAAGTCCCTCATCCAGAAGCTCCTGATTCAAGGTCGTATCTAAAATTGTAAACACGTTGTTTTCCATCGCCACTGCGAAACCCTCTTTAGCGGTGATTTTAACATCCACCATATCTTTTGTAACTTCGAAATTCTCGGAACCCAACGTCACTTTAAAAATGTCATGAGCCAAAAACTCCTCGTTATCCATCTTGGACAGATACTCGCTAAATGCCCTTATATTGCTTCCCATTACCGGTCCTGCAACTTTAAAATTGGGTTTTAATTGGAAGTTCATATATTTTTGCAAGTCGTGTTCAAATTGAACTTCCTTTATATTTAATTCCTCTTGCAACAGATTTTTTAAATCGCCTATCAAATCCTGATATTTCCCATCTACAAGAACGCTCTTCAATGGTTGCCTAACTTTGATTTTTTCCTTTTCTCTAACGCCTCTGCCCAAAGTTACCAATATTCTGATGAGTTCCATTCTGTTTTCGGTTTTTTCATCGATCAAAGTCTCGTCGCATACAGGGAAGTGAGCCAGATGAACAGATTCCTCACCTGTCAAGTTGACGTATAATTCATCTGATATAAACGGTGCAAACGGTGCCATGATCTTGCTGATTCCTACAAGCAAATCGTAAGTAGTCTTGTACACTGCTTTTTTATCTTCTGTGAGCTTTTCTCCCCAGAATCTTCTTCTCGCTCTTCTGATGTACCAGTTTGAAAAATCTTCCGTAACAAAATCTTGTATCGCTCTCACCGTCTTCATGTGATTGAATACCAACATTTGATCTTCAACTTCTTTTATTAGCTTATTGTATTTCGATATTATCCATCTATCCAATTCAGTTCTATTTTCCACCGGAATATGAAATTCTGCCGGATTTATATCATCTTGATTTGAGTATAAAACGAAAAAGTTATAGATGTTCTTCAACGTTCCAAAGAATTTCGAAACCGTTTCCACCAATCCGTCTTCATCAAACTTCGTAGGAGACCATGCCGGAGATGAATACAGCAAATACCACCTCGGTGCATCAGCTCCGTACTTATCGAAAAGTTGGAACGGATCCACCGTATTTCCCTTGGATTTGCTCATTTTTTTACCATTTTTATCCAATATTAAATCGTTTACCAAAACATTTTTGTATGGAGCCTTACCCTTGATAAAAGTTGATATCGCCATCAATGTATAGAACCATCCTCTGGTCTGATCGATTCCTTCACATATGAAATCTGCCGGGAACATCTGCTCATCGAAATGCTCTACATTTTCAAACGGCCAGTGCTGCTGTGCATATGGCATGGCACCGCTATCAAACCAACAGTCCATCACTTCTGAGATTCTACTCATTTCGCTTCCGCATTTTTCACATCGTATGTGAACATGATCAACGTGTGGTCGGTGCAATTCCACTTTCTCATCTATGCTTTCTACCGCTTTTTCGACCAGCTCAGATCTTGAACCTACAAAGTCGACATGCCCGCACGAACATTTCCAAGCGGGTATCGGTGTCCCCCAGTATCTGTTTCTGGATATTGCCCAGTCTTTCACTTCTGCAAGCCAGTTTCCAAATCTTTTCTCGCCCACAAAGTCCGGATACCAGTTTACAGTTTTATTGTTTTCTACCAGCTGGGACTTCAACTTGCTCATCTCTATGTACCAGCTCGGCTTTGCATAGTAGATTAGAGGTGTTCCACATCTCCAACAATGAGGGTAATTATGCTCCATTTTTTCCTTGTGGAAAAGTTTGTTTTCCGCAGCTAAATACTTTATTATATCAACATCCAATCCGTCTTCCATGACAAATCGCCCTGCCCACGGAGTTTCTGCATATTTTCCATCTTCATCCACCGGATTTGGAACAGGTAACCCATATTTTTTGCCTATGTTATAGTCATCCTCGCCGAAAGCAGGCGCACTGTGAACTATTCCTGTACCATCTGTCGTAGTTACATAATCCGCACATGTCACGAAGAACGCTCTTTTGTCCACAGCACAAAACGGCATGAGTTGTTCGTATTCCATGTACTCCATATCTGAACCTTTAAAGGTGTTCAAAATCTCGAATTTATTATCTCCTAAAACCTTTTCTGCCAATTCTCTAGCCACATAAAATACATTTCCCGCTTCATCTCCATAGAGAACCTTTGCTTTCATGTATTCAACTTCCGGATTTACAGTCAGGGATACGTTTGCAGCCAAGGTCCAAGGAGTTGTTGTCCAAGCCAAGAAGTATTCGTTTTCTGCATCTTTTTTCTTGAACTTTGCTATTAAAGTCAAGGTTTTGACTTCCTTATATCCCTGTGCCACTTCGTGAGAAGCCAAACCGGTTCCGCATCTCGGACAATACGGAAGTATCTTGTGTCCTTCGTATATCATATCAGCCTTGAAGAACTCTTTTAATATGTACCAACAAGACTCTATGTAGTCGTTATCCAAGGTTATATAAGGATTGTCCAAATCAACTAAATATCCCATTCTATGGGTCATTTCTCGCCATAGGCTCTCATATGAGAAAACCGACTCTCTGCACTTTTCATTAAAAGCTTCTATTCCGTATTTATCTATATCTTTTTTACCTGACATTCCAAGCTGCTTCTCAACTTCGATTTCTACCGGCAATCCGTGTGTATCCCATCCTGCTCGTCTCCTAACCTGAAATCCCTTCATAGTCTTATATCTGCACACGGAATCCTTTAATGTTCGTGCCATAACGTGATGAATTCCCGGCTTGCCGTTTGCAGTCGGCGGTCCTTCGAAAAATATGAACTGCTCTCCTCCTTCTCTCGTCGAAACGCACTTTTCCAATAGTTTTTCTTTCTTCCAGCGATCTGCTTGTTCCAGCTGTAATTGTGCTATTGCCTTATCCGATAAATTTTTGAACATACCTCACACTCCTATCACAAATTTATAAAACCTTTTTTACAAAATTTACTAAAAAAATCCCTAATCCGTTCGGATTAGGGACGATTTACTAAAAACCGCGGTACCACCCCGCTTGCAGCCGACTTTTGTCGACAACCTCTTTAACTATTTAATTTTAAGCTCCGGACTGATCTGTTACCTCGTTCACCAACTGCCTCTCACCTACGCAATCTCTCTGTAAGGATATTACCAAAGTAACCGGTTCCTTCATCGCTCATAAAACTTAAGAACAATTCTACATTTTAAGCCGCAAATTGTCAACTGTTTTTATATCTCTTTTACAAATAAAATCAATAATTATCTTTTGAACTCACAATTATCAGTCTATTTTTCGACAATTTCTCATCTTCTAGATTTTGTTCCATTTTTACATTACATCTCTTAAACTTTCCACATATCACTATAATTGTCACCATCTCAGGAAGTGCTTCGTCGTCTTCCCGTTATTCTCCTGATGAAGTCAAAATCCATCTCCATTATAAATATACTCATTATCAACATTGTCGCCCCCACATAGCCTTGCACTGACAATATTTCTCCTTTATGAAAATATGCCACTATGCCTGCTGCCACCGGTTCCAAAGTGAATATCATTCCAACTCTGCTGGCAGTCGTATATTGCTGTGCAATAGTCTGCAATATGAATGCGACACCCGTACACACAATGGATAAAAATATGACAGACCACACTACGTTGTAACTCAACGATATGGAAAATTCTCCCAAGCTTAGAGCAAACACCAGATTATAAATTCCTGCAACTCCCAATTGTAAAACTCCCAAATGAAACGCATCTACTTCCGACTTCGCCACCGCCGTCTCGGCTATATTCAAGTGAACTCCATAGATTATCGCCGTAGTTATACACAGTACATCTCCCCACGCTATGGATAAACTCCCTTTTAACATTAAAAGTGCCATTCCCACAGTGCTCACCACTATAGCGAATACAAATTTTTTATTCTGTTTCACACCTTTGAACAAAAAAGCTATTAGAGGTGTTGTTACCACTGACATTGCACACAAAAATCCTGCATTGGACAAACTCGTATACTTTACACCATAAGTGGAAGTCAAGTATACCAAAAAAAGCGTAGTTCCTAACACTATGCTGTATCTCATGGTTTCTTTGCTGATTCCTTTCATTTTCTTAAATGCAAAAATCATTGCCACCATAAAAGCTCCTACAAATCTGAATGCATTTAAGGTTATCGGTGTCAATTCTGTCAATGCTATATCCATAGCCATAAACGAAAAACCCCAACTCACAGCCACGAACAAGATCATTAAATCGGCTATCTTTTGGGCATTTCTTCCTTTTTTCATCGTGTAAGAATCTCCTTTTTCACATTTCACATTCTCCCGTCATGGTAATTTACACTTTACACCACGGACTGCTGTGCGTATTTGCAGATCAACATATCGTTTGAGTATCAAGTATGTTCTACTTGCTTTATTACAATCAAATATATCGAACAAACGATATATATTATATCTCTCCTATGAGCAATTCCAAAGCGGTTCTGCTATCCAACAAACCTCTTTTTATTCTGATATCTGTTTCATATGCCAATATCAGCATCTTCTTCAAAGTTTCGCTATGATAGTTTCTCGTAACCCCTATACACTTTTTAATTCTGAATGGATGTAGTTTCGTCATCTTACGGATATCATCTTTTCCATGTCCCATCTCCATAAGCTCCTTTACTATCAGCATGACTTCCAACTGAGAAATTATCGCTCCTAATATAGTATATTCGTTTTCTCCTGACAAAATGAGCTGATTTAACAAGTCTAAACCCATGTCTTTCCTTTTGTTGCTTATGGCGTCAATAACTTTAAAAATCCCATGTTCAATGTTATCTGACAGAGCGCTTCTGACAGTTTCTACAGTTACTTCCCCATTTTCTCCCTTAATCTTTGTAAGGGCTATTATCTTTTTTATATCACCGACCAGATTATACAGATTATAATCTATGTCATCGTTATAATAGCCCGATTCAGCTATGATAGTTTTCAATATACTTCGATTACAATCTATGTCGCTTTCCCTAAATCTCTTCTCTATAAATTTCATCAGTTGGTGGTTCTCAAGTTGCGTAAACTCATAGCTTCTAGATTCATCGACTATTCGTTTATCAATTTCCTTCCCTGTAAATATCAGTACTGTATTCTCTCCTATTTTTGAAATGATATCTACAATATCGTCTCTGTACTTATTTGTGTAATTCCTTATAAGAACGACCTTTTTCTCTGAAAACATGGGGAGAGTCTCGCAGCTCTCTTCCAGCCGTTCGATTTCAATTTCCTTCTCATCAAATTCCACAAAGTCCATCATAGCAGTTGCTTTACTCACGAATTTTTTGACTATCATTTCTATTGCCCAATTTATTATAAACTCCTCTTCGCCATATAAAACCAACGCTCCGTAAACATTGCAATTTCTCAAATCTTTTTGAAATTGTTGAAATGAATTAGTTTTCTGTGTGAACATGATGTATTTTCCTCTTTAAGTTCTCCAAGTTGTGCTGTAATAGCTCTTACAATTGCATTAAATTCATATAAAAACAAGGCTTTTTCAATTACAGATTTTTCACCTTAAAAATAAGTGAGCGTCAAACTCTGAAGTTCTCCGCTCTTTTTGATATACAATCATCACTTGTTTAATATTCTACCACAGATTTCAATTTTTTTAAACAAATGAAATAGGGGCTATACGCCCCCACAGTGATAAAATTTGGAAATATATGATTCATATTTTTAAATATGCGTCAAAGTAGCAATGGCAATTAAGGTTTCCCTTTTTTACTACTTTGTTTGTGATAATGTTAGTTTAACCTAACATAACATTTTTGTCAATACCTTTTTTGAAATTTTTTTATTTTTTTTATTTTTTACGACTATCTCTCCGTAAAGTACGCTTTTAATCTTTCCATCGCCTTTCTTTTATTCCTGCCTTTTAGTTCGTTTAAACTATCACTTTTTAAATTGTATTTTTTTGCAATTTTCTTCGCAGTCACACCTTTAAATTCTCTGACGAAAATTTTCATATTTTCGTTTCTCTTAAAAAGATAACTTGCGTACACGGCTGCCGTTTCATTTCTACACAACAAAATAGTTTCATCTATTCTGCCCTTTTCATTTTTGAGCAAAAATGCATTTAAATGCTCCAATGTACTCTTATCCACATGTTCATTTTCACTTTTGATAATAAGACAGTTGTTATTACTTATATCAGATGAAAGCAACCACTGCTCTCCTTTAAACACTCCACCTACCTCTCCGTGACCCACCGGAATTCCTTTGTGTATCAATGCAATAGCCATTGCAACAACAAATGTCTTCGCAATTCCATGAATTATCATTCTTGAAAAGACCTTCTCGAATTTTGCAATACAGTTATTACACGTATACGCTTTATCCCTTCTTTCGTTTGAGATCTTTTCTATGCTTTCAACGGTATTATATAGCTTTGTTTCTGTTGAATTGTGTGCTACGAAAATTCCGGCACGTGATATTTTCCATAGAAATCCTTCGCTTGAAAAATAAAATAACATCGAGTAAAATGCCACCACCCACAATAAACTCGGGCTTCTAATCTCCGCAAGGAATTTTCCATTAGCGTAAATCCCCTGATTTACATCGGAAAACAGCATTACAAAATAATCTGTTGTACTTGTCCAAAAGTCACATAATCGATTCTTAATCGCTGGTGGAATTTTAAATATTTTTCCAATACATATCATAACTTCGCTTTGCATTATCGCAAAACTTCCCACCCCTAATATACCCAAAACTAAAATAAAACTTCCTATAGCAGTTAAAAATATATTTGCCAAGTAACCGCTCACGGGAAAATAATTAAAATAGTATGCCGTTACAGGCATCATTAAGCTCTGCAATATCACAGATAACAGCAATCCTTTGATTAGAGTATTCACAACCGTTTTTCTCATGAAAATGTTCAACAGATTCATAATCTGGGAAATTATAAATACCGCTAAATATGAAAGTTGAAAGTCCGTGGCAAATATGCACATAGGACAGCAGTAAGTTTGAATTATTAAAGCTGCCATCGCCATGGAAGTTAAATCACGACGCATCTTCAAATGTTCCTGTACTACTCCTACAAATATCATTATTCCACTTCTGGTTATGGAAAGCGTGAATCCGCACATTGCCATGTAGACAAACACTATCACCAAAATGAAAAATGATTTTACTGCGGTTCTTTTCTTTCTGAACAGCAATTTTAGAATGGCGTACACAAAACCCAAATGCAACCCTGAAGTTGCCAATATAGGTGCCACTCCATTTTTTTGAAACTTCTCGTATTCCTCTTTTGTTAAGTTGCTTTTATCTCCAAATACTATGCTTTCAACTATTCCTATTCCTCCAAGATTATTACGCAAAAAGTCGGAAAATTCTCTTTTTATTCTCTCTCCTTTATTCATCAAGTAGTCGATAGTAACATTTTTCACTTTTTGTAGGATTCCATAGTTTCTCTTCTCAATTGAGATGTTCTCTATATCGACATTCCCTGCAACACCTCTGAATTTCAAATATTCATCATAGTGGAAAGTATTAGGCAGTCGATCCGTTTCCAGTTTCTTTTTTGCGATATCAATTCTCACTACATCTCCTATTTTTAATTCCATGTTGTCGAACTTACGATTTCCCATTTTTCTTATTTCTTTTTTTGCACTTCTCTGTGATGTTTTTAAATTGCATAAAATCAGCATTCCTCTTGCGACATTGCTCTCATATTCACTTTCGATATCACTTTTATTTCTCATTTTATCCGGATTATCGATTTTATCATTCTCTTTTTTATTCGCATTTTTTTCTTCTATCCTTTGTATGCTTCGATTAACTTTGATTAAATATTCCATTTCGTTCATTTTTCCTGTGAATTTATCTCTTTTCGATCTTTTATGCATTATCTCTCCTGTGATATGCACTTTATCATCCCAACTTTTATTGAAAGTTTCCATCTGTGATTCCATATCGAAAGTTTTGTATGCACCGACAAAAAATAATATGATACCAATTGCGGTAACCGTTCTTTTGTACCGCACGGTTATGCTGTTCTTCGATTTGAATATCACAAATATTGCGATTGCTCCCAAACAAACGAATATTAAATTGGGTAAATTTCTCAGGTTTTCAATATATCTATCCAATGCTGTTCCGATATACGATAAAATTTTTATACTGCTGCCGTCATTTTTTCCATGGGATACTTCCCATAAGCGTTTTGCCGTGAGAATTCCAAACAAATTCATAAATCCTATTTTAATAATCGGTCTTCTGCTATATCCACTCATTTCATTCTGCTTTGTCTCAATTCATCGATAGCCCTCTTTTTCATCATCTTCAAATACGTACGCTCTTCCTATTTGTAAACACATGCAAATCTCCTCTTTTTTACTCAATTTTCATTCTTTATTCAATCTCAATCAGCTTCATTTTTTAGAAAAGATTATAGCATTATAATGAATTTTTAAAATAATTTCATCAAAATTTTAAAGGAAGATGTATAACCGTAATATAAAGATTAATTTTATACATATGATGAATAAATTATACGTATATTGACGTATTTTTTTATAGCATTTATGGTATAATATAGACGTTGTTAAGAAAGGATTTTTATATGATTAAAAAAATATGCAAAATAGTGCTTGGAATCGGTTTTGCAACGTTTGTGTTTTTAGGGTTGTATTCCTTTACAGTAGTTGCTAACACACCGAAAATTCAACCGGAAAAAATATATGATTATCTGTCCGAGCGTTCTGTTTTACTGGATGATAAAGACCAGGTCATAGATAGCGTATCTTTAGAAGGTGGAAATAGGACCAATATCAAATACAAAGATATGCCAAAAAACCTGATTAATGCCGTTGTTTCCATTGAAGATAAAACTTTTTGGAAGCATCACGGATTCAACTTTTGGAGAATGCTGGGAGCAATAAAAAACAGCCTGTTCTCAGGTGGGGAAATAAGCGGAACCAGCACCATAACACAGCAGCTTGCGAGAAACGTGTACCTTTCCGAAACAAAAAGCGTTCGTTCTCTCAGCCGTAAGATTTCCGAAGCCTACTATACCATGGTCATAGAAGCCAATTTAAGTAAGGAAAAAATTATGGAAGCCTATTTAAATACTATTTATTTAGGCAATAACTCGTATGGAATACAGTCTGCAGCGAAATCGTATTTTAACAAAGATGCAAAAAATCTGGACTTAACTGAGTCAGCTGCATTAGCAGCTCTTCCCCAAGCCCCTAACAACTATGCTTTGGTGAAAAAAGTAAATTCTGCCGAGGGAAAAACAGGTAAAGACAGTAAAAACAAAATACTACATGAAAACTCCGACTTCATATACTATTATAACGGTGATGCTTCCAAGCATCGCAGAGATACAACTTTAAAATTGATGCTGTCCAATAACTACATAACTCGGGCACAATATGATAAAGCGATTAAAGAAAATCTCGCAGATAAAATGAATATAGCATCTACCGTAGCACCTGACAGCACTTCATACTTCACAGATTATTTGATTGAGCAAGTTGCGAAAGATCTGATGGAAAAGTACAAGTATTCCAGGGAAGAGGCTATTGAAAAAATATACACAGGCGGATATACCATCCATTCGACACTGAATCAAAAGGCTCAGAAGTCGATAAATGATGTATTTGCAAATCCGTCGAACTTCCCTAAACTGTCCGGGATCAGATACGATAAAAACAAGAATATTCTGAGCGAGAAAAATAAAGTCATCCTTTCTCCTCATTCGTCATATTTTGACAAAAACGACGTCTTTACTCTGCGTAAAGATGAGTATAGAAAATCCGACAATGGTGATCTGGTGCTGTTAAAAAATAAGCGATTGAAATTCATAACTACCAAAGTGAACGGTAAAACTGACTACAGCATCGACTTCAAGGATTTATATAAGATGAACAAAGGGATATTGTATAGTATAAAAGGTGGCACCATTCTGGTTCCACAACAATATAAATCTCTGGACAAAGATGGAAATTTAGTCATATCCAAATCCTTTTTCCAAGATAAATCTCTGCACAACGGTAAAAGTCAGTTTTTCAGAGAAACCGGTGACGGTTATAAGGTCAGCAAGGAACATTATAAGCTGAATCCCACTATCAGACAACCTCAGGCCGCAATGGCAATCACAGACTACAAAAAGGGGCATCTGAAAGCCATGATAGGCGGTAGGGATACTTCCGGGAAAAAACTTTATAACAGAGCTATAAAACCCAGACAGCCCGGATCCTCGATTAAACCTCTTTCCGTCTACTCTTCCGCACTTCAGCAGGGTTTTGAGTCTGCTTCCAAAGGAAATCCTATGAAGTTTAAAGAGTTTGATAAAAATCAAAAAACTGAAAATTACGGGGACTTTTGGACTGCGGCAAGCGGTATAAACGACGCACCTATCAAATACAACGGCAAAGATTGGCCAAAGAACTGGTATCCCGGATATAAGGGTCCCTTGACTATGAGAAAAGCTCTTGAGCAATCAGTCAATACCATTGCTGTTAGAATTTTTCAACAGATCGGTTCAAAATACGCCATTGAACAATTGAAAAAATTCGGTATAACTACTGTTGTGGAAGAAGGTTCTTCAAACGATAAGAACCCCGCCGCTCTAGCTCTCGGCGGAATGTCTAAAGGCATATCTCCCCTTGAAATGAGCGGTGCCTTTGGCACTTTTCCTAATGGAGGCAAGAGAAAGGATACCGTTTGTTACACAAAGGTGGTGAATAGAAAAGGCGAAACCATATTAGAGACGAATCCTAAAGAAACCACAGTGCTGGACAAGGGAGTTTCGTTCATTCTTCAGGATATGTTGGTATCCACAGTGAATAGCGGTATTGCAAAAAATGCTAAAGTCTCCGGTCAACCTACCGGTGGAAAAACAGGTACAACCTCTGACTCCATGGACATATGGTTCGCCGGATTTACTCCTCAATATTCAGCTGCCCTGTGGATAGGTTGCGATGTAAATATAACGATCAATGCAACATCGGATTTGGTCTCCAGCCTTTGGGCGAAAGTCATGAACAAAGCCACATCCGGAATGGGTGGCAGTTTGCTATCGAAACCTGACAATGTAACGTCCAAGGACGGCGAATATTTCATTAAGGGAACCGAAAACGGTGTCAAATTTAATCCTAAAAAAGAGAATACTGAGGAAAAGACCGACGATGACGAAGAAAACGATAACAACGAAACTGAAAACAAGCCGGATGCCGGATCCGATAATCCTCAAAATAACAACGGAGCTGGTGGAAATCAGAACAATTGAAACAGATCTACTCCCTAATCAATATGAGTATATGCGCTCGTATCGATATTTGATGTTGAAATATTGAAAAATGTGAGATGTTTTTTCTCAATCTCCAACTTCGCAATGAAAAGAGAGCATAACCTGAACATGTTATGCTCTCTTTTTGTTCTTCTAATATGGAAATCATCTTGCGTAATTTTCACATTACCTCATTCAATACAAGTTTTCTGTGACTATTTTCATGTCAGACTTTATCGGCACGTTTTTTCCCTCGACTTTCATAGTCGTTTCCCAACCTTTTCCCGTTATGGCTATCACTGTTTTTTCTCCTGTTTTTATAAAATTTTCTTCGCTTTCCTTCAATGTCTTTACGATTCCGAATTCTCTATCATGGAGAATTTCAGCCTTGCTTTCATCGTTTACATATTTTAAAATATCATTTGAAATTTCGTCCGGATCTTCATAATTAGAATCTTCCGGTACAAGAATAATTCTATCTGCATACTCTGAAGCAACCTGAGCCAGCTCTTTTCTGCGGTTAAAAGCCTTTCCACCCGGACAACCGAAAACTGCAACGATGCGATAACCTTCATAGATTCTCTTTATCATATCGAAAAGATTTTCAAAGCTCATCTTATTGTGTGCATAATCTACGATGGCGACGATATTGCCGTTTTGAGCTGTCACGATGTTCATTCTGCCTTTTACCAGTATGTTGTCCAGTGTTTTAGCTGCATCTTCCACTTTTATCCCAAGTATTTTTGCAGCGAGAATTGCACTTACAGCATTTGATACGTTGAAATCTCCAATCATATTCAATGAAACTTCGTCATATGTTTTCCCATCTCTATTATCTACCAACGTAAATATGCTTTTGTTTTGCTTTACATCATACTTTATATCTTTCCCATACATATCTGCATCCTCATCCTTTATGCTATATGTGAAAATTTTTTCGGAAGAGATATTTTTTTCAGCGATCTTCAATATTTCATCTATGTGATCACTGTCTTTATTTATAACCAAATTTTCGCATTGTGTCATCATAATCATTTTAGAATTAAAGTAGTCATCAAAGTTTTCGTGTTCCAATGGACTTATGTGATCGTATCCCATGTTTAAAAAAATTCCAACTTTAAATCTCATTCCATAGGTCCTGTGATATTTCAATGCCTGTGAAGATACTTCCATAGAGCAGAAATCAATTTTATTTTCCACTTCTCTCCTCAAAATTCGCTGCAATTCCATCGCTTCCGGTGTCGTCAATCCGGCTTCCACATTATTTTTTCCATCGAAAACTTCTATGGAAGATATAACTCCGCTCAGCTTTCCCTTTGTGTCATCTATAATCTTCTTCAGCATATACGTCGCAGTAGACTTTCCCTTTGTTCCACCAAATGCAATCAAAGAGATTTCTTTCCAAGGTCTGTCAAAGAACAGATTTGCCAATATTCCCATAGAAAGTCTTACATCTTTTACCACAATAGTTATAATAGGTTGCTCACAGCCCATATCTCGCATTTTTTCACACGTCGAATAGTCTGAGTAGTCGATTTCAGAAATATATGCAACTGATCCGTTTTTTATGCTGTCCAGCAAATATTCTCTCTTAAAAGCATTTCCCTTACAGATGAATAATGAGTTTTTCTTAGCTTCCTTAGAATTGTAAGTTATATCTGAAATTTCTATATCTTCTGAGGTTTTCCTTTCGAAATTCTTAATCTCCTTTATCTGACTATTTTTCTCCAATTCATCTATTATTTCAAGTATTTTCATTTTTACACTCCATTTTTATTTTTGTAGTAGGTCCTAAAATTTCCTTTTTGTCTCAAATGATTTTTCATCATTCTCATCCATCTCTCAATGTTGAAATCACCTTTTTTGAAAATAGGATTCACAACTCTGCCCTCTGAAATCAAATCTTTAACCTTGGCTCTGTTTACATCCGATGTTATATTTTCCAGTGCAACATTCTTGGGCACCGTCATCCACAAAAATTCTTCTTCCGCTTCACCGTATGCAATTTCCTTGTTTTCTATGTAATCTTCGACTATGTATTTTGCTAAGTTAAACCCTGAAAAAGTCACATAGTAATTGCTTCTTCCCTGTCGAGTGTTTATTTCAAAAAATTTATATTTTCCATCTCTTCGATCAAATTTAATGTCGAAATTTGAAAATCCCACATAGCATAAATCCTCAAGAAGCTCCTTGACTCTCTTCATCAGCTCTCTGTTCGGCTCTGTAACTATTACAGCGTGATTTCCAACGCCTTTTGGCGTATGTTCCTCTAAAAACACGTGTCCGAGACACATCATCTTCACTTTTCCGTTTCGGTCTGAATACGATGTTAGTACCCTCATGTTTTCATCGTTTCCCGGAACAGTATCCTGTATTATCATCGTTGAATGGTATCCCGCATCATAGATTTTTTCCACTGTTTCAAAAAGTTCTTTCTCAGAGTCTATAAAGAATACTTTTTTCTGTTCTTCAAACGGGTACTCCCAGTACATTATGCTATCTGACGGTTTTAAGATTACCGGAAACTCAAACTCTACGTCCAGATTTCTTCCCATCTCTCTTTCATATATCAAAGTTTTTGGATAATCCACTCCGTGTTTTTCACAAAGTTTATAAAATTCTTCCTTTTTCTGCAACATATCCATCAATTCAAAATCAATGTATGGAGCAATTATATTTTTTTTCAATCGACTTTTATACCTACTGATCAAATTTACATATGAATCTCCACATCCGATTAAAATGATTTTCTCATCCTTGTGATCGTCTGCAAAATCATTTATTCTGCTCAGAAAATAATCGTCTCTATCTATGTTTTTATTAGCTTCATACACGGTTATTTTGCTTTTATAACTGGGACCGTTGGGAAATTTGCCGAATACGTACGATTTTACTTCATAGGCTTCATAAAATGCCCTTGCCATACTGTAAGTATTGATATCTCCTCCTAAAAGTACCGGTATAAATCCTCTGTTTTTAAATTCCATCTATATCACCTTTCCAATAATCATACATAAATTACAGTCCACTTTGTAAAACACTGCTCCTCATTCTCCGTAATTCGTCAACATCAACTTTTTTTGATAAATTCTAACGTCCATTTAAATCTATCTGTCGTTTCATCTTTAACATATCTGAAATACCCGCTGAATTTATTTCCCTTCTTGCTTGTTAAGCCGTGGAATCCGACCTTACCGTTTTGCAATAATAACTTTACCATTTCTCTGCTGACTTTTTTGCCGAAGCTCTGTATGTACTTATCCTCTTTCCATATGGTAAACTTACATCCGTTTCGCCAGTTGGAACAACTGAACGATTTTTCATTTTCCAGTACGGGATTCTTACAATTGGGACAGATTCCGACAACTCTCTTAGAATCTTCAACTTTTACGTCACATGCAAATACCACATCTCTCTTTATATTATCCACCGATTTTACAGTAAAATCCGTAATCAAATCTATGAATTCGCTTCTTGTGAATTTTTTCTTCTCTATATCGGACAAAGTTTTTTCCAATCTGCCTGTATATTCCAAATCAAATAATTCTTTTACAGGAAATTTTTCCACCATCATTCTTCCGAGCTCTGTAGTTTTCAATTTTTTCTTATCTGCCACCACATATCCGACATCTTTTAATTTCTTGATGGTTTCGGCTCTCGTGGCAGGCGTTCCAATGCTGAAGCCGCTCAAAATTGACATCATCATCTCTTCACTTTCCTCTTCATCCTTATCGCCTATGCTTTTGCCACATGTCTCCATAACCCTCAAAAGAGTTTTTTCCGTATGATATTTAGGCGGTTTTCGTTTTACTTCTGCAACTTTTCCCGCACTCAAAATTGCTCGTTCTTTTTCCTCCACTATTGGTAACAACGCATCTTTTGATTGGATTTTCTCAACCTTTTTAAATCCTTCCTCCACTTGAATCTTACCTTTTGCAATGAAAATTCCTACTATTTCTACTCCTTCGACCTTTATCCACAGCTTTGTTTCTTCGCTGATACTCTGCTTCATAAACTGTGCTAAAAATCGATTCAAAACAGCAGTATACACGTGTTTTTCATCATCCGTCAGACCTTTTGCCTTTACATATGTGGGAATTATGGCGCTGTGAGATTCCACCTTTCTGCTGTCGAATATCCTCTTGGTATCTTTAAATTTTATTTCATCTTTGAATTCTCTATCTTGCCTGTGTATTTCCAGAACTTTTTTCACTTTGTCCTTAACCGACTCATCTAAAACGTTGCTGGCAGTTCTGGGATATGTGATTAACTTTTTTTCATACAGCTCCTGTGCGACCTTCAATACCTTATCTGCTGTAAATCCTCTGTGTTTACTTGTAATATATCCCTGCAAATTGGATAAATTGAATAAAAGCGGAGGATTTTCCCTTTTCGTTTCAACTTCCTTTTTATAAATGACGGCATTTTCATTCAAAGACTTTTCCAGTATATCCTCCAGGTACTTTCTATCATCAAATTTTTCGCTGTATTTCTCCTCACCATTTTCCGCAACATTAAGTGAATCGCCATTCTCCCTGTCTTTGCTGTTCCTTTTCATTTCATAATAGGTAGCATCAAACTTCTCACCTTCATCTGTGACAAACTGAACGTTTAGTTTATGGTATTTGCTCGATACAAACCTCTCTATTTCCTTGTCTCTATCGTATATTATCTTCAAAGTCGGCATGAGAACCCGACCTACGTTGAGCATATTCTTGTGCCCCGAATTATTGTATTTAACCGTGGCTACCGATGTCAGATTTATACCTATCAGCCAATCCGCAGTCTGTCTGCTAAACCCTGCATCGCTCAGAGATGAAAGCTGACAATTCTCCTTTAAATCTCTTAAACCTTTTTGAACCTCTTCCTTCGTCCATTCGTTCAATAAAATTCTTTTTATCGGCTTTTTTATAGATTTTCTCGATTCGATATGATTGAAAATCTCGTCAGCTATGATCTGTCCTTCTCTATCCCAGTCCGTAGCCGAAATAATTTCGTCCACATCATCTCTATCTATAAGTTTTCTGATAGTTTCCAGCTGATCTCTCGCTCCTTTATCTTCCGTGCCTTTTCTATCCTTCTTCACCTTGTATTTAAATCTCTGTGGAATAAAAGGGAATTTTTCCAATTTCCAACTTTTCATATTTACATCATAGTCTACAGCATCATAAAGTTGCAAAAGATGACCGAACACCCATGTAATGATGTAGTCATCTCCTTCCATATATCCCTTATTCTTTTTTTTAATACCGACTGCATCGGCAATATTTCTAGCTACTGAAGGTTTTTCAGCTATAATTACTTTCTTCATATCCTCTTTTCACGCGATAAATCCGAGCATGGATTATATTAAATCAGCTCCACCGCATCTTGTCTCTTCTCACATCACACCGATTTCGCAAATTACTCAGTTTTCTCATCATATGTTCTAAAGAATATCATTTTCAGCAATACCTCTCATTTTCCAACCATTATTTCATCTCTAAACAATTATATTAAAGATTTTAATGGAGTCACTGCTCATCACCCACATAGGAAACCAATTCTTTTGATGTGAGCCTTGTAGGCGGATTACCGATATGTTCAGGTCTACCTATGGCAATAAATGCCATTATTATCTCATTATCCGGAATTTCCACTAACTCTGCCGTCTTAAATTCATCAAAGTATCCTATAATTACACTTCCCACACCTTTCTCATGGGCTGCGAGACAAAATGTCTGAACGGCTATTCCCGCATCAAAGTTCTGTCATCTATCCTCTTTGGTAGTTGCAAATTCCCCATTTTTTTCAAATCCGCTAACTCCCACTATACTGTTTACTATAACTAATGCTTGAGCATTTTTCAACGTTTTCTCATTGTATTTAAAACCCATTACACACTCTTCTGCAATCTTGTCAATCAGTTTTCTATCATCGATTACAATGTATCTAGTAGTTTGACTATTCTTCCAAGACGGTGCAAAGGCCGCAGCATCCACTATTTCATCTATAATTTCTCTGGGAATTTTTTCTCCCGTAAATTTCCTTATGCTACGTCTCTCTTTTATACACTTTATAACATCCATAATGCTCTCCTCTTATAAATTGTCAAAAAACCGGTTTCTCAGTTATAAACTCTTCTTTCATTATACTATACTTCGATGTTTATGGCTATATCAAAAGCCCAATATCCCATTGATTATTTGATTTATCTCTCAGTTTTGTCTTCACATTTAATACTGAACAATTCAACTCTCTCATCTGCACCTGTATTTTTAATATTTTCTACCTTGCAGATTCTACAATTTACGTTCGGTTTTTTCCAGATTGAGCAAAAACTTTTTCCTATCCAAGCCTCCTTCATATCCTGTCAACTTTCCCCCTCCGCCTATTACTCTGTGACAGGGTAACAAAATAGCTATTTTATTCCTTTTCATGCTCTGTCCTACAGCTTGACTGCTCTTTTTATTTCCAACTTTTTCCGCAATTTCGCCATAAGTTCTCGTCTCACCATAAGGAATATTTTTCAACTCTTCATATGTGGACTTTCTAAACTCACTATTCTCATCTATACAAATTTCTACAGAAAACTCTTTGCGTTCCCCATGGAAGTACTCGCACAGCTCAAATGCCGCCTCTATAACCGTGCTGTGATCTGAATATTCTTCGTCTTTCGCTACAAATATCCTGAAATTGCAATGCACGCACAACTCTTGAAATCCCAAACTTTCAACATAATCTTTTTCTTTTTCCCAACTGTCTCTCAAATATGCGATTTCGGTTATCTCATTTCTATAACCTCGTATCCGCATATATCCAATCGGTGTTTCAATCACTGCCGTCTCAAAATTTACAACTTCTTTTCTATTCAACATACCAAACCTTCCGCTCTTTTTAATGTCAATTGCACAAAATGTATTCTACTAATTATATCAATTTTATCACACTTAGCCATATATATAAATTTTTTCTGTTTAAACCCTTTCATAAGTGATATACTATATATGTTATGTATAAATTTTTTAAAGGAGAATTTTATGAGAATTTTAGAGTCAGCTGAAAACTATTTGGAAACGATATTTATGTTGAGACGTAAAAGCGACTTTGTCAGAGCCATCGATGTTGCAAATCACCTATCTTTCACAAAAGCAAGCGTAAGTATAGCTCTCAAGAATCTGCGCGAACACGGCTACATTTCCGTCGAGCCCAGCGGAAATATAGTTCTTCTTCCGAGCGGTCTTGAAATTGCTGAAAAGGTTTTCGAGCGCCATCAGTTTTTATCTGTCGCTTTAATGCTTCTGGGTGTTGATGAAGAAACAGCAACCGGAGATGCTTGTAGAATCGAGCACGTAATTAGTGAAGAAACATTCCAAGCCATAAAAAAACACGTGGGAAAAATGTATAAAGGCAAGCCCATCAAGGATATGTTTTGATGATTTTGACCTGCCTGAAGATATTACAAAAACTAAAAAAACACCGGCCTTCATCCGTTAAATTTTCAGGGTTTAACGTTTGGAGGTCGGTTCATATTTAAATTTGTACGTCTCTTTTTTTAATTATTTCCCCTCATCTTTTAATTCATTCCATTTTAAAATCGCATCTAAATCTCCTGCTTTCCTGGCTTTTAGGAAAATCTTTCCTTCTACTGCTGCCAAATAGTATTCCTGAGCCGTAGATTTTTTAGTCAAAACTTTAGTCTTCTTACTTTTTATATTCATCGAAACTATTTCATCGGAAATACCGTCATCATTTGACCTATAGTTTTCGTAATAAACGGTTTCTCCATCGTAGTTAAATGCATTTGACTTGGTCTTTGCGTTTTTGCCAACCTCTGCCAGGGTCTCTTTGAATTTTCCCCCTTTAGTGTATTTATGAACGCCGAATTTATCTTTCACCGTACCCATGACCAGTATTTCATCTGCCGTTACAATCGCCTTTCCATCCTTTGGCAAATCCATAATTTTTTTCTCCTTCTTGCCATCCAATGACAGTTCGATCAGAACTTTGTTCTTCTTCTCCATTTTTTCTACATACAGATGATCACCGAAACTTCCAATCAATTTTCCGCCTTTATATACAGTTCCCGATGCGGTATTTGCCAACTTCCTGCTGGTCACCTTCATTGACACTATGTTGTAGTTGTCAGGGGATTCCAAATTTTCATCTCCTTGACCCGTCAAAATAGATGCGAATATATTATCTTTATTCACAACTACTTTGTCAGTATAAATTTCCGCAATTCTCTCTACTTTGAAACCTTCTGAGTTTGCCTTGCATATAGTGCTTATGCTCTTATCATAAAAATACAACTTCTCACCTACCGCATTTAAGTTGCTGAAATCTCCTTTTAATATTCTTCTCGGTTTTTTATCCTTTTTATCCTTTTTGTAAATTCCATCAGCACCTATGAAATAAATATTTCCGCTTTGTGAAGTGACCTCACCCCTATTTAGAGCGTTACCCATCGATATCCCGATTTGATTAAAATTGCTACCACATCCTGTAAATACCAATATACTCAATAAAATCACAGCTAATATTTTCGTTTTTTTCATAATACTTCCCATTTTTATCATCTCCTTGCATTATAAATTATACACCTCTGCAAATTTATAAAACTCAAAAATTAAAATATACACAAAATCTTAATACATGCCCAAGACACCCATAATACCTCTTATGAGCGGTAACATTATCCTTCCTGTAAATCCTGTCACCACAAATATCATAAGAATCATAAATCCGTTATTGTAGACTGTCCAATACCAAGGCTGTCTCCTTAAGTCAAATAGCTCTGTAACGATTGAAAAGCCGTCCAACGGTGGTATGGGCAATAAATTGAATATCATCAACACGATGTTTATGTATACGATGTAATAAATTATCAGCATCAAAATATCCGCACCCTGAAAAGTATAAGGATTTATATTTACTGCTAAAATTTTATATATCATGGTGAAAACAACAGCTATGAACAGATTCATAGTTACACCTGCAAACGATACCAGCAACTCATCTCTTTTCCTATGTTTGAAGTTATAAGGATTTATTTCAACAGCTCTTCCCCACCCGAAACCTGCTAAAAATAAAGTTGCGAATCCAAAAGGATCTATATGTGCAATCGGATTGACTGTCACTCTTCCTTGAATTTTCGGTGTCATATCTCCCAATTTATACGCAACTACCGCATGGGCAAACTCGTGGAAGCTAAGTCCTATTACTATTCCGGGTAAAGCGATAATCTGTCTGAAAATCCAATCTTTTATACTTCCGTTAAATCCTCTCATAGCAATGAAAATCATTAAAATTATCATGGCAAGTGTCGTGGTATTGTAGTATCTTCTCATTTCTTTCTCCTTTAAATCAAAACTTGTTTTGACGTCCGTTTAAAAGACGTCCGGTTCCTGATATTATCTACAATATATCTGATAGTATCCTGGATACCGCCTCTTTAATCCTAATCCAAATACCTCTCTGCTCATATAACTCTTTTGTTAAAAGATGACTTTTCCTTATGTCATCTTCAAAAATTGCCTCTAATTTCTTCGTCTCATCTTCATCGTATATGAATGCGTTAGCCTCGAAATTCAACCTAAAACTTCTCCTGTCAAAGTTCGCCGATCCAACTGTGGAAACTTCGCCATCTACCATCATGGTCTTTGCATGTAAAAAACCGTCATCGTAAATGTACACTTTACCGCCGGCATCTATTATCTCGGAAACGTACGAATATGTAGCCCAATACACGAAGAGATGATCTTGTATAGATGGAATCATCACTCTCACATCTACTCCTGTTTGAATTGCCATTTTCAGAACTTCCAATATCGGTTCATCCGGAACGAAGTATGGGGTCTGTATATAAATGTTCTTTTTCGCTGTGGTAATCATTTTCAGAAAGCCTCTTTTGATCTCCTCGTTTACGGTATCCGGACCACTTGAAACGATTTGAATTCCCACATTTCCTTCATTGGTTTCCGGTGTGAAAAACACCTCTTCCACACTGACTTCCTCTTCGCTGGCACTTCTCCAATCTAACAGGAACCTTGTATTTAAGTCAAATACACTGTCACCCTTTATCCTCATGTGAGTATCTCTCCAATTTCCGAATTTCTTTTTTCTTCCTATGTATTCTCGTGCTATGTTATATCCGCCTATGTAGCCTATACAGTTGTCTATAATTACTAATTTTCTGTGATTTCTATAATTTATCTTCGTATTCAGTACCTTCCATTTTGTCGGAAAGAATTCCGCATACAATCCTCCCGCTTTTTGTAATTTTTCCACAAGGTGCTTATTTATATTCCAAGAACCCAAAGCATCTACCAAAAGTCGGACCTTGACACCCTCTTTCGCTTTTTCTATGAGTTTCCTAAGCAGAGCATCTCCCAAGATATCTCTTTTTATGATAAAATACTCTATGTTTATACATTCGGTTGCATTTTCTATATCGGTAAATAAGCTATTCATTTTATTATGACCGTCTGTGAAAATCTCAATTTCATTGTTCTGCGTATAAAACGACATACCGTGAACCTGATTTAGGAGAATTAAATTTTTCCACTTTTCACCCGCTTTGTTATCAAACTGAAATTCACCTAACGTTATCGCCTCACTCTGATTCCCTGAGGAAGTTTTCATAAGAGCTTCCTCATTGTCATACAGCTTGAAAATCTTCTGTCTGGCAATATTCTGTGCAAATGCCATATACAGCAGAATTCCAACTCCCGGCACTAAAAACAACACCATTATCCACGCCAAAGTGGATGCCGGATCTCGCCTTTCCAAAAATATTATTACCAATGCCAATAGTATGTTTATAACGAATAAGGTGCTTAACATATTTCCTCCAATAAATGAGATATTCAATTTGTTTAGCCATAATTATTTCAATTTATCTCTTTCCTTCCCTGTATCGCCTTTAGAAGAGTTATCTCATCGGTAAATTCCAAATCTCCACCTACCGGAATTCCATGAGCCAGCCTGGATACTTTTACGTTGAAGGGCTGAACCAATCTGGATATGAACATCGCTGTAGCTTCACCTTCCACGTTGGGATTTGTAGCCAAAATAATTTCCTTTACATCGTTTTCATGTATCCTATTTAAGAGAGATTTTAGATTTATGTCATCAGGTCCTGTTCCTGCAATCGGTGATATGACACCGTTCAGAACATGATAAACACCCCTGAATTCCTTGATTTTTTCCATGGACATTAAATCCTTCGGACTTTCCACAACGCATATGACATCCTGCTCTCTGCGACTGTCCAAACAGATGCTGCATTTTTCTTTATCCGTCAAATTGCCACAAACACTGCATTCTCTTATATTATTTTTGGCATCTATAATTGCATTGGATAGTTTTTCAGCCTCCTCACTGCTTTTTTGCAGTATGTTAAATGCCAATCGCTGTGCCGTCTTATTCCCTATTCCCGGCAATTTTGCAAGTTCATTTATCAATTTTGTAAATTCTCTGGGATAATAATTCATCGATCTTCCTCTTTTTATTTTTCATTTTTCGATCTCGTATATGCCTCTTCCGGCTTTATAACAATCCCGGAGGCAATCCCAAACCACTGGTCAACTTACTCATCTCACTATTCGACAATTCTTCAGCTTGCCTTATTGCCTCATTAGTCGCTGTCATGATTAAATCCTGCAACATTTCTATATCGTCGGGATCCACTATCTCCCTTTCCAAAACTATCGCTTTTATCTGCTTATCTCCGGTGATTGTAACAGACACAGCCCCGCCTCCTGAAGTTGCGGTAATCTCCTTTTCATTTATCTCCGCCTGCATTTCTTCCATCTGTCTTTGCATCGCCTGAACCTGAGCCATCTGCTGTTTCATATTTCCTCCGGACATTCCCTGCTTTTTAGGCTTTTTTCCCGCTCTCATATTTCTTCCCATTTCTATTTCCTCCTGTGTTCATTATTCGTAAAATGCTCTCATTTTATAATTTTATATCAAATTAACACTATTGCTTTTAGTCTGTAATTCTTACATCTATGCCGAAAAGTTCTCCGGCTTTTTTTGCAGTCTCCTCCACATCGACTCTTTTCTCTTGCTTTTCATCCAACAGTATCACTCTGAGGTTTTCTCCTGTTACTTCAAGGAGTATCTTTTGAAGCAAGTTTTTCTTCTCCTCTTCTTCTAAAAATTTTTTAACGGTATTATTTTGATATACGACATGTATCTCTCCGTTTTTCATTTTTTTGGAATAAGTATACTTTAAAATCGCCATACTTGGGCTCTGCTCCTTGGCTATTTTAACCGTCTCATTCCAAATATAATCCACATCCGGCAACAAACCTTCCGCCTTTTCCTCCGAAGGACCTTTGACGCTTTCATTTTGCAATTTCATATTTTTATACTCATGAGAAAGGGTGCTTCTTCCATTATCGCCACCACTATCTGTCGACTCTTTTTTTGGGGAAGGTTCGCTCTTTATCGCTTCACTCTGTCTTGTATCTTTCAAAGGATTATCGATAACATCGTCGTCTAAAATTTTTTCGTTTTTCATTGCCGTGTTTTCTTTTGCACACTGACTATCCGCCGACATTTTGCGATATATGTTTCCCGTGTGGCTTTCAGGGAACCTCTCTCCCGTCACCTTGCTGTGAACCCTTCCAAATTCAGCAGAAAGTTTTACACATGCAACTTCCAACAAAATCCTCGGTTGAGTCGTCGTCATCATATTTCTGCTGACCTTAGCCAACTCCAAGATGATTTTATCGATCTGTTCCAAGTCGATTTGATGGCTTTGTTCCTTGATTCTATCAGCGTTTTCTACAGACATGTTCAAAGTGTTCTCAGGATGCTTTACATACTTTGCCAGAAGTAAATTTCTATAGTGATTTATCATTCCCATGAGAATTTGTCTCGAATCCTTGCCTTCGTGCAAAGCGGTGTCTATCAACATCAAGATCTCTTCTATATCCCCTCGCATAATCCATTTTGTCAAATCGATATACCATTCTTCTCCTACTGCACCGATGGAATCCAAAACATCTTTTCTCGTGATTTTTCCGCTTCTTCCGGAAATGCACTGATCGAGCAACGTCAAGCCGTCTCTGACTGATCCGTCTGCATTTGCAGCAACCAGTTTAAGTGTTTCTTCGGAAATATCTATCTGTCTGTTTTCACAAATCTCTCTCATTCTTTCCACCAGATTCTCTTCCGAAACCCTTCTGAAATCCATTCTCAAACATCTCGACAGTATAGTTTGCGGAAGTTTTTGCGGCTCCGTAGTCGCTAAAATGAAAATCACATTCTCCGGTGGTTCTTCCAAAGTCTTTAAAAATGCGTTAAACGCTTCTCTTGAAAGCATGTGCACCTCATCTATTATGTACACTTTTTTCTTTCCCACCGCAGGTGGAAATATAACGCTTTCTCTCAGTTGTCTGATATCTCCGACACCGTTATTTGAGGCTGCATCTATTTCTATCAAGTCGATAAACGTTCCGTTTTTTATGGACATGCAATTTTCACACACTCCGCAGGGCTTGTCCTCCGAAAGACAGTTTACCGCCTTTGCCAGCAATCTAGCCGTGGTGGTCTTTCCTGTTCCCCTCGTTCCACAGAACAAATATGCATGACTTACACTATCCGTATCCACTTGACTTTTTAAAATTTTAATTATAGTTTCCTGACCCAAAACTTCCTTAAAAGTTTCGGGTCTATACTCTCTATATAAGACCTGTTGCATGTCTTTCTCCTCTAAATAAAAATTGCCTGTTGGCAACCCCACAAAATGAATTCAGGCTTTGCTGTGGCACATAAGGTGCTCTGCTTATTGCTGCTTCCTTCCGGACCTGACAAGGTTCACAGACTCTTATTGCACAGGACCCAAACTCTTTGTAGGGTTGCCAAAAGGCAATTTATAACGTGACTTATATTATAATTTATAAATTGCCGTTAAGTCAATAGTTTATATCTCTTTATGTATTACTTTATATATTTCATCTTTTTCAGGTGGCTCTATTTTCTCCAAATCCCCGTTTTCTCTCTCAATTTTCATACCTTTAGTTCCTTCTGTTATACTGCCGATCTCAGTGCATAAGATTCCTCTTGCTCTCAGTTTTTCGATTATTACATCCGCTTTTTCTCTCTTTGCTACAACCAGCATTGAACCGCTTGAAATGAGTCTAAGACAATCTATTTTGAATATTCGTGAAATTTTTTCGGTAATTTCCAAAACCGGAATGCTCTTCTCTTTCACAGTGCATCCGAGTCCGATCAGTGAACACGTTTCCCATACAGCTCCTAAGACACCGCCCTCGGTCACATCGTGCATTTTACAGAAACCCTCCCTGCCTATTATTATACCTTCTTCTACCACGCTTACTCTATCCAAGAGAAGTCGTCCTTGTCTGATTTCATCGTCGCTTAAAACTTCTCTGCATTTTCTCTCAAAATCTCCTATTATGATTCCTGTGCCTTCTATCCCTGCGTATTTTGTCATCAATATCACATCACCGACTTCCGGAATATCCTCACGATAAACTTCCGTTTTTCCTATAGCTGTAGATACTATTACAGGCTTGTTCACCGCCTTTGTAACTTCCGTATGTCCACCAATTATGTCAACTTTGAGTTTCTCAGCCGTTTCACCTGCCTGTCTCATTATGGTTTCAAGTTCTCCTTGACTCGTCCCGTAAGGAAGCATTATAGCCAACATAATACCCACAGGACGCACTCCGTTGCTCGCAATATCGTTGCAAGTTATATGTATTGCTATTCTGCCTATGTCTTTTACTGAAGCTGTTATAGGATCGGTGGACATAACTGCATGATTTCCCTCAGTGGATAAAACTGCACAATCTTCACCTATACCTGGTCTTACGATTACATCTTCGCTTTTATACTTTATGTTATCGAACACTATGCTCTGTAACAGGCCGCTTTCCACTTTGCCCAAATCAAGAATTTTATCTTTTTCAATATCGCTATAAATCGTATTATCCATAATGACCTCTTGCCCAAAATTTTGCGGTTATTTTATCATCCGTGCAAATTCATCTTCTGAAATTATAGGAATTCCCAGCTCTTTTGCCTTTTTATTCTTTGACGATGCGGAATCGATATCGTTGTTAATAAGAAAATCGGTATTGCTGCTTACATTCCCCGTCACCTTTCCTCCGTTGGCTTCAATTGCACTTTTCAACTCATTCCGATTTTTGTATATGTGAACGTTTCCAGTTATTACAAAAGTCTTTCCCCTTAAATCACCGTCTGTCAAACCTTGAGGTTCAACGTCGAATTCCACTATATCTAGAAGTTTTTCAACGCTTTTTTTATTTTCATCATCATGTAAAAAATCGACAAAAGCATTTGCCACCACTTCACCGATACCGTCAATTTGCATCAGTTCTTCTGCGGAAGCATTCTGAATTTTTTCCCAGTTATTATCAAAGTGTCTGGCTATCAATTTTCCGTTGGCAACTCCGATTCCACTGATTCCCAGCGCATAGATAAATTTTGCAACTGTAACTTTCTTAGATTTTTCCACAGCATTCACCAAATTATCAAAAGATTTTTCTCCAAAACCCTCCATGGAAGTTATTTCAGCTTTGTAGTTCTTAAGATAAAATATGTCCGGCAGCGTCTTAATCAATCCCATTCCTATAAACTTTTCCAACGTGGCCTCGGACAAATTCTCAATATTCATAGCATCTCTGCTTACAAACAAGCTAAACGATTTTATTCTCTTTGCAGGGCATAACCTATTGCTGCAAAATAAAGTTTCCACGCCCAAATCCGACTTTAATTCAACTCCATAATCACATGCCGGACATGTTTCAGGCAAAACTACTTCTTCATCTGTTTTCGATAAATTTTCTTCTATCTGTGGTATTATCATATTTGCCTTGTAAACTTTTATCCTGTCTCCAACTTTTAGGTTTAGTTCCTTCAAAATGCTGACGTTGTGAACAGAAGCCCTGGATACGACGGTCCCCTCAAGTTCCACAGGATTAAATCTCGCAATAGGGTTTATCAGACCCGTCCTTGAAGGACTCCAGATGATCTCCTCCAGCACGGTTTCCATCATATCATCTTTCCATTTGAAAGCTATGGAATTTCTCGGGAATTTAGCAGTGCTGCCGAGAGAATCTCCGTAGGCTATATCATCGTAAATCAGTACCAATCCATCTGACGGAACATCGTATTCTGCAATTCTTTCACTGAAATCTTTCACTGTATCCTCTATGTCATCAGTTGTCACCTCTTTATACTCAACTACCTGAAATCCCATTTTTTCAAGCCATGATAGCTGGTTTTTCTTTGAATTTTTCCAAATCTCATCCAAGTTTACAAATTCTTCATCCAAAATTTTTTTATACTCCGCCTTTTCCAGTGAAAAACAGTCGAAGTTGACATTTCTGTGCGCCGTGATTTCACTATTTAGCTGCCTGACCGATCCGCTGCATAGATTTCTGGGATTCTTATATTTGGCATCGAATTCCGGAATTTTTTGATTGATCTTATCAAAGTCGGAATACTTTATAAAGGCTTCTCCTCTAATTACCAATTCTCCTTTAAACGGAATCCTCTTCGGTAAATTTTTAAAAGTTTTGGCATTGTTCGTTATCACTTCTCCTATTTCACCGTTTCCACGTGTTACAGCCTTTACGAGCTCTCCTCCCTCATAGGTCAATACCACAGTAAGTCCGTCTATTTTCCACGACAAAAGTCCCTTTTGATTTCCAAGCCACACCTTCAATTCCGCAATGCTCTTGGTCTTATCTAAGGACAGCATTCTCTTTTCATGAGCTTCTTTCGGCAACTGCTGTACAGTCTCATATCCCACTTTTACTGTAGGGCTGTCATTGAGAGTTATTCCCGTTTCATTTTCCAACTCTACAAGCTCGTCATACAGTCTGTCATATTCAAAATTCGACATTATCTCAATATCATTTTTATAGTATGCCTCTGATGCGGCATTCAATTTTTTCGTCAGTTCTTTAATTTTCTCAATTTTATTCATCGTCACTTACATCTTCTTTATAGGTGCTATTCCTACAGCCAGTTTCTTCACACCGTTTCCTACAAACTCTACCCTGATAATCTTAGGAGTAACCTCCAAAACTACTCCTTCTCCAAACTTACCGTGAATGACTCTATCTCCTACTTCAAAATGCTCATCATGCACAAGTTTTTTCTTCATTTCGCTTTTTGCTTTAATGTGATTTTGGAATTGGTAATCTCCCGATATCGGATCGTATCTGCCATCCAAGTACCTCGTTGATCCCGTTTTAGCCCCTACGCTTCCCGACTTATACACTCCGTCTCCTGCCAAAAGTTTCGGATTTATCTCTCTCATGAATTCCGATTCTCTGGTAGCATTTACTTTTCCGTATAAAAGTCTGCTCTCCGCACTGGTCATCCACAATCTCCTTTTAGCTCTGGTCATACCCACATAGCAGAGACGTCTTTCTTCTTCCATCTGTGAAATGCTGTCTCTACTTCTCCAGCTCGGGAAGAGTCCATCTTCCATTCCGGGCATAAATACATATGGGAACTCTAACCCTTTGGCACTGTGCATAGTCATAAGTGTAACTGCATTGGCTTCGCTATCGTGATTGTCCACATCGGATAAAAGCGCTAACTTTTCCAGGAATTCATCGAGTTCCAATTTAGAATCCCTGTTTTCAAATTCGTAGATTACGGATTTGAATTCCATCAAATTTTCAATTCTACCATCGGCTTCTGCAGTTCTCTGGTCTTCCAATGCTTTTAAATATCCGGACTTTATGAGCAGCCCCTCATATATATCTGAAACTCTCAGGTTTTCCTTTTCTTCACTATATTCCCTTATGATTTCTAAAAATTCATTCATACCTCTCGATGCCTTACCGCTCAGCGTATCGGCTATCGCTTCACTTTCCACATACTGAAAAATACTCTTCTCGCAGTAGTTTGCCACAGATTTAATCTTGTCCATCGTAGCTTTTCCTATGCCTCTCTTCGGAGAGTTTACCACTCTGTCAAAAGCTATATCATCCATGGGATTTGCCACGAGTCTCATATATGCTATCATATCTTTGATTTCCATTCTGTCGTAGTATCTCAGCCCGCCTATGACTCTATAAGGAATTCTCCTCTGTGCCAGTGAATCTTCAAAATTTCTGGATTGTGCATTAGTTCTGTACAAAATGGCAAAATCTCTATAATTTTCCCCTTGTTGCACCATGTATCCTATTTCCTGTGCGATATAACCTGCTTCTCTATAATCGGATTCCAATCTGTGATATTGAATTTTTTCACCTTGTGAAGCATCCGTCCACAATTTTTTTCTTTTTCTCTGTTTATTGTTTGAAATTACACTATGAGCAGCCTCCAATATGTTTGCTGTAGAACGATAATTTTGCTCCAGCTTGACGACTTTAGCCTTTGGAAATTCCTTTTCAAAATTCAGAATATTCCTTATATCAGCTCCTCGCCATTGATATATGCATTGATCATCATCTCCCACTACACAGATGTTCCCATATTTCTTCGCCAGCAAACTGATCAACTTGTATTGCAATTGATTGGTGTCCTGATACTCATCGACCATTATGTATCTGAATCTCTCCTGATATTTTTCGAGCACATCGGGATTTTCCTTCAGCAATCTCACAGCATTCAATATCAGATCGTCAAAATCCATGGCGTTATTTCTGCTTAAAATTCTTTCATATCCTCTGTAAACTTTTGCAACTGTCTCATCTCTGAAATCTCCGGCGTTTTCCTCAAATTCACGAGGTCCTATTTCCTGTTCCTTCGCCTTGCTTATATTTGATAATATGCTGTTCGGTGTGAACTTCTTTTCGTCTATCTCATACTCTTTCAACAAATTTTTCACTATCGACTTCTGATCGACCGGATCGTACACCGCAAAAGAATTTGTGTATCCCAATCTATCTCCGTCCATTCTCAACATTCTAAGACATGCAGCATGAAATGTCATTATCCACATCCTGCTGTTGGATCCCAGTATTTCCTCTACTCTTTCCTCCATTTCTCTCGCTGCCTTATTGGTGAATGTAACTGCTAAAATATTGTAAGGAGATACTCCTTTTTCATCTACCAGGTATGCTATTCTCCTGGTCATCGTGCTGGTTTTACCGCTTCCGGCACCTGCCAAAATAAGCAATGCTCCCTCGGTATACATTGCCGCTTCTCTTTGTTTATCATTCAAATTTTCTAAATATTTCATACGTACAATTTTAACATAATCTCAAAAAATTGTCTATTTCATACAAATATAAGATATTGTTTACATTGTGGGCTTTTCAGACATTTTATCTGTCAAAAATATTGTATTACTGTCATGATATACAACTTTGACTTACGAAAGGCATAGGTTATGCTTCAAAGAAACGGCATCATACTGATTTCACAGCGCCCACTCTATCTATCATCAACTGCTTTTTATTGCAATTTCATCGTTGATCCCTTATTTTTCATCTTTTGCAAATAAAAATTAAGTCTCTGTTTTATCTCATTTTTTAATTATAAAGTTATAATGTCAACCTATACAATATATACGGTTGACATTTTCTTTTTTTACCATTACAATGGTTCTAATTCAATCTGAAAATAATGAATTGGAATAGGAGGAATTCAAAATTATGAGCATTGTTCAGTCGCTGTACAACAAGGTGGTTAGAAATGAAGATATTACAAAGACGGAAGCACTCCGATTATATTCACAACCCCTTGCTGAGCTCTGTACCGCAGCAGATGAAATACGTAAACTTTTCTGCGAAGACAATTTTGATATTTGCACAATTTTCAGTGCTAAAAGCGGAAACTGCAGCGAGAACTGTAAATTCTGTGCTCAATCATCCCATAGCATCACATCTGTCAATACATATTCTCTACTTTCTGACGATGAAATCGTCAATCAAGCTAAAAAGAATTATGAAGATGGTGCTCCACGCTATTCCATAGTGACTTCCGGAAAATCCCTATCCGATATTGAAGTAGATCAAATGTGTAACACCATTGAAAGAATACGCAAAGAAGTAGGTATATCCGTATGTGCATCTTTCGGTCTTTTAAGTGAACATCAATATCGTAAACTTAAAGATGCCGGTGTCTCAAGAGTTCATAACAATCTCGAAACATCGCCTCAATATTTTCCAAACATCTGTACAACCCACACTTTTCAGGATAAAATAAATGCGATAAAGGCTGCTCGCTCTGTCGGTCTGACTGTGTGTAGCGGTGGTATAATGGGGCTTGGAGAAACCGTGAAAGATAGAATTGATATGGCTTTGACTTTGCGTGAACTCAAAATAGAAAACATTCCTATCAACATACTAAATCCCGTTCCGGGAACTCCTTTTGAGAATAACAAAATACTTTCTGTGTGCGAAGTACGGCGCATAATCGCTACCTATCGATTTATGATTCCACGAGGAGAAATACGGCTGTCCGGTGGTAGAGGCAATATGCCCGATAGAGGAATATCCTGTTTCACTTCCGGTGCAAATGCTGCAATTTCAGGTCAGCTTCTCACAACTTCCGGAATTACATTAAAATCAGACCTTGAAGTTATAGAAAAACTCGGATATAAAATGACTTGTAGACAAAAAAATAAACTCTCATAATGACTCAAAGCCTCATAGAGAGTGTTTGGAGTTCTGAAAAAGTTTTGCACATAATCTTAAAATTTATGACATCCTATATCATCGTGTAAACCTCTTTTCTATATTTTACAGATAAATTTTATTTTTTTTATACGCTCCATACTTATATTCAAGTTCTTCTTTATGGTAAATAAAGCCTGCATCTACAAATGACTTGGCATTTTCCGGACATCTTTTAACGCAGGCGCAACATTTCATGCATATTCCTGTAACATTGCTCACATCATCTCGATCTATAGCTCCTGTCGGGCATATTTCGGCACATATCTTGCAGTCCGTGCATTTTGATTCATCGGTTACAGGTTTTACTTTTCTGATATCTATGGACTCTCCATATCTGTCCCTTGGCATATAATGTTTTCTGTATGGCTTTCTCATGCCTCGAATCACAGTCTTCATCGGTAATTCTCCTTTTTGAATCTTCGCACATATTTTTTTTGAAAATTCCATCGCTGACTGTAAATCCGATTCATCGGGTCTTCCCTTGGCTAATATTTTTGAAAAGCTGTGCTCTCCCACAAACGCACCGCAACCGATTATGCGGACTCCCATTGAACTCATCAAATCTCGCAACTCCACCAATCCATCATCAAAATTTCTATTTCCGTATAAAACTATTGCAACGCCGATGGAATTTTTTATTCTGAGCTGCTTTAGGTATTTTACAAATAAATTAGGAACTCGTCCTGCTATCACAGGCATTCCGAATATGATTAAACTTTCATTCAAATCGTTTAATCTCTTCCTTATGCTCGGATTTGCAAAGTTATATGACTCGAAGGGCAATTTGAGAAATTCACCTGCTGTCTTGCCCATTTGCTCACATATCTTTTTAGTCGTTTCCGTGGCACTGAAATAGTAGGCACAAACCTTTTTTATCTTTATCCTTTTTCTACAGATCTCAGATGAAAATAAGTGCCAACCTCTAAGAGTACGTCTGTTATCTTCGGTATTTTTTACAGAGACCTTCTTCATATGTCATATCCTTTTATTTTTCTGTGATATTCCAACGCTTCTCTACAATTTTTATCTATTTCATTCTCCAAGTCGGCGAATGAATCAAATTTTCTTTCATCTCTGAGTTTTGTCACAAATTCAACTTTTATTTCCTTACCGTAAAGTTCCCTATCGAAATTGAAGATATGCGTTTCTATGTTTTTTACATATTCCCCTATTGTTGGTTTATTTCCAACGTTAGTAATGCTCGGATACGATATGTTATCGTATATGCAAACGGTTATATAAACTCCATTTGGAGGAGAGACCATAGAGTCGTCTATATTCATATTCGATGTGGGAAATCCGAATTTTTTACCCAGCTTATTTCCCACTACAACTTCACCTTTTATCGCATACGGTCGACCCAAAAGTGCTTCACACCCTTCCATATCTCCCAATGCGATCTTTTCTCTAATCAATGTTGAGCTAACCACATTTCCATTTACTTTAAATGCTTCCGCCACATGCACTCCGAAGTTTTTTTTCATCCCTTCGGATATTAAAAGCTGAACATTCCCCTCCGCTTTCCTTCCGAAATGATAATTAAATCCGCATAAAACCTCTCTCATGTTCATTTTTTGCACCAATATGTGATCTATGAAATCGACCGGCTCCATGTACATTATATCCTCGGTAAACGGAACGTTAAAAACATAGTCGATTCCAAGTTCTTCTATGATTTTCAGTTTATCTTCCATGTACAGTATCCCTTTTACATTTTTCTTACTCTCCATGAGATTTCGCGGATGATTTGAAAATGTAAATACTGCGCTCTTATAGCCTTCTCCTTTTGCGTCGTAAACCGCTTTTTTAATAATCGCCTGATGTCCCAGATGAATACCGTCAAAATTTCCTACGGCGACGGCTGTAGGTTCTATGTTGTTAATTTCTTCCATCGATTGAAAAATTTTCATATACCAATCCTTAATTTTAAACTCCTATTTCATATTGCTATGTTCTTCCATCTTCTGCAAGCCGACATCAAATACTTTATCCGGCATCAATATTCCCTTTTCCACTCTGCCTATTCCTAAAAACATATTTTCAAAATATACTCTGTAAAGATTCTGTGGAAGGATTTTATCTCCGATTTTCCCTTCAATTGTGTTATCAATTTTATTTTCAACTTCATCTTTCTCAATGAAGATACCTTCATCACCTGATTTTATCCGTTTAAGCAAATTTGTCTTTTTGCCGTTTACAAAATCTCGTGAAAATTTTAAATTTAAATTTATCCTATCGAAACCGTACAGAGGAAAATCCGTATCTATGAGGATTTTCATAATATCCCTTTGTTCCATTTCACGAAATTTCTCTATATTTATAGCTTGCTCTATTTTAAATCTTCCGCTGGCTGTTCTTCTCAGAAAGTTCATAGTCCCGACAGTTCCCAGCTCATCGCTGATATCCTCACAAAGAGTTCTTATATAGGTTCCTTTTGAGCACACTACCTTGAGTTTCATACCGAATATCTTTTGTAGATTATCTTTCGAAAATTCCAAATCCGTCAGCTCTATATTTTTTATCCGCACTTTTCGTGATTTTATCTCGATTTCCTGTCCCGCTCTAGCGTACTCGTACAATTTCTTTCCATTGACTTTCAACGCTGAAAACTTCGGTGGAACCTGTTCGATTTCTCCCAAGAAAGATTTCAGCACATCTGCTGTTTCTCTCTGAGTTTTCTCGGGAAGTTCTTTTTTTTCTATCACATTTCCCCAAATGTCCGCCGTATCCGTTTTAATTCCAAACCGTATTCTGCACACATATTCTTTCCAGTCATGGTCAGTGTAGTCCATCAGCCTCGTAGCCGTCCCTATGCAAATTGGAAGAACTCCCGTTGCCATTGGATCCAAAGTTCCTGTATGGCCTACTCTTTTAACGCCTGTCTTTTTCCTTACCAAACTCACGCAATCGTGAGAAGTCCAATTTTTCGGCTTATCTATCAAGATAATTCCATGTTTTCCTTCAAATAGGGAAGTCTCCTTTTTCATTTCTCTATTGTATCCATCTGTATTCATATTAACACTTTCTCAATACCTAAATGACTTATCCGATCTCAGTACGCCGCTCATTTCACATATTAGCTTTCCTGCAGTCTAAAACCGATTCCAGCTGCTTTCTAACAAATTCAACGGCTTCATTCATCGGCATATCGAGGGAAAAGCCTGCGGCTTTTCGGTGTCCACCGCCACCTGATCTTTGAGATATTTTCGCAACGTCCACGTCGTTTTTTGCTCTCAAGGATACCTTGATATCGCCTTCTTGCCGTTCTTTTAAAAATGCAGCAACTTCCACTCCGTCTATGGATCTCAGAGCGCTTACCACTCCTTCGCTGTCGTCAATTTGAGCATCTCTAAATTTCAGCATCTCCTGCGTAACGTACGAAATGCACCCTTTTCCGCTTGAGAACAACTCCAACCTGCCTATTATATCGCTTTGCAACAGCAATCTGCTGACAGGTGAAGTTTCGTAAATTTCGACGCTCACGTCATTGTAATTATCTCTTATATCATACAGCTTGGCAACTATTTCATGAGTCAATTTTCTGGTATTGCTGTACTGAAAATTTCCGGTATCGGTAGTAATTCCCGCAAAAATAGACTTTGCTATCTCTTCGGTAATCGCAATTCCATTCTCTACCAGTACTCCATATATTATCTCCGCCGTTGCAGCCGCTTCAGGATCTATATAATTGTAATCGCAAAACGGCTCAGTGGTTTTATGATGATCTATACACATGGTTATCTTACCGTTTTTAAACAGAGACTCTCTCTTTGGAAATCTGGTAAAATCTCCACAATCAACACAGATGGAAACATATCCGTTCTTTTTCTCATCGTCTAAATAGCTGTCTCTCCAATGGAAATTCTCTGATGATTGTTCAAATTCATCGAAAAATATCATCATAGGAAAATCGTCTTCTCTATCCCAATCCAAAAATTTCAGATTTCTTGCGACTTCATCCTCTACTGCAATATACGCCTTCTTATTCAAATTTCTCAGAGCTTTACACAATGCTGTTCCTGTTCCCAAAGTATCCGCATCTCCTGAAATATGTGTGAATATTATGAAGTTTTTCTCTTCTCTCAACACCTCTCCAAGCTCTGCAAACGTGTTATTCTTCATCTTTGTGTACCTGCTCTATCAACTCGTCTATACGTCTTCCATAATCCAAAGACTTATCGTATTTGAACAAAAGCTCGGGAATATGTCGAATCTTTACATGTTTTCCTATTTCTCTTTTGATTATTCCCTTGGAATGTTCCATAGCTTCAATCACATCTTTCTTCGCCTTCTCAACATTCAAGTTGTCCATATCCCCCACGGGTAGATACGACATATATAAAGTGGCATAGCTTCCGTCCGCAGATACATCCACTCCGGTAACCCCAACCATTCCCGTCATCAACCTCGGGTCCTTCAACTGATGAATCAAAAGTTCGCTTGCAACCTTTCTAATTTCTTCTCCAAGCCTACCAGCTCTGTATCCTCTGCCCATAAGCTCTCCTTTCCAATCATTTCTGTATCATTCTCTCCCTTTCGCATTTCAATAAAAATCGATCATACACCTCTACATTACTTTTTCACCGAAAATGCATTTTTCAATCTAAAAAATACCGATAGTTGCAGTTATATTATAACAAGCGTGGTGCAACATTCATACCACGCCGTTATCCGTTCACATTCTATTGTCTTTCAACTTCTTCCATTTGGAAGCATTCGATGACATCTCCCTCTTTGATATCATTATAATTTTCTATGCCTATACCGCATTCATATCCTTGCGTAACTTCTTTTGCATCGTCTTTGAATCTCTTTAGAGAAGATATTTTCCCCTCATGAATCACTATACCGTCCCTTACGATTCTCACTTCGGCATTTCTAATCACCTTACCGTCTGTTACATATGCTCCACCTATGGTTCCTACGCCGGGAACTCTAAAGGTTTCTCTGATTTCAACCTGACCGAGAACCACTTCCTTGAATTCAGGATCAAGCATACCTTTCATAGCATTTTCAACGTCATCTATGATATTATAAATCACTCTATAAGTTCTGATTTGAACCTTTTCTCTGTCTGCCATGCTCTGAACTCCCGTTGAAGGTCTTACGTTAAAACCTACGATTATAGCTCCTGCCGTACTTGCCAATGTGACGTCGGATTCCGTAATAGCTCCTACTCCTGAATGAACTATCCTAACTCTAACCTCATCGTTAGACAATTTCTCCAGCGAAGATACTACCGCACCTACAGAGCCTCTAACATCGCCTTTTACGATAAGATTAAGGTCTTTAACTTCTCCTGCCTTTATTTGACTGAACAACTCTTCCAGAGTTGAGCTTGAATTTCTTGCCAGAACTTCTTCTCTTAGTTTTTGCTTTCTCTTTTCAGCTATTTCTCTAGCCAATTTGTCGTCTTTTACCACATGAAAATCGTCTCCAGCCGCCGGTACTTCCGTCAAACCTAAAATCTCAACTGCTGTTGCCGGTCCCGCCTTTTTAATCGCAGCGCCCTTGTAGTCTGTCATAAGCCTGATTCTGCCGGCAGTATTTCCTGCTACCAAACTCTGACCTGACTTGATGGTTCCATTGGTAACCAGCAGTGTTGCCACCGGTCCCTTCGCCTTATCCAATCTCGCCTCTATTACCGTACCCAAACCTAATCTCTTCGGATTGGCTTTCAATTCCAGAACTTCCGCCTGCAATAATATCATTTCCAAAAGATTTTCTATTCCTTCGCCCGTTTTTGCCGATACCGGAACGCTTATAACATCACCGCCCCAATCTTCTACCAATATACCGTGTTCCGTTAAATCCTTTTTAACTGCATCAGGATTTGCACCCGGCTTATCCATCTTGTTAATTGCAACTATTATAGGTACCCCTGCTGCCTTGGCGTGACTTATGGATTCAATGGTTTGCGGTTTTACCGAATCATCTGCTGCAACTACCAGAATGGCTATATCTGTTATATTCGCCCCTCTTGCACGCATAGCTGTGAACGCTTCATGTCCCGGCGTATCCAAAAATACGATTTTATGACCTTTTAACCTGACTTCTGAAGCTCCGATATGCTGAGTTATTCCTCCTGACTCCTGAGCGGTAACATTAGTTGCTCTAATAGCATCTAACAAAGAAGTTTTACCGTGATCGACATGACCCATGACAGTAATAATAGGTGGCCTTCCTACTAAATCTTCCGGATTATCCTCAAAATCTTCAATACCTTCTTCATAGGAATCCTCTTCAACGTTTCCTATGTGCACTGTTATTCCAAGTTCCTCACTCAAAATCAAAACGGTATCTTCGTCCAGATTAGCGTTGATATTGGTCACAATTCCCAATTTCATCAATGTCATTATTACGTTGGAAACGGAAACTCCCACTTGCTCACAATATCCCGCCACGGTTATTGGAACGTTGATAACTTTCGCTCCATCCGGAACTTCAACGATGGTTTCTTCTATTTCCACTTCCTTAACTTTTTGCTTTTGGTGTTTTTTCTTTATTTTCTTCTCAAGTGACTTTTCACCATAATGATTGGCATCCTGCCTGTTTCTGCTCTTGCCTCTTCCGCCGTCCATAGCTCTTCTGTCATCTCTGTCTCTGTCCCTATCCTTATCTTTTTTCTTGGATTTCCTCTTAGAGTCCTTTCCTTCGCTCATAGGAGCAGCCACATCCATGGTATTTCTCTGGAAGTCTCTTTCTCTTCTGTCCGGTCTTCCTTGACCATCGCCACCTTTTCGGTCTCTGCCGGATCTATTTCCCGCATAGCCGTCCTTATTCTTTCCTCTGTTCCTATCTTTTTCTTTTCTGCTGTTATCTCTGGAATTCTTGTCAGACTTGTCTTTAATTTTCTTACTTGAATTGTTCTCTTTTTCAGCTTCTCTTTGAGCCTGTCGTATCTCTTCTTCCTTCCTTATATCTTCTGCTTTTTTCACAATTTTAGGGCGTCTAATACCTGTCGAATCGCTATCATTCATCCGGGTTTTGACAACATCATCGCCTTTTTTCTTCTCTTTTATGTCGACATCCGTCAAAGGCTCACCCTTGTTCATGCCATCTCTTTTTTTCAGCTCTTTTTCCGACTCCATCTGTGTCTCATTGACCTTAGCATCCTTCTCTTCTTTTTCTTTTTTCGTTATAGGCTTTCCTATAGGTCGTTTTCTGCTTTCCACCTCAGCTTTTGTTATAGGTTTACCCAAAGGCGTCCTTTTTACCTGATTTACCACGTTGTTTTTCTCATTTCCCATTTTTTCCGTGCTGTCGCTACTGTTCGCAAAATCATTTTCTATCATTTGAGCATCTGCCTGAGATAGGGAACTGTTAGCGGCCTTTGCCACTATTCCCAATTCCTTAGCTTTGGAAACTACTTCTTTGCTGGTCCTTCCCAGTTTCTTTGCCAACTCACTCACTTTTATTGTCATTAGAAAACCTCCTTTTCTATTGACTTATCACTGTCAATTTCTTTCACTATAATATCTGCAAAATGTTCATCGATTACAGCAAATGCTATTTTGCCACATGTACCTGTCATCTTTGACAAAATATCACCCGTCCGGTATATTCTGTATCTCACTTCGTTTTTCTCAGCTTTACCAATTAGTTTCTTCATAGTATTATCACTTGTGTCGCCGGCGATTATCAGGAGCTTAACCTGGCCTTTCTCCATGTGTTTAATACATGTATCGGTTCCTGTTACCAAATTTTTCGACTTTCTGGCAAATCCCATATAACTTGCTAGCTTACTCATTTTTTTCTTTCCTTATTTTTTCTCTCAGCCAATTTTCTTCTTTTTCGGGAAGCTGTTTTCCATATGCTCTATAAAAACTTTTTCTTTTTACCGCTCTGTCAAGGCACTGTTCATTTTTGCAAAGATACACTCCTCTTCCCATAGCTTTGCCGTCTATATCTACTTTTATCTCATCGTTATGGCAACTTATTCTGAAAAGCTCTTCCTTATTTTTTGATATGTTACATCCCACACATTTCCTCATAGGATAGGGGGTTTTATTTCTCCTCGTCATGCTGTACTTCCACAATCTCTATCTCTTCATCATCTTCTTGCCGAGAATCGCCATCTTCTGAAATCTCATAGCCAATCTCTTTCGATGCTATGTCATCCTCCTGAACTTCATCTGCTTTCTGTTCCTCTGTCGTTACTTCGGCTTCCTGTGAATTATCAAATTCTTCTGACTCCGCATCCGACTCTTCAATTGCATCATCCGCCGTCATAGCACTGATACTTTTAATATCTATTTTCCAACCGCTTACTCTAGCTGCAAGTCTGACATTTTGACCCGATTTACCTATCGCCAATGATAATTGATCATCTTTTACTATCACCTTTGCAGATTTTTCTTCCTCATCTATTTCCACTCTGTCAACCTTTGCCGGACTGAGCACATTTCTGATCAGCTCTTCAGGATCATCGCTCCACAGTATGATGTCGATTTTCTCATTGTTTAATTCGTCTACCACGTTTTGAACTCTTATTCCTCTAGCACCTACGCAAGCTCCTAACGGATCGATTCCAGGTTCAATACTTCTCACAGCCATTTTCGTTCTGGAACCTGCTTCTCTGGAAATGCTGACGATTTCGACATCACCATCTTCAATTTCCGGAACTTCCAGCTCAAATAATCGTTTAACCAGTCCCGGGTGAGTTCTCGATAGAAATATCTGCGCTCCTTTAGTACTTTTCTTCACGTCCATTATGTAAACTTTGATTCTATCTCCGACATTGTAGTGCTCTCCTACGGTCTGTTCTTTAACGGGCAGTATCCCGTCTGCTTTACCGAGATTCACATGAAGAGTTCCTCTGCTCTCCCTCTGCACTGTTCCGTTCATGAGAGTTCCGACACTGTCGATATATTCGTTGAATATCATCTCTCTCTCAGTCTCTTTTATTTTTTGCATTATGGTATTTTTCACGTTCTGTGCTGCAATTCTGCTGAATTCCTTCGGTGTGACCATAAATTCAACATCGTCTCCCACTTCGTATTCCTCATCGATTTCCTGTGCCTCTGCCAGTGACATTTCCGTATTTTCATCTTCGACTTCTTCCACAACCTTCAACGACAGATATATGCTTATATCCCCATTTTCCCTATCGATGTATGCTGTCACGTTTTGATTTGCTCCATATTCCTTCTTGTACGCGGCTACCAATGCGTTTTCAATTACTTTAAATAGAGTTTCTTTAGAAATTCCCCTCTCTCTTTCCAACGCTTCAATGGATTCAATAAACGCTTTATTCATTTCCGTTTCCTTTCATCATTTTAAATTATACTCGAATTTTATTTGCATAAAATATTCTACATAAAGAACATTAAATTCGCCTTTGCAATGTCGCTCTTTCTTACTGTATAAGTCTCTTTTTTAATTGTTTCTCCATCATCAGATATATGAAACAGCTCGACTTCATCTTCGGTTACTCCTTTAATAATTCCTGAAAGCTTTTTCTTTCCGTCCAATGCCTTATATAGTTTGATTTCTATCGGACTGCCTACGAATTTTTCAAAGTGCCTGTCGGTTATCAGCTCTCTTTCAAGTCCAGGCGAAGATACTTCCAAAAAATAATTTTGTTCCAACAGATCGATATCATCTAAAATTTCACTTAAATATCTACTGGTTTTTTCGCACTCTTCCAAGCTTACGCTTCCATGCTCTTTATCGATTTTATCTATGAATACCCTCAGAAACCAATCTCGTGATTCCTTGACAAATTCCACGTTCCAAAGCTCCATCTGATTTTCTTTTAAAAATATCTCAAGGCTTTCTTCAACTATATTTTTTACATTTTTTTTTGCCATTTCTTCTTTCTCCATAAAACTAAAGAGTGGACAAACTGCCCACTCCTGTTTACACATCAAGTATTTAACCGTCACTATTATACCACTATGCCACGGTGTTTTCAAGGGGTATTCACACAATTATTCCACTAAGTCATAAAATTCTCTCTGTAAAGAAACGATATCTTTTTATTAAACCATCATACATCGGCACCATTTCATAATGATTATGGTATAGACTGATTTCTCTTCCAATTCAATGCATAGCGTTATGTTGCCTTCACTACATACCACCACGCACATTCATATTGAGACGATTCTAGATTGACTTAATTCATGATTATGCATTCTTGAGGTGTCTCCACGCTGCTAAATATAACGTGTTATACCTGTTATTTAACAAAAATGCAGACAATTTTTAATGTCTGCATTTGATACTGTTACAATCTACGGCTTAATTTTTTCTCTGTCATTTTTAATTATCATGTAACTTTCCTTCTTCATTTAATGATCTGCTGCTGTCGTTATTTTAGGTAGATTTATTTCCGGAACTTCATTGATATCAGAATACTTTGTTGTGAATTCGAAATCGATAGGCACTGAATTACCATTCCGAGAAATTGTAATTTTAGCCTTTATTTCACATTCTGTCGGTACAAATGTCTTTTTATCAATTACGTATTTGATGTCAATTTTTTCAATTTTCATATTTTCAGTTACTTGTTTTGCACCCGGTTGACTTAACTCCATAATTTTTTTGAAAGGGTTATGTACAGAATCATCATTTCCTGAGTAAGTAGCTTCATAGCTTGAATCTTTCTGTTCTACCTTCAAATTCTTTTTAACGGAAGTCAAAAGCTCTATGATGCTTTCAAAATTTGCAAGACTTTTTCTGTCTATGTACTTTTTGCTGAATTCCTTCTCAGCCTTATACCATTTATCTGTCTTTAGATTATGAACATACATATTATCTCCTGCAATATAAAACATACTCTCAGTTTTTTTACCGGATACATCCAACTTATTGCTCATTTTAACAACAAATGGATCCTTAGTCATCGATGTGTCCATATTTACATCTGTAGTTACACTTTTACCTGAAATGTCAATAATCGCTTTACTTTGAATTTTTCCATTTGCACTTTTTACTGATTTTGCAGCCTCTTCCGCCTTCTTAACGAGTTCTTCATTTTTTATTTTATCAGAAGTAGTCTTATTATTGTTATCCTTAGATGAACAACCTACCGCTACAATAGAAACCGAAAAAATAACTAAAGCTATTAAAATTTTTTGCACCTTTTTCACATTAAACCTCCTCAACAACTGTATAAGATTGTTCTTAATCTAACAACTTAAATCATGAAAAACAACCTTGAAATTTCATTTTTAATATACTGATATTGTAAGTTATTTTTTTTTTAAAGTAAATACGTCCTCGCTTTTATTCACATATCTAGTCTAGGATTAGTTGAAACTCGTTTTGCCGAATAGCTTTCTATTTTTTTATTTTTTGTCACATATGTATTATATACTAACATATTCACATAATCATTCCACAAATTTCCACATCAAATTTTGCTCTCATCCTATATGATATCATTTTGTAAAAATATCACTCTGGCATATAACCTTGTGCGTATCATGGAAGTTGATTCACTTTCATCTCACGATTAAAACATACATCGTTACGTTATCTTCGACACATACCACCAAAATTTCTTTTTGTACATTTTATGTTCAAATAATCGCATTATGCTCGCTGTGATATAAAATATCACTAGTCCTATAGCTCCACCTGCAAAATTACATATAACATCATCTATATCTATAGTTCTGAAAAAGCCGTTTCCTATGATATTGACCATGAGCTGACCTGTTTCTATAGCCAGTCCGAAACACAGACACAATATCATGTTCTTCAGAATGCTCCTCTTTTTAATAAATGGAATCAGCATTCCGAAAGGAATTGCCATTATTATGTTAAGCAGCTGATCCCTTCTAAATGGTCCGTCGAAAATCTTTAAATTTATCATCGATTTATACGGGGATCTATCGAATTTGTCTAAAGTGAAATTGAACAGATTCTTTATGTCAAAGGTCTCCAGAGGTATTTTATCAAATGTTACTGATATAACACAAATTAAATATGCGAGCATCACAATCTGAAATATCCCTTTGCTCTTATTTGCATACCACTTTCTCGTAAATCCTAAAATTAAAAACGTGATTATTACGAATATATTTATCACAACAGACACTTCAATTCCGTATATATTCATATTATCTTCTCCTATTGACAATTCGATACTTATAATAAAAAAGCGAATACCCTGGTACTCGCTGTGTTTTTGTGGTTGCGGGGACAGGACTTGAACCTGCGACCTTCGGGTTATGAGCCCGACAAGCTACCAACTGCTCCACCCCGCGTCATCGTATTATTCAATTTATTTTAAACTGGTGCCGGAGACCGGGGTCGAACCGGTACGCCCAATTAAGAGCACAGGATTTTAAGTCCTGGGCGTCTGCCAATTCCGCCACTCCGGCAATTCAAAATAAAATTGGCTCCAAGGGTGGGGCTCGAACCCACAGCCTACCGGTTAACAGCCGGTTGCTCCACCTTTGAGCTACCTTGGAACGCCTTGCCTATTTAACAACACTAGTTATTATACGGTATAACCCACTAATTGTCAATACTTATTTCCCTAAAATTATCCACTATTATGGTTTTTTTCTTCAGGTATTTTCGCTTATTTTCTTCGTCGTCCAAGGCTCCGTATACCCTTATTAACCCGTCAATCGCTCCTATATTTCCTGCGTTCAGCTTTAGGGAATTCTTATAGCTTTCCACAGCCTTTTCATATTCACCCAATTCTTCCTGTGCCATTCCTATATAAAAATGTAACGGCCACCAACTTTTATACTCCGAATTTACAAATCTGAGCAATATGTTATATCCTTCTCCATAGCTGCCTTTTATGATCAAGTTGCAACCTTTTTCTATAACCCTCGGTTCTTGAATTTGTCTGAGCCTTTCTGAAATATCGATTATAGCATCTTGATTATCGCCTATCTCCAAGTATTTTTCCCATGAAATGCCCGCCTTTTCATACAAACCCATATTTAAGTATGCATATCCCAAAAAGTAGTATCCGTCTTGAAAATCCGGATATGCCAACGTCAATTCTTCAAACGCCTCTATGGATTCCGCCTTGAACATTCCAATTTCTTCTTCATCATCACTTTTCATGTAGATATCTCTGCACACTCTCGCATAGTTATACACAGCCTCTAAAGTATTAGGTATTATTCTCAATGCACTTCTGAAAAATATACATGATTTTTCCAATTCTCCGTCATTTGCCGCATTTACACCTGCTGTAACGAGATCTCCAACTAAATTTTTATCAAAGTACTCAGATATGAACTTTACATATTTATCCGAATATTTAAAGTCTGAATTGCATCCTACCACAAAAACCATATTTTCAGCAATTTTAGTTATGGAAATCTTCCCGTTATCCTTTGAAAAATCTTCTAAATTTTCCGGTCTGATGGGAATTTTAAGATCCTCGTCAGTCGAAAATCCCATTTTCATGGTAAAATCTTTAGATAATCCGACATACAAGTACGTACCCATGTACTTGTCGAAATATTTATTCAACCGGTTTCCCTTTTCTATTGTATAAGGAATTCTGGCATCGTTATCTTTCACTCTGCTTAAAGTTTCCATATTCTTTTCACTTCTTCTTTCCACGTTTTATTTTTCAGCTATCTATAAAGCTCTAAATCTCTCATCTTTCAATAGATTTAAATTCTCTGATGCCTTTTTTAGCTGTTTCAAAAATTTTCCCTTGTCTTTCGGCAAATCGCCTCTCAACGTTACGTAATTTGAAGCATGATTGCTCCTAAAAACACATGGCTTATCTTCAGGCACATTTATGTTCTCCATCATCAAGAGGGATTCAAGAACCACTTCTTCCGGTGATAAAAGCTGAAAACTGCCGTCCAACACATCCTTATACATCGGTGCCGATTCTTCTAAAAGCAAAGTCAATACACCGACATACGATGCACCCATTTCACTTATCATCGTTCCCGTTTCAACGGCATGTTCTTTCCAATGTTTTTTCCCTCCTAAACCCGAGATAAATGTTACCGAAGCCTTTATTCCGGATTTTTCAATTTTTTTGACAGCTTCGATGATTTCCTGTCTCGTCGCACCCTTTTCGATATTTTTCAACACTTCATCCGAGCCCGATTCAGCCCCTATGTATATAAATTCGACACCTTTTTTCTTCAGTTCCAAAAGTTCTTCATCTCTTTTATTCAAAACATCCTTCGGCGATCCATACATGCTGACTCTGGACACTTCCGGCAAAATTTCAAAGACCTTTTCGATTATGTAAACCAATTTATCATTAGGCAGACATAATGCATCTCCATCGCATAAAAATACTCTGTCTATGTATTTAAAATACTCCCTTGCCATATGCAAATCTTCTATTACTTCCTCCACAGGTCTGATTCTAAAAGGTTTTTCTCTGTACATGCTACAAAATCTGCACCTGTTGTGGGCACAACCCAAAGTCACCTGTAAAAGATAACTTCGCGCCTCGCTTGGCGGTCTATAAATACTTCCTTTATACCTCATAATTTCCTACATCCTCTCAGGAGCTTTTATTCCAAGAAGAGCAAGTCCGTTTTTGATAGCATTCTTCGTTGCGATCACAAGAGTCAATCTGCTGACAGTCCCTGTTGCATCTCCCTGTAAAATTCTCTCCTCATTGTAAAATCTGTTAAAACCTTGCGCTATTTTCACTACATGCCTGGTTATTACAGAGGGCTCATACCTATCTGCAGCTTCTTTTATCACCTCCGGCATGTTATGAATCAATTTTGCGAGTTCATACATCGTATTCGAAGTCAATTTTTCGTAGTCGATATTGTCCAGGTTTTTCGCCTTAGAAACCATATCCTTACCGGCTTTTCTCAAAAGGCTGCAACTCCTGGCATGAGTGTATTGAACGTAAGGTCCCGTTTCTCCCTCAAAATTTAGCACCTTATCCCAATCAAATGTATAATCTTTAATTCTGTTGTGTGCCAACTCATTGAACACTACTGCACCGATTCCTACTTCCTCAGCTACCCTATCAATATTCTCAGACACCACACCCTTTTCCACTACAACTTCTCTGGTTTTTTCCACGGCCTTATTCAACACATCTTCCAGAAACACAACTCTGCCCTTTCTGGTAGATAGAGTTCCTTCTGCCAAGCTCACCATTCCGAATTGTACGTGTATGCAATTTTGAGCCCATTGATTTCCCATCAGTTCCATTACTTTAAATAACTGTTTAAAGTGAAGATCTTGCTGAGAAGCAACGACATAAAGGCATTTATAAAAATCGTACGTATCCTTCCTGTACAAAGCTGCTGCAATATCTCTCGTTATATATAGTGTTGATCCGTCGGATTTTTTCACCAGTGCCGGAGCCAATCCGAACTGATCCAAGTCGACTATTATGCTGTTCTGTGATTCTTTTAGAAGCCCTTTTTCTTCCAGTTGTGCAACGGCTGCCGGTATTTTATCCGAATAAAATGATTCCCCTGCATACGAGTCAAACTGAATATTCAACATTTTGTACACTTTTTCAAATTCTTTCAGAGACTCTTCTTTAAACCACTTCCAAAGTGCCACTTCCTCAGCTTCTCCATTTTCCAATTTGACGAAAACCCTTCTCGCCTCCTCATCCAGTTTCGGATTCTTTCCAGCCTCCTCGTGAAACTTAGTATAGTAAGACAACAGCGTTTTTATAGGCTCTCTCTGCACGTCTTCCTTATTGCCCCACTTTCTATATGCGACTATCATCTTCCCGAACTGAGTTCCATAATCACCCAAATGATTTATTCTAACCACATCATACCCTAAATTTTTATATATCAAATACAGGGCATTTCCGATTACGGTAGATCTTATATGTCCTATGTGAAACGGTTTTGCAATGTTAGGAGATGAATAATCCACCAGAACCTTTTTCCCTTCCCCTTCGTTGCTCTTCGTAAAGGAATCCCCTTTCAGCACGGCATCTTCTATTACGTCCTTTATGAAATCCGTTCTTTTAATCTTTATGTTCACATAAGCGTTCACATTTTCCACAGACTCAAACATGGGATTTTTTTGCAGTTTCTCAGCAATTTCAGCCGCTATTGCATCAGGGGCTTTTCTGAATTCCTTCGCCAACCTGAAACAGGGAAAGGCATAGTCTCCCATCTTTTCATCTGTTGGAACCTCTATTAAACTTGCTACATCGAGATTTTCAATTTCTCCAATTTCGTTTGATATGATCTCTCCTATTAAACTCCTGTAATTTTTCATTCAAATCTCCTCTATTTCCACATATCTCAAAATTTCAACGATATACTCAATTCAACTCGCTAATCGACTGTCCTTCGACGTCCTCACCTCAGGTTCAAATTTTCACTCCATCTTCACTGAGTCTCTGCTTCAGTTCATCTTCCGTTAGAACTTCCAGTTGGCAATTCGGTCCTAATTTTGTTACATTTTTCTGCAAATACTCTGTAAACACTCCATTTCCGCATATCAATCTCCCCGTAAATCCTCCGTCGTACACAGTTCCTTTTCCACACGAAGGGCTTTTGCTTTTCATAATAGCACATATCTTCCTCTTGACCGAGATGTCATTTGTATTCAATTGAGGTGCTGTTGATTCTTTCTCGTTATCCTCTATAAACCTTTTGACCTTTTCAAATGCCTTCTTTGCTCCCAACTGAAATTCTTCTGTAATATCGCATCCGTTCATGTTTATCACCCTACCGTCTTTTATTTCGCAGGGGATTCTCGGTGTAGATAACCCGCCCAGTTCTTCAGGACACAAAGGGATATATCTTTTTCCCCGTAAAAATTTTATTACGCTACCGTCTTCTGCATTTCCGCCATCGTATCTACAATTTCTACCTAACAGACAATAGCTCACCAAATATAGCACGTCTTTCATTATAACATATTACCTCAAGCTTTTGAGCTGTTTTTATTGTGCAACTTTCCGTGAAAACTGCCCCATCAGATTACACTTCCTCTTATGTCCAATCGGCTTCCACGCTGAGCTCCGCTTCCCACATGATTAACACCTTTTTCTACAATTCATATTCAAAGCATATCAAATTCTCCAATATTGCATTTTCAAAGAAGAATTTCTCTTTTCCCGCATATCTGAATCCCATTTTATCATACATTTTAGCCGCAGGTTCGTTGAATTCATAGGTGTCCAATCTCATGACTTTACATCCGATTTTTCTGCCGTATTCCAGTGCGAAATTTACGAATTTCTTGCCCAGTCCCAAGCCCTGACATTTGACATCCAAACACAGAGTGTGAATGACGATTACATCTTCCGGTCTATCAATTGAAAACTTCCAATCTATTTTTGAATATTCATCGGGCTGAATGTGATTCAAGATGTAACTCCCTATGACTTTTCCATCCAGCTCTCCAACGAACAGAGTATCGTTTTCCAGCCCGGCTAACGCATTTTTCTCCGTCGGATAAACTCCTTTTATCCAGTTCGTCACAGTACCGTGCTCAGCCTCATAGTCCAGAAATTCTTCATAAATCTCCTCTATTCTCTCAATATCTTCTCTCAAAGCCTTTCTTATAACAACTTCTTTCATCTTATCTTCCCATCTCATTGTTTCAATGTAACGATTGTGACTCCATGTCCTCCTTCGTTATACTCCCCATACCTGTAACTGTCAACCTGTTTATTCCCCTTCAGCATGTCATGAATCCCTTTCTTCAAAACACCCTCGCCTCTGCCATGTATGATAGTTATCTCTTTGAGTTTTGCCATGAATGCATCATCTATATACTTTTCAGCTATATTCAAAGCATCATGTAAATTTTCACCTCGAACGTTTACACTCCGAGAAATTCCCTGTGTCTTACCCTTATATAAACTGCCATAATTTGCCTTGGTCTTCGGTTTGATTTTCTTTCTTCCGTCGGCTATGATTTTAAGATCTTTCGCCTTGCACTTTATTTTCATCATTCCGACTTGTACCGGAATTTCTCCCTTGCCGTCCGGCAACCCTACTATCTCCCCATTCTGACCTAACTTCAACACCTTTACTCTATCTCCGATTTCTACGTCATCTATGGAAATCGGATTCTGATTTTCCTCGATGATAAACGTCTCTCTGTATCTGCCGGCTGCATCTTTGATCTTTCGTTTAGCATTTTCAAGACGTCTGTTTCTTTCTCCCAAACTTTCTACTTTTGCCAAATCTTTAATTTCATCTTGTGCTTTCTTCGCAACTTCCTTCGCCTCTCTGAGAATTTTTCTCGCTTCTTCCCTTGCTCCGGATAGCATTTTTTCTTCTTGTTTCTTGGCTTTTTCGAGTTTTTCTTCCATCTGCCTCTTCTGTCTGTGAATTTCTACGTTCAATGCAATAGCTTCATCTCTTTCCATTTCCGCCTGTTTTTTGTCGTTCTCAATAGCAGATATCACTTCCTCAAAGGCTATATCTCCCTTGTCCAGAAAACTTCTGGATTTCTCGATTATTTCTGAACTCAATCCAAGTTTTGAGGAAATTTCAAAGGCATTTGATTTTCCGGGCACACCGATTTCAAGCACGTAAGTCGGACTGAGCGTCGCCACATCAAATTCCATGGATGCATTCTCCACTCCGTCTTCTTTTAGCGCATATTTCTTCAATTCCGTATAGTGGGTAGTCGCCAGTATTGTAGCACCTTTTACTCTCAGATTTTCCAAAATGGAAATCGCCAATGCCGCACCCTCGGCAGGATCTGTACCCGCACCCAATTCATCCAGCAAAACCAGCGTGTTTTCTCCAGCTTTCTCTACTATTTCCACGATATTCTTCATATGGGAAGAAAACGTAGACAAACTCTGCTCTATGCTTTGCTCGTCACCGATATCTGCAAAGATTTCTCTATACACGGGAATTTTGCTCTGAGACGTTGCCGGTATATGCAATCCCGTCTGTGCCATCATAGACAACAATCCTGCTGTTTTCAAGGTGACGGTTTTCCCACCTGTGTTAGGTCCGGTTACAATTAGGGCATCGTATCCGTTTCCTACTTTTATATCTATCGGAACGACTTTTTTCTCATCTATCAAAGGATGTCTTGCCGATTTTAAATCCAATACGCGATTTTTACTCAGTTGAGGCCTTTCCGCATTTTGTTTCTGAGCCAACTTGCCCTTCGCCATAATGACATCCAGCTGTGCCAATATATCCTGATTGTTGATCAAACTCCTGCCCACTTCTCCAACTCTCTGCGACAGTTCCTTTATAATCTTCGCAATTTCAGCCTGTTCAGACAATTCGAGTTCTCTCAGCTCATTGTTCATGTTCACAATTATCTGAGGTTCTATGAATACCGTCGCTCCTGAGCCGCTCTGATCGTGAATAATCCCCGGTACCTTGCTCTTGTGCTCCTGCTTTACCGGGATTACATATCTACCGTCTCTAACTGTAACAATGGCATCCTGCAATACGCTTCTGTTATCGCTCCTTGTTATTATGTTGTGAATCCTCGCCTTGATGCTGTCATTTTGTCTGACGATGCTTCTCCTGATCCTCCTCAACTCGGCACTGGCATTATCGCTTATCTCCTCTTCGTTCTCAATGGATTTATCCAAGTCCTCTTCCAAATTTTTAAATGTTTCTATGACCTCTATTAAATCTGCAATTATCGGCAAATCCGGCACGTCATCGCCGATGTATTTTTTCACATCTCGAGATATCTTCATGTTGTATAGGACTTTAAGCAGTTCTGAGATTGCCAGAGTTCCACCTTTTTGTGCCATTGTAACATAATTTTTAACATCATAAAAATTCCCAAGGGGAAGAGGCCCTTTGAAAATGATTAACCTGGTTGCCTCACCGGTTTCATCTAAGGCATGCTCTATAATCCTCGGGTCTTTTAACGGTACCAACTCCGATATTATTTCTCTTCCCACATCGGAATCGGCTTCGTTTTTCAAAAGCTCAATAATCTTGTAATACTCCAAAACTTTCAAAGTTTTTTTGTTCATTTATTTTCGCCTCTTAGTTTTTCAAGTTCGCTCTTAATTTTTATATTTTCCATCTGCAAATCAAAGAAATTGTTTTCCAGTTCTCTGTACTTATCTCTGGCTTCCTTTATTTTCTGCTCTGTTCCTCTTTCAATTTCCTGCCTCATGCTACCTTGACCTTGAAGAATCTTTTTAATTTCCTTTTCCTTGAGTTCCAACTTTGTTTCCAGATTGACTTTGTCTTCTTTTAAATCTCCAACTGTCTCCTGAAATTCTTGAAAACTCTTTTTCGTCTCGTCCCAGAGGTTCATATACCTTTGAGCATCTTCAAGTCTCTGTTCAGCCAGTTTAAGCGAATCCTTAGCATCTTTTTTCAGCTCAAAATACTCCTTTGCGACGTTTATAGCCGATAACACTGCTAAGGAAGTCGTAGGCAATTTACTTCCTACCATCTCGTCAATTTCTCTCATTCTCTGGTCAACCCAAGAAGCTATCTGCACTATTTTTTCAGGTGACTCATCTCCCGAAATAGTGTATTCCTGGCCAAAAATATTAACTGTTACTTTATTGCTCACAGTTTCCTCCTAAATATCTCTTAAAACCGCATTAACTTCTCTATTCAATATTTCCAAAATTTTATTATGAACTTTTGTAGTTTCCTCATCGGTAAGAGTCTTATCCTTATGTCTGTAAGTAACTGATAAAGCTACGCTCTTCTTACCCTCTTCCACCTGATTTCCTCTATATATATCAAAGATTTTCACATCTTCTATGATTTCGTGGTCAAAGTTTTCGATTATATCCACCAGTCTGCCAACGGGTATTTCATCATCTACAATAACAGCTATATCCCTGACCATAGCAGGAAACTTAGGTAGAGCTTCATACGCTATCTTCTTATCGGCGATATCCACAATTAAATCGAATATCATCTCACATCCGTATGCTCTGGTTGCCATGCCGTATCTTTCCTGCACATCGGGATGGAATTCTCCCATTATACCCACTTCCACTTTGTCTTCATGTGCGACGGTTTTCAGAGTTTCCATAAGCTCTTTCATAATCCGAATTTCATCTCCATTCCTGCTGTCAAACCGATTCTCCATGTCTATTTGAGCTTTTATGGAATCCATCATCCTTTCTTTATTCTTTCTGTTCTTCTCCCCCATGTCTACTAAAATTCTGGCACATCTACCGGGATGATACAACTTGTATCCGCTCTCCGGAACTAATTCAACTTTTTCGAAACCGAAGCTGCCAAGCATCTCTTCCACAATTCCCTTCATCGTGAAGAAGTCTTCATCTTTACCGTAAGCACCTATGGATAAATGAGTGCTTTCTGTCGGAAGTTCTTCTTCGTTTAACAAATTCTTTATGAAAGTAGTTCCAATTTCAAAGGCTCTCACTTCCGGAATATTTCTCGCAAAATTTCTCCCCAACACCTCCAACATGCCCGCTGTCAAAATGCTCCTCATCGCAGCGGTATCTTCACCCATCGGGTTAATCAATTCTACCAAATATCTTTCCCATGAATCTTCATCTATATTCATATTATTCAGAATTTTTTCGTTTGTAAAGGATGATGTCTGTATTTCATTAACTCCTATCCCACATAAAATATCTCTTGCCGCCTCTCTCATATCCCAATTTTTATTGGGTATTTCCGTGGTGACTTCTTTTGGGAAGCTCATAGGTATTTTATCATATCCGTAAATTCTCGCAATCTCCTCAACATAGTCCACCTCTATCTTCAAGTCTCCTCTAAACGTCGGCGGTGTAACTATCATATCATCTCCGCTACCTTCAACTTTAACTCCAAGGCGCTCCAGTATATCCACCATTTCCTCTCTGGATAGATCTGTTCCTATCACATTGTTGATTTTGCTCACTCTGACGGTAATTTGCTGTGACTGATAAGGATCGTCATAAACATCTGCAATTCCTTTAACTACCGTACCGCATCCCAGTTTTTCTATCAAATGGCACGCCCTGTTGGATGCCTCTTCACACAGATTGGGATCAACACCTTTTTCATACCTTCCCGATGCTTCCGTTCTCAGACCTAATTTCTTTGAAGTCATCCTCACGCTATGACCGTCAAAGTTGGCAGATTCCAATACGATAGTGGCAGTATCGGCTGTTACTTCTGAGTTTAATCCACCCATTATACCTGCAATCGCCACGGGTTTTTCGCCATCGTTTATCATGAGCATGCCCGCAGTCAAAACTCTCTCGCCGCCATCCAAGGTCGTAAATTTTTCCCCTTCTGATGCCATATCGATTAGTATTTTTCTATCCGACAGTTTTTCTATGTCAAAAGCGTGAAGCGGCTGTCCGTATTCCAACATTACAAAGTTGGTTATATCAACTATGTTGTTTATAGGTCTCATACCCGCTGCCATCAACCTTTTTTGTATCCACCAAGGAGATGGTTCTATTTTCACATCCTTTATAACTCTCGCTGTATATCTCCTGCACAACTTTGAATTTACTTCCACGGAAATGTAATCGCTGATATTCTCATCGTTTCCAATTACATGTGTGTTGGGCATTTTCACAGGCCTTTTAAACGTTACCGATGCCTCCTTCGCCATACCTATCATCGAAAGGCAATCCGCTCTGTTAGACGTTATCTCAAAATCGATTACGTAATCTTTCAGCTCAAGGGCATCTATGAAATCTAAACCTATTTTTTCATCCCAATCTCCGGTTAATACCCATAGACCATTTTTGATTTCCATAGGAACCACTTTATCAGGAATCCCCAGTTCCTGTGCTCCACACATCATACCGAAAGATTCGACACCTCTCAGCTTCCCTTTTTTTATCTCTACACTCTTTCCGTTTTTATCCTCAATCGGTAATTTACTGCCGATTATCGCTACAGGCACATATGCTCCTTCCGTCACATTTGGAGCTCCCGTAACTATTTGAATGGGCTCTGATTCTCCCACTTCCACTTTACAAACTACCAATTTATCCGCATCAGGATGCTTTTCTATCTTTAAAACTTTACCGAGAATTACTTTTTCAACACCCGCGCCAATTTCTTCATAGGTGTCTAAATTAGACCCGGTCATTATCATCTTTGAACAAAATTCCTTGATATCTATATTATCTAAATTTATGTAATCTTTTAACCAATTTAACGATACTAACATATGGTCCTCCCTATTTGAATTGCTCAATAAATCTCATGTCGTTTTCGTACAGCAATCTGATATCATCAATTCCGTATTTCAACATCGCAATTCTCTCAACACCCATGCCTGCTGCAAACCCGGTATACTTTTCCGTATCTATTCCACCTGACTGATGAACGTGCGGATGGGTTATACCGCATCCCAAAATTTCAATCCAACCGCTGCCTTTACACACATTGCAACCGCTGCCACCACATTTAAAACAAGAAACATCCATCTCCGCACTCGGTTCAGTGAACGGAAAGTGGTGCGGTCTGAACTGAGTCTTAGTTTGAGGTCCAAACAGCCTCTTTGCCATGTAATCCAAAGTTCCCTTTAAATCTGCCATGGTTATTTCTTCTCCTACCACCATGAGTTCTATCTGATGGAAAGTATGGTTATGAGTGGCATCAGGCGTATCACACCTGAAAGTTCTTCCCGGTATGATTATTTTGTAGGGAGGCCTCAATTCCTGCTCGGCTCTTATCTCTGCGGAAGATGTATGCGGTCTCAGCACTACATCTTCTTTTACGTAAAATGTATCCGTCATATCCCTCGCTGGATGAGTTTCAGGCGAATTAAGTCCGTCGAACGTATTGAACACCGTATCTATTTCGGGTCCTTCATAGACCGAATATCCTAAACTTTTGAAAATGTCTACAACTTCGTTTATAACCTGGGTAATCGGATGTTTCACCCCCATCTTCCTTCTTTTGCTCGGAGCTGTAACATCGATTTTTTCCGCTTCCAATTTTCTCTTTTTTTCAGCCTCCTTCAATGTTTTCATCTTTTCGGCAATCAGCTTCTCCACCTTGCTCCTCGCTGCATTTATAATCTGTCCTGCCTCTTTTTTAGCATCTGCGGGAAGTTTCCCAAGCTCCTTCATCATCGCTGTAATCTCCCCTTTTTTGCCTAAAAATCTGACTCTATTTTCATTTATTTCCGATACGCTGGCGCTTTTGTCAACAGCTTCCTTGGCGGTTTTTATAATCTCATTCAACTTCTTCTGCATTTAAATATGTTCCTTTCCAAATCTAACCTATGTGCAAAGCCAAATCGTATATCAATATTCCTGCTGCCACTGAGGCATTTAACGAATCCACTCCTTCTCTCATAGGAATTTTTGTGGTTATATCGGCTTTTTCCAAAAGGGTTTCGGAAACGCCCCTTCCTTCATTTCCTATTATAAGGGAAACGTTCTTCCCCCTCTTCCATTGTTTTCTGTCTTCAATCTTTCTGTAATTGCACTTGGGAGTTCCAACATCGGTTCCGACGATTAGATTTCCAATTTTTCTCGCAACTTCTATGGCATCTTCTTCGCTATCTACTGAAAGTATCGGTATTCTCATCAAAGAATTCGCTGCTGCTCTCACCACTTTCGGAGAGTAACAATCCACGGTTCCTTTAATCGCAACAATCCCTCCGTATCCGGCAGCATCTGCCGTTCTGAGAATGGTTCCCACGTTTCCCGGATCTTGCAATCTGTCCAAAATCACAATGTCTTTGCCCTTGATTTTTTCTTCAAATTCTTCTCTGTCGATATTTTCTTTGTAAACGACTGCCAGAATACCTTGATTCGTTTCAGTGTGGGTAAGCTCCTTAAAAAGCTTACCCTTGATAAATATCGGTGTCTCCCATTTGTGACTGATATTCAAATCCTTCTCCATACTGCATATCACCGTGTGGACCTTTTTCCTGTCAATGGCTTCTTTCACCATCTTCTCTCCCTCGACGACGTACAGTTTCAGCTTGTCTCTGAATTTTTTTGAACTCAAACTCCTACACATTTTATATAGTTTATTTTCCTTTGACTCTATTATCTTCTTTTTGCTTTCAATACCATACATAACTGTTCACGTCGTTTACACAAATATCGTTCAACCTGTCCATACACAAAAGCCGGACTTACATCCGGCCAACAATTAACTATATTTTTCCTTAGGTTTACACCTGCAATATGCTTTTCCTTAGCTCATTGAAACTGCCACATTATATAAAATACTTAAAGATGCATTGCCCACTTCCCGATCTTCAGAAAGCTACATGTCACTCGTATTCCTTGCACGAAGAAATGTACGAGCTGTGAGTAATTATTTCAAAAATGAAGGCACATCAAAATCTGAGGCATCATCGCCATCTTCATCTATTATCTTTTTAATGGAACTGCTTTCGGAAGAGACTTCCTTCGCATCATCTGAATCTGTAACTTCAGCAATTTCTTCGTCAAAAGACAGCTCAGTTCTATCTGAGAAATTGCTGGGTCTGTTTTCAAATCCTGTAGCGATTACCGTTATTCTCATTTCATCTTTGAGATCTTCCTTGATAGATGTTCCGAAAATTATAATCGCATCTTGATCTGCCACATTCTGAATCAGAGTAGATGCCTCACTCACATCTAACATTCCCATATCTTGACCACCTGCGATGTTCAACAAAATAGCCTTGGCACCTGCGACTTGAGTTTCAAGCAATGGACTTTCAACGGCATTTTTAACCGCATCCTTGACTTTGTTTTCTCCCTTACCTTGTCCGATGCCCATGTGAGCGACTCCTCTGTCACGCATTATGGTCTGTACGTCAGCAAAATCCGCATTTATCAAGCTGTTATCGCTTATCAATTCGGTTATGGACTGCACGCCGTGTTTTAAGATTTCATCTGCCATTCTCAACGCTTCCACCATGGTAGTGCTCGGTTCTGCTATGGTCAGCAGCTTGTCGTTAGGTACTATTACAATCGAATCCACAAACTGTTTCAGAAATTTAATTCCCATTTCTGCGTGTTCCGATCTTCTGCGTCCCTCAAATGAAAAAGGTCTTGTAACTACACCAACTGTTAAAATACCCATATCCTTTGCAATTTTTGCAACTATAGGTGCTGCACCGGTACCTGTACCACCGCCCATTCCGGCAGTTACGAATACCATATCAGCTCCCGACAGCAATTTAGATATATCTTCAACATTTTCCTCTGCCGACTTCTGTCCAACTTCCGGATTTCCGCCTGCACCAAGTCCCTTAGTTAATTTTTCTCCTATTTGCAGCTTGCTCTCAGCCCTACTCATATCCAGATCTTGCTTGTCTGTATTCAAGGCTATGAAGTTCACATTTCTCAACTCAGCTTCTATCATTCTATTAACAGCGTTACAACCGCCACCACCGACGCCCACAACGAGAATTTTGGCTTTTCCCTTGTTGTCTACTTCAAATTCTAAAAAAGATCCGCTCATTAAATTTTCCTCCATTTTATATGGTACTTAAAATATACGTAATTATAACATATTTCCGGTTAACATTGTAGTATTTAATATAAATTTTACTTAAAAGTTGGAGTGAAAGAAATTACTCCTTCCTTCGTCACATTCACAGTACCTCTCTTGATGTTTTTATTATACACATCGACCAACACGCTTTTTAAGTTTCCGTTCTTCAAGTTTTTCATAAATCGATCATAATTTCCTCTGACATATAATGTTCCGTAGACGTTGCACTCTATGTCTTCTTTCTCTATGGATATGCTGCTGAAAAACAGATCGCTCTTTTCCATTTCCTTGATGACATCAAGGCTTTTTCGAAACACTTCCTTGTCTTTAATCTCAACAATTTCGCCTTTATCCATGTTTTTAATTATGGCATTTCTTATTTCGGTTACTCTAGGTCTCGTCTTACTCAATCTCAACACAGTACCGTCATCATCCAAAACCACATATTTCTCACCATATGGCAATACAGCTTTCTCGCGTCTTTCAGTGATTGTTATATTTACCTTAGACGGGAAAACTCTGTCTATGTCAATATCTTTATAGTATGGATTTTCCCTCATCTTCGCCTTTATCTGACTCTTGTTTATAAAGAAAATGCTTCCTCCCGTTTTCATTCCACTCTCTTTAAATACGGTTTCTTTCGATATCTGTTTATTTCCGCTAATCGTTATCTCTCTAATTTTGAAATAGGGTAACCTCATGACGTAAACTGCAACGCCTGCTATAATAGCGATGAAAATCGCAGCGACGAGAATTCTCTTCATCCTTTTTCTCTTACCGTTTTTTGCACTTCTCCCATGCCTGATTTCTTCAAAGTCTTCATCGATTCTATCTTCCGACATCTGCTGATCGACATTTGAGAAAACGGATATTACATCGAAATCATAAGTCTTTTCATCGTAGCTTTCTCTGCAGTTCTCCTCACCTGCAACCTGATACTCATCGAAACAGTCGTGCTTGTCACTCTGATATTCACCCATTTCCGACGATCCGTCTCCATCTGTTACCGTAAACTGATCTACCTCATCGTCATCCATATCTCTCATACTGTCAAATTCAGCAGTTTTTCTCATTTCTTGAAATAATTTCTTTTTCTTCTTTCTGCCAAACATATCTGTTACCTATTTAAAATCACATAATATATTATATCTGACGCATCAAGAGGTGCACAAAGTCTCGCATTCTTTGCCATTTCATTCAACAGTTTTTCATCTTTTTCCAATCTCTTTATCTCATCTACCAATTTTTCTCCGCTCAAATCCTTTTCCTCAAGTAAAACAGCCCCTCCTTTACCGGCAACCGCTTGTGCGTTGAACATCTGGTGGTTGCCCGCCACATTTGGAGACGGAATCAATATTGAAGGGGTTCCGCATACTGCTATTTCAGACACAGTCAACGCTCCGCTTCGCGAGATTACCAAGTCGGCTGCTGCTATGTAATTTTGCATATTATCTATGTATGGCATTATCTTTATGTTGTTCTGTACGTCGACTCCCATTTCCGCAAGCTCGTTTACTATAGGTTCATAATATCTTTTTCCCGTTCCGAAAAATACTTTGACATCATCTCTGCCGTTGTATTCTTCCACAACCGTCATCATAGCCTTGTTGAGTTTTGCGGCTCCTTGACTGCCACCAAATGACAGCACGACAAAATCATCCGGAGAAATTCCTAAAGTTTCTCTGGCAACATCTTTTCTCGCTTTGAAAAACTCATCTCTGACAGGATTTCCCGCTAGAATGTGCTTTTCTTTCTGTTTAAAAAACTTTCCTGCTTCCTCAAAGCCCAAAAAAACATTTTCCACAACTTTTTCAAGCATTTTATTCGTCATTCCCGGTATGGCATTTTGCTCGTGAACATAGCACTTAATCCCCATCTTTGAAGCCATTTTTATAACCGGTCCGCAGACGTAACCTCCTGTGCCTATGACTAAATCGGGCTTAAATTCTTCGATGATTTTTTTAGCTTCTTTTTTGCCCTTCATATAATCCTTGACGACTTTAAAATTCTTTATGGGATTGCTTCTGTTTATCCCGCTTACCGTGATGAATTTAATATCGTATCCGTGTTTAGGAACAATTTCCTTTTCCAATCCCCTCTTTGTTCCCACAAAGAGAATTTCTCCGTTGTTATTTCTCTCTTTAATTCTATCAGCTATGGCAATTGCAGGATAAATGTGTCCTCCTGTTCCGCCACCTGTCATAATGACTCTCATAAAATACCTCAATTCACATTATATAACTTGTAACTATTGTAAAATATTTTTCACATATATATCTGCACATATTTGATATCAACTGTCATCTCCTATATATTGTCGTTTTGCAATCGGTTTTTTCGAATGTCTCGCGATATTCAACAAGATACCGACCGCTGCACAGTACACCCACGTCGCATTTCCACCATAGCTGACAAACGGTAACGCCACACCTGTAGCGGGCATGGACGACGTAACTATGGCAATGTTCAACAACACTTGAATTCCTATCATCATAACTATTCCGGATGCCATTAACATTCCGAACCTGTCCTGAGCTCTCAAAGCTACTCTCAAGCCTCTCCATATTAAAATCGTAAACACTCCTACCATGGCAACAATGCCTACAAATCCCAGTTCTTCACCGATTATAGCCAGTATAAAATCCGTCTGCGGTTCGGGTAAGTACAGCGCCTTTTGTATGCTTCCTCCCGGACCCTTTCCCAGTATGCCTCCCGAGCCTAGAGCCAGCAGAGAAGCTACCACCTGTGTAGATTCACCTGTGGGATCTTTGAACGGATCAAGAAACGTCATAACTCTCGCAACTCTATACCCTCCGCTGAGAATTAACGCTGCAGCTCCCGTCGCACCTATGCCTATGGCACCGATGAAATAGATTTTGTTCAATCCCGCTATGAAGGTTATCGCACCGATTATAAAAACTATTGTCATGGCAGTCGACATGTTGGGTTGTTTCATTATCATCCACACATATATAGCTATGACTATCCCGATAGGCAACAACGATCTCTTCGGCGAATTCACATCCAATCCTTTTTTCGACAATATTGCTGAAACGAAAATTATTCCCGCAACTTTTGCGATTTCTCCCGGCATAATGGTTATTCCGAGATTTATCCATCTCCTAGCATTGTTTATGGTTATCCCAAACGGTGTAAACACCAATGCCAAAAGTCCTATGCTCACCAACATTATCAATTTCGAATATCTTTTATAAACTCTGTAATCCACATACGATACTCCTATCATAATCAGGGCTCCAACTGTAGACAATCCCGCATTTTTTATCAAAAATCCGTAGGGCGATCTACCTTTGGACAACTCCGAATAATAAGACGCACTGAAAACCATCAAAACACCCAGAACCAAAAGTATTACAGTCATAATCATTATTCCGAAATCCGTCCTCGGAACATTTATCGCCTTAACTGCACTCACACTTCTGGAAATCTTGGCAGCTATTCTGTGTTTTCTCCCCTTTATTTTATTTTTTCTCGAAATTTCCGTCACAGTACTATGCTCTTTCGGCTTAGCACTTCTTTTCCTGCTTTTTACTTTCTCAGTTCCCTTACGCAATTTTTAAAATCTTTCCCTCTTTCTTCAAAGCTGTTATACATATCCCAACTTGCACATGCAGGTGACAGAAGAACGGTATAACCGCTTTCCGCTATTCTGTATGCCTCTTTCACACACGTTTCCATATCCTTTAGTATCACGCTCGAATATCCTTTCTTTTCAACTTCCGCTTTTAATTTCGTAGCTGTTGCTCCCATTAGCAGGACGCTTTTTACTTTATCTCCAAAGCTTTCCACAAATGTATCGAACTTTGAATTCTTATCGTATCCTCCAGCGATTAAGATTATCGGCTCCTTTATGGCTTCTATGGCTTTTATAGCCGCATCCGGGTTGGTTCCCTTGGAGTCGTTTACAAATTTTATGCCGTCTATTTCATCTACCAGTTCCAACCTGTGCTCAACGCCGTCGAATTCTCTCAAAACATCGGCTATAATATCAGCTCCGATTCCTCCAAAATAGGCTATTGCCGTCGCGGCTAAAGCGTTTTCCAAATTGTGATTTCCAGGGATTTTAACTTCATCGATGTTACAAACCGTGATGGCATTTCCATCTTCGTCCTTTATCGTTATCTCTTCTCTTCCATCGTTGATTTTTACAAAAACGCCGAACTTTAAGTCGCCTTCTCGGCTGAAAGGAACCATAGTCGCTCTGGTCCTCTTCACAAGACCCAATGCATTTTTATCATCAAAGTTGACGACTATATAATCCTCATCTCCTTGATTCTTAGTGATCTTCGCCTTCGCTTCTCCATATCCACTCATGGTTTTATGCCTATCCATGTGGTCTTCTGTCAGGTTTAAAATAGCCGACACGTATGGTCTGAACTCATCTATGCTCTCCAGCTGAAAACTGCTGATCTCTGTAACGTAAATCGTGTTTTCATCTCCGCTCAACACTTCTTTGATAACAGGCGAACCGATGTTTCCAGCAACTCTGACATCTTCCTTAACCTTCTTAAATATTTCTCCGACTAAAGTAGTTGTCGTAGTTTTACCGTTGGTCCCGGTTATACCTATGAATTTACCGTCTGCCAGTCGATATGCCAGCTCCAGTTCTCCTATCACCGAAATACCTTTATCATCTAATTTTTGAATAATCGGGTTATCCATGGGAACGCCCGGACTGACGACCGTCAAATCAAATTCTTCCAAATTCTGAATTTCTTCTCCGAAATACCCCTTCTCGTATTTTCCTTCAATCTGACTCTTTACATCTTCAGAGAGCTTATCAAACGTTTTTTCATCTTGTATAAATACTTTGCTACCCAATTGGTGAAGCACTTCCAGAGTTGCTACTCCCGATCTGCCCATCCCGACAACTAAAATATTTTTATCTTTGTACCAATTTCTATCTTTCATAATATCTCCTTAAATCTGGAACTACGCGAGGAATCTTCCTATCAATGCCGCTATGATAGTTATGAACCACAGCACGTATACAACATTTACTTCCTTCATCCCGCTTTCCTCAAAGTGATGATGCAAAGGTGCCATTTTGAACAATCTTTTTCCTCCTGTCAATTTGAAATAGCCCACTTGCAATACCACTGACAAAGTTTCCAGCACATATACTATACCGATTATAGGCAATAAAAATTCCATTTTTATCATAAATGCCGCTACTGTAATCCCACCACCTATAGCAAGGGAACCTGTGTCTCCCATGAATATTTTAGCAGGATTTTTATTAAAAACCAAGAACCCTAAGCATGCTCCTGCTAAGGCCTTAAAAAAAACTTCACTCGATATATTATGCATATTCCCTGCAATATATCCCATATACATACAGACTATAAATGTGACCCCGCCGGCAAGACCGTCCAATCCGTCCGTCAAATTCACTCCGTTAGTCATGGCGAGCATAGTGAATACTACAAAAGGAATATACAATACCCCAAAGTCAACGTATATCTTTGCAAAAGGTATGTACACGTCAGTACCGAGTCCGGAAAATTTTGCCATATATACTGCGAAACAAATTGCAAATAACAGCTGCAATCCAAATTTTTGATACGGTTTCAATCCTTCATTCTGTTTTTTTATCACTTTTAAATAATCGTCTAAAAATCCGATTATTCCAAATGCTACAAATCCGCTTATAGCAACCACCACGTTCAGCGTATTTCCTTGACTATAACCTCCCACAAAACTTGCTATAACAACAGCCAGTATGATTGCTATGCCTCCCATTGACGGAGTACCGCTCTTCTTTTGATGGGATTTAGGCCCTTCTTCTCTTATGTTTTGACCCAATTGTTTCCTTTGGATTATGGGTATAGCTTTTTTTGTAAATATAAACGCCAATAAAAATCCCAATACCACTGTCCATGAACCATTGCTTAACGCATACATATAACTATTCTCCTAACCACTCTTTAATATCCTTGACCAAAATGTCCAATGACATTCCTCTGGATGCTTTAAACAAGACAACATCTCCAGCTTTGAGCTCCCTTTTCAAAAATTCCGACAATTTTTTTATCGATTGAAAATTGTTGTCTTCGTCTATAAATTTACCTAACTCTCCTACAGAAAAGAGTTTATCTACTCTTTCTCTTGTGTATTCTCCCACTTCTCTGTGAAATTTTTCAGTTTCTTTTCCCAGCTCATACATATCTCCCAGTACCGCAATCCTTCGATTGTTACGATAGCTGTGCAAAACATCTACAGCTGCTTTCACGGAATCGGGACTAGCGTTATACGAATCATCAATTATCAGAATATCTTTCGACCGAGTCATCTCCAGCCTATTTCCCGTTATTTCAACCTTTGCAAGCCCTGATTTTATCAAATCTCTATCTATTCCAAGCATTTCCGCTACAGCTATTGCAAGCGCCGCATTTTCACCGTTATGTTTTCCCTTCAAAGGTATGCTGAATTTTTCCTGCTTAATTCCTCCTTTATCTCTGAACCCCATTATCACTTCTATTCCGTAATCAGTCTCAGAAATACTTTCCAGCTTAAAGTTATCCCTGTTTTTATCGCCGATCAACGCTGTTAAAATCAGATTGCTGCGATATGCCGACGAATAAGACTTGAGGTCATCAGGAAAAAATTTCCCGTCATCAAGTGCTATGAGACAATCTCCTTCTCTCATGAAGGCAGTTATATCCATCTTTTCCAGGAATATCTCTTTTTGCGTTTTGAAATGTTCCATATGAGATAATCCTATATTGGTTATCACAGCTACGTTCGGTCTGACTATATCAGCGATTTCGAATATCTCCCCTCTGTGATCGGTGCCCATCTCAATGACCGCAACTCGAGTATCCTCTTCCAATTGGAAAACCGTCAACGGTACGCCCACATTTGAATTGTAATTTTTAGGATTTTTTATAGTCTTAAACTTCTCGCTGCATATGCTGTAAATCATATCTCTAGTGGTTGTCTTTCCGGTGCTTCCTGTCACCCCTACAACGACGGGCCTTATTTTTTCCACATAATCCTTTGCCATCAGTTGCAGTGCTTTTACGGTATTATCAACCTCTATTACTGTTGCCCTGTCTCCGAGCGAGTCTAAAAAAGAAATACCTCGATTTCTTACAAAATCCTTTTCGACAACAACTGCAACCGCGCCTTTTTCTACAGCGCTTTCAACGAAGTCATGTCCGTCGAACAAATCTCCCCTGATAGCAAAAAAGATTCCTTCGCACTCTATCAGTCGTGAGTCTTGATACACCTGCGAAAAACTCGTTTCACCGCTTCCGCATATCACAGTTCCACCGATGGTATTCACAATTTCATTCACCGTAGTTCTAATCATCTTATCCCCTATAAAATCACTCTCTGTAGAGATATATTACTCCATTTTTGTTAACTCTGCCTCCCGCTGACGGGTATTGCTCTCTGATTATGAAATCCTTCTCCTTGTCCAAAGCCGGAATTATCTTATACTTCAACCCTGCTTTGTCGATTTTCTTTTTGGCATTGCTGAGTTTTAAACCTTTTACATCCGGAACTTCAACAGTCTCATCGTCTTTATTCTTCTTCTCCTCTTCCGTGTAGTTAGGTTTTATATCTTTATATTTTAACACTTTCTCCAAAAGTTCGCTAGATGCCGGTGCCGCAATTTCTCCACCATGTGCGCCTGCCGCCGGACTGTCAATTATGTACAAAATTGTAAATCTCGGGTTTTCCATAGGCACCATTCCCACAAAAGACGCTATTACATCATCGGTATATCCTCCTTTTTCAGCCGGAACTTGAGATGTACCCGTTTTCCCACCTACTTTATATCCTGCGATTTTAGCTTTCTTTCCTGTGGAGTTATCCACTACGTACTGCATTATCGTACGCATTTCAGCTGCGGTTTCTTTGGATATCGCCTGTCTCACCACCACCGGTTTCGTTTCTCTTATGACATTTCCGGATTTATCTGTAACTTTTTTCAAAATATGAGGTTGCATCAGCTTTCCGTCGTTGCCCATGGCTGAAATAGCCGTTACAAGCTGAACCGGCGTCACAGCATTGGTTTGACCGAATCCCATTATGGCGAGATCTAAAGGTCTTGCATTTTTTTCCTTCAACAAAATCGGGTTGGCTTCTCCCGGGAAATCTATTCCTGTCTTTTCGGTCAATCCGAACAAATCCAAATATCTATAAAATTTTTCCTTTCCCAATCTCAACGCCAGCTGCATGAAAACAGGATTGCATGAATTTCCCACGCCTTGATACAAATTCTGTTTTCCGTGCGGTTTATCAAAGCTCCAGCACTTGACTTTAATTCCCGATACGGTATGGTATCCCACGCACTTGAAAGTATCGTCTTTGTTTGTTATTCCCTCCTCCAGGCAAGCGGCGGCAGTTACCAATTTCGCTGTTGATCCGGGTTCATAGACATTGCTCAGCAACGGATTTCTCCACATTTCATTCAAGTACTTTATCTTTTCACCGTTGCTCATTTTGTCAAATTTCTTCTTCTCCTCACTATCTAAAGGCTCTTTTGAATTGTTCGGATCGAAGCTGGGATATGATGCCATGGATAAAATTTCTCCCGTCTTCGTATCCATAATTATACAGCTCGCCCTTTTGGCTTTGTTTTTTTCTTTCGCTTCTCTAACGCTCTGCTCCGTATATGTCTGAATTACTTGATCTATAGTTAGAGTAACATCGTTTCCGTCTTCAGGTCTATAGTATTTTTCTTCACCGGAAGCGAGCGGGTTTCCCTTCGCATCGGTGTTCTTAAGCCATCTTCCCTGCACTCCTGAAAGATAGTTATTGTATTCCAGCTCTACTCCTGAAAGTCCTGAATTACCTTCTCTTGTACTTCCGAGGGTATGCGATAGAAAATCTCCCATAGGATAGTACCTTCTAGCTTCATTTTCAACCGAAATACCCGGTATTCCCATTTTCTTAATCTCTTCGCCTTTTTCCTTTTTTAAATTTTGAGCTATCTTCACAATTTTCCGTTTATTTTCATTCAGCGTTTTTTTAATTTCATCAGGTTTTTTATCAATTAGCTTTGCCAGGGTATTCACATTGTCATCATAAAGCTCTTCTTTGGTTTTCTTCTTATCCTCAGCTTTTTCTTTTCTGGTCTTGGTTCCCCTTATCTTATCCATGCCGTCCTTGGATGCCCAAACCGTATAAGAATCCACGTTCACAGCTAACTCTTCCCCGTTTCTATCTAAAATTTTTCCACGATTCGGCTTTAACACTTGGTCCTTTTTCTGAATGTTCAGCACTCTTTTAGAGTACTCTTCTCCCTTTACTATTTGAACATATCCCAATCTAAGGAAGAGCAGTAACAACACCGCTCCGAATATGCCAAAGGCTATCACTATTCTCAATTGACTGATTTTTTGCTGTTCCGCCTGACCTCTCATACTCACTCCCACTTCAATTGTAAATCTACGCTAATCTCCCTCTATATTTATTTTCGCAATTTATATAAAAAAAGTTGGACAGTATCAAATTTTATGTCCAACTTCGATATTCTATTTGAAAGCTTCCTGTTTCAACTTGTTTGCGAAGTCCGTTTCTTTGTTGTGCTTTCCTATTTTTACAAACTGCGAACTGGTTGGATAAATCATTCCCAATTTCTGCGAAGCCTCTTTCTCAATTTGACTTCTGCTACCGTGTTCCTGTATGGAGACTTTTAAATTCTGTATTTCGTTTCTCAGTTCTTTATTCTTCGCCTCAATGCTGTTGTTTCCGTAAGCGGTAGTTGCAACTACTGCAGTCAAAGCTATGACAATCAACAAAACCGCACCTATTGCCATTACCGTAGCAAAAGCCAGTTTTCTCTCCCCATTTGATAGAGTTTGTTGTTTGCTCTTGCTCTTCTTTTCCATTGTATACACCCTATGTTCTCTTTGAACCGGCTGTACATTATATAAGTTTTCTGCTAACATTTCTTCCTCTCGCTTGCCACTCACACGCTAACTTAACTATCATCTATTCTAAATTCTCTCAATAATTCTCAACTTGCTGCTCCTCGATCTGGGATTGTTTTCCAGTTCTTCTCGGGAAGGTGTCATAGGTTTTCGGGTAATTTTCTTTATCTCCGCTACCTTTCCGCACACGCATATCGGAAATTCCTTTGGACATGTACACGGATTCGATTTTTCGTTAAAGGTTTCCTTCACAATTCTGTCTTCCAAACTGTGAAAACTTATCACGCAGAATCGACCGCCCTCATTTAACACTTCACAAAACTCTCCAACAGCTTTTTTAAGTCGTGAAAGTTCTTCGTTCACTTCAATTCTTATGGCTTGAAAAGTTCTCTTCGCCGGATGAGGTCCCTCACGTCGTGCTTTAGCGGGAATTGCCGCCTTGATTACATCCACCAGCTGCTCCGTAGTCTTTATATCTTCCTTTTTTCTCTCTTTTACTATGAACTCGGCTATTCTGCTATGCCATCTTTCTTCACCGTATTTTGCGATAACTCTCGAAAGCTCTTTTTCAGAATATCCGTTTATCACATCGTACGCTGTAAAATAGTCGTCTTGGTTCATCCTCATATCCAGAGGTGCATTTCTCATGTATGAAAATCCTCTTTGAGCATTATCAAGCTGAAACGATGAAACACCTAAGTCAAGTATTGCCCCATCCACACCTGATAGTTTTAAATCTTTTAAAACGTTCTTTATTTCCGAATAATTACTCTGAATAAATATCTTCCTGCAACTGTACTTTTCCAACCTTTTGTCGGATGCAACCAACGCATCCTTATCTCTGTCAATCCCTATCAAGAGACCGCTTTTATCCAGTTTTTTGCAAATTTCCTCGCTGTGTCCGCCACCTCCTAAGGTTCCATCCACGTAGATTCCGTCGCATTTTATGTTCAGCCCTTGAATCACTTCATCTAACATCACCGTTTCGTGTTTAAATTCCATAATCCACCATTTTCTCCGCTATTTCGGAATTGGTCATTTGGCTGTCCTCCTCGACTTTTTCGTATACCTCTCTGCTCCATATTTCAATTTTGTCGAGATATCCTATGGTAGTCAATTTCTTTTCTATACCTACCTTTTCTCTCAACGTCTGCGGAATGGTAATTCTACCTTGTCTGTCCATTTCACACTCTTCTGCGTTTTTTACACAATTTCTCGCGAACTGTCTGGCATTTGCATCCGTCGCCGGCAACACCTGCAACTTTTTAGCAAAGTTTTCCCATTCAGCTAGGGGATACAGATATATGCAATCATCAATTCCCAGTGTCAAAACGACTTTATAGCTCAGTTCTTCCCTAAATTTAGCGGGGACTATCATTCTGTTCTTCGAATCTATTGAATTTTCATAAGTTCCCATAAACATAGGTAAAACCTCCTCTCCGACTTGATGTGTGGGCTTCGTCCGGTTGCAAATTTTCTCTTCTATATCCACCCGTCTGTACAACAATCCGTGTCTAGGATTGACTTATTCATTTAAATTTCAACGTATTCCTTACTTCTCCATTTTACTCCACTTCACTCCACTTTTCAACATTATTTCTCTCATTCTTTCCCTTTTGCTCCCTTTTATTCCACCTCTTTTCCACTTGCATCCTCTTTTTATGCTATTTTCACAATATACAGTTTTTTTTTAAATCTGCATACCCCATATATAGTTTTAATTTAAATGTAAATTTTGGTCGCAACTCACGTGATAAACATGCCTTATAATCGTGCCATTGCAACGTCGATTATCATTTCAACTCTTATTTTTTATCAAAGAGCCAAACATCCTCGGTTCAATTTGTTTTATCCTCATTCCGCATGTTATAATGCTTCCATGTTATATGGGGAGGATATTATGCATTACGACAACATTGTAGAGGGTACATTCATTGCAAGACTCAACAGATTTGTTGCAAAAGTTTCAATTTACGGCGTGGAAGAAACAGTTCACGTAAAAAATACAGGACGTTGCAAGGAATTGCTGATTCCCGGCGCAAGGGTATTTTTGCAAGATTTTCGCAACAATATGGGGAATAGAAAACTGAGATTTTCCCTGATATCTGTGGAAAAACCTTTAGAAAGCGACCATGATCGTCAGAATGATAAAATTTTGATCAATATGGACAGTCAAATCCCCAATAAAGTGATAGAGGAGGCTTTGTTGAACGGTTCTCTAAAACTTAAAAATATGGGGAATCCATCCGTGGTCCAACGTGAGCGAACTTTTGGAAACTCGCGTTTTGACTTTTACGTGGAAGATGATTGCGCCAGAAAAAGTTTTATCGAAGTCAAAGGGGTTACTTTAGAGGATAAAGGCATTGCAAAGTTTCCGGATGCTCCTACGTCCAGAGGTGTAAAACACGTGAGAGAGCTCATTTCAGCGGCTGCTAGCGGATATAACGCATATGTTGTATTTTTAATTCAAATGAATGATGCCATTTACTTTACACCCAACTACGAAACTGATATTGAATTCGGAACAGCTTTGAAAGAAGCGGTTTCTCACGGAGTTCATCTCGCAGCTTACAGCTCCGATGTTACCTTCAATTCAATTTCTCTGAAATGCAGTGTGCCGATTATCCTGTGAAATTTTCAACTCACGAATATTATTAAAATTTACTTTTTACACTCTTGCCCGTTTTGAGTCAATTCAAAAAATATAAAAGATGGGAACACCTTATAATCTGACAATTTCAGGGGTTCCCATCTTCATATGAAAAGAGTCGGCATTGTTTTTTACAGCCGACTCTTTTTCGTTTTTACATATTCATTCTATTCAACATCAATTTTTTGAGTTTCGTCTTCTTTTATTTCTTCCATTCCTGCAGCCTCATACGCTCCATCGAATTCTTCCTCATCTTCTTCATCGTAGTCATCATCTTCTTCAAACATTTCGCAGTTTCCGGACTTTCTTCTCTCACCGAGTTCAGCCGCTGCTGTAAACAATACGTCTGTTGAAGAGTTTAGGGCTGTTTCGCAAGAGTCTTGAATTACCCCTACTATAAATCCGACACCTACTACCTGATATGCGATTGAGTCAGGAATTCCAAATAAACTGCAAGCCAACGGTATTAACAACAGAGAGCCCCCTGCTACACCGGAAGCTCCGCATGCGCTTATCGCAGAGAGCAGGCATAGAATTAACGCCGTCGGAATATCCACAGAAATGCCTAGTGTGTGAGTCGCAGCTAAACTCAGTATAGCGATAGTTATAGCCGCTCCACCCATGTTTATCGTAGCGCCCAGAGGAATTGAAATCGAATAAGTATCCTTATCTAATCCCAATCTCTCACAAAGCCCCATATTCACCGGAATATTTGCCGCTGAGCTTCTTGTGAAGAAAGCATATATTCCCGATTCTTTCACGCATGTGAGCACTAGAGGATATGGATTTTTTCTCGTCACAAAGAATACTATAATCGGATTTACTACAAATGCAACTACGAGCATGGTGCCAACCAACAAAAGAATTATATGAACGTATTTTTTCATTCCTTCCATACCGGTTGTCGCAACTGTATTGAATACTAAGCCCAAAACGCCCAACGGAGCCATTTTAATTACCCATCTGACAACTTGTGACACCGCTTCCGACAAATCCGCAATCAAACTTTTAGTCTCTTTTTTGGAATGCCTCAGGGCTATTCCCAATATTATCGCTGCAGCTAAAATTCCAATGTAATTCCCTGTTGCTAGTGCCTTTATAGGATTGTCCACCACGTTTCCGAGAAGTGTTAAAATAACTTCCGTAATGCCTCCCGGTGGCTTTGTTGCGGATTGCTGCCCCGCTTGTGGCAGTATAAGTTGAATTTTAAATATGAAGCTCGCCATTACTGCAACTACAGATGCTGCTAAAGTCCCGACTAAGTACAGAACAACGATTTTCTTCATATTTGTTTTTTTACCTGCCTGGTGTTGAGCGATGGCAGACATAACCAGCAATGATACCAATATAGGTGCCACTGCCTTTAACGCACCTACAAACAACTGTCCTAGCACTGATACTAAGGCTAACTTTTGAGGAAATAACATTCCCAGCAAAATTCCCACGATCAGTCCGAGGATGATTTGTGGAACAAGACCGATTTTATTCCACGAATTCAAAATACTTTTCATAAAAGTCTCCTTTGTAAAAAATAACTAATTTTTCTATATAAATGCAAATAGAATATCTATATTTTAACATAATACAGAGATAATGGCAAAGAGTTTTTTATCTCAATTTCATTTTTTCGCATTTTATTCAACGTCCGATTATCCTTGATTTAACAACACGATTCTCAATTTTTATCTCCTATCTTTTCGTCGATGCGTATATCTTAACTTTGCTCCAGAGATTCGATATAATTTTTTTGTTAATCTCATCAAATGCAAACACTTCATCCTTCGGATATTTCACTCTTGGAGTGTACGCACTTATATCTCCATAGGCGTTTTTATCATTTCTCATCTCATCGAATACGCTGTCGTTGGGCGAACTGTAACCCACATATTCTGAGTTTTTATATGCGATGTCACGACTGGTTACAAAGTTTATAAATTCATGTGCCAGATCCACTTCTTTAGCGTTTTTAGGAATGACCATAGCATCGGACCACACGTTGGTACCGCTTTTTGGCAACCAAAACGCCATATCTTTATTCTCCTTCATGACGTAAGCCGCATCTCCCGAGTACATTACCGCTATATCTCTTCTCCCCTGCGCCATATTATCTATTATCTCATCTGTAACCATCTCCGGTTTCGTGTTTTCAACAGCCTTCAAAAGCCATCTGTAAGCCTCGTTTATTTCTCTCTTGTCTCTGGTGTTCATCGAATATCCTAAATCCTTCAGAGCCATCATAAAAGAATCTCTCTCGGAGTCATACAGATAAGTTCTGCCTTTGTACTTTTTATTTTGAAATATACTAAATCCTTGTTTTTTTATATCTTCTTCGCTGACTTTCTTCTTGTTGTACACTATCCCCACACTTCCCCAGAAATACGGCACCGAATAGTCGTTATTCCTGTCGTATGGCAGATTTTTAACACCGCTGTACAAATCTTGTATGGCAGTCAACTTCTTCTTATTCAATTTTCTCAGTTTACCCTCTTTTTTCAGCCTCTCTATCATGTAGTCGCTGGGTACCAGAATGTCGTAACTTTCTCCATTTGCAACCCTTATATACATCTGTTCATTTGAATCGAAATTGTCCATTACAACCTTTGCTCCTGTTTTCTTTTCAAATGCTGATATTACACCGGGTGCCATATATTCTCCCCAGTTGTACACGTGCAAAGTTTTCCCCTTGTACTTTCCTTCTGTGGTGAACAGATACTTTCCTCCGAATACGGACAATATCAAAACAGCTGACATCCCAAAAGCGATTCTCTTCGCAACCTTCCTGTTCCTGTTTAAAGTATCCCTATTTTTGTTCAGCTTGCTTTTCACCATAGGCACAACGTTGATTATAACCAACATGATGCCTATGAACGCGACTATCAACGTAGATATCGCATTTATGCTCGGATTCAACCTCTTGCTCATGGTGTAAACCATTATGCTCAAGTTTTTTATTCCTCTGCCTGTGACAAAATAAGATATTACAAAATCATCAATGGACATCGTAAACGCTATCAGAGCACCTGCAACTATTCCCGATTTTATCTGAGGAACGATGACTTTTACCAACGCTTGCCACGGTGTTGCTCCCAAATCCATCGCCGCATCTGCCAAGTTCCCATCCAGCGACTTCAATTTAGGCATTATGCTTAACATGACGTATGGAATGCAAAAAGTTATATGGGCGATTATCATGGTGATCAAACCCTTTTCAATTCTAAATGTTATGAACAGCATCATCAGCCCGATAGCCGTAACTATTTCAGGATTCATTATGGGAAGATCATTGAGCTGACCTATGAGCCTCTTCACAATTTTTCCGGATTTCGAAATTCCTATGGCGCTTATTGTGCCTATCACGGTGGAAACTGCCGTCGCCAGCAGAGCAACACCTATCGTAGTGTAAAGAGCAATCATCATGTCGCTGTTTTCCACCATCTTCCTGTACCATTCTACGCTGAATCCCGTGAAATGAGTCAATGATTTGGAAGAGTTGAAAGAGAATATGACAACATATATGATAGGCAAATAAAAAAACATGAGAATTGCTCCCACTGCAGTTTTTCCAAAGAGCCTTTTATTTCTCTTCATCTACTCCCCCCTTTCTGAATTTCTCTTTTCCATAGCCCTGACAGCATAGATGCTCAACATCATAATTATAGCCATAATGACTGAAATCGCACTTCCAAACGACCATTCTCCCACGGTTATAAATTGATTTTCAATGGCATTTCCTATTAGAAAAAACCTTCCTCCACCTAACATTTTCGGAATGAAAAAAGAACTGATACAAGGCAGGACTACAAGAGAAATTCCACTTATAACTCCGGGCATGGACAACGGCAGTGTCACTTTCATAAAGGTTTTCTTCGCATCAGCTCCCAAATCCATGCTGGCTTCTATCAGCGACGAGTCCATTTTGGTCAGCGAGGAATTTATCTGCAATATCATGAACGGTATGAAGTTATATATCATGCCGAGCAGCACCGCTCCTTCCGTGTACAACAGCTTCGCATCTCCCATTCCAAATATCCCTAACACCTTCTGGGCAATTCCGCCTTCCGACAAAATTCCAATCCACGCGTAGGTTCTGACCAACATGTTTATCCACATAGGCATAGTTATGAGCAAAATTAATAGATTTCTCACTTTATCACTGCTCTGCGATATGAAATACGCAATTGGATATCCGATTACAATGCATATTATCGTGGTCTTTAAGGCAATCTTAACGGAGTTCCAAAGGACCAACAAGAAATCCTTGTCCGTGAAAAATCTAATGTAATTTTCCAATGTAAAAGATACTTTTAAAATTCCGTTACCGTCTTTTGTTGCGGAATAAAACAGTATCAAAATCATCGGTATTGCCAACATCAATACCGCCCATACGATATATGGAACTGCAAGAGTTGATACTTTCTTCATCAAAACGCTCTCTTTCTCATCACGTGTATGTCCTGAGGATGGAAATCCAATCCGACTTCCTTTCCTTCTTCCACAAAGTCTGTCGTGTTAATTTTAAATTCCCTGCCCTCTGTGGAAAATGTAACTTTATACACCCCTTCTTTGAGGTCATCAACATTGAAATCATAGCTCACATATATATCCACTCCGGCTTCTTCGTCATTCAGTTTCCATCCCTGTGCGTTTGCCCAAGTTTTCAAATCCGTATCCAGTGCCACCGAGTCGACGATTTCTTCCACGGTCTTATAAAAGTTAAATGCACTCACCGCTTCGTTGGATTTTTCATTTACAACATAAGGCTGATCTATAACGTGAATTCGCCTTTCAATCCACGTCCCCGACGGCGTGTAAAACCTAACCGGATAAGTACCTATTTCACCCTTCAAATCGTACTCTATTTTGGCTATTGAAATGTACTCATCAGTTTCGGTACTCCAAGCCTGCGCATCTGCCCTTGCGATAATTTCCTTTTCGTCTAACTCCTTCATATCCTCAACGTCCACGTAAAAATCATTGGCGGTAATTTTCTCATCGCCTTTATCACTGGTTACTTCGTGCTCTTTGATTACGTGCATATTGACCGTCACTCTGGTACCGGGAACCGTCTCAACTACGACGTCATAGTACACGCCTTTGAAAAAAACTGTGTCCACGACTCCGTTCATCTTTCCCGAATCCTTCTCAACTATATCTATATCTTCAGGTCTGATGACTATGTCAACCGGTTCATTCTTCTTGAATCCGAAGTCTACACACTCAAATTCCCTGTCATCGAATTTGACTTTGTAATCATCTATCATGATTCCGTTCACTATATTGCTCTCCCCTATAAAGCTCGCCACGTATTTATTTTCCGGCTCGTTATATATTTCCTGTGGGCTTCCCAACTGATAAACTTCTCCTCTGTTCATCACTGCAATTTTGTCGGACATGGTCAATGCCTCTTCCTGATCGTGAGTTACGAATATAAATGTGATTCCAACTTCCTGTTGTATTCTCTTCAGCTCGTACTGCATCTCTTTTCTGAGTTTCAAATCCAACGCACCCAAAGGTTCATCCAGTAACAAAACCTTGGGTTCATTCACCAACGCCCTTGCGATAGCAACTCTCTGTTGCTGACCTCCCGATAATCTCGTTACATCTTTGTTCTCATACCCCTCGAGACCGATCAATTTAAGCATTTTCATTACTTTCTGTTCTATGACATCGTCACTGATTTTTCGGATTTTTAACCCGAAAGCTATGTTTTCCGCCACGTTCATATGGGGAAATAATGCGTATTTTTGAAATACCGTATTCAATTCTCTTTTATGAGGCGGCGTATGCGTGATATCCTCTCCGTTGAAAATTATCTGTCCTTCATTAACATCTAAAAATCCTCCTAAAATGCGCAGCAATGTGGTTTTTCCACATCCGCTAGGTCCTAAAAGCGTCACGAATTCATTTTCGTAAATATCCAAATTTACTCCCTTTAGCACCACCTGCCCGTCAAATTCTTTTACGATATTTCTAAATTGTATTATTTTATCCTTCATCTATAAAATAACCTTTCCACATTTATTTTGTAATAGTTTCTTCATTATTTTTCACATTTTATTTCAGCCATTTGCCTTCTTATCGCTGTGAATTCTACGGTGGAATTTTTCGATTTCGCTTTCATCCTTCAAGTCAATCCCTATGTCAGGATGAACAATAAAAAAAGGCAACCATTCAAGTTACCTTTAATTTTATTATATAACGCTTTTATTTTCAAGGATTATAATCGCCTTTTTCCCTTGTTTGCGGCAACGTATTCAGCATTTTAAAACTCCGCATTTTTAGGTGTTCTAGGAAATGGTAATACATCACGAATGTTGCTCATTCCGGTAATGTACATGACCATTCTCTCAAAGCCCAGTCCATAGCCTGAGTGTTTCACACCGCCGTACTTTCTAAGCTCCAAATACCACCAGTAATCTTCTTCCTTTAAGCCTACGCTGTTCATCCTCTCCTTCAGAATGTCCAGCCTCTCTTCTCTCTGACTTCCACCTATGATTTCACCGATTCCCGGTACCAGCAGATCGCATGCTGCTACGGTTTTATCATCATCGTTTAACCTCATGTAGAACGCCTTGATTTCCTTTGGATAATCCGTTACAAACAGTGGCTTTTTAAATACCTGTTCCGTCAGATATCTCTCATGTTCCGTCTGAAGATCTATGCCCCATTCCACGGGATACTCGAATTCTACTTCAGATTTTTTCAAAATTTCCACTGCTTCCGTATATGTGATCCTTCCGAAATCCGAATTTACGACGTTATTCAATCTTTCCAGAAGCCCTTTGTCTATAAAGTTGTTGAAAAACTCCATTTCTTCCGGAGCCTTTTTCAGTGCATAGCTGATGATATATTTTATCATATCTTCTGCAACTTCCATATTTCCGACTAAATCACAAAATGACATCTCCGGTTCAACCATCCAAAACTCTGAAGCATGTCTTGCCGTATTGGAATTCTCCGCTCTAAAGGTCGGTCCGAAGGTATAGATATCTCTGAAAGCCAATGCGAAAATTTCCCCTTCCAGCTGTCCCGACACAGTCAAACCCGCTTCCTTGCCGAAGAAATCCTGCGTGAAGTCAACCTTGCCGTCTTTCATAGGCGGCTTTTCCATATCTAACGTGGTTACTCTGAACATTTCTCCCGCACCTTCCGCATCGCTGCCGGTGATAATAGGAGTGTGAACGTACACAAATCCTCTATCTTGGAAGAATCTGTGTATTGCGTGTGCAACCAGCGATCTCACTCTGAACACCGCTGCAAAGGTATTGCTCCTGGGACGCAGGTGGGCAATTTCTCTCAGATATTCCAAGGAGTGCCTCTTTTTCTGCAACGGATAATCGGAACTTGACTCCGCAAGAATTTCAATTCTTTCAGCCTTAATTTCAAACGGTTGCTTTGCATCGGGTGTCAAAATCAATGTTCCCTCTATTTGCAGTGCCGTAGCGATGGGACTTTTAGCTATAATGTCGAAATTATCGATTTTATCCGTTTCGTAAACAACTTGAACCGACTTGAAAAAAGTTCCGTCGTTGACTTCCAAAAATCCGAATTTATTCGAATTTCTGTTAGTTCTAACCCATCCCTGTAAAACAACTCTTCCATTTGCCAGCTCATCCGGGCTTTTAAAAATTTCTCTAATTTTAATAATCATCATATCGCCTCTTATCTAAATTTTATTTCAAAACACTCCATTCTGCAGTGTTCACGCTTTAAATACAATACGAATATTCTACCATTTTAAATTACAGTTTTCAACTGTTTTCACTTCCGTCAAATCGTCGTATGCGACTGATTCTTTCTGTCAATGTTCTTTCTCAAGTCTTCTTTTCCTTTATTTCACGTATCTCTACCTGTTTCTTTATCTTGCGTAATGGCATGACATTTACCATCCAATTGACTTTTCCTATCTTTTGCAATTCTTATACACAAATATCGTTCTGTTTCGACTTTTTCTCAAACAGCCATAGCTATTGCCGGTCACAAGTCAACGTGGCTAATATATTTTCTTCAGCTTTTCAAAATTCTATCACACGTTCAAATTTGAATGATTATTCAGTTAACACGCTGTATTGCAGTCATACTCTCAAAATTTAACTAAAAAAAGAACAATATTTTTGATGGATTTTCTTGCCATATAACTGTTTTTATTATATAATTATCTGGAATTAGCTTTGCAAAACTGAAATGTTTGTATAAGCTATTTAATTATATTTGAATGGTTTTCATCTATTACTCACGACATTGAATTCCATTTACAAGTTTTTAGTTATAAATCAGTTACAAATAAGTAAGGAGAGTGACATGATGGGCAAGAAGAAAATACTCATTTCAATTGTTATCGCTATTGCTCTTGTCGGTGCCGCGGCTTACGCTTATTATTCTAGCAATTCAGATAAACAGGCTAGCTCTAATCCAAGCAGTGAAACGAAAAGTTCCGACACGAAATCGTCTGATACGTCGTCTGATTCCAGCAACGATTCAGATAAAGATAAATCGGATGAAAAGCAAGATGCAAATTCTAACAACAACGATGACAATGAAAAGTCTAAAGTAGGAACAAGCAATTCAGGTAAGAATCCGGGAATGCTTACAGGCAGCAACAAGACAGGCAAAAGGGCTTCCAACAAGAGGAGAACAGCACCAGGGCACAGTATCCCGAGGGTTCCGGGTAATACACACAAACCTACCCCTAGTGTTCCAAAGCCTCAACCTGAAATGCCGAAACCAAATCCAAAGCCGGATTTGCCGAAGCCAAAGCCTGAACCGAAGCCGAATCCTAACCCACCGGTTCAGGAAGAAGGTCTTGCTGACGGTACGTGGTACGGAACGGGTTCCGAAGCCTTTTATTATTCTGCAAACGGTCCTGATGTAGTCCGTATCACAGTTAAGAACGGCAAGATAACAGAAGCTGAAAACGTTGTTTACCAGGAAGACCCTGAATGGAAAACCAGAGGATTTAACATATTCAAGGCTACTGTAAAACAGGGGAGCATAGACGGTTTTGAAAAACAGCTTAAAGACCGTAAGGGCGAAATGTACGATACTGTCAGCACTGCGACTGAAACTGCAAAAAGCCAGCTAAGCGCTATGAAAAACGCTGTTGAACGTTCAAAGAAATTCAAGAGAGATAGAATGGAACAGAAGATATCTTATCTTGAATTCGTGAAAAAACCTAACCCTAGACAGACAGGTTCAACTTTGGACCTTTCAGGTACAGTGATAAAAATTCACTTCAGCGACGGCACTTCAAAGGAAGTTTCATATGACAAGTTGCATGAATACGATATAACCGTAAGTCCGCAACACGGTTCACAGCTTCCGGAAGTCGGTAAACACTTCCTGATACACTTTAAAAATGCCGGATCTATGGTTGATATTCCTGCCAGCGCACAGGTGCAGAAAATTGCCAAATATCGCACAGCTACAAAAATCGTAGTTACATATGAAGATAACTCAACACAGGAAATTAACCTAAACGATAAAAACTTCCGTTACGACTTTAAAGCTATCAAAAAAGTTAAAAAGATGGAAATTTATTCCGGCAACGATCTTTTGAGAGAAGGTACGTACAATAACGAACTTAAGGTATGGGAATTCGATCTTCGTATAGTTCCTGTCGGCAATGGCTATGATGCGTGGAAATACAGTTACTACAGTGTTAAGGTCGAACAGGGCGAAGACAACTCCCCTATTACGAGATTCCGCCTTTACCCTGAAAATATGAAGCGTGAATACACAGTTGGCGAAACTTTAGATCTTTCAAAAATCTACATTTACGCTACAAGACAAAGCGGAAATAATGTAAGCATAGGTAGCTGGGAAGAATGTAAAAAGCTGGGCTTCACATCATCTCCTGATGCCGGCTACAAGTTTACCGAAGAAGATGCTAAGACTAACAACGGTCTGAAAACTATAAACATCTCTATCAAGAACGGCAGTGAAACGATTACTCATTCATTCGATATAAAAGTAAATCCTAAGAATGAAAATCCTGCTGCCAATCAGACACCTGCCAAGGTTTCAATATTTGACGGCGATACTAAAATAAAGGATGTTACGATGCCGGCAAGCTTCAACGGATATGCCAGCTTTACTCAAATTGAAATACCTAAAAAATACACTGGTAAACTCAAAGATTTAAAAGTTAAGGTATATAACAAAAACGGTGAAGAACTTGAATCCAAGGTGACGAGAGCTACTAATACTTTTATTCGAATCTCTCTTCCAAAATTCCCTGGTGAAGATGGAGGAACTATCAATCTAGGATTTAAATTTGTCTAATCGCAAAGTGATTTCAGTAAAAATTAGATAGCGAATAAATAGCAAAATCTAAACTCCCTCTCAACGGATTATCGTCCGCTGAAAGGGAGTTTTATATTTATTTCCTTATCGATTTTTAATTTTTACGATTTACATGCAACCGGAATCTCACATTCCCTTATTTGTAAATGATTCCATTAAAATAATGTTCGATTTAAGGGTATAATCAAATTTTAAAAATTGAAATCCGACTGGCTGCTTTCACCGTTTACCTATATGTAAGTTCCTGTTATTTAGCTCATTTTTCTCATTTAAAAGTAAATTTCTGAGGAATTTCTCCAAATATTCTGTCGTTTCATGAATGCCCTTTTGTAAATTATTGTAATTGGCACGGACTAGAGCATTTCTAAAATACCATGAATTTTCCGCAAAAATATCATTTGTAGCCGAAAATCCAAGCGTCCTTAAATACTTAATAAAAAACACTGCCGTTGTTCTCGTATTTCCTTCTCCAAAAATATGTATTTGCCACAATCTTGCTACGAAAATTGCAAGGTGATGAATAATTTCATCCATAGATAAGTTTCTATAGCTGAATTTTCTTTCTTGATCCATATCATACTCCAATGTCGCATCAAGTTCAGAAGCGTTACCGTATATCACCGTATCTCCATCAAGAACCCACTCTCTCTTCGTAAGATTGTAATCTCTTATCACCCCCGCATAGGAATAAATATCATAAAACAACTTTCTATGAATGGATATATATTCATTCGGTGTAAATGAAAATCCCTTTTCGGACAAGATCTCTGCGATGCGCAAAGATACTTTATCAGCCTCCTCCACATCTTTTTCATCTGTCGATTCCACAGGTCTTTTTCTATAATAACTATCTATGAGGTCCTTTGCTTCTGCGAATGTAATTTTACCTTCTATGTTTTTAGCGGCAGTTTCAATCAAATATTCGGATGGCTTAAGTCCATCCACTTCCTGCAGACCTATTGCTGTTTTCCATGCGTAAGTTTTATTTTTTTTATTCGGTTCCGATTCCTTCAGATATTCTTTAAACGGATCTCTTTCCATATGTGCCACCTCAATTCTTCGAGTTATTATTTGCTCTTAAATCCATTCCTACTCAATTTGTAAATGAGAGCAGAAGCAAATCATTTTTATTTATATGTCTCCATGTGAATATTGTTATTAAATTAAATTCTAATCACTTCCATATTATAATTATACTAAAAATAAGTCACAATTCAATTACAAATACTATCATTTCGATTTTACGCAGTGAATATAATACGCCAATCAACTGTTATTTCAAACCATATCCACGCAAAAGTCCCAGTTCAATCTACGGTTTAGGTTTCTTTATATAAAAAATATTGCTGCTTCCAAACTGATCCGCTTTCAACCCTTTATTTTTAATTGTGTACTTATCGCATCTCGATATTATAATATGATCGGCACTGTCTGAATATATGTGGTACCCTGCCAACAGCAGCAATGGATTGAAATGCAATACGTTATTTTGCACGAAATAAATTCCCACTAACGCAATAATCATAACGTTCATCACTATCGACGGCGCTGAATCGACCTTCAGAGATAAAATTGGAATTACAAACGTTATGAAATAGCTCAAAACCTCGCCATCATTACTTTTTATATCATAAATCTCGTATAACTTAATCTGATTTCCTGCGTTTCTATCCATCCTTATCAACCATAAAACCAACATCAGCAAGCTCACTACAAAAATACCTGTCAATACACTCCAAAAAACCGTATTTTTGTGAAGGGTTATGCCGACTTGTTCTAACGAAAACTCTTTAATATCGTTGAGAAAGATCATTATTGCGACAGGTGTGTATGACGATAAGAATAATCCTATTCTAAATGCTCTATTCACGTCGTTACCTCCTTTCGTCGGTTCCTTTCTCTCCCCCAATTATCGTCTTGTAATAAGCATCTTGCATCAAATTTATAAACTCTCCCAGTTGTGACTTTCCCGTGTACACGTATTTATTTGAAGGACTTATCGGTATATTTAATCTAAATTCGTCAATTGCCTTTTTGGTGTTCTCAGGAGCATCTAAAAATACCATTGCATTTTTTCTGTTTTTAAGCTTTGACACTCTTTTTACATAACTTCCGTTATCCAGTAAATCCTCTTTAAGCTGTTTGAATCCCTCAATTTTTTCATCCAATTTCAGGTTGCTCAAAACTTCTTTCGCAGCCTCAACAAATTCTCTGTCCAGATCAAATATTCGCTCGAAGGCTGTATGCTGAATTATTAAAATATCGCGACCGTCTATTATTATATCGACAGTTGCATCTATACCTAATAGCCTTGACGCATCTAACTTTTCAAATTTGTCATCCATCAGCCTTCCCAAGAATCCCTTTTTAAAAATTTGAAGCTTCGTATATCTTCTCATGAAATAACTGATGCCTTTCATGGTTCTAAATTCATATATGACAAAGTTCACGTCTTCCGCCGTTATATCATCGCTGACTCCGGGTTTTTCCAGGCTGTCTATTAGCTCTTGCACCATTTCAAATTCATCTGTCGTAGTTTTTTCCAGCGTATTTGAAATCGCTCCGATGGGATTGTATTTCTCTATGCTGTATTTTTCACATTTCCTTAGAACTTCACGAGCTATTTCACGAATTTTTTCCTTACTGTCGTTTCCCAAATTAAATTTTATCGGTACAGTTTCTCTGTCGTTTTTAATGCAGAAATATATAACTACATTTCCGGTATCGACATTTCGTCTTGCTCTTTCAAAAATTTTCATTTTCATTCCCCTATAAATACCTGTTCTCTTCCCTTTACTATGTTAAATATTATATCATTTAATATAAGTAAATATTTTCCTATTTAATGTTTGCGCTGCGATTTCCACATTTGCAAATTCCCACTGCAATAAAAAAGCGACGACTCTAGTCATCGCCGTATTTTGTCATCATATGTTCAATATACTTTTATATTTTTTGAAAATCATTAGATACTTCCTAGATGTCAACCCCCGCTTTTACCCTATTACACGTTTGTATTTCTCTTTTACACAATTCTTATTATATATATGTTTCAATTTATTATTAAAATTACTTAGTGTTATTCTGATTTTCCAGGGTCACTTTAATAAGTTTTAGAGTGTTTTCCCAATCCTTTATGTTTGTGTATTTCTCTGGCTTCACTATACCAGTTAATACTCCAATGAGCAATTTAGTGCAATCAAAAGCAAAGTCAATGAGTTCTTTAATATCTGAATGCGTAATATAACTATTCTTCCATATTTTTTCTTTTCCTAACATTTGTTTTCTATCATTGTGAGCATATATCTCATTCCTTTGAACTCTAATTTTCTCTTGTTTCTTACTAAGAGAATTGAACCGTTGTTGATAAAGTCCCAAAAAATCTGAAAATTTCAAATCAATCCTTACTGGTACTTTCTCATTATTAGGAATATCGCATAACTTCAGTATTTCTCTTTGGCTGTTTACTTTGTTCTCATAGAAACATTCTTCTGTTGGTTTTAAATAATGTTGATATGGTATTTGAAAAGTCTCCTCTATGCCATCTTTCTCATTTGTTATTGTGCCCCTATATTCACGAAATAAATCCAAATTATTTTCACAACACTTTAACAACCAACCAATCGAAACGGCATTTTTTGTTTTATCATATAATTTTGCAATTTCCATAAAACAAGCTTTTTGCAAAGCTCCATATACTACTTCATAAAACGCTGGTGAAAGATTCATTTCATCACTATATATCTCATAAAATTCTTCATACTGCAACATAATCAAGTAATATTGATTTGCATCAAGTACACTTTTATATAAGCCCTCTGCCAACTTGATTATTTCTTCTTTATCCAAATAACTCTCCTTTTCTATGCCTAATATATCTTCTTGCAAAGCACCCTTGCCTTATCGCTATCCATCTTCTCAAACATCGGCTTGCACTGCAGAAGCACCTGATGTGAATAATAGTAAAAGCTGTAAAACAGATTTCCCGGGAACACATCCTCCTCTTCATATCTCAATGCATCTATTTCCGCATCATATTCCTCCGACCACAAATACTCTTCATTGAGCATGTCGGAAAAATTCGGCAGCGGTTCTTCATGCTCCAGTGCTTCTACACCGCAAATTGCCTCTGCAATTTCAATAAAAAGCTCCAGTAATTGCTCTTCCAGATAAGTTGCAATCGAACTATTCTCCATTTTTTCCACGGCTTTTTTGAATATCCTCACAAGGAAAATCATAGCAAAGGGAGTTACATGCCATAAGGTTGACTGGTGTTCTATGTTAATTTCTATTTCTCTCCCGGCTTTGTCCACCTCTTTCATATCACTCATCTGCCACAGCACATCAAAATACTTAGGAAAATCTGTGGCTCTTGCGTAAGTTGTAGTGATTCTATGCCAAGGTATCTCATCAATTTGCACCGTCTGTATGAATCTTTCGTTATGATCTACCATCACTGCTCCTTTTGATTTAAATTTCCCATCTTTCAGATTGTTTCCTAGTTTCGATGAAATCCTTGTATATACCTTGTTCGGATGCAAGCACATCATGTGTTCCTATCTGTTCTATAGCCCCGTTTTTCAAAACGATTATCTGATCTGCATTCTTTACAGTTGAAAGTTTATGCGCTATTATAATTGTCGTTTTGTCTTTTAACAGACTCTTTAAAGCCATCAACAACTGCTTTTCATTTTCAGGGTCCACACTTGAAGTCGCTTCGTCCAGAATAACAAATTTGCTGCGTTTCAGCATAGCTCTGGCAATGGAAATCCTTTGGCGTTCTCCGCCGGACAAGTTGGAGCCTCCTTCCTGTAAGATCGTATCATATCCTTGAGGTAACTTCATGATAAAATCATGACACTGAGCTTTCTTTGCAATTTCCATCATCTCTTCATCCGTCGCATTGGGATTACCAAATTTGATATTATTTCTCACAGTATCATCAAAGAGATATACATCCTGGAAAACAAAGCTGAAATTTGACAGAAGTTCATCGTACTTATATTCCCTTATATTTGTACTTCCAACCTTCACATCTCCTGAATTCACATCCCAAAATCTAGCCATCAGATTGCATAGCGTTGTTTTGCCACTTCCGGAAAATCCTACAAGGGCAGTGGTTTTTCCTTCAGGCACCGTCATACTTAAATTGTTGAACAGTTCCGCCTCATCATATGAAAACGAAATATTTTCCATTGAGATTTCCGCCTTATCTATCTCAGTTTTTTCTCCCTCTTCAATTACAGGTAAATTTCTCAGATTGAGAATGCTGTTGAGATTTTGTACAGCAACTCCCTTAATATTTTGCATACTTCCTGCCAACTCAAATCCGGAAAAAACCACGAAGCTCATAACAATCAGTATGATTGCTTTAGTGACCTCAACGTTTCCTGAAAAATATCTCATAAGTGAACTTAGAATTATCACGCATATTCCAATTTTGAACACCAGCAGAAACATGAATTGTGTCGGAACCAAGATTTTCTCTACATCCAAGAACCCTTTACGACTCTTTGTAATGCTTTCATTTAATTCCTTAACCGTATTTTTATCTTTTCCAAATGCCTTAGTTATTCCTATTCCCCTTACGTACTCGAGCATTTTTGAACTTAAATCCAATTTAAGCCCTAATAACCTCTCAGTTAATCGATCCGTCTTCCTCTGTGTAATCATATTAACTGAGATTCCTACAATCAAAGTCAACAATATGATTACCGCCGTTACAAAATCATAAGGCATTACGAAAGCAACCATAATAAGCGTTTGTATCGTACCTACAAGCATTTGTTCAATAATAAAAACTCCCATGGTTTCGAGATCACCTATGACGGTTGACAAGCCACCTGCTACATCTCCTAATGAATTGGAACTGAAATATCCCATGTTCACATTTTTCAAACGATCACCTATATATAATCTGTTTTCTGCCCCCAAGCTATACGAAGCAATGTATTTGTTCCTATCAGCCAGATATCCGAATATAATTTTTCCTATCATGCTGGCAGCTGCGATAGCGAATACAACATATACATCCTTCATTAAAACCGGCTGTCCATTAAAGACATTTTCACAAATTTTGATTAAACAAAATAAAATTGCACCTAAAGCGACGCCTTCGAATATTCCCTTAAATATATCAAAAATTAGCATTTTCGTTATTTTTTTTGAATATGAACCTGAAACTTCGTATAAGGTTTTTATCAACTCTCTCACTTTAGATCACCTCAATTTCTTTGGACTCTGTGTATACATCCCACATGTCTTTGTATTTTCCATTCAGCTCAAGCAATTCTTTATGATTGCCCTGTTCAATAATCTTCCCTCTGTCCACAACAACAATCTTATTCGCATTTACAATTGTAGACAGTCTGTGAGCTATCATAATCACAGTCTTATTCTTAATAAGGTTTCCGATAGACTCTTGAATAACAGCCTCGTTATCGGGATCGGAATATGCAGTTGCCTCATCCAGCAATACAATCGGGCTATTTTTAAGAAAACTTCTGGCAATAGCAATTCTCTGTTTCTCTCCGCCCGAAAGGTTTGCTCCTCCTTCTCCAACGACGGTTTCATATCCGTTAGGAAGACTCATTATAAAATCATGACAACTCGCCTTTTCACACGCTTTTTGAATTTCGTCCATAGTTGCATCTTCTTTTGCCATTTTCAAATTTTCCAGTACTGTTTTGTTGAAAAGAAAATTTTCTTGAGATACGTAGGTAACAAGCTCCATATTCTGTTTTAGCGGCATGTCGTTGATATTGTTTTTTCCTATTAAAATTTCTCCGCTACCGACATTCCAAAATCCGGCAATCAGCTTTGCGATAGTAGACTTTCCGCCACCTGAATCTCCGACAATTGCAGTCAACTGATTCTCAGCTGCTTTAAATGAAATCCCATTTAATACGTCGTTGGATCCATCGTATGCAAATGTTACATTTTTAAATTCCAAATCATGAGAACCTACGCTTTTTATTTCCGTTCCTCTTTCTAAATCAGGAATCTCCATCACTGTTTTTATTTCTCCCAATATGACTTTTATGTTTGCTATTGTCTCCATATGGCTCATCGCCTTTATCAGCGGTTTATATGACGCATAGGATAACAGTATGCACATAACGAGAACTCCTATTTCAATACTTCCTTTCATGAATAAGTACAGAGAAGTCGGTAAAACAAAAATCATCGTTGCAGGAATGGTTTCCATGCCTGCAGTCATGGAAAAACACACACTCAAATACCAATCAAGCATTGCTCTTTTATTCTCATTCACCGTTTCTTTAAATTTTCCGAAGGATGATGCAGATTTATTGAACGCCTTGATCACTTTAATTCCGTTGACATATTCAACCATAGTCGTATTCATGGCTTTGGATGCATCCTGATACCTTTTAGATTTTTTTTCGTAATCTCGCATCATCAACATGGAAAACAAGAATCCCAATGGTACAGTGAGTAAATTGGCTATTCCTATTCTCCAATCGAGAATAAAAATGATTACAACCAGTACGATAGGAATGAGAATATTGGCAATTACCTCCGGAATAACGTGAGCAATGGGTTTTTCCATTTTGTCGAGAGTTTCCACCATAAACTGCGACCACTGTCCACTACTTTTCTTTTCAACTTCTCCCATGGAAATTCTGCTCAATTTATCCGCCAATAATTTTCTTCTATCCTCAATAATCCTATAAGCCAGATTATGTGACATGATAGTTGATATCTCATGGAATAATATGCTTCCCAGAAATCCTACGAGCACAGCTAAAATATACGGTACATAATTACTGATTCCCGTATTTTTCTCAACGAGATTATTGATTATAGACGCTACTGAAAAGTAGGGTATTACGCCAAGTCCAACCCCTATTATTGCGAATATAACAGATGCCGACACCTTACCTTTATGTTCCTTTAACATGGTCCTTTTTCACCTTCTTTCATAAAATGTATTTTGCTGCAATCACACGTTGTAAGTAATTCATTGCAGACATTGTGAATCAACTCTTTATCGCTACTAACCCCATTTGCCTGCTTAGAGAATAATGATTATCTTCCCCTAAGCTCCAAGTTTCATATATATATCATATTCAATATTGTATCATTTTAAATTCATTTTTTCCACTATCAAATCGGCTATATTGTCGAGCTCTACTCTATAAAAAATAGGCAGCCCATCACGAACTGCCCTGTTTTTATGAGCGAAATAAAACTGAACTATACATTTAATCAGCTTCTTTTTTATTTATACATGATAAATTTTTCAAGAAAAAACTCCATATCATCTCGAAATAGTTACAAAAATAAACTATTACAGTTTCAATTACAGTTTTTCAATTTCAGCTAACCATTCTCCATAATTTCCTTTTTTAAAGCGTCCACTGCCAAAGGGCAATTTAATTTGCGATCCATCAAATAAAATATTAAGCGTCTTTTTTGCCCTGCTGATACCGCTCATTCCATAAGTAGCGAAAGGAATAACCGTCTTTCCTTTGGTATCACATTGTCTGATAAAATCTTGAACGAATTTAGGAATATCCTGTGCCCATATGGGAAATCCGATGAAAACCGTGTCGTACTCGTGCAAATCCGGAATAGGCGTTGTAAATTTAGGTGTCACTTTTTTTCGATTTTCTTTCACAACGCGAATACATGATTTAATATAATTTCCATAGGCTTCCTCCGGCTCAATTTTAATCGCCGGAATATTTTTCAAATCCGATTGAAGTCGTTTCGCTATTTTTTCAGTATTGCCTGAACGGGAATAATATATAATAATTGAATTCATAAACACCCTCCTTTTACTGTCCTATATTTCGCTATCCAGTTGTATTATAAGTCTTTGAGAACAATATTTCAACTGGTGTAAAATTCATGATAGTGTCAAGTTGTTGTGAATGTTTTTAACGCAATCACCATCCTTGTGTTAGGTATTGGATTCTTATTTTTTTCTTCCCCGTAATCTTTTGTGCCAAAACTTAACCCTCATATGTCTTCAGCATTTATCATTGTCTTCTGTCTGTCAGGAAAAATGCCGAAGAGCTGTGGCACATATCGGGCGAGTACTTTAATAAGATATCCCGAAATAAACTTTGTCACAACCATGCCCACCAGAAAAATCAGCATTTTCGGTATAGCAAAAGGAATGAGTCCAAGGAGCGGTAAAACCACCTGTTGCAAAAGCGGCATATGAATTACTAAAATTCCCATGGTGACACGGTTAATTCCCTCTTCGTTTTGCTCATTTATTACCGGTCCGTGTTTTTTCCAATTACGGCTGATAAGAGACGAAATGCTAAGTATGAGCAGACAACCCGATAATGAATTTACAAAGAACCAAACTATATCGCCGTAATCTCCACTTCTCAGCAAAACCATTTCAAGCCTCTCTGCCCTCAGCACGCTCCCCGCCATGAATACGGTTGCCGAAAGTACGAATATCAAGACTGTACACACCGGATTTTTTGCCACTTTTTCAATCAAAGGCTTCATAGAGTATCCCAACAACATGAAACCCGCTACTGTAAAAGCTATGTTAATGCACCAAGGATAGGAAAGATTTCCAAGTTTTGGAAGGAGGATGCCCACCAGAAATAAAAATACAGCAAGCAACGGCAAAGCAAATCTCTTTACGGAATCAAAACTCGAAGAAAGAGAAATAACTCCCTCTAATATAATTCTGGCTGCAAACATGCAAGGAAAAAACCACAATATAGGAAGTGTACCGGCCCTGATCAATGCTTCATAAGAACCATACAGTAACCAAATTAAGTTTCTATACGAAAAATTCGAATAGATCAGTGACCATAAAAAGTAAGGAAATATAAATGAAAGAGCCATTTTACGCAAAAAATCACACCATCCGTTTTCTCCTTTGCCCTTATGCGTAACTAGTGCAAGACCGCACAGCAGAAAGAAGATAGGCATATGAAAGGTAAAGAGCACCCTGCGAAAAAGTGAAGTTTCTCCCATTCTTGCTGTCGCTGTTGCAAGGATGATAATCGATATTGTTATGGTATTTGCAGTTTTGAGGAAGGTAACTGCACCTCTTTTTTTCTTCTTAAGCACTGTTATTTTCACCTCATGGTTCTATTATGTTGAATGTTCTTACTATCGGCGACATATATTTTAAAAGACGCAACGGTACCGTCCTATCTCCCGTTATGACAATCTGATCCATCACTTCTTTTTTCCCAAATATAAGCGACAGGAACTGAATGCGTTTCAGACTGATGGAACAGTCCGCCCTGCTTTTTGCTTCACCCTTATAGACGAGAAGAATACCGTCTCTTCTAATCGCAAGAAACTCTTCGTTGGCATCGGTAATTTTCAGATTGAGAGTAAAATTATCGTCTTGTGCCGCCATGGAATCCGTCATAATATCTATATATGACAGCATCATTTCCGTTGTCATACCCATCATCATTACTTCATAGCCTTTTGCGGTTCCTTCTTTGTGTGCCTGATTTCCGTCAAAAAGCTCCCACGCTCCCATGAGATATGCACAGCGCCACGGACCGCTCTCAGATTGATAGCCGAGTTGTTCAAGTGCCATTGCACAAAGATCTCTTGCTTCCTGAAAATCCGGTTTGGCAAACACAATTTCCTTTGTGAGCTGAGCTACCCATTGGTATTCTCCTCTGTCGAAATCCTCCTTAGCCTTGCTCAGAACCCTTTCTAAATCGCCCAAGTATGAAATCCATTTTCTTGCGGTATCTTCAGGCGTAAGCGGATTAAGATTGACCGGATTGGCATCGTACCAACCCATATAACGCTGATAAACAGCCTTTACATTGTGGCTTAGCGTGCCATAATATTGACGGCAATACCACACTTTGTTAAGCCTGTCCGGAAGCTTTAAACTCCTTGAAATTTCAGCAGATGTCATTCCCTGATTGATATAATGCAGCGTTTGATTATTTATATATTGATAAACCGCAGCCGTATCCCGCATATATTCCTTTATTGTTTCTTTTCCCCAGTGTGGCCAGTTGTGAGATTGGAAAACTACATCGGTCTCATCTCCAAAAAGATACTCAGCTTCCAGTATGAAATGTGCCCACGCCTCAGCATCACGCACTTCGGCACCTCTGAGAGTATATATATTATGCATGGTTCCCGTGCAATTTTCAGCCATCCAAAGACCTTTATACTTAGGGAAATATGCGTTCATTTCCACCGGCGCTTCCGTTCCAGGGGTCAGATGAAAGCGGATTTCAAGCCCGTCTATAATCAAAGTATCATTGCTCTTAATCTCTATTGTAGGTGCCAGAAGACCGACTGTCCCTGTGGACTGACCGAGTCCTATACCTATTGCCATACGGTCTTTTTCACCGGCTTTCATAGGAGATCCATACTGATATTGAGCTCTTCGTCCCATAGCAGGTCCGCAGTAAATATTTTCACTTACAGCGTGTTTCAAGAAACCTTCGGGCGCTAATATCAGAATCTTACCGGAAGCGAGCTGTTCTTCCAAGCTGAGTTCTGCATCTGCTACCTGTTCAGCCTTCACTGCACCCATAATTCCGCCGTAGTGATCTATATGAGAATGACTGTAAAGAATTGCCTTTATGTCGAGTTTTCCGAAATGCTTTTCCATGAGTGTCATAGCTGCTTCCATATTCTCCTTGCACATCAAGACATCAAAAATTATCCAGCCATGATCCGTTTTAATGAAAGTAGCATTTGCCATATCATACCCACGTACTTGATATATACCGTCGCACACTTCAAAAAGCCCCGCATAGGCGTTAAGTTGAGTATGTCTCCATAGACTCGGATTTACCGTATCCGGTGCTTCCTTATCCTTGACAAAATCGAAATTTTCGAGATCCCACGCCACTTCTCCGTCATCGCGCTTAATGACGAGTCCGTCCGGAGATTCAATCAGACCTCTCAGCGCACACTCTTTCTCACGTTCATCTCCAAAGTTAAGTAAAGAATACCAGGTTCGATTAGCTTTAGCCGTACTCGCCGTTGCACACGAACAACGGGTCCTGCTCGAAGGTTTTCTTTCAATTCTCATAATATTTTTCTCCTGTTAATATTTTTCTGACAGCTGATTTCTGTGATTCAATTCTATGATATAGCCTTTTGTTCAGCTTTATTTATAGTTTAGTCGATTTTTGTTATTTTAGGTGCTTTCCACGTTCCGTTTAACACGCTGTTACCGGGTCTATATATTCTAAGATAAAGATGAAATCCTCTCTCTCCTACAGGTAACCAGTTTTCTCTATTTTCATTCGGTTCCTCAGTTTGAAGAATCAAGTCCAGGGAATTATCGTCGTTTAACCTGAAGTCGTTTCGATTGCTTATAGCATAACGTTCGATTGGGTTTGAAATCAAAAAATCATCATCTCCGTATGCGGTTATCGACCAAAACCCATGTTTTTCGACAGGTGGAAGTCCATCGGCATTGAAATGTAACAAGTATCTGTTTTTGGCATCCAGCTTTTCACCTTTGTCATCTTCTTCTGCTTTAAGGTAAACGGCGACATCTACGGGATTGGCACCGAAACCCGCAATCGCAACGAGACAGCGATATCCGTATTGCGTACCGAAACGACTTATCGGTTCTCCGTAAAATTTAAAGTTACCGTTTCTCACCATAAAGCAGGATGTTTCCTCAATCAGCTTTGGAAGAAGGCTATTTTTCATTTCCTGCCAAAATTTTTCCAAATCCACAGGTGAAAGAGAAGAGTTAAAACAGCATCCGGCACCTATTCCTAATTCAGCGAGTTCACTGAGCAATTCACCGTCCTCCGGATATGCCGGATTGTCGTTTAACAATCTGTTCACCCTCTCGAAATAAGCATTTGGAGACAACTTCATCGCAAGCATAATCGGAATACCCTCTTTATCCGGATCATAGGTACCTTTAGGCATTTCGCCACCTGTAAGCCAAACAGATAACGTTTTTGTTTCCATCGCATTTTGTAATTTATAGATGTTCGCAATATCCTCAGGACCGTAGCAGATTGTCCTTCCGATAAGCCATCCAATAGAAGTGGGAACCTCTATTCTCTTCATGCCTTCGGGAATATCTCCCGTAAAAGCGGGCCCTGTGAGTATGTAGGTTCTTTCTTCGTCCGTATCCCCGCCGGTTCCTAAAGTCGCTACGGTATTTGACCACGCATCCATTATCTGAAACATCAGATACCTATCGGCTTGCGGCTTTTTAATCACGAGTGCATCATTCTTTAAATCGAAAAAAATCTGCGAATACAGAGTATCGACATTTGGTGTAACAACCTGTCTGAACTCCGATGTCGCAAGATCTTTCGCATGAAGAAACTGATTGATCGGAGATTTTGATTTAGCAGGTTCTATCGTGTTTGTGCTGACGTCCTTTGTGATATCCATCAGAACCAGCGGAAAAGAAAAGATAAACGCCTTCTCTATGAGCAACTTTTCTCTTTCAATTTTCATTTCATTTTCCATCTTAAAATCCTCCTTAATACTTTATTTATTTTTTTGACTGAACTCACGCATAATCATATTCTTAAGTAAAATGAGCTCATTATACGACTCGCTGTCCTTTTCGTAAACAAGTCCAATCGCATACCTTGTGACAGCAGCAAGCATGAGATGTACGATAGATAAAAACATCGCCTTCTCGCTCATTTCCGTGCGCAGCGTTTTGTCGTTCTCTCCTTTAACATAAATTCTATGAAAACGTATTGCGAGTTTGTCAACCATCTCATTATACGAATTCAAAGCCTTTTTGGGAACTGCTTCATTTCTGATATAAATGTTAAAAAACTGATTGAAGCAAAGCAGCTTTTTATGATTTTTATACAGTTCAAGAAATGAATCGAGAAAAAATTCAAGTTCTTCCACAGCAGTCATCTTGTCATCATTTCTGATAGGCGTATAGTCTCTTATGAAGTTGCTCCATACATGGGTTCCGACGGCGACAACAAGCTCGGGCTTAGTTCGATAATATCTGTATAGGGTTGCTATTCCTATGCCTGCTTTGTTCGCAACATTTGCCATAGAAACTTTGTCTATGCTCTTTTCGGAAAATATGCAGAAACCCGCATCAAGTATCCGCCTATTGGTTTCTTCTTTCTGTAAAGCATCCTGCTTAGGATCAAATCCCATCATTCCTCCTTTCTCTTCTGAAGCCAACTTGTCTCGCTGACGATAGATATTATATCATCAGTGGGGTAGAATTACAAGAAAAACTGTATTTTGTTTTATCACATCTGTTCCGGTTTCACATTTTTACTTCATATAAAGCGATAAAACCACTGTCTACATATCACATTCTCTTGATATCTCCTATAACGGGATTGGTTTTATTCACCTTATACTTTGCTTATGCAATTAAAATAAATTTATTCGATTTTTCCAACTACGAGTTCTTGCCATCTGATTATGTCGCAGTCTTTCTCGATCTATATAATCCGCAATGGCAAGAAAGCCAATTTAAATGGTACGTACCACAAGAGGCTTTATACACAAAAAAGCTCGTTTCCTTTCGGAAACGAGCATATAATCTGATTTTCGATTTATCCTCAAACGTTACTTATCCAGCGGTTTCATTGTCGGGAACAGTATTACATCTCTGATTGAAGCTGCATTTGTGATCAACATGATGACTCTATCTATGCCGATTCCAAGACCTCCTGTCGGAGGAAGTCCCACTTCCAATGCATTCACGAAATCTTCGTCCATTGGATGTGCTTCATCATCGATGCCACCATCCAACTGTGCCTGCTGTTCTTTGAATCGTTCGTATTGATCTATGGGATCGTTCAACTCGGAAAAAGCGTTAGCAATCTCCCATCCGTTCATATAAGCCTCAAATCTCCTCGTAATTCTGGGATCCTTTGAATCTCTCTTTGCCAGCGGGGAAATTTCAACCGGATGCCCTGTGACAAATACCGGTCCATCTAAAAACCCCGGTACATCTTCGCAGTAGGTTTCAAACATTTCAGCCAAAATCTTACCTCTGGTCCATCCGGCTACTTCTTCCTCTTCCATGCCGTATTTAACCGCTGCAGCTCGAGCTTCTTCATCCGTATTCAGCACGGCAAAATCCACCCCTGTAATCTGCTTTACAGCATCAGCCATATCTATTCTATTCCAGGGTGGTGCGACGTCAAATTCCTTGTCGCCATAAATGACCTTTGTGCTGCCGTTAGCTTTAATAGCCGCCTTTGACACTATCTGTTCCAAAACGTGCATGGTATCTTCCATATCGCCGTAAGCCATATAACATTCCATGGAAGTGAATTCAGGATTATGGTTTCTGTCCATCCCTTCATTTCTGAACATCTTACCCATTTCATAAACCCTGTCAAATCCGCCTACTACGAGCCTCTTTAGGAATAGTTCGTTGGAAATCCTAAGTTTCATATCCAAGTCCAGCGTGTTGTGATGCGTGTTAAACGGCCTCGCATTGGCACCGCCAGCAATGGTTGTCAGAATAGGAGTATCCACTTCCAGATATCCGAAATCTTCCTCCAACACTCGCTTGATTTCCTTGATTATAGTCGCTCTCTTGTAGAATGTGTCTCTCACGTCTTTGTTCATTATCAAGTCGACATATCTCTGTCTGTATCTCAAATCCGTGTTGCTGAGCCCTTGCCATTTGTTGGGTAAAACCTGTAACGACTTACTCAAAAGTTTAACTTCCGATGCCTTAACTGATATTTCCCCGTGCCTGGTTTTAAAAACGATACCTACGACGCCCAAAATATCTCCGATATCGTACGCTTTAAACCATTTATACTCTTCCGGAGTTATGGCATCCTGTCTCACATAAACTTGAATTCTACCTTCTCTATCTTGGATATCTATAAAAGACGCTTTACCCATATCTCTTTTCGCCATTATACGACCTGCGACAGATACTTGTTTTTCTTCCATATTTTCGAAATCATCCTTAATAGGTTGACTGTACGCATCTATATTCCACGTTTCCACGGCAAATGGATCTCTACCTGCTTCCTGCAGTTTTTTCAGCTTCTCTCTCCTGATCTGCCTCTGCTCATTCAATTCTGATTCTGTTATCTCCTCCGCCACTTCTTCCGCTTCTATCCGGTTTGCATCTAGATTTTCATTTTTCATCTTAACTTCACTACCTCTTCACTTTCAAATAAATAGACCTAACTGACGATTTCCATAATCTTGTACGTTATCTTACCGTCGATTACTTCAACTTCAACTGTGTCACCTTTCTTGTTGCCGATCAAAGCCTTTCCAACTGCTGATTCATTCGAGATTTTTCCCTCAAACGGATCCGCCTCCGTAGCTCCCACTATTTGGAATTTCACTTTTTCCTTGCTGCCCTTTTCCTTCACGATAACTGTGTTCCCAATATTTACAATGCCCTCAACCGACGAATCTTCATCGATGATTTTGGCGTTTCTCATCATGGATTCAAGTTTGTTGATTCTCTCTTCCAGCTCAGCCTGTTCCTGCTTGGCTGCATCGTACTCGGCATTTTCCGATAGGTCTCCGAAACTTCTCGCTTCTTTTATTCTCTCTGCAACTTCCGCTCTGGTCACAGATACATGCCTGTCATATTCTTCCTTTATCTTTTCCAGACCTTCCTTGGTTAACAGTACTTCTTCTGTCATATGTCAATTCCTCCACTTCAATATGTTCAATATCTTCAAAAGCGGTTTCACCCTCGAAAACATTTTTATCTTCTCTCATTTTTCTATGCGTATCTGATGATTATATAGAATTTAAGTCTTCTTGTCAATCCGATGGCTGTTTTTACGGCTTTATCTCATATATCATACACATCTAAACAATCTCCAACCCGATATCGGCACTTCCCGTGCTGTATACCAGGGTTGCATACGTCAACTGAAACTCCAATACATCGCCGACTTTAAGTTCCCTTTCCATGTCTTCCACATCTATTATCGTATGGTCGCTGGAAGCGCCTACAATGGCAACTCCTTTTTCGACGGGAATGAGCATTTCGGGCAATCCATAGTCCACTTTTCCACCGGCGAGCAAAGCTCGCTTTCTCACTCCCCGGTCCTCGTATATATGTTTCTGACCGAAGCCGTCCAAGGCTATTTCTCCGATAGGATACGTCGCCTTATTTTTTATTTCAATCACTTCCATGTGCAGAGTAAATGCATCTTGAGAACAGCCTTTCAATATATGTCCCCAATCTTCTTTTAAATCTCGTGTCAACAACATAGCTTCGCCTATTCTCAGCAAGTTGATTCTATCGGGCATGGTCCCATCGAGCAATAACGGTAACGCCGTAGTTCCGCCACCGCTTAAGAATTTCAACTTCCTTCCTATCTTCTCCTCTATCTCTTCGGCAATGGCTATCAAGTCGAGCATTTTATCTTCGGTTACCTTTATAGCTCCGTAACATCCCAAATTGGTGCCTATTCCCAATAATTCCAAGTTTTTTAGACTATGTTCCACCTCCATAGCGCAGCTTATACCCTCTTTTTCTTCAAAAAAGCCTTCTCTCAAATCTCCCAAGTCAAACATTATGATGACTTTGTGCACAAGCCCAACCTTCTCCGCTTCACGATTCAACTCCCTGAGAATCTCTATTTCGCTGTTCAGAGAAATGTCACAAAAGGAAACTACCTCATCAATTTCGGTCTTCATGGGAATCCTGATGAGCATTGTTTCAAAATTGGTTTTCCCCATGGCTTTTCCGATTTGTCTAACTTTCCTAATATGGCTTATTCGGGAAGACGATATTATCTCAACGCCCTCTTCTATGAAGATTTCATTCACTTTTTCAATTCCGTTAGCACCTTTTACCACGCCCGCCAAACTGACGTTTTCACTGTGGCAAATCCCCTTGATACATCTGATGTTTTTCCTCAATTTCTGCGTATCTAAAACTACTTTAGGGCAATTCATAATTTATTTTCCTCTGCAAACCTGATTATTTTATTCGTCGTATTCTTTAGCAGTTCTTCTTTCTTAAAATTTATCTTTCTTATCTTCATGTAGACCGGATGAGCTTCGTTTATTCGATCTACGATTTCCCACATCATTTTTATAATCTCGTCATCGTCGTCCTTTATGTCGCTGTGGAACTCATCGATATATTCCCAATCCACGACAATAGATGCCGCAATTAGCGTATCCTCTTTGTTTGCAGCTTCATCCTGATACACCATAGATTCCAGCACAAGTGGAGACAGATTGATTTCGTATTCCAGCTCTTCCGGAGAAACGTTTTCACCATTTTTAGTTATTATTAAATTCTTTCTCCTGCCTGTGATATAGGCGTATCCGTTTTCATCGATATATCCCAGATCACCTGTTCTGAACCATCCGTCGACTACGGCCTCCGCCGTTTCCTCCGGCATTTCGTAGTATCCCAACATAACATTGGGACCTTTTACACAGAGTTCTCCTATCCCCTTCTCATCTTCATCCAGCACTCTCAGTTCCATATTTGGAAAAGCGACTCCTATGGAAGATGAAACCGGTGCTGTGTCGGGGTTTAACGCCGCAAGAGGAGCACACTCGGTCAACCCGTACCCCTGAACCACATTTATACCGAAGTCTCTGATTCCATCAATTACACTCGGATCTATGGCTGCACCGCCGCTTATCATGATTCTCATTCTGCCTCCGAAGACATTCAGGATATCCTTGAAAAATATCTTTCCTAAATTTATTCCGACCTTTTTGGTTTTGTTATTGATCTTTACAATCTTCTTTAATGTGTTTTCCTTGCCTTTTTTTCTGACATTTTGCCATATTTTCTTATAGAGTTTTTCAAATATTGCAGGCACTCCCAGAAACATCGTCGGCCTCACTTCCTGCAAGTTCTTTGCGATGTATTTCAGACCTTCACAATACGCCACGGAAGCACCTTTGTAAATCGGCAAAAGCATACCGCAAGTACATTCATAGGTGTGATGCATAGGCAGGACGGAGAAGAAAATATCATCTACCGTTACCTTTAATATAGTTGGTGCCGCCATTATATCCTCAACTATGTTCTTATGGGATAGCATTACACCTTTCGGATTTCCCGTGGTACCGGAAGTAAACAGCAATATGCTCATTTCATCTCTATCTATTTCCGCATCTAAAAATTCTCTGTCTCCCTCATTTAATCCTTTAATCCCCAGGTTTATAACCTCTCCAAAGCCCATTATATCGTCGTCTCTGCCATCTTTTGTCATATTGATGAGAGTTTTTAGACAATTATCGTCTTTTCCTCTCATTTTCTTAAAAATTTCTTCGTATTTATCTTCGTATATTATGGCGGAGACTTCCGCTTTCCTTACGATGTCTTCTATTTTCTTTTCGGGCAGCTCTTTGTCTATGGGTACTACCACGCCAACTCCGCAAACTACGGCTAAATATGAAATTGCCCACCTGGATGAATTGCTGCCTATGATAGCTATTTTTTTACCTTTCAATTCCAACTTTAAAAGCCCTGTACCGAACTCATTGTACATTTCCAACAGATCTTTGAACAGTATCTTCTCATATCCCTTAGTCTTTCGGAATTTTTCATGAAATGCGACTCTGTCTTTGTATAGTTCACAGCTGCTTTCCACCATGTGCTTTATGTTCACCAAAGGTCTGGCATCCTTATACTTCACATAAGATCTTTTATCGTCTTTTATTCCCTCTACACTTCTTTCAGCCTCTAAAAGCTCTTTTGCAAATCTGTCTTCATAGTTTGAAGTCTCCATATTTTTCATAGCCGCTCTCCCTCATTTAAATTGGTGTCAAGATATCTTTTAATTTTTTTAGTCGTCGTCTTTTCAAATTCCGTTTTTCTGATGTAGTATCGTTTAATCCTCTTGTACTTAGGAACTGTATCATTTATCTTTTCGATAATCTCTCCTATTTTTTCTTCTATATAATCTTCGGAAACCTCAGGATTTTCCTTTTCAAATAACGGATAATTCGGGAATATTTCCGCTTTTATAATCACATCATCGTTTCTCAATCCGTCTATTCCGTGAACCAACGCTTCCTCTATATATTCACTCTCGGTCAGATAGAACTCCACTTCTTCCGGAAAGATGTTCTTGCCGTTTTTTGTAATTATTACACTTTTCTTTCTTCCCGACACGTACAGGAATCCATCTTGGTCGAAATATCCATAATCTCCCGTATGTAGCCAGCCGTTTCTCAGCGCCTCTCTGGTTGCATCGTCATCGCGATAGTATCCCAGCATCACCGACGGTCCTCTACATATAATCTCTCCGATGCCCTTTTCATCCGGATTGTATATTTTCACTTCGGTCCCCGGCAACGGCAATCCCGCTGCTGCCGCTTTGCTATATCTATCTTTGTTAACTGCTATTATGGGGGAACATTCCGTCATACCGTATCCTTGAAATATCGGAAATCCCATAGCTTCGTAGTCTTCGATTACCTGTGGATTTATAGCAGCTCCTCCGGCTATAAACTGAGAAATTTTCCCGCCTGTCACATTGTGAACATTTGAGAAAAGTCTTCTGGTTATATTTCCTTTGTTATAGAGTTTAAACTTGCGTGAAATGTTCATCATTCTCCTGAGCGTTTTATCCTTGCCCGACTCCTTCGCCTTGCTGAGGATTTTCTTGTGCATCATCTCAAATATCAACGGTACTGCCAGCATGACATTCACTTGTGCTTCCACCAGATTTTTTTGAATATATTTCAACCCTTCGCAAATTGCAATCGACATTCCCTGATACAATCCCGTTATTACGTGGCAAGTCATTTCATATGTATGGTGCATAGGCAACACCGAAAGCCCTACTCCTCCATCTATTATTTTGACGTATTTTGACATATTGACCGTGTTGGATACGATGTTTCTATGGCTCAACATAACACCCTTTGCAAGACCCGTAGTCCCTGATGTAAACAATAGCACAGCCAATGCATCGCTGTCCACTTCAACATCCAAATACTTCCTGTCACCGTTGTCGAGCAAATCCATGCCGTGACTCAACAGCCTGCGCAGGGATATTCTACCATCTTCATCATCGCTCAAGTCCATCTGTATAGGATAAGTTAAAGTCTTTCTCAACTCCCTGTCTTCCAGGACTTCATCCATAACCTTTTTCATCTTCTTTGAGTATATGACTGCCGATACCTCCGCTCTTTTAAGCAGATTTGCGACTTCCTTTTCTTTCAGTTCCCTGTCGATGGGAACTACGACTCCAACTCCGTTTGCAATAGCAAAATATGAGATGGCCCAATAATAGCTGTTCTCACCTATAACAGCTATCTTCCTGCCTCGCAATCCCAAATTTATGAGACTCGTGCCGAGACTTCTAATATCTTCCTGCATTTTCTTGTAGCTTATTGAAACAAATTTTCCCTTCGTTTTATCCTTTACCATGAACGCCGGTCTTTGGCTAAACCTTTCAACGCTTCCGTCTATGAGTTCTCTGAGATTTTCCACATCTCTGACTTCATACAGACTTTCTTTGTATTTCACGCTGTTCATTGAGTTCTCTCTTTCTATCTATGAATCTTGCAAATTGCACCGTTTCACTCCGGTTATATCGCAATCTTATCGGGTAGAAGTTTTTTTATCAAATATTCTCACCGCATCTTCTATACATCCCAAACAACTTCTCAAAACTACTCCGTCATCTTCTCCTCTCAGCTCAAAACATTCAACTGAGCTGTTTTTTTTCTTAAAATCTGCAAAGCATGCCGCAGAAAACTCTCTTGATTTTTTCTTCGTTTCGCTTTCCGATAATTTACTGTCGCTGTTCTCAAGCCCTGTCAATATGCTCATAGCCGTAACTGCTCCACAAACCGATTCGGCACCCATGCCTAATCCGAAACCTTCACTGACCCTGAACAATACGCTTTCCGGCAAATCGTATTTATCCTTAAAAGCACACACCACCGCCTGGGCACAATTGTATCCCTTAACTTCTTTGTTTTCCAAAGCTAAGGTCACTCTTTCATCCACTGATAAACACTTCTTTCTCTCTTTTAATTCTCTCATAATCACATACCTCTTTTTCTTTCTCATTTCACCCATCAGACAGTGTTTATCAATGCATTAAACTCGATTGTCATGCATTTGTGTTCAATGTTTTCCATACTGTCATCTCATTTTCTATCATACAGTATAACATATTTTCTACAGTAAAGGCTCTATTATATTTCTAATAATACTCAATCCTTTCCAATATGTTAATATCGTCCGAACAACTTTTGAGCGTCAATTGTCAAATGAAATAAAATTCTACGCGATTTTTCAAATTGTCAAATGCGATTTCACTCGTCATTTTCTCACACAAACTCATACAAAAAAGATAGCTACCTTTTTCAGTAACTATCTTTCCTCGTTGCTCTCATCCATGTTCACTGCATATTTGCTAAGCTGTCTTTTAATTATGAATGGGATTTTTCCAACATCTCCTGATAAAATTTTGAATTTCGTTGAAGTTCCTCGTCCGTACCGCACGCTTCCACTTTACCGTTGTTCAGCAGGACAATTTTATCCGCATTTCTAATCGTTCTAAGCCTGTGTGCGATGACGATTACCGTTTTTTCTTTTATAAGCTCAGATAGCGCTTGTTGAATAAGACTTTCATTTTCAACGTCCAGTGAAGCCGTAGCTTCATCCAGGAGTATGATTGGGGCATCCTTTAAAACCGCCCTGGCTATGGATATTCTCTGACGTTCACCGCCGGACAACCTCTGCCCGTTTTCACCTATTACGGTGTCAATGCCCTCAGGCATTTTATCTATAAAATCGCAACATCTTGCGATTTTAGCTGCTTGCATAATCTCGTCATCTGTAGCGTCTTTTTTCCCAATTTTGATATTGTCTTTTATGCTTGAATTAAAGAGAACAACATCTTGGAATACAATTGAAAAATTTTCTAAGAGCGTTTCGGGGTCAATCTTGCTTATATCTTCACCATCGATTAGAATTTTTCCTCTTTCAATGTCCCAGAACCTCGCCGCAAGTTTTGTCAACGTTGTTTTCCCGCTGCCGCTGGAACCAATCAAAGCTGTAATTTCTCCTTGTTTCGCCGTAAAACTAACTCCGTTTATAACCGAATGGTCATCGTATCCAAAGTACACATCTTGAAATTCTATGTTGTAGTTCTCAATGTTCATTTGATTTTTACCATCTTGAATAGGCATGGTTTTTATTTCTTTTATCCTTTCAACAACAGTATCCATCATGACGATCATCGCCATAAATGTGACTATGCCTTCAATAGGTAGGTAGATGCTCACTACCAGTATCAAAAACGCTATGTACACAAACGTATCTATCTGTCCTGCTGAGAGCATGTTTGCACCTACGATAGCCACGCTTACAATTCCAAGTTTCAATATTGCAGTCGCTATTCCAACAGATACTCCGGATACGACTTCACCCTTGGTTTTTTCCTTGGTGGAAGCATCTAACTTCGTAACGAAATCATCAAACTCTCTATCCTCAAGATTGTATGATTTTATCTGTTCTATCTGCTCGATTTTCTCTTGTAAATCATCGAAAACTGCTCTGTTTTTCTTCACCCAACGCCGGCTGACATTCTTCTGTTTCTTCTTTGATAAAAATGCTATTAAAAGAGCTACCGGAATTACCCAAAGTGTTGCAATTGCCAATTTCCAATTATATATGATAATCATTATGGAAATGATAGCCGTCGATATAACCGTTGAATATATATGGGGAACTGCATGTGAGAAAATGGTTTCATACAGCGTCATGTCATTCATCATCGTTTCTGCAAGATCTGTCAAATCTCTCTTTCCAAAGTACGAAAGCGGCAACTTTTTAAGTCTGTTGGCTATCTCTATTCTGGAGTTTGCACTTTCGCTGTATACGTTGGTATACAGCCTGATATAGTCCCACCTGGCAACTATGAACATCACGATCATCATAACCGCAATAATCGCTACATAGCCGGTAAATGATAGGTTTATGCTTTCAATTCCCTTCAATAGTCCTATATACTGAAACAAAAACGTAAAGGCAATCACCGGTGCAAATAATTTTGTCAAATTTACAAATGTGTGAGAAAAAATAGCCTTCTTCAGATTCTTTGCTCCCTTTTCCGACATTGCATATCTTCTTACAAAATAAGAAACCATTTTAACCTCCTATCTTCCATTCAACTGCTTTTTGATACTCATCCCAAAGCTTTTTATAGTGTCCGCCTTTATCTACCAGGTCTGAATGTTTTCCTTCTTCGACAATCTTACCCTTGTCAATGACTATTATCCTATCTGCATCCACAACTGTCGACAACCTGTGAGCAATCATAAGCGTCGTCTTATCCTTAGATAATTTCTTGAACGACTCCTGAATGATATGCTCATTTTCAGGGTCTGCAAATGCTGTAGCCTCGTCTAAAATTATTATATCCGCATCTTTTAAAAATGCTCTCGCTATGGAAAGTCTTTGAGCTTCTCCTCCTGAAAAATATGTCCCTTTAGTACCGTAAACCGTATCCAAACCATCTTTCAAAGAGTCCACTATTTCTTTGGACCCGGAAGACTCCAAGGCTTTGTTTATTTCTTCACCGGTAGCATCCTGTTTTCCGATTAAAAGATTATCCCTTAAATTCATTTTAAATAGCTTGGAGTTTTGGAAAACGAAAGCAATCTTATTCATCAAAGCCTCTTTTTTATACGCTTTGATATTTAATCCTCCGATTAGAATCTCTCCATCATCAGCATCATAAAATCTCGCTGCAAGTCTTGCTATAGTAGTTTTTCCTCCACCTGATGAACCGACTAAAGCCACCCTTTCACCTTTATTTACTTTAAAAGATATATTATCCAACACTTTTTCTTTATCATAAGAAAAGGAAACTTTCTTGAATTCAATTCCCGTTCCATCACCGATTTTATCCCCATAGGTAAAATCCTCATAGTCCAGTATATTTTCTATTTTGTCCAAAGCGAGTTCTGCAAAATAACTGTATTGAGAAATAGTCGCCGTCCTCATGATAAAAATAGCAAAAGTCGGTCCGATTAAAAAATATATGACTGAATTTGCAACTACCGAGGTCACGTTACCGTTAAATTTTATGAGAAGCAATGCGACGGGAACGAGGAAAAATGCCGTCGATGTTGAAACAACTTCAAACCAAGACATCTTGTTGGTATAACTCATTGTGAGCTTGAGAACAACTTCCTTTATTTTTACGATGAGAGAATAAAGCCTATGAAAGCTTTCAACGCTCTGAGCAAATGTTTTAACCACCGGAATCCCTCTCACGTACTCAACTGTTTGAGATGATAAATTTGCCAGTTGTGTATAGTATTCATCTTTTAGATTTTTACTTGTGGCTGTCATCATAAATGACATGAGAGCCATTCCAATGATCATAGGAATCATACTCGCCAGCCCTAATTTCCAATCGAATATAAAGAAAAAGACCAGCAGCACTATGGGCGATATGATCGTCATAGCCATATCAGGAAGCTGATGTGCCAAAAATGAATGAGTTTCTCCTGCCCCCGACACAATGGCATTTCTAATCTGCCCACTCTCTCTTCCATCAAAGTATCCGAGAGGTTTTCCTATTAATTTTCTCACGGAAGTTTTGATTATGTTATCCTCGACATTGAATGCGAAAATATGAGATACTATGAGCGCCAAGATGTACATGAACAACCCCACTCCCGCAAAAATGACAGCGTAAATGGAATTTTCTTTTATGAATGTAAGATCTGCCGTTCCGCTTAAAATTAAATTTCGCACAATTCTATGAATGAAAACCATGGGCATCAATACTGCAACTCCCGATATCGCCGATAGAACCATCGCTACATATAGTAAACCTCTCTTCTTACCTCCGTAAGGCATCAGTCTCTTTAAGATTGATTTCTTCTTTTTCTTCTTTTTCAATGGATGTCCCCTCCTTTTTCTGAATGCCGTTTAAATAAATAATCCATTTAGACTGAAAACAGCTATTCATTTTTAAGTTTACATATCGATTTAATTGTTTATGCTTTTGATTTTTGCTATAATGAAATTATATAATATATATTCAGACTAAACAATAAGGCTGTCTTAACAATGTCTATTCGGAACAATGTCTATTCGGGATAAATGCTATAACATATACTTTTTCGTGATGTATATGCATACGAGAATTTAGGTGAAATGAGGAGAGCACAGTTATGAAAAATTACTATGATTTTGTCAAAAATTACTTTTCTGCTGATGAGTGTACGAACGATGAAAAATACTGTGAGGTTGGGCATACTTTTCGATTTCAAACTGATGAAGCCGATGGCACATACTGGTTTTATCAGGGTGAAAATTTTACAATTGATATTCACGATGCCTTTATAAAAAAAGAAATCATCCATACAAGCTTTGCCGGATTGGATGATTATTATACCTTTTATTCATCTTATTTAATTACTGCCAACGGGGAAAGTTTTAATCCATATCAGAATTTATCTCCCCATTCACTTTATTTTGTCAATACAAAAAACCGTAAAAATTACAGATTCATACTCCATCAAAACTCTCCGTATTTAGGTATAGGCATAAATTTTAATGAATCCATGCTGAAAAAATATCTGCCGACTTCCAAAAAAGGAAGCATCAGCTATGAGACTTTATTTTTGAATGCCTACTCCGTAACAAACAAATCTCTGGAAAGAATAGCAAAAGATATTCTCAGCTGTAAAATGACCTCACCTGCCGCTGAAATATTCTTTGAATCTAAGGCAAAAGAATGGCTCAGCATAACCATAAACTCATTTTTGAGCAATGATGATGCCGACATCTCCTCAGATGATAACAGCGCATTGGAAAACGTCGCCAATTATATTGACGACCATTATGCCATATCCATATCTCAGAAAACCTTGGAGAAAATTGCCATGATGAGCGGTACCAAACTGAAAAAGCTGTTTAAACGAAAATATCAATTTACCATCACTGAATACACCCAGAGGAAAAGAATGAATATGGCTGAAATTCTCCTGCTGAATTCCTCACTCAAAATACAGGATATTGCGGAAGCGGTCGGATATTCTTCTCATAGCAAGTTCAGCGCGTGTTTTAAGAAATACAAGGGTATTTATCCTAAAGATGTCAAAAGCTCGCATCGCAAAATCACTTAAAACCCTTGTAATTACATCCCTCAATTGACAAGTCGAATCTGCATATGCCTCTGTAGCTGCAAAACTCACAGCTTTCCTTTAAACCTACTTTTTTAGGTTCAATTTTTATCTCTCCCTCTTCTATTGCCAGTGCCATGCTCCGAATTTTATCACCTATCATATCCATTACCGTCTCAAACCGTTCAGCCTCAAAAACATGTCTATCGCCGGTAATGTAGACATCTCTGTTAATTTTCTCTTTTTCATCTTTTTTTATAAATCCATCCAGTTTATAACTGTTTTTATTTCCATCTAAATCAGTCAAATTCTCCTTTATACCGAAGTAAAAAGCTCCCTTCGGTTTGACATTTCCCAAACCCTTCATTTTGTATCCCGCAGTCGCCATCAGATATATGAAAAGCTGTAACTTTATACCGGCTTCCGCTTCTTCCAAAAGGAATTTCTCGCTGCCTGACTTATAGTCCACAACCTTTCCGTATCCTAACTCGTCTATATCCAACCTGTCTATTTGACCGCTTATACAAATTTCTCTGCAAGGTGAAGTATCACCGTCGAAACTTCCATCGGGATTTCCATCGGTATCCGCTTTCTTTTCAATCTTTATCTCCGGAATTTTCTTTCCTCTGCCGAAATTAACCTCGCACAGAATATCCTTTAAAGACTCTTCTTGAAGTTGCTTTGCAACCTCGAAAATAGAGTCGGCGCAAACTTCTCTAATTCGTTCTTTTCTATATTCTTCTTCCCTGCCGTCCCTCAGAATTCCCTCGTTATATTCTTCGTAGAGAGCCTCTAAAATCTCGTCAATATGTGGGTATACATCATCTTTACGCCGGATGTTTTCGATGCTCAATTCGTCGGCAGCGTCAAATATTCTATCCACAAAGTGCTTCATGCAATAGTGATATATGCTTCCTAAATCCGACGATTCCACCTTGTAAACTTTCTCTATTTCAGGTCTGATCCCATATGACATGAAGTGGGCAAATGGGCATTTCCCGAAAAGTTCCAATCGTGAAGGGCTTAGATTCAATACTCCGCTCTCATCGTTGAGATATAGCTTTCCCGCCAACTCCTTGGGTATTCTCAACATCCGCTCTTCCAAAATTCCCCTATCTAAAATTTCCGTCACCTGTGCATCTTCATTGAAGTGCCATTTGAACAACGCCTTTAGAAACTGTGACTGCTCAGTTTCATCCATCTTCGTCGACCCTTTTATTATCTTAATTATCTCCTCTATGAGGAGCTCTTTTGTAATTTCCTTTCCGCCTATGATTTCAGTTATTTTGCCCTGTGAAATCCAGTCTTTTTGCACCTCAACGTCGGGCAAAATTTCCCTGATCGCCTCCATTATCATAGACGGTTCCAATTTTTCTCCGCTCTGATTTGAAATGGCATAACTCAAATACAGCTCATCCGTCGTCTTTGAAATATTTCGATAGATGTTGATCTTCTCTTCCGCAGATACGCTCTGAATCGGCACAGTTACATGAATTCCCGCATCCTTTAGAATTTCAGTTTCATCAGATGTAAAAATTCCATTTTCTCTCCCATCCGAAGGAAGTATTCCGTCTACGCCGTTGACAATTAAGGTCACATTTGTAATGCCCTTTTTCATCCTCCTCATATCGCTTAAAATCAGGCAATCGCTCGTAGGCGGGATCACTCCCACCTCCACGGTGTCAAGCCCCTGTGTCAAGATATGGCAAAACTCTTCATTTTCCATATCTTCATCTCCTAAAATATCCAACATCTGATTGAGCACATCTACAACCTTATTCCACACTTGAGCGTTTTCCTGTGCCGTTTCCAAATCGTCGAAATTTCCATCGACATCCTTTATATTCAGTTTCTTTATCCTGCTGCGAATTTTAAATTCTTTCTCTAAAAAATTCCACAGAACGCTTATCTTCTTCTCCACCACTCTTTCTTCTTCCAGAGCCTTTTTCAGGTTTATCAACGGCACGACGAGCATGGTCCTGAGCAGATTGAACTTCTCAATTTCATCTTCTTCGTATGAGTTTTTTCCCTTCGTAAATTTCTCTTCCCAATCCGATGATTTAAATAGATAATTTCTGGAATATATCTCCAAATCGTTTATTTCGTCTTCCATTTCTTCAAAGAATTCAGAGTTCAGTATCTCCATGAGGTTTTCATTTGAAAAGCCGTCTTCAATTCCTCCGATAACACCTTTCAGATAAGTCATAACCGTATTTTGCCTCAAACTCTTGGTTTCGTCTAAGAACAAGTCTATGCCGTAATCTCGAAATACTCTCTTGTACATTTCGCCGAGAGTTTCAATTTCGTTGTTTATGATAACTATATCCCTGTATCTGTACCCCTTTTCCCTTATGATTTTTTTAACATAAGCAGCTGCATTTACAGCTTCGTAGTACTGATTGGCACACTGAAAGATATCTATGCCTCCGTTACCCGGCGAAGACTCCAACGGTAATTTATAGAGGTTTTTCTCAATAGCGTGAATTTCTCTCTGAGAGTTTATCTTATACGATTCCTTAAACCGGTCTGCTTCTTTTTCATTTCCGATGCTCTTCGCCCTCGATTCAATAAATTCCTCGATTTTCACCTCTTGGCAATTTTTGAGAAGATTTTTAAATTTTGTGATGGTCTCCTGCCCCAATTTAAACAGCTCTTCTTCGCCTTTACTTTTGTCATATGTGAGAACTATGTTCAGGGATGCTGCATACTCTTCCAGCTCTGCGACAGTATCGAACATCTTTTCATCGAATAAATCAAAACCGTATATCCAAATATCGGTTTCTCTGATGAATTTCGCATCTTTTATTCTCCTGTTGTAGAGCTCCATGAAGTCTTCGCCGTCCAAATACTTGCCCTCCAAGTATTTGGAATATTCACCGAACACGATGGATAAATCTCTCACCTTTGCCCTCAGCGCAGGTGTTGCTTCCAATTTGTTCAAAACTTCATTCAAATCTTCCGATGAGGTGTTCTGCCTTTTTAAATCCGTCATTCCGTCGCATAACATCTGTAAAAAATCTTCGTTGTCCGCAACTTCTCTAAACGCTCTGAAATCATCTCTTACAGATCTCACTATTTTCGAAACAATCATTTTTCTGCCGGCTACACCTATCTTTTCAACGTCTCCGCCTGCACTCTTCACAATTTGGTTGCCAAGCCTTTGGAAACCCATCACGTCAATTGCCATTACAGCCGAATTTCCCATATAGCGAAAAGCATCCCTCTCAATTTGAAACGTAAATTGTTTGGGTGCTAAAATTATGGTTCTATGCAATTTTTTCGAATTTCGTTCTCTGATGACATCAAATATAAATTTACTTTGATTTACATCTTCTCTGCTGTAAAAAATAGTCGCCATACCAACCTCTTATGAAGATCAATCCGCTAAAATATAATTTATCACCGACACTTATCTCACAGATATTTTACTCATTTACCGTAATTGCCGTCGATTATATCCAATATTTCCATACCCCTGTCTATTATGTAATCAGGGGCGTATTCCTTTTTTGCTAAATTCTCATCGTTGATTTCCGCCCATGAAACCAGAACGGATTTCACTCCCGCTCTTCTGGCTGCAATGAGATCAAACTGCGTATCTCCCACCATTATCGCTTCCGATTTGGTTACACCCAGTTCCTCCAGAGCCAGTAATACAGGCAGCGGGTTAGGTTTGTGTTCCGTCGTTTTATCAGCGGTTATCAGTATTTCAAAAGCATCTCTGATTCCGTTTAAACTCAATCCTCTATCGGATGATTTCGCTCCCCTCGAAGTGACCAGAGCCATCTTTACATCTCTCTTCTTCAGCCCCTTTACAGTCTCTTCCATTCCGTCAAAAAGTTTGAACATCTCCTCATCCATATCTTTTTGATATCCCTTAAAAATCTTAACGGCTTCATCGAGAGGGATATCCGGAAAGAATTTCTCCAAGGAAGTTCTCAGCGGCTCACCATAGCTACTTTTCAACGTCTCTTCATCCACATCGATATTCCTGATTTCTTTAAATATATGTTTCCAAGTTTCTTCAATAGCCTTCTGCGTATCCATCAGCGTTCCGTCGAAATCAAATAATACAGCTTTTATCATAATTTTTCCTCTTTTTCCAAATTTATACTCACAAGCAACCGTATCGCCGGCAGCTGCTTGTGAAATTCTATCTGTTCTTTTTCTTTCGGATTTTCATAGTCAATCCTATCTTCTGCTTTTCGTTATCCAAGTCTATAATCTGCACCTTTACCACATCGCCTACGCTTACAGCATCCATCGGGTGCTTTATAAATCTGTCGCTGATCTGAGAAATGTGCACCAATCCGTCGTTCTTCAAACCTATATCCACAAAGGCTCCGAAATCGACTACATTTCTAACTGTCCCCGTCATTTCCATTCCGATTTTCAAATCGTCAAAAGTGGTTACATCGGCTCTGAATACCACGTCCGGAGCATCTTCCACATAGTCCTTGCCCTTCTTCTTAATTTCACCGACGATATCTTTCATGGTAAATTCTCCCACGTCGAGACTCTTTGCCATATTCTCGACAGCCTTTTCCAGTTCCTTTGTATCATTTTGATTTTTTACCGCATTTTTCAAGTCCTTGAAACTCTTTATTTCCGTGTGTTTCAATTTCTTTGCAGGTGCAAATTCCCTCAAAATAGCTTCGTCCAAATCCTTGGCTTCCAGTTCTCCTAGCCTCTTTAAATCTATTCCCAGCACTTGTAACATGCGGTTTGTAATATCGTATGATTCCGGATGTACAGCAGTCGAGTCCAATGGATTTTTCCCCTCCTCTATGCGCATGAATCCCGCACATTGATTGAAGGCTTTAGGTCCCAGCTTAGGCACTTTCTTGAGTTGATTTCTATCGGTAAATTTCCCGATTTCTTCTCTAAAATTCACTATGTTTTTCGCTATGGAAGAGTTTATTCCCGCAATATATCCCAAAAGAGACGGCGATGCGGTGTTCAAGTCAACTCCGACTCGATTAACGCATCTTTCGACTACATCTTCCAATGCGTTTTCCAAGTTTTTCTGGTTTATATCGTGCTGATACTGCCCCACTCCTATGCTCTTTGTCGGAATTTTTACAAGTTCAGCCAAAGGATCTTGCAACCTGCGACCCAAGGACATGGCTCCTCTCGTTGTAACGTCCAAATCTGGATACTCTTCGCTTGCCAGCTTTGAAGCGGAATAAACCGAAGCTCCCGCCTCGTTTACTATGGTGTATTTCAAGTTTCTGCCACTTTTCTTGATGAAGTTTGAAACCACTTCTTCAGTCTCCCTGCTGGCAGTTCCGTTTCCTATTACGATGATGTTAATATCGTATTTTTCACACAGCTTTTCCAGAACTTTTTCCGTTCCCTTTACATCCTCTCTCGGTTTTGTCGGATATATAGTCGTATAAGCCAGCAGTTTGCCCGTTTCATCCAAGACTGCCACCTTGCATCCAGTTCTGTATCCGGGGTCTATGGAAATTATTCTGGCATGTTTGACTCCCGGTGCCATCAACAGCTTTTCCGTATTTTTTGCAAATACTTTCACCGCCTCTTCCTCTGCCCTCTCTGTCAACGTATTTCTGATTTCTCTCTCCACGGAAGGATATATAAGCCTCTTATAACTGTCTTTTATGGCTTCTATGAAAGCTGCATAAAATGCGGATTTTTCGTTGACATCGGCACTTTTTACGATTATGTCTTCTGCCTGCTGCGAATCTAAAGCGATTTTCACCTTTAAAAATTTCTCTTTTTCTCCTCGGTTAATCGCCAATATTCTGTGGTTTGGGATTTTAGATACGGCTTCTTCATATTGGTAGTACATCTCATACACTGACTTTTCTTCCGCATTTGTACCCTCTACTTTGACAACCCCCTTGGATGCTGCAAATTCTCTGATTTCTGTGATTATATCGGCGTTGTCAGACACGTATTCCGCCGCTATATCCATAGCTCCTGCAATGGCATCATCTGTCGTCTCCACTCCCAGCTCTGAATTTATAAACTTCTCGGCAAATTCTTCTATGCTCTCCTCTGTTACAAGCTGATTTATAATGGCATCTCCAAAATCTCCGAGGCCTTTTTCCCTCGCCTTGGAAGCTCTCGTAGCCTTCTTTTTCTTGTAAGGTTTATATAAATCTTCCACCCTTTGCAGAGTTTCCGCCGCATTGATTTCATCTTCGAGTTCAGGTGTTAATTTTTCCTGCTCCATTATGAGCCTTACAACTTCTTCTTTTCTAGTTTGCAGATTTCTCAGATATTCCAATCTCTGTCCCAGTTCCCTGAGCACTTCATCGCTCAACGCCCCTGTAACTTCTTTTCTATATCTGGCGATAAAGGGAATGGTATTGCCTTCGTCTATCAAGCCTACTGTTGCTTCTACCTGACTTTCCCTTATCTTAAATTCTTCCGCTAACTTTTTTAAAATATCCATCATTACCTCTGTTTCAGTTTTTCATTTATGAAATAATCCAAGTCTCCGTCCATCACCTTGTCCACATTTCCAACTTCTGCTCCCGTTCTATGGTCTTTTACCATGGTGTAAGGATGAAATACATATGATCTGATCTGACTTCCCCACGTTATCTGTGAGTAGTCTCCCTGTAGATTTTTAATGTTGTCCTGATGCTCCTGCTCTTTCAGTTCCACCAATTTCGAAATCAGCATTTTCATCGCCATTTCCCTGTTTTGGTGTTGAGATCTCTCATTTTGACAGGATACGACGATATTTGTAGGAATATGGGTTATTCTGATTGCCGAATCCGTCGTATTTACATGTTGTCCACCGGCACCGCTGGATCTGAACGTATCTATTCTCAAATCATCCGAATCTATTTCAACTTCCAAATCGTCCTCTATTTCCGGCATCACGTCTATGGAAGCAAAGGAAGTATGCCTTCTGCCTGAAGAGTCGAAAGGAGAAATTCTAACCACTCTGTGAACTCCCTTTTCGTTTTTCAAATACCCGTAAGCATTCAATCCTTCAAATAGAAGCGTCGCTGATTTTATTCCACCTTCCGTGTCCTCCTGCATATCCAGCAATTTTACTTTGTATCCCTTTTTTTCTCCATATCTGCTGTACATTCTATACAGCATTTCCGCCCAATCCTGTGCATCCGTTCCTCCCGAGCCTGCATGAACTGACAATATGGCATTGTTTCCGTCATATTCGCCGTCGAGCAATGTCTCTATTTTAAAATTCTCCACATCTTTTGTGAATTTATCCCATTGCTCCGAAATCTCAGCTTCCACTTCCCCATCCGGCTCCATCTCCCAAAGCTCCATGGAAAATTCCAAATTTTCCATGGCCTTTTGCAAGCCTGCAAAGGCGGAAATCCTATCGTCCACAAACTTCTTCCGCCTCAGGATTTCCTGAGCTTTGGCGTTATCCGACCAGAAGTCAGGCTCCATGGTCTTTGCTTCCAGAGCCTGACTTTCCTTTTGTAAGCCTACCGGGTCAAAGAGAGTCTCCGATTTCCGACAGAATATCTTTATACTGATTTATCGATCCTTTTATTTCTTCTATATTGAACATTTTAACCTCAACTGATATCTTTTTACCTTCCATGACAATGTTTATACTTTTTTCCGCTTCCACATGGACACGGATCATTTCTTCCGACTTTCGGATGTTCCCTTTGAATCGGCTCTCTCTTCTGCTCCTCTTCTTCGTACTCTTCCACAGCATGTACGGACATTCCCATCTGCTCGGTCATGAATTCCCTTTCAATATCCGAAACGTCTTCTTTTTTCTCTTCGCCTTTACCTATCACATCTTTTCTTTCCGAACTGGTATCCAAAGTTACATTGTAGCAGAATTTAACTGTATCTTCCTTAATAGATGCGATCATCTCGTCGAACATATCGAATCCTTCTTTGGCATATGCCGCAGCCGGATCCTGCTGTCCTATTCCTCTGAGTCCTATACCGCTCTTGAGCTGTTCCATAGCGTCTATGTGATCCATCCACTTGCTGTCCACAACCTTTAAAAGAATCATGCGTTCCAGCTCTCTCATTCTGTCCTCACCGATTTCAGCCTCGTGGTCATTGTAAATTTCATAGAATTTTTCCTGAACAGCCTTCACCAAGTTTTCGCCGTCCATATTTGCAAGAGACTCTTTACTCGTATCTATTCCACCGAATCTGGCTGAAATCTGCCTCAAATTTCTGACCATCACATCAAAATCCCATTCTTCGGGATACTTGCTGTCCAACGTAATCGGCGTGATTATGTTTTCGATCAGCTCATCCGTCATATTTTCAATGTAATCTCTCAAGTTTTCCCCGAGGAGAACCTTCTTTCTTTCTCCATAGATGATTTCTCTCTGCTTGTTCATTACATTGTCGTACTGTAATACGTATTTTCTTATTCCAAAGTTCTTTCCTTCAACTTTTTTCTGAGCATTTTCAATTGATCTCGTAATCATTCTCGTCTGGATGGCCTCGTCTTCTTCAATGCCCATTCTCTGTACGATTGCCATCATTCTTTCTCCACCGAACAATCTCAACAGCTCGTCTTCCATAGCTATGCAGAAAATGGTTTCACCCGGGTCACCTTGTCTGCCCGAACGACCTCTCAGCTGATTGTCGATTCTTCTGGATTCGTGTCTTTCAGTACCTATGATATATAGACCACCTGCTTCGATAACCCTCTTTTGCTCTTCAGCTCTCTCTCTCTTAAAATGTTTGTGCAGTTTATCGAAAGTCTCTCTGGCTGCTAAAATTTCTTCGTCTTTCGTAGGAGTTAAAGCCGATGCATCCGCTATCATCTCGGCAGAAAAACCCTGTTTCATCATCTCTTTCTTCGCCTCGAACTCAGGGTTACCGCCCAAGATTATGTCGGTACCTCTACCTGCCATGTTGGTAGCTATTGTAACAGCACCTTCTCTACCTGCCTGTGCTATTATTTCAGCCTCTTTTTCATGATTCTTCGCATTCAAAATATTTAAATTTCTCACGCCTCTTTTTCTCAGCATATCTGCTATCAATTCGGAATTTTCAATTGAAATCGTACCTACCAAAACAGGCTGTCCCTTGCTGTGAGCTGCGATTACCCTCTCGGCAATGGCTTTGAATTTTCCTTTTTCTGTGGTATAAATCGCATCTTGCCTATCTTCCCTTATGACGGGCTTATTAGTTGGAATCACAACTACGTCCATGTTGTAGATATCTCTGAACTCGTCTTCCTCGGTCTTTGCCGTACCTGTCATTCCTGAAAGTTTTTGATACATTCTGAAATAGTTCTGCAGCGTAATAGTTGCCAGCGTCTTCGATTCAGCCCTGACTGTCAGCCCTTCCTTGGATTCAATAGCCTGATGAAGCCCGTCGCTATACCTTCTTCCGAACATGAGACGACCTGTAAATTCGTCTACGATTACTATTTCACCTTCTTTTATTATATAGTCTATGTTTTTGTGCATGACCACGTGCGCCTTCAACGCCTGCATCACGTGATGATTTATTTCCATGTTCTCAGGATCCGCAAAGTTATCTATTTTAAAATACTCTTCGCACTTTTGAATCCCGTCTTCGGTGAGCATAACCTGCTTGTCTTTCTCTTCATAGGTGTAGTCTTCTTCTATCTGCAAAGTTCTGATAAATCGATCGGCAATCTTGTACAGCTCCGTAGAATCATCTCCTCTACCTGAAATGATGAGCGGCGTTCTGGCTTCATCTATCAGAATGGAGTCAACCTCGTCGACTATGGCGAAGTTCAATTCTCTCTGAGTCATCTCTTCCTGATATGTTACCATGTTATCTCTCAGGTAATCAAAGCCGTACTCGTTGTTAGTTCCGTATGTGATATCCGCTCTGTATGCCTCTCTTCTCTCCTCTTCCGAGATTCCGTGAACCACACAGCCTACTGTCAAACCTAAAAATTTATAACATTTTCCCATGGTTTCACAGTCTCTCTTCGCCAGGTAATCATTTACCGTTACGACGTGAACGCCTTTTCCCTCAAGTGCATTCAAATATGCCGGCAAAGTTGCCACTAAGGTTTTACCTTCTCCCGTTTTCATTTCGGAGATCCTGCCCTGGTGTAATACTACTCCCCCTATTAGCTGTACTCTGAAATGCTTCATACCCAAAGTTCTGAAAGCAGCTTCTCTGCACACTGCAAATGCCTGCGGCAATATGTCGTCCAACGTGGCTCCGTCAGCCAACCTTTCTCTCAGCTCCGGAGTCTTTTCCTGTAGCTCTTCATCGGTCAAAGCCTGCATTTCTTCGTCCAGAGCTTCAATTTTATCAACAATCTTTTCAATTTTCTTAACTTCCTTGACATTTAAATCCCCAAAGATTTTTTCCATCAGTCCCATTGTATAATTCCTTTCCTACATCCGGTTATCGTTCTTAAGTTAATTTCGCTCTTTACAAGATTTCGGTCGAGGTCTTCCTCCCTTTATTCTTCTTCGCGTTCTTCAACTTCCGCAATCTTCAAATTTATTTCAATCGCCTTTCTGGCTGTCGCCTTGGTGACTTTAACTTTCATATGTTTGTTTCCGTATTGCGCCTCAAACACATCTCCCTTTTCGGGCAATTTGTCCAGCTGCAACACCACCCATCCGTTTATGGTATTGGCTTCCGGCTCCTGGTCTATTCCGAAGTAATCGAATATCTTTGCGGCATTTGCGTTACACATAACTCTGTAACTTCCATTCTGCAACAACGTGACCTCCTGAGACATTATCGCATCGTGTTCGTCGAAAATGTCTCCGACCAACTCTTCTATGATGTCTTCCATGGTGACCAGGCCCTCCGTTCCGCCATATTCGTTTACGACTATCGCAATGTGAGCTTTCATAGCCTGTAATTTTTTGAGAAGTGTCGCAATTTTCATCGTCCCTGCCACAAACGCCACAGGCTTTACAAAATCTGAAATGGTTTTGTTACTTCCTATGATATAGTTGTGAAAATCCTTTTGATTTAAGACTCCGAGAATTTTATCCAAGTCATCCTCGTATACGGGCAATCTGGAATATCCTGTTTTTTTGAATATTTCAGCAACTTCGTACTCACCCATGGTTATATCTATGGCTTGTATGTCCACGTGAGGCGTCATCACCTCTTCCGCAGTCAATTCGTTAAATTCTATGGCGTTCTGTATCAGTTCGCTTTGCTCCGCTTCTATACCGCCTACGACTTCCGCCTCTTCCACTATGGTCTTTATCTCATCTTCCGTGATAGTGTTTTCACTTCCTACCTTGAACACCTTTGCAAGGATTCCCTTCCACTTTGCGAAAATATAGTTCAGAGGTGTCAGTATCACCATGCAGATTTTTATGCTGCGACCGACCAGCATCGCAAACTTTTCGGGGCTTTCTTTTGCCAAGCTCTTGGGTGATATTTCTCCGAATATAAGTACTATCACCGTTATCACCGCTGTGGATATGCTGGCTCCGTATTGACCGTAAAGCTCTATGAAAAGCACCGTTGAAACAGCAGTCATCATGATGTTTACTATGTTGTTTCCGATGAGAATCGTGGTCAAGAGTTTATCGTAGTTTTCAGACAGCTCCAAAACTCTTTTAGCCTTATTGTTCCCGTCGCTTGCAATATTTTTCAACTTGATTCTGTTCAGCGATGTGAACGCTGTCTCGGTGGCTGAAAAATACGCTGACATAATCAATAATATTACTATCATACATATGGACCATATATGATCTTCCATGTGTTTCATTCCTCCTTATTAACCTATCTAGTATACTATAAATCGGCTAAAAATAAAAGTTTTTAGCCTCATATTTTATCTTTACAGCTGTATTGTTACCATTCTCTTATCGATTATCTCATTTTTTCATTTTACTTAAAAAATTATCTCTTTCAGTTATCCATGCTACAGATATATACAAAAAGCCGGGACGTACTGACATGTCACTGTATACCTGACAGATACATATCAATCGTGCATCCCGACTTCATTTTTCTCGGCTTTATATCGTTCCGGTCAACCATTCATCTTACTTCGATTACCTATTTATCTTACTTCCGTTGTCTATTTATCGGAATCTTTCTCCACATCATTTGCCAACCCCAATTTATCTATCAAGGCGAATATGCATCCCAGAACTACACCGACCACAGTGGCAAGTGCCATTCCTGTCAATTTCACGCTGCCAATCTGTATGAACGCACCGGATAGCCCAACTACGAATATAACCGCTGTCAGTGCCAAATTTCTCGGTCTGGCATAGTCCACTTTCTCATCTACTAAAAGTCTCAAACCTGACGCCGCAATCATTCCGTACAGCAGAAAACTTATTCCTCCCATCACAGGTGCTGGGATAGTCTGAATTAAAGCCGATGCCTTGCCTATCCACGCTAATATTATGGAGCATATGGCAGCTCCGCCTATGATCCATACGCTGTACACCTTAGTCACAGCCATAACGCCGATATTCTCACCGTAAGTGGTAGTTGGAACTGAACCGCAAAGACCTGATAAAACCGTTGAAACTCCGTCCGCACCCAGAGATCTGTGTAAACCGGGATCTTTTATCAAATCCCTTCCCACTATTTCACTGGTTACAACCTGATGCCCTATGTGCTCGGATATGACTACTAAGGATGCCGGTATTATGATTAAAACAGCTTCTATGCTGAACTTGGGAACCATGAAATTCGGAACCGCAAACAATTTTGCCGTCTCCACCGGTGAAAAATCCACTATGTTCATGGATATCGCTACGATATATCCTGCTATTATGGCTATTAAAATCGCAATGGCTGCGGCGAATCCTCTGAAAATCACCTGTCCGAACACGGCAACTGCCAGTGTAACCGCAAACACCGCTACAAACTTGGGATTTATTTTGTCATATCCTTCCTTTATTATGAGTCCTCCATTGCTCGCAGCCGTTCCTGCCAACTCAAGACCTATCAATGCTACGATAGGTCCCATAGCTGCCGGCGGCAACACGATATTTATCCATTTTGTTCCGACAAATTTTATCACTACAGCGACGAAGATAAAGATCAGTCCCGTTATAACAAATCCTCCGAGGGCATATTGATATCCCAGATTTTTATCGGCTAAAATTAAAAATGTCGGCGATAAAAACGCAAAGCTTGAACCTAGATATGCAGGTGATTTTCCCTTCGTCATGAATATGAATATCAGCGTTCCGATTCCGTTCATGAGAAGTACTATGGCAGGATTTATTCCGAATAACCACGGTACCAGCACCGATGCGCTGAACATGGCAAAGGTGTGCTGTATGCTCAACGGAATGCCCTTTAACAAAGGGACCTTTTCCTCAACTTGAATAATTTGCTTCTCTTCTTTCACATTTACCTCCCCTAGACATATAAACTTTAACTCTATCCTAAAATGAGCTCATAAAATACAGCCATCATCTCTCTTGTCCAGTATGATATGACAAGGTCTTTCCTGGTTTTAACTCCGTATCCGTAAAACTCTATTCCCAGAACCTTGCAGTAAGTACTCGCTCTGTAAAGATGATACTTGTCTGTGACCACTATAAACTTTTGACTCAGATTGTTCTTCTTTGCCAATTCCTTTGAAAACTCTATATTCTGTCTGGTATTTTTCGATTTGTTCTCAATGAAAATTCTATCTCTTTCAATACCATTTTTCAAGAGATATTCTCTCATAACATCAGCTTCCGCCACAGTTTCACCCTTGCCCTGTCCTCCTGAAACTATGCATTTCGCATCCTTGTGCACCTTCAATATTTTAATGCTTCCATCCAACCTGTATCTGAGACTCTGTGACGGTTTATTTCCGTTGACCTTGGCACCCAAAACGACCACTGTCTGTCCTCTGTATTTGCCTTCAAACTTGGTGTAACCGTTTAACATCATATACGATATTACACCTGTCATAAACACTGCAATTGCGACCAGCGTCCATACAGCTCTGTCGATCAGGACTCGTTTTTCTCTACTCATGAGCATGCCTGGAACGTAATTTTCCTCGCTCTTGTCAAACTCTTCCAACTCCTCTTTTTTGATTCCCAAAATTATGCTTTTTCTGAATTTCGTTTTCCGAGTTCTCTGCTTTTCACTGGCATCTTTTATTCTCTGCAAATATTCCTCGCTCATCTCCTGCTTCCATGGAATGTTTTCCAGCGGAAATTTCAGTGACAGCAAGCAGTATACCGCCAGTAAAATACTTCCCACAGCAGGTATTACAACACCTACGTTGATCTTTGCAACTGCCAATGGCAACATACTGATAAAAAATACTATCAGGCTGAGAACGGCTACAATGCCATATAAAGTCCTCTTTTTCCTACTTTGAACATCAGGTGTTCTCACGCAACTTTCTCCGCTCTCCGGCTCATTTTTTATTTTTTCATCGATATTTTGTGCGCTTTTATTTTCATTTTCAACTGCTCTGTTATGATTTGTCATATTCCTTCTCACATTCTATTTACTAAAGCTTCTCTTCACCGGATTTAAATCTCATAATTGAAAATTCACCTGTGATTTTCCTTTCAGCAATTTTGAATATATTCTATTTCATCGCCTTTTAATTTCCTGTAATGTCCCTGTAATAGCCTGCCAAGCTTTATATTTCCAATAGCTGTTCTCTCCAGCTGCTGTACGGGGCATCCGACTGCTCTGAACATCTTTCTGATCTGTCTGTTTTTCCCCTCTCTTATACCTATTTCCACCAAGGTGCTGTTCTTCATCTGCCTGATTAGTTTCACATCAGCTTCCGAGGTAACGAATCCACCTATGTCGACTCCTTTTCTCAATTTAGCAATTTTTCCATCTGACAGATATCCTGAAACCAATGCTCTATAAGTTTTGACTATTTCGTGCCTCGGATGGGTCAGTCTGTATGCCAGATCTCCGTCATTTGTCAGTATGAGCAACCCCGTAGTATTGTAATCGAGTCTGCCCACGGGAAACAGCCTCTCATTGATATCGGTCACTATATCCATTACCGTCGGTCGATCGTACTGATCTTTTACCGTCGTAACATATCCCAAGGGTTTATTTAAAGCTATATATACCTTTTTTCCCATTCCGGTCAAAGTCGCTCCATTTACTTCTACCAAATCACCGGGCATAACTCTGTATCCTAATTCTCTTATCGTAATCCCATTTATCTTCACATTTCCATTGGATACCAAGTCATCCGCTTTTCTCCTGCTGGTGATTCCTTTCTGAGCGATGTATTTATTTATCCTAATGCCTTTCGCCATATCAACCTCTAATTATTTCTCTCTGATTCTCATTTCCCACTTAATAAAATTAGCTTATTTATTATATCATAAAAATTATAGTTTACGGCAAAAAATCCTGTATATAGGCATTATGTATGGCAGCATCTGTCCAAATTTATATCGACCTGTTTTGACTCTGATTTAACAACTCTATTTTCAACCACAAGAAAAATCCCAAGATGAACATTATAAGTTCATCCCGGGATTTTTCATTTAAAATACTTAAAGTGAGTTAGCTTGTCTATTCAGATACCCGATCTTGTATCTACACTACTTGTTCTTCCTTCTACGTCTTGCTACAGGCACTGCAG